>VSSQ01000013.1_pt1 | contig 386386 bp, 379 predicted proteins | sample 4763081 | NCBI WGS metagenome assembly VSSQ01 (sample SAMN12137344, study PRJNA551015) | bioreactor metagenome | isolation source: SDC9 anaerobic chlorinated ethene degrading culture | place: USA: Knoxville, Tennesee | collected 2015-01-01 | reverse complement strand
ACGGAAACAAAATCAACCAGTTGCGCCCCATCTTCGTGGCGCCGCTAGCCAACCCGTCTCCAAATTTCGTCTTGCTTTCCAGTGCCTTGCGGCGCCTTCCGGCGACCGGCGCGGTGTGTTCCGCTTCGGTGAGGCGCTGTTTACGGGTCACCGACAAACTCCGCAAGAGACTTTTTCACAAAAAACACATCTCCCGCCAAAAAATCATCCAAGTTATTGGTATTGAATGTTTTTCTTTTCGAGAAATCGGCGCCCCGGGGCGGGCTTTCGGCATCAAGCAAGAATGTTTCGCAAATCACCCGATTCAACGAAATCATTCGCCGACCCGGGCCCGGCAGGGCGCGTGGACCATCGAACGCCTCCCCAGAGAATAGGAATAAACGCGCGCGCACGTGTACGAGAGCCGGGCGCCGTAGCTGTTGCCGCGCTCCCGCCGGGCGCGTAAACAGGAACGAGATTTCGCAGGAGGCTCCGATGACCCGTCCGAAACCCGTTGTGCTGTGCATTCTGGATGGCTGGGGCGAACGCCCCGAGACCGAGGGCAACGCGCCTGCGCTCGCCAACACCCCGAACCTCGACAAGGTCTGGGCGACCTGCCCGAAGTCGACGCTGATCACCTTCGGCCCCGATGTCGGCCTGCCGACCGGGCAGATGGGCAACTCGGAGGTCGGGCACACCAACATCGGTGCCGGCCGCGTGGTGGCGATGGACCTCGGCCAGATCGACCTCGCCATCGAGGATGGCAGCTTCTTCAGGAACGAGGCGATCCTCGCCTTCATCGCCAAGGTGAAGGCGGCCGGGGGCCGGGCGCATCTGATGGGCGTCGTCTCGGACGGCGGCGTGCACGGCCATATCGAGCACCTGCTTGCCGCCTGCCGGATGATTGCCGGGGCAGGGGTGCCGGTCGTCGTGCATGCGATCACCGACGGCCGCGACGTCGCCCCCGACAGCGCGGCGCGCTTCATTGATGAGCTGGTGGCGCGCCTGCCCGAAGGCTGCACCGTCGCTACGGTGATCGGCCGCTACTGGGCGATGGACCGCGACAACCGCTGGGAGCGGGTGGGGCTTGCCTATAACGCGATGGTCAAGGCCGAGGGGCTGCAGGCCGCGACGCCCGCCGAGGCGGTGGCGCAAAGCTATGCCAAGAAGGAGATGGACGAATTCATCAAGCCCACGGTGATCGGCGAGTATGCCGGCACCAGGGATGGCGACGGCTTCTTCTGCCTGAACTTCCGTGCCGACCGCGCCCGCGAGATCCTGCGCGCACTGGCCGAGCCGGGCTTTGCCGAGATCGACGTTTCGGCCCGGCCGGTGTGGTCGGCGCTGCTCGGCATGGTCGAGTATTCGGCCTCCCACAACGCCTACATGGCCACCGCCTATCCGAAGCGCGACCTGGTCAACACGCTCGGCGAATGGGTGTCGAAGCAGGGGATGACGCAGTTCCACTGCGCCGAGACCGAGAAATATCCGCATGTCACCTTCTTCCTGAACGGCGGCAAGGAATCGCCCTGGCAGGGCGAGGACCGCTTCATGCCGAAGTCGCCGAAGGTCGCCACCTATGACCTGCAGCCGGAAATGAGCGCCCCCGAAGTGACCGAGCATTTCATCGGCGCGATCGAGAAGGGCTATGACCTGATCGTGGTGAACTATGCCAACCCCGACATGGTCGGCCATACCGGCAGCCTGCCCGCGGCGATCAAGGCCTGCGAGGAAATCGACCGCGACATGGGCAAGGTGATCGCGGCGCTGAAGAAGGCGGGCGGGGCGATGATCGTCACCGCCGACCACGGCAATTGCGAGACGATGATCGACCCGGTGACCGGCAAGCCGCACACCGCGCATACCACGAACCCGGTGCCGGTCGCGCTGATCGGCGGGCCCGAGGGGGTGAAGCTGCGCGACGGTGGCCGGCTTGCCGATCTCGCGCCGACGCTGCTTGAGCTGATGCAGCTGCCGGTGCCGCCCGAGATGACCGGCAAGACGCTGATCGTCCGTTGATGCGGGCTGCGATCGTTGCGCTGTTGCTGGGCGCCGGGGCGGCTTCGGCCAGCACCGCAACCGATTCCGCGCTGAAGGCGGCGGACGACCTGCGCGCCTCAATCGGCGCGCTCGATGCGGCGCAGACCAAGGCTGACCGGGTCGCCGCGCTGACCGCGACGATCACCGCCTATGAGCAGGGGCTCGGTGCGCTGCGCGACGGGTTGCGCCGCGCCGCGGTGCGCGAGCGCGAGATCAGGCAGGGGTTCGATGCGAAGCGCGAGAACATCGGCCGGCTTCTGGGCGTGATGAGCACGATGGAACGCTCGGAAGGGCCGCTGCTTTTGCTGCACCCGGCCGGGCCGCTCGGCTCGGCGCGCTCGGGCATGGTGCTGGGCGCGGTCACCCCGGCACTGCAGGCCGAGGCCGAGAAGATGCGCAGCGACCTCGAGGAGATCAAGGCGCTGCGCGCGGTGCAAGGCAATGCCGAGAAGGTGCTCGAGGGCGGGCTCGCCTCGGTCCAGGCCGCGCGCACCGCGCTGAGCGAGGCGGTGTCGGAGCGCACCAAGCTGCCGAAGCGCTATCTCGAGGAGCCGGAGGAGCTGCGCCAGCTGGTCGAAAGCGCCGACACGCTCGAGGGGTTTGCCACCGGCGTGGCCGATCTCGACAGCGACATCGGTGCACCGATGGAGGATTTCGCCTCGGCCAAGGGCAGCCTGCCGATGCCGGTGATCGGCTCGGTGCTGCGCCGCTTCAACGAGGCGGATGCCGCCGGCATCCGCCGGCCCGGTCTGGTCGTGGCGACGGCGCCGGCCTCGCTGGTCACCGCGCCCTGGCCGGCGACGATCCGCTATCGCGGACCACTGCTCGACTACGGAAATGTGATGATTCTCGAACCGGCCAAGGGCTATCTTCTGGTTCTGGCCGGGCTGGGCACCGTCTATGGTGAAACCGGCGATGTGCTGGCCGCCGGGGCGCCGGTGGGGCTGATGGGCGGCACGGAACCGGGCGCAGAGGAATTCGGTGCCGATTTCGTGCAGGCCGCGCAGAAGGGCGGCAGTGCGGGCCGCTCCGAAACGCTGTATTTGGAATTGAGGAAGGGCAAGACGCCCGTGGACCCCGCCGCGTGGTTCACCCAGACGAAAGACCAGGGGTAGAGTATGAAGAAGTTCGTCATGGCCGCACTCGGCGGCACGGTTGCCGGGGTGCTGATCTCGACGCAGGTTGCCCCGCTGCTGGCACAGGAGGCCGGCAAGCCCGCCTCGGTCTATGAACAGCTTGACCTGTTCGGCGACATCTTCGAGCGGATCCGGTCGGATTACGTCGAACCCGTCGACGACAAGAAGCTGATCGAAGCGGCGATCAACGGCATGCTCAGCTCGCTCGACCCGCATTCGAGCTATCTGCCGCCCGACGATTACGCCGACATGAAGGTGCAGACCCGCGGCTCCTTCGGCGGCCTCGGCATCGAGGTGACCCAGGAGGACGGCTTCGTGAAGGTCGTCTCGCCGATGGACGGCACGCCGGCCGCCGAGGCCGGCATCCAGTCAGGCGATTACATCACCCATGTGAACGGCGAGAGCCTGATGGGCCTGACCCTCGATCAGGCGGTGGACAAGATGCGCGGCCCGGTCGGCAGCGAGATCACCATCACCGTCGCGCGCCAGGGCCAGGCCGATCCGTTCGATGTGACGATGACCCGTGACACGATCAAGCTGACCGCGGTCAAGGGCCGGCTCGAGGGCAATACCGTCGTGCTGCGGATCACCACCTTCAACGATCAGACTTTCCCGAACCTTCAGGAAAGTCTGAAAAAGGCGGTCGAGGATGCCGGCGGCATGGACAAGGTCGATGGTATCGTGATCGATCTGCGCAACAACCCGGGCGGATTGCTGACCCAGGCGATCTCGGTTTCCGACGCCTTCCTCGACAAGGGCGAGATCGTCTCGACCCGCGGCCGCAAGCCCGAGGACAGCGAACGCTGGAACGCGACGCCCGGCGATCTTGCGCAGGGCAAGCCGGTCGTGGTGCTGATCAACGGCGGCTCGGCCTCGGCCTCGGAGATCGTCACCGGCGCATTGCAGGACCATCACCGCGCGATCGTCGTCGGCACCAAGAGCTTCGGCAAGGGCTCGGTACAGACGGTGATGCCGATCCGCGGCGAGGGCGCGATGCGGCTGACCACGGCGCGCTATTACACGCCCTCGGGCCGCTCGATCCAGGCGCTCGGCATTCAGCCCGACATCGTCGTGCCGCAGCCCAATGCCGTTCCGGCCGACGATCAGGCAAGCGAGGACAAACCGGCGGCCAAGACCCGGTCGGAGGCGGATCTGCAGGGGATCCTGTCGAACGACTCGATGACCGAGGACGAGAAGAAGCAGGCCGAGGAAGAGCGCGCTAAGGCCGAGGAGGCCGCGAAGCTGCGCCTGCAGGACTTCCAGCTCGCCTATGCCATCGACATCATCAAGGGCATGAAGGTGATGGCGCAGGACACCGACGCCGATCCTTCGACGCCCGTGGCGGCACCCGCGGCTCCGGCCGGGGCCGCGCCGGAGAAGGCGCCGGTGAAACCCGCGCCGAAGCCCGCGAACTGAGATCCCGGGGGGCCGATCGGCCCCCCTTTTTCGCTAGGAAGACAGCCATGACCCCCGAAGAAATCGCCGCCCTCCCGTATCGCCGCAATGTCGGCGTGGTGCTGATGAACCCGCAGGGCCTGGTCTTCACCGGCCAGCGCATCGACAGCCCGGTGCCCGCCTGGCAGATGCCGCAAGGCGGCATCGACGAGGGCGAGAAGCCGAAGGAAGCGGCGCTGCGCGAGCTGTGGGAGGAAACCGGCGTGCGCCCGGATCTGGTCGAGAAGATCGCCAAGACGCGCGACTGGATCACCTATGACCTGCCCTCGGATCTTGTCGGCAACATCTGGAAGGGCCGCTACCGCGGGCAGAAGCAGAAATGGTTCCTGCTGCGCTTCCTCGGCCACGACAGCGACGTGAACATCGCGACCGAGCATCCCGAATTCTCGGTCTGGGCCTGGAAGCCCCATACCGAGGTGCTCGAGGGCATCGTGCCCTTCAAGCGCGCGGTCTACGAGGCGGTCTTTGCCGAGTTCCGCGACTATTTCGCCTGAGCCTCAGAAATCGAGACCAAGGTCGAGCGTGCGCGCCGAATGGGTGAGCGCGCCCGACGAGATATAGTCGACGCCCGTCGCCGCGACCTCGGCGATGCGGGAAAGCTGCATGTTGCCAGAGGCTTCCAGAACCACACGGCCGGCGGCGATGGCCACGGCGCGGCGCAGGGTCGGGGTGTCCATGTTGTCGAGAAGGATCACATCGGCACCGCCCACGGCCAGCGCTTCTTCCAGCTGATCGAGGCGGTCGACCTCCAACTCGACGCGCATCATGTGGCTGCGCGCGGCCTTCGCCGCCTCGAGCACGGCACGGATGCCACCCGCCGCGGCAACGTGATTGTCCTTGATGAGAATCGCGTCCGACAGGCCGAAGCGATGGTTCGAGCCGCCGCCATGCGCGACCGCCATCTTTTCCACCACCCGCAGGCCGGGCGTCGTCTTGCGGGTGCAGGTAATGCGGGTCTTCGTGCCGCGGGTCTCGGCGACGAAGGCCGACGTCAGCGTGGCGATGCCGCTCAGCCGGCCGGCGAAATTCAGCGCGACGCGCTCGCCCATCAGGATCGAGGCGGCCTCGCCCTCGATCCGCATCAGCGTGTCGCCGGGCGCGATCGGGCTGCCGTCGGTGACAAGCGTTTCGACACTCAGCGCCGGGTCGACCAGGCGGAAGGCGAGGGCGGCGATCTGCATCCCCGAGACCACGCCCGCCTCGCGCGCATTCAGCCGCGCGGCATAGCGGACGCCCGCCGGCACCACGGCGCGGGTGGTGACATCGCCCATCGGCGACAGGTCTTCGGTCAGCGCCGCCCGCACCAGCGGTTCAAGCAGGAAATCGGGCAGGGGAGCGGTCATGGTTCCTCCGTCGCGCGGGCGCGGATCGCGCGCGCCTCGTCAAGCGTGATGCGGGTGCGGCAGGCCCGGGCCGGGTCCGCCTGCGGAAAATCGGCGCGGAAATGGCCGCCGCGGCTTTCCTCGCGCGCCAGCGCCGCCGCGGCGATCAGCGTTGCCGTGGCGGTCATGTTGCGCAGCGAGTCGCCGGTGGCCGCGGCCTCGATCCCGGCGATGGTGCACAGCGCGGCTTTCAGCCCGGCAGCGGTGCGCACCACGCCGACACCATCGGTCATCGCCGCGCGCAGCCGGGTGACCGCGGCCTCGTCGGTCACTTCATTTCCCTCGGGGATCTCCAGATCGACCTCGGGCGCCGATGCCCTCGGCACGGCCGCGGCGATGCCCTCGGCGCAGATCCGGGCAAAGACCAGCGCTTCGAGCAGCCCGTTCGAGGCAAGCCGGTTCGCCCCATGAAGCCCGGTCGACGACGCCTCGCCGCAAACCCACAGATGGTCAAGCGAGGCGCGGCCCTCCTCGGTCACGTCGATGCCGCCCATATGGTAATGCGCGGCGGCAGCAACCGGGATCGGCTGCGACACCGGGTCTATGCCGGCCCGTTTGCAGGCCTGTGCCACGGCCGGGAAGCGGGTCAGGATCTCGGCACCCAGACAGGCGCGGGTATCAAGCGCCGGGGCACGGCCGGCCTGACGCTCGAGATAGACGGCGCGGGCGACGATGTCGCGCGGCGCAAGTTCGGCATCCTTGTGAACAGGCAGCATGAAGCGCTCGCCCCGCGAATTCACCAAAACCGCGCCTTCGCCGCGCAGCGCCTCGGTCGCGAGCGGGGCAGGGTCCTCGCCACTCGCGATCGCGGTCGGGTGAAACTGCACGAATTCCGGATCGGCGATCCGGGCGCCGGCGCGCGCCGCCATGCCGATCACCTGCCCCCGGATCCGCGGCGGGTTGGTGGTGACGGCAAAAAGCCCGCCCGAACCGCCGCCCGCCAGCAGCACCGCCGGCGCGCGGAGCAACAGCTTGCCCGAAGGCGTGTGCGCCTTCTTCACCCAGACCCCGGTGACCACGCCTTGCGTGACCTCGAGCGAGGTTGCCAGAATCCCTTCGACCACCTGGATCGAGGGGGTGGCACGCACGGCGGCGATCAGCGTCTGCATGATCTCGTGCCCGGCCTGATCGCCCTTCACCCGCACCACGCGGGCGGTGGAATGCGCGGCCTCGCGCGACATCACATAGCCGCCTTCGGGGCTGCGGTCGAAAGGCGTGCCAAGCGCGGTGAGGTCGAGAATGCGGCGCGGCGCCTCGCCGGTCACCAGCCGCGCGATGGCCGGGTCGACGATGCCGGCCCCCGCGGTCTCGGTATCGCGGGCATGGGCCGCGGGGCTGTCACTTGACGCCATCGCCGCGGCAACACCGCCCTGCGCCCAGGCGGAGGAGGCGCCTTCGCCCAGAACCTCGGGCGAGATCACCAGAACCGGATGCGGGGAGAGCTTCAGCGCCGCATAAAGCGCGCCGAGCCCGGCCCCGACGATCACGATGCGGCAGGTTTCGATCACTTCGCGATCTTCCGCGACAGCTCGATCATCCGCTCGACCGCGACCCGCGCCTTCGCGGCGATGGCGGGATCGACGGTGACCTCCTCGCCGCCCGTGTGCAGCGCCCACAGGATTTTCTCGAGCGTGATCTTTTTCATGTAGGGGCACATGTTGCAGGGCCCGACGAAATCCACATCCGGCAGCGCGTCGGCGATGTTCGACGCCATCGAGCATTCGGTGACCAGCATCGCGTGGCTCGGATGCTCGCGGGTGACGTAGTCGATGATGCCCGAGGTCGAGCCGGAGAAATCCGATTCGGCCACCACGTCGGGCGGGCATTCCGGATGGGCGATGATTCGCGTCTCGGGATGCAGCGCGCGGAACTCGCGCAGGTCCTGCGCCGTGTATTGTTCGTGCACGATGCACGAACCCGCCCACCAGACCACACGCTTTGACGGAACCTGCTTCGCCACATTCTGTGCAAGGTATTGATCTGGCGTCATAATTACCGTGTCTTCCGGCATCGCCGCGACAATTTGCGCTGCGTTGGCAGAGGTGCAGCAAATGTCGGAGGCGGCCTTCACAGCGGCTGTCGTGTTGACATAACTCACGACCGGAGCGCCGGGATATTGGGCCCGCATCTGGGCGATTCCCTCCGGCGTGATCGATTCGGCCAGCGAGCAGCCGGCCGCGACATCAGGAATCAGCACCGTCTTCGCCGGGTTCAGGATCTTCGAGGTCTCGGCCATGAAATGCACACCGCATTGCACGATCACCTGCGCCTCGACCTTCGTCGCCTCGATCGCCAGCTGCAGGCTGTCGCCCACGACATCGGCAACGCCGTGATAGATCTCCGGCGTCATGTAATTGTGCGCGAGGATGACGGCGTTCCTCTCGCGCTTCAACCGGTTGATGGCGCGGATATAGGGCGCATGGCGGGCGAAGTCGGGCAGGGGGACGACGCGGTCCATCCGGGCGTGGATGTCGCGCATCTCCTCGGCCAGTGTCAGCGACGGCGCAAGGTCATAGGCCTCGGCCAGGGTGGCGCGCATCACGGCAAGGTCCAGCATGTTTCCTCCCGACACATGAGAACGAGCCAGCATGTAAGGGCTCGGACCGGCGGGTGAAACAGCAAAATTGCCGGAAGTGATGAATTTATGAAACTTTTATCGGATGGTCCGGATCAGCGGTTCCAGATCGCCTTCTCGCCCAGCTTGGTGACGAAGGCAGCATGCGCCTCGGCCTCTTCCGGGGTGATGCGCGAGGGTAGGGGGACCGGGCGCGGGCGCGGCCGCCAGTCATCCTCGGCGCTCGCATTTTTCGCGCGCGAGGTGTCCACCGTCAGGCCGAAGACCGGCTGCCGGCCGCCGATCAGCTCGAGATAGACGTCGGCAAGGATTTCCGAGTCGAGCAGCGCCCCGTGCAGGGTGCGCGAGGAGTTGTCGATGTTGAACCGCCGGCACAGCGCATCGAGCGAGGCGGGCGAGCCCGGAAAGCGGCGGCGCGCCATCATCAGCGTGTCGAGCGCGCGGTCATTCGCGATCAGCGGCTTCTTCGCCCAGCCCAGTTCCGCGTTCAGGAATTTCATGTCAAAGGCGGCGTTGTGGATGACGAGCTTTGCTTCCTCACCGATGAAATCGAGAAAATCCTGAGCGATGGCGGCAAAGACCGGCTTGTCGCGCAGGAAGTCATTCCCCAGCCCGTGCACTTCGAAAGCCTCGGTCGGCATGTCGCGCTCGGGATTGATATACTGGTGATAGGTGCGGCCGGTCGGCACGTGGTTGAACAGCTCGATCGCGCCGATCTCTACGATGCGGTGGCCTTCGGTCGGCTCAAAGCCGGTGGTTTCGGTATCGAGGACGATTTCACGCATGGCGGGCCCGGATCTCGGCAATCAACTGGCGCACGGCGGCACGGGTGCCCTCGATCGTGTGGGTCTCGATCAGATGATGGGCGCGGGCGCGCTTGTGCGCATCGGGAAGCTGGCGCGCGAGGATCAGATCGAGCTGCGCCTCGGTCATCGTGCCGCGCGCCAGGACGCGGGCACGCTGATGTTTGGCCGGGACCGAGACGACAAGCACCGCATCGCAGATCGTGTCGGCGCCGGTCTCGAACAGCAGCGGGATGTCCAGCAAGATCAGATCGGCGTCGGAATGGGCCGTGATGAACTCCATCCGCGACGCGGTGGTCAGCGGATGAACGATCGATTCCAGCCGGGACAGAGCCTGTTTGTCGCCATGCAGCACCTCGCGCAGGCGCGCGCGGTCAACGGCACCGTCGACGACAACGCCCGGAAAGGCCTCGGCGATCGCCGGCACGGCGGCACCGCCCCGGGCGTAAAGCGCATGCACCGTCGCGTCGGCATCCCAGACCGGCACGCCCTCCTCGGCGAACATCTTCGCCGTGGTCGACTTGCCCATGCCGATCGAGCCGGTCAGACCAAGAAGAAAGGGTCTGTTCATGCCGAAAGCACCGCTTCGCGCAGCTCGGCCGTCACCTCGGGGCGATGGCCGAACCAGCGCTCGAAACCGGGAACGGCCTGATGCAGCAGCATACCCAGCCCGTCGACCGTGGTGCAGCCCATGGCGGCGGCTTCCTCCAGAAGTTTCGTGCGCAGCGGAGTATAGACGCAGTCGGTCACCACGGCGCGACTGTCGAGCGCATCCAGCGGCACGCGGAACTCGGCCTTGCCCTCCATGCCAAGCGAGGAGGTGTTCACCACGGTGCGGGCGTCCTCCATCATGTTGCCGGCCTGAACCCAGTCATAGACGACGACGCGGGCGCCGAATTCGGTGCGCAGCACATCGGCCCGCGCCCGGGTGCGGTTCGAGATCCGGATCTCGGGCACACCGACCTCGAGCAGCGAGGCGACGATGGCACGCGCCGCCCCGCCGGCGCCGATCACCGCCGCCGGCCCCTCGGCCGGCGCCCAGCCCTGCGCGCCCTCGCGCAGGTTGGCGATGAAGCCGTAGCCGTCGGTGTTGTCGGCATGGATGCGGCCGTCGGGGCGGAAGATCAGCGTGTTCGCTGCCCCGATCAGCGCGGCGCGGTCCGACACCACATCGGCCAGCGCCAGCACCGTTTCCTTGTGCGGGATGGTGACGTTGCAGCCGACGAAACCCGCCTTCGGCAATGCGCGCAGCACCGTCTCCAGGTCTTCGGCCGCCACATCCATCGGGATGTAATGGCCGCGGATGCCATATTGCTTCAGCCAATAGCCATGCAGCGCCGGCGAACGCGAATGCGCGATCGGCGAGCCGATGACACCGGCCAGCGGAATCCGGGGATGGTCGTTCATGTCGTCAGATCTCCGCGCACATGCAGCCAGTTCAGGAACTCGATCAGCGGGAGCCCCAGAACGGCAAAGTAGTCGCCTTCGACGGCAGAGAAAAGCCGCACGCCCTCCTCCTCGAGCTTATAGCAGCCGACGGCAGTGCGAATGCTGTCCCAGTTGCGCGCGACATACTCCTCGATGAAGGCGTCGGAGAGCGGATGCATCCGCAGCCGCACCTCGGCGACATGGCGCCAGAGCGGGGCCCCGTCGCGCAACGCCACCAGCGCCGACAACAGCCGGTGCGTCTGGCCCGAGAGCGCGCGCAGATGCGCGATCGCCTCTTCGGGGGTCTCTGGCTTGGCGAAGATCCGGCCTTTCAGCTCCAGCACCTGATCGGCACCGAGGACCAGGTGCCCCGGCCGCCGCCCCGAGATTTTCGCCGCCTTCATCTCGGCCAGCGCATCGGCGATGTCGCGCGGCGTCGCGCCGTCGGCCTCGAGCGCGGCGCGGATCGCCTCTTCGTCGATGCGGCCGGGCAGGACCTCGACCTCGATGCCGGCGGCGCGCAACAGGCGCGCGCGGATTTCAGAGGAAGAGGCGAGGGTGAGGGCGAAGGTCATGTGGACAACATCCGGGAGAACTGCCGGGGCAAAGCTGTGGAGCCACCGGGGTGTGGAATTTCCTCCACCGTTCTGGCGTGTTTCGGCCTGGAACGAAAGCAGACTCTGCACCTGTGACTCCGCGCCGCGGGCAAATGTGAGCGACTCATGATTCGAAGCGAGTCGTCCCGGCTTTTCCACAGATTCGCCCCGCCCGATGATTTCGTGAATCTCATTGAATATGAAAGAAAATTTCCCCATATCCAGAATCCGAAACGGCGATGCGGCGACTCATGTCCACCCTGGGGAAAACTGCCCTGAAACCGAGTAATCCCCACTATCCACAGGGCAATCATCATCATCATCTTTTCTTTAAATCTTTTTTTTCTTTATGAAGTGAAGCGAACGGAGGGACCGATGACCGACTTTCTGCTGACCGCCTACCCCTGGGTCAAAAGCCTGCACGTCATGTCCGTGCTCGCTTGGATGGCCGGGCTGTTCTACCTGCCGCGGCTCTACGTCTATCACGTCGAGGGCCTTCAAAAGCAGGGCGTCACCCGCGGATCGGACATGGAGCTGCTCTTCCGCCATCAGGAACGTCTGTTGATGAAGGCAATCATGGCGCCGGCGATGATCTCGAGCTGGCTGTTCGGGCTGCTCCTCGTCTTCACCCCGGCGGTGATCGACTGGTCCGCCGCCTGGCCCTGGGCCAAGGGCGCCGCGGTGATCGCGATGACCGGCTATCATTTCTTCCTCGAGGTCGCGCGCAAGCGCTTCGTCGCCGGCGAGAACCGGATGACCGGCCGGCAGTGGCGGATGATGAACGAGGTCCCGACGCTTCTGATGATCGTCATCGTGATCGCGGTGATCGTGAAATTCTGAGCATTCGTTGACTCGCAGCGTTTCAGGGCTTATCTGCGGGATCAGCCCCGGCCGTCCGGCCGACAGGTTCTTCTGAAGACGATGATGGACACGCGCTGCCGGGACGCCGGCCGGCGCCCTTTGCGGATGAAATGTCGATGAACACCGAAACCGAACGGCTCAATCTTGCGGATCTGAAGGCGAAAAGCCCGAAGGACCTGCTGGCGATGGCCGAGGACTGGGAAATCGAGAACGCCTCGACCATGCGCAAGGGCGAGATGATGTTCTCGATCCTGAAAGAGCATGCCGAGGAAGGCGTCGAGATCGGCGGTGACGGTGTGCTCGAGGTGCTGCAGGACGGTTTCGGCTTCCTGCGCTCGCCCGAGGCGAACTATCTGCCCGGCCCGGACGACATCTACGTCTCGCCCGAGATGATCCGGCAATACAGCCTGCGCACCGGCGACACGGTCGAGGGGATCATCCGCGCCCCGGGTGAAAACGAGCGCTATTTCGCGCTGACCTCGGTCGAGCGGATCAACTTCGAGGACCCGGACAAGGCGCGCCACAAGGTCGCCTTCGACAACCTCACGCCGCTTTACCCCGACGAGCGGCTGAAGATGGAAATCGAGGATCCGACGATCAAGGATCGCTCGGCACGGATCATCGATCTCGTGGCGCCGATCGGGAAGGGGCAGCGTGGCCTGATCGTGGCCCCGCCGCGCACCGGTAAGACGGTTCTGCTGCAGAATATCGCGCATTCGATCGCGACCAATCATCCGGAATGCTACCTGATCGTGCTGTTGATCGACGAACGTCCGGAAGAAGTGACCGACATGCAGCGCTCGGTGAAGGGCGAGGTGATCTCCTCGACCTTCGACGAACCGGCGACGCGGCACGTTGCGGTCGCCGAAATGGTGATCGAAAAGGCGAAGCGTCTGGTCGAGCACAAGCGCGACGTGGTGATCTTGCTCGACTCGATCACCCGTCTGGGCCGCGCCTACAACACCGTGGTGCCGAGCTCGGGCAAGGTGCTGACCGGCGGTGTCGATGCGAACGCGCTGCAGCGGCCGAAGCGCTTCTTCGGTGCCGCGCGCAACATCGAGGAGGGCGGCTCGCTGACGATCATCGCGACGGCGCTGATCGACACCGGCTCGCGCATGGACGAGGTGATCTTCGAAGAGTTCAAGGGCACCGGCAACTCGGAAATCGTGCTCGACCGCAAGGTGGCGGACAAGCGTGTCTTCCCGGCGATGGATATCCTCAAGTCCGGCACCCGCAAGGAAGACCTGCTGGTCGACCAGAAGGACCTGCAGAAGACCTATCTGCTGCGCCGCATCCTGAACCCGATGGGTACCACCGATGCGATCGAGTTCCTGATTTCCAAGCTGAAACAGACGAAATCGAACGCCGAGTTCTTCGATTCGATGAACGGCTGAGGTTGTCCGGCCGATGGACACCATCTTCGCCCTGGCGACAGCCCGCGGAAAGGCGGGCGTCGCGGTCGTCCGCATTTCCGGCCCGCGGGCCTGGGCGGCGGCCGAGGCGCTGGCCGGGGCCTTGCCCGCGCCGCGCCAGGCCGGGTTGCGCCGGCTGCGGCTTGATGGCGAGGAACTCGACGAGGCGGTGGTGCTGTGCTTTGCCGCGGGGGCGAGTTTCACCGGCGAAGAGGTGGCCGAGCTGCATGTGCATGGCGCGGTGGCGACGGTCGCCGCGATTCTGCGGGCGCTTTCCGGCATCGAGGGGCTGCGGCTGGCCGAGCCCGGCGAATTCACCCGCCGCGCGCTGGAAAACGGCCGGCTCGACCTTGCCCAGGTCGAAGGCCTGGCGGACCTGATCGAGGCGGAGACCGAAGCGCAGCGCAAGCAGGCGCTGGCGGTTCTGTCGGGCTCGGTCGGTCAGGTGGTCGAGGACTGGCGCGCGCGGCTGATCCGGGCGGCGGCGCTGCTCGAGGCAACCATCGATTTTGCCGACGAGGAGGTGCCCGTCGATGTGCGCCCCGAGGTGACGGTGCTGCTCGATGGCGTCATTACTGCGCTGCGTGACCAGATCGCGCGGGTGGGGGCGGCGGAGCGGGTGCGCGAGGGGTTCGAGGTGGCGATCGTTGGCCGGCCGAATGCCGGCAAGTCGACGCTTCTGAACGCGCTGGCCGGGCGCGAGGCGGCAATCACCTCGGAAATCGCAGGGACAACGCGCGATGTGATCGAGGTGCGGATGGACCTTGGCGGGCTGGCCGTCACCCTGCTGGACACGGCCGGGCTGCGCGAGACCGGGGATGTGGTCGAGGCGATCGGCGTCGAGCGGGCGCTCGCGCGCGCGGCGCAGGCGGATCTGCGGATCTTCCTGCTCGACGGTGCGGAAGTGCCGCTGCTGGCCCCGGTGCCGGGCGACCTTGTGGTGCAGGGCAAGGCAGATCTTCAGCCGGGCGCAGGGCTTGCGGTTTCCGGCAAGACCGGCGCCGGGCTCGACCGGCTGATCGTCGAGGTCACCGCGCGGTTGCAGGATCGAGCCGCGGGGGCCGGCGTGATGACGCGCGAGCGGCACCGGGTGGCGATGGAGCGCGCATTTCAGGCTTTGGAATCGGCGCGAAATGAGGTATTGCGCGGCTCCGACCGGGTCGAGCTTGCTTCCGAAGGGCTGCGCCAGGCAGCACGGGCGCTTGAATCCATGGTCGGGCGGGTGGATGTGGAGCATCTTCTCGACGAGATTTTCGCGAGCTTCTGCATCGGCAAGTGAGGAGTGTTTCACGTGAAACATCTTGACGTCATCGTCGTCGGCGGCGGTCATGCCGGAACCGAGGCAGCCCATGCGGCGGCCCGGGCGGGGGCACGCACGGCGCTGGTCACGCTGCGGCGCGAGGCGATCGGGGTGATGTCGTGCAATCCGGCGATCGGCGGGCTGGGCAAGGGCCACCTGGTGCGCGAGATCGACGCGCTTGATGGTGTGATGGGGCGGGCGGCCGACTTTGCCGGCATCCAGTTTCGGCTGCTGAACCGGCGCAAGGGGCCGGCAGTGCAGGGGCCGCGGGCACAGGCCGACCGCAAGCTCTATCGTCTGGCGATGGCGCGGCTGACCGCGGCGCAGGAAAACCTCGAGGTGATCGAGGGCGAGGCCGCCGATCTGATCGTGACCGAAGGCCGCGTCGCCGGAGTGCGTCTGGCCGACGGCAGCGAGATCGGCGCGGCCGCCGTGGTGCTGACCACCGGCACCTTCCTGCATGGCGTCATCCATATCGGCGATCAGCGCCAGCCGGGCGGTCGCATCGGCGACAAGCCGTCGATCGCGCTGGCCGACCGGTTGCGCGATCTGGCCTTGCCGCTTGGACGGCTGAAGACCGGAACGCCGCCGCGGCTCGATGGGCGCAGCATCGACTGGTCGATCCTCGACAGCCAGCCGGGCGACGACGATCCGGCGATGTTCAGCTTCCTGCACAAGACGCCCTTCGTGCGGCAGATCTCCTGCGGCATCACCCATACGAACGAGCGCACGCATGAGGTGATCCGGCAGAACCTTGGCCGCTCGGCGATGTATGGCGGCCATATCGAGGGGGTCGGGCCGCGCTATTGCCCCTCGATCGAGGACAAGGTCGTGCGCTTTGCCGACAAGACCTCGCATCAGGTGTTCCTGGAGCCCGAGGGGCTGGATGACGAGACAATCTATCCGAACGGAATATCCACCTCGCTGCCGGTCGACGTGCAGGAGGTCTATGTCCGCTCGATCCGGGGGCTGGCGGAGGTGCGCATCCTGCAGCCGGGTTATGCGATCGAATATGATTTCGTCGATCCGCGCGCGCTGACCCCGACGCTGGAGCTGCGCGAGCAGCCGGGGCTTTATCTTGCCGGGCAGATCAACGGCACCACTGGCTATGAAGAGGCGGCGGCGCAGGGGCTGGTGGCCGGGCTGAACGCGGCGCGAGCCGCGCAGGGGCAGGGGGCGGCGGTCTTCAGCCGGACGAACAGCTATATCGGCGTGATGATCGACGATCTGGTGACGCGCGGGGTGGCCGAGCCCTATCGCATGTTCACCTCGCGTGCAGAGTTCCGCCTGTCGCTGCGCGCCGATAATGCCGACCAGCGACTGACGCCGGTCGGCATCGCGCTTGGCTGTGTGGGAGAGGCCCGGAAGGCCGCCTTCGCGCAGAAGATGGAGGCGCTGGAGGCCGGCCGTGCGCTTCTCGATTCGCTGGTGCTGACGCCGAAGCAGGCGGTTTCCGCCGGGCTGAAGGTGAACCAGGACGGCAGCAAGCGCTCGGCTTTCGAGCTTCTGTCCTTCCCGGATATCGGCCTTGCCGAGTTGTCGGCGGTGTTTCCGCAGATGGCGGAGCTTCCCGCCGAGATCGCCGATCAGCTGGCGAAGGATGCGCTTTACGCAAGCTACATCGAGCGGCAGGAGCGCGACGTGGCGGCGATGAAGCGCGATGAGCATTGGGAAATTCCGGCCGATTTCGAGTATGCGGCGCTCTCTGGCCTGTCGAACGAGCTGAAGCTGAAACTTGGTCGGGCACGACCGCAGACGCTCGCCCAGGCCAGCCGGGTGGACGGTGTAACCCCGGCCGCGCTGGCGCTGATCCTTGCCAGCCTGCGTCAGGCCAGCCGGATGGCCTCGGCATGAGCGTCGAGGCCTTTTTCGCTGCTGTCGATGTTTCACGTGAAACACTCGACCGGCTGACCGCCTACGAGGCGCTTCTGCGAAAATGGAATGCGGCGATCAACCTGGTGTCGCCGCAGACGCTTTCCCAGGTCTGGACGCGGCATTTCCTCGATTCGGCGCAGATCTTCGCCCTTGGTCCGCTCTCGGCGCGGACCTGGGCCGATCTTGGCAGCGGCGGCGGCTTTCCCGGGCTGGTGATCGCGGTTCTGGCGGCGGAAAAGCGCCCCGATCTGGCGGTGACGCTGGTCGAGAGCGACCGGCGCAAGTCGGCCTTCCTGCTCACCGCGGCGCGTGAGCTCGGTCTTTCCGTTGCGGTGAAAAGCGAGCGGATCGAGGCGCTTGCGCCTCTCCGGGCCGATATTCTCAGCGCCCGGGCGCTGGCTCCGCTCACCGATCTTCTGGGCTTTGCCGAGCGGCATCTTGCCCCCGGCGGCACCTGCCTGTTCCCGAAAGGGGCGCGCTGGCGTGAAGAGCTTGCGCCGGCGCGCGAAAGGTGGTCCTTTCAGCTCGATCCGCATCCCAGCGAAACCGAGTCCGAAGCCGTCATCCTGCAGATCGATGGAGTGAAACGTGTCTGATCCGACGCGGCCGCCCGGGCCCAGAATCATCGCCGTCGCCAACCAGAAGGGCGGGGTGGGCAAGACCACCACCGCCATCAATCTTGCCGCGGCGCTGGTCGAGGCAGGGCAGCGCGTGCTGCTGGTCGATCTCGACCCGCAGGGCAACGCCTCGACCGGGCTCGGTCTCGAAACCGAGGACCGGAAATCGAGCACCTACGAGCTGATCCTCGAAGATGCGCCGCTTTCCGCGGTGGTGCAGGAAACCCGCATTGCCGGTCTCTGGATCTGCCCGGCGACCACCGATCTGTCCTCGGCCGACATGGAACTCGTATCGAACGAAAAGCGCAGTTTTCTGCTGCATGACGCGCTGCGCCAGCCCGATATCGACGTTTTTGCACTTGATTACGTGCTGATCGACTGCCCGCCGTCGCTCAATCAGCTGACGGTGAACGCGATGGTCGCGGCGCATTCCGTTCTGGTGCCGCTGCAGGCGGAATTTTTCGCGCTCGAAGGCCTGTCGCAGCTGATGCTGACGATCCGCGAGGTGCGGCAGAGCGCCAATCGCGATCTGCGCATCGAGGGCGTGGTGCTGACCATGTATGACGTGCGCAACAACCTGTCGCAGCTGGTCGAGGCGGATGCGCGCAACACGCTGGGCGAGCTCGTGTTCCGCACGATGATCCCGCGCAATGTGCGGGTGTCCGAGGCGCCGTCCTATGCGATGCCGGTGACCAGCTATGATTCCGGCTCGCGCGGGGCGAGTGCCTATCGCGCGCTGGCGAGCGAACTTCTTGCGCGGCATGCCGCAGCGAAAACCAGGGGATAAGGGATGGCGGAAAAGAAACCCGAGCGGCGTGGTCTGGGGCGTGGCCTGTCGGCGCTGATGGCGGATGTCCATCTGGCGCCCACGACCGAGGCCGCGGCGACGCCGCGCCGGGCGGAAATGTTCGTCCCGATCGAGAATATCGAGCCCAATCCGGACCAGCCGCGCCGCGATTTCGAGCCCGAGGCGCTTGATGAACTTGCCGCCTCGATCCGCGAGAAGGGCGTCATCCAGCCGCTGATCGTGCGTCGCCATCCGCGCAAGGAAGGGCAATACGAGATCGTTGCCGGCGAACGTCGCTGGCGCGCCTCGCAGCTTGCCCAGCTGCACGAGCTGCCGGTGATTCTGCGCGAGTTCACCGACAACGAGGTGCTCGAGGTCGCGATCATCGAAAACATCCAGCGCGCCGATCTGAACCCGCTGGAAGAGGCGCTCAGCTATCGGTCGCTGATGGATCGTTTCGGCCATACCCAGGAAAAGGTGGCCGAGGCGCTGTCGAAAAGCCGCAGCCATATCGCGAACCTCTTGCGCCTGCTGAACCTGCCCGACGAGGTGCAGGGGATGCTGCGCGCCGGCAAGCTGAGCGCGGGGCACGCGCGCGCGATGATCACCGCACCCGATCCGGTCAAGCTGGCACGTGATACCGTGGCCAAGGGGCTGTCGGTGCGCGATGTCGAGCGGCTGGCGAAAAAGCCGGTGACGTCGCCGGGCGAGGGCGCGCCGAAGCCGCGCCGCCCGTCCGAGAAAGATGCCGATACCCGGGCGCTGGAAGGCGATCTGAGCGCTAGCGTCGGTATGAAGGTGTCGATCGACCACAAGGGGTCGGAGGGTGGCCTCGTCACCATCGCCTATCGCGACCTCGACGAGCTGGACCGGATCTGCTCGCTCCTCAGCGCCGGGCGCTGAGGCTCAGGGCATCAATTCGCGGATCACGCCATTCAGCACCGCGCGGCCCTCACGGGTGGCGCGGATCCGGCCATCCACGGTTTCCACCAGACCCAGCTCGCCCAGATCGGCGAGCTTTTCGGCGGGCAGGTCGGCGCCCGACAGCGCGCGATAGCGGGCGGGGTCTATCCCCTCGCTCAGCCGCAACCCGAACAGCAGGAATTCGACCGCCTGATCCTCGAGCGGCAACTCCTCGCGCGGGAGCTCGCCCGAGCCACGCTGCTCCACGGATTGCAGCCACAGGCCAGGGGCCTTGGGCGTGACCGTCGCCTGCCGCGTGCCGCCAAGGGTCAGCCGGCCATGCGCTCCGGGGCCGATGCCGGCGTAATCGCCATAGCGCCAATAGATCAGATTGTGCCGGCTTTCGGCCCCCTCGCGGGCGTGGTTCGACACTTCATAGGCCGGAAGCCCCGCCGCCTCGCAGATCTCCTGCGTGCGCAGATACATGTCGGCGGCCAGTTCCTCGTCGGGCAGGCCGGTCAGCTTGCCGGCCGCGGCGCGACGGCCAAAGGCGGTGCCCTCCTCGATCGTCAGCTGGTAAAGCGAGAAGTGATCCACGGCCATCGCCAGCGCCTCGCGCAGCTCGGCCTCCCAGGCGGTCAGGTCCTGATCCTGGCGGGCATAGATCAGATCGAAGCTGACACGGGCGAAATGGCTGCGGGCGATGTCGAAGGCGGCGCGTCCCTCGGCGGCGCTGTGCATCCGGCCAAGCCGCGTCAGATCGGCGTCGTTCAGCGCCTGCATCCCCATCGAGACGCGGTTCACGCCGCCCTCGGAATAGGCTCTGAACCGGCCGGATTCGATGCTGGTGGGGTTCGCCTCGAGGGTGATCTCGATGTCATTTGCCTGCCGCCAGGTGCGCCGCACCCGCTCGAGGATCGCCGCCACGAGGTCCGGGTCCATCAGCGAGGGGGTGCCGCCGCCGAAGAAGACCGAGTTCAGCACCCGGTCCTGCGTTTCGGCGCCCAGACGGTCGATCTCGGCAAGATAGGCGCGCTGCCAGCGTGCCTGGTCGATGTCCGCCGCCACATGGCTGTTGAAATCGCAATAGGGGCATTTGGCGGCACAGAAGGGCCAGTGCAGATAGAGGCCGAATCCGCCGTGCCGCCAATCGTCGCTCATCCCTTGAACGCCGTCACTTCGATCTCGATCTTCATCGCCGGGTTCACCAGCCCCGCGACGATCATCATCGCGGCCGGGCGGATCTCGCCGAAGGTCTCGGACAGGGCGGGGATGATTTCCTCGACATAGGCCGCATCGGTGATGACGTAATTCGCCCGCACTACATCGGCCATCGAGAAGCCCGCGCCTTCCAGAACGCCCCGGATCGTGGCAAGCGCGTTGCGCGCCTGATCGAGAACGCTGTCCGGGAAGGTCTTGCTCACCGGATCGGCGCCGGTCGTGCCGGCGACGAAGCACCAGTCGCCCTGCACCACGGCGCGCGAATAGCCAAGCTTCGGTTCATAGGGCGAGCCGCCCGAGATGTTCTGTCGTGCCATCTTCGCCTCGAAACATTGCACCAGCTTGCGGAAGGCATCCGCGCGGTGGCTGATCTGGTTCTTCTTCGCCGGGTCCATCTCGGCGAAGGTGATGTCATAGCCTTCGGGCTGGAACATCGGGTCATAGCCATGGCCCTGCGTGCCACGCATCGGCCAGACAAGCTGGCCCTCGGCCTTGCCCTCGAAGACCTCGTCATGGCCATCGGGCCAGGCGAGCACGAGGGTGGAGCGGAAGCGCGCCCTGCGCGGCATCGGCGCGGCGATCTTCTCGCAGGCGTCCCAGGTGCGGGTCATCGCAAGGGTGAAGTCGCGCCCGGTCGGGGTTTCGGCCCAGTCGGCGGTATAGACGCCGGGCGCGCCATCCAGCGCGTCCACCTCGATGCCGCTGTCGTCGGACAGCGCCGGCAGGCCGGTAGCCTTCGCCGCCGCATGTGCCTTGATCCGGGCATTGCCGACGAAGGTCGTCTCGGTTTCCTCGGGCTCGGGCAGGCCGAAATCGTCGTTCGACAGCACGGTGATGCCGAAGGGGGCGAGCAGCGCCCGCATCTCCTCGAGCTTGCCCTTGTTGTGGGTGGCAAACAGCAGCCTGTCGCCGGTGAATTTCCTCATGCTAGCGCTGCCTTCTGCGCCGTGACCAGCTGCGCCACGCCCGCCTCGGCGAGGTCGAGCAGCCGGGTCATCTCGTCGCGCGAGAAGGTCGCGCCCTCGGCCGACATCTGCACCTCAATGAGCTTGCCGGCGCCGGTCATGATGAAGTTGCCGTCGGTGCCCGCCTCGCTGTCCTCGGCATAGTCGAGATCGCAGACCGGCTGGCCGGCGTAAATGCCGCAGGAGATCGCCGCGACATGGTCGAGCAGCGGATCCGAGGCGATCAGACCCGATTTCAGCAGCTTGTTCACCGCAAGACGCAGCGCCACCCAGCCACCGGTGATCGAGGCGCAGCGGGTGCCGCCATCGGCCTGGATCACGTCGCAGTCGACGACGATCTGGCGCTCGCCAAGGGCCGAGCGGTCGACGCCGGCACGCAGCGCGCGGCCGATCAGGCGCTGGATCTCCTGCGTGCGGCCCGACTGCTTGCCGGCCGCCGCCTCGCGCCGGGTGCGCGAATTGGTGGCGCGCGGCAGCATGCCGTATTCCGCCGTCACCCAGCCAAGCCCGGTGCCCTTGAGAAACGACGGCGCCCGATCCTCGATCGTCGCGGTGCACAGAACGTGGGTGTCGCCCACCTTGATCAGGCACGAGCCCTCTGCATGTTTGGTCACGCCGGTTTCGATTGAAATCGGGCGGCATTCACTTAGATTCCTGCCAGAGGGGCGCATGATCAGTCCTTTCGAAGAGTTTGCCTCATTTGAGGCCGCCCGCGCCGTGATGCAACCCCGAAGCAGGGCCCAGGCCTGATTGACGGGGGCGACAGGGCGGCTTTAATGCGGGGATGAGCCACGCCATGCACGACCAGACACAACTTCTGACGGAACTCAATGATCGCTCGCGCGAGGTTTTCCGGCGGGTGGTCGAGGGCTACCTCGACACCGGCGATCCGGTGGGCTCGCGCAGCCTGACCCGACAGATGAGCGAGAAGCTTTCTGCCGCGACGATCCGCAACGTGATGCAGGATCTCGAATACATGGGGCTTCTGGGCAGTCCGCATGTCTCGGCCGGGCGGGTGCCGACCCAGCTCGGGCTGCGGATGTTCGTCGACGGCTTCATGGAGGTCGGCGAGGTTCATGTGACCGACCGGCAGGCGCTCGATGCGACGCTGGGCGCAAACGAGCCCGGCGTAGGCTCGCTTCTCGACCGGGTCGGCGCGGCGCTGTCGGGCATCACCCATGGCGCGAGCCTGGTTCTGGCGCCGAAGCACGAGGCGCCGATCCGCCACATCGAATTCGTCTCGCTCGGGCCCGACCGGGCGCTGGTCGTGCTCGTCTTCGCCGATGGGCAGGTCGAGAACCGCGTCTTCACCCCGCCGCCCGGCCAGACCCCCTCGTCGATGCGCGAGGCGGCGAATTTCCTCAATGCGCTGGCCGAGGGGCGCACGCTGAGCGAGCTGCGCGCCGATATCCGCGAAGAGATCGCCGCACGCCGGCAGGAGCTTGACACGCTCGCCGCGGAACTGGTCGAAAGCGGGCTCGCGCAATGGGCCGATCAGGGCGCGCCTTATGAGCGGCTGATCGTGCGCGGGCGCTCGAACCTGCTCGACGGCGAGGAGGATCTCGACCGGATCCGCTCGCTTTTCGACGATCTCGAGCGCAAGCGCGACATTGCCGAGTTCCTCGACCTGACCGAGGAGGGCGATGGTGTGCGCATTTTTATCGGCTCGGAGAACAAGCTTTTCTCACTTTCGGGTTCCTCTCTGGTCGTCTCTCCCTATATGAACGCAGATCGGAAGATCATCGGTGCGGTCGGCGTGATCGGGCCCACGCGGCTGAATTACGGCCGGATCGTGCCGATTGTCGATTATACGGCGCAGCTGGTCGGGCGGGTTCTGTCCGGCCGCGGCAAGGGGTAGGACCATGACCGAGAAGAAAGACGAGATCCTGGAGGACCAGGAGCAGCTGAACGACCCGCTGAGCGAGGCGGCGGCGGAAGGCTTTGACGAGCTCGAGGCCCTGCGCGTGGAGCGCGACGAGTTCAGGGACCGCTTCATGCGTGCGCTGGCCGATGCCGAGAATGCCCGCAAGCGCGCCGATCGCGACCGTCGCGAGGCCGAGAACTATGGTGGCTCGAAACTCGCGCGCGACATGCTGCCGGTGTTCGACGCGCTGAAACGCGCGCTCGATGCGGCGGGCGACGAGGTGCGGGCGGCGGCGCCGGCGCTGATCGAGGGCGTGGAACTGACGCAGCGCGAGCTGCTGAACGTGTTCAAGCGCCACGGCATTCAGGCGATCACGCCGCAGGTCGGCGACAAGTTCGACCCGCAGCAGCACGAGGCGATGTTCGAGGCGCCGGTGCCGGGCACCAAGGCGGGCGATATCATCCAGGTGATGGACAGCGGCTTCCTGCTGCACGACCGCCTGCTGCGTCCGGCCAAGGTCGGAGTCAGCTCGATGCCGAAGGGCTGAGCGTTCCGAGAGCCCGGGGGCTTTGCCCGTTCGGCGAAACGGCCTTCCATCGGAAGGCCGTTTTTTTTCGCCTCACCCCCCAGGATATTTAAGGCAATTGGAAGATCAGGGCTTGAGCAGGGCCCGGAGGCCATAAAGAGCCTCCATCGCCTGTTTCGGCGTCATCTCGTCGGGGTTGATGTCGCGCAGCGCCGCTTCGACGGCCGTGCTTTCGGGCGCGACGGGTGCGGGCGCCGGATGCGCCGCGGCCGAGAACAGCGGCAGGTCGTCGATGACCATCTGCTTCTTGCCGCCGCCTTCGCGGTCGCCCTGTTCCAGCGCTTCGAGCACGACGCGGGCGCGCGCGACCACGCTTTCGGGCAGGCCCGCAAGCCGCGCCACCTGCACGCCGTAGCTGCGATCGGCCGCGCCCTTCTTCACCTCGTGCAGGAAGATCACCTCGCCCTGCCATTCCTTGACCGAGACGGTGGCGTTCTCGACCCCGTCAAGCTTTGCCGAAAGCGCCGTCATCTCGTGGTAATGGGTGGCGAAGAGCGCGCCGCAGCGGTTCACCCCGTGCAGGTGTTCCAGAACCGCCCAGGCGATCGACAGCCCGTCATAGGTCGCCGTGCCGCGGCCGATCTCGTCCAGGATCACAAGGGCGCGGTCGTCGGCCTGATTGAGGATTGCCGCGGTCTCGACCATCTCGACCATGAAGGTCGACCGCCCGCGGGCGAGGTCATCGGCGGCACCGACGCGCGAGAACAGCTGGCTCACAAGGCCGATATGGGCGCGGCGCGCGGGCACGAAGCTGCCGGCCTGCGCCAGCAGCGCGATCAGCGCGTTTTGCCGCAGGAAGGTCGATTTGCCGGCCATGTTCGGGCCGGTCAGCAGCCAGATCGCCGGCGTCTCGCCCGAGGTCAGGGCGCAGTCGTTGGCGATGAAGGGCTCGCCCGAGCGTTTCAGCGCGGCCTCGACCACCGGGTGGCGGCCGCCCTCGATCTCGAAGGCGCGGCTGGCGTCCACCGTCGGCTCGACCCAGTCCTCGCCCGCGGCCAAGTCGGCGAAGGCGGCGGCGAGGTCGATCTCGGCGAGTGCGCGCGAGGCCTCGCCGATCGGCCCGGCATGGGCAAGAATGGCCTGCTTCAGGCTGTCATAGAGCCGCTTTTCAATCTCGAGCGCGTGGTTGCCGGCGTTCAGGATCCGGGTTTCCAGCTCGCTCAGCTCGAGCGTGGTGAAGCGCACCTGGTTCGCCGTGGTCTGGCGGTGGATGAAGCGCTCGTTCAACGGCGCCGAAAGCATCCTCTCGGCATGGGTGGCGGTCGTCTCGATGAAATAACCGAGCACGTTGTTGTGCTTGATCTTCAGCGAGGCGATGCCGCTTTCCTCGATATATTGCGCCTGCATCCGGGCGATGACGCCGCGGCCCTCGTCGCGCAGCTGCCGGGTCTGGTCGAGCTCGGCGTCATAGCCCGGCGCGATGAAGCCGCCGTCACGGGCCAGAAGCGGCGGTTCGGCCACCAGCGCGGCGTCAAGAAGGGCGGCGAGGGCATCATGGCCCACCAGCACCGCGGCCGCCTCGGCCAGAAGCGCCGGCGCCTCGACCGAGGCAAGGCTTTCGGCGATGCGCCCGGCCTGGTCGAGCCCGTTGCGGATCGCCGCCATGTCGCGCGGACCGCCGCGGTCGAGCGAGAGCCGGCTCAGCGCGCGGTCGATGTCGGGGCAGCGTCGCAGATCGGCGCGCAGATCCTCTGAAAATCGACCCTGTTCCAGTAGAAAACGCACAGCATCATGACGGGCGTGGATCTGGTTCAGGTCGCGCGAGGGGGCCGAGATACGGCGCTCCAGAAGCCGCGCCCCGGCGGCGGTCACGGTGCGGTCGAGGGTGGTCAGAAGCGAGCCCTCGCGCCCGCCTGATAGCGCCTGCGTCAGTTCGAGGTTGCGCCTTGTGGCGGCGTCGATCTGCATCAGGCTGCCCGCCTCTTCGCGCAGCGGCCGGCGCAGCAGCGGCAGCTTGCCGCGCTGCGTCAGCTCGAGATAGTCGACGATCGCCCCCATGGCCGAGATCTCGGCGCGCGAGAAGCTGCCGAAGGCATCGAGCGAGCCGACTGAGAACAGGCCCAGCAACCGCCGCTCGGCGCCCTGGCTGTCAAAGCTTGCGCGTCCGAGCGGGGTCAGCGCCGCCTTCAGATCAGAGACGATCTCGGCGCAATCGGCCTCGCGCGCCTCGCTCACCAGCACCTCGCGCGGGGCGAGACGGGCAAGTTCGGGGGCCAGCCGGGTCAGCGGGCAGGGCATCACCCGGAACTCGCCGGTCGAGATGTCGACCCAGGCGAGCGCGCCGTCGCCGTGCATCTCGCTCCAGGCGGCCAGGAAGTTGTGGCGTCGCGCCTCGAGCAGGCTTTCCTCGGTCAGCGTGCCGGGGGTGACAAGGCGCACCACGTCGCGCTTCACCACCGATTTCGCGCCGCGCTTCTTCGCCTCGGCGGGGTCTTCGAGCTGTTCGGCGATGGCGACGCGGAAGCCCTTGCGAATGAGCGTCAGCAGATAGCCCTCGGCGGCATGGATCGGCACGCCGCACATCGGGATATCCTCGCCCAGATGCAGCCCGCGTTTCGTCAGCGCGATGTCGAGCGCGGCGGCCGCGGCGACGGCATCGTCGAAGAACATTTCATAGAAGTCGCCCATCCGGTAGAACAGCAGCGCCCCCGGGTTCGCTTCCTTGATTGCGAGATATTGCGCCATCATCGGCGTGATTGTCGGCTCTGCCATGCTTTCCCCCGTTTGGCGCGACCCTACAAAAGGCGGAATCCGGGTGCAAATCCATTGAGACGCTCGGAAGGGAACGCTATGAGGAAGCGCCTATCGGAGGAGTTCGGCCCCATGTCCAGCAAGAACCGCATCACGCCCGAAGAGGCGCTGGCGTATCATCTCGACCCGAAGCCCGGGAAATACGAGATCACGGCGACGAAGCCGATGACGACGCAGCGCGATCTGAGCCTTGCCTACAGCCCGGGCGTCGCGGTTCCGGTCGAGGCGATCGCCGAGCGGCCAGAGACCGCCTATGACTACACAGTCAAGGGCAACATGGTGGCGATCATCTCGAACGGCACCGCCATCCTCGGCCTCGGCAATCTGGGCGCGCTCGCCTCGAAGCCGGTGATGGAAGGCAAGGCGGTGCTGTTCAAGCGCTTTGCCGACGTCAACGCCATCGACATCGAGCTTGATACCGAGGACCCGGACGAGATCATCAAGGCGGTGAGCCTGATGGGCCCGACCTTCGGCGGCATCAACCTCGAGGACATCAAGGCGCCCGAGTGCTTCATCATCGAGCAGCGGCTGAAGGAGATCATGGACATTCCGGTGTTCCATGACGATCAGCACGGCACGGCGGTGATCTGCGCGGCTGGCCTGATCAACGCGCTCGAGCTGAGCGGCAAGAAGATCGAGGACTGCCGGATCGTGCTGAACGGCGCCGGCGCCGCCGGCATCGCCTGCCTCGAGCTGATCAAGGCCATGGGCGCACAGCACGACAACTGCATCATGTGCGACACCAAGGGCGTGATCTGGCAGGGCCGCACCGAGGGCATGAACCAGTGGAAATCGGCGCATGCGGCGAAGACCGACGCGCGCACGCTGGAAGAGGCGATGGTGGGCGCCGACGTCTTCCTCGGCGTTTCGGCCAAGGGCGCGGTGACGCCCGAGATGGTGGCGAAGATGGCCGACAACCCGGTGATCTTCGCGATGGCGAACCCCGATCCCGAGATCACCCCGGAAGAGGCGCATGGCGTGCGCCCCGATGCGATCGTGGCGACCGGCCGGTCGGATTATCCGAACCAGGTGAACAACGTTCTGGGCTTCCCCTATCTCTTCCGCGGCGCGCTCGACATCCATGCCCGTGCGATCAACGACGAGATGAAGATCGCCTGCGCCAAGGCCCTGGCCGAGCTGGCCCGCGAGGACGTGCCCGACGAGGTGGCGATCGCCTATGGCCGCAAGCTGACCTTCGGGCGCGACTACATCATCCCGACGCCCTTCGACCCGCGGCTGATCCACGTGATCCCGCCCGCGGTCGCCAGGGCCGGGATGGACACCGGCGTCGCGCGCCGGCCGATCATCGACATGGAGGCCTATGTTCTGGGGCTGAAGACGCGGATGGACCCGACGGCGTCGATCCTGCAGGGCATCCAGGCGCGGGCGCGGCAGGCGCAGGCGACGATGATCTTCGCCGAGGGCGACGATCCGCGCGTGCTGCGCGCCGCGGTGGCCTATCAGCGCAACGGCATGGGCCGGGCGCTGGTCGTCGGCCGCGAGAGCGACGTGCGCGAGAAGCTCGACGCGGCGGGGCTCGGCGATGCCTATCGCGAGCTGACCGTGGTGAACTCGGCCAATTCGAAGCATATCGAGACCTACAAGGACTTCCTCTACACCCGGCTGCAGCGCCAGGGCGTGGACCGCGAGGATGCGCACAAGCTGGCCAACCGCGACCGCCACGTCTTCGCTGCGCTGATGCTGGCGCATGGCCATGGCGACGGCATGGTGACCGGCGCGACGCGCAAGTCCGGCCATGTGATGGAGCTGATCAACAAGGTCTTCGACGCGCGCCCCTCGGACGGGGCGGTGGGGATCACCGCGCTGCTGCACAAGGGGCGTGTGGTGCTGATCGGCGACACGCTGGTGCATGAATGGCCCGACGAGCATGACCTTGCCGACATCGCCACCTCGGGGGCGCAGATCGCGCGGGCGCTCGGGCTCGAGCCGCGGGTGGCCTTCTGCTCGTTCTCGACCTTCGGCTATCCGGTGTCGGAACGGGCGACGAAGATGCACATCGCGCCGCAGGTTCTGGATGAGCGCGGCGTCGATTTCGAGTATGATGGCGAAATGACCGTCGATGTCGCGCTGAACATGGAGCAGATGAAGAACTATCCGTTCTGTCGTCTGACCGGGCCGGCGAACGTGCTGGTCGTGCCGGCGCGGCATTCGGCTTCGATCTCGGTCAAGCTGATGCAGGAGATGGCCGGGGCGACGGTGATCGGTCCGATCCTGACCGGCGTGTCCGCGCCGATCCAGATCTGCTCGACGGTGTCGACGGTGAACGACATCCTGAACATGGCCTCGATCGCCGCCTGCAAGCTCGGCCAGCGGCGCTGAGCCCGGCCCCGGGGGCCTCGCGCCCCCGGACCCCCGCGAGGTATTTCGACCAGGAAGAAAGGCAGCCGCATGACCGTCTACACCTTGGGCTCGATCAATGCCGATCATCTCTACCGGCTGCCGCATCTGCCGGCGCCGGGAGAGACGCTGGCGGCGCTGTCCTATTCCGTCGGGCTCGGCGGCAAGGGCGCGAACCAGTCGGTGGCGCTGGCCCGCGCCGGGGCCACGGTGCGCCACGTCGGCGCGGTCGGGGCCGACGGGCTGTGGATGGTGGCGCGGCTGACCGAGGCGGGGGTCGATTGCGCGGCGGTCTCCGAAGTCGAGGGCGCCTCGGGCCATGCGATCATCGCGGTGGATGCGGCGGGCGAGAATGCGATCCTGCTCCATCCCGGCGCGAACCGGCAGATCGATGCCGCGATGGTGCGTGCGGCGCTGGAAGGCGCCCGTGCAGGCGATATGCTGATGCTGCAGAACGAGACCTCGGCCCAGATCGAGGCGGCGCGGATCGGGCAGGAACAGGGTCTCTTCGTCGTCTATTCCGCCGCGCCCTTCGAGGCCGAGGCGGTCGAGGCGGTGCTGCCCTATCTGTCGCTTCTGATCATGAACGAGGTCGAGGCGGCGCAGCTGTGCTCGGCGCTGTCGCTGACCTTCGAGGCGTTGGCGGTGCCGCATGTGGTGGTCACCCGGGGCGCGCGCGGCGCCGAATGGCATGACCGCACCGGCGCCGTGGTGCACCGCGCCCCGGCCTTTGCGGTGGCGCCGGTCGACACCACCGCGGCGGGCGACACCTTTGCGGGCTATCTGGTCGCCGGGCTGGCCGAGGGGCTCGGCCCCGAGGCCGCGATGCGGCTTGCCTCGGGCGCCGCGGCGCTGAAGGTGACACGGGCGGGAACAGCCGATGCCATCCCCGCCCGCGATGAGGTCATGCGCTTTCTTGCGGCTCAGCCGAGCGAATAGCCGGTGCCGCGCACGGTGCGCACCGGGTCCGCGCCGCCATTCGTCATCAGCGCCTTGCGCAGCCGCCCGACATGCACGTCGATGGTGCGGGTGTCGACGTAGATGTCGCGCCCCCAGACCCGGTCGAGCAGCTGATCGCGGGTCCAGACCCGGCCGGGCTTCTCCATCAGCGTCGAGAGCAGCCGGAACTCGGTCGGGCCGAGTTTCAGCGGCGCACCGTCGCGGAAGACGCGGTGCTCGGCGGCGTCGAGGATGATGTCCTCGAACTGCAGCCGCTCGCCCATCGTCGCCGGGCGGGTGCGGCGCAGCTGGGTGCGCAGCCGCGCCATCAGCTCCACCACCGAATAGGGCTTTACCACGTAGTCGTCGGCGCCGGTCTCGAGGCCGCGCACGCGGTCGGCCTCCTCGGAGCGGGCCGAGAGCATGATGATCGGGATCGAACGGGTCTCGGGGCTGGCCTTCACGCGCCGGCAGATCTCGATTCCCGAGACATTGGGCAGCATCCAGTCGAGCACGATCAGGTCAGGTTTTTCCTCCTTGACCATCAGCAGCGCCTCGTCGCCATTCACTGCCATGGCGACGCGGAATCCCTCGGCCTCGAGGTTGTATTGCAAAACCTCACGCTGGGCCGATTCATCCTCGACCACCAGCACGCAGGGCTGTTGGGCGGGGCTCATGCGTCAGTCCTCCACCTTGTCGAGCGTCACGCTGTCCGACTTCGGCCGGTCCTCGTCGGGCATCTCGCCGGTGACGAGATAGATCACCTGCTCGGCGATGCCGGTGGCAAGGTCGCCCATCCGCTCGATGTTCTTCGCGATGAAGTGGAGATGCATGCAGGCGGTGATGTTGCGCGGATCTTCCAGCATGTAGGTCAGGAATTCGCGAAACAGCGCGTTGTACATCTGGTCGACCTCGATGTCGCGCGAGCGGACATCGGCGGCAAGTTTCTCGTCGCGCTGGATATAGCTGTCGATGGCGTCCTTCAGCATCGCCTCGACCGCCTGCGCCATGCGCCGGATCGCGCCGGCCGAGCCGCTGATCGTCGGCATCTGCGACAGCACCTGGGTACGCTTGGCGATGTTCTTCGAATAATCCCCGACGCGCTCGAGGCTGCCCGAGATCTTGATCACCGAAAGCGCGACGCGCAGGTCGGAGGCGGCGGGCGAGCGCAGCGCGATCAGCCGCGCGGCCTCCTCGTTGATCTGCTCCTCGAGCTTGTCCACCGCCTTGTCACGGCCGCGAACGGTCTCGGCGAGCTCTTCATCGCGGGTTTCGAGGGCCTGGGCGGCGTCGAGAAGCTGGGCCTCGACGAGGCCGCCCATCTTCACGACCATCGCCTGAACGGCCTCGAGGTCGCGGTCGAAAGAGGAAACGATATGCTGGCTCATGTGTCTCTCCGTCAGCCGATCCGGCCGGTGATGTAGCTCTCGGTGCGGGGATCCTTCGGGTTGGTGAAGATCTGCCCGGTCTCGCCGTATTCGACGAGATTGCCGAGGTGGAAGAAGGCGGTGCGCTGGCTGACGCGGGCGGCCTGCTGCATCGAGTGGGTGACGATCACCACCGAGAAGTTCTCGCGCAGCTCGTCGATCAGCTCCTCGACCTGCGCCGTGGCGATCGGGTCGAGGGCCGAGCAGGGCTCGTCCATCAAGAGCACCTCGGGCGAGGTGGCGACGGCGCGGGCGATGCACAGGCGCTGTTGCTGACCACCCGAGAGGCCGGTGCCCGGCGCGTCGAGACGGTCCTTGACCTCGTTCCACAGCGCCGCCTTGCGCAGCGAGCTTTCGACGACCTCGTCGAGCTCGGCCTTGTTCTTGACGAGGCCGTGGATCTTCGGCCCGTAGGCGACGTTGTCATAGATCGATTTCGGGAAGGGGTTCGGTTTCTGGAACACCATCCCCACCCGGGCGCGCAGCTGCACCGGGTCGACCTTCTTGTCATAGATATCCTCGCCGTCGAGCAGGATCTCGCCCTCGACCCGGCAGATGTCGATGGTGTCGTTCATCCGGTTCAGGCAGCGCAGGAAGGTCGACTTGCCGCAGCCCGACGGGCCGATGAAGGCGGTCACCGTCTTGTCGAGGATGTCGATGTGCACATCCTTGATCGCGTGCGAGGCGCCATAATAGACCTGCACGTCATGTGCGGCGATCTTGATGTCCTTGGTCTCCACGGCTCTCTCCGTCAGTCGCATGTCGTTCATGGTGGTCACTCCTCACCAGCGCCGCTCGAACTTGCGGCGCAGAATGACTGCGAGCGAGTTCATCACGAGAAGGAAGACGAGCAGCACGATGATCGCCCCCGAGGCACGCTCGGTAAAGGCGGGATCGGCCCGCTGCGTCCAGCTGTAGATCTGCACCGGAATGGCCGAGGCAGGGTCGAAGAAGCCCTCGGGCGGGGCCGCGGGATAGTCGCGCACGAAGGCCACCATGCCGATCAGCAGAAGCGGCGCGGTCTCGCCGAGCGCCTGGGCCAGGCCGATGATCGCGCCGGTCAGGATGCCCGGCATGGCGAGCGGCAGCACGTGGTGGAAGATCGTCTGCGTCTTCGAGGCGCCGACGCCAAGGGCGGCGTCCTTGATCGAGGGCGGCACCGATTTCAGCGCCGCGCGGGCCGGGATGATGATCCGCGGCAGCGTCATCAGCGTCAGCACGAGGCCACCGACCACCGAGGAGGACTGCGGCAGCCCGCCGAAGTTGATGAAGGCGGCGAGGCCGAGGATGCCGAAGACGATCGAGGGCACGGCGGCAAGGTTGGCGATGTTCACCTCGATCAGATCGGTGAAGCGGTTCTTCGGCGCGAATTCCTCGAGGTAGATCGAGGCGGCGACGCCGATCGGCAGCGACAGCACCAGCACGATCAGCATCATGTAGAGCGAGCCGAGGATCGCAACGCCAAGGCCGGCGGCCTCGGGGCGCAGTTCCGAGGCGTCGGGGCTGAAGATGAAGCCCGGGTTGAACTTCAGCGCGATCAGCCCGGCGTCGCGCATCGCCTGGGCGACCTGCAGCTGCTCCGGCGAGATGTTGCTGTCGAGCTTGGCGCTCGCCATCGTCACGCGACCCTTGAAGAAGCCGTCGATGCGGCCGTTCGCCAGCGCGTCGAAGCTGACGGTGGTGCCGATCAGATCGGGGTTCGCCAGCACCAGATTGCGCAGCTGGGCGGGGGCTTCCTTCGAGATCAGGCCGCCGACGTCCTTCGCCTTCATCCCGGCGGGGAGCAGGGCCTTTTCGGTCAGCTCGGCGGTCAGTGCGTCCTGCAGCAGCTTGCCATAGGCGATCGTCGTCACCTTAGCGATCGCGGCGGGGTCGCGGTTGCCCTCCTTGTCGAGCACGGCGGCATCGAGCTGCACCTGCATCGTCAGCACGCTCTGCCTGAAGGCGCCAAGACCCGAGCCGAGCACCGAGCTCAGCAGCACGACGAGCGCGAGCAGGCCGAAGCCGACGGCGGCGATGCCGTAAAGGCGAAAGCGCTTTTCGGAGGCATTGCGCCGCTTGGTGCGGGGGTCGATGGTGTAAAGCGAAGAGCGGGTCTTCGCGGGGGTATTCGTGGCCTCGGCGGTCATTCGTATTGCTCCCGGTATTTGCGCACGATGACGAGCGCCAGGATGTTGAGCCCGAGCGTGAAGACGAACAGCGTCAGGCCGAGCGCGAAGGAGACGAGGGTCTCGGGGCTGGCGAATTCGGTGTCGCCGGTCAGCTGGCTGACGATCTTCACGGTGACGGTGGTCATCGCCTCGAACGGGTTGAGCGACATCTTCGCCGCGGCACCGGCACCGAGGACCACGATCATCGTCTCGCCGATCGCGCGCGAGGCGGCCAGAAGGATCGCGCCGACGATGCCGGGAAGCGCGGCGGGCAGGATCACCTGCTTCACCGTCTCCGACTGCGTTGCGCCAAGCCCGTAGGAACCGTCGCGCAGCGCCTGCGGCACGGCATTGATGATGTCGTCGGACAGCGAGGAGACGAAGGGGATCAGCATGATGCCCATGACGAGGCCGGCGGTCATCACCGAACTCGAGGAGGTGCCAAGGCCGAGCGGCTGGGCAAACCAGTCGCGCAGCACCGGGCCGACGGTGATCAGGGCGAAGAGACCGTAGACGATGGTCGGAATGCCGGCGAGCACCTCGAGCAGCGGCTTCGTCATCGCGCGCACCCGCTTGCTGGCGTATTCGGCCAGGAAGATCGCGGCGAAGATGCCGACCGGCACCGCGACGACGAGCGCGATCACCGAGATGTAGAGCGTGCCCCAGATCAGCGGCCAGATGCCGAGGTCGGAGCCACCGCCAAATTTCGGGTTCCAGGTGGTGGAAAGGAAGAACTTGCTGGCCGGATAGAGCCGGAAGAAGTGGATCGTCTCGAACACCAGCGACAGCACGATGCCGACGGTGGTCAGGATCGCGACGAGCGAGGCGGCGATCAGCAGCACGCGCACGAAGCCCTCGGAGACGTTGCGGGCGCGGAACTCGGGGCGGATCCGGGAGAGCGCATAGCCAAAGCCCGCGAGCGCGAGCGCCAGCACCGCGATGGCCATCGCCAGATTGCCGCTGTGCGACAGGTCGCGATAGGCCTTGGCGGCCTCGAACACGCCGGGTTTCACATTGGTGCCGACGGCGACGCCGACTTCGGCCAGGCGGCTGCGCACATCGGCGAGATCGGCGCGCATCGCGGTGATCTCGGCTTCGCCGAGCTTGCCCTGGGCGAGGATCAGGTCGATGCCCTCGGCGATGCGGCGCACGTCGGTCATCACCAGATTGGCCGAGCTGCCGTCGGGGATGTCGGCCGCGGGGATCATCGAGGTCACGCGGGTCTCGATCAGCAGCGGCTGCACCAGCAGCCACAGCAGCATCAGCACGAGTGCGGGAACGGCCGTGAAAAGGAAGACGGTCTGGCCATAATAGCCGGGAAGGGAATGCAGGCGCCGGATGTCACCCCCGGCCTTCGACAGCGCCAGCTGCCTGCCGATGACGTAGCCGGCGGCGGCAAGGGCGATCACGATCAGGGAAAGAAGGCCGATGCTCATGGGAAATTCCAACTGAGAAGGGAAAGGTGGCGCCCGAAGGCGCCACCGGAGTTCCTTGCGAGGATCAGTTCAGCGGACCCATCGCCACGTCGTTTTTCACCATCTCCTGGGTCTTGGCCAGTTCCGGATCGGGAACCAGACCATAGGCCGCCAGCGGGCCGTTCGGGCCGGCCATGTCGTCCGAGACGAAGAAGTCGATGTATTCCTGCAGGCCCGGGACCACGCCGATATGCGCCTTCTTCACGTAGAAGTAGAGCGGACGCGAGACCGGGTATTCGCCCTTGGCGATGGTCTCGACCGACGGCATCACGCCGTCCATCGTGGCGACGCGCAGCTTGTCGGTGTTGTTCTGGTAGAACGACAGGCCGAAGACGCCGATGGCGTTCTTGTTCGCGTCGATGCGCGACAGGGTCTCGGTGTAGTCGCCGTCGATGTCGACCGAGGTGCCGTCGGTGCGCAGCGTGTTGCACTGGGCGACAGCGGCCTTTTCCTTCGCCTTGTCGTCGCCTTCGGCGGCGGCGAGGAACAGGTCATAGGCGCCGGTGGCCTTGCAGCCGGCCTCGATCACCTTGGTGTCGAAGACTTCGCGGGTGCCGTGCTTGGTGCCCGGGATGAACATCAGGATGTCCTGCGCCGGGAAGTCGGCCTTGACGTCGGCCCAGGTCTTGGCGGTGTTGGCGACGACCTTGCCGTCCTTCGCCACGTTCGCGCCGATCGCGCCGTAGATGTCGGCCGGGGTGAAGGCGAATTCCGCGCCGTTGATGCCGCTGGCGAAGACGATGCCGTCATAGCCGAAGCGGACTTCCATGATCTCGTTGACGCCGTTCGACTTGCAGGTGTCGATGTCGGACTGCTTGATGCGGCTCGACGAGTTGGCGATGTCGATGGTGTTTTCGCCCACGCCTTCGCACAGCTTCTTGCGGCCGGCGCCCGAACCACCCGATTCCACGACCGGGGTCGGGAAGTCGAAGTTCTCGCCGAAGGCTTCGGCAACGATGGTCGCGTAGGGCAGCACGGTCGAGGAACCGGCCGACTGGATCTGGTCACGGGCGAGGGCACCCGAGGCCGAGGCAGCCACGATGGCCACGGCCGAGACGGTGAGTTTCACGGACTTCATGGAACACTCCTGATGAGTTCACTTGCGGGGCCGGTCGCGGCCTCGGGCTTCTCCTAGGATCTGCCCGTGACGCTTATGCAAAACATATATGACAGTTGCGTGACAAAGCCCGTCAGGCAAGGCTCATCGCATCAATGACCGGGCGATCAGGGCTGCCGCCTCGGGGTGTTCGCCGATCGCAGGCAGACGCGGGCCGGTGAAGCCGGCGGCCGCCAGAGCCGCGGGAATATCCTCGGCCACATGGCCGGCGCGCTGGGCGAAGAACGGCAGGCACAGACCGGAAAGGCTTTCGGCGGCGACATCGGCCAGAAAGGGGGCCTCCTCGATGAAGGCGGTCCGGATGCGCCAGAAGCGGGTGAGGGGGCGCAACCGGCGCGCCATCGCCTGTGCCGTATCCTTCGAGCGCCGCGCCACCTGCGAGCCATGCGCGACCAGGATTAGATCGGCGCTTTCAGACTCGATTCCAGCGGATTTTGTCGCATCCGTGACGGTTTTCGCAATCAGGTCGGGCAGCTCCGGTTCGGTGCCAAAGGGCGGCAGGACCCGTGCCGTCACCCCGGCGCGCGCCAGCCGGCGCGGCAGCTCGCGTCGGGTGAACCAGCCCTCGGCCATGAAGAACGGATAGATCTCGGGCGCGTCGAACCCGCTCAGCGCCGCCTCGAGCGCGCCGGGCAGTGCGAGCGTCGCAGCCCGGATCTGGTGCTCCGGGCACAGCGCCTGCACGCGTGCGGCAATTGCCTTCAGCCCGGCATCGAGCGGAACCGGGTCGGAGGGGGAACCATGGGAGACGAGAACGATCTGACGCATGAGGGGAAAGTTAGCGGACGGCGGCGAAACGGCAACCGGAAGCGCGCTGTCCGGGTCTGGCCCGGCAAGATTGAGTCAAATTGAAACTGTTACGCCGTTGAGGCGAATCGCCCGCTCGCATACCCGGAAGGCCATCGGCTGACAGGGCCGGTGGTCCGGACCGGGCCGGCAGGAGCAGACCTCCGGCCCGGGTCTTTCGCGGGCAAGGGCGGGGTGAAGGAAGGGCCGGCAGCCCCGGCCTTCACTTCGCAACCCCGCCGGCGCGCTCAGGGCTCGACACCGCCAAGCGCGCAGAGGATCCGCCATTCCTCCGCGGTCACCGGTTGCACCGAGAGCCGCATCGAGGTGACGAGCGACATCTGCGTCAGCCGCGGATCGGCCTTCACCTCGGCCAGCGTCACCGGCCGGACGAAGGGCTTCACCGCGCGGATGTCGACGCAGTCCCACCGCGGGTCCTCGGTGGTGCTGTCGTGATGCGCCTCGGCGCAGACCTCGGCGATGCCGACGATCTCCTTGCCGATGTTGGAATGGTAGAAGAAGCCGCGGTCGCCGACCTTCATCTCCCGCATGTTGTTGCGGGCAAGGTAGTTGCGCACCCCGTCCCATTCCTCGCCGGCTGCGCCCTTCGCCACCAGCATCTCCCAGGAGAACTTGTTCGGCTCGGACTTGAACAGCCAGTACGCCATCAGCCGACGACCTTCTTCCATTCGGTGACGGTGACGCTGTCGAACAGGCCGGCCTTCGCATAGGGGTCGTTCACCGCCCAGTCCTGCGCCGCGGCCAGGTTGTCGGCGTTCAGGATCACCAGCGAGCCGACCATCTGGCCCTCTTCGAGGAAGGGGCCGGCGACGAAGACGATGCCGGTTTCCTCGATATAGGCGAGGTGGGCGGCGCGGTTGTCGAGGCGGGTCTGCAGGGCGCCGGGCTTGTCGCGGCAGATCACGGCATAGGGCATTTCATTCCTCCTTCAGGGGGCGGGACAGCAACGCCTGCGCGGCGTCGGAAACGGTGATGCGGTGCTCGCTCAGCGCCGCGACCATGGTCGCGATCGGCATCTCGACACCGCGCCTTTGGGCCAGAACAGAGACTGCTTTCGCGGTGGCGACGCCCTCGACGGTGGTGGTCGGGTCGAAGTCCTCGCCGGCGCCAAGCGCCTGGCCAAAGCGGAAGTTGCGCGATTGCGCCGAGGTGCAGGTGAGCACCAGATCGCCAAAGCCGGACAGGCCCGCCAGCGTCTCGGCCCGGGCGCCAAGGCGCAGCGCCAGCCGGCTCATCTCGGCAAAGCCGCGGGTCATCAGCGCGGCGCGGGCGGAATCGCCAAGCCCCGCGCCGATCACCACGCCGGCGGCGATGGCGATCACGTTCTTCAGCGCCCCGCCAAGCTCGGCGCCGAGCGGGTCGGTGCTGCGGTAAAGCCGCAGCGTCGGGGTCGACAGCCGCGTCTGCAGCGCCTCGCAGTCCTCGGCGCAGGCAAGGGTGAGGGCCGTGGGCAGGCCGCGGGCGATGTCGGCGGCAAAGCTCGGCCCGGTCAGGATCGCGGCCGTTGCATCAGGGCAGGCGGCGGCGATCAGCTCGGTCGGGCCCCGGCCCGTCGTCAGGTCGATGCCCTTCGAGCAGGCGACAAGGGTCTTGCCGGCAAGGCGCGCGGCATGGGCCGTCAGAAACCCGCCCATCTGCTGCATCGGCATCGCCAGAAGCAGCACCGGCGCCTGCGTTGCCACCTCGATTTCCGCCGTGACAGAGACGTTTTCGGGCAGAACGGTCATCGGCAGGCGGCGGTCGTTGCGCCGGCTGGACTGCATCTCGGCGACATGGGCGGTATCGCGGGCCCAGAGTGTCACGGGCCCGTTCTGCGCCAGCGTCACCGCCAGCGCCGTGCCGAAAGCCCCCGCGCCCAGCACCGCAACCGTCATGCCTTCGCCCCCTTCTTGCCCGAGCCGAGCATCGCCGGCGCGGAACGGTCAAGCGGCCAGCGCGGCCGGGCCGACAGGTCCATCCCGTCCTGCGCGCCGGCCTCGAACCGCGCGATCCCGGCATAGGCGATCATCGCCGCATTGTCGGTGCAGAGTTTCAGCGGCGGCGCGGCGAAGGTCGCGCCGGCTTCGGTCGCCACCTGTTCCAGCCGCGCCCGGATGGTCGCATTCGCCGCCACCCCACCGGCCACGGCAAAGGCCGGGTGTTCGGGGGTATGCGCAAGATACTCGCGCAGCGCCCGGCGCGATTTTTCCGCCAGAACGTCGGTCACCGCCGCCTGGAACCCGGCGCACAGGTCGCGCCGTGCCTGCCGGTGCAGACCGCCATGTTCGGCCACCTCGGCATCGCGGGCGCGCAGAAGGGCGGTCTTCAGCCCGGAAAACGACATGTCGCAGCCCGGCCGGTCCAGCAATGGGCGCGGGAAATGGAACGCCTTCGGATCGCCGCTCATCGCCTCGGCCTCGACCGCCGGCCCGCCCGGCTGCGGCAGGCCCAGAAGCTTCGCCGTCTTGTCGAAGGCCTCGCCCGGGGCGTCGTCGATCGTGCCGCCAAGGCGGGTGAAGTCTTCGGGACCGTGCGCGATCAGGAACTGGCAATGCCCGCCCGAGACGAGGAGCAGCAGATAAGGGAAGGCGAGCCCCTCGGTCAGCTGCGGCGTCAGGGCATGGCCCGCCAGGTGGTTCACGCCAACGAGCGGCAGCCCCGCCCCGGCGGCAATGCCCTTTGCGCACATCACCCCCGACATCACCCCGCCAATCAGCCCGGGCCCGGCGGTCACCGCCACCCCGTCGAGATCGGCAAGCGTCACGCCGGCCTCGGCCAGCGCCTCCTCGACGCAGAGGTCGAGTTTCTCGGCATGGGCGCGGGCGGCGATCTCGGGCACGACGCCGCCATAGGGGGCGTGCAGCGCGGTTTGCCCGGCGACCACCGAGGCCAGGATGCGCGGCCCGGTCTCCTCCATCCGCACCACGGCGGCGGCGGTGTCGTCGCAGCTCGACTCAAGTCCGAGGAAGGTGAGGGTGCGGGTCATGGCGCCTCGGTTGCACGGTGCTTTCTTCGCAGGTAACACCGGGGCACAGACCCTGCAATCCCGGGACGTGCCGTGACCGAGGCCAATTCCCCCCGTCCGCCCTTGCTGCTGACCCGCCCGCGCGCGGGATCGGAACGCTTTGCGGCGCAGTTCCGCGCCCGTTTCGGGGCGGACTGGCCGGTGCTGATCTCGCCCTTGACCGAGACCCGACCGACCGGCGCCGAGGTGCCCGCGGCCGAGGCGCTGATCTTCACCTCGGAACAGGCGGTGGCGCCGGTCATTGCGGCCGGGCCCGCGGCGGGGCGGCGCGCCTATTGCGTCGGCGCGCGCACGGCGCAGGTGGCGCGGGCGGCGGGGTTCGAGGTGATCGAGGGGCCGGGCGAGGCGCGGGGCCTTGCTGCGCTGATCGCGGCGCAGCACCGGGGGGGGCGCCTGCTGCATGCGCGCGGCCGCGAAGTGGTCGCGCCGCTGGCTGACTGGCTGAATTCCGCCGGCACGGAGACGGTCGAGGCCGTGGTTTACGCGCAGGAGGCACTGCCGCTGTCGGACGCCGCGCGCGATCTTCTGGTCCGGGCGCCGGTGGTGCTGGCGCCGGTGTTCTCGCCGCGCAGCGGGCAGCTTCTGGCGCAGGCAGTTTCGGGGGCGCGGGCGGCGCTGTGGCTGGCGCCGATCTCTGCCGCGGCGGCCGAGGGCTGTGCCGACATCGCCGCGCGGATCGAGGTTGCGCCGACCCCGGATGCCGCGGGGGTGCTGAGCGCGCTTGCGCGGCTTCTTGGCGCGGAGACGGCCGGGGCGGACAAGGCGGGTTGAGCCATGCCGACCGGGCCACTAGACTGCTGCTGACAAACGTTGGCCGCGCATCGTCGCGCCGGGACTGGAGGAGCTGCCGTGGCACATACCGAACACGAGAAATCCGAAACGGCCGAGGCCAGCGTGGCACAGGACACCCCCGAGACGGTGGCGCCGGTCGAAGCGGCAGAGGTTGTCGAGCCCACGGTGGAAGAGCCCGTCACGCCCGCCGCGAGCGTGGTGAAATCCGAGCCCGCGCCTGTGGCACCGGCACCGCGCCGGGGCGGCTTCGTGCCGCTGTTCCTCGGCGGTGTGATCGCCGCGGCGCTGGGCGCCGGCGCGACGGTCTGGGCGCTGCCGAACCTGCCGCCGCAGCTCGCCGCGATGATCCCGATGGGGACCGACCGCACCGTCGCGCTCGAGGCGGAGATCGCCGCCTCGAATGCCAAGCTCGACACCCTGACGGCCGAGCTGAAGACGCTGAAATCCGCTACCCCGCCGCCGCCGGACCTGTCGGGCGTGCAGGCGGCACTGGACGAGACGGGCTCGGCCACGCGCGCGATGCAGGAGACACTGACCGCGCTCGAGGCGCGGGTGACGGCGCTGGAAAACCGTCCCGCCGCCCCGGTTGCAGGCGGTGCCGCGCCGGTCGATCTGAGCGGGATTCAGGCGCAGATTGACACCTTGCGCGCCGAGATGGCGACGGGCGGTCCGGCCGAGGCGGCGGCACGCGAGCAGATCGCGGCGGCGCTGGCCGAGGCGCAGGCACAGATCGGTGCCGCGCGTGACGAGGCCGGCAAGCTGAGCGCCGGGGCCGAGGCTGCGGCACAGCGTGCGGTGGCACAGGCCGCCGTCGCCCGCGTTGCCGCGGCCTTCGAGAGTGGCGCGCCGATGGCGCCGGCGCTGGCCGATGCGCAGGCTGCCGGTCTGAGCGTTCCGGCCGTTCTGGCGGGCGATGTGCCGACACTTTCGGCGCTGCAATCGGCCTTCCCCGAGGCCGCGCGGGCAGGGCTTGCGGCCTCGCGAAAGGCGGCGCCCGGGCAGACGCTGGGGGCGCGCTTCAAGGCTTTCTTCCTGGCGCAGACCGGGGCGCGCTCGCTCGAACCGCGCGCGGGCGAGGATGCCGATGCGGTGCTGTCGCGGGCCCAGGCCGCGGTGGATGCCGGCGATCTGGTCACCGCGATGACCGAGATTTCGGCACTGCCGCAGGCGGGGCAGGCGGTGATGACCGGCTGGCTGACGCAGGCGCAAAAGCGGCTCGACGCGGCCCAGGCGGTGACCGAGCTTGCGCAGTCGGTCAAGTGAGGAGGGGGCGATGATCAGATCCTTTGTGAAAGTCGCACTCTTCCTTGTGGTGGTGGCGGTGGTGGCTCTTGGCGCCGCGCATCTGTCCGACAGCGGCGAGGGCGTGCGGGTGATCGTGCTGGGCACAGAATACAGCCTCGGCCCGCTGCAGGCGGCGATCGGCCTTGTCGTGGGGCTGGCGCTGCTGTGGCTGGTGCTGAAGGTGGTCGGGCTGCTGATTGCCTTCCTGCGTTTCCTGAACGGCGACGAGACCGCGATCAGCCGCTATTTCGACCGCAACCGCGAGCGCAAGGGCTACCGCGCGCTGGCCGAGGGGATGCTGGCCGTCGCCTCGGGCGAGGGGCGGCTGGCGCTGGCCAAGGCGACGAAGGCACAACGCCTGTTGCAGCGGCCCGAACTCACCAACCTGCTCGCCGCGCAGGCGGCCGAGGTCGCGGGCGACCGGGTGAAGGCGACGCGGGCCTACAAGAAGCTGCTCGAGGACGAGCGCACCCGCTTCGTCGGCATCCGCGGGCTGATGCGGCAGAAGCTGGCCGAGGGCGACACCGAGACGGCGCTGAAGCTCGCGCAGAAGGCCTATGCGCTGAAGCCTGCGCATGAAGAGGTCCAGGACACGCTGCTGAAGCTGCAGGCGGAGAAGGGCGACTGGAAGGGCGCGCGCGAGGTGCTGAGCGCGAAGCGCGCGCAGGGCCAGCTGCCGAAGGACGTGCACCGCCGTCGCGATGCGGTGATGGCGTTGCAGGAGGCGAAGGGCGTGCTCGAGGAAGGCGCGACCGTCGAGGCACGCGAGGCGGCGATTGCGGCGAACAAGGAATCGCCCGATCTGATCCCTGCCGCGGTGATGGCCGCGCGCGCCTATATCGAAAGCGGCAGCCCGAAGAACGCGGCGCGGGTGCTGCAAAAGGCCTGGGAGGCTCAGCCGCATCCCGACCTTGCCGCCGCCTATGCCGAGATCGCCCCCGACGAGACGCCGGCCGACCGGCTGCGCCGCTTCGAGAAGCTGCTTTCGCTGCGTCCCGACCACGAGGAAACGCGGCTTCTGCGCGCCGAGCTGCTGATCGCGGCCGAGGATTTCCCGGCGGCGCGGCGCGCGCTTGGCGATCTGGTCGAGACCCATCCGACGGCGCGCGTGCTGACCATCATGGCGGCGGTCGAGCGCGGCGAGGGCGCCGAGGACGCTGTCGTGCGCGGCTGGCTGACGCGGGCGCTGACCGCGCCGCGCGGGCCGCAATGGTGCTGCGACAAGTGCCAGAACATCCAGGCGGAATGGACGCCGATCTGCGACAATTGCGGCGGTTTCGACACGCTGAGCTGGCGCGAGCCGGCGCAGGCCGAGATGCCGCTGCCGCATGGGGCCGAGATGCTGCCGGTGATCGTCGGCAAGCCTCAGGCGAAGCCGGTCGACATTCCCGAGGCGGATCTGGTCGATCCGGCGCAGGGTTCTGACGCGAAAGACGAAAATTAGGGCTACACATCGGCGCGCGGGCATGCTAGGTGCGCGCCACCCACCGTGCCGGTGTAGCTCAGCTGGTAGAGCACGTCATTCGTAATGATGGGGTCGGGGGTTCGAGTCCCTTCACCGGCACCACCATCCTTCCGGGATGGTGGTTTTTTCTTTCCCGATCCCTGTTGACGATCTGCCGCCCTTGCGCCGGAAGCTGCGCCCTTGCCCCGGGTGCGGGATGCAATGTCCCCGGCATCGTGATGTGCATCCGCGGATTTTCATCGTAAGATCAAGCGAATCACATTTTCCCGCGGTCGGTTGCGGTCGGGCGCGGGGTCGACAAAAGGGAACCGACGATGGCGGGCATTTCCCCTTTCTTGCGAGATCTCCGGCCGGCGCGGGGCACGCGATGAGCCATGCGGTGGTCACGGCGGTGCGCGGCCCGGTGCTCGACCTGCGGGTCGAGGGCGAGCTGCCCGCAATCAACGACATCCTCGAGATCCCCGGTCCGGCCGGCACGGTGGTGGCCGAGGTGCAGGCCCATCTCGACCCCCAGCATGTGCGGGCGATCGCGCTGCAATCGACGCAGGGCGTGGCGCGGGGGGGCACGGCGCGGATCCCGGGCGGGCCGCTCTCGGTGCCGGTGGGCGAGGCGGTGCTCGGCCGGCTGCTGAACGTGCTCGGAGCCACCGGCGACAACGGCCCGGCGCTGCCCGCGGACGCGCCGCGCGCGCCCATTCACCGCGCCGCGCCCTCGCTGGCCTCGCAGACGGCCCAGACGAAGGTGTTTTCCACCGGCATCAAGGTGCTTGACCTGCTGGCGCCGCTTGCCCAGGGCGGCAAGTCGGCGATGTTCGGCGGCGCGGGGGTGGGCAAGACCGTGCTGGTGATGGAACTCATCCGCGCCATGGTCTCGGGCTATGACGGGATCTCGGTCTTCGCCGGCGTCGGCGAGCGTTCGCGCGAGGGGCACGAGATGCTGAACGAGATGCGCGATTCCGGCGTGCTCGATCAGACCGTGCTGGTCTATGGCCAGATGAACGAGCCGCCGGGCGCGCGCTGGCGGGTGCCGCTCACGGCACTCAGCATCGCCGAGCATTTCCGTGATGTCGAGGCGAAGAACGTCCTGCTGTTGATGGACAATGTCTTCCGCTTCGTTCAGGCGGGCTCGGAAGTGTCGGGGCTTCTGGGCCGGATGCCCTCGCGCGTGGGCTATCAGCCCACGCTCGAGACCGAGGTGGCCGAGCTGCAGGAACGCATCGCCTCGGTCGGCCAGGCCTCGGTCACCGCGATCGAGGCGGTCTATGTGCCCGCCGACGATTTCACCGACCCCGCCGTCGCCGCGATCTCGGCCCATGTCGACAGCACCGTGGTGTTGTCGCGCGCGCTCGCCTCGGAAGGGATCTACCCCGCGATCGACCCGATCCTGACCACCTCGGTGCTGCTCGACCCGGGGGTGGTCGGGGTGGAGCATGCCACCGTCGCCGGCCGGCTGCGCGAGGTGATCGAGCATTATCAGGAGCTGCGCGACGTCATCGCGCTTCTGGGCGTCGAGGAGCTGGGCCGCGAGGAACGCCTGCTCGTCGGCCGGGCACGGCGGCTGCAGCGCTTCCTGACCCAGCCGTTCTTCGTCGCCTCTGCCTATACCGGGATGGAGGGGCGCTCGGTGCCGATCGCCGAGACGGTGAAGGGCTGCAAGGCGATCCTCGACGGCGACTGTGACGACTGGGACGAGGGCTCGCTTTACATGATCGGCACGCTCGACGAGGCCCGCGCGCGCGCGGAGGCGCGCCGCGCCAAGGGGAAGGCGGCATGAGTGCGCTCCACCTCACCGTGACCACGCCGCTGGCGGTGGTGCTGGACGAGGGGGATGTCGCCTCGATCCGGGCCGAGGACGAGAGCGGCGGCTTCGGCCTGATGCCCGGGCACGCCGACCTGCTCACCGTGCTGCGCCCTTCGGTGTTGCACTGGCGGCGGGCGGATGGCGCCTGGCATCACGTCGCGCTGCGCGGCGGGGTGATGCGGGTCGCGGGCGATGCCGTGCGGGTGGCCTGCCGCGAGGCGGTGGCGGGCGACGATCTCGACCGGCTCGAGGCGCTGGTGGTCGAACAGGCCGCCGCGCAGGAAGATGCCGCCCGGCGCGCGCGCGGCGAACAGCTGCGCCTGCACACCGCCGCGATCCGCAACTTGATGCGCAAGCTTGGCCCCGGTGGCGGGCCCGAGCCCGAGTTCGACGAGATCGGGGAGGCGTTCCGATGACGGAGGATGCCGCCGATCCGAAACTGCGCCATGCCGTCAAGGAGGCGCGCAGCCGGGTCGAGGCCGGCCAGAAGGACCCAGAACCGCCGCTGGCCCGCCGTTTCGGCCAGATCGGCGTGCTGGGCTGGGTGATCGTCGGGCCGACGCTGGCGGGGCTGGCGCTGGGCCATTGGATCGACGGCGGGCTCGGCTCGGGCATCACGGTCAGCGCGGCGCTCACCATGCTGGGCGCGGGGCTTGGTCTCTATCTCGCCTTCAGATGGATGCATCAGCAATGAGCCAGAGCACGCAGATCCTTCTTTCGCTTGCGGCGCTCGGGCTTGGCACCGGCGCGGGCTGGCTGCATTTCCGCACGCTGCGCGCGGTGTCGGACCGGCTCTTGGCGGGTGATCTGACCGCCGTCGCGCTGCAGGTCGGCCGGTTTGCGGTGCTCGGCCTCTTCCTCTTCCTGTGCGCCAGGGCGGGCGCCGCGCCGCTCGTCACCGGGGCGGCGGGGGTGCTGATCGGGCGCCGCGTCGCGCTGAAGCGGATGGAGGCCGCGGCATGATCCAGTCACCGCTTTCCGGCGATATCCTGTTCTCGATCGGCCCGCTCGGTGTCGACAAGGCGGTGGTCACCACCTGGGTGCTGATCGGCGCGCTCGGCTTCGGCTCCTGGGCGATGACGCGGCGGCTGATGCTGCGCCCGGGCAAGGTGCAGGCGGTGGTCGAGCTGGTCGTCGCCACCCTCGACGCGCAGATCCGCGCCACCATCGCCGGCGATCCCGCCCGCTTCCGGCCGCTGATCGGCACGCTTCTGCTCTACATCCTGACCGCGAACTGGTCCTCGCTGATCCCCGGGGTCGAGCCGCCGACGGCGCGGCTGGAAACCGACGCGGCGCTCGCTCTGATCGTTTTCGTCGCCACCATCGGCTATGGCATCCGCGCGCAGGGCTTGGGTGGCTATCTCGCCAGTTTCGCGCGGCCGAGCTGGGTGATGATCCCGCTCAATCTGGTCGAGCAGGTGACACGCAACTTCTCGCTGATGGTGCGCCTGTTCGGCAATGTGATGAGCGGGGTCTTCGTCATCGGCATCGTGCTGACGCTTGCCGGCCTGCTGGTGCCGATCCCGCTGATGGCGCTCGATCTGCTGACCGGCGCCGTGCAGGCGTATATCTTCGCCATCCTCGCCCTCGTCTTCATCGGCTCCGCCGTCGAGGGCGAAGGCGAGAAGAAACCGCCCTCGAAACAGGAGAAAGACGCATGAACTGGGTCGAAATCGTCAGCATTCTCGGCGCCGCGCTTGCGGTGTCCTTCGGCGCGATCGGGCCGGCGCTGGGCGAGGGGCGCGCCGTCGCCGCGGCGATGGAGGCGATCGCACGCCAGCCCGAGGCGGCGGGCACGATCTCGCGCACGCTCTTCGTCGGCCTCGCGATGATCGAGACGATGGCGATCTATTGCCTCGTGATCGCGCTGCTTCTGCTCTTCGCCAACCCCTTCGTTCACTGACATGAGCTTCGACTGGGTCACATTCGGCTTCCAGCTGGTGAACGTGCTCGTGCTGCTGGCGATCTTGCAGCACTTCCTGTTCCGTCCGGTGGCCGACATCATCGCCAAGCGCCAGGCGGAAACGCAGGAGGCGCTGCGCCGCGCCGAGGCGGCCGAGCTGGATGCGGAGGCGGCCGAACGCGCCGCCGAGGCGGCCAAGCACCAGACCGAGGCGGCGCGTCACGACGTGCTGACCGCGGCGCAGGACGAGGCCGAGGCGCAGCGCAAAGCGATCATCGATGCGGCGCGGGCCGAGGCGGCGTCGCTCGCGCAAAAGGCGGCAGAGCAGGCACAGGCGGCGGTTAGCGGCGCGGCGGCGGAAACCCTCGCCCGGGCGCGGGATCTGGCCGAGGTGATCGCGCGGCGCGCAGTTTCGGCGCAGCCGGTGCCGCCCGATGGTGCGGGTTATGCGGCGCGGCTGGCGCAGGCGCTGGCCGCCTTGCCCGATGACCAACGTGCGGCGATCCTTGCCGGCGCGAACCTGCGGCTGGCCGCTCCGGCGCCATTGAGTGCCGCCGAGCAGACGGCAGTGCGCGCTGCACTTGGTCTTGAAAAGATCGGTTTCGAGCTGGATCAGAGCCTGATTGCGGGGCTCGAGCTGCGCTCGGACACCGGTCTTGTGCACAATTCGCTGGCGCATGATCTCGACCAGATCGCGCGGGCCCTGACGGCGGAGGCGGCGGCATGAGCGATGCTCCCCTCGACGGGCTGAAGGCACGGGTGGCGGCGGCCGAGCTTGGCCCCGAGGCGGAGGAGATCGGCACCGTCACCCATATCGCCGACGGGCTGGCCGATATCGCGGGCCTGCCCGACGCGCAATTCGGCGAGATCCTGGTCTTCGATACCGGCGCGCGCGGCTTCGTGCAGATGCTCGACACCGATCGGGTCAAGGCTGCCTTCCTCGACCCGATGACCGGGGTCGAGGCGGGCTCGGTGGTGCGCCGCACGGGGCAGCTTCTGTCGGTGCCGGTGGGCAAGGGCCTTCTGGGCCGCGTCGTCGATCCGCTCGGCCGGCCGCTCGACGGGCTCGGCCCGATCGTGGCCGAAGCGATGATGGAGACCGAGCGCCCCGCCCCCGAGATCATCGAGCGCGATTTCGTCGCCGAGCCGGTCGAGACCGGAATCCTGGTCGTCGACGCGCTGTTCGCCGTCGGCCGCGGCCAGCGCGAGCTGATCATCGGCGAGCGGCAGACCGGCAAGACCTCGATCGCCGTCGATGCCATCGTGAACCAGAAACGTTCCGACATCATCTCGGTCTATGTCGCGATCGGGCAGCGCACCACCGCGGTGCGCCGGGTGATCGAGGCGGTGCGCGCGAAGGGCGCCTTCGAGCGCACGATCTTCGTGGTCGCCCCGGCCACGGCCGAGCCCGGGCTGCGCTGGCTTGCGCCCTTTGCCGCGACGACGATGGCGGAATGGGTGCGCGACCGGGGCGGGCATGCGCTGATCGTCTATGACGACCTGACGAAACATGCCGCGGTGCACCGCGAGCTTGCACTGCTGTCGCGCCAGCCGCCGGGGCGCGAGGCCTATCCGGGCGACATCTTCTATCTGCATTCGCGGCTTCTTGAACGGTCGGCGAAGCTGTCGAAGGCGAAGGGATCGGGCTCGCTCACCGCGTTGCCGATCGCCGAGATCGAGGCCGGGAACCTGTCCGCCTATATCCCGACCAACCTGATCTCGATCGCCGACGGGCAGATCGTCACCTCGGCGGCGCTGTTTGCCGGCAACCAGCGCCCGGCGGTCGATATCGGGCTGTCGGTCAGCCGGGTCGGCGGCAAGGCGCAATGGGGTGCGCTGAAGGCCGTTTCGGGCCGGGTTCGGCTCGATTACGCGCAATATCTCGAGATGAAGATGTTCTCGCGTTTCGGCGGCTTCGGCGATGCGGCGATGAAGGCGCGGCTGGCGCGGGGCGAGCGCATCAGCGCGCTGCTGACCCAGCCGCGGTTCGAGCCGCTGTCGACGCCGGCGCAGGTCGCGCTGCTTGCGGCGCTGGACGCCGGGGGGCTCGACACGATCGAGCCCGGACAGATCGCCGCGGTGAAACAGGCGCTCGAGCCGCTGATCGCGGCCGAGCCGAAGTTGGCCGCCTTCCGCGAGAGCCCGGCGAAGCTGAGCGACGAGTTGCGCGCGGTGCTGGTCGCCTGCGTGAAATCGGCGGTCGGGCGGATCACCGGGGGGCCGACATGAGCCGGCCCGAAGAGATCCGCGACCGGCTGGTGAATGTGCACCAGATCGGTTCGATCGTGTCGACCTTGCGGGCGACGGCCTCGGCACATCAAACCGAGGCGAAGGCGCATCTGCAGGCGATCCGCGCGCAGGAGGCCGCCGTGGCAGAAGCGCTGTCGGTCGCGCTGGCGCTTGGTGGAACGGCGGCGCCGGCGGCCGCGGGCACCGGGATCACGATCGTCATCGGCGCAGCGCAGGGGTTTTCCGGCAGCTATGGCGAGCGCATGGCCGAGGCCGCCCATGCCGCGGCCCAGGCGGGCGACCGGCTGATGGTGGTGGGCAGCCGCACCCTCGGGGCGCTGGCCGACATCGGGCTTGTTCCCGACTGGAGCGCCGAGATGGCGCCGCATGCCCCCGAGGTACCGCCGCTGGCGATGCGCATGGCCGATGCGCTGTTCGAGCGGCTGGCGGCGACGCCCGAGGCCGAGGTACGGATGATCCATGCCGACCCCGACGACATCGCCGCCGGGCCGCAGCACCGCAGCCTCTTTCCCCTCGACACCGCCCGCTTTCCGCCCGATGCGCGGCCCGCGCCGATGCTGAATCTGCCGGCACAGGGTCTGATTGCGGCGCTGATCGAGGAATATGTCTTCACCGAGATCTGCGAGGGGCTGATGCTTGGTTTCGCCGCCGAGAACGCCGCCCGGGCCGAGGCGATGGGGCGCGCGCAGACCGCGGTGAAGCGCATCGCCGGCGACCTGCGGCAGGAATTCCAGCGCTCCCGCCAGGAACAGATGACCACCGAGATCGTCGAGCTTGCCACCGCTGCCGAGGCGGTGAGCGAAGGCTGACGCAACAGGGCCCCCGGGGCGGCCCTTTCCGCGCCGGCTCAGACCGGCGGCTGGCCGCGCAGCATCCGCACCAGCACGGCAACGACGAACAGGATCAGGAAGATCACAAACAGGATCTGCGCGATCCCGGCGGAGGTGCCGGCGATGCCGCCGAAACCGAGCGCCGCGGCAATCAGCGCGATAATCAGAAAGGTCAGTGCCCAGCCAAGCATGGGTCTCTCCTTGTCAGTGGGATACGGGCGGCAGTGCCTGCCGCTCATGAGGAAAACGCCCGGGGCGGGGCGGGGTTCCGCGCCGGCCCCGGGCGAAATTTTCCGCGCCCCCGGGAACCTCAGCGGGGAGACGCGCGTTCCCGCCACAGATTACGAGCGAGGAAAAAGTGCGATGGCCGCGGCGAACATGATGTATCTGAACGGATTTTGGGGGCTGGTGATCCTGGCGCTTGACCTCTGGGCGCTGGTCTCCGTCGTCAGTTCCGACCGCAGCACCGGATCCAAGGTCCTCTGGGCGCTGCTGGTGATCCTGCTGCCGGTTCTCGGTTTCCTCGTCTGGCTGGTGGCCGGGCCGCGCGCCGCCGCACGCCACGGCTGACCCGGCCGAGCTCCGCCCACCGCAAACCGGCCCCGCCGTTTCCGACGCGGGGCCTTTGCCATTGCGCTCAGCCGCGGAGGCGGGGGCCGGGCAGCAGGCTGCGCGGCCCGCTTGCGCCGCTGCGCGCGTTTTCCTGTGCCAGGTCGCGCCAGGCGGAAACCGCCCGAACAGGGTCGAAAAAGCTCTCGCCCGCGGCCTCGGGCAGCCAGTGCCGCATCAGCGCGATGCGCAGCCCGGCGATGTCGTCGCTGCGGCGCAGATAGAGCCCGGCATGGGTGTCGGCGCGCAATGCGCGGCGGCCAAGATCGGCCGAGCCGGCGACGGCCGCCTCCGCGTCGAAGAGCGTGACATTGGCGCAGCCCCCGGGGGCAAGGCCGATGAACAGCCGCGCCCCGAAGGCCCGGGTCAGGAGCGCGAGCGCCTGGCGCTGGCGCAGCCGGTCGAACCAGGTGCGGCCCGGGGGGGCGGTCGCGGGCAGGATCAGGATCAGGCAGAGCTGCGGTGCAGCCGCGGCGCGTTGCGCGAAATGGCGGGCAAGGCCGAGGCAGTCGAAGCTTTGCGTCTCGAGATAGATGAGGCGTTGCGCGCGGCGCAGCAGCATGGAATGCGCGGTCTCGACCTCGTTGGCGAGCCGGCGCGGTGCGATCGGCCTGGCAAGGCCCGGGCGCGGGCAGGACAGCGTGCGCAGCAGCCGTTGCGCGGGGGGCACGGGGCGCGCGCCCGCGGTGAAGGCGGCAAAGCCGTCGAGATGGCGGCGCGCCTCGGTCACCACCGGGCCCTCGGCGCTCAGGAACAGGCTGCGCCCTGTCCGCGTGCCGGTCGGGGCGGCCGACAGGAACAGTCGCCGGTCGTCGACCAGCGCCAGGGCCTGGCGGTGGCCGCGCGGGAAGAGGCCGAAGGGCCACCAGCCGCCCTCCGCGCGCGCGGCGGGATGGGACAGGCGCGTCACCGTCAGCCGGCCGGCCAGGCCGCCCGCCTCGGCCGCCTGCGCGATCGCGGCGAGGGCGGTTGCCGCCTCGGCACCCGCGGTCGCATCGAGTGCGATCGAGACCGAGACCCCGCGGCGCAGCAGGTGGTGCAGCAGATCCGCCCAGCTCGCGCCAAACAGGCGTGCCCGGGCCGAGAGCAGCGGGCACGCCGGATCAATGCTCGCGAAGCTGGCGGCAAGGCTGTGGCGGGCATCAAGCACCGCGGCCTCGAAGGCGAGGCGCGCCTTGGTGCCGTCCGTCTCCCAGCCGATCCGCCCACGGGCGTTGATGCCCGCCTGTCTGAGCCGTTCCATAATCCTTCCCGATCCGCAGCCGCGAAAGTCCTGCGTGATGAACTGGGATGCCGCCGCCCGGTTCCCGGATAATCAGCCTCGCGCCCGCTCCTCGTGGCGCAGCTCGGCCTCGTCGAGCGGGCGCAGGTCGAACTGCACGGTGAGCGCATAGCTGCCGGGCAACGCTTCGACCTGCATCTGCCCGCCGAGCTGCTGCACGAAGGCGCCGACGAGCTGCGAGCCAAGCCCCGTACCCTCGGCCGCCTCCGGCGCGGTCGGCTCGGTGGCGGCGGTGGCCACGGTGTTGCGCACGACCAGCTCGACGCGCCCGGGGGCCGCTGTTTGCAGCGTCACGCTGAGCTTCGGCATGCCGGTGTCGGCCGAGGCGTATTTCATCGCGTTCGTCATCGCCTCGGTCACCAGCAGTGACAGCGGCACCGCCTGATCGGGGGTCAGGCGGATCGGCGCAATCCTGGTCGTCACCTCGATGCGCCGGCCCGGGCCGGTGGCGAGGCGGGTGATCTGGCGCACGATGTCGGGGATCAGCTCGTTCGCGCTGATGTCCGACAGGCCCGAGGTCTGGTAGAGACCACGGTGGATGGTGGCGAGGCTGATCACCCGCTCCTGCAGCGAGCGCATCAGCCCCTTCGCCTCGGGGGAATGCGCCTTGCGCATCTGCATGTTGATGATCGAGGCGATGAGCTGCAGGTTGTTTTTCACCCGGTGATGCACCTCGCGCAGCAGCACCTCCTTGTGATGGATCATGTCCTCGAGTTCGGCCTCGTCATGCAGGATCGTCTCGGTCATCTTCTCGTAGCTCTCGGCGAGATTGCGGATCTCCTGCGGCGCGCCCTCGACTTCGAGATTGCCGACGATGCGGCTGCCCGAGGCAAAGCTTGCAAGCGCGCGCGACAGTCTCTGCACATGCCCGATTACCAGTTTCTGCATCGCGAAATAGGCGACGAAGAGCGAGGCCGCCCACATCAGCGCCGGAAACAGCACCGGCGGGACGCGGGTGACGGAGCCGAAGGCCGCGTCGGCGGGCCAGGAGCCAAGCGCATAGAGCAGGTCGGGCACCAGCTCGACCACGGAATAGACCCGCGCATTGCCGCGCCGCGATTCGGCGGTGAAGGTGGTGGCGCGGTCGCGCGCCAGCTGCTGCAGCGAATGGCCGACGGGCAGGCGGCTCGGCGCCTCCTCGATCCCGGCCGAGGAGGTCAGGATGTTGCCGGCGCTGTCGAAGGTCATGATCACCAGCGGCCGTTCGCTTGCAGGGGCCTGGGCGTCCTCGGCCGAGGCGAGCTCGGTATGCGGCAGCGACAGCGAGATCACGCCCAGCCGGTTGCCCGCGCTGTCGGTGACCGGCTGGGCGATGCGCAGGATCGACGCCTTCGAGATCGGCCCGTCGGGATAGACCGCGAAGGAGGGCTCCGGCTCGGCGATCATCCGGTCAAACAGCGGGTTCCCGGAAAAGTCGAAGCTCTGGCCGGTGGAGGCGCAGCTCATGTGCCCGTCGAGCGGAATGAAGGCGGCAAGCGAGAGGTGACCGTCGGCCTTGGCCACCCGGCGCATCAGCGCCGAACAGGCGGCCGGGTCGGCGATCAGCGGCGGCACCAGATCGCTCAGCAGCCGTGCCTCGGCCTGTGCCTGCTGGATCAGCCGGGTCTCGCCCGATACCGCGCGCAGCGTCTCGCCCATCAGCGCCGCCTCGGAGCGCGCCCGGGCCTCGCGCATCATCGACAGCGACTGCACGATCGCGATCAGCAGCAGCGGCGACAGCGCGATGGCGAGCAGGAGCGCGAGCCGGACCCCGAGCCGGCCAAAGGCATTGCAGCCCCCGGGGGCGCCGTCGCCGTCGCTCATGCGGCCGCAATCCCCGATTGCCCGATCACCCCGAGCGCTGCCTTGTCAGCCCCGACGAGGATGTCCTCGCCCTTTTCGAGGTGCAGCAGCTCGGCCAGCCGGGCGCGGGCCCGGTTTGCGCGGCTTTTCACCGTGCCGACGGCGACTCCCATCATCTGTGCCGCCTCCTCATAGGCAAAGCCCGAGGCGCCGACGAGCACCAGCACCTCGCGGTGTTCGGGCGAGAGCTGGTCGAAGGCGCGCAGGAAGTCGTTCATCGCGAGGCGGCCGTCATGCGCGGGTTTCACGCACAGACGGGCTGCATGCAGGCCATCGGGGTCGGGCAGCTCGCGCCGGCGCTTGCGCAGGTCGGAATAGAAGGTGTTGCGCAGGATGGTGAAGAGCCAGGCGCGCAGATTGCTGCCGGGCTGGAACTTGTCGATGTTGCTCCAGGCCTTGACGATCGTGTCCTGGACAAGGTCGTCGGCACTGGCGGAATTGCGGGTCAGCGACATCGCGAAGGCGCGCAGCGCCGGCAGGTGCCCGGGCAGCTCGTCGCGCGGATCTCCCGGCGGGGTGGAGGGCGCCGTCATGTGCCGCCCGCCTTTTCCCTGAGTTGTGCCAGCAGGATCTTGAACCGGTCGGGCACCTCTTCCTTCAGCGCGTCCTCGTAGACCCGCTTCAGGTTTTCGTTGATCTGATCCCGGATGCTGGCCTTCGACGTGTCGTCAGCCATGTCTTTGTACATTTTCTTCCGATCCCCGTAGCGTCTCATGGAACCGAACCCGGTGCCAGACGTTTGGTTCCCGAAAAAACGGAAAGAGGGAGCTTTTCATGTCCACCGATCTCGCAGGCTCCATCGGCGCGAACCTGCCCTACCTGCGTCGCTATGCGCGGGCCCTGACCGGCAGCCAGGATACGGGCGACCGTTTCGCCGCCGCGACGCTTGAGGCGATCCTCGCCGATCCGGCCCCTTTCGACGGCGCGGAGGATGCGAAGCTGGCGCTGTTTCACGCCTTCCACCTCGTCTGGGCCTCGGCCGGGGCGCCGCTGGGAGAGCCCGACACGCGGCTGTCGGCGCGGGCGCAAGATCACATGGCGAGGCTGACGCCCAACACCCGCGAGGCGCTGCTGCTGAACGCGATCGAGGGGTTTCAACCCGAGGAGATCGGCGCGATCCTGCAGCTCGACGCCGGGGAGGCGGTCGGGCTGATCGAGATCGCGCTGCGCGAGATGGAGGCCTCGGTCGCCGGCAAGGTGATGATCATCGAGGACGAAGCGATCATCGCGATGGACATTCAGGGCATCGTCGAGGAAATGGGCCACCGGGTGACCGGCAGCGCCGCCACCCGCAGCACCGCCGTGGCGCTCGCCGCGCGCGAAAAGCCCGACCTCATCCTTGCCGACATCCAGCTGGCCGACAGTTCTTCGGGGATCGACGCGGTGAACGACATCCTCGAACAATTCGACGAGCTGCCCGTGGTGTTCATCACCGCCTTCCCCGAACGGCTGCTGACCGGCGCGCGCCCCGAACCCGCTTTCCTGATTACCAAGCCCTATACCGAGACGCAGGTGCGCTCGGCGGTGAGCCAGGCGATGTTCTTCGCCTCGACCGAGACGCTCGTCGCCTGAGGTCCGGTCCGGATGACACGAAAGCCCCGGCAAGATGCCGGGGCCTTTTTTATGCGGGTTTCCGCCGGAACAGGGGCTGTTGATACGATTGTGCCGGAACCAGGACGGGGGCCGGCAGTTTCCTTCCCATCAGCGGACAACATCCGCCCATGAAGGAGAAAGACCATGATCCGCAAGGCCCTGATGACCACGACCGCGACGCTGCTGCTGGCGGGGGCCGCGCTGGCCCAGCCGACTCCGGTGCAGGAGATCGACGTGAACGCCGATCTGACCGCGATCAAGAATCCCGCCGCCGCCGCCTATTTCGCCAAGCTGCCTGACGATCTCGAGGCGCGCATCGCCGCCGACCTCGCGCCAGACCGGCTGGTGACCGAAGGCGGCTCGAAGATCAACGTCGACATCGACGCGCTGGCGCTGGCCAGCAGCTGGGCGGCGCTGAACGACCTGTCGCAGTCGAAGCTGACCGGCACGGTGAGCGTGACCTCGGATGTCGACAACTCGAACTTCGACAATTACACTCTGACCGTCGCCTTCCCGGACATGATCGCCTTCCTGCCCGAGGGCTCGGACGTCACGAGCCTGACGAAGGACAGCCCGGTCTATTACCAGGCGATGGTCAACGCCTTTGCCGACCATCTGGTGAAATCGCTGAAATAAGCCGGCACAGAGCCTGTTTCACGCCCCAGGGCCGCTGGCCTCGGGGCGTTGCCATGCGCCCGGCTCAGCGCACCAGCAGCACCGGCACCTTGCAGGAGCGGATCATCGCCGTGGTGGTCGAGCCGATGATCAGCGAGCGGATGCGCGAATGGCCGTAGGCGCCCATCACCAGCATGTCGAAGCCGGCGCTGTCGACCAGATTGCCAAGCGCCACGTCGGGCACGCCGCCCACGGTCAGCGTCTCGGTCGCGATGCCGCCGCCGCGCAGCAGCGCCGCCGCATCGGTCAGCCGGCGCTCGGTCTCGGCGGTCTTCACGCCGACGGCGACGACGGTGATCTCGAGGTCCGGGAACAGCGGCGAGCGGGCGATATAGTCGATCGCCTTCAGCGACGAGGCGCCGCCGTCATGTGCGACCAGCACCTTCTTGATCGGCCGGAAGGCGCGCGAGGCGACCAGAACCGGATGCTGTGCCGAGCGCACGATCCGTTCGAGATTCGAACCGAGGTGCTCGATGGCGAAATCGGCCGCCTCGCCGCGTTTGCCGATCAGCACCATCTCGGCGCCCATCTCGTGGCGGGCGAGCGTGTCGAGCAGATCGCCGTGCACAAGCTCGCTCGAAACCGCCTGCACGCCACCCCTGGTCAGCATGTGGCGCGCATCCTCGAGGATGGCGATGCCGCGATGGGTGACGAGGCGGGCGCGCTGTTCATCGACCGCGGCCAGCTCGGCCTGCAGCGCCGAGCGCGTGCCCAGCCCCTCGGACGGGGTGGGCGTGCCGCGCCGGCCGAGAACGTGCAAAAGCTCGACCGAGGCGTCCAGACGCTTGGCCACCCAGGCGGTGTGGTCGCACACGCTGGCCGAATAGATCGAGCCGTCGACGAAGGCGATGATCCGTTTGCTCATGACAACCTCGAAGCGCCGGAGGAACCTTTCGATATCGCTAGCCTTTTCGCAGGCGGACGGAAAGGGCCTTGCAGTCGCAGTTGCGTGTGCCGGCATGGTTGCGCCGGTCGCCGGCTTGGAGGAAGGTGACGAAAAAGGGTTTTCGTGTGCGCGGCATCTGGACATTTCTTCTGGCGCTGGCCGGCCGGCTGGCCGACACCAAGATCACGCTGATCGCCGCCGGCGTCGCCTTCTACGCGATGCTGGCGGTCTTCCCCGGGCTCTCGGCGACGATCGCGGTGTGGAGCGCCTTTTCCGACCCGATGGTGATCGAATCCTATCTGCAGGTGGCCGATGATTTCATCCCGCCCGAGGCCTACGAGATCCTGAACACGCAGATTCTGGCGCTGCTGAACGGGCCGCGCGACGGCATCGGGCTGTCGACGCTGGTCTCGGTCGCGGTGGCGTTGTGGTCGGCGCGGGCGGGTGTCGGCGCGCTGATCGAGGGGCTGAACGTGATCCACGGCACCCATTCGCGCACCACGCTGCTCAGCTATCTCTTCGGCTATGTGATGACGCTGGCGCTGGTGGGCGTGATGCTCGCCGCGCTCGCGACGATTGTCGTGGTGCCGATCGCGGTGAATTTCCTGCCGTTTCACGCGCTGACCGGCTGGCTGCTGTCGGGCCTGCCCTGGGGCGGGATGCTGCTTCTGATGCTGACCGCGCTCGGCATCCTCTACCGCTACGGGCCGAACACCCGCGGCGGGCGTGACCCGATCCTGACCTTCGGCGCGATCCTCGCCGCGCTGGTCTGGGCCGGGGCCTCGCTCGCGCTAACCTATTATCTTGCGAACTTCGGCAGCTACAACAAGATCTATGGCTCGATCGGCGCGGTGATCGCGCTGATGATGTGGCTCTATCTCAGCGTGTTTTCGGTTCTGCTGGGGGCGGCCCTGAACGCGGAACTGGCCGCGTGCAGGGCGCGCCGTGCCCTTCAGAAAAACGCCTGAAGCCCGGTGATCGCGCGGCCGAGGATCAGCGCATGCACGTCATGCGTGCCCTCGTAGGTGTTCACCGTTTCAAGGTTCACCATGTGCCGGATCACCTGGAACTCGCCCGAGATGCCATTGCCGCCGTGCATGTCACGCGCCATCCGCGCCGCGTCGAGCGCCTTGCCGCAGTTGTTGCGCTTGATGATCGAGATCATCTCGGGCGCGGCATTCGCCTCGTCCATCAGCCGGCCGACGCGCAGGCAGCCCTGCAGGCCGAGGCTGATCTCGGTCAGCATGTTGGCCAGCTTGAGCTGGTAAAGCTGGGTCTGCGCCAGCGGCTTGTTGAACTGCTTGCGGTCGAGCCCGTATTGGCGCGCGGCATGCAGGCAGAACTCGGCCGCGCCCATCACGCCCCAGGCGATGCCATAGCGGGCGCGGTTGAGGCAGCCGAACGGGCCCTTCAGCCCCTCGACGCCGGGCAGCAGCGCGTCTTCGCCGACCTCGACATTGTCCATCACGATCTCGCCGGTGATCGAGGCGCGCAGGCTGAGCTTCTTGCCGATCTTCGGCGCGCTCAGACCCTTCATCCCCTTCTCGAGGACGAAGCCGCGGATCTTGCCGCCATGCGCCTCGGACTTCGCCCAGACGACGAAGACATCGGCGATCGGGCTGTTCGAGATCCACATCTTCGAGCCGTTCAGCACGTAGCCGCCGGCGGTCTTCTTCGCCACGGTCTTCATCGAGGACGGGTCCGAGCCCGCGTCCGGCTCGGTCAGGCCGAAGCAGCCGATATATTCGCCCGAGGCGAGCTTCGGCAGGTATTTCATCCGCTGCTCTTCCGAGCCGTAGGCATAGATCGGGTACATCACCAGCGAGCTTTGCACCGACATCATCGAGCGATAGCCCGAATCGACGCGCTCGATCTCGCGCGCCACAAGGCCATAGGCCACATAGGAGGCGCCGATGCCGCCGTATTCCTCGGGGATGGTCACGCCCAGAAGGCCCATCTCGCCCATTTCGCGGAAGATCGCCGGATCGGTCTTCTCGCTCTCGAAGGCCTCGATCGCGCGCGGCTGCAGTTTTTCCTGCGCATAGGCGCGGGCGGCGTCGCGCAGCATCCGTTCTTCTTCGGTCAGCTGCAGATCCAGGCGGAACGGGTCCTCCCAGTTGAAGCTGGCGAGGTCAGGGGCGTCTTTCGGCTTCAGGGCCATCGGGGTCCTCCATGTGTTTTATGCTTTATGGGCCTGTTTCCTGCGTGTTTCTACCGCTATTCTGGCGGCAGATCATGCACGGAGCACATACATGAGCCTGCCGCGCCGCTATATCCCCTCGGTCTCGCTGCTGTCGGCCTTCGAGGCGGTGTGCCGGCTTGGTTCCACCGCCGCCGCGGCGCGCGAGCTGAACCTGACGCAGGGGGCGGTCAGCCGGCTGGTGCAGAACCTCGAGGGGCAGCTCGGCGTCACGCTGTTTCGCCGCGAGGGGCGGCGGTTGCAGCCGACGGAGCCCGCGCTCGCCTATGCGCGCGACGTGCGCAAGGCGCTCGAGCTGATCGCGCGGGCCTCGCTCGGGCTGCGGGCGAACCCGGGGGGCGGGGTGCTGAACCTCGCCATCCTGCCCACCTTCGGCACGCGCTGGCTGGCGCCGCGGCTTGGCGCCTTTCTGGCTGCCAACCCCGGGATCACGCTCAATCTGGGCACCCGGATGCGGCCCTTCGACTTTGCCTCGGAAACCTTCGATGCGGCCATTCATTTCGGCGTGCGGCCCTGGCCCGGGGCCGAGCATCTGGCGCTCTTCGAGGAGCGGATCGTCGCCGCCTGCTCGCCCGAATTTGCCCGCCAGCATCCGATGACGGTGCCGGCGGATCTGGAAAAACAGTCTCTGTTGCAGCTGGAATCGCGGCCGAATGCCTGGAATGCCTGGTTCGCGCATCACGGGCTCGAGGCGCCGCACACGCAGGGCATCATGTTCGACCAGTTCGCGCCGATGACCCAGGCGGCGGTGCATGGCGTCGGCATCGCGCTTTTGCCCGAGTTTCTCGCCCGCACCGAGATCGACGAGGGGCGGCTGGTGCGCACCCCCGGCGACGTGGTCGCGGGGGTGGGCACCTATTCGCTGGTCTGGCCGGCCGATGTCGCGCCCTCGCCGCCGCTGATCGCCTTTCGCGACTGGATCGCCTCGGTCGCGGCTCAGTAGTCCTTTTCGAAGTAAAGCCCGAGCGAGCTGTCGCCGGTCGAATCGACGCTGCCGCGCGCCGTCAGATGCGAACTCAGATCGAGGTTCAGGTTGATCGCGGTCGAGCCTGAGCTTTCCACCTCGACGTCGGTATAGATGTTCTCGGACAGGTATTTGCCGGCGCGCAGCGTGGCATTGCCCGAGGCATCCGTGCCGATGTCGAGGTCATCAAGGCCGAAGCCCTGGCGCAGCTTCGCCACGATCCCCTCGCCGCCCTTGCCGGCCAGCGAGGCGACGGCCGAGGCGAGCTGCGCCGCCTGCAGCGGTGACAGGTTGGTCAGGCCGCGGTTGAACAGCAGCCGCGCCAGCACCTCTTCCTCGGGCAGGTCGGGCGAGGAGGAAATCTTCAGCTCGGGCGCCGAGGCATCGCCCTCGAGCGTCAGGGTGATGGTGTAATCGTCCTGTTCGGTCACCGCGCTGAACAGGATCCAAGGCACCAGTGCGCCCTGCATCGCCACCTGCCCCTCGCTGAGCGTGAAGCGCTTCGCCAGCACGTCGAGCCGGCCGCGGATCAGGCTGAACTGGCCGATCGGCACGATGTTCGCGGTGGTGCCGGTCAGCCGCAGCGCGCCGCCCAGCTCGGCGTCAAGGCCGCGGCCACGCACGAAGATCTGCTTCGGCGCCGAGATCGTGACGTCGAGCGCATAGGGTCTGCTGCTGCCCGAGCCGCCCGCGCTGTCCTGCTGCAGCAGCCCGGCGCGGGCGCGGGTGGCGCGGGTGGCGGCGGATTCGTGCAGATGGGTGATGTCGGGGATCGCCGCGGCGCCGCCGAGCCCGGTCGAGGGCACGCGCAGCTCGGTCTCGGCCAGCGTCAGCGCGCCCGAGATCTTTGCGCCGCCGGTCATCGGCCCGGCGATGCGCAACGCCCCCGAGACGCGGGTGTCGTAAAGCTCGGGGTCGCGCAGGTGGGCGCCGTCGAGGCTGAGGGTGAGGTCCGCCGCATAGGGCGCCGACAGCGTCACCGGCCCCTTCAGCGCGAGCGTGCCGCCGGCCTTCAGCGCGCCGTCGAGCGCGAGCTGCATCCGCCCGCCCGCCAGATCCGCCCGCAGCCCGATGTTTTGCAGCACCAGACCGAAGGTCGGCGCGGTCAGCCGCAGGTCGGTGCCGGTGATCCGGCCCGACAGCGCCTGCAACCCGGGTGCCCCCTTCATCTGCAGATCGAAGCGCAGCGGTCCCTGCACCGAGCGCGGCGAGATGAAGGTGTTCACCAGCGCGGTCTCGGTGGTGCCGGCGATCTTCAGATCGGTGCTGGCGAAATCGGCCGCGACCGAGCCGGTGACCGCGGCCTGGGTGCCGCCCGGGCCGGTGCCCTTGAGGTCGATCCCATAGCCCTTGCCGGTGTCGGTGACGGTGCCTGCAAGCGTGACCGGCCCGGCAAAGCCCGGCGCCAGCAGCGCCGCATTCGCCAGCCGTGCCGAGAGCGCGATGCGCTGTGCCGCGCCCTCGGGCGTGCCGCTCGCCTTCGCGCTCAGCTGCGGCGTGGCGAGGTCGAGGCTTTTCAGCAGCGTGCGTCCGTCCTTCTGGTCGATCAGCAGGGTGATCCGGCTCTCGCCCGCCAGGATCCGGTCGATCTCGGCGCGGCCGGTGGCGAGGTTCTTCGCCACCGCCTCGACGCCGATCTCGCGCGCGCCCTCGACGTCCGAGACCCGCGCCGTGGCGTTCAGTGCGCCGCGATAGCCGCGGCCCAGCACCGCGAGGTCGGGCAAGGTGATCTTCGCGGTCAGGTCGTTCTTGCCGGTCGAGAGCATCCCCGAGGCGGTGGCATCAAGGCTGCCCGCGCTGGCGTGGAAGCTGCGCAGCAAAAGCCCGGCTTCGTCGCGTTTCGCCGAGGCCTCGATCACCGAGGTGCCGGCAAGCAGCGCGTCCGCCTCGGCGACGCCGGTCTTGATGTCCTGCCCGGTCAGGGTCGTCTCGATGTCGAAGGCGCCGGTGAGCAGGGTCATGCTGCCCTTGACCTTGCCCTCGGCCGCGCCCGACAGCGGCTGGCCGGCGAGCGCGGCAAAGTTCGACAGCGCCGCGGCGCGGGCGTCGAGATCGGCGGTCACGTCCACGCCGCCCGACAGGTTGTCGAGGGTCAGAAGCCCCGACAGCGACAGGTCGCGGCCGATCAGCTTCAGCGCCGGCAGGCGCAGCGGCTTGCCCTTTTGCCAGAAGAACACGGTGCGGCCGGTGACGAAGGGGCCGACCGCCGAGGCCAGCGCCGGGTCCGCCATCTCGATGCCGTTCGCGGTGAAGGTCAGCGTGCCGCCCGCGGTCGGGGTGCTGTCCGCGGTGCCGATCCGGCCGGATCCGGCCAGACGCAGGCTTTGCACCTTGGCGGTGGGCTCGGCGAGCGCCTCGAGCCGGGCGTCGAGCTTCCAGCCGTCCGAGGTGGCGCTGTCATAGGCGAGCGAGACGGTGCCCGTCTGCACGAAGGTCTGCCCGCCCGAGACCGGCAGCAGCACCGGCGCGCCCGAGGCAAGGCCGAGCTTTGCCGTCAGGTCGAAGCGCGCGGGCAGGCCCGAGGGCAGCAGGTCGAGCTGGCCCGACAGGCTGAGCGCCTCGCTGTCGACGCTGAGGCTGGTCAGGCTGAGCGCGCCGGAGGGGGCGCGCTCGCCCGCGACCGAGATCGCGCTCTGCGTGCCGAAGAAGTCGTGGTATTCGGGCGGCAGCAGTGGCGTGATGTCGCCGCCGAGAAGCGCGCTGAACCCCTGTACCGGGGTGCTGCCCGCGGGCGCGCCCGCCGGCACGGCGGAGGAGAGCGTCACCTTGCCGGTCAGCCGCGGCGCGCCCTCGGTGCTGAGCACGGTGTCGGCGCTGAACGCATCGAGCGTGCCCGAGCCGGCAACGGCCAGCGTCAGCGCCGGGGTGCCGGGCAGGCCCGCCAGTTTCGACACGATCCCGTCCTTGCCCTCGTCGACGAGCAGGTCGATCGAAAGCGCGCGGCTGGCATTCGCAAAGCTGCCGTTGAACGAGACCTTGCCCTTCGGCCCGCCGCTGCGGGTGATGTCGAGTTTCGCGCTGCCCTCGCCGCCCGCAAGCGACATCGCGCCGTTCACCGCAAGCGTGACCTCCTCGCCCAGAACCGGGGCGCCGAGCACCACCTTTTGCGCCTTCAGCGCACCGATCTCGACCGAGACGGGCAGCTCGGGCAGCGAGAAGGGCTTGGCCTCGGGGCTGGGCGCGCTGCTCGTGGCGGCGACCGGCAGGCGCGGCAGGTCGATCTCGTCGGCCGAAAGCTCGCCGATCTTGATCCGCCCGGTCAGGATCGCGGTGCGGTCCCAGGAGAGCGCACCGTTGCGGATGGTCAGCCAGACCCCCTCGTCATCGGCGATGGTCAGCGTGTCGAAGGTGGCGCGCGAGGACAGCGCGCCCTTGAACCCCTCGAGCCGGATGGTGCGGCCGGCGCCCGAGAGATTGTCCTCGATCAGCCCGGTCAGATAGGAGCGGTCGCGTTCGGTCTGCTCGGCGGTGGGCTCGGCCGGTGCGGTCGCGGGGGCCTGCACCGTGGCGGGCGCGTCGGGAAGCGTTGCGTCCTGCGCGGTGGCGGCGAGCGGGGTGAGAAGCAGGAGGAGAAGAGCCAGAATGCGCATCAGAAGGCCTGCCCGATTCCGAGGTAGATCTGTGCCCCGTCGCCGGTGCTGCCGCTGACCGGCGCCGCGATGTCGAGCCGGATCGGCCCGATCGGGGTGTTGTAGCGCAGCCCGAGGCCCGCGCCCGACTGCCATTCGCCGCCGCTGAAATAGTCGTCGGCGCTGATGAAGCCCGCGTCATAGAAGGCGACGAGGCCGATCGTATCGGTGATGCCGGCGCGCAACTCGCCCGAGACGCCGAGGAAGCGGGTGCCGCCGGTGTGCAGCGTGCCGCCGTCGAGCTCGTCGACGCCAAGCGATTCATAGGGCTGGCCGCGCACCGTGCCGCCGCCGCCCGAATAGAACAGGTAGTCGCGCGGCGTCGTGGCCAGGCTTGGCCCGAAGACGCCGCCGATCTGCGCGCGCCCGGCAAGGACGAAGCGGTTGTCGGTGCCGAACCCCTTGTAGGCGCGGAAATCGCCCTTCAGCTGCGCCCCCGATCCGGTGTCGCCAAGCCCGACGAAGGGGGTCAGCGTCACCATGCCGTAATAGCCCCTGGTGGCATTCGCGGCGACGTCGCGGTTGTCCCAGGTGAGGGTGTTCGGGAAGGCGACCTGGCGGAAGATCGTCCGGCCGGCGGCGTCGTTCACCTCCGACCACTGGTATTCGACCGCGCTTTCGCCGGTCAGCCGGTCGTTGAAGATGTGCGACAGGCCGAAGCCGAGGGTGAAGGTGCGCTCGTCGTAATCCTCTTCATAGGTCTTGGCGATCTTCGAGACGACGAAGGCCGAGGTGTCGGGGGTGAAGGTGGCGGGCCGGTCGAGCCGGGCGCCAAGGGTGTAATCGGTGCCGCCGGTCGCGCCGCCGACGCCCGCGACCTCGGCGTCGATGCGCAGCTTCTCGCCGCCGCCGAAAAGGTTGCGGTGCAGCCAGTAGCCATTCAGCGTGAGCCCGTCCGAGCTGGCGATCTCGGCGCCGAAGCCCATCCGGCGCAGCTTTTCCTCGACCACGGCCAGCTCGACGTCGAGGCTGTTGTCGGGGCCAAGCTTGTCGGCCTCGGTCAGGGCGACCGAGCTGAAGATGCCGGTGCGGCGCAGCCGGGTGCGGACCTTGTCCATCTTCTCGGGCGCGTATTTCTCGCCGGTGGGAAAGCCGGCGATCTCGACCAGACGCTTGCTGCGCAGCCGCTTGTTGCCCGAGGTGTGCAGGTCGCCGAAATGCACCACCGGGCCGGGGGCGAGGGTGACATCGGCGGCCAGCGTGTTGGCGCGGTGATCGGCGATGATCTTCTGCCCGGCGACCGCGGCCTTGGCGTGGCCCGCCTCGCGCCAGCCGGCGACGCCCGCGGTTGCCGCCTCGACGATCAGGCCCGAGCGGGCGGTGGCGCCGATCCGGTAGTCCTTCGGCAGCTGGGTGCCGGGGGCGACCGGCGCGATCGCCGCCTGTGCGAAGACGAAGCGCGGGCCGGGCTCGATCGTCAGCTCGATCTGGCCGATCCGGGCCGGCGCGTCCATCGGCGCGATCGCCGCCGCCTCGTGCCCGTCGATGCGGATCGAGATCGTGCCGGAGTAATAGCCCTGATCGTAGAGCACCCCCAGAAGGCGGGCGTAATCGGCCCGTGCCGAGGCAAAAAGATCCTGTGCGTTCGGGGACTTGGCGGCCCCCGCCTCGCGCGCGAGCGAGGCGTTCTGCAATGTCGTGCGCAGTGCCTCGTCGGCACCCGGTGTGAGGAAACTGACCAGATCCGCGGCATGGGCAGGCCCGGCCAGAACCGAGGCCGCGAGAATGGCGGAAAACACGAATTGCGAACGACGCACAGAAACACTCCCATCACAGTGTTTCCAAGATGCAGGATCAGGTGCCGAATGCCCAGAGCCGTGGCCCCGCCCCCCGGGGTTTTTCCGGCCGTCGGCGGAAAATTGACCGCGCGCTCAGCCGCGGGTCAGCGCGCCGAAGATCCGGTCCATAGGCTCGGCGAGGTAGATCGCCAGCCATTTCGAAAACCGCTCGGGGTGGCGGCGGACCTCGGCGGCAAGGTCATAAAGCCCGATCCAGCGCACCTCGGCCACCTCCTCGGGGGTCGGGGTGATCGTCATGCCGGGGCGGGCATAGGCCAGGTAGATGTCCACCACCTCGTGCTCGATCAGCCCGCCACCGACCTCGGCGCGGTATTCCAGCCGGTCGGCATGGGCGGGATAGAGCCCGGTGATGCCAAGTTCCTCGTTCAGCCGGCGCAGGGCGCAGTGCTCGGGCCGCTCGTTCCACTGCGGATGGGTGCAGCAGGTGTTCGCCCAAAGCCCGGGCGAGTGATATTTCGTCTCGGCGCGGCGCTGGATCAGCACCTTGTCGCCGTCGAGCACGAAGACAGACACCGCCGGATGGCGCAGCCCGCGGCGGTGCACCTCCATCTTGTCCATGGGGATCAGCCGGTCGCCGACCCAGGCGGGGATCTCGTCGCTCATCGCACTCCTGCGGGAAATGGAAACGCCGCCGCAGAATGCCCGCGGCGGCGCCGGATGTCATCGGGTCACGGGGCCGCTGAGGCAGCGTGCCGCGGCCCGGATGGATGGGCTCAGGACACGTGGGCGGGCGCTTCGGCCGCCTGCGCCTCGGCCCGGCGGGCCAGCTCGGCGCGGTAGAGCGCGACGAAGTCGATCGGCTCGAGGTTGAAGGGCGGGAAGCCGCCGTCGCGGGTCACGTCCGAGACGATGCGCCGCACATAGGGGAACAGCTGACGCGGGCATTCGATCAGCAGGAAGGGGTGCATCTGCTCTTCCGGCACGCCCTCGATGTGGAAGATCCCGCCGTAATCGACTTCGAGCAGGTAAAGCGGCGTGTTGTTCGCCTTGTTGGTGGCGGTGACCTTCAGCTTCACCATCACCTCGAACTGGTGCTCGACCGAGCGCTTGCGGGCGTCGAGGCTGACCTGCACCTGCATCTCGGGCTGCACGTCATTGCTTTGCAGCCCCTTCAGCGCCACCGCGTTCTCGAAGGACATGTCGCGCACGAACTGCGCGAGGATGCTCATTTTCATCTGCGGCGCTTCGGGCGCGGCGCCGTTCGTCTGCTGGGTCATGGATCCCTCCACTGTCTGTCTGCGCCGGGTGTAGCATCCCGGCCCGCGCGTCTCAATGGCGCGTCCAGCCCGAGGGGCCGCGCGGCGGCAGGTTCGTGGCGTCGATCTCGTGGAAATCGCCGTCGATCACGCCGGGGCCGGGGGGGCGCCGGCCGAAATCCTCGGTCCCGAAGCCGCGGGTCGCGCCGCCCATCGAGAAGCTCGCCACCTGCACCCGCTTCGACAGCCAGCGCAGCACGGCGTCGCGCACCGGCGGGATCAGCAGCAAAAGCCCGCAGGCATCGGTGAAGAATCCCGGCGTCAGCAGCAGCGCGCCGGCAAAGAGGATCATCGCGCCATGGGCAAGCGGTGCCGTCGGATCGCCGAGTTCCGCCATCGAGCGGCGCAGGTCCGCCATCGCCCGCGCCCCCTGGCTGCGCACCAGCGCCGTGCCCAGTATCGCGGTGAGCACCACGATCGCCAGCGTCGGCCACAGTCCGATCAGCCCGCCGACGCGGATGAACAGCGCAATCTCGATCATGGGCACGGCCAGGAAGGCCAGAAAGATCCACATATTCCACTCCTTGGGCGCCGGTGGACTTGATCGCGCCCGTAGCCTACATAAGTGGGGAGTGCGAATTTACAAACCTGCCGCGAAACGGAACCTCATGTCGAACGCCGTCATCCAGCTTATCGTCCTTGCCGGGATCGCGATTTTCCTGATCCTGCGGCTGAAGAACGTGCTTGGCACGCGCGACGGGTTCGAAAAGCCGATCGTGCCGCTCGAGGCGCCCGAACCGGCCGAGCGCCGCGCCTTCGAGGTGATCGAGGGCGGCCCCGACCGCGACATCATCGATCACGTGCCCGAGGGCTCGGATGCCGCCGTGGCGCTGGCGCAGATGAAGCGGCTTGAGCCCGCCTTCAGCGTGGCCGAGTTCCTCAAGGGCGCGCGCGGCGCCTATGAGATGATCGTGATGGCCTTCGAGACCGGCGATCTGGAAAAGGTGCGCCCCTTCCTGTCGCCCGACGTCTTCGATGCCTTCAACGGGGCGGTGCAGGACCGCGCTGCCCGCGGGCTCGAGGTGCAGGCGGAATTCGTCGGCCTGCGGGAACTCGTGCTGAGCGAGGCGAGCTTCGACCCCGCCACGCAGGAGGCCGAAATCACCGTGCGCTTCGGCGGCGAGCTGATCTCGGCGGCGCGTGATGCCACGGGCACTGTGGTCGAGGGCGATCCGCGGGCGCCGCGCAAGCAGCGCGACGTCTGGACCTTTGCGCGCAAGATGGGCAGTGCCGACCCGAACTGGCAGCTTGTGGCGACGGGCGGCTGAACCATGCGCCCGCTCGACTGGGCAGAGATTCCCGGCTGGGACGAAGACGATCACGCCGCCGCACGGGCGGCGTTTTGCGTGACGGGCGATGCGCCCGAGGGCGATGCCCGCACCTGGTTCGAGACGGTTTTCGAGCCGGTCGAGGTGACCGATCCGGGGGCGGCGCATTTCACCGGCTATTACGAACCCGAACTTATGGCCTCGCGGTCCCGCTCGGCCCGCTTTCCGGCGCCGCTTTACGCGCTGCCCGTCGGGTTCGATTTCTCGCGCCCCTGGGCAAGCCGGGCCGAGATCGCCGCGGGCGATCTGCTGGCGGGCTATGAGATCGCCTTCGTCGACAGCGCGATCGAGGCGTTCCTCGCACAGGTGCAGGGCTCGGTGCGGTTGCGGCTGAGCGAGGGCGGCACGCTGCGTCTCGGCTTTGCCGGCAAGAACGGCCATCCCTATCGCTCGATCGGGGCCGAGCTGGTGGCGCGCGGTGTGGCGCCGGTGGCCGAGATGACGCCCGACCGCATCCGCCGCTGGTGCGCGGACAACCCTCTTGCGGTGCAGGATCTGCTGAACACCAACCCGTCCTTCGTGTTCTTCCGCCTCCTTGATCTGCCCGAGGGCACCGGCCCGATCGGCGCCATGGGACAGCCGGTGACGGCCGGGCGCAGCCTGGCCGTCGACCCGGAGGTGATCCCGCTTGGCAGCCCGGTCTGGGTCGATTGCCCGGGCTTCGGCCGGCGGCTGATGGTGGCGCAGGACACCGGCTCGGCGATCCGCGGCGCGGGGCGGGGCGATCTGTTCCTCGGCTCCGGGGCCGAGGCCGGGCGGCAGGCCGGCGCGCTCAACACCCGCGGGCGGATGATCTGGCTGCGGAGGCGGGGATGAAACGGCGCCGCAAGCTGAGTTCGGAAGAGCGCGAGCTGTGGGACAAGGTCGCGGCCTCGGCCCGGGCGATGCACTCGAAACAGCCAAAACAGGCAGAAACAGAGCCTGTTTTGCCGTCCACTCCTGTCTCGCCGCCACCGCCCAAGCCGTCGCGGGTCGAGGCGAAGGCCTTCCGCCTTGGCCAGAAGGCTGCGCCGCCGCTCCACGGCCATGACCTCGCTCCCAGCATCGGCGAGCATCTGGCGCGGCAGCCGGTGGTGATGGACCGCAAGGCGCACCGCGCCATGACCCGCGGCAAGCTCGAACCCGAGGCGCGGATTGACCTGCACGGGATGACGCTGGCCGAGGCGCATCCCGAACTCATCCATTTTGTCCTCAGCTCTGCCGACCGTGGCTGCCGGCTGATCCTGGTCATCACCGGCAAGGGCAAGCGCGGCCTCGACGAGGGGCCGATCCCGCAGCGCATGGGGGTGCTGCGCCATCAGGTACCGCACTGGCTGCGGCTGCCGCCCCTGGGCGCGGTGGTGATGCAGGTGAGCGAGGCGCATCTGAAGCACGGCGGCTCGGGCGCCTATTACATCTACCTGCGCCGCCGCTAGCCGCCGATCGCCTGCACCGGTGACAGGATCACCTGCGTTGCGTCCTGCACCGTCATCACCACCCCGGCAAGGAAGGTGGAATTGGCCGATTGCGCGCCCTCGAGGATTTTCGCGAGGCGGTTCGAGTTGCGCAGAAGCTGGATCAGCGCCGGCGAATTACCGATGTTGAAATGCCCCTCGCGGGTATTGAAGGCGCCGGTATCGACCATCGTCACCTTCAGATCGGCGAGCCGGTCGACGCCGGTCATGTTGCCAAGCCGGGCGCGCTCGCCGCTGAGCTGCGAGGACAGCAGCAGCGCCTTGTCCTTTTGCGAGGTGAAGATGATAAAGGGCTGCGGCAGCCGGCCGATGCGTTTCGCCTGCGCGCGGAACACGTCGACATCGATGTCGGGCGAGATCAGCACCACGCCCGAGATCCGCGCCATCGTCTCGCGATCGCGGGAAATCGCCACCTGTCGCAGGGTCTCCATGCTGAGCGCTGCGCCCATCGAATGGGCGACGATCATGATGTGGCGCGCGCCCGCAAGGCGCAGGTCGCGAAGCAGCGTCTCGAAGCCGTCGCGGGCGAAAAGGACCGAGTCGCGGTCATAGGCATAACCCTTTATCTGCCCGCGCGAGGGCCAGGAGTAATGCACAAGCACCCCGGGCAGGTCGAAATCGGCGCCGAGCTGGGCAAAGCGATAGAGCCCCTCGGCGAAGTTCGTGTTGTAGCCATGCACGAAGACGATCGCCTCGTTGCCGTTTTGCGCGAGTGCGCGGTGCAGGTCGGTGCGGAAGGCGGCGGGGGTCGGGTAGATCTTCGAGCCGGCGACGAGGAAGTCGCGCTTCGGGTCGGGCTTGCGCCCCGCCTCGGGCACCTGCAGCTCGCCCATGCGGTGCTCGGGCGGCACCGCGACGTCGAAGCGCGCAAGCGCCAGCGTGGGGCTGCGGGCAAAACCGAAGTCCTGCCCGGTTTGCAGATCCTCGCCGCGGGTCGAGCCGACAAAGATCGGTCGCGCGGCTGCGGCGGGATCGGGCGCATAGGCGATTTCGGCGCGCGGCGCGCAGCCGGCAAGGGCGATCAGCAGGGCGAGGACGATCTTGCGCACGGGGCCTCCTTGGCTGCGCGCAAGATAGCAGATGCCGCCCGTTTCGCCAGCCGGACGTCAGAGCACATAGCGGCTGAGATCGGTCGAGCGGGACAGATCGCCCAGATGCTTCTCGACGAAGGCCGCATCCACCACCACGCTCTCGCCGCCGCGGTCGGGGGCGGAGAAGGACAGCTCCTCGAACACCCGCTCCATCACCGTGTAGAGCCGCCGCGCACCGATGTTCTCGATCGTGCGGTTGACATCGGCCGCGATGCGGGCCAGCGCCGCGATGCCCTCGGGGGTGAAGCTGACGGTGACCTCCTCGGTCGCCATCAGCGCGGTGTATTGCCGCGTCAGGGCATTGTCGGTCTCGGTCAGGATGCGGGTGAAATCGTCTTCGGTCAGCGCCCGCAGCTCGACCCGGATCGGCAGCCGGCCCTGCAGTTCGGGCAGCAGGTCCGACGGCTTGGCGATGTGGAAGGCGCCCGAGGCGATGAACAGGATGTGGTCGGTCTTCACCGGGCCGTATTTCGTCGAGACGGTGGTGCCTTCGATCAGCGGCAGCAGGTCGCGCTGCACGCCCTCGCGCGAGACATCGGCACCGCGGGTCTCGGCGCGGGCGGCAACCTTGTCGATCTCGTCGATGAAGACGATGCCCGATTGCTGCACCGCCTCGAGCGCCGCGGCCTTCACCGCTTCGTCGTCCAGAAGCTTGTCGGCCTCTTCCTGGATCAGCACCTCATAGCTTTCGGCGACGGTCATCTTGCGCCGGCTGCGGCGCGCGCCGCCGAAGGCCTTGAACAGGTCCTGCAGACCCTGCATTTGCGTTTCCATGCCCGCACCGCCCAGGCCCATCATCGGCATCGCGGGGGCGGCGTCGGCCACCTCGAGCTCGATCACCTTGTCGTCGAGCTCGCCCTTCTTCAGCTTCTGGCGGAACAGGTCGCGCGTGCCTTCGCGCGCGTCAGAACCGGCGAGCGCCTCGATCACGCGTTCCTCGGCGGCCTTGTGGGCGCGCGCCTTGACCTCTTCGCGCATCCGCTCGCGGGTCTCGGTCACGGCGACGTCGGTTAGGTCGCGGATGATCTGCTCGACATCGCGGCCGACATAGCCGACCTCGGTGAATTTCGTCGCCTCGACCTTGAGGAAGGGCGCTTTCGCGAGCTTGGCGAGGCGGCGCGAGATTTCCGTCTTGCCGACGCCGGTCGGCCCGATCATCAGGATGTTCTTCGGATAGACCTCTTCGCGCAGTTCCGCGGCAAGGTGGCTGCGGCGCCAGCGGTTGCGCAGGGCGACGGCGACGGCGCGCTTGGCGTCCGACTGGCCGATGATGAAACGATCAAGTTCCGAGACGATCTCGCGCGGGGTCAGGTCGGTCATTTCGCGATGCTCTCCACCGTCAGGTTGCCGTTCGTGTAGACGCAGATCTCGGCGGCGATCGCCATCGCGCGGCGCGCGATCGTTTCGGCGTCGAGATCGCTGTCGATCAGTGCCCGCGCCGCGGCGAGCGCGTAATTGCCACCCGAGCCGATCGCGGCGATGTCATGCTCGGGTTCCAGCACGTCGCCCGCGCCGGTGATGACGTAAAGATCGGCGCCATCGGTGACGATCAGCATCGCCTCGAGGTTGCGCAGGTACTTGTCCATGCGCCAGTCCTTCGCCAGCTCGACGCAGGCGCGGGCCAGCTGGCCGGGCGCGGCCTCGAGCTTCTTCTCCAGCCGTTCGAGCAGGGTGAAGGCATCGGCGGTGGAGCCGGCAAAGCCCGCCACCACGTCGCGCCCGCCCGGCGAGAGGCGGCGCACCTTGCGCGCCGTGCCCTTGATCACCGTCTGGCCAAGACTGACCTGCCCGTCACCCGCCACCACCACGCGTCCGCCCTTGCGCACGCCGATGATCGTCGTGCCGTGCCAGCCGGGGAATTTGTCTTCCGCCATGTCACCCTCCGTTTGCGCTGCCAGATATGAGGGCGCGGGCGCCGCGCTGCAACCCTTGCCCGCAGCGCGGCGCCCGCGTAGCCTGCGGCCCATGTGTGCGAGTGAAACCCTGACCCTCTATCTTGACGCCCCCGCGCTGCAGCGGGTCGAGGCTGGCACGCACAACTTCTTCGGCAAGGTGATTGCGGCGGTGACGGGCGCCGGCTGGCAGGTGGCGCTTGCAGAAAGCACGCTGGCCAATCGCCTCGCCGCGCCGGCGCGGCCGGGCTATGCGCTTTACCACATGGAAGAGCCGACGCATGACCGCGCACTGACCTGCCGGCGCAGCTATGTCGGCGCCTTCTGGCAGATCGAGGCGGTGGCGGAGCGCTGGCACTGGCCGGTGGCGCGCGCCGCTTTCGCCCCCGAGACGGTCGATGCCCGGCAGGCGGAGACCTTCTTCCGGAACTGGAAAAACAGGCTCTGGCCCGGCGGGTGCGACACAGCCGACCGTGGCCATATCTTCGTGCCGCTGCAGGGGCGGCTGCTTGACCACCGCCGTTTCCAGGCGATGAGCCCGCTTGCGATGCTCGAGACGCTTCTGGCGCGCACCGACCGGCCGATCATCGCCACATTGCACCCGAACGAGATCTATCCCGACGACGAGATCGCGGCGCTCGCGGCGCTCGCCGCACGGCAGCCGCGGCTGAGCGTGCAAAAGGGCGGTTCGGCCGAGGTGCTGGCGGGGGCCGCGATGGTCGCCTGCGAGAACAGCACGATGGCCTTCGAGGGCTATTTCCTCGAAAAGCCCGCGCTGCTTTTCGCGCAGATCGACTTTCATCACATCGCGGCGAGCGTGCCGCGCGACGGGATCGAGGCGGCCTTCGCGCCCCGGACCGCGCCCGACTACCGCCGCTATCTCTACTGGTTCCTGCAGCAGCGCGCGATCAATGCCGGGCGGGACGACAGCGGCGAACGTATCCTGGCCGCGCTGCGCCGCAACGGCTGGCCGATCTGAAAAAAGGGCGCCCGAAGGCGCCCTTTTCGTCAATCCGGTCCGGCGGCGATCAGAGCGCCGACTCGATCCACGACTTCAGCGCGGCCTTCGGCGCGGCGCCGACCTTGTTCGAGACGACCTGACCGTCCTTGAACAGGAACAGCGCCGGGATGCCGCGCACGCCCAGAACGGCCGGGCTGTCGGGGTTTTCGTCGACGTTGACCTTGGCGATCTTCACCTTGCCTTCGAACTCGGCCGCGATCTCTTCGAGCGACGGGCCGATCATGCGGCACGGGCCGCACCATTCAGCCCAGAAGTCGACGACGACGGGGATGTCGGATTTGCGCACTTCCTGATCGAAGGTGGCGTCGGTGACGGCAACAATGGTCATGGGGTTCTCCTGAGGGTCTGGTTGCCGGGAAGGTAGGCCCCGCCCCCGGGGGCGTCAAGACGCGGGGGCTGTGTGCAATGCCGCATCCATCTGTGCATCGTCGAGCCGTGTCAGTGTGCCGCTGCGGGTCCAGACCAGCAGGCATTCGATGCGCCGCCCCGGATAGATTTGCAGCAGCGCCGCGCGATAGGCGGCGAGCTGGCGCACCAGGCCAAGCGGCACCTCGGCCGCGCTTTCGGGCAGCACTGCGTTCGATTTGTAGTCGAGCACGCTGACCAGATCCGGCGTCACCCGCAGCCGGTCGATGGTGCCATGGATGCGCTGGTTCCCAAGCTCGGGCAGGGTCGCGGTGATCTCCACTTCGGCGAGCGTGTCGGGGCCGAGAAAGCCCAGCTCGTCGAGCCGGTCGAGCACCGGGGTGACGAGGGTCAGAAGTGCCTCGGCCTCCGTCGCGTCGGTGCGGTCCGGTCCGGTGGCCAGCAGGTCGCGCGCGACCTCGGGCCAGGCCTCGCGTGGCCGTTCGGGCAGGTGTTCGAGCAGCAGGTGCAGCTGCCGGCCGCGGCGCTTGCTCTCCTCCTCGGTGGCGAAGTCGGTCTCGCCCGGCAGCGCCTTCGCCCCGCCAAGGTCCGAGGGCGAAAGCACCGCCGCCGGCCGCTCGCTGCGCGGGGCGCGGCTGCGGATCCAGTCCGGCAGGACGATGGCATCGGAGCGTGTCGCGGCGGCGGGCGCGGCAGAGGCGGGCCAGTCGCCATGCGCAAGGCGCGCGACCGGGCCAAGCGCCTGCGCCGGCCCGGATTGCGTCGAAACAGGCTCTGTTCCGGCCCGTTCGAGCCCCGCCTGCACCAGCGTATACCAGCTGTCCTCGCCCGTGCCGACATCGCCTGCGGCTGCCACGATCAGCCATTTCTCGGCCCGCGTCAGCGCCACGTACAAAAGCCGCATCCGCTCCTCGCGCGCCCGCGCAATCGCTGCCTCGTGCAAGCTGCGCAGCACCGGCGGCATCTCGGCCGTCGGGCCCTTCCAATAGGCGGTTCCCTCGGGCGTCGCATAGACATCCGACCCGTTCGGCGGGCGCGGTTTCGCGGTGTCGGGCAGGATCACGATCGGCGCCTCTAGCCCCTTGGCGCCGTGCACGGTCATCACCCGGACGGTGCGGCCCTCGTTCTCGAGCTGGCGCTTGACTTCGATCTCCTCGGCGCCAAGCCAGCCGAGAAAGCCGGTGAGGCTCGGGATTTCCGTGCTCTCATAGGCCAGCGCCTGCGAGATCAGCTCGTCGATGCCGTCCTCCGCCTCGACGCCAAGCCGCGCGATCAGGCGTTCGCGCGCGCCGTGACGGTTCAGCAGCCGCTCGATCACGTCATAGGGGCGCAGGAAATCGGCCTGGTCGAGCAGATCCTGCAGGATGTCGAGCGTTTCGGGGTGCGTGCTGTCGCGCCGCAGCGCCTGCCACAGATAGCCCTTGCGGGGCTGGGCGAGGGCATAAAGCTCGCGCTCGCTCCAGCCGAAGATCGGCGAGCGCAGCGCCTCGGCGAGCGACAGGTCATCCTCGGGCGTGGTCAGAAAGGCCAGAACCGAGCCGATATCCTTCACCGCGAGTTCCGCGCCCAGCTTGAGCCGGTCGGCTCCGGCGACAGCGAGCCCCGCCGCCTTGCAGGCGCGGATGATCTCGGCAAAGAGCGGGCCGCGGCGCTGCACCAGCACCAGGAAGTCGCCCTCGTGCACCGGCCGCGCGCCCTCGCCCTCGGGGATCTGCGTGCCGCTTGCGATCATCGCGGCGATCTCGGCGGCGATGGTGCGGGCCAGAACGACCTGCGCATCTTCGGCACCGGGCAGATCGACCGGGGCCTCCCAGTCGTCCTCGCTCTCGTCCTTCGACTGTTCGATCACCGGCCAGAGGTCGACGCGGCCGGGCAGACCGGTCTTGAAGGCGATATGCTCGGGCACGCCACCCAGCCCACCGGCCGCCTCGCCCGCGAAGGTCAGGTCGACCAGCCGCAGGATCGCCGGCGAGGAGCGGAAGGAGTGCTGCAGTTCGCTCACCTGCAAGGGCCGCTCGATCGCCGCAAATTTCGCCGAAAAGTGGCTCTGCATCGCCTCGAAACGGTGCAGGTCGGCGCCCTGGAAGGAATAGATCGACTGCTTGCGGTCGCCGACGACAAAGATCGTGCGGGGTTCCTGTCGGGCGCCCTCGCCGGCGGTGAACTCGTCGGCCAGCCGCTCGATCACCGCCCATTGCCCGGGGCTGGTGTCCTGCGCCTCGTCGACGAGGATGTGGTCGATGCCGCCATCGAGCCGGAACAGTACCCATTGCGCCACCGAGCCGCGCGACAGAAGCTGTGCCGCGCGGTCGATCAGGTCGTCGAAGTCGAGCCAGCCGGCGCGCGTCTTGCGCGCCTGATAGCGCGGCAGGAACACCCGGGCAAAGCGGTGCAGCGCCAGGCTGCGGCCGACATTGGCCAGCGCGAACTCGGCGCCGCGGGCCTCGGCCACGCGCTCCATCAGGGCGCGGAAGGCGTCGGTCAGATCCTCACCCAGTTCCTTGACCGCGCCCTTGGTCAGGAGGCTGGCGCTTTTCGCCTCGGCGATCCGGAGGCCGTCCTTGCTGTAGAGGAACTGGGCGAAAAGCGGGGGAAGGGCCGCGGGCCCCGGGTCGCGCCAGTCGATCGCGGCCAGCACCTCGGCCAGTTTCTTCATCGTCGCGCTTTGCCCGCGCAGCACCGGCAGCACCGCCGCCATCAGCGCCGCCTCGCCGCCGTCGAAGGCGATTTCGGCCAGATCCTCGGGGCCGAAACCCGCAGGCAGGCCCAGCCCCTCGCGCAGCGCCGCGGCGTCGGGATTGCGGCGGAACGCGACCCTGTTCTTGCGAATCTCGTCGATGATCTCGCCCAGATCCTCGCCCGTATGGAAGGCGAGGAGGTCGTCGAGAACGGCCCGCTCCGGCCCCGCCGCGATCTCCTCGAGCACATCGGCGCGCAGCTCGGCCGCGCTGCGATCGTCAAGCTCGGTAAAGCCATGCGGCACCCCGGCCTCGAGCGGGAAGCGGCGCAGAAGCGCGCCGCAGAACGAATGGATCGTCTGGATCTTCAGCCCGCCCGGGGTCTCGATCGCCTGCGCGAAGAGGCGACGCGCCTGCGCCAGACGCTCGTCGGTGATCGGCCCCGCCTCGCCCAGCCGGTCAAGCTCGCCTCGCAGCGCGCCGTCTTCCAGCATCGCCCAGGCCCCGAGCCGCTTCAGCAGCCGGTTCTGCATCTCGCTCGCCGCGGCCTTGGTATAGGTTAGGCACAGCACCTTCTGCGGCTCGGTCCCGCCCAGAAGCAGCCGCGCCACGCGGTCGGTCAGCACCTTGGTCTTGCCCGAGCCCGCATTCGCCGACAGCCAGGTCGAGGCCGCGGGATCGGCGGCGCGGATCTGCCGCTCGGTCGCCAGATCGGGTCTGTTCATGCCAGATCCTCCGGTTCTGCCCGGTCGCTCAGCTGCCATTCGCCAAAGCGCGAGAGCTGGTCGTAATCGCTCACGTCGCGGGTCGAGCGCAGCGCGCGACGGGCGGTGTAGCCGGTCTTCGGGTCAAGATAGCGCGCGATCAGCCGGGTGAATTTCTCCCAGCTCTCGGCGACCTCCTCGCGCGGGATAGCCAGATCGCGGGTCTCGCCCTCGCCGCCCAGCCGGATATAGGTCATCGCTGCCACTTCGCGCGGGCCAAGCGCGGGGAAGGCACCGCGCTCGATCATCGCCGCTTCGAGCAGCAGCTGCTTGTCGTAATAGCGCACTTCCTTGTCGGAGGGCGGCAGGCCGGATTTGTAGTCGAACAGATGGGCGCGCCCGTCGGTGCGGATGTCGATGCGGTCGGGTTTCGCGCTCAGCGTGAAGCCGAGCGCGGGCAGTGCCTGGGTGCCGCGGGTTTCGATCACCACGGGCGTGCCCTCGGCCTGACGGCGGGCCTCGTCCTCGACCAGGCGGCGGGCGATGCGGCGGATCCGGGCGAGCCAGAGCCTTTGTGCGCTTGGCCAGGGGATCTCGGCGGCAAGCACCTCTTCGGCGATGGCAAGCAGCCGCGCCTCGGCGACCTCAACGCTTTCGGTCTCGGGCCGGGTCTTCAGGAAGCGCTCGACGATCAGGTGCAGCACCTGGCCGCGCAGCCGCGGGTCGGGTTCGGGGCGCAGCGGATCGAGTGGGCGCAGGCGCAGGATGCGCCCGGCATAAACCGCGTAAGGATCGCGGATCAGGGTCTTGATCGCGGTCACCGGCAGCTCGCACGGGCGGACCTCGGCGGGCGGGCGCGGTGCGGGGCGGGGCGCGGGTGGCAGGCTCAGCCGCGGCGCCTCGGCCGCCTCGGCGAGCTGCAGCCAGCCGCTGCCGCGTGCCCGCATCGCCGCCAGCGCCTCGGGGCCATGGCCGTCAGTCAGGCCGCCGAGCAGGTTCGTCAGCCGGTTCAGCCAGCGCGAGGGCACGGTTTCCGCATCGGCATCGCGGCGGGAGCGCGACAGCACCACCTGCCGCGCGCCGATTGCCTGCTGGAAGTCATGCGCCGACAGGCCGATCTGGCGTTCGGGCAGCGGCAGGCCGGCGTCGAGCCGCATCTTGCGGCTGAGCCAGGGGTCGGGGGCCGGTGCCTCGGGCCAGCTGCCCTCGTTCAACCCGCCCAGAAGCACAAGGCCCGCGCCCTGCACACGGGCCTCGAGCGCGCCGAGGAAGGTGATGCCAGGATGCACGGTCAGCGGGTTGCGCACCTGCCCCGCGCGCAAGAGCGTGTCGACCAGATCGGCATAATCGGCGGGGCCATAGCTGCCGCCATGCTCGGCCTCGGCGGCAAGCTCGGTGAAAACCCGCAGGCATTCCTGCCCAGCGTCGAGCTGCCAGAAACCGCTCGCCTCGGGCGAGCCGTCGGGGCCGGCGGCAAGCGCAGCCACCAGCGCCAGATGCGTCTCTATGCAGGCCGAAAGCGGCTGAGCCGGGGCAGCCTCGAAGCGCGGCAGAAGGGCGGCCAGCCAGTCGGCCCAGGCCTGTTTCGCCGCATCGCCCCCGGCCCAGCGGGTCAGCGCCGCGGCATCGGGGAAGGCCGGGCCATGGCGGCGCAGCCAGAGTTCAAGCTCGCGGGTGAAACGCAGGTGATGGCCGCGCATCGTGGCGCCGGCGCCGGTCAGCGGATGCTTGAGCAGCACCAGAAGCGGCTCGATCATCAGCGTGCGGCCGCGCAGCCGGGCGACATGGCGCAGCAGACGGCCGGGGGCAGAGAGGTGCAGCGGCGCGCCGGCGCTGTCATCGGGCAGGATGCCCCAGCGGTCGAGCGTGGCAGCGACGCGGCGGGTCAGCATCCGGTTCGGGGTGATCAGCGTGGCGGGCTCGCCCCGCTCGGCGGCGTCGCGCAGGATCAGTGCAAGCGCAAGCGCCTCGTGCCGCGGATCGGGTGCCTCGATCAGCGACAGCCCCTCGCAGGCCGGGCGCAGGTCACCGAGCTGCCCGCCCTCGTTCAGCCATTGGTCGGTGACCGGCGCCGGCCGCAGCGCCAGAGAGACAAGCGCATTGCGATGGCCGGTGTCGGGCTCGGCATCGGTCCAGCGCTGCACCTCGGCCGGGCTGCGCCCGAGCCGGTCGAGCAGCGCGCGGAAGCGGTATTGCGGGTGGTCCTCGATCGGCATCTTGCCGGAACAGAGACTGTCCCAGGCGGGCGCGGGCATCTGGAAATCGAAGCCCGGCAGCACGATCAGCCCGTTCGGCAGCGCCGCCACCGCCTCGATGAACAGCGCCGTCGCCCCATGCGAGCCGGTCGAGCCGGCGACGACGATCCGTTCGTCCGTGGGGGTGTCGCGCCAGCGCGCGGCCAGCGCCTCGACGATGCGGCGCTGGCGCGCCTCGATGTCGGGGGCGCTGTCTTCCTCGAAGAAGCGGGCGACGATGCGGATGAACTCGAGGCTGAACTGCCAATGCTCGGCGTGGCTGTCGCGGATGTCGAGCGTCTCGAGCGCCTCGGGCGGCACGCCTTCGCCCTGCATCTCGGACATCAGGGTGGCAAGGCTGTCGGTCAGACTGAACAGACCTGCGCCCGCCTCGAAAGCGGGCAGGCGCGAGACCAGCCCCGCCACCAGCTGAGCGAGCTCCAGCCGCCGGCGCAGTGGCGAGACGTTGGCTGGGATGCCGGCAATGGTCTCGCGCCGCAGGTCGGAGATCAGCGCGAGGCGGGGCAGGAAGCGGGCGCCGGCGCGGTCGAATTCCTCGCGCACGCGGCGCATCATCCGGCCCGAGTTCAGGTAAAGCCGCAGCCGCGCCATTGCCTCGGGCGGTTCGGCCTGCATCCGCGCGATCAGGCCGGTGACAAGTTCGCGCGCGAAGTCGACGCCTGGCGGCAGGGCGAAGAGCGGCGCCTCAGCCATGGCGGGCGCCCAGCATCGCCTCGGCGAGCGGGATGCTTTCGGGCCGGCCGACGTCGCACCAGCCGCCCGGATGCACCACGCCGAAGACGCGGCCCTCGGCCAGCATCCGGTCCCAGAGCCGGTTGAGCGAGAAGATCTCGTCCGAAATCGTCTCTATTCCGGCCGGATCGAGGATTTGCGCGCCGGTGTAGACATAGCCCGGCCCGCGACGGATGCGGCCATCGGGGGCCAGCGAGAAATCGCCCGTGCCGCTGTGGCCGGTGGCGCGTTCGACCGGCACGAGGGCAAGCAGCGCGCCCATCCGGGCGGGCTCCCATCCGGCGCGCAGCATGGCGAGCGGGTTCGGCCCGGTCCAGATCGCGTCGGTGTTCAGGGTGAAGACGGGGCCGGGGCCAAGCAGCGGCAGCGCCTTGCGCAGCCCGCCGCCGGTCTCGAGGATGCGCTCGCTCTCGTCCGAGATCCGCACCCCGCTGCCGGCAAGATGTGCCGCGACCTGTTCGCCAAGGTAATGCGTGTTTGCGATGATCCGGGCGACGCCCGCCGCGCGCGCGATGTCGAGCGCGTGGTCGAGAAGTGGCCGGCCGGCCACCTCGACCAGCGGCTTCGGCCGGCTGCGGGTCAGCTCTCCCATCCTTGTGCCGAAGCCCGCGGCAAACAGCATCAGCGCGTCGGGGCTCATGCGGCCTCCTCCTTCAGCCGGGCGATGAGGGCAGTATCGGGGGCGGGGAAGGCCGCGGTGATCGTCGCGGCCAGATCGGCGAGCGCCGGATGGGCGAGGTTGTGCATCAGGTTCGCCCAGTTGCGCGGCATCAGATCGAGGTAATGCGGCTTGCCATAGAGCTTCGCGAGGCGGGCGAAGACGCCTTGGATGCGCAGCGCCCGCTGTGCGCCGAGAAGGGCGCAGGCCCTGTCGAAATCGGCCGGATCGAGCCCGCGCGCCGCCGCATAGCGGGCCCTTTCGCGCGCCTCGACTGCGGGCGAGACGGCGCGGCGCACGTCCTGCAGTGCCGAGACGAGGTCATAGGCCGGGTGCGCGGCGACGGCATCCTGGAAGTCGAGCAGGCCAAGCCGCGCCGTGCCGGTCCGCCCGGGCAGCCAGAGCGCATTCTCGGCATGGAAATCGCGCAGGCAGAGCACCGGGGCCACCGGCGCAAGCCCCGCATAAAGCGCGGCGATCGCGCCGGGCACCGCCTCGGCCGCCGCACGCGACAGGGTCGGATATTGCGAGACGGTCAGCTCGACCAGCTCGGCCAGCGCCGGCCCGTCGAGCGGCGCGACGAATTCCGGCGCGGGCAGGCGGTGCAGGTCGAGCAGGAACTCGGTGACGAAGCCATAGATCTCGCCCTCGCGCGCCGGATCGTCGTGCAGCAGCCGCGACAGCAGGTCGTCGCCCAGATCCTCGAGCAGCATCAACCCTGCCGCCGCGTCCTCGGCGAAGATCTCGGGGGCGGAAAAGCCGGCCGCGCGCAGCCAGCGGCCGATGCGGGAAAAGCGGGTGATCTCACCGGGCGAGGGCGAGATCATCAGCACAGCGCGGCCACCCGTGGGGCGGGCAAGGCGTTCATAGCGGCGGGCCGAGGCGTCGCCCGCCAGCGGGCGGCGGCGGGCATCGGCCCAGCCGGCGGCGGCGAGGAAGGCATTGAGTGTCTCAGGCATCGGGCCAGCTTTCCAACGGCTGCAGGCGGGTGCGCCAGCCGGCATCGCCCGCGATCTCGACTGCGCGCGCCGCGCCGCCCGCGCGCAGCGAAAAGCGCAGCGTGAGCGCGCCCGCGGGCGTCAGATCGCCCAGCCGGTCGGGCCATTCGACAAGGCAGATCGCGGTTTCGAACGCCTCTTCGAGGCCGAGCTCGATCGCCTCGTCGGGGTGGGTCAGCCGGTAAAGATCGGCGTGCCAGATCTCGGGCGCGGCGTCATAGCTTTGCACCAGGGTGAAGGTCGGCGAGGGGATGTCCTCGTGCCGGCCAAGGGCCGCGAGCCGCGCCGAGATCAGGGCGCGGGCGAAATGCGTCTTGCCGGCGCCGATCTGGCCCTCGAGCAGCAGCACGTCGCCCGCGCGCAGCAGCGGGGCCAGGGTTTCGCCCAGCCGGGCGGTGGCCTCGGCATCGGGCAGGGCAAGCGTGAAGAGGGGGGGCGTCTCGGTCGGCATGGGCGCACTCTACCGCGCCCCGGCCGCGCCGCAACCCGTATCAGCCGGAGGACTGCGGCAAGGCGCTGAGGGGCACCGCGGCGGGGGTGAAGCCGGCCAGCATCGCCCCGCCCTGGATCGGCACGAAGCGGCAGCGCAGCGGAGTGCCGTCGGGCAGGGGCACCTCCCCCTCGATCGTCAGGCGTTCGGCCGAGCGCAGGCAGAAGGCGCGGGCCTGCGGCCAGAGCATGCTGGCGCCGCAGATTTCCTGCCAGCGCCGGGTCGCATCGAGAATGGTGACGCGGCCGAGCGTGGTGCCGGGCTCGACCTGCCACAGCGTGTCATAGGCGCGGTTCGACAGCGCAAGCTCGCCCGAGGTGCGGAACACCGCGATGGCCTCGGGCATCAGGTCGAGCACCTCCTGGCTCAGTTCGAGCTCGGCGCGAAAACGGCGTGTGAGCGAGACCTCGGCCGAGATGTCCTCGAACAGGAAGGCGACGGCGCCATCGGGGTGGGGGCGGCCGGTGACGCGATAGGTTTGGCCTCCGGGCAGGCTCCAGGTCTCGGTGTGAAAGCCCGCCGCGGCAGCCTTTTCCAGCGCGGTCATCTGCAGCCGCCAGCTGCGATAATCCTTCGGTTCGGGCATCATCCGCGACTCGCGCAGCCGGTCGAGCAGGGCATAGAGCGTGGGCCGCGCCGAGAGGAAATCGGGGCTGAGCTGGGTCAGGTCGATCAGCGCTGGGTTGAACAGCTGCAGCCGGCGTTCGCGGTCGAAGATCGCGAGCCCGATCGGCAGGCCGGCGAAGGTCTTCGTCAGGGTCTGCACGAAGTCGCGCAGCGCGGTCTCGGCGCGTATCGTGGCATCGGCGGGCTGGGCGTAATGCAGCGCGCCGTCGGTCAGCACGAAACTGTGGCAGTCGAACCAGAGGGGGCCGGCCGCGCGGGCAAGGCGCAGCCGGCGCGGCGTGGTCGGTGGCGCCGCCTCGTGCGGGAACAGTCGCGGCAGCGGCCAGACGAGGCAGTCCTCGCCGCCGCCGAAGGCGTCGGACATCAGCAGATAGGCCCGGTTCGCCCAGCATACGGCCCCTTGCCCATCCTCGCGCCAGACCGGCGCCGGCAGCGAGTCGAAGGCCTGGCGCAGCAATGCAAGCTCGTCCTCGAGGGCGCGTTGCGACAGCCCGTCGACCAGCACGCCACGGCCTTCGGCAGCCGGATCGACCAGGGTGATGCGGGCGAGCCCGCCGATGTGCTCGGCCAGCAGGTGCAGCGGTGGGCGCGGGTCCGCCTCGGGCGCCGAGGTCAGTTCGAGACGGCCCTGTTCGGCAAGCGAGCTCATGGCACGGACGAAGCCCTCGAACCGCGGCGCAAGGAAAGCGCACAGCCGGTCCCAGTCGTTGCCGCTGGTCTGGGTCGCGGCGAGAAGGCTGCGGGCCGGGCCGGTGGCATCGACGAGGTGGCGGTCGTCGAACAGGAACACCGTGGGTTCCAGCACCGGATGCGCCGTGGCGCTTGGCCGGGCCGGCGGGCGGTGCGGCGCGAGATAGGAAAGCAGCATCAGCGCAAGGAGTGCGGCGCCGATCGACGTGGTCACGATGATCAGGGCTTCGAGCCAACCGCCTTGCATCACCATGTCCTTTCACCCTTTGGTCGATCCTCCGGGAGGAAGGTTAACTCAACGTTAAGTTGAGTTGCCGGTGCTGGCTGGTGCCGGCCGATCAGGGCGTGATCGGGACATTTTCGCCCAGAGGGCCGGTTTCGGGGGCAAGCAGCCGCGCCGCGGGCCAGCGCACCTCGACCACGGCGCCCGAGCGGCGCGGTGCGGCGCCTTCTGCGGCCACCGGTTCGGCGCCATTGGCGAATCGCAAGGTGGCGCCGGTACGCTCGAGCAGGGTCTTGGCGATGAACAGACCAAGGCCCATGCCCTCGTATTCCGGGCGGGCGCTGCGCTCGGTCGGGCGGCTGTGCAGGAACGGGTCGCCGATCCGGCCGAGCACGCCGGGCGCATAGCCGCGGCCGTCGTCGGTGATGCGCACGGTGATCTGCTGGCCGGTCCATTCGGCATCGACCCAGACCGTGCTTTGTGCGAAGTCGACGGCGTTCTGCACCAGGTTGCGCAGCGCGTGGATGAGTTCGGGATAGCGATAGATCGACGGCTGCCGGTCCGAGCCGCCGGGGGCGGGGGCGGCCTCGAAGCGGATCTCCTTGCCGCGGTCGAGATGCGGCTCGGCCGCCTCGCGCAGCACGGCAAGCAGCGGCGCCGAGCGCAGGTGCAGGTCGTCCTTTCCGGCGCGGCCCATCGAGCGCAGGATGTCGCGGCAGCGGTCGGCCTGCTCGCGGATCAGCAGCGCGTCCTCGTACAGCTCGGGCCGGTCGTCGAGCTCGTCGGCCAGCTCCGAGGAGACCAGCTTGATCGTGGCAAGCGGCGTGCCGAGTTCATGCGCCGCCGCCGCCACCACGCCGCCGAGGTCGGTCAGCTTCTGCTCGCGGGCCAGCGCAAGCTGTGTCGCCAGCAGCGCGTCGCCCATCGAATGGATCTCGCCGGCGATGCGGTGGGCATAGCCGCCGAGGAAGATTACCCCGACCACGATCGCGACCCAGGTGCCGAATTCGATCACCGGCGGCATCGCCAGCTCGATCCCGTCCTTCGTGGTCAGCGGCAGGTTGAAGAGTGCGACGAAGGAGATCATCGCGATCGTGGCGGTGCCCAGCAGCAGCGTCGGGCGCAGCTCGAGCGCAGTGGCGGCGATCGTCGCGGGCACCAGGATCAGCAGCGCGAAAGGATTGTTCAGCCCGCCGGTGAGGGCGAGCAGCAGCGCGAGCTGCGCGGTGTCGAAGAGCAGCGTCGCCGTCACCTCGGCCTGGCTCAGCCGCCGGCTTTCCGGGAAGAGCCGGATCGCCACCAGGTTCGCGGCGACCGCGGCGCCGATCGTGGCCAGGCACAGCGGCAGGTCGAGCGCGATGTCGAACCAGTAGCAGGCGACGAGCAGCGCGCCGAGCTGCCCGGCGATCGCGGTCCAGCGCAGGAAGATCAGCGTGCGCAGCCGGACCCAGTCCTGATGGCTTTCGGCCAGGCGCAGTCCGGGTTCGGGCCGTTCCGCCATCTCCGCTCCGATCCGGACCCGTATTTCATGGGTCCTGTTGTCACATTTTCCGTCGCGAACCTTGATAGTAGCGTCCCGCCCTGCGATCAATGCACAGCCCACCGGAAGGACCGACGATGAAGATCACCCCGAAAGCCGCCGCCATCGCCGCCGCCGTTCTCGTGGCTGCCGGACTGGGCGCCACCTGGCTTGCCAGCCGGGGTGGCGATGCCGACATGTTCGCGCAATGCCGCAAAAGCGTCGTCGGCGGCACGGCGAAGATCGGCGGGCCCTTCACCCTGGTCGACGAGAACGGCAAGACCGTCACCGACAAGGATGTCTTCACCAAGCCGAGCCTGCTCTACTTCGGCTATACCTATTGCCCCGATGTCTGCCCGATGGACAATTCGCGCAATGCCGAGGCGACGGATATCCTCGACGAGCGCGGCTATGACGTGACGCCGGTGTTCATCTCGGTCGACACCGATCGCGACACGCCGGAACTGCTGCGCGAATTCACCGATATCATGAGCCCGAAGATGATCGGGCTGACCGGCTCGAAAGAGCAGGTGGCGGCGGCCTCGCGTGCCTATCGCACCTATTTCAAGGTGCAGAACCCGGGCGACCCCTACACGCTGATCGACCATTCGACGCAGACCTATCTGGTCTTTCCCGAGATCGGCTTTGTCGAGTTCTTCAACCGCGACACCACCGCCGAGCAGATGGCCGATGCCGTCGCCTGTTTCGTCGACGCGTGGAAGGGTGCGGGGAAATAAGGAGATTTCCGGGGCAGGCGGAAATTGACCCGTTCCCCCGGACGCCTTAGAACCGTGGCAGGAACCATGCGGGGGACGGATGATGGCCGAGGACGAATTCGCGAAACTGGGGGCGGACCGAACGCTGCTTCTCGTCGATGACGACGTACCGTTCCTCACCCGTCTGGCCCGGGCGATGGAAAAGCGCGGCTTCGAGACCGAAACCGCCGAAACCGTTGCCGCCGGCAAGGCAATCGTGCAGGGCCGGCCGCCGGCCTATGCGGTGATCGACCTGCGGCTTGAAGATGGCAACGGGCTCGAGGTGGTCGAGGCGCTGCGCGAGAAACGTCCCGATGCGCGGATCGTCGTGCTGACCGGCTATGGCGCGATCGCCACGGCGGTGGCCGCGGTGAAGATGGGGGCGACCGACTATCTGTCGAAACCCGCCGACGCGAACGATATCACCAGCGCGCTGCTGGCCAATGGCGAGGCCCTGCCGCCGCCGCCGGAAAACCCGATGAGCGCCGATCGCGTGCGCTGGGAGCATATCCAGCGTGTTTATGAATTGTGCGACCGCAACGTTTCGGAAACGGCGCGCCGGCTGAATATGCACCGCCGCACATTGCAGCGCATTCTGGCGAAACGCAGTCCGCGCTGATTTGCGGAAAATCTTGAAATCGACTCCATTTTAATGTCTACATCCGGAAAACCCGCACCGGAGGTCGTGGAATGGATATCAATTTCGACGTGCTACCCCTTGCTGAACTCAAGATCCTGCGCGCGAAAGTCGATCGCGCGATTGAAACCTATGAAGAGCGCAAGAAGCGCGAGGCGCTGGCCGAGCTTGAGGAAAGCGCGCGCAAGATGGGCTTTTCCTTCGCCGAGCTTGCCGAGCTGAGCAGCACGAAACCGCGCAAGGCGGTCGCGCCGAAATACGCCAACCCTGAAAATCCGGCCGAAACCTGGACCGGCCGCGGGCGCAAGCCGAAATGGGTCGAGGCCGCGCTGGCGGCCGGCAAGTCGCTGGAAGATCTGGCGATCTGAGGCTCAGACCTCGGTCTTCAGCCAGTCGACGAAAATCTGTGCCGCCGCGCTCAACGGGCCCGGCGGCCAGACCAGATAATAGCCGAGACTTTCCTCGTTCAGCTCGCGGATCTTGATTAGCCAGCCGAGTTTCAGGTCTTCCTCGATCAGCGCCTCGGTTTCGAGATGCAGGCCGATCCCCTCGCGCGCCGCCGACAGCGCCAATTCCTCGTTCGGGAAATCGACGAATTTCAGCGCCGCGGGTTTCAGCCCGATCGATTCCAATAATTGCATCTGTTCGGGCCAGTCGCCCTCGCGGATCCAGGGCAGCATCGACATTTCGCGCAGGCTGAGTTTCTGCCGCCCGCCCAGCAGTTCCGGCGCGGCGACGACAATTTGCGGTGCCGCGGTCAGGAATTCGGAATTCACCCCATGCCAGCGGCCGTTGCCGAACCGGATGCCGAGGTGCGCGCCCATTTCGCGCAGATCGCCGACACGCGGTTCGGGCAAGAGCGACAGCGCAATTTCCGGATGCCGTTTCCAGAATTTCGCCAGCCGCGGCATCAGCCATTCGGCGGCGAAGGCCGGCGGCAGGGTGACGGTCAGCGGCCGCTCGGTCCGGGCCGTGCGCAGCCCCTCGACTGCGGTCTGGATCAGCAGGAAGCCATCGGTCAGCGCCGAGGCCAGCCGCTCGCCCTCGGCTGTCAGGTGCACGTGCCGGCCCTCGCGCCACAGCAGCGCGACGCCGAGTTCCGCCTCGAGCGCGCGGACCTGCTGCTGCACGGCCGCCGGGGTGACGTTGAGCTTGCGCGCGGCGGCGCTGAAGCCGCCCTCGCGCGCTGTTGCGGCAAAGCCCCGCAGTGCCGTCAACGCCGGCATGTGACGCCAGTCGATTTCACTCATCTGTTAGATCACCTTGCAGGTCTGGAAAAATTCCTGACTCGCAAAAATCCACGAGTCAACGCAAATACAGGGCATCAACAGAACAAAGGAGATCAGAAAATGATCCGCATGCTTGCAGAAGTGATGACCCTCGCGATGGGCGGCTACGCGCCGCGGGCCGCGCACAAGGGCGAATACACCTTCAATCGCTGAGCGCGCTCAGCAGGGCAACGTGGCGCGCGGTGTAATCCGCGCGCACCTCGGCGGCGGGGCGCAGCCGGATCTCGAGCCCCCGCATCTGCCCCGGATCGGGGCGCCCGAAGATCCGGTCCGCCTCTTCCCGCGAAAATCCCGCGATCTGCTCGGCCTCGAGCCGGGCCGAGAGCGTGTCGGCCTTCTTGATCGCCTTCTTGATCGGGCCGGGCAGCACCGCGGGCAGGCCGAAGCGCAGGTGCACCGCCGCGCTCAGCCGCGCGTCAAGCTCGTGATAGCCCTCGCCGATCGCCGCCTTCACCGGGCTGATCATATCGCCCAGCACGTATTCCGGGGCGTCGTGCAGCAGCGCGGCCAGCTGCCAGCGCGTGCCGATGCCCGGGTTTTGCCGGTCGAAGATCTGCTCGACCAGCAGCGAATGTTCCGCCACCGAATAGGGATAGTCGCCGTGGGTCTGGCCATTCCAGCGCGCCACGAAGGCCAGGCCGTGGGCGATGTCCTCGATCTCGATATCGACCGGCGTCGGGTCGAGCAGGTCGAGCCTGCGCCCCGAGAGCATCCGCTGCCATGCCCGTTTCATGCCGCCCTCCGCTGTGTCCTGCCCGTGCTAGCGAATGCGCGCCGGGCTGTAAACGGCGCGCGGCCCTGCGGCGCCGGCGCCCGCCCGGGCGATGATTGCCGCGCCGGCCCCGAAATGGTAGACAACGCCCTAATACCGACATTTGGGAGCCTTTCATGGCCGATTATATCGTCAAGGACATCGCTCTGGCCGAGTTTGGCCGCAAGGAGCTCGATATTGCCGAAACCGAAATGCCGGGCCTGATGGCCTGCCGCGAGGAGTTCGGGAAGACGAAGCCGCTCAAGGGCGCGCGCATCGCCGGTTCGCTGCACATGACGGTGCAGACCGCGGTGCTGATCGAGACGCTGAAGGTGCTGGGCGCCGATGTCCGCTGGGCCTCGTGCAACATCTTCTCGACCCAGGACCACGCCGCCGCCGCGATCGCCGCGACCGGCACCCCGGTCTTCGCGGTGAAGGGCGAAAGCCTCGAGGAATACTGGGCCTATACCGACCAGATCTTCCGCTTTGCCGAGGGCACGGCGAACATGATCCTCGACGATGGCGGCGACGCCACGCTCTACATCCTGCTTGGCGCGCGGGTCGAGGCGGGCGAGACCGATCTGATCGCGGTGCCGACCTCGGATGAAGAGGTCTGCCTGTTCAACCAGATCAGGAAGCGCATGGCCGAGACCCCCGGCTGGTTCACGAAGCAGCGCGCCGCGATCCTGGGCGTGTCCGAGGAAACCACCACCGGCGTGCATCGTCTCTATGACCTGCACAAGAAGGGCCTGCTGCCCTTCCCGGCGATCAACGTGAACGACTCTGTCACCAAGTCGAAGTTCGACAACAAGTACGGCTGCAAGGAATCGCTCGTTGACGGCATCCGCCGCGCCACCGACGTGATGATGGCGGGCAAGGTCGCCGTCGTCTGCGGCTATGGCGATGTGGGCAAGGGCTGCGCCGCCTCGCTGCAGGGCGCGGGCGCGCGGGTGAAGGTGACCGAAGTCGATCCGATCTGCGCGCTGCAGGCGGCGATGGACGGCTTCGAGGTGGTCGTGCTCGAGGATGAGGCGCCGAAGGCCGACATCTTCGTCACCACCACCGGCAACAAGGACGTGATCCGCATCGAGCACATGCGGGTGATGAAGGACATGGCGATCGTCGGCAACATCGGCCATTTCGACAACGAGATCCAGGTCGCCTCGCTGCGCAACCACAAGTGGACGAACATCAAGGATCAGGTGGACATGATCGAGATGCCCTCGGGCAACCGGATCATCCTGCTGTCGGAAGGGCGCCTGCTCAACCTCGGCAACGCGACGGGGCACCCGAGCTTCGTGATGTCGGCTTCCTTCACCAACCAGGTGCTGGCGCAGATTGAGCTGTTCAGCAAGGGCGCGGACTATGCGCCCGGCGTCTACATCCTGCCCAAGCATCTCGACGAGAAGGTGGCGCGGCTGCATCTGGCGAAGATCGGCGTCAAGCTGACCGAGCTGCGCCCGGATCAGGCGGAGTACATCGGCGTCACCGTCGACGGCCCCTACAAGGCCGATCACTACCGCTATTGAACGCTGCCGGCGCCGAAATCGGGCCGCGCCTCCTTCCCGGGGGTGCGGCCTTCGCATTTTCAGGGGGCCCGATCGGCGGATTTTCCCCTGTGGGGATCTGCCGCGGAAGAATAGCTTTGTTCCCGGCGCGCCCTGTCCTAGGCTTCGTGCGCGAGGCCGCCCCGAAGACGGTCGCGAGGTTAACATTTCAGGTGAGGATTCCGGGATGGGGAAGAGAGACGAACTGATTGCGAAATACGCCGAGGATCTGAAGACCAAGTGCGGCATGACGCCGGACATGGATCTGCTGACCAAGGTCACGATCGGCTGCGGGCCGGCGATCTACAACGCCGATGCCGAGACCGTCGCCGCCTCCGATCCGGGCGAGCTCGAGACGGTGAAGACCAATTTCCTGATGAAGAAGCTCGGCCTGGCCGACGGGCCCGAGCTGATGGACGCGATCGATGCGGTGATCGAGACCTATGGCCGGTCCGAGCGCAACAAGTATCGCGCCGTGGTCTATTACATGCTGGTCAAGCAATTCGGCAAGGACGCCGTCTACGCCTGAGCCGCAAGCTTCCTGAACGCGCCCGGGCCGCACCCCGGGCGCGTTTATCTCAGAACAGGGCCTTGATCCCGGCGATATGGGCGGGGGCCGCGGCGCGGGCATCGGTGGCCAGCGCCGCGACGGTATCTGCCATCGCCTCGGGCGCGACGATGCGGTCGATCAGCCCCCAGGCCAGCGCCTCCTCGGCCTCGATCTTCTGTCCCGCCATCAGGATCATCTTCGCCCGTGCGGGCCCGATCAGCGCCGCCATCCGGCCCGGATCCGAGGGCTGCGGCAGGAAGCCGAGCTTCATCACCGGATAGAAGAACTTGGCGCCCGGCACCGCAAGGCGCAGATCGCAGGCCAGCACCATCCCCATCGCGCCACCCGCAAGCGTGCCGTTGAGCGCTGCGATCGTCAGGCAGGGCATCCGCGCGATCGCCCCCGAGAGCCGTTCCCAGACCGGGCTGGTGGCAAGCCCCGCCCGCGCCTCGTCAAGGTCGGCGCCGGCCGAGAACACCTTGCCGGTGCCGCGCAGCACGAAGACCTTCACCCCGGCCTCGGGCGCCGTCTCGGCGGCCGCGGCGAGTGTCGTCAGCATGTCTGTGGTCAGCGAATTGGCCTTCTCCGGCCGGTCGATGGTGACGGTGCGGACCCCGTCTGCGGTTTCAACCCGGATCATTCTTCTCCCCTCGCACGCGCGTTCGTGAAAGTCCTAGCAAGGCCGCGGGCTCTTGACCATCACCCCGGGTCAAAGGATGCTTCGCGCGACAGTTCTTTCGGAAGGGTGCAGGATGGCACGGGTCGGTTCCGCGGCGATGAGCGCGGCGATTTTCACGCTGATGGCGACGACGGCGCTTCGTGCCGATGTGACGGCGGACCAGGTCTGGCAGGCCTGGAGCAAGCAATATACGGCCTATGGCTATCAGGTGGCGGTCGGCGACAGCGCGCGCTCGGGCGATACGCTGACGCAGCGCGACGTGCGGCTGGCGCACCAGGCCGAGGGCTCAGATTTCTCCATGACGATTCCCGAGCTGCACCTGCGCGAGCTCGGCGACGGCACCGTCGAGGTGACCGTGGCCGAGAAGATCAGCGCCGAGGCGACGAGCGCGGTTGAGGGCCAGACGCCGCTGCAGATGGCGATCGACATCACCCAGGCAAATGCGGTGACGATCGTCTCCGGCACGCCCGATCAGCTTTCCTATCATGTCACCGCCCCCGAGATGGTGATCGACATGGACCAGACCACCGCGGGCGGTCAGACCGAAGTGCCGGTGAAGGTGTGGATGTCGCTCTCGGGCATCGACGGGACCTATCAGGTCACCACCTCGGGCGGGCAGCATGAAAGCTCGGATGTCGCCGTCGCCGGGCTGAAGATGACCGCCTCGGGGGCCGATCCCGAGACCAACGGCACCTTCAACATGGACGCGAGCCTCGTGAATCTGAAGATGCGCAGCGACGTGACCATGCCGGAGGACGCCGACCTCGAGAATCTCGGGGCCGCGCTTGCCAAGGGGCTGCGGATGGATGCTTCGGGGACCTACGGCGCCACGACCTTCACTGTCGATGCCAGCGCCGAGGAGGGGCCGACCGGCCTGTCGGGCGGCGCGCAATCGGGCAGCTTCTCGATGACGCTCGCGCCCGAGGGGATGAAATACACTGCCACCGGCGAGGGCGCGACGATCGAGGCGAAGACGGCGCAGGTGCCGGTGCCGCTGTCGGCGACGCTCGACCGGGCGGATTTCGAACTCTCCTTCCCGCTCAAGGGCAGCGACGCGCCGCAGCCCTTCACCGGGCGGATCGGGCTCGACGGGCTCGGCCTCTCCGACCAGGTCTGGAAGATGGTCGATGCGCAGGGCCTGCTGCCGCATGACCCGGCGACGCTGGTCGTCGATCTCGCCGGCACCGCGCGGCCGACGATGGACCTGTTCTCGCCCGAGGCGGCGCAGGCGCAGATGCCGCCGGTCGAGGTCAATAGCCTCGAGGTGAAGCGGCTGCAGCTGACGCTGGCGGGCGCCGACCTCTCCGGCCAGGGCGCGGTCACCTTCGACAATTCGCAGGGCACGCCGATGCCGCTCGGCGCGGTCGACCTGAAGCTTGCGGGCGCGAACAAGCTGATGGACAGCCTGGTGAAGATGGGAATGATGCCGCAAGATCAGGTGATGTTCGCGCGCATGATGCTTGGGCTTTATGCCGTTCCGGCGGGCGACGACCTGATGACCTCGAAGATCGAGTTCAAGGAAGGCGGCAAGATCCTCGCCAACGGCCAGCAGATCCAGTAAGAGAGCCACATTGCGGGGCCGCCCGGAGTTTCCGGGCGGCTTTTGAGTCACGGAGACCCCATGTCCGACACACGCCTGAGCGATCTGACCGAAGCCCTTCTCGACGCGGCGAAAAAGGCGGGTGCGGGGGCGGCCGACGCGATCGCCGTCGATGGTCGGGCGGTGTCGATCGACGTGCGCGAGGGCCGGCTTGAGCAGGCCGAGCGCGCCGAGGGCGTAGAGATCGGGCTGCGCGTGCTGCTTGGCCAGCGCCAGGCCTGCGTCTCGGCCTCGGACATCTCCGCGCGCACCATCGCCGAGATGGCGGAACGCGCGGTGACGATGGCGCGGCTGGCCCCCGAAGACCCCTATATCGGCCTTGCCGATCCTGCCCAGCTGGCGCGGGGCTGGGATGTGGCGGCGCTTGAGCTTGCCGATCCCGCGGCGGAACCGGCAGCGGCCGATCTCGAGCACGACGCCCGCACGGCCGAGGCCGCGGCGCTGGCCGTCGCAGGCGTGTCGCAGGTGCAGTCGGCCTCGGCCTCCTATTCCGCGCGGCGGCTGCATTTCGCCGCGACGAACGGCTTTTCCGGCGGCTATGCCCGCACCTCGCGCTCGGTCTCGGCGGTGGCGATCTCGGGCGAGGGGCTGTCGATGGAGCGCGACTGGGCGGCCGAAAGCCGCACCTTCCAGTCGGATCTGCCGGCAGCCGACAGCGTCGGCCGGCAGGCGGGCGAGCGCGCCGTCGAGCGCGCCAAGCCGCGCCGGCCGAAGACCGGCGCCTTCCCGGTGCTGTTCGACGAGCGGATCGCCGGCAGCCTGATCGGCCATCTTCTGGCCGCGATCAACGGCACGGCGATCGCCCGCGGTGCGTCCTGGCTGCGCGATGCGATGGGAACGCAGGTTCTGCCCGCCGGCATCAACCTGATCGAGGACCCGCACCGGCCGCGGATCTCGGGCTCGCGCCCCTTCGACGCCGAGGGCCTGGCCACGGCGCGGCGCGCGATCGTCGCGGATGGCGTGCTGCAGGGCTGGACGCTCGATCTTGCCACGGCGCGCAAGCTCGGCCTTGAAAGCACCGCGAATGCCTCGCGTGGGACCGCCTCGGCGCCCTCGCCCTCGGTCGGCAACGTGGCGCTGACGCAGGGCCGCCTTGGCCGCGACGGGCTGATTGCCGAGATGGGGACGGGGCTTCTCGTTACCTCCTTCATCGGCGCGACGATCAACCCGACGACGGGCGATTATTCGCGCGGCGCCTCGGGCTTCTGGGTCGAGAACGGCGAAATCCTCTATCCGGTGAACGAATGCACCATCGCCGGCAACCTGCACGAGATGCTGCGCCGGATCACCCCGGCGAATGACGCGCGCGCGCATCTGAGCCATCTGGTGCCGTCGCTCCTGGTCGAGGGGCTGACGCTTGCCGGGGCCTGAGAACGACGCGGATCTTCAGCTTCTGAGCGAGGCGGCCGAGGCGGCGGGCGCGCTTGCGCTGCGCTACTGGAAGCATGCGCCGAGTGCCTGGGAAAAGGATGCCGGCGCCGGCCCGGTGTCCGAGGCCGATCTTGCGGTCAATGATCTGCTCGAGGCGCGGCTGCGCGCGGCGCGGCCCGAGTACGGCTGGCTTTCCGAGGAAAGCCTCGACGATCCGGCGCGGCTGCAGGCCGAGCGGATCTTCGTCGTCGATCCGATCGACGGCACCCGTGCCTTCCTGAACGAGGAGGGCGGTTTCGCCCATGCGCTCGCGGTGGTCGAGCGCGGCCGGGTGGTGGCGGGGGTGGTGCATCTGCCGGTGCTGAACCTGCACTACAGTGCCACTGCGACCGGCCCGGCGCTGCTCAACGGCGAACCGATCCGGCCAAGCGCCACCGCCACGGTCGACGGCAGCACGGTGCTGACCTCGAAACTTTCGGATGACCCGGCGCAATGGTGCGGGCCGGTGCCCGAGTATCGGCGCAGCCTGCGCAGCTCGCTGGCCTGGCGGCTGTGCCTGGTGGCCGAGGGGCGGTTCGACGCGACGATCTCGCTGCGCCCGGCCTGGGAATGGGACATCGCCGCCGGCAGCCTGATCGCCGAGCGCGCGGGCGCCATCGCCAGCGACCGGCTGGGCCGCCCGATCGCCTTCAACGCGCCGTCTGCCCAGGCGAACGGGCTGGTCGTGGCGCCGCCGGTGCTGCATGCCGATTACATCCGCCGGCTGCGCGCCTGGCCGGGCTGAGCCGCACTTACCGGATGTAAAGATTCACCCCCTAGCTTCGGCCTCGGCAAGAACTGCTGAAGCGGGGAGAAACCCATTGCAGACCCTCTGGCGCCTCGTTTTGGCCCTGCTGTCCCTTGTGGCCTGCCTGCCGGCCGTGGCGGCGACGCCGGCCGAGCTGTCGGCGAGCTGCGAACGCGCCGCAGAGGAGGCCTCGCGCCGCACCGGCGTGCCGGTCTCGGTGCTGAAGGCGATCACCCTCAATGAGACCGGGCGCAAGGTCGGCACGGGCTTTGGCCCCTGGCCCTGGACGGTGAACATGGAAGGCGCCGGGCACTGGTTCGATACGCCCGACGAGGCGCGGGCCTATGTCTATCAGGAGTTCAAGCGCGGCGCGCGCAGCTTCGACGTCGGCTGCTTCCAGGTCAACTACAAGTGGCACAAAGAGAATTTCTCATCGATCGACGAGATGTTCGATCCGATGTCGAACGCCGTCTACGCGGCGAGGTTCCTGGCCGAGCTTTATGCCGAATCCGGGTCCTGGACCACCGCCGCCGGTGCCTATCACTCGCGCACCAAGGAATTCGCCGACCGCTACGCGGCGCGCTTTACCACCCTGCGCGCGCGTTTCGCCGCGCAGGACGGGATGCCGCTGCCGCCCGGCGGTTCCTCGACCCCGCCCGACGACATCCCCGAGATCCCGGATATCGTGCAGGCGCTGAACGGGCCAGAGCGGCCGCCGCGGGTGAACACCTATCCGTTGCTGCAGCGCGGTGATGCCGCCCCGCCACCGCTTGGCGCGGCCTCGGGCGCCAGCCTGTTCGCCGCGGCGCTGACCCGTGCCGGGGTGGAGTGAGAATGCAGCGCCTTCTGCTGACCACGGTGTTCCAGCCGACGATCCTGCTCGCCCTCGCGCTGATGGCGGTGATCGTGATGATGATCCTGCCGGTGCCCTCCTTCGTGCTCGACATCGGCCTCGCCGCCTCTTTCGCGCTGGCGATCCTGATCTTCACCGTCACCCTGTTCATCGAGCGGCCGCTCGACTTTTCCGCCTTCCCGACGATCCTGCTCGCCTCGCTGATGCTGCGGCTGTCGCTGAACGTGTCCTCGACGAAGCTGATCATCGGCCAGGGCCACACCGGCACCGGCGCCGCCGGCCATGTGATCCAGGGCTTTGCCAATTTCATCATGGGCGGTTCGGTGCTGATCGGGCTTGTCGTCTTCGGTGTGATCCTGATCGTGAACTTCATCGTCATCACCAAGGGCGCCGGCCGCATGGCCGAGGTGGGCGCGCGCTTTGCCCTCGATGCGATGCCGGGCAAGCAGCTTGCGATCGACAGCGACATGAACGCCGGCGCCATCGACCATGCCGAGGCCCGCGCCCGGCGCGAACGCGAACAGGCCGAGACCACCTTCTTCGGCTCGCTCGACGGCGCGTCGAAATTCGTCAAGGGCGATGCGGTGGCGGGGCTGATGATCACGCTGCTGAACCTTGTCGTCGGGCTGATCATCGGCACCGTCGTGCATGGCATGCCGATCGGCCGGGCGCTTGAAACCTATGCGATCCTGACGGTAGGCGATGGGTTGACCAGCCAGATCCCCGCCGTCATCATCTCCATCGCCTCGGCGATCTTGCTGTCGCGCGGCGGCGCCAAGGGCTCGGCCGACATGGACCTGTTCCGCCAGCTGTCGCGTTATCCGCCGGCGCTTGGCACGGTTGCGGTGCTGATGGCGCTTTTCGCACTGGTGCCGGGGCTGCCCTTCGTGCCGTTCATGGCCGGCGCGCTGCTGCTGGGCGGCACCGCCTGGATGGTGCAGCGCGCCGAGCAGAAGCGAGCCCGGCGCGAGGCGATGAAGATGCCGCTGCCGGCCGAGCCGAAACGGCGCTCGATGGGCGACGTGCTCGACGTCGACGACATCCATGTCGAGTTCGCGCCCGATCTGGTGGCGATGGCGCTCGACCCGGCGACCGGGCTTGATGCGCGGATCTCGAACATGCGCAACCATGTCGCGGCAAGCTATGGGCTGATCCTGCCCGAGATCCGGCTGACCGACGACCCCTCGCTTGGCCCCGGCTGCTACCGCATCCGCATCCAGGGGGTGGAGCAGGCGAAGGACCGGCTGCACCCCGATCGGGTGCTGGCGCTGATCGCCGACAACCGTGACCTGCTTCCTGAGGGCGAGGACGTGCGCGAGCCGGTCTATGGCGCCCCGGCGCGCTGGCTGCCGCGCGCGCAGCAGGAGGAGGCGGCGCTCTCGGGCTCGACCGTGGTTTCGCCGACCGAGGTGCTGGCGACGCATCTGCTCGAGGTCATCAAGCGCAACTTCTCGCGGCTGATGACGCTGCGCGCGCTGCGCCGCCTGCTCGAGGAGATGGGCAACCTCTCCGACCCGGCGCGCGCCGAGTCGAACCGGCGCATCCTCGACGAGCTGATCCCCGACAAGGTGCCAATCGACCTGCTGCTTGCGGTGCTGCGGCTGCTGCTCGAGGAACGGGTCTCGATCCGCAACCTGCTGCTGATCGTCGAGGCGATCGCCGAGGTGCGCGCGCTGCAATCGCCCGAGGCGATCTGCGAGCATGTGCGCCAGCGTCTCGGCTTCCAGCTGGTGGCCGAGCTGAAGCGCGAGGACGGCACGCTGCCGCTTCTGCAGCTGGCGCCCGAGTGGGAGGAGACCTTCGCCGCCCATCAGCTGCCGGGCGATCGCGGCGCGGGCGACGTGGCCTTGCCGCCCGACAAGTTCAACCGCCTTGCCACCAACGTGGCCGAGCGCATCGCGCGGGCGGGCGAGGCGGGGATCTTCCCGGCGCTGGTCACCTCGACCCGGCGGCGGCGTTTCCTGCGCACGGTGCTGGGGGCCAAGGGTCTCACCACGCCGGTGCTCAGCTTCGAGGAGATCGGCCTTGATGCGCGCCCGGCGATGGTCGGCGTGGTGCCGGCATGACGGCCGAGCTGGCGCATCTGATGGCGCAGGCGCAGGGCTTTCTGGCCGCGGCCTTCGTCGTCTTCCTGCGCGTCGGCGCGGCGATGGCGCTGATGCCGGCCTTTGGCGAGCAGGTCCTGCCGATGCGGGTGCGGCTGGCGCTGGCCGTCGCCTTCACCCTGATCGTGCTGCCCGCACTTGGCCCCGCGCTGCCGGTGGCGGGCTTTTCGCCGGTGCTGTTCGCCGAGGTGCTGATCGGCCTGCTTCTGGGGATGATGCTGCGGCTTTTCGTGCTGGCGCTGCAGGTCGCGGGCACGATGATCGCGCAGTCGATCTCGCTGTCGCAGCTGTTCGGTGGCACCGACGGCGAGCCGCAGCCCGCGGTTGGCAACCTGCTGATCCTGTCGGGGCTGGCGATGGCGGTGCATCTTGGTCTGCCGGTGAAGCTCGCGCAGCTTCTGGTGCTGTCCTATGACGCGCTGCCGCCCGGCCGCTTTCCGGACGGGGCGCTGGTGCAGGCCTGGGGGCTGTCGGGCGTGGCGCAGACCTTTGGCCTCGCCTTCTCCATCGCCATGCCCTTCGTCCTTGGCGCGCTGGTCTACAACGTCGCGCTTGGCGCCATCAACCGCGCCATGCCGCAGCTGATGGTGGCCTTCGTCGGCGCGCCGGCGCTGACGCTGGGCGGGCTGATCCTGCTGATGGTGGCGCTGCCCTCGGGGCTGATGCTCTGGTATGGCGCCTTCGACGCCTTTATCGCCGACCCGTTCGAGCTGCGCCGATGAGCGAGGAGGACGACAGCGAACGCGAATTTGACCCGACGCCGCACAAGCTCGAGGAAGCGCGGCGCAAGGGCGACATCGTGCGCTCGAGCGAGATCACCGTGGCCGCGGCCTATGGCGGCATCCTGCTCGCCTCGCTGGCGCTTGGCGGGCGGGCGCTGATCGCCTTTGGCGAGCAGGCGATGGTGCTGCTCGATCAGGCGGACGGGCTGTCGCGGCAGATGCTCGGTGGTGGCAGCGCGGTCGCCGCGGGGGTGGTGGCGCGGATGCTGGGGCCGGCGATGCTGTGGTTGCTGGCGCCCGCTGTCCTTGTGCTGCTCGCGCTGCTGGCGCAGCGGGCGATCGTCGTCGCCCCCGACAAGATCATGCCGAAGCTCAGCCGCATCAACCCGTTGGGCAATGCGCGGCAGAAATTCGGCCGCACCGGGCTCTTCGAATTCCTGAAAAGCTTCGTGAAGCTCGTGGTGATCGCGGTGATCCTCGGCCGGTTCCTGTCGGGCAAGGTGGCGCAGGTCATCACCACGCAGGAGATGGGCGTGCCGGTCGCGGTGCGCGAGATGCTGCGGATGCTGCTCGACTTCCTGACGCTTCTGGCGGTGATCGCGGTGGTGATCGCGGCGATCGACTACCTGTGGCAGCGCGCCGAATTCCTGCGCCGCAACCGGATGACCCGCAAGGAGCTGATCGACGAGATGAAGCAGTCCGAGGGCGACCCGCACATCCGTCAGCAGCGCCGGCAGAAGGCGATTGCGATCGCCACGCGGCAGATGATTTCCGAGGTGGCGAAGGCCGATGTCGTGGTGGTGAACCCGACCCATTACGCCGTCGCGCTGCAATGGCAGCGTGGGTCTGGCCGGGCGCCAGTCTGCATCGCCAAGGGCGTCGACGAGATCGCCGCGCGGATCCGCGAGGTGGCGCAGAAATCCGCGGTGCCGATCCATTCCGACCCGCCCACGGCGCGCGCGCTCTATGCGACGATCGACATCGGCGCGGAGATCCGGCCCGAGCAGTATCGCGCCGTTGCCGCCGCGATCCGCTTTGCCGAGAAGATGCGCGCCCGTGCGAAAGGCCCGCGGTGATGCGCGCGAAGGATCTGGCCGGGCTGAACCGCATCGCACGGATGCACCGCGAGATCGCGCTTGCCGAACTTGCCGCGCGGGCGGCCGAGGCGGCGCGGCTGAGCGCGGCGCGGGCAGAACTGGCCGAGGCGGCGCAGCTCGCGCGGCGCGACGGTCAGGGCTCGGTTGTCGCGGCGCAGGCGGCCGAGCAGTTCAGCCATTGGGTCGATGGCCAGGATGCGGCGCTGCGCGCGGCCCTGGCCGAGGCCGAGGCGCTGAAGGCCGCGCAGCGCGCGGTGGCGGCGCAGGCGGCGGGCCGTCAGCAGGTGCTTGAGCAGATCACCGAACGGTTGCGCAAGGGGCAGCGTCGCTGAGCTCGGGGGCCGGGCTCAGTTGTGGTCCTGGCGCGCGATGTCGGAGATCAGCACCGCCTTCACCGTCGGACCGAGGATGCGGCGCGCCGCCTCGAGGAGCGCGCGGCGCAGGTCCTCCATCTGCCCGGCGGCGGTGAAATCGCCGCGGAAGCCGCGGGCATTGGCATGATCGAACAGCACCTGCAACAGCGCGTCGCGCAGCTTCGGCTCGGCCGCATAGACCGCCTCGGTGCCGCCGGTCGCGACCTCGAGGCTGAGTGACAGCACGACGAGCGAGACGATTGCGCCGTCGTCCAGATCGGGCACGATGAACTGGTTGTTCAGCTTGACGAATTCGGAGCTTTCCCCGGAGGCGCCCGGGCCCTGCGCCGGTGCGGCCGGTTCCGTTGCGGCATCGGCCTCGGCCTGCGTCGGCGCGGCCGGACGCAGGACATAGCCGGCGCCTGCGCCGACGGCGATGCCGAGCAGCGCAAGAAGGAGCGGGAGGATCAGCCTGCGCATCGCCGGGCCTCAGAACGGCAACAGCACATCGGCGACCTGCTGGCCGTAGCGCGGCTGCTGCACATCGGTGATCTGGCCACGCCCGCCGTAGGAGATCCGCGCGCCGGCGATCTTGTCATAGGTGATCTCGTTTTGTCGGCTGATGTCTTCGGGCCGGACGAAGCCCGAGACCAGCAGCTCGCGCACCTCGTAATTCACCCGCACCTCCTGACTGCCCTGGATGCGCAGCACACCGCTTTGCAGCCGGTCGAGCACCGTCGCCGCCACCCGCAGCGTCAGCTTTTCCTTGCGCGCGACCGAGCCGTCGCCCTGATAGGAGGAGCTTGAATTCGTCTCGTAGGCGTTTGCCATCGAGGCGCCGTCGGGCATGTGCCGGTCGATGCGCTGCGGGAGGCCGCCAAGGTTCGGGATACCCATCTTGTCCGAGCCCGAGCGGCTGCGGTCGGTGGTGTTCGAGATCTCGGCCTTGTCGTCGATCTCGATCACCACGGTCAGGATGTCGCCGCGCCCCATCGCGCGCCGGTCGCCCAGCAGCGAGCCGCGGTTGCCCGACCACAGCGAGGCCTCCTGCGCGGGGGTCTGCCGGTTCAGCCGGTCCGGCATCGCGGCGCTGTTCATCGCGAAGAACTCGTCACCGTCCTCGACCGGGGTCATGCCGGGCACCTTGCCGACGTTCTCGAGCCTCTGGCAGGCGATAAGCGATCCGGCGAGCAGGATCAGGATCAGCGGACGCATGGCAGCCCTTTCATTGCGACTGGACCTGGGTTGAGCCGTCGGCCGCGATGGTGGCGAGGACGATGGCCTTGGAGGCGGTGTTCATCACCCGGATCGTGTCGCCGACACCGCCGCGGTCGAGGGCGCGGCCTGCAGTCCGGATGTCGAGCGGGCCGCGGTGATAGGCGAGCGGCACGGTCTGGTTGCGCTCGATGATCGCGGGCGGGCCGAGATCGGCGAGCAGGATCGGCCGGCCCGGATAGATCGCGGTCCGGGTCTCGAGCCCGATGGCGTCGCGCGGATCGGTCAGCGCACCCGGCACCGTCTGCCCGTCGAGCGTCACGTCCGCGGCAGTGAGCACGGTCTGCGCGCGCAGCACGCGCGCCGCGACCAGCGTCTCGGCCGGGGCGGGGGCCGCGGCCAGCAGCGCAAGCGCAAGGGGCAGGGCGGTCCGCATCAGCGCAGCTGCGTGGTGGCGCCGAGCATCTCGTCGGCGGCGGTGATGACCTTGGCGTTCAGCTCGTAGCCGCGCTGCGCCTTGATCAGCTCGGTGATCTCGCGCACCGCATCGACCGAGCTTTCCTCGAGATAGCCCTGGCGCAGCGTGCCAAGCCCGTTCTGCCCGGGTTCGGACACCTGCGGCGGGCCCGAGGCCTCGGTCTCGAGAAAGAGGTTCGAGCCGATCGCCTCGAGCCCCTTGTCGTTGCTGAAGTCGGCCAGGGTGATCTGGCCCAGAAGCTGCGGCTGCACCTGGGTGTTGAAATAGGCATAGACCTCGCCCGCGGCATTGATCGCAAGCGTGCTGGCATCGTCGGGGATGGTGATGCCGGGGGCCACCGGATAGCCGTCCGAGGTGACGATCTCGCCATCGGGCGAGCGTTTCAGCCCGCCGTCGCGGGTATAGCCCGAGGCGCCAGAAGGCATCGTCACCTCGAGATAGCCGGGCCCGTCGATGGCGAGGTCAAGATCGCCGCCGGTCTGGGTGAGCGTGCCCTGCGCCAGGTTCACGCTGACCGCCGTCGGGCGCACGCCGAGGCCCAGCTGCACCCCCGCCGGGATCACCGTGCCGTCGGTCGAGCTGATCGTGCCGGGGCGGGTCTGCTGCTGGTAGAACAGGTCGGCGAATTCGGCGCGGCGGGCGTTGTAGCCCGTCGTCGACATGTTCGCGAGGTTGTTCGAGATCACCTCGACCCGCGTCTGCTGGGCGCTCATCCCGGTGGCGGCTATCTGCAGGGCACGCATTCAGCTCTCCTATTTTCCAAGCGTCGAGATGACGCCGCGGATACGTTCATCCTCGCGGTCGAGGAAGTTCTGGCCCAGCTCGTAGGCGCGCTGAACCTCGATCATCCGCGAGATTTCGGACACGGGATCGACGTTCGATCCCTCGACGAAGCCCTGAAGCAGGGTCGCCTTCTCGGCCGGCTCGACGCCCGAGGGGGCCGAGAACCGGGTGCCGGCGACATGGCGCAGCTCGGTGGGATCGGCGGGCAGGAACACCCCCACCTGGGCCACCGGCGCGCCGGCGACGGAGAGGGTGCCGTCCTGCGCCAGCGCGACCGGGCCCTGATCGGTCGGCACGAAGATTGGCGCGCCGCCCGCGTCGAGCAGGCGAAAGCCGTCGGGGCTGACCAGCTCGCCCTCGGCCGAGGGGGTGAAGCTGCCGGCGCGGGTCAGCTGATTGCCCTCGGGCGTCTCGATCTGGAAGAAGCCGTCGCCCTCGATCGCAAAGTCGAAGGCGCCGCCGGTCTGCTCGATCGGGCCCTGCGACAGGTCGATGTTGCGGCCATGCGCATAGGCCATCGACAGCGGCTCGGCCCCGAGGCCGGGATCGGTCACGTATTCCGAGAAGATCACCCCTTCGCGCCGGAAGCCGGTGGTCGAGACGTTCGCGATGTTGTTCGCGACGCTCTGCATCTCGCGCATCAGGCCGGACTGGCGGGCAAGGGTGGCGTAGATCGCGTTGTCCATGGCTCAGCTCCCGGCGATCATCGGAATGATCCGCGTGGTGAAGAAATCGACCAGCGTTTCCGACATGAAGGACATCGACACCCAGAACACCACGAGCATCGCCCCCACCTTCGGCACGAAGGTCAGCGTCATCTCCTGCACCGAGGTCAGCGCCTGAAACAGGCCGATGGTGACGCCGGCGACCAGCGCCACCGCCAGCATCGGCGCCGAGATCATCACCGCGATCCACAGCGCCTGCCGCGTGGTGTCGAAGAAGACGAGGTCGTTCATCTCACACCGGCATCCGCAGGATTTCCTGATAGGCCTCGACCACCTTGTTGCGCACGGTGACCGCGGTCTCGACGGCAAGCTGGGTCTCGGCCAGGGCCTGCACCAGTGAATGCGGATCGGCCTTGCCGAGCATCGTGGCCTTGGCCGTCTCCTCGCCCGAGCGCAGCGTCGCCTCGAAGCTGTTGGCGAGAGAGCCGAGCGTGGTTTTCGCGGGTGAGCCCGTGTCCGGGGCTGCGGCGGATCGCGCGCGGGCATAGGCCTGGGCGGCGACGGACGTGCTGAGTTCCATGGTGGGGAGGGGGCCTTTCTGAATTAACGCCGCAGCAGGTCAAGCAGCGCCGAGGACATCTGCCGGGTCTGGTCGAACATCTTCAGGTTCGCCTCGTAGCTGCGCTGTGCCTCGCGCGCGTCAGCGATCTCGACCACGAGGTCGACATTCGAGCCCTGGTAATAGCCGGTCTCGTCGGCCAGCGGGTTCGACGGGTCATAGACCCGCTCGAGCTCGGACCGGTCCAGCTCGACCGGGCCGAGGGCGACCGCGCCGGTCGTCTCGCCCATCTCGGCGACCTGTTCGAAGGACGAAATCTTGCGGTGATAGCCGGGGGTGTCGGCATTCGCGATGTTCTCGGACACGTGCCGCAGCCGCTGCGCCTGCGCCTTCATCCCCGAGGCGGCGAGCGAGAAGGCCGAATTGAAATCGCTCATCGTCATTTCCCTCCGAGGCTGGTGCGCAGGATGTCGAGCGAGCTGCGATAGACCGCGAGCGCCAGATTGTGCGAGCGCTGCACCTCGGCCGATTTCACCATCTCGTCCTCGAGCGAGACGGAATTGCCGTCGGGCGACATGGCCGCGGCATCCGGGTCGGGTGCCATCGCCACGTTCACCTTGTTCGCGGCGCCAAGGTGGCCTGCACGCGTCGCCCGCATCGGGGTGGTGCGCTCGTCCTGATAGGTTTCGGCAAAGGAGGGCACGTCGAGGGCGCGATAGCCGGGGGTGTCCGCGTTTGCGACGTTCTGCGCCACGGCATTTTGCCGGAACGCGGCCTGCCGGGCCATCGACTGGGCCATCTGCAGCAGCTGGATCTTCTCGAACACCGGGGTTTCTCCTCCGCGCCATCAACACTCGCTTAACGGCGAATCATTTAAGAAAACCTTTCAGAAACAAGGGAGGCCGGAATGGCGTCGGCAGGGCTCGAGCGGTTGCGCGCGGAGATCGCGGAGATCGCGGCGCTGTGCCCGGTGGGGCGGGTGCTGGCCGTGGGCGGCGGCACGATCGAGGCGGGCGGGCTGTCGGTGCGGGCGTGTCTTGGCGACCGGGCGCAGATCCGCTGCCGCGCGGGAAAGCTCTTCGGCGCCGAGGTGATCGGGCTGCGGCCCGAGGCGGTGATGCTGCTGGCCGATTGCGCACCCGAGGGGGTGTCGATCGGCGATGCGGTCGAGGTGCTCGGCCAGACCGGCATCGCCCCCGATGACAGCTGGATCGGCCGGGTGATCGACCCGTTCGGCCGCCCGCTCGACGGCCGGCCGATTTTGCGCGGCACCGCCGAGCGGCCGTTGCGCGCCGACCCGCCGCCCGCCGCGCAGCGCCGCCGTCTGGGCGCGCGGCTGGAAACCGGGCAATCGGTGTTCAACACGCTGCTGCCCCTGGTGCGCGGCCAGCGCATCGGGCTTTTCGCGGGCTCGGGCGTGGGCAAGTCCTCGCTGCTGGCGAAATTCGCGCGCGGGGTGGCGGCCGATGTCGTCGTCATCGCGCTGGTCGGCGAGCGTGGGCGCGAGCTGCGCGAATTCGTCGAGAAGGTGCTTGGCCCCGAGGGGATGGCGCGTTCGGTGATCGTCGCCGCCACCTCGGACCAGTCGCCACTGGTGCGTCGCCGCTGTGCCTGGGCGGCAATGGCGGTGGCCGAGCATTTCCGCGATGCGGGCCGGCAGGTTCTGTTCCTCGCCGACAGCGTCACCCGCTTCGCCGAGGCGCATCGCGAGGTGGCGCTGGCCGCGGGCGAACCGCCGAGCCTGCGCGGCTATCCGCCCTCGACCGCGCATCAGATCATGGCGCTGGCTGAACGCTCGGGGCCGGGGCCCGAGGGGGCGGGCGACATCACTGCCGTGTTCTCGGTGCTGGTCGCGGGTTCGGACATGGAGGAGCCGGTGGCCGACATCCTGCGCGGCACGCTTGACGGTCACGTCGTGCTCGACCGAACCATCGCCGAGCGCGGCCGCTTTCCGGCGGTGGACCTGCTGCGCTCGGTCTCTCGCGCGCTGCCCGATGCCGCCACCCCGGCCGAGAATGCGCTGATCGCCCGGGCGCGGCGGTTGCTCGGGGCCTATGACCGGGCCGAACTGATGATTCAGGCGGGGCTTTACGCCGCGGGCTCGGATCCGGTGATTGATGCCGCGATCCGGGTCTGGCCGGCGCTTGACGGCTTCATCGCCCGTGACGAGCCCGATGACACCGCCGCGAGTTTCACCACGCTTGCCGCGATTCTGGCCGAGACCCCCTGAGAGCAAGCGAAGCCGAGTTGACGCCTCCGGGGGCCGGTCCTAGCATCGCCCCGGTTCGTTCAGTGTTTTCGGTGGAGTAGCATGGTCGAGAAATCCGACAACCCTTACCGGCATTTGCCGGCGAAGGCCTTCTGGCGCACGGGCGTCGCCGAGGCCGGCGTCTTCGGTCTCTCGGGGCTCTGGTCCTCGGCCTGGACGCTGCCGGCGGATGCGCAATTCGCCACCTTCGGCTCCTGCTTCGCCCAGCACATCAGCCGCGCGCTCATCAGCCGCAAGATGAACTGGCTGAACGCCGAGCCGGCACCGGGCCGCACCCCGCCGGAACTCGCGCAGAAATACAATTACGGCGTGTTCTCGGCGCGCACCGGCAACATCTACACCGCGGCGCAGCTGCTGATCTGGGCGCGGCTCGCGAGCGGTGCAATCGGCGCGGACAGTGTCGAATACTGGACCGATGGCGACGGTCTCGTGCATGACATGCTGCGCCCGAAGATCGAGCCGCAGGGGTTCGTGTCGCGCAAGGAGGCCGAGGCCTCGGTCGCCTCGACCGCCCGCGCCTTTGCCCGCTGCATCACCGAGGCGGACGTGCTGGTCTTCACCCTGGGCCTCACCGAGGGCTGGATCAACACCGCGACCGGGCAGAGCTATTCGATCTGCCCGGGCACCGGCGTCGGCACCTTCGACGAGGGCGTGCATGCCTTCCACAACTATACCTACCCCGAGATCCTGCGCGATCTCGAGGCGGCGTTGCAGATCATGTGGCAGATGAACCCGGGGTTGCATGTTCTGCTGACCGTCTCGCCGGTGCCGCTGGTCGCGACCGCCTCGGGCGATCACGTCCTCGTCGCGACGCAATATTCGAAATCGGTGCTGCGGGCGGTGGCGGGGGACATGGCGCACAGCCATGCGCAGGTGGATTACTTCCCCTCCTACGAGATCATCGCCGCGCCCTCCTCGCGCGGGACCTTCTTCGAGCCGAACATGCGCGCCATCGCCCATGACGGCGTCGATCTGGTGATGCGGCATTTCTTCGCCGGGCTGGACCTTTCGGCGCCGGCGCGGCGGGCGGGGGCGGGCGGCGATGCCGGCCGCGCCGCCGTCGAGGCGCAGATGCAGGCCGAGGAACTGGTCTGCGAGGAAATGCTGCTGGAGAAATTCAATGAGCGCTAAGCCCGACCTGCTGATCCTCGGCGACAGCCACGCCATCGCGCTGAAGCAGGGCGCGGATCTTCTGGGCCTGCCGGCCGAGGAGCTGCAATTCTCCGGTGCCGGCTGGCACGACCAGCGCTTCGCGCTTGGCGAGAACGGGCTCGAGGTGCGGGGCATTCCGCGCGCTGCGGGCCAGCTGCGCGCGCTGCGCGAGAAGCTCGGTGTCGCCGATGTCTTCGCCTCGGGGATTCCGGTGCTGACCACGGTCGGCTTCCACCTTGGCCGGCTGGTGCCGCCGTTCGGCTGGAACGGCCATCAGCTGCAGGAGGAAGACGCCGCCGAGATCACCGAAGGGCTGACCGCCTCGCGCGCCTTCGCGCGGGACTATGTGCGGCATTACCGGCGGCGGCATTTCCGCCTGCTGCGCCGCCTTGCCCGGCTGACGCCGCTGATCGTCGTGGTGCCGCCGCGGGTGCATGACCGGCCGAATTACGACAGCTTCACCCGCATCATCGTCGAGGATCTGCGCGGCGTCGGCCTGACCGTCTATGATCCGGCCGAGGATCTGGCCGGCGCGGACGGTTTCCTGCCGGACAACCTGATGGCGGAGGATGGCATTCACGCCACGGCGGAATGCGGCGCGATGATGATCGCGGCGATGCGCGAGCAGGGGCTGCTGGCGGCCTGAGGCTCGGGCCGCGCGGTTCAGGCGCGGTGATAGGGCGTGCCGGCGAGGATCTGGCCGGCACGGTACAGCTGTTCGGCCAGCATCACCCGCACCAGCATGTGCGGCCAGACCATCCGCCCGAAGCTGAGCGACCAGTCGGCCTTGGCGCGCAGCGCGGGGGCGATGCCGTCGGCGCCGCCGATGACGAAGGCAAGGTCGCGCCCGGCATCGCGCCAGCCCGCAACCCGCGCCGCGAATTCGGGCGAGGAGACCAGATCGCCGCGCTCGTCGAGCGTGACCAGCACCGCGCCGGCGGGAATCGCGCGCTCGAGCAGCGCCGCCTCCGCCTCCATCCCGAGGTTCTTCTTGTCCTCGACCTCGACGACCGAGGCCGGGCCCAGTCCGAAGGACCGCCCGGCCTTGGAAAACCGTTCGAGATAGTCAGAGATCAGCTCGAGCTCGGGTCCCTTGCGCAGCCGGCCGACCGCGCAGACCGTCACCTTCATCGCCGGGTCAGACGTGGGAGCCCGAAGGCATCCACATCTTCTCGAGCTGGTAGAACTCGCGCACCTCGGGGCGGAACACGTGGACGATGACGTCCTGCGTGTCGATCAGGACCCAGTCGCCCTGATCCTTGCCCTCGATCTTGCTGTTGCGACCGAAGTCCTCCTTCAGCCGCTCGACCAGCTTCTCGGCGATGGCGCCGACCTGACGCGAGCTGCGGCCCGAACAGATCACCATGTAATCCGCGATCGAGGACCGGCCGCGCAGGTCGATCGTGACGATGTCTTCCGCCTTGTCGTCCTCGAGAGAAGAGATCACGCGCGCCAGAATCTGGTCGCTCGTGACGTCGGCCCCGGCAAGTTTGGTGCTCATGGGTGCCGCCTTTGCGCCCGATACAGCGGACGCGACTGAGAGATGAGACAGGACATTGTCCTCCGAAGGGTTCGCGCGCCGCCTCCGCCCCGGCGCGGGGCACGCTGAAAATGTAACATCGCGCCCCTCAAATCTCAACCGATCGGGAACGCAGCCATGGCCGGCTCTGCGATTTGGGGCCGAATGTCAACCCCTGCGGCCGGTGCCGGGCCGCGGCGGGCAGAGATTTTCTTGCCTGAGAGCCGCCGATCGCCTATATCGCCGGGCATGATCACCGTTTTCGACATGGATGACCGCGCTCGGCTGAAAGAGCGCTTCTACGGCGAAAGCCGCTCCATCCTCGCCCGACTTTGATGTCGGCGCGGGGGCGCCGTGTTGCGTCCCTGTCGCCCGCGGCCGCGCCCTGCGCCCGGCCGCCCGCCCGATCCGTTACAAGCCATCGAAAGAGAGAGCCATGTCCGCTCCGAAGACCCTCTATGACAAGATCTGGGATGCCCACGTCGTCTCTGAAGACGCTGACGGCACCTGCCTGCTCTACATCGACCGCCACCTCGTGCACGAGGTGACCAGCCCGCAGGCCTTCGAGGGGCTGCGTCTGGCCGGTCGCAAGGTGCGCGCGCCGGAAAAGACCATCGCTGTTCCCGACCACAACGTTCCGACCACCCCCGACCGCGAGCAGGGGATCAAGAACGAGGAAAGCCGGATCCAGGTCGAGGCGCTCGACAAGAACGCCAGGGACTTCGGCATCAACTACTACCCGGTTTCCGACATCCGTCAGGGCATCGTGCACATCGTCGGGCCCGAGCAGGGCTGGACGCTGCCGGGGATGACCGTGGTCTGTGGTGACAGCCACACCGCGACGCATGGCGCCTTCGGCTCGCTCGCCCATGGCATCGGCACCTCGGAGGTCGAGCACGTTCTGGCGACGCAGACGCTGATCCAGAAGAAGTCGAAGAACATGAAGGTGGAGATCACCGGCAAGCTGCGTCCGGGCGTCACCGCCAAGGACATCACCCTGGCGGTGATCGGCAAGACCGGCACCGCCGGCGGCACCGGCCATGTCATCGAATATTGCGGCGAGGCGATCCGTGATCTGTCGATGGAAGGCCGGATGACGGTGTGCAACATGGCGATCGAGGGCGGCGCCCGCGCTGGTCTGATCGCCCCCGACGAGACCACCTTTGAATACATCAAGGGCCGTCCGCACGCGCCGAAGGGCGCGCAGTTCGAGGCCGCGCTGAGCTGGTGGAAGACCCTCTTCACCGACGAAGGCGCGCATTTCGACAAGGTCGTCACGCTGAAGGGCGAAGAGATCGAGCCGGTGGTGACCTGGGGCACCTCGCCCGAGGACGTGCTGCCGATCTCGGGCGTGGTGCCCGCGCCCGAGGACTTCCACGGCGGCAAGGTCGAGGCGGCGAAGCGCTCGCTCGACTACATGGGGCTGACCCCGGGCATGAAGCTGACCGATATCCAGATCGACACGGTCTTCATCGGCTCGTGCACCAACGGCCGGATCGAGGACCTGCGCGCCGCGGCGGAGATCGTGAAGGGCAAGAAGGTCAAGGACGGCATGCGCGCCATGGTCGTGCCCGGCTCGGGTCTCGTCCGGCTGCAGGCGGAAGAGGAAGGCCTTGCACAGATCTTCATCGACGCGGGCTTTGAGTGGCGGCTTGCCGGCTGCTCGATGTGCCTCGCGATGAACCCGGACCAGCTGAGCCCGGGCGAGCGCTGCGCCTCGACCTCGAACCGCAACTTCGAGGGCCGTCAGGGCCGCAACGGCCGCACCCACCTCGTCTCGCCGGCGATGGCGGCGGCGGCGGCGATCACCGGCCATCTGACCGACGTACGGGAACTGATGTGAACATCGGGCGGATGCGGTAAGCTGTCGGCAAACCTCATAGGAGTGGACCCATGAAAGGCACGACTTCCCTTTTCGTCGCCGGCACGCTCGCCCTTCTGGGCGGGCTTGTCGCGATCCTGTTCCCGCTGCCCGCCTCGCTTGCCGTGGCGGTCTTCGTGGGCTGGATGTTCCTGCTCAGCGGCGTCTTTGCGCTCTGGGCCGGGTTCTCGGACAAAACGATCCCGGCGCGCGGCTGGCTGATGGGCTTTGGTCTGCTCGACCTCGTGGTCGGGGTCTGGATCCTGGCGCATCCGCTTGCCGGACTGGTGTCGCTGACCATCGTGGTGGGCGCGCTGTTCTTTGCCTCGGGCATCGGGCGGCTGATCGTTGCCTTCTCCTTCACCGGCACCTCGACCTTCTGGACGATGCTGCTCTCGGGCCTCATCTCCGGCGGGCTTGGCCTCTTCATCCTGTTCACTGTCCCGGAATCGAGCCCGGTCCTGCTCGGCACGCTGCTGGCTGTCGAACTGGTGGTGATCGGCTCTTCCCTCATTGCTCTGGGCGTCGCGCTCAGGAAAATCGGAAAAGACTGAAAATGCAGAAATTCTCGAAACTCACGGGGATCGCGGCACCGATGCCGCTGGTCAACATCGACACCGACATGATCATCCCGAAAGGCTTTCTGAAGACGATCAAGCGCACCGGGCTTGGCGTGCACGCCTTCGACGAGATGCGCTACAATCTCGACGGCACGGAAAAGCCCGACTTCGTGCTGAACAAGCCGCAGTATCGCAATGCCGAGATCCTCGTCACCGGCGACAACTTCGGCTGCGGTTCCTCGCGCGAGCACGCGCCCTGGGCGCTCGCCGATTTCGGCATCAAGGCGATCGTCTCGACCTCCTTCGCTGACATCTTCTTCAACAACTGCTTCAAGAACGGCATGCTGCCGATCGTGCTGCCGCAGGAGCAGGTCGATCTGCTGATGAAGGACGCCGAGAAGGGCTCGAATGCGCGGATGACGGTCGATCTCGAGGCGCAGGAGATCACCACCTCGGACGGCGTGGTGATTCCCTTCGAAATCGACCCGTTCAAGAAGCATTGCCTGCTGAACGGTCTCGACGACATCGGGCTGACGCTGGAAAAGGTCGCCGCGATCGACACCTTCGAGTCGCAGGCCGCGCAGTCGCGCCCCTGGGTCTGATCCTTCTGGTGGCTGCAAGCCCTTGAAACACAAGATCAAGGCCGTCCTCCGGGGCGGCCTTATTTTTGCGCTGCATTTGATGTAATACCGCACCAGTTCCCGCGGCAAATGGCCTGATTGCCGCGCCATTGATGAAGCAGACATTGCCAGCCGAGGCGAAAATGGACAAAATCAAGGCAAGAATGAGGCAGTCCGTCATAATCGGCGGGTCCAGACGGCAAAACCCCGGCATCCGATCGGGGGCGCGGAAGGCAAAGGGCAGTATCGTGGTTTCTCGCTATGCAGGTGCATTGCTGCGGGCGTTGCTCGTGGCGTGGGTGGTGTCCATTCCGTCGCTGACGCTATCCATCGTCAGCGACGATTCCATCCAGATTGTCGCCCTCGTCTCCTTCTTTGCCGCCGCGATCACCTTCTTCGAATATGCCGCGGTCTATCCCGGTCTGATCGAGTTCCGCGACGCGCCGCCCTACAACCGCGTCCGCTTCATCGCCCTTTTCGCCATGGTGACACTGCTTTCGGTGACCGCGCTCGCACAGGTCGAGCCCTCGACGCTGTCGCAATTCGTCTATGTGCTCGGCGCGATGATGGCACGCTCGGTCGACATCCCCTACAGCCCGGTGCGGCTGCTGGTGCTGATCCTGCCCGAGGACGCCCCCGCCGCGCGCATCGAGGCGCTGCGCACCGCGGCCGGCATCGCCTACATGACGGCGCTGATCGCACTTGGCTATTTCGTGGTGATGATCCGGGCGCTCGGCTGGCCGAAGGCGCAGGGCAGCTTCAACGTCTGGGTGAACCTGCCCACGTTCGAGCCGACGGCGGGCGCCGATGTGGTGGAACGGTTGCGCCGCGACGCCTGGTTCAACATCTCGCTGGGCTTCCTTCTGCCCTTCCTCGTGCCGGTGGTGATCAAGGCGGTCTCCGTCGCGGTCTCGCCGGTCACGCTCGACAATCCGCTGACGATGATCTGGGTGGTGACGGCATGGGCATTCCTTCCGGCAAGCCTTTTCATGCGCGGCATCGCGGTCGGCCGGATCGCGCAGATGATCGAGGACAAGCGCCGCGAGGCGGGCGCCGCCGGTCTGCTGCCGGCCTGATCGCCGCGCTGTGCCTTTTGGCCCGGCCCGCCGTGGCCGAGAGCCTGCGGCTCGCCACCTGGGACGCCGGGCTCAGCCGGCGCGGGCCGGGGCTGCTGCTTTCCGACATCGACAAGGGCGATCCGCAGGTGGCGGCGGCGGTGGCATTGATCGCCGGGGTGCGGCCCGACGTGCTGCTGCTCACCGGCTTTGACTGGGATCACGACGGCATGGCGCTTGCGGCCTTTGCCGCGGCGCTGAAGGCGGCCGGGCTCGCCTATCCGCATCGCTATGCGCCACGCCCGAATGCCGGGATGCAGAGCGGTCTTGACCTTGACGGCAACGGCCGGACGGGCGAGCCGCGCGACGCGCAGGGCTATGGTCGCTTCACCGGGCAGAGCGGCATGGCGCTGCTGTCGCGGCTGCCGCTGCGGACCGAGGCCGCGCGCGACTTCTCGGCCTTTCTCTGGGCCGCTCTGCCCGGCAGCCTGATCGACGGTGCGGGGCTTGCCCCCGAGGTGCGGGCGGTGCAGCGGCTGTCCGCGACCGGGCATTGGGACGTGCCGGTCGTGCTGCCCTCGGGGCGCGATCTGCACCTGCTGGCCTTCGCCGCGACGCCGCCGCTCTTCGACGGGCCCGAGGATCGCAACGGCCGGCGCAACCGCGACGAGGCCGCCTTCTGGCTGCGCTATCTCGACGGGGCGCTGCCGGAGCCGCCGCCGCCTGCGCCTTTCGCGATCCTCGGCGATGCCGATCTCGACCCCGCGCGCGGCGAGGGGCGGCGCGATGCGCTGGCGGCGTTGCTGTCCGACCCGCGCCTGCAGGACCCGCAGCCCGCCGGTGTGCGCGGCACGGCCACGGCCGTCTATGGCGCGCCGCTGCGGCTTGACTACATCCTGCCCTCGGCCGATCTGCGCGTCACCGGCGCGGCGGTCGTCTGGCCGGACGGGCCAGACGAGGCCGCGCGCCGCGCCCTCGTCTGGGTCGATATTTCCCTGCCCTGAGGGGAGCCGCGCTTGACCCCGGGCGGGGCATTCGCTAGGCCGCTTGCAACCCTTTTTTCTATGGGAGGAAAGCATGTCGAACCCCTCTATCCTGATCCTTGCCGGCGACGGCATCGGCCCCGAAGTCATGGACGAGGTGAAGAAGATCATCACCTGGTATGGCGACAAGCGCGGCCTCGTCTTCGACGTGACCGAGGATCTCGTCGGCGGTGCCGCCTATGACGCGCATGGCGTGCCGCTCACCGACGAGACCATGGCCAGGGCACAGGAAGTGGATGCGGTCATGCTGGGCGCCGTGGGCGGCCCGAAATACGACGTGCTCGACTTCTCGGTGAAGCCCGAGCGCGGTCTGCTGCGTCTGCGCAAGGAGATGGACCTCTTCGCGAACCTGCGTCCGGCGCAGTGCTTCGACGCGCTCGCCGACTTCAGCTCGCTGAAGAAGGACCTGGTCGCCGGGCTCGATATCATGATCGTGCGCGAACTGACTTCGGGCGTCTATTTCGGCCAGCCGCGCGGCATCTTCGAGGAGAACGGCGAGCGCGTCGGCCTGAACACGCAGCGCTACACCGAAAGCGAGATCGCCCGCGTCGCCCGCTCGGCCTTTGAACTTGCCAAGCGCCGCGACAACCGCGTGACCTCGGTCGAGAAGGCGAACGTGATGGAATCGGGCATTCTGTGGCGCGAGGTCGTCACCGCGATCCGCGACGCCGAATATCCCGAGATCGAGCTGAGCCACATGTATGCCGACAACTGCGCGATGCAGCTGGTGCGCCGGCCGAAGCAGTTTGACGTGATCCTGACCGACAACCTGTTCGGCGACATCCTGTCCGACTGTGCCGCGATGCTGACCGGCTCGCTCGGCATGCTGCCATCGGCCTCGCTCGGCGCGCCGATGGCGAATGGCCGGCCGAAGGCGATGTACGAACCCGTGCACGGCTCGGCCCCCGACATCGCCGGTCAGGGCAAGGCGAACCCGATCGCCTGCATCCTCAGCTTCGCGATGGCGCTGCGCTACAGCTTCGATCAGGGCGACGAGGCCACCCGTCTCGAGAAGGCGGTCGAGAAGGTGCTGGCCGATGGCGTGCGCACCGCGGACCTGATGGGCCCCGAAGGCGGCACCCCGGTCTCGACCACCGAAATGGGCGCGAAGATCCTCGCCGCGCTCGACGCGAGCCTCTGATCCTTGCGAAAATGACGAAGGGGCAGCCCGCGGGCTGCCCCTTTTGCATGTCGGTCGAGGGGATCAGTCGGCGCCGAAGAGGTCGCGGGTGAAGACCTTGTCGGCGACGTCGCCGAGTTCGGGCACCATCCGGTTCGCCAGGATCAGGTCCGACGAGGCCTTCAGCTCGGCCAGATCATGCGTCACCCGCGAGCCGAAGAATTCTGCGTCTTTCATCGCCGGTTCGTAGACGATGACCTCGACGCCCTTCGCCTTGATCCGCTTCATGATCCCCTGGATCGAGCTTTCCCGGAAATTGTCCGACCCCGCCTTCATCACCAGCCGGTAGACGCCGACGCGCTTTGGCTTCCTGGCAAGGATCTGCTCGGCGATGAAGTCCTTGCGGGTGCGGTTCGCATCGACCACCGCCTGGATCAGGTTCTGCGGCACATGCGCATAGTTCGCCAGAAGCTGCTTGCTGTCCTTCGGCAGGCAGTAGCCGCCATAGCCGAAGGAGGGGTTGTTGTAATAGTCGCCGATCCGCGGGTCGAGGCAGACGCCGTCGATGATCTGACGCGAATCCATGCCGAGCGACATCGCATAGCTGTCGAGCTCGTTGAAATAGGCGACGCGCAGCGCAAGGAAGGTGTTGGCGAAAAGCTTGATCGCCTCGGCTTCGGCGGAATCGGTGAGCAGCACGGGCACATCCGGGTCGAGCGCGGCTTCCTTCAGCAGTCCGGCAAAGGCGGCCGCCCGGTCCGAGCGCTCGCCGACCACGATCCGCGACGGATGCAGGTTGTCGTAAAGTGCGCGGCCCTCGCGCAGGAATTCGGGGCTGAAGAGGATGCGGTCGGTGCCGAGCTTGGCGTTCAGCCGCCCGGTGTAGCCCACCGGGATCGTCGACTTGATGATGATCGTCGCCGCGGGCGCGATCGCGAGCGCCTCCTTCACCACCGCCTCGACCGAGGAGGTGTCGAAATAGTTGGTGGTCGGATCGTAGTTCGTCGGCGTCGCGACGATGACGAACTCGGCATCCTCGAACGCCTTGGCCGGATCGGTCGTCGCCATCAGGTCGAGCGGTTTCTCGGCCAGGTAGCTTTCAAGTTCGGTGTCGATGATCGGGCTCTTGCGGGCGTTCAGCATCTCCACCCGCGTCGGATCGACATCAAGGGCGCGGACCCGGTTGCGCTGCGACAGCAGCACCGCATTCGAAAGACCGACATAGCCGATGCCGGCGACTGCAATTTTTCTTCCAGACATGTGTTCAAAGACCCGTTTTCAAGATCAGGTGGTGGCCGGGCAAATGCGGCATCACCTAAAGGGCTAGCATCCGGCTGTCTCATTGGGGAGGGGAATTGCGGCGAAATCCGTCTCGGCCTGCGGCATTTCTGCGGTATCGGCCCCGGCCGGCGCCGGATTGCGGCGCCCTGGCCGTCGGGAGCGCCATCTGCCGGGCGGGGGCGCGGCTGCCCGGTTTCGGCGCTCTCGGCGCGTCTCGGGCAGGATCCGTGGCGTACGGCCGATCCGGTCAGAGCAGGAAGATGTCCGCGGCGTGGAGGTCGGGGTGGGTGGTGAACTCGGCCACCAGCCGCGCGCGGATGTCGCCGGTTCCGTCCGGATCGTACCAGAGTTCGCCGCTGTCGTGATCGTAGAAGAACCGGTCATTGGCGTCCTGTGCCTCCGTGCCCTCGGCGAAAAGCGCGTTGCCAAGCCGGCCGGCGCCGATGCCGGTGAAGACGGCCATGCGCATCATCAGCCGGTCGCGTCCGGGTTCGAAGTCGAGGATGGTGTCGACATTCGTCCCGTCCGGCCGTTCGTCGAAGACGAAGGCATCCGCGCCGGAGCCGCCGACCAGCGTGTCGTTGCCATCCCCGCCGATCAGGGTGTCGTTCCCCCGGCAGCCCTCGAGCCGATTATCGCCCGCGTTGCCGGTGAGCACATTGGCCAGCGCATTGCCGAAACCGTCCAGATCGGCTGCCCCGGTCAGGGTCAGGTTTTCGATATGGGCAACGTTGTTCAGCCGATAGGTGACGCTGCTGAGGATGGTGTCCGTGCCCCGCCAGCGGGGCGCCTCGACGATCACGTCATCCGTCTCGTCGACGACGAACTGATCTGACCCGGTCCCACCCACCATGCGATCGACGCCATCGCCGCCGATCAGCGTGTCGTTGCCGGCGCCGCCGAACAGTCTGTCATTCCCGGCGCCGCCGAAAAGGGAATCGTTTCCGTCGCCGCCGATCAGGGTGTCGTCTCCGTCGCGCCCGGCAAGATAGTTGTCGCCATCATTGCCGGTGATCACATTCGCCAGCGCATTGCCGAAGCCGTTCAGGTTGCGGGTTCCGGTCAGGGTCAGGTTCTCGATATCGGCGATGTTGTTCAGCCGGTAAGTGATCGCGCTGACGATCGTGTCCGTGCCGCTCCAGATGTGGCGCTCGATGACCACGTCGCCGGGGCTGTCGACCCAGTACCGGTCGGATCCCTCGCCGCCCACCATGCGGTCGGCACCGCCCCCGCCGCGCAGGGTGTCGTTTCCATCACCGCCGATCAGCGTGTCGGCGCCGCGAAGCCCGGCAAGATAGTTGTTGCCGTCATTGCCGGTGATCACATTCGCCAGCGCGTTGCCGAAGCCGCTCAGATTGCGGGTTCCGGTCAGGGTCAGGTTCTCGACATCGGCGAAGTTGTTCAGCCGGTAGTCGATGCTGCTCATCACCGTGTCGGTCCCGGGCGCGCCGGCCCGCTCGACGATCACGTCGCCCGGGGCGTCGACCCAGTATCGGTCCGAGCCGTTCCCGCCCACCATGCGGTCGGCGCCGGCGCCGCCGATGAGGACGTCGTTGCCGGGGCCGCCAAACAAGGTATCGTCGCCGCCGCGTCCGTCGAGCCGGTCGGGTCCACTGCTGCCTTCGATGCGATTGGCCAGATCGTCTCCCCGCACCTCGGAGACGGACGTGGCGGGCGCGGGTCCGGTGGTGTCGTCCGGATCCTCGGGCAGGTAATGCGCGACGCTGATGATGCCGTCCGCGACAAGGGCCGCAACGCCGATCGGCCGGCCATCGCGCGAGACGATGGTCAGGCTCTCGCGGCCGAAGGTGATCGTGGCGCCGGTCGCGGTCTCGGTGATCGTCAGCTGCGAGACCGAGCGCAGCATCGGCCAGAGCGACAGGTCGATGCGGTCGTGGGCGATGTCGAAGCCGGTGATCACATCGCGCATCGCGTCGGGCGACAGCACGAAGATGTCGGTACCGGCGCCGCCGATCAGCGTGTCGGTGCCGGTGCCGTCGAGCAGCACGGCGCCGTCGGTGCCGGCCTCGATCCGGTCATTGCCGGCGCCGCCGTCGATCACGTTGCGCCCGGCGCCGGCCCCCGAAAGCGTGTCGGCACCGCGGCTGCCGAGGATCGTCGCGCCAAGCGGGCCGAGCGTCGCCTCGAGCGTGGTGATCCCGGCCTCGGTGCCGCTCGCCACATGGATCTGCACCGCCTCGGCGGTCGCGGTCATCGCCAGTGCCGTGATCGCGTCGAGTGTCATGTCGGCGCTGTCGGCCATGGTGTCGAGCAGCAGCAGATAGCCGCCGGGCAGCAGCTGGAACAGGCTGACGCCGTCGTCCGAGCCGCTGACGGCGATGAAGCTTTGCCCGTTCACCTCGGTGATCGCGAGATGGGAGGCGTTGGCGAAGCGGGTGCCGAGATCGTCGATCACATGGTCATGCGCGACAAGGGCGCCGGTTGCCGTGATCTCGACCACGCTCAGGCTGTTCGAGGTGGCGCCGGTGAGCACGGCATAGGTGACGCCCGCAACCGTGGTTGTCTGCACCTGCACCGCGCCGGCGATGCCGAGGCCACTCGTCACGTCGAGCCGGCCGGTCTGGGTGACGGTGCCGTTCGGTCCGACGGAATAGACGGCGAAGGCGGTGGCGCCGTCGAAGCCCGCCAGCAGATAGGGGGTGCCGTCGATCCGCACCTGCCCGAGGCTGGTCATCCCGGTGGCCCCGCCGATTGCCGTGCTCGACAGGGTGACGCGATCGCCAAGCGTGCCATCCACCCCGACCTGCCAGCGCTCGAGCCCGTCCGAGCCATGCACTGCGCCGAAGACGAAGCGGCGGGAGCCGACCTCGACCAGCTCGATCTCGGACAGGCCTGAGGGCAGGGCGGTGGTGGCGAAACTGCGCGTGCTGGCGCCGAGGGTGCCGGCGTCGTCGAGAGTGACCCCGGTGAGACCGTTCCCGCCGACGCCGGTGAGGGTGACGACCTCGCTTTCGCCATCGAAGGAGACCACCTCGATCGCCGGCTCCACCCCGGTCACGGCGGCACCGGCCAGAGGCTTGCTGCTGACCAGATCGAGCCCGTCGCCGGCCGTGTCGAGCTCCCACACCGCGAGGCCGAGCCCGTTGCCGGGGCGGGTGACGGAGAGGATCCGGGGGCCGTCGGGCCCGGGCTCGACGACGAGATCGGTGATCCCCTCGAGCCAGGTGTCGCCCGCCGCTCTCTCGGTCCCCAGATGGGTGAGTCTGACCTCCGCCATCGTGCGATCCCCCGTGTTCGCCAAGGCGGAATGTTGCCCCTGTCGCCGTTAACAGCGGCTGAGCGGAATGTGGCGGAAACGGGGCTTTTGCATCCGATTTGAACGACATTGTGCGGGCCCGGCCGGCGGCGGCACGGCCCGAAACCGCCGGTCACGGCCTTTTCTGGTGGCGTGCCCTTGCGGTCCGGTGGCAAAGGCGCTTGATACGGCCTATATCTCGCAAGACAGTATCGAGGGGGACCGGCGTGGCCATCCATCTGCACAAGAACGACCTGCCCGAGGGGCTCGACCTCGGTCCGGTGGTCGCGATTGACACCGAAACGATGGGGCTCGACCCGCGCCGCGACCGGCTCTGCCTTGTGCAGATGTCCTCGGGTGACGGCAACGCGCATCTCGTGCAGATCGCCAAGGGGCAGACCGAGGCGCCGCGGCTGTGCGCGATGCTGGCCGATCCGGCGGTGGAAAAGCTGTTTCATTTCGGTCGCTTCGACATCGCCGCGCTGTACAACGCCTTTGGCGTGGTGACGGCGCCGGTGTTCTGCACGAAGATCGCCTCGCGCATGGTGCGCACCTTCACCGACCGGCACGGGCTGAAATACCTGCTGCAGGAGCTGGTCGGCGTCGACGTCTCGAAACAGCAGCAGACCTCGGACTGGGGCGCGGCCGAGCTGACCCCGGCGCAGCTCGACTATGCCGCCTCCGACGTGCTCTATCTGCACGCGCTGAAGGCCGAGCTGGTCAAGCGTCTTGCCCGCGAGGGCCGCACCGAGCTGGCGCAGGCCTGTTTCAACTTCCTGCCGGCGCGCGCGCGGCTCGACCTGATGGGATGGGATGAGCCCAATGACATCTTCCACCACTGATTACCTTGCCACCGGGCGCAAGGTCATCACCATCGAGGCCGAGGGGCTGACGGCGCTGGCTGCCGGGCTCGACGAGAGCTTTGCCCGTGCGGTCGAGACGATCCTGCAGGCGAAGGGCCGGGTGATTGTCTCGGGCATGGGCAAGTCGGGCCATATCGCGCGCAAGATCGCGGCGACCTTCGCTTCGACCGGCACGCCGGCACAATTCGTCCACCCCGCCGAGGCAAGCCATGGCGACCTTGGCATGGTCACCCGCGACGACGTGGCGCTGATGCTGTCGAATTCGGGCGAGACGCCCGAGCTCGCCGACATGATCGCCCACACCCGGCGCTTCTCGATCCCGCTGATCGGCGTGGCGAGCCGGCCCGACTCGACGCTCCTGCGGCAGTCGGATGTCGCGCTGGTGCTGCCGCAGGCGCCCGAGGCCTGCGGCTCGGGCGTGGTGCCGACCACCTCGACGACGATGACGCTGGCGCTTGGCGATGCGATTGCGGTGGCGCTGATGGAGCATCGCCGGTTCACCCCCGAGATGTTCCGCACCTTCCATCCGGGTGGCAAGCTCGGCGCGAAGCTGTCGAAGGTTTCGGACCTGATGCACACGGACATGCCGCTGGTGAGCGAGACGACGCCGATGTCGGAGGCGCTGCTCGAGATCTCGCGCAAGGGCTTTGGCGTCGTCGGCGTCACCGACACGCGGGGCGATCTGGTCGGCATCATCACTGACGGCGACCTGCGCCGCCACATGGCGGGGCTGCTCGACCACAGCGCGGCCGAGGTGATGACCCGCAATCCGCGCACCATCACGCCGGGGGTGCTGGCCGAGGCTGCCGTCGCGGTGATGAACGAGCGCAAGATCACCTGCCTCTTCGCCGTCGACGGGCGGCGCCCGGTCGGCATCCTGCACATCCACGACTGTCTGCGCGCCGGAGTGGTCTGATGGTGTTCGACAACCGCCATTCGCGGCTCGTGGCCCTGGCCAAGGTGGCCCTGCCGCTCGCGGCGCTGGCGCTGTTGTCGACGCTGTTCCTGTTCTCCGACAAGGTCGATCCGACCACCGCCACGCCCTATGCGAATGTCGACGTGACCGAGCTGGCGAACCAGCCGCGGCTGACCACCCCCGAATATTCGGGGCTGACCGAGGATGGCGCGTCGATCACGGTGAAGGCGAAGACTGCCTTCCCCGATGCGAAGGGCGGCTCCGGCGCCAGCGCGCAGGCGATCGTCGCCAAGATCGAGGCGAAGGACGGCCTGGTGACCGACCTGACCGCGAAGGCGGGGGTGATCGACCCGCAGGCGGGGCAGATCCACCTCAGCGACGGCGTCGCGGTGCAGACCTCGACCGGCTACCGGATGAGCACGGCCGCCGTCGACCTGGCGACCGACCGCTCGACCCTGGTGGCGCCCGGTGCGGTCTCGGCCGAGGCGCCCTATGGCACCATCACCTCGGGGGCGATGCAGATGTCGCGCGCCACCGCCGAGGCGCCCTATGATCTGGTTTTCAACGGCGGCGTGAAGCTGGTATATCAGCCGCAATAATGAGGTTCCGATGCGTTTCTCCGCCGTTCCCGCCGTCCTGCTGTGCCTTGCGTTCCTGCCCGGGCCGGTGCTTGCCCAGCAGATCGCGCTTGGCGGCATCCGCGCCGATGCCAGGGCTCCGGTCGAGGTGACGGCCGACAGCCTTGCCGTGAACCAGACCGATGGCAGCGCCACCTTCACCGGCAACGTGCTGGTGGTGCAGGGCGGCATGCGGCTGAAGGCGGCGGTGGTGGATGTCGAATATGACCCGAAGGACCGCAGCAAGATCCTCCGCATGCATGCGACGGGCGGGGTGACCCTGGTGTCGCCCGCCGAGGCCGCCGAGGCGAAGGAGGCGGTCTATGACGTCGCGGCCTCGAATGTGGTGATGACCGGCGACGTGCTGCTGACCCAGGGCCAGAACGTGATGTCGGGCCAGAAGCTGACCGTCGATCTGAAGACCGGCACCGGCCAGATGGACGGGCGGGTGCGCACCATCCTGCAGCCGGAGGCGAAGAAATGACCGATCTTGATCCGGTTGCGGATCTCGGCCTGACGGCGCCGGCCGAAGCGGGCGGGCTGCGCGTCATCAACCTGCGCAAGAGCTATCGCAAGCGGCTGGTGCTGCGCGACGTGTCGCTGCATCTCGAGCGCGGCGAGGTGGTGGCGCTGCTTGGCCCGAACGGCTCGGGCAAGACCACCTGTTTTTACGCCATTGCCGGGCTGATCAGCCCCGACTCGGGCAAGGTGACGATCGACGGGCGCGAGGCCACCGGCCTGCCGATGTATCGCCGCGCCCGCATGGGCATCGGCTATCTGCCGCAGGAGGCCTCGATCTTCCGCGGCCTGACGGTCGAGCAGAACATCATGGCGATTCTCGAGATTGCCGTGCCGGAGCCGCACCGGCGGCGCGAGCGGCTCGAGGAGCTGCTTGGCGACTTCTCGATCGCACATCTGCGCCAGGCGCCGGCGCTGGCGCTCTCGGGCGGCGAGCGGCGCCGGGTGGAGATCGCCCGCTGCCTCGCCGCCGATCCGAAATATCTGCTGCTCGATGAACCCTTTGCCGGCGTCGACCCGATCGCGGTGAGCGAGATCCGCGCTCTGGTGTCGCACCTCAAGGAGCGCGGCATCGGCGTGCTGATCACCGATCACAACGTGCGCGAGACGCTGGAGATCGTGGAACGGGCCTATATCCTGCACGATGGCCAGGTTTTGATGTCCGGAACGACCGATGAGGTGGTGCGCGACGAGAACGTCCGCCGGGTCTATCTGGGCGAGAATTTCCATATCTCCTGAGGGGTGCTGCGGCGCGGCGTAGGTCCCCCGTTGACACCCCCGCCGTTCCGTTCCCAAATGAGACAAATGCGTGAACACCGCCCCCTTTCCCGAGCGAGCGCGCCGCTTCAAACCCGGCACCTTTGGGGCTTTGCTTCATCGGTGCAATGTGGCAGTTCCCCCAAGGATTTAACCAGCCTGCCGCGTGGACGCATCGTCCCGCTTGCAGGTCACTGACGTGAAGGAGAAGCCATGCGTTACCAGATCAGCGGCAAACAGATCGATATCGGGGAAGCGCTGCAAAGCCACGTGAAGTCCGAACTGGGCGAGACCGTGGACAAGTACATGCAGCGTCCGACCGATGCGACTGTCGTCTTTTCGCGCAATGCGCATGAATACATCTGCGAGGCCACGGTGCACCTGTCCACCGGCCTCACCGCTTCCGCCAGCGGGCGCGCCACCGAGGTCTATGCGGCCTTCGAAGCATGCCGTGAGAAGATGGACAAGCAGCTGCGCCGCCACAAGCGCCGCCTGAAGGACCACCACAAGGAACGTTCGGAGCCGGTTGAATTCGGCGCCGCGGATCTGTATGTGCTCGCCTCGGATGAAGACGACGCGACGGCCGAGGACGAAAGCCTGACCCCGGTCATCGTCGCCGAGATGGAGACGCGCGTCCCCACGATCTCGGTCGGCGAGGCGGTGATGCAGATGGAGCTCGCTTCGAAGCCGCTGCTCGTCTTCCGCAACGAGAAACATGGCGGGGTCAACGTCGTCTACCGTCGTGACGACGGTCACGTTGGCTGGATTGACCCGCGCCACAGCAAGTGAGCGTCTGATCCATGACGGGCGCAGAAAAAGGACAGATGGATCTTTCGACATTGCTCAAGCCGGATGCCGTCAAGGTGCTGGCCACCGTGACGAGCAAGAAGCGCCTGTTCCAGGACCTTGGCGACATCGCGCATTCAGCCTACGGGCTGGATGCGATCCAGACCGTGGACGCGCTGCAGGAGCGGGAAACCCTTGGCCCCACCGGCGTGGGGCATGGCGTGGCGCTGCCGCATGCGCGTCTGCACGGGCTGAAGACGGTGATCGGCGTGTTCCTGCGGCTCGAGAAGCCGCTCGATTTCGATGCGGTCGACCGGCAGCCGGTCGACCTCGTCTTCGCGTTGTTCGCGCCGAAGGATTCCGGGGTCGAGCATCTGAAGGCGCTGGCGTTGGTGTCGCGCACAATGCGCAACCCCGAAACCTGCGCCAAGCTGCGGGCGAACACCGACCCGGCAGCGCTGCACGCGGTGCTGACCGCCGCGCAGGGCGCACAGGCGGCCTGAGCTCAGGCCACCTTCCAGTCCGAAAATCCGAACTGCATGAAGTCGCGCGTGTAAGCCTCACGCGCGGCTTTTTCCAGGGACGGGGTCCAGATCTGCGCAAGTTTCACCGGCGCAGTGTCGCCGTCCTGCGCCACGAAGGCCGGCGCCTCGACCCCAGCGGCGTGGGCGAGATAGGCCAGATCCCCGGCGAGGTGGTCTTCGCGCGCGACGAGATCGGGCGGCGAGATCTGGGCAAAGCCCTGCAGCGTGGCCGACTGGCTGGCCCAGAGCGTGTGCACCGGCAGGCTCGTTTGCGCGTTCAGGTTCGATTTCAGCCAGATCAGGAAGGCCTCGAGCCCGTCGGCCCAGTCGGCGGCGGGCAGGGTCTTGCCCTCGGCGGGCAGCGGCAGCTTGTAGGTGTCGCGCAGCACGGTGCGGATCCCGGCCAGGTTGTTCCAGCTCTGCACCGCGGCAAAGGCAAGATGGGCGCGCAAAAGCGGATGGCGCAGCACGGTGAAGCTGCGGTGCCCGGGGTGCTGGCGCTTCCATTGCCGCAGGGTCTTTTGCGAGAAATCCTCGGTCAGCGCCCCAAGCCCGCCAAGCCAGGAACGCAGCGGCCCGTCCGCGGCCGGGCGCAGCGGCATGTAGAGCAGCCCCGCCTCGCAGCCGATGAAGCCCGGCACGTTCGGGCCGCGGCGCGGCTCGAAATTCGGCGTGCGCGACAGGTTGAAGCGGTCCATCCGGGCAAGCGAGGCTTCCATCTCCGGGAAGTTCGTCACCTTCTCCTCGAGCGCCTCGGGGTTCTGCACCACAAGGTTCGAGGGCAGGGCGCTCAGCCGCCCCTCGACGCCGAGCCAGGCGGCAAGCCCGTTCAGCACCGCAAGATCCTGCGCATCCTCGTAGTCGATGTAGAAGGCGCTTTGCCCCGAGACCTGCAGCGCGTGCATCAGCATCACCTGGAACCCCTGCAGCTCGGCCAGGTGCGTTTCGAAGTCCGTGGCGTCGAAGGCGGTGCGGACCGCCTTGCGGTTCCTGGCATCGCCCAGCTTCCACTGCCCGGTGGCGCGGGCGATCTGCAGGCTGACATAGCTCTCGATCGGGTTGCGGGTCAGCACGATCTTGGCGCAGCGCGGATCGTCGAGCATGGCGCTCAGCACGCGCGCGTCGTGATCGTGGAAGTAACGGCAGCCATTCAGCCCCGGCGCCGTGCGGATCCGCTCCCACAGCACCAGCGGGTCGGCATCGCGCTCGGCCCGGCTGACGCCGAGGAGAGACGTCTTCTTCGGATAGCCGATCAGCTCGGGGTTGAACGGCTCGCCATGGCAGCTGACGCCGTCAAGCATGTTCAGCGCCGCCTCGAGCAGGTTCGAGCCGGTACGCATCTCGGCAAAGATCACGAAGCTGTCGAAGGAGGCCATGTCATTTCACCAGATAGGGGCGCCCGCGGCGCGTGTGTTTCGGATGCGGGTCATCGCCCACCGGGAAGTCGCCCATCAGGCGCGGCTGCATGCCCTGGTTCTTCAGGTTCTGCAGGAACTGGCCGAAGCCGGTCAGGTCGACCATCTGCGGCGCCTCGGTCAGCCGGCGGGTGCTGCGCGGGCTGATTTCGTCGATGATCGTCTGCAGCGGCTCCATCGGGTTCTCGATGAAATCGGCCATGGTCCAGATCCGCACCCGGGCCTTCACATACATCGAGCGCAGGATGTCGAGGTGATCGGTCTCGATCCGCTGCAGCCGCGCCGCCTCGCGCCGGATCTCGCGGAAGTTGCGGTTCGAGCGGAACAGCGGCACCGCCCAGGCTCCGCTGATCACCGAGATCTGCGCATTCGGGTCGGTGGCGGTGAACCAGTCGATCGACTGGTTGTCGCGCGGCGAATACATGAAGCACTGCCGTTCGCCACGGGCGTTCCAGATCAGGTTGGCGAGGAAGCCGCGCGGGTTGTAGTCGCGCAGCTTGGCGCTGTCGGAGAGGCAGCCGCTGAACATCGTCTCGCCGCCGCCGAACTCGACCCGGTCGGGGCCGAAGAGATGGCCGTGCACGCGGGCGACGACGTATTTCGACAGCCAGCCCTCGAAGTTTTCGAAAAGATCGGAAAACCCCTGGAACACCGAGTAGGGCGCCGAGGTCTTGCCGTTCTCATGATCCTGGCGCGGGAAGCGGCTTTGCATGTAAAGCCCCGGCCGGCCCTTGGTGCGCCGCTCGACCGCCTTCGAGAACAGCCGGTCGATCTTCGCGGGGTTCGGTTCGGCGGGCGGGCTGACCGCGGGGCGGGGGCTCAGGAAGGTGGCGTAGAGCCGGTCGGCCTTGGGCCAGATCTTGCGCGCGACGAAGCAGTCCGAGCGGCGCAGGAGCTGCAGGTGATCGTCGTAGAAGATGTGCGGCTTGCCCTGATAGTCGAACTTCGACAGCGTCAGCGAGCGGCTTTCGATGCTGGTGGCGTAAAGCCGGGAGAGCGACTGGAAATAGCTTTCGTCGGGGATCCAGACGCGCTTGAAGAAGCGGTCGTACATCGGCCGGTCCGGGTCTTCGAGGATCGCGCTCAGCGTCTGCCGGGTCAGGCACCACCACTGGCTGCCCAGATGCGGCACGAGCCCCGCGGGCAGGCGGCGCTTGACGCCGATCCGGCGCTGGAAATCGACATAGCGGTCGAAGAGCCGGCGCTGCTTCTTCCAGGAAAACGGGAAGCGCAGGGTGAAGCGCTCCATGTCCATCCCGCCCACCGTCCAGCCGACCTCGGCGGTGGTGACGCTTTCGATGAAATCGGTGTGCGGGCGGGCATCGAGATAGGCGACCAGCTCCTCGACCGGGCGCAGCGGCAGGCACGAGCCCGAGGCAAGGAAGACATGGCGCACCTCGGCGTGGCGGGCAAGCATCTGCTCGGCCCCCGACTGTGCCGCGGCGACCAGGGAAAAGGTGCCCCATTCGCACTTGTAGCGCTTCGAGAAGGAGACGGTGTCGAGGTCGGCGAGGCTTTTGCCGAGCGCGGCATAATCCTTTGCCGGCACCCGCGCGTCGACGTGGATCACCACCGGCGCGCCGCTTTCGGCCCAGTAGCGCGCGACCTCTGCCGCGCGGTGCAGCGCCGTGTGGCACATCATCACGAACCCGACCGTCACCGCCGCCCCCTCACGCCCAGTTGCCCTTCGACATGAGCCCGAGAATCTCGAGCTGGCGCCAGTTGATGTATTTCTCGGACCATTTCGTCCACAGGTCCGGCTCGGTGCTCAGCGTCTCCTGATAGGCGGCATATTCGCGCGAGCCGGAGTAATGCTCGCGCCGTTTCATCTCTTCCGCCACCTTGGCGGTCAGCGGCGACAGGAACTTCGCGTGCAGCAGGCAGCCCGAGGCCTTTTCGCCGCCCCATTCGTCATAGACCATGTTCAGCCCGCGCGGCAGCAGCATGTGGGTCGAGGAGGCGAAGACGAAGTCGCGCTCCCATTTCACCAGCGGGATCTTGTTCAGCGAGGGCGCCGCCTCGGGTGTCTTCGAGAAGAACATCCGCGCTCGCGGCCCGCCCTGGATCCAGAGGTTCTGGAAATACCAATTGCGTTCGATCGTGTAATTGCCGGCATCGAACCAGGCGGCGATCTCGAACGGATTCTGGCCTTCGCGATAGGGCACGGCGTCGATCGGCCCCTTCGGATACATGTCGAGCAGCATCGCCGGGAAGGAGCGGATGTCGTAGGTGTCGAGCCAGTCGGTCAGCGCCTCGATCGGGCGGGTGTCGCAAAACGGGTAGACGAAGAACTCGTCCGGGTCGACGGTCAGCGTCCAGTGCCCGGTGCCGTAATGGCGCAGCAGGTGGTTCAGCCAGTCGACGCCGAAGGACGCGGCCTTGTAGCTTGCCCCGGTGCTCCACAGCGAGACATCCTCCTGCGCCGCGAGATAGGCCGCCGAGCCGTCGTCCGAGCCGTTGTCGACGATCAGGAAATGCCTGATCCCGAGGTTGCGGTAGTAGCGCAGGAAATAGGGCAGGCGGATGCGCTCGTTGCGCAGGGTGACGAAGGCAAGGATATCGGCGCGGGCAATCGCCCTGGTGCGGTCGACGACGACGCTGAGCTCCCGCCGCTTGCGGAACGAGTGCAGCTGACGCCGGCGGCGCTCCATCCTCAGGCGATATAGGCTTCTCAGGTTCACCGACCGTCTCTCACCAGCAAGCTGCACACGAGGCAATGTCGGACGGAGTGCCATTGAAGCAGGGTAAACAGTTTCCGGATCGGAAACCTTCTCCCGCTGTTGCCTGCCCGTCCCGCCCGGCCTCATCAAATCCCTGGCAGAATAGGCGCTCCCGGCGGGCGCGTAAACAATTGCCTCAGTGCGGTCAACGGTTTGGCCCGGACCAGTTGCCCCGCGTCATCAGTCCGAGCGCCTCGAGGCCGCGCCAGTCGGAGAGCCGGTGCGAGTGGTCATCGCGCAGGACTGGATCGGCGATGATCCCGTCATAGTAACCATCATAGCGCTCGGCATGGGTGAAATGCTCGCGCCGCAGCTTCTCGTCGCGCGATTTCGCGATCACCTCGCCAAGGAACTTGGTGTGCAAAAGCACCCCGGTCGGCGCCTGCAGCCGTGCGTCGAAGCCCGCATTCAGCCGCCGCGGCAGGGCGATATGGGTCGAGCTGACATAGGCATAGCGCCAGTGCCAGCGGATCAGCGGGGTCTTGTGCAGATGCGGCGCACGGTCCGGGGCGTCGGCGAAGAAGACCCGCTGCCGCACCCCGCCGCGGATCGAGATATTGCCGAATTTCGGCTGGTATTCCCAGTCGTAGCCCTCGGCATCGAAGAGCGGCAGGGCCTGTGTCGGGTCTTCGCCGGGCGCGGCATGGGCGGTGGAAAGCGGTCCCTCGGGATAAAGGTCGAGCATCATCGCCGCCATCATCGGCAGGCCGCGGGCATCAAGCGCCGTGGTCAGCTCGCGCAGCGTCGCGCGATCGCCATGCGGAATCAGCAAAAGCTCGTCGGCATCGACGGTCAGGCACCAGTGCCCGCTGCCGTGGCGCGCGAGCAGCCCGTTCAGCCAGTCCATCCCGAAGCGGGAGCCGCGATAGCTTGCCCGGGTCGTCCAGAGCGAGACGTCGGGTTCGGCCGCGAGCGCCTCGGGGCTGCCGTCGGTGCTGGCATTGTCCACGAAGAGGAAATGATTCACCCCAAGCGCCCGGTAATGGCGCAGGAAGAACGGCAGCCGCGCCGCCTCGTTCCGGATCGTGGCGAAGAGCAGGATATCGTCCTTGCGGATCTGCGCCGTCCGGTCGATGCGCGGCGTCAGGTGACGCCGGCGCCGCCGGATCGCGCGGGCCAGCAGGTAGCGGCGCTTCGCGCGCAGCCGCCCTGCCTGCCACAGATCAGCAAATGACGTCATGGCACCCCCCATGGGGTGTCATTTTTCATAATGGCCGCTCTGATGCCAGCGCCAAGCATCGGCGATCATCGTCGCGAGCTCGGCGCGCTTCGGGGTCCAGCCCAGCGTGCTGACCGCCTTGGTCGAGCCCGAGACCAGCACCGCGGCATCGCCCGGCCGCCGCTCGCCCTCGAGGATCGGCACCTCGCGGTTTGTCACCGCCCGCGACTGCGCGATCACCTCGCGCACCGAGAAGCCCTTGCCGGTGCCGAGGCAGAACACCTCGGAGGGGTTGCCGGCCTCGAGCCATTTCAGCCCGAGCACATGCGCGTCGACCAGGTCCGAGACGTGGACATAATCGCGGATGCAGGTGCCGTCGGGGGTGGCATAGTCCGAGCCGAAGACGGTCAGCGCCGGGCGCCGCCCGTCGATCGCGTCGAGCATCAGCGGGATCAGGTGCGTCTCGGGGCGGTGGAATTCGCCGACCTCGGCCTCCGGGTCGCCGCCCGCCACGTTGAAATAGCGGAAGATCACCGAGCGCAGCCCGTGGCTGTTGCCGAAGTCGCGCAGGATGTCCTCGATCGCCCGCTTCGAACCGCCATAGGCGTTGATCGGCATCTGCCGGGTGGTCTCGTCCAGCACCACCCCGTCCTGGTCGCCATAGGTGGCGCAGGTCGAGGAGAAGACGAAATCGAGGCAGCCGGCGGCGACTGCCGCCTCGATCAGGGTGAGTGAGGAAAGCACGTTCGCGCGCCAGTATTTGCCGGGGTCCTTCATCGACTCGCCGACGAGGCTGAGCGCGGCGAAATGCATCACCGCGACCGGCTGCCACCTGGCGAAGACTTCGTCGAGCCGCGCGCGGTCGGCAAGCTCGCCCTCTTCGAGCGGACCGAACTTCACCGCGTCGCGCCAGCCGGTGACGAAGCTGTCATAGGTGACGGGCACATAGCCCGCCGCCCGCAGCGCCTTGCAGGCGTGCGAGCCGATGTAGCCGGCGCCGCCGGTGACCAGAACGTGCTTTGCCATCGTCGCTTACTCGGCCGCCTTCTGCATCGCCATGATGTCGGACAGGAAGCCCGCGAACTCGTCGCGCAGGTCGGGGCGCGCTAGGCCGAAGGCCACCGTCGCCTGCAGGAAGCCTGCCTTCGAGCCGCAGTCATAGCGCTGGCCGCGGAAGCGGAAGCCGTAGACCGGGTTGCCCTTGGTCAGTTCCTCGGCGATCGCGTCGGTCAGCTGGATCTCGCCGCCGGCACCTTCCTTCTTCTGGTTGAGGTTGTTCATCACCTCGGGCGTCAGGATGTAGCGGCCGATCACCGCGAGGTTCGAGGGCGCCTCTGCCGCCTTCGGCTTCTCGACCATGTGGCGCACCTTGACCATCTGGCCGTTCTCGCTCTCGATGTCGAGGATGCCGTAGGACGAGGTCTTGTCCATCGGCACTTCCATCGCCGCGACGACGTTGCCGCCGGTTTCGGCATGGGCTTCCATCATCTGTTGCAGACACGGCGTGTCGGCGGCGATCACGTCATCGGTCAGGATCACCGCGAAGGGCTCGTCGGCGACGAGCTTGCGCGCGCACCACACCGCATGGCCAAGGCCGAGCGGGCGGTTCTGACGGACATAGGCGATGGCGCCGGAATCCATGTTGGTGGCCTGGAGCGCTTCGAGAAGCTCGGTCTTGCCCTTCTTGCGCAGCGACGCCTCGAGTTCGGGGGCGTCGTCGAAATAATCTTCAAGGGCGGACTTGCCGCGCGAGGTCACGAAGATGAATTCCTTGATGCCAGCCGCACGGGCCTCGTCAATCGCGTATTGGATGAGCGGCCGGTCGACCAGGGTCAGGATCTCTTTCGGGATCGCCTTGGTCGCCGGGAGGAAGCGGGTCCCGAGGCCGGCGACGGGAAAAATCGCTTTCGTGACCTTGCGTTTCATTATGCACCTTTTTGATATGAGCCTGCCGGCTCGCATAGACACAGCGGCATTCTCGTCCAGATGGGGCGGGTTCTCAAGCGCGCTGCTGGGGGGAAAAATCAGTTGCGAAAAAAAGCTGCGGATTTCAGCTCATTGTTGCAGAGAAGAGGATTTCCCGCAGGGGTGTGGCCACGTCTTGCGGCGGGGTGGGCGGCCGCGGCGAATCGGGGTGACGCCGCGGCAGGCCGGGTCACTTCGCCAGCAGTACGCCGGGGGCGTAGGCGATGAAGAACGGGTTGGCGAAGCCGTCCTTGCCATAGACGAAGGGGGCGTGGTCCTCGAAACGGACCATCTTGCCGCCGGCGCCGCGCAGCACCGCATCGCCTGCCGCGGTGTCCCATTCCATGGTGCGGCCGAGGCGCGGATAGAGATCGGCCTCGCCGGTGGCGACGAGGCAGAACTTCAGCGACGAGCCCGCCGAGGTCATGTCCTTCACCGCATAGCGCGCGATGTAGTCATCCGTCGCCTGGTCGCGGTGCGATTTCGAGGCGACGACCATCAGCCCACGGTTGTCGGGCACCGAGACGGTGATCGGACGCTGCTCGCCGGGCGCATCCTTGGCGAAGACGGGGCCGACCTCCTCGACCGAACGGCCGTCGGCGAGGGTGTAGAACAGCCGCCCCTTCGCTGGCGCATAGACCACGCCGCGCAGCGGCACACCGTCCTCGACATAGGCGATGTTGACGGTGAAATCGCCGCGGCGCTGGACGAATTCCTTGGTGCCGTCGAGCGGATCGACGATCAGGAAGGTGCTGACGTGCTGGCCATGCGAGGCGGCCTGCTCCTCGGTGACGAGGGCCATCTGCGGGAAAGCCTCGGCGAGCCCTTCCGAGATCAGCGCGTCCGCGGCCTCGTCCGCCTCGGTGACCGGAGAATTGTCGGATTTCGACTTCACCTCGAATTCGGGGGAGGTGTAGATCTCCATGATCCTGTCGCCGGCCTCGAGGGCGAGCCTGCGCATGATCGTCACCAGACGGTCGAAATCCATTTTACACTCCATTCCGGCCACATCCGGGCCCAATTGCCATGCTCTGTCCGAGAACTTAAGGTGAGTGGCAAGGGATCGGCAAGTTTTCCGCGCCAGAATCGTCACCAGGGAGCAGGGCAGCAGCATGTTCAGGGCGGAGCGCAGCAAGAGCACCCTCGGGTCGACCTTCAGCCTGCTGGAGCTGATCTACCATGCGACGGTGCGCCATATCCGCCGCTCGCAGGGCAATGCCATCCTCGGTCTGCTGCGCAACATGGTGCAGACCTTCCTGCTCGTGCTGAGCTTTTACGTGATGTATTCGGTGCTCGGCCTGCGCGGCAACACGGTCCGCGGCAACTTCCTGCTCTACATCATGAGCGGGATCTTCCTCTACCTGACCCACACCAAGGCGATGGGCGCGGTGTTCGGCGCCGAAAGCTCGACCTCGGCGATGATGAAACACGCGCCGATGACCACCGCCGTCTCGATCACCGCCGCGGCGCTGAGTGCGCTTTACCTGCAGGTGCTGTCGATGGTGGTGGTGCTCTACATCTACCACGCCGCCTGGGGGCCGATCGAGATCTACGACTGGGTCGGCGCGATGGGGATGGTGCTGCTGTCGTGGTTCACCGGGGTGGCGCTCGGGCTCGTGTTCCTTGCGGCCAAGCCCTGGGCGCCGGGGTTCGTCGGCATCGTGCAGGCGGTCTATTCCCGCGCCAACATGATCGCCTCGGGCAAGATGTTTGTGGCGAACAACCTGACCCACAAGATGCTGGCGCTGTTCAGCTGGAACCCGCTGTTCCACACCATCGACCAGGCGCGCGGCTATACCTTCATCAACTATAACCCGCATTTCTCGAACTGGCACTATTCGCTGATCGTCGGGCTGGCGCTCTTGATGATCGGGCTGATGGGCGAGTTCTACACCCGGCAATATGCCTCGCTCAGCTGGAGTGCGCGGCGCTGATCAGCGCCGCCGGATCGTGTCGCCCAGCTGCAGCACGGGTTCGAGTTCGATCACCTCGCCGCCGATCATGCCGCCGTGCGGGCGCCCGGCGATGATCTCGGCGGCCTTGCGGCCGATCTCGCGCCGGCAGGCGTCCATCGTGGCCAGCCGCCGCGGCAGCCCGTCGAGCAGGTCGACGCCGTTGAACCCCGCAAGACCCAGCCGTTCGGGCACGTCATAGCCGTTCTCGAGGCACCACAGGAGCCCACCCGCGCCGATCATGTCGTTCGAGTAATAGAGGAAATCGAGATCGGGGTTGCGCGCGAGGATCGCCTGCGTCATCTCGCGCCCCTTCAGCAGCGCCGAGCCGCCCGAGTAGAACTCGGTGTCACTCACCGCGAGACCGGCCTCGGCGAGCCCCTCGCTGAAGCCCTCGAAGCGTTTGCGGGCGCGGTGGTCCTCGGGCATCTTGGTGCCGAGGAAGCCGATCTTGCGATAGCCCGCGGCGACGATCGCCTCGGCCATGTGCCGCCCGGCGCGGCGATGCGAGATGCCGACGACCGAGTCGACCCCCTCGCCATCGACATCCATGATCTCGACCACCGGCACGCCGGCGTTCTCGAGCATCGCGCGCGCCGCCTCGGTATGCTCGAGCCCGGCGATGATCACCCCCGAGGGGCGCCACGACAGCATCTCGTAGAGCACGGCCTCTTCCTTGTCGGGGCGGTAGTTGGTGACGCCCACGACCGGCTGCAGCCCGGTGTCCTCGAGTTCGGCCGAGATCCCCGAGAGCACCTCGGGGAAGACCAGGTTCGACAGCGACGGGATGATGACACCGACCAGGTTCACCCGCTGCGAGGCCAGCGCGCCGGCGATCTTGTTCGGCACATAGCCGAGCGTTCGCGCTGCCTCGAGCACTTTCATGCGCGTCGCTTCCGACACGTCGCCACGGTTGCGCAGCACGCGGCTGACCGTCATCTCGGAGACCCCGGAGGCCTCGGAGACGTCACGCAGGGTCAGGGGGCGGCGCGGGTCGGCTGGAAAGCGGGCCAATCGAAAACCTTTCGTGAATGCCTCTCATCCTTAGCGCCAAATATTTCCGTTGCGCAAGCGCCTGGCAAGCGCTATGTTAGCGGTAACGGTAACGGGCGAGACTCCGAAAAACCCGAAGCCGAACAGCTGCCGCGTGTAGACTCCGATCGCAGCAGGGAATTGAGGGGGGGAGCGGTGGGCCAAAACGCTCCCCCTTTTCATGTCCGCAGTTTCCCTTGTTCTTCCTGTCCGCGCGCTTGCGTTTCGGCGGTTTTCCTCGCAAAAGAGACGGGTGTGGCCCCGTGGCTCAACTGGATAGAGCAGCCCCCTCCTAAGGGGCAGGTTGGTGGTTCGAATCCACTCGGGGTCACCATTTATTTCTGTAAAATCAGTAAGATGCGGCATTCCACCTCGGTGCGGATGCAGCTTCCGTCCGGATTTTCCGTGCCGAACCATCGAACGGAGGAAGAACGCCGGTCCAAATCCCGTACAGGCTGGCGGCATCTCCAAGGCTCAGGCGCCACAAATCCGCATGAAAAACCCCGGCTCGGCGGCAACCGGGTCCGGGGTCAACATTGAACAGAAAGCGCGAAACTTCCTGCACGAAGATTTTCCAGAGGAACGCCGATGCCGTTCCACCGGGGGGAAGCTGGCGGGGATCGTCACCGTGTACCTCGGCGCGGGGCTGCCTGATCAGGATGCCGCGGCGGGCAAGCTGATGACGGCACCTTCGCCCCTCGGCGCGATGGGTTCCCACGCCCTGTAGCGGGCGCGCTGGGACAGCCCATTCGTCGCTCTGTTCCGGAAGCGGGCATCTCCGGTCCAGGTTGGTGTCAGCAACCAGACCCCACCGGAACATCGCCGGGAACCACCTCAACCAGACCATGCACCCCGCTCAGGGACAGCATCGGAGCGCATATTGGGCCGTTGGTTCAGTTCATTTCGCCTGTTCCGCGAGCACGCCTTGCAGCACGATCCCGATGTGGCGCTCGGTCTGGTCGAGCAGCGACTCGATCGGGCGCGCCGGGGCGGCAACGAAATTGCCGAAGTCCTGCGTGATCAGGCCGAGGAGGATCTCGGCCAACGCCGCGGCATCGACCGAGGCGCGGATCTTCCCGGTCTCCTGATAGCGCAGCACCAGCCGGATGTAATGGCGCAGGATCAGGGTGTTGAGCCGCGCGCCGGTGCGGCTTGCCGGGCCTTCGGGCTCGAGGAAGGCCGCCGACAGGATGACCCGCCAGCACTCGCGCGAGAGACGCCGCATCGCCTGGCGGGCCAGCAGCGATTCGAAGGCGATCACCCCCTGCAGCGGCTCCTCGGGCAGGTTGCTCAGGAAGGCGCGCCGTTCGGGCAGCGAGGCGCGGACATGGCGCAGCGCCAGCGCCATCAGCAGGTTCGGCTTGGTGGCGAAGTAGTTGTAGACCGTCGCCGGCGCGACCAGGGCCTGTTCCGCGATCGCCTCGATATGCGTGCCTTCATAGCCACGCTCGCGGAACAGAAGCGCCGCCGCATCCAGAACCTGCTCGGCCCGCAGCTGCTTGTTCCGCTCTCTCAGGCCGCCCTGCGCCATCGCGGTTTTTTTCGGAAGTGACATTCTTTTGGGCATGTCGGGTCGCTCCACTCCCTGATATATATTTGACTCTAAATTTAAAGTTCGCACAAAATAACCGTAACCCATCGAGTCTTAAACGGCCTGCGGACCGTGGCAAAGCAGGAAATGCCCGCGGCGGGGGAAGACCATACGGCATGTCCGGGCCAATGGGCTGCGCCGCCCCCTCAGACCGGGGTGCTGCAACCGCTCAGGAAGGTGCTGCGCTGGCCGAAGGGGGGGCGCGGTGGGGCGGCCCCGGCGCCGACGCGGGACGCCTGCTGCACCTGTTCCGCCCCGAGAACAGCCGGCCGGACCGACCTGTCGGCGCAGCGGCGCGACGGCCCGCACGTGGCGGTGCCGCGGATCATCGAGATCTCGCACCATTGCTTCCCGTGCCAGGCGATGGATGTGCCCGGCCGGTGCATCAAAGGCGGTGGACTTGCCGGCGGCCCGCCGGCGGGTCAGGACTGTAAAAGCGCAAGCGCAACCGCGCCGGGGCTTTGGAAGCTGATCCCGGAAATCTGCGCCCTGGCGAAATAGATCCGGTTCAGCTTTTCGAAGGATTCGGCGCCCGAGATCAGCGCAAGATCCGACGTTCCGAAAACCTCGAAGGCCTTCTTCTGATAGATCTCCACCTGCTGGTCGACATTGAGGGCCGCGACCTCCGATGGCAGGCCCAGCGCCGTCTGCAGGAAGGAACTCATCGGCCGCGAGCCGATGACAGCGTACCAGCCTGCCCGCTGCGTGCTCTGCTTCGCGGCGATCTCGGGCAATTCGCGCCGGGCCGAAAGCGCCAGCCTGAGGCTGTCATCCGCCTCGCCCACCGCCGCCTCGAACTGACGGTTCTCGTATTTCTGCAAGATCTCGTCGGCGAAATCGGAAAGCTGCGTGCGCGGCACCGAGAAGTCACCGAAGCCGAACGCCTCGGACAGCTTGAGATAGCTTTTGTCGGAGAGCGTGTTCGCGAGAGACTTGGAATCGAGCGTGCCTTCGTTCAGCACCTTCAGGATGAAATACTTGTTGTTGATGTCGCCTTCCAGGCCGAAGGCGCCAAGCGCCACGGACAGCAGGCGGCGATCCGAAACGAGGTCTTCCGCGGTCCGGATCGAGCCGATCTTCTCGCGGAAATAGGTCTCGTTGCGCTGGATGTCAGGCGATGCGGTGAAGGCCGCCATCTGTCGCCCCATCGTCCGGTTCAGCAGGCTCCAGCCGGCATAGCCACCGAACGGCAGGACGGGGGTGTAGCTCATGCTCCGGTCGCGGCGAGAAGCCGCTCCTCTCTCGGCAGCAGACTGCGCAGTGCCTTCAGCGCCTGGTAGGTCTGCCCCTCGATCACCGCCGAGGTCGCAAGCGCCAGCTGCGCGCGGCTGTCATGATCGGTGAGGGCCTGGCTCAGTTGCTCGATCCCGCGCAGCAGTTGCACCTTCGCCTCGTCCCACTCGGCATCGCCCGACAGGACGAGCTGCGCGATGTAGCACACGCGCCGGACCGGCGTGTTGACCTCGTCGGGATGGACCGCGTCGCGCAGGCGCAGGATATGGGCATTGGGCGTCATGATCGCCAGCCGCGAGCGCCGCTCGCCATTCTCGATCACCGCGCCGTTGATCAGGACCCTTTCCTTCGGGGCCAGCTTGAGAACAAGACCCGTCATCCGTGTGCCCCCTCGTTGCGCAATCCCCTCATGATCGCGGTGTTGATGTCGACGAGAACCTCCGCCCGGGCCTGACCGAGCAACACCTTGCGGCTGTGCGCCTGGGTGAATTCCGCCAGATAGAAGAGGCGTGCGCGCAGCGGCGCGGGCAAGGGGTTTTGCGGCAGCGCGACATCCGTCGCCAGAATGGTCCACAGCCGCCGGTTGTCATGGATCGCGCTGGCGAGTTCGACGAAATCGGCACGCGCCTCGGCCTGTTTCAGCCGTCGCGTCACGCGCGCGAAGACCTCGTATTCGGTGGCACGCAGCGTGCGGATCGGCTGCGCGGGGTTCTCGTAGGCCGTCTTGGCCATGGTCGTCGCGGACACGGCAATACCTTTCTGTATTGGGGAAGACATCGCGCAGCTTTGGCGCGGAAAGCGGGGCGCCTCGGGGCGCCCCGCCGGGTGTCATCACTTGAACAGCGAGAGGATGTTCTGCGGCTGCTGGTTCGCGATCGACAGCGACTGGATGCCGAGTTGCTGCTGTGTCTGCAGCGCCTGCAGCCGGGCCGATGCCTCTTCCATGTCGGCATCGACGAGCGCGCCGATGCCGGTCTTCATCGCATCGGTCAGCTTCGAGACGAAATCCGCCTGGATGCCCAGCCGGTTCTCGACCGAACCGAAGTCGGCCGCCGCCGTCGTGGCCTTCTCGATCATGCTTTCGATGTTGACCAGCTGCGCCGAGAGCGTCGAGCCGTCGGTCACGTCGATCGTCGCCAGCAGCGAGAGGTCGCCGGAATCGGCGTTCTTGTACTGACCGGTCACCGTCAGCGCGTCGGCACCGGTGTTGGCGAGCGAGAGCGTCCCCGTCGTGGTCGAATCGTCATAGGTCACGGTCAGTCCCGAGATCCCGAGCCCGTCGATCGCGTTCTTGAGCCCGAAGGCGATCGACTCGGACTGGTCGACCCCCGCCCGCAGGTCGTCTTCGGTCACGGTATAGGTGGCGGCCTGGCCACCGATGTTCACCGAGATCGAATCGCCTGCCGCAAGACCCGCAACCGTACCGTCGACCACGATGGAGCCGGTTCCGGTGGTGGCATCGAGGCTGAAGGCGGTGGTGTCGGCACCCGCTGCGCTGAGCGATCCGGTGGCACCCGAACCCGTCGCGAAGACGCTGCGCGCGGTGTAGCCGCCGGTGGAGAAGTCCACGCCGCTCACCCCGATGTAGGAGGCCGAGACATTGCCCGACAGGTCGCGGTTGAGCGACGACAGGATGTTGGTGGAGCCCTTGCTGCCGTCGATCAGGTTCAGGCCGTTGAACTGCGCCGAGCTGACCACCGAGGAGATCTGCGCCTTCAGCGCCTCCACGTCGGTCTGGATCTTGTCGCGGTCAACGTTCTCGTCCTGCGCGGAAACGATCTTCGACTGCATCTGGGTCAGCAGATCGGTCACCGTCTCCGCCGCCTGGCGGGCCACGGCCACCGTCGATTCACCCAGCGACAGGCTGTCGGAGATGCCCTGGAACCCCTGGACGTCCGCCTCCATCACCTTGGAGATGGCCCAGACCGCGGCATTGTCCTTCGCGCTGCTCACCGTCTTGCCGGTCGAGATCTCGCTTTGCGTCTTCGACAGGCTGGAGTTGATGCCCTTGAGCGTCTGCAGCGCAACCATGGCGCTGGTGTTCGTCAGAATGCTGGACATATCAGGTCCTTCACTTTCCATTCGGCGCTTTGCGCCGGCTTCAGGTGCCGCCCTTTTTGGAAACGGCGCTCGTGGCGTTCTGACCATGCGGCACGCCTGTTGCGTCGCCGCGCCATTCCATCGGAATGCGAGCCGATCCTTGCAAAGAGATGCTAACGGAAAGCTAAGGGCCGGCATTTCTGCCGGCCCTGATTGCCTCAAATTTTCTGTGTCGGGGTAACGGCTCAGTCGACGCCCATCTGCGCGAGATAGCCCTCGATCAGCGGCACGTCGCTCGGATTGTTCAGCTCCCAGAATTTCGCGCCGGGGGCAAAGACTTCGACCGTCGAGACCGGGTAGCCGTTTTCGAGGAAGCGCAGCTGTTCGAGCCCTTCGAGCAGCTCGAGCGGGCCGGGCTCCCAGCCGGAATAGGCGGCGAGCGCCGCGCGGCGATAGGCGTAAAGCCCGACGTGGTGGAACACCGGCACGATGCCGTCGACCTCGCCCTTGCCATTGGTGAAGGGGATCACTTCCTTCGAGAAGTAAAGCGCCTGGCCGAGCCGGTTCGACACCACCGTGGTGGCGCCGACGCGACCGTTGCGGCGGTCCTCGATAAAATGGCCGACCGATTCGGCATCGCAGCGCAGCACCGGGGTAGCGATGCCGCAAGACGGGGTGTCGCGCATCGCGGCGATCAGCGCAGTGACGAAGCCGGGCGGCGTCAGCGGCGCGTCGCCCTGCAGGTTGACGATGATCTCGGCGCCGATCCCGGCGCGGTCGATCGCCTGGGCGACGCGCTCGGTGCCGTTGCGGCAGGCGGCATCGGTCAGGATCACCTCGGCGCCGATGCGGGCGGCCTCGGCGGCGATGCGGTCGTCATCGGTCGCGACGTAAAGCGAGATCTCGCCGCCCGCCTCCTCGATCGCCTTGCGCCCGGCCATCACCGAGCGCTCGAGCAGGCTGCGCACCGTGCCCTTCGCCCCCGTGAGCGTCGCAAGCGGCTTGCCCGGGTAGCGGGTCGAGGCATAGCGCGCGGGGATGATGATGCAGGCGTCGGCAGAGGTCATTTCGCGATCCGTTCCTTGTAAAGCGCATCGAAGGCACGCAGGTCGGCCACCAGGCCGGCGAGCTGGTCGATCGGGATCATGTTCGGCCCGTCCGAGGGCGCGTTGTCAGGGTCCTGATGGGTTTCGATGAAGAGCGCCGAAACCCCCACGGCGCAGGCCGCCCGCGCCAGCACCGGCGCGAATTCGCGCTGCCCGCCCGAGGTGGTGCCCTGTCCGCCCGGCTGCTGCACCGAATGGGTGGCGTCGAACACCACCGGATAGCCGGTGCGTGCCATGATCGGCAGGCCACGGAAATCGGTCACCAGGGTGTTGTAGCCGAATGAGGTGCCGCGGTCGCACAGCATGATGCGCTCGTTGCCGGTCGAGGCGACCTTGGCGGCGACATTGGCCATGTCCCAGGGCGCGAGGAACTGCCCCTTCTTCACGTTGATCGCCCGGCCGGTCTCGCCCGCGGCCAGCAGCAGGTCGGTCTGGCGGCACAGGAAGGCGGGGATCTGCAGCACGTCGCAGACCTCGGCGGCGATGGCGCAATGCCAGGGCTCGTGCACGTCGGTCAGCACCGGCACGCCGAATTCCTTGCCGATGTCGCCAAGGATCTGCAGCCCGGTCTCCATCCCCAGCCCGCGGGTCGTCGACAGCGAGGAGCGGTTCGCCTTGTCGTAGCTTGCCTTGAAGATGAACTGCGTGCCGGTCGGCGCACAGGCTTCGGCGATGCGCTCGGCCATCATCCGGGCATGGTCGCGGCTTTCGAGCTGGCACGGGCCGAGGATCAGGGCGATCGGGTTCGCCCCGCCGATCGCGATGTTGCCGATGGTCACGATGGAAGTCATGGTTCGTCCTTCACGCAATGCCTGCAGGCAGGTTCAAACGGCATATATGGGATTTCCGCGGCAAAAGGCAGCCCATTTGGCCGACCGGGGCCCCGCCGGCCGCAGGTGCGGTCTTCCGGCCATGAAAATGCCGCAGAATTCGGTTCTGATTGACCGCGGGCGCAATCTTTCCTTGCCCTGGCCCGCGACGGGTACGGCCTCAGGACGAATCGACAGATGAGACAACCGACGGCTTTCGAGCAGGAACTCCTGCAGTACATCAACCGCGCCCGGATGGATCCGGCCGGGGAGTTCGACGCGCTGATCGCCAATGCCGGCAGCCGCACCGCCGTCGCCTCTGACATCACCACCGCGATCCGCTATTTCGGGGTCGATCTCGCGCTGTTCCGCGAACAGCTTGCCGCCTATGACCCGGTCGCGCCGCTCGCCTGGAACGGGCTGCTCGCCGATGCCGCGCTCGGACACAGCCGGCTGATGATCGATCAGGACACGCAGGCGCACCAGCTTTCCGGCGAGGCCGCGCTCGGCCCCCGGATCCTTGCCACGGGCTATCCGGCGCTGCGGGTGGGCGAAAACATCTTCGCCTATGCCGAGAATGCGCTTTACGCCCATGCCGGCTTCTTCATCGACTGGGGCTATGGTCCGGGCGGGATGCAGGACCCGGCCGGGCACCGGATTACGATCCTGAACGGTGCCTATACCGAGGTCGGCATTGGCGCGCTTGCCGATCGGTCTTCCTCGACCACCGTCGGCCCCTGGGTGGTGACCCAGGACTTCGGGGCCCGCGCGGATGCCGTGCCACAGCTTCTGGGCGTGGTCTTTGACGATGCCGATGGCGATTCCGTCTACGATGCGGGCGAGGGGATGGGCGGCGTCACCGTCACCATCACCGGCAATGGCCACACGATGACCACCAGGACCTGGGACGCGGGCGGCTACCAGCTCGGTCTCGAACCGGGCAGCTATTCGGTGGTGTTCTCGGGCGGCGGGCTCGACGGCGTGGTGCGCGGCACGGTCACGCTCGGCGGCGAGAACGCGGCGCTTGATGCCCGCGCCGCGGATGCCGTTCCGGCGATCACCACGATCAGCGGCGATGCTGCGGCGAACCGGCTGGCCGGCACGGTCTGGGAAGACCAGATCTTCGGCCGCGGCGGCACCGACACGCTGATCGGCGGGGCCGGCGCCGACACGCTCGATGGCGGTTTCGGCAATGACCTGCTGAACGGCGGCTTCGGCCGAGATGTCCTGTTCGGCGGCAATGGCGCCGACACGCTCAACGGCGGCGCCGGGGCGGACCGGATGACCGGCGGCAACGGCTCCGACGTCTTCCATGTCGACGCTGCCGGCGACCTGATCGTCGAATGGCGAAGCTGGGGGGGACCCGACACGGTGATCGCCTCGGTCGATTTCTCGCTGACGATGGCGCATCTCGAGAACCTGGTGCTCACCGGCACGGCACTGCGCGGCATCGGCAATGCGCTGGCGAACCGGATCACCGGCACTGCCGGTGACAATTTCATCGACGGCGGCCGCAATGCCGATACCATGCTTGGCGGGGCGGGGGATGACGTCTACGTCGTGCGCGACGCCGGCGATCAGGTGATCGAATGGGCGAACCGCGGTCTCGACACCGTGCGCGCCTATGTCTCGACCGTGCTGCCGCAGAACGTCGAGCGGCTGTATCTGCAGCCCGCACGCGATGCCTCGGGGGCGGGGATCGAGGGGTTGAGCGGCACCGGCAATGCGCTCGCGAACACGCTCTTCGGCAATATGTTCGACAACACCCTGACCGGCCGGCAGGGAAATGACACGCTGCGCGGCGGCGGCGGCGCCGATGCCTTCGTCTTCGACCGGCTGCCGGGGGCGGAGAATGTCGACCACATCCTCGATTTCAACCGCAACGCCGCTGCCGAGGGCGACACGCTGCGCATGGCGCATTGGGCTTTCGCGGGGGTTGCGCGCGGCGCGCTGTCCGAAATGGCCTTCCACGCCGGGGCGAGGGCGCAGGATGCCGCGGACCGCTTCCTTTACGACGCGGCGGCCGGGCAATTGTGGTTCGACGCCGACGGCACGGGGGCGACCGACAGGGTGCTGGTCGCCACCTTCAGCGCCGGCACCGCGCTGAGCGCCGCCGACATCTTCGTGTTCTGAGCTGGCTCAGTCGCGCGAGAAACAGGCGGCGCGGCCGTCGACACGGATCGTCTGCGCCCCGTCCGAGATCGCCCGTGCCCGACGCGAGACGAAAGTCGACGGGTGCGAGGCCGAGCGCCCCTTCGGGTCGGGCAGCACCGCAGCCAGCAGCGCCGCCTGCCGGGCCGTCAGCTTGTCGGGCGTGGTGCGGAAATAGTGGAAGGCCGCGGCGTTCACCCCGAACACGCCCTCGCCGAATTCCGCGACGTTGAGATAGACCTCGAGAATGCGCCGCTTGCTCCAGACGAATTCGACCACCGGGGTCAGCGCCGCTTCCATCGCCTTGCGCAGCCAGCTGCGGCCCTGCCACAGGAAGACGTTCTTCACCGTCTGCTGGCTGATAGTCGAGGCGCCACGGTCGGCGCCGGCATCGATCGCCTGGCGGATCGCCTTCATGTCAAAGCCCCAGTGCCGGCAGAAATTCGCGTCCTCCGCGGCAACGACCGAGCGCGCCACCACCGGCGCGATCTCGTCCATCGGCGTCCATTGCTGATCGACCGAGCCGAGCCGGCGCATCTCCGACCAGATCGTCAGGGTGATCGGCGGGTTGACGACGGTGTAGGCGACAATGAGCGCGACATAGGCCGCCGCGCCCCCCAGCACGAGGCGCGCAAGCCAGCGCAGCGCCCACCGCAGGGGCGCACTTGCGCCCTGTGCGGCCGCGCCTGCGGCCTTCTTGCCCGGTGATGCCCTGCGTGCTGCCATGGCGCCATAAGTCATGCCCGGGCCGGTCAGGTCAAGATATCCGCGGCCCTCAATCGGGCCCGGCGCCGATCACCGGCTGCTTCCGTTCGGCGGCGGCCTCGGTCATCTCCTCGGCGCTGACCGCGGTGGTGCCGGCGCGCGCGATCGCCACGTGCAGCCGCGCCTCCATGTCCTCGGGCAGCTCGGTGCTCAGGCTGCGCCCGGTCGCGCCCAGATTGCGCAGTCGCTCGAGCACCTCGGCCGCCCGCGCCCGGCGCAGCAACAGGAAGAGCACGGCGCCCCCCTGCGGCAGCGCGGTGGCGGCGCGGCGCATGAAATCGTCGTTGATGCCGATGTCGGTATGCGCGCCCGCAAGCGCGCCGATGCCGGCGCCGATCGCGGCCCCCGCCACCGGCGCAAGAAAGACGAGCCCGATCAGCGCCCCCCAGACGGTGCCGCCAAGGGCGCCGCTGGCCGTCAGGTTCAGCGGCTGGTGCAAGATCACTCCGCCCTCCGCGTCGCGCGTCGCCACCACCATGTCCTCGGCGTCGAGGATGCCGGCGCGCTGCAGCTCGGCCAGCGAATCGCGCATGCCGAAAGCCGCCGCTTCGGTGTCGAAGGCCAGGATCAGAAGCTCAGCCATCTCGCTCTCCTTGTGGCTGCAAACGAACAGGGCGGGACCCGAAGGTCCCGCCCGTCAACGCCCGGAAACGGTATCCGGTTCCATCTCACTCGGCCGGCATCGCTGCCGGTTCGTCGCTCAGCGGATAGGGCAGATGCACCAGCATTTCCTTCGGGCAGACCTGCAGGAAGTTCGCCCGTTCCGACTCCCAGTTCTGCAAGATCTCCGAGGCCTTGCGCGAGCCGGTCTCCTTCGCATGCCGCTCGATCAGGCTGCGCAGCTGCGTCTCCCAATGCGAGTGGCCGATGCCGCAGGTCACGATGCTCTCGAGGTTCATGTAATCCTCGGCGAGACCTTCGGGATCGTAGAGATAGGCCATGCCCCCGGTCATGCCGGCGCCGAAGTTCGCGCCGATCCGGCCAAGGATCACCGCGACGCCGCCGGTCATGTATTCGCAGCCGTTCGAGCCACAGCCCTCGACCACCACCTTGGCGCCCGAGTTGCGCACCGCAAAGCGCTCGCCCGCGCGGCCGGCGGCAAAGAGATAGCCGTCGGTCGCGCCATAGAGCACGGTGTTGCCGATGATCGTGTTCTCGGCCGCGACGAGCGGCGAGGACATTGGCGGACGCACCACGATGGTGCCGCCCGACAGGCCCTTCGCTACATAGTCGTTGGCGTCGCCCGAAACCTCGATCTTCAGCCCCGGCGCCGCGAAGGCACCGAGCGACTGGCCGCAGGAGCCGGTCAGCTTCACGGTCAGATGGTCGGGCTGCAGCGCGTTGCGCATCCCGAAGTTCTTCACGATGTGGCTCGACGCGCGCGTGCCGATCGTGCGCAGCGTGTTGCGCACCGCATAGGACAGCTGCATTTTCTCGCCGTCCTCGAAGAAGCGGTGGCCGTCCTTGATGATCTCGGCATCCAGGGTGTCGGGCACGTAGTTGCGCGGCTTCGAGCGGTCGTAGACGATCTTGTCCCAGCCATCGACGGTGATCAGCAGCGGGTTCAGGTCGAGGTCATCAAGGTGCGCAGACCCGCGGCTGACCTGGGTCAGCAGGTCGGCCCGCCCGATCACCTCGTCAAGCGAGCGCGCGCCGATCGAGGCGAGGATCTCGCGCACTTCCTGGGCGTAGAAGGTGATCAGGTTGACCACCTTGTCGGCCGTGCCGTGGAACTTGGCGCGCAGCACCGGGTCCTGGGTGCACACGCCCACCGGGCAGGTGTTCGACTGGCACTGACGGACCATGATGCAGCCCATGGCGATCAGCGCCGCGGTGCCGATGCCGTATTCCTCGGCGCCCATCATCGCCGCCATCACGATGTCACGGCCGGTGCGCAGGCCACCATCCGTGCGCAGCGTGACGCGCTCGCGCAGTTTGTTCATCGCGAGGACCTGATGCGCCTCGGTCAGGCCCATTTCCCAGGGCAGGCCGGCGAACTTGATCGAGGTTGCCGGTGAGGCGCCAGTGCCGCCGTTGTGGCCCGAGATCAGGATGATGTCGGCCTTCGCCTTCGCCACGCCCGCCGCGATCGTGCCGACGCCCGACGACGCCACCAGCTTCACCGTGACCTTGGCGCGCGGGTTGATCTGCTTGAGGTCGTAGATCAGCTGCGCGAGGTCCTCGATCGAGTAGATGTCGTGGTGCGGCGGCGGCGAGATCAGCGTCACGCCCTTGGTCGAGTGCCGCAGACGTGCGATGAGCTCGGTCACCTTCATGCCCGGAAGCTGGCCGCCCTCGCCGGGCTTGGCGCCCTGCGCGACCTTGATTTCCAGCTCTTCGCAGTGGTTCAGGTATTCGGCGGTCACGCCGAACCGGCCCGAGGCCACCTGCTTGATCTTCGCCGACGGGTTGTCGCCGTTCGGTTCGGGCACGAAATGCGCCGGATCCTCGCCGCCCTCGCCACTGTCCGACTTCGCGCCGATGCGGTTCATCGCGACGTTCAGGGTCTTGTGCGCCTCCGGCCCGAGCGCGCCGAGCGACATGCCGGGGGTGACGAAGCGCTTGCGGATCGAGGTGATCGATTCCACCTCCTCGATCGGCACCGCCTTGCCGAGCGGCTTGATGTCGAGCAGGTCACGGATGTGAATCGGCGGGTTCGCCCGCATCATCGCCGAATACTGCTTCCACAGGTCATAGCTCGCCCGGTCGCAGGCCGATTGCAGCATGTGCATCGTCTGCGCTTCCCAGGCGTGCTTCTCGCCGGTGCGGCGCGCCTTGTAGAAGCCGCCGATCGGCAGCACGTCCTGACCGCCAAGCCAGCCCTTCGCATGCACCTGCTCCAGCTTGTGCTGGATGCCGTGCAGGCCGATGCCGGAGATGCGCGAATGCATGCCCGGGAAGAACTCGGCCACCATGGCGCGCGACAGGCCCACCGCCTCGAAGTTCAGACCACCGCGATAGGAGGAGATGATCGAGATCCCCATCTTCGCCATGATCTTCAGCAGGCCCGCGTCGATCGCGTCACGATAGCGGCGCATGTTGTCGACGAGCGAGCCGGTCAGCAGGCCGCGCTCGATGCGGTCATTGATGCTGTCCTGCGCGAGGTAGGGGTTCACCGTCGTCGCGCCCGCGCCGATCAGCACGGCGAAGTAATGGCTGTCGATGCATTCGGCCGAGCGCACGTTCACCGAGGTGAAGGTCCGCAGCCCCTTGCGGGTCAGCCACGAATGCACCGCCGAGGTCGCGAGGATCATCGGCATCGCCACCTTCTCGGCATCCTGATGCTCGTCGGTCAGCACGAGGTGCAGCGCGCCCGAGCGCACCGCGTCCTCCGCCTCGGCGCGGATCCGCTCGAGCCCCTCGCGCAGCGCTTCCTGATCGGCGCCGGCGGGGAAGGTGCAGTCGATCACCGTCACCGAGTCGCCGAAGACCTTCATCATCTCGGCATATTCGGCATTGGCGATGAACGGGCTTTCGAGGATCAGGATCTCGGTCTGCGAGCTGTCCTCGTCGAGCACGTTCTTCAGGTTGCCGAAGCGGGTCTTCAGCGACATCACCCGGCTTTCACGAAGGGAGTCGATCGGCGGGTTGGTGACCTGGGAGAAGTTCTGCCGGAAGAAGTGGCTCAGCGGGCGATACTGCTTCGACAGCACCGCGGGCGGCGTGTCGTCGCCCATCGAGGCGAGCGCTTCCTTGCCGTCCTCGGCCATCGGTGCAAGGATCTGCTCGAGATCCTCGAGCGAGTAGCCCGCGGCGATCTGCCGCTTGCGCAGCTCGGCGCCCGCGTGCAGCGCCTTTTCCGGCACGTCGCGCATGATCGCGTTCAGGTCGATCACCTTCTCGACCCAGTCGCCGAAGGGCTGGCTGTTGGCGAGCCGGTCCTTGATCTCCTTGTCGTGGTAGAGCCTGCCCTCGCGCATGTCGACGGCGATCATCTGCCCCGGCCCGAGCGCGCCCTTTTCGCGCACGTTCATCTCGTCGACCGGGACCATGCCCGCCTCGGAGCCCGCGATCAGCATGCCGTCGCCGGTCACCACATAGCGCATCGGGCGCAGCCCGTTGCGGTCGAGCCCGCCGCAGACCCAGCGGCCGTCGGTCATCGCCAGCGCCGCCGGGCCATCCCAGGGCTCCATCACCGCGTTGCAGTAGGCATACATGTCCTGCCACTTCTTCGGCATGTCGGTCGTCGCCTTCGACCAGGCCTCGGGCACCAGCATCGTCTTCGTCATCGGCGCCGAGCGGCCCGAACGCACCATCACCTCGAACACGGCATCAAGCGCGCCCGAGTCGGAGGTGCCCGACGGGATGATCGGCTTGATGTCCTCGGCCGCGTCGCCGAAGGCCGAGGAGGCCATGCGGATCTCGTGGCTCTTCATCCAGTTGACGTTGCCCTTCAGCGTGTTGATCTCGCCGTTATGGGCGAGCATGCGGAAGGGCTGCGCCAGCCACCACTGCGGGAAGGTGTTGGTGGAATAGCGCTGGTGGTAGATCGCGAAGGCCGATTCAAAGCGCTCGTCCTTCAGGTCCGGGTAGAACTCGGCGACCTGCTCGGCCAGCATCATGCCCTTGTAGATGATCGAGCGCGTCGACAGCGAGCAGATGTAGAGCCCGGAGATCTGCGCCGCGATCGCCGCCTTCTCGATGCGGCGGCGGATGACGTAGAGCTCGCGCTCGAAGGTCTCGTCGTCGATGTCCTTCTCGCAGCGGATCAGGATCTGCTCGATCTCGGGACGGGTCGCATTCGCCTTCTCGCCCAGCACCTCGGTGTTCACCGGCACGTGGCGCCAGCCATAGATGTAGTGCCCCATCCGCAGCACTTCGCTCTCGACGATCGTGCGGCAGCGCTCCTGCGCGCCGAAGTCGATGCGCGGCAGGAAGATCTGGCCGACGGCGACCTTCTTTTCCATGTCCGGCTCGTGGCCGGTGCGGCGGATCTGGTCATAGAAGAAGGGCGCCGGGATCTGCACGTGGATGCCCGCGCCATCGCCCGTCTTGCCGTCGGCATCGACCGCGCCGCGGTGCCAGATCGCCTTCAGCGCCTCGATGCCGCTCGCCACGACCCGGCGCGAGGCCTTGCCGTTCAGCGCCACGACGAGACCGACGCCGCAGGACGCCTTCTCGTCGTCCTCGCGGTAGAGCGAGTTCTCCGCCATCCACTTGCGCTTCGCTTCCTCGGCGGCAACCCAGGCTTCATCGTATTTCGTCATCACAGTGCCTCCTCAGAGAGTGGGACGGTCAGGGTTCGGGGACATGTTGGTCATCATCATGTCGCAATCAAATTCGGGCTCGGCCGCGGCAAAGCCCTTGTCGCCCGGAAAGGCGAAGGTCACGGGCGCCTGCGAGATCTCGCTGTGGTCGCCCTGGACGGTCTCGTAGGTCTCGGTGTCCGAGAAGAAGAGACGCAGCTTGCGCGAGATCAGCTGCATCCCCTTGCGGGTGGCAAGCGCATTGCCGGCGCCGTCCTCGATCCGCATCTCGAAGCTGCAGCGTTCGAGGGGCACGCCGCCGATCGTCACACGCTCGCCGGTCAGCTGGTCGTGGCCGATGTAGCGCCGCACCTCGCCGTTCGACGAGCGGGTGACGAAGTCGTAATCGTCACGGCCTGTCGACAGCAGCGCGCTGAACGAGGCGTTGTCGGCGGAGGCGGCGGGGTCGAGCGCGTCATAGTCGCCGGTCGCGAGGTCGAGGCTCCCGATCCAGCGGGTCTCCCTGTCGATGTGGCTGCGGAAGAACTCGCCCTTGCCATCGGCCAGCGACACCCACTGATCGCCCGCGGGGTCGGCCGCGCAGCGATAGTGGTTGGCGACCTGGCACGAATGCAGCTGCACCGTCATCTCCAGCGTGCAGCCAGGCGGCGGTGCGAAGGTGCCGCCGGCCTGCGCCGGCAGTGCCGCGCACAGCCCTCCGAACAGAGCCAGATATGCCAGAGCCGGACGCATTGTCATCCTTCTTCCGAACGGGGCCGGGACCGCCCGCGCCGGCCGAAGCCGGGCGCGGAGGCGGTCGCTCACTCGGCCGCGACGCGCGAGGCGCCGTCGAGATACTTGACGATCTCGGCGCCGGCCTCGCGGCCGTCGCGGATCGCCCAGACCACGAGCGACGCACCGCGCACGATGTCGCCCACGGCATAGACGCCGGGCAGCGAGGTCGCATGGGTGCCGAAGGCCGCCTTGATCGTGCCCCAGCGAGTGGTCTCGAGCGCCTCGACGCCCCACATCTCGGGCAGGTTCTCGGGCTCGAAGCCAAGCGCCTGGATCACCAGATCGGCCGGTTCCTCGTAGATCCCGCCCTCGATCGGCTCGGGCGACTGCCGGCCCGAGGCATCGGGCGCACCGAGCTTCATGCGCTGGATCGTCACCGAGCGCACCGGGTTGCCGGAAAACGCCTTGGGCGCGGCGAGCCAGACGAATTCGGCGCCCTCTTCCTCGGCGTTCCTCACCTCGCGCTGCGAGCCCGGCATGTTCGCCCGGTCGCGGCGGTAGACGCATTTGACCGAGGTCGCGCCCTGACGGATCGAGGTGCGCACGCAGTCCATCGCAGTGTCGCCGCCGCCGATCACCAGCACGCGCTTGCCGTCGGCGTTCAGCGTGCCGTCATCATATTCGGGCACATCGTCGCCGAAGCCCTTCTTGTTCGAGGCGGTGAGGAAGTCGATCGCACGCACGATGCCCGCGGCGTCGGCGCCCGGGTCGCGCAGATCGCGCGTCTTGTAGACGCCCGTGGCGATCAGCACCGCGTCATGCTTGCCGCGGATCGCGTCGAAGGAGATATCCTCGCCGACATTGCAGTTCAGCACGAATTCGACGCCGCCATCCTCGAGTTGTTTGACGCGGCTCATCACCACGTCCTTTTCCAGCTTGAAGCCCGGGATGCCGTAGGTCAGCAGCCCGCCGGCGCGGTCGTGGCGTTCATAGACGGTCACCTGCACGCCCGCCCGGCGCAGCGCGTCGGCCGCAGCAAGGCCGCCCGGACCGCCGCCGATGATGCCCACGCTTTCCGCGCGCTCGACCGCCGGCTTGATCGGCTTGACCCAGCCCATGTCCCAGGCGGTGTCGGTGATGTATTTCTCGATCGCGCCGATCGTCACCGTGCCGTGGCCCGACTGCTCGATCACGCAGTTGCCTTCGCACAGGCGATCCTGCGGACAGATCCGGCCGCAGATCTCGGGGAAGGTGTTGGTGGCCTGGCTGATCTCGTAGGCCTCCTGCAACCGGCCCTCGGCGGTCAGCCGCAGCCAGTCGGGGATGTTGTTGTGCAGCGGACAATGCGAATGGCAGTAGGGCACGCCGCACTGGCTGCAGCGGCTGGCCTGCTCGGCCGCCTTGGCATCGGCGAATTCGCGGTAGATCTCGTGGAAATCCTGCGAGCGCACGGTCGCGTCACGCTTCTCGGGCATCTCCTTCGCCGTGTGGACGAACTTGAGCATGCGTTGCTGTGCCATGGATGCGCCTCCCATTGGTGCAATTCCGGGTGCGCATGAGTTACACCCCTTCGCGGAGGAATAAAAGTCAGCATATATGACCTAAATGGCCGAAAAATACCGGGATGGCCGGGGTTGGGTGAATTTTTCGGGTCAAATAAGGTCAGTGGTGATGACCTATCTGCAATTCGACAAGGAAATCAGGGGTGGAAATCACCGAATTGGGGGTGATTCTCTCGATTCAGTTGACGACACCCGCCTGCGCAAGGGCAAGCAGAACCGCGCCGAAGACGATGCGGTAGATCGCGAAGGAGGTGAAACGATGCGTCCGGATGAAACCGAGCAGCCATTTCACCGCGACAAAGGCGGTCACGGTCGACACCACGAAGGCGATGCCGAGCCCGGTCCAGTCCTCCTGGCCGACGCCGTCCTTCACCTGTTTCAGCAGCTCGTAGCCGCTCGCCGCATACATCGTCGGGATGCCGACGAGAAAGGCGAACTCGGTCGCCGCGGCGCGGTTCGAGGTGCCCAGCAGCATCGCGGCGAAGATCGTCGCGCCCGAGCGCGAGGTGCCGGGGAAGATGCCGGCGACGATCTGTGCGAGACCCACGGCGATCGCGACGCGCAGGGTGATGCGGGTGCTGTCGGGCAGCCGCGCGGCGATCGCCTCGGCGCCAAGGATCCAGATCCCGCCCAGCACCAGCGCCCAGGCAATCGGCGTGACCGTCTCGGGCAGCTCGAAGCCGAGCTTCTTCACCACCAGGCCAAGCACGGCGGTGATCAGAAAGGCGATGGTCAGCTTGAGCAGATAATCGCGGTTCTCGGGGGTACGCCAGTTCAGGAACAGCCCGACGATCCGCTGCCAGTAGATCAGCGTGACGGCGAGGATCGCCCCGGCCTGGATCACGATGTTGTAGGTGTCGGACCGGGCGCCGAGCCAGTGTTCGGCCAAAAGCAGGTGCCCGGTGCTGGAGATCGGCAGGAACTCGGTGATGCCCTCGATGATGCCGAGGAGCACGTCATTCAGATAGGACAAGCTGTCCTCCCATGCGGGCTATGCCGCCGCCCCGGTCAGGACGGCTTGCGCAGGTTCTTCGCCGAGGCCTGGATCGTCTCGTACTGCCCGTGCGGGCGGAAGCGCCACAGATAGTCGGGCAGGATCGCGCCCATCGGCGTCGGCGTGATACCGAGCGCGTCAAAGCCCTTGGCGCCGGCCGCGACCACGTTGTCGGTATAGAGGTTGCGGACCTGGTCGAAGGTCAGCACCTTGTTCGCGACGAGCCCGCCGGTCAGCCCCTGCACCGCGTCGCCCGCGACGCCGAGCACCGAGGCGACGAAGCGCGGCAGGTTCAGCACCAGACGACGACGGTCGATCACCGCCAGCATGCGCTGCATCAGCTGCTTGAAGGTCTCGACGTCGGGGCCGCCCAGTTCGAAGACGCCCTGCGCCTCGCCCAGAACGCCCTTCACCGCGGCCTTCGCCACGTCATCGACATAGACCGGCTGGAAGCGGGTGTTGCCACCGGCGATCGGCAGGATCGGGCCGAATTTCGTCATCGCGGCGAATTTGTTGAAGAACTGGTCTTCGGTGCCGAAGATCACCGAGGGGCGCAGGATCATCGCCGTCGGAAAGGCCTTGAGCACCGCGGCCTCGCCCGCCGCCTTGGTGCGGCTGTAGTCGCTGTCCGAGCCGGCATCGGCACCAAGCGCCGAGATATGCACCAGCCGCTCGACCCCGGTTTCCGCCGCGATCTTGGCGATGCGCTGTGCGCCTTCGGCATGGACCGCGCCAAAGCGGTTCTTGCCGCGGCCGAGCAGGATGCCCACGCAGTTCACCACCGCGTCGGCCCCGTGCATCGCGGCCCGCACGCTCGCCTCGTCGCGGATGTTGCACAGCACCGGCTCGAGCTGGCCGACCGCACCATAGGGCTTCACGAAAAGCGCCTCGTTCGGGCGGCGGCAGGCGACGCGCACACGCCAGCCCTCTTTCGCCATGCGGCGGGCGATGTACCGCCCGACGAATCCCGAACCGCCATAGATCGTGACCAGCTTCGACATCGGCTTCGGCCCCTTGCTGAGAAAAAGTCGCATCCTGATTACCGCCAACCCCCCTGCCAAACAAGACCCTGACGAAGTTGTTGCAGCGGCGTGAAGATTTTCTTGTCGAACCCTGTTGACACTCCCCGCGGGGGTCGGTAAATCGCCTCTCACATCACCGGCCCAGGTGGCGGAATTGGTAGACGCGCACGGTTCAGGTCCGTGTGCCGCAAGGCGTGGAGGTTCGAGTCCTCTTCTGGGCACCAATACTTCGAAAGCCGCGCAACCCCTTCAGGTTGCGCGGCTTTCGTGTTTTTCGGCCGCCGTCCACGGTGCTGCCGAAGCGCGGACCGCGCCGCTATTTCAGACGGATCGCGGCGGAATAGCCAAGCCCGGGATGTCGCGCCTCGGCACCGGGGCGCAGCAGCGCGGCGGCGCGGCGCTCGGCCATCGTGCCCTCGCCGCCGAGGACATGGAGCGCCTCGAGATATTCCGGCAGGCGGCCCGACAGGATCAGCTTGTCACTCAGCGGCAGATCCGATTTCAGGCCAAGCGCGAGCCCGTAGACCACTGTTGTGCAATTCGCCGTGAGGGTGTTGTAAAAGCGCGGCTGCCGCTCGAGCTGCTGGGCAAGGTTGACATAGGACAGGAACAGCGTGCGGCGTTGTTCGGGGGAGAGAAGCACCGGATACATCCGCACCTCTTCGCGCCGCAGGTCGGTGCGCAGGCGCAAGATGTCGCGCTCGGTCGCGGCAATCAGCACCAGCTCGAACTGACGGAAGAAGCCGCCGATCTCGTTGAAGGTCTCGCCGGCCTCGCGGCGGATTTCGACCGAGAAGACGACATGCTCGCCGCTGCGGAAGCCGAAACTCACCAGCAGATGGGCGATGTCGGGGTTGTCCCAGACCGAGGTGATCATGTCGACGGTGTCGAGCTGGTTCAGATCGACGCTGCGGGTGATCCAGCGCGGCGTCGCCTCGTCCGCGCTGTGCCAGTCGAAATCGCGCAGATTGTCGAGGGTGACGGTGTCGCCCGAAACCCGGGCGGTCACGCCGCGCGACACATCCACCGCCCAATCCCGATCGGCGCGCGGGGTGATCGTCTGATACCAGCCCGCGACCGCAAGCGCGGCGAGTGCAAGCACTGCCCAGCCGGCCCGGCGCCGGCGCTTCCGCGCAAGAAGCGCGGCCGCGGCGGCAAGCGCCAGCGCGCCAAGGGCGGCAAGCCGCATGGCCCCGGTCAGATGCAGCCAGAGCGCTGTGGCGGCCCAGGCGGCACCGAAAAGCACGATCAGTGCGAAAAGGACATCGGAGAAAAGGCGCAGGGCGCGGGCCATCGGAACTGTCCTTTGCCGGAACTCGGGAACTTGCGAAAGGGTCGGGCGAGCGGCCTTTGCCGCGTTGCCGTTAGGGGGAGCAGGCGTTGCGGCGACTGCCGCAGTCGCCTCAGCCCTGCTCGATCGGGCGCGCGGCGACGTGCTCGCCCATGTGGATGCCCCAAACCGCCATCGGTTGTGCCATGCTGTTGTCCTTGTGAAATCCGCCCCGACGAAGTGGGTTCATTGCTAGGTCGGGAAGAGGGACCGATCAAGGGGGAGCGACCTTGCCTTCACGACAGGCGCGGCATGCGCCGAGATCGGGCCTGTCTCGCATCGATGACGGGGCCTAGTTCACGACCATTTCCGCATGCAGCGCGCCGGCGGCATGGATGCTGTTGAGGATGTCGATCATGTCCCGCGGCGGCACACCGAGGGCATTCAGACCCGCCACGACATCCGACAGCGAACTCGTGCTGGCGATCTCGGCGATCTTCGAGTCGCCGCCCTGCTCGATGCTGGCATTGGTCCGCGGAACCACCACGGTTTCGCCGCGGGCGAAGGGGTTGGGCTGCGAGACCATCGGGGTTTCCTCGATCCGGAGCGTCAGGCTGCCCTGGCTGACGGCAACGCGGGAGATCCGGACGTCCTCGCCGATCACGATCGTACCCGAGCGCTGGTCGATCACCACCCGCGCCTTCTGTTCGGGCTCGATCCGGATATTCTCGATCCGGCTGATGACATGGGCGGCATTCGAGGCGCCGGCCTGGCCGATGTCGACCGACACGGTGCCGGAATCCGTCATCTGCGCGACCCGCCGCTTGAACTCGCGGTTGATCGAGGTCTCGATCCGCGCGGCCGTGGTGAAATCGGGGGTTTTCAGCGCGAGGCGAAGCTCGCGCAGGCTGTCGAGCTCGAAGGCGACCTCGCGTTCGACGCGCGCCCCCGAGGGGATGGTGCCCGAGGTCGGCACGCCGCGCGTCACCGACGCGGCCTGGCCCGACGCCGAGACCCCGCCGGCGATGATGGTGCCCTGGGCGACGGCGTAAATCTCGCCGTCTGCCGCCTTCAGCGGTGTCATCACCAGCGTGCCGCCGAGCAGGCTTTTCGCGTCGCCGATCGCCGAGACCGTCACGTCGACCTCGCGGCCCGATCGCGCGAAGGCAGGGAGGGAGGCAGTCACCAGAACGGCAGCGACGTTCTTCGGCCGGAACTGCTCGCCGGTCACGTTGACCCCCAGACGTTCGAGGATGTTCGACATGATCTCTTCGGTGAAGGGGGCGTTGCGGAGCCCGTCGCCGGTGCCGTTGAGCCCGACGACCAGCCCGTAGCCGACGAGATCGTTGCTGCGCACGCCATCGACTTCGACCAGATCCTTGATCCGGATCGAGGCCGCCTGCACGGAAAGCGGCAGGAGCAGCAGGACGATCAGGGCGAGAAGGCGCATCACAGGTAATCCGTCAGATGCATGCCGGAGAGGCGCGAGGTGAGCGCGTACAGCGTTTCAAGCTGCGTCTGCACCGCCTTCAGGGCGGTCGACGTGTCATAGGGGTCGGCGGCCACCATGCCCAGCCTTGCGGTTTCGAGGCTGGTCCGCTCGGCACTGTTGCGAGTCCGGGCGGCCGAGACCGCCGCCTCCGCCACCCCGACCTCCGTGCGGGCGCTGGTCAGCGCGCTGCTCGCCGACATCACCTGACGGCCGGAGGCGTCAAGCAGCTGGGAGCGGAGCGCAGGATCCGAGGGCACCATGCCCTTCGCGACAAGGGCCGAGAGCGCCAGCCCCTGCAGCATGCCACGCAGCCGCTCGTCATTGGCGGTGACCCCGGCCGAGACCGAGACCGCATCGGAAACACGCTGCGCCGCAAGCGGGCTGTCGCTGCCCTGATAGGCAAGATCGCCATAGCCGCCGGCACCGGCCGGAGCGGCGAACCAGTCGTTCACCGCGGTGAGGATCTCCTCCGCCGTCGACAGCCCGGAAACCGCCGTCGACAGCGCGGTCAGGATCTCGTCCGGGCCGGTCAGCGGGCGGGTCGCGGTGTCCATGCCCGAAAACACGTAGCGTCCGCCGGCTTGCGTGTTCAGCGCGGTCACAACGGCCGAAAACCGCTGGGCGCCATCCTGCGCCGCGGCATCGAGGGCCGCGGTGTCGCCCTCCTGGCGCACCGAGATCAGCGTGGCGCCGAACTCCGCCGTCTGGTCCTGGATCGTGCCGAGTGTGGCCTGCATCACGGACAGGAAGGTGCCGGTGACGCTTGCGGACTGCGCATAGGCATCAAGCCGCGCGATCGAGGCGACAAGGCCGGAGTAGCTGGTGAATTCGCCTTTCAGCGCGGCGCCGATGTCTTGCTGCACGCCGCTTGCCACCTCGTCGGTCAGCTGGGCGAGGGTGGTCTTCAGCTGCTGGTTATGCTGCCGGAAGCGGAAGCTCTGCGCCATGTCGCCGATCGATACATACGCCATCTCAAAGCTCCAGAATCCGTTGCATCATGTCGTCGATCGCCCGGATGACCTTGGCATTCGCGGCGTAGCTCTGCTCGATCTGGAGCAGGTTCTTCATCTCGTAATCGGTGTCGACGCCCTCGGAGAGCGCCGCTTCGGACAGGCTGTCGTGCTGGGCCGCCGTGTAGGTGCTGCGCAGTTCGGCCGAGACACGGGCGGTCGAGGCCCGCGACAGCAGCTCGGCCGCGAGGCCCGAGGCACTGCGTGCCGCCGTCCCAAGCGTAGCGGAGGCCGGCGTCATGTCGCGGGTGAGGGCCTCTGACAGGGCATTCAGCCGCGTCGCGTCGCCGACCGATCCCGGGACCGCGGCGCCCAACCCGTCGCGCAGGCGCCAGACCTCGCCGCCCGCGGCCGGATCGACCAGGGCATTGAGCCGGATGCGCCCGGCGAGCCCGGTTTCGTTCGCCGCATCGAAGGCCGTGCCGGCATCGGTGAACAGGCCTGCCGCGCCGGAGGCGAGGGTCGGGTCCACGCTCGGGTCGGCGAATCTGTCGATCAGGTTGCGGGCAAGGGCATCGAGCCCCGACTGTGCCGCGGGGGCAAGCGCGTCGCGCACCGCGAACGCGGCGCCGAGCGTGCCGCCGCCAAGGACGCCCTCATCCGTCGACGAGATCGGCTTGCCGTTGATCGTCAGCCCGGAGAGCGCGCCGCCCGCAAGGGTCATGTCGGCGGTCATCGCCCCGACCGGGCTGAAACCGATCTCCACCGTCGAGGTGCCGTCAAGCAGCAGCGCGCCGCCGGTGGTGTAAAGGGTGACCTGGCCGCCCTGATGCGGGGCGCTGCGGACGGGGACGATCTCGCCGATCTTCGCGATCAGCGCCTGACGCTGGTCGATCAGGCCGTTCGCATCGCGCCCGTTCGCGAGCTCGCCGGTGATCGTCCGGTTCAGCTCGGCCACCTGCTGCAGCGCCGCATTCAGGGTGTCGACCTGCGTCGCGATCGAGCGGTCGGCCTCGAGCCGGCTTTGTTGCAGATCGGCCGAAACCGCATTGAGCTTGTCGGCGAGCGACCCGGCGGCGGTGGCCACGGCGCTCAGCCGGGCGCTGCTGTCGGGCAGGCTCGAGGCCGCGATCAGCGCGGTCTCGAGGTCCGAGAAGGCGCTCGACAGCGCGCCGCTGCCCCCGGGCGTGCCGAGCTGGTCCTCGAAGCGCTGCAGGAAGGTGCTGCGGACCTGGGCATTGCCGGCGTCGGCCGCCGCGAGGCGCAGGCTTTGCTGCAGCGACTCGCTGACCACCCGCGAGACCGTGTCGATCCGCACCCCGCCGCCGGTCCGGGCGGAGAGTGCCACGTCGCGGCGCGCATAGCCTTCGGCCATCGCATTGGCGACGTTCGAAGAGACGACCTCCGTCATCCGGGACGTGGCCGTCAGCCCGGAGGAGGCATTGCTGAAGGCCGTTGAGATGCTCATGAGATCGTCTCCGCGTTACGGGGGTCAGCGCTTGATGTTCGTCGTCTCCTGCAACATCTCGTCGACGGTCTGGATGACCTTGGCATTGGAGGAATAGGCGCGCTGGGTCTGGATCAGGTTGGTCAGCTCCTGCGCCACGTCGACGGCCGAGCCCTCGCGGGCATAGCCCTCGATCGTGCCGGTCGGGCCGTCGCCGGCATCCCACAGGAAGAACGAGCCCGAGGTCGGCGAGACCTGGAAGGTCTGGTTGTCGAGCGCGCTCAGCCCGTTCGGGTTCGGCACGTCGACCAGCGGGATCTGGTAGACGGTGCGGATGAAGCCGGTGTCATAGGTGGCCTTGATGAAACCGTCGTTGTCGATCTCGACCGCGGTGAGGTTGCCGACAGGCGAGCCGTCCTTGGTGATCGAGGTCGGCGCGAAATCCGTCGCCAGCTGGGTCAGCCCGTTGGTGTCGCCGATCTTGCCGATCGTCAGGGTGATGTTCTGCAGGCCCTGGGCCACGCTCAGATCGACGGTGCCGGTCGCCGGGTCATAGGTGCCGCCCGACAGCGTGCTGACCGAGGCGAGCGTGCCGCCGTTCACACTGGTGTTGTCGAACACCAGCGCATACTCGCCCATGATGCGCTCGTCGACGGCGGTGGCAGGGTCGTCGATCGTCGCCGAATCGCGGATCACCATCGTCCAGGCGTTCGAGGAGCCGTTCGCCGGCACCGTGGGGGTGAAGGTGATGTCGAGCGATTCCGAGTTCCCGAGGTTCCCGAAATATTCAACGGAAAGCGGCAGTGCGTCGCCGCTCGCACCGGCCTCAGTCTCCGAGGAGGGCAGGTTCACCCCGAGGTTCATCGTCGTGGTCGGGTCGCCCGCGGTCTGGTTGGCGTTGATCACCACCGGCTTGAGGCCGCCCACGGTGTCGCGCGGCATCGTCGGGATCGAGCCGTCGGCATTCGCCGCCCAGCCAAGCAGGACAAGCCCCGAATCGGTGCGCAGCACGCCGTCGCTGTCGGTGTGGAAAGACCCCGTGGTGGTCATCATCAGCGGCTGTTCGCCCTGGGTGTTGTCATAGGTGGCGGCGCTGGCGACGGGCAGGAAGCCACGGCCGGCGACGGCGAGGTCGGTCGCATTCGCGGTCGAGACGATCGAGCCGCGCTCGTCGATCAGCCGCCCGGTCGAGGCGCGGACGCCGCCGGCGGAATAGGTGCCGGAGTTGCGCGCCTGGGCGAGCACCATGCTCTCGAAATCGGTCGTGGCGCGCTTGTAGCCGTAGGTGCCGGAGTTGGCGATATTGTCGGAGATCGTTGCAAGACGGGTCGCATTGGCCGCGAGACCGGCCACACCCGCATTGAGCGAAGAAGAAATGGACATGAAAGCGCCTTTCTGCTGCTGCGTCCTTCGATCGCCCGGAACTCTGCCGCGCGCCTCGTTAACAGCCGCCTAACATGCGCGGCTTTCTGGATTTTCTAATGCTGCGCGCGCAGCAAGATCAGCTCGAGCCGGTTGTTGCGGGCCGCCATCGGCGGCTCGGTCGCCGGCGCACGGTCGGCGAATCCGGTGACCCGCTGGATCCGCTGGCGGTCGAAGCCCTGCTCCTCGAGCAGCGCACGCATCGCCTGCGCCCGGGCAAGCGACAGCTCCCAGACCGGGTTTTCGCGCAGCATCGCCGGATAGGCGCGGACATGGCCATTGAGCGCGACCTCGTTGCTGACGAGGCCGAAGACCTTCACCAGAACCGCCGCGATCTCGCCCAGAACGGGTTCGGGCGTGGCGCTGTCGCGGGCGAAAAGCGGGGCGTCGTCGATATCGAAGAATTCGACGATCAGCCCCTCGTCCGTGACCCGCGTCACGATGTGCCGCGCGAGGGTCTGCGAGGCCATCGATTCGCCGCCAAGCCCCTGCAGGGCCGAGTCGACGTCCTTCGCCATCTGCGCGAATTTCTGCTGTTCCTGCGAGGCGTCGGACACCTCCGTCCCGCTCGGCCCCGGGGCCTGCAACAGGGTGGTCGGGCGTTGCTGCGACGCCCCGGTGCCGCTTTGCGCCATCTGCCGGTCGGAGAACACCGAGTCGCCGCCGAAGGCGCCGTCGCCGCCGCCCGAGACCCGGTTGATCGGCACCGTCGGGTTGAAGTAATCCGCGAGCCCCTTGCGCTGCTTTTCCGTCGTCGCGTTCAGCAGCCACATCAGCAGGAAGAAGGCCATCATCGCGGTGACGAAGTCGGCATAGGCGACCTTCCAGGCCCCGCCGTGATGGCCGCCGCCGCGGACGACCTTCTTGCGCTTGATGATGACCGGAACGGCGTTGTCGCGCAGGCTCATCAGGTCACCTCGTCTGCTCTTCCGGCAGACCTAGCAGCGCGGCATTAATGTGCCCTTAACGGGAAAAATCCGCGCTGCGGCGCACGCGACTTGCGGTGCGGCGGGGGGAGGCTATGTTCGGGGGCATGTCCGTGCCGCTTCCGCCCATAGACGAGCTGATCGCCTGCCCCCGCTGCGATACGCTGCACCATAGCCGCGTGCTGGCCGAGACCGAGCGCGCCGCCTGTGCGCGCTGCGGCACGCTGCTGATCACGCCGCGGACGCGCTCTTTCCTGCATGTCGTGGCGCTGTCCTTCACCGCGATGATCCTGATGGTGGCAGCGGTGTTCTTTCCCTTCCTCGGCATCTCCTCGCACGGGCTGTCGCATGAAAGCTCGGTGTTCGAGGCGGCGATGGCCTTCTCCGACGGCTGGCTTGCGCCGTTGTCGCTTGCCGTGCTGCTCGCCATCGTGCTGCTGCCCGTCGCGCGCTTCATCGCGCTGATCTACACGCTCTGGCCGCTGGCGAACGGCCGGCCAGCCCTGCGCCATGCCGCCTTCGCCTTCCGCTTCGCCGAGGAACTGCAGCCCTGGTCGATGGCCGAGATCTTCGTCATCGGCACCGGGGTTGCGCTGGTGAAGGTGGCGGGGCTTGCGGAAATCTCCTTCGGGCCGGCGTTCTGGGCCTTTTGCGCGCTGATCGTGGTCACCGTGCTGAAGACGGCCTTCATGAGCAAATGGACGATCTGGGAGGCGATCGGCCGATGACCGACGCCGCTCCGTTCCTCACCGCGACCGATGCCGGGCTGACCGGCTGCACCAGTTGCGGCCGGGTCTGGCCGGCGGGCACGGTGCGCTGCGGCCGCTGCGGCGCGCGCCTGCATCCGGTCAGCACCGCCAGCCTGCAACCGGTCTGGGCCTGGTGGGCGGCGGGGCTGATCTTCTACATCCCCGCCAATCTCTTCCCGATGCTGCTCACCGCGACGCTGACCGGGCATCAGCAGAACACCATCCTCGGCGGCGCGGTCGAGCTTGCGCAGCATGGCAGCTGGGGCGTCGCCGGGATCATCTTCCTCGCCTCGATCCTGATTCCGATCTCGAAGTTCATCGCCATTGCCTATCTCGCCCTCGCCGTCGGCACCGAGCGGCGCGCCGGCGGTCACCGGCACCTGCTGCTGTACGAGGTGGTGGAGTTCATCGGCCGCTGGTCGATGATCGACGTCTTCGTGGTGGCGGTGCTCTCGGCGCTGGTGCAGCTCGGCTTCGTCGCCTCGATCCACCCCGGGCCTGCCGCCGCGGCTTTCGCGCTTTCGGTTGCCTTCACCATGCTCTCGGCGCAAAGCTTCGACCCCCGGCTGATCTGGCGCGGCCCCACAGAGAACGAGTGACCCATGACGACTGACCCGCAGCCCGCCGCGCTGAAGACGGAACCCGCGCCGAACCCGCTCTGGACCCGGCTCTCGGTGGTCTGGCTGGTGCCGCTGCTGGCGCTGGCGATCACTCTCGGCATCGCCTGGAAGACCTATGCCGACCGCGGCATGCTGATCGAGATCGACTTCGCCGACGCGACCGGCATCGTGCCCGGCGAGACCCCGCTGAAGTTCCGCGAGGTCGATGTCGGCAAGGTGGAAAGCGTCGGCTTCAGCCCCGATCTGACCTCGGTGCGGGTGGGTGTGCGGGTGAACAAGGACGTCGCGCCATTCGTCGACGACGAGGCACAGTTCTGGGTGGTGCGCCCCGAGGTCACCACGCAGGGGATCTCGCGGCTCGACACGGTGCTGTCTGGCGCCTTCATCGAGGGCTGGTGGGACGCCACGCCGAAAGGTCACAGGACGAGCTTCAGGGCGCTGGATCGCCCGCCCGTCGCCCCGGACCCGACGAAAGGCACGGTCGTCGAGCTGCGCGCCGATGACGCGGGCGGCATCGCCGAGGGCGCGCCGGTGCTGTTTCGCGGCGTCACCGTCGGCCGGATCCAGAACCTGCGGCTGAACGAGGGCGATGCGGGCGTCACCGTCGATGCCTATATCGAGGCGCCCCATGACAAGCGGCTGAGCACCGCAACGCGGTTCTGGGACACCTCGGGGATCTCGGTCTCGCTCGGCGCCTCGGGGGTCAGCCTCAACATGCGCTCGCTTGCCACGCTGGTGCAGGGCGGGGTCGAGTTCGACACCCTTTCGACCGGCGGCGGCCTGGTCGAGAACGGCCACGCCTTCCGGCTCTATCCGAGTGCCGAGGAGGCGAAGGCCTCGATCTTCGGTGGCGAACTCGTCGATCCGCCGCATTACACGCTGCTTTTCGATGACGCGATCAGCGGGCTTTCGCGCGGATCGAAGGTGCAGTTCCGCGGCGTCGAGGCCGGCGAGGTCACCGATGTCTCGGTCAAGGTGCAGACCGATTCCACCGGCACCCGCTATGCCCAGCAACAGGTGGTGATCGCACTTTCGCCCGAGCGGCTTGGCCTGGCGCGCGACACCGACACCCAGATCGTCACCGAGTTCCTCGAGACCGAGGTCGAGGCGGGGCTGCGCGCGCGCATTGCCGGCACCGGGCTTCTGGGCACGACGCTGGTGATCGAGCTGGCCGACATCCCCGATCTCCCGGAGGCCAAGATGGGCCTCGACGCGAAACCCTTCCCGACGATCCCGACCGCCCCCGCGGCGCAAAACGATCTTGCCGCCTCGGCCAAGGACGTCTTCGGCCGGATCAACAAGCTGCCGATCGAGGAGCTGATGGCCTCGGCGATCCGCACGCTCGATTCGGTCTCGGCGATCGCCGAAAGCCAGGACACGCGGGCGGTGCCGGGGAACCTCTCGGGCCTGCTGACCGAGATGCAGACCCTTGTCGGCGATCTGAACAAGCAGGACGCGGCGAACAAGACGATCACCGCGATCGACGGCGTGTCCGAGGCCGCCTCGAGCTTCCTGACCGAGATCGACGGGCTGCACGAGACGCTCGATTCCGCCGACAAGGCGGCACAGGCGGTGGCGGCGATGCCGCTCGAGGATATCGGCAAGAACGTCGATGGGCTGATCGCCGACATCCGCGGCATGCTCGGCACCAAGGATGCCGAACGGCTGCCGAAGGCGCTCTCCGATACGCTCGAACAGAGTGCGGCCCTGCTCGAGGAATTGCGCGCGGGCGGGGCGGCCGAGAAGCTGAACGGCACGCTGGTCGCAACGCAGGATGCGGCAAGCGCGATCTCCGACGCTTCGGGCAAGCTGCCCGAGCTGACGGCCAAGCTCGACGCGCTCGTCACCCAGGCCCAGGGGCTGGTGGCCGCCTATGGCGACCGCTCGACCTTCAATTCCGAGATGGTCAGCACGCTGAGCGAGCTGCGCCGCGCCACCGCGGCCTTCGGCTCGCTCGCGCGCATGATCGAACGCAACCCGCGCGCCTTCATCCTTGGCCGCTGACCGGAGAGTGCCATGACCCGTCTCCTCCTTCTTGCCACCGTCGCGGCGCTTGCCGCCTGTTCGAACCCGGAAAAGACGGCGCGCTACACCATCGACCTGCCGGCCGCGACGAAACACCTGCCTGACCGGCTCGGCATGGCCGAGCTGCGCGAGGTGTCGCTGCCGCAATATGCCTCGGGGCAGGAGATCTCCTGGCAGGGGGCGGATGGTGCGCTGCACTCGACGCCCAAGACGATCTGGGCCGACGATCCGTCGCGCGCGGTGACGTTGGCGCTTGCCCGGCAGATCTCGGCGCTGTCCGGGGCGCGGGTGATCGCCGAGCCCTGGCCGCTTGCCGACGGGCCGCAGCGCCGCATCGAGGTCCGGGTCGAACAGTTCATGGCCCAGTCGGACGGGGTGGTGCGGCTGTCGGGCAGCTACTACGTCACCCCCGCGATGGCCGAGGGCCGCGATATCGTGCGCCGCTTCGAGCTGAGCGTGCCGCTCGCGGGCGAAGGCCCCGCCGCAATCGCCGCGGCGCAGTCGCAGGCGGTGGCGCAGCTGGCCGAACAGATCGCCCGGCTCGATTAGGGAAAACGTCAGGCCGTTTTCCGCCCCGGTCCGCGGCCACCGCTTCTGGCATCTGCCGGATCAGACACCTAGAAGGTCAGCCGCACCTGGGCACTGGCCGAACGGCCCTCGGCGTCGAGAACCGTCAGCGTCACGAACCCGGCTGCGGGCAGGGAAAGCACGCTTTCCCGCGCCCGCGTCCCCACCATCACCGGCGCGCCATTCGCGAGCCAGGTGAAGGGCGGAACGCCGCCGCGCAGCTTCACCGTCAACCCGCCCTCCGGCACCTCGACCTGCGCGCCATCGGGCGGGAAGGTCAGTTCAGGGCCCCCCGCCGGCGCCTCGGCAAAGGCCGCGTCGCGCGGGCGAAAGCGCTGCAGCGGCTGCGGCAGCCGCGCATTCGGCAAGATCAGCGTTGCAGGCGGTGGCGGCGGCAGCGGCGCGCGTTCCGCCCCGATCCGGTCGAAGAGCTCGAACAGCACCGGCGCCGCGATCTCGCCGCCGAAGGCACCGGGCACCGGCGTGCCATCGGCGCGACCGAGCCAGACCCCCGCGACATGGCGCCCGTCGAACCCCACCGCCAGCGCGTCGCGGTGGCCGTAGGAGGTGCCGGTCTTGTAGGCGATGCGGTTCGGCGTGCCGCCCGGCGGCGGCGCGATCCGCGACAGGATGTCGGCCACCTGCCAGGCGGCGACGGCGCCGAACAGCTGCCCCTCGCGCGGATGCGCCCGGCCCGCGAGCGCCGACAGGCTGACCGGCCGTCCCATCCGGGCAAGCGCCGCATAGGCCTGCACCAGATCCTCGAGGCTGATGCCGAGCCCGCCGAGCGACACCGCAAGCCCCGGCGCCCCCGCCCCCGGCAGCGCGACCCGCGCCCCGGTGCGGCGCAGCGTGGCGAGCAGCCGCTCGGGGCCGAGCGCCTCGGTCAGGCTGACCACCGGGATGTTCAGCGACAGGGTCAGCGCCTGACGCACGCTCACCGTGCCGCGAAAGGCGTGGTCGAAGTTCTGCGGATGCCACGTGCCGAAGGCGACGGGGCGGTCCTCGATCAGCGTTTCGGGATGGGCAAGCCCATCGTCGAAGGCCAGCGCATAGATGAAGGGCTTCAGCGTCGAACCGGGCGAGCGCGGCGCCTGGGTCAGATCGACGAAGCCCGCCCGCGCGGTGTCGGTCCAGTCGGCACCGCCGACTTCGGCCAGAATCTCGCCGCTGCGGTGATCGGCCAGCACCATTGCCGCCGAGACCTGTCCCGCCATCCCGGCGACCGCGCGTCGGGCGAGCCTTTCGGCGGCGCGCTGCACTCCGGCGTCGATCGTCGTCTCGATCCGTGCGCCCGGGGCGGCGGCGGTGGCCAGCCGGGCGGTCAGGTGCGGCGCAAGCGCGGGAAAGTCGCGCCGGCGGGTGGGCACTGGCTCGCGCATCGCGGCGCGGGCGCTGTCTTCGCTCAGCGCGCCCGCGGCGGCAAGGCGGGTCAGCACCCGGTCGCGCGCCGCCTGCGCGGCCTGCGGATCGCGGTCGGGCCGGCGCGCCTCGGGCGATTGCGGCAGGGCAATGAGCAGTGCCGCCTCGGCCGGCGTCAGCCGCCGCGGCTCCTTGCCGAACCACGCAAGACTTGCCGCCCGCACCCCTTCAAGGTTGCCGCCATAGGGCGCGAGCCGCAGATAGAGGTCAAGGATCTGTGCCTTGCTCAGCTTGCGCTCGAGCGCGAGCGCCACCCGCGCCTGACGGATCTTGCCCGCCACCGTGCCGGTCGGCCCCTCTTCCAGCAGCCGCGCCACCTGCATCGTCAGCGTCGAGGCGCCCGAGACGACATGGCCCGCCGCCAGTGCCTGCGCGCCGGCGCGCAGCACCGCCATCGGGTCGATGCCGGCATGGCCGTAGAACCGCCCGTCCTCATAGGCCAGCAGATCGGCGAGGAAGCCCTCGTCGACCGGCCCGGGCGCCAGCCGCCAGCGGCCATCGGCGACCGGGAAGGCGCGCAACAGCGTGCCGTCGCGGGCCAGGACCTCGGTCCCGGTGGCGATGGTGAGCGGCGGCAGCGCGGTTGCCGCCACCCAGCTGTCGAGCGCATCGCGCCCCCCCGCCGCCAGTGCGAGGCCGAGCGCGAGCGCGGCAAGCGCGCCCGCCCTCACTCGATCACCACCTCGCCCGCGTCGCTTTGCGCCCGCATCTCGGGGCGATACATGTCGGCGACCGAGGCGGCCGGCAGGTGGAAGCGACCCGGGCTGACGGCGCGCACGATATAGGCCAGCCGGAACGGCCGGTCGCCGTGCGCGTCGATCGCGGCAAGGAAGCGGTCCTGCCGGAACTCGGTCATCCGGGTGTTTTCGGCGACCTCGAGCCAGTCGAGCGCGGCGATGTCACCGCCGCGGATCAGGTTCGGGTTGTCGATCTCGAAGCCCGCGGGCAGCGGGTCGTCGACCATCAGCCGCGCATCCTGCGGCCCGAGCGGGCTGATCTCCAGCACCGCGACAAGGCGGGTGCCCTGCTGCACCGTGGCGGGATCGGCGGGATCGCCCTCGAGCGTGTACCAGCTGCGCGAGATCGACCAGCCCTTGCCGCCGGCGGGTTCGGGCACCTCGGGCACGCCGAAGGTGGTCAGCGTCAGGGTCTGCGCTTTGTCGCCCGGGTTCGCCACGGCAATCGCCCGGCCGGCGGTTTCCGCATCGATCACCTCGACGAGCGGGCCTTTGACCGGCGCGCCGTCGATCGTCAGCCCGCCGGCATCGGGCCGGTCGATGAGCGCACTCGCCGCCATCAGCGTCCAGGCCGCCTCCTGCGTGGAGAGCGGCACCGCGGCCAGCCGCGAGGCCAGCGCCTTGCCCGTGCTTTCAAGGTTGACGGCGTTCGAGCCCGCCTGGGCGGCGAGTGCCAGCACCGCCGCGGTGTCGCGCAGCCCGGTGCCGTAATCGTCGCGCCAGCCGGTCTCGGCGCCCTTCGCGCTCAGCATCCGCCCGGCGCGCGCGAACATCGCATCGGCCCGGCCCTGATCGCCATAGGAGGCGAGCGCCGCGCCCAGCTGCGCCGCGGCCAGCGGCGTCGCGAAATCGTCGCCTTTGACGTCGGCGTAATAGCGCAGGTCGCCCACGGCCGCCGCCCCCTCGCGTGCCAGCACCATCAGCGCATAGGCCAGCGCCTGCCCGCCGCCATTCGAGTCGCGGTCGAAATCGGACGCGTAGTTCACCTGATTGCGCAGGTTGTCGAGGGCGTTGCGGAAGGCGGTGTCGGGCACCGCATGGCCCGCGGCCTTCGCCCGGCTGAGGAAGTCGGTGACATAGGCATCGAGCCAGCCGTCACCGGATTCGGGCGACCACAGCCCGAAGGCGCCCGAGGCATCCTGATTGGTCAGCACCTTGCGGATCGCGGTGTCGATGCGGTCCTCCAGATCGGCGGGCGTCACCAGGCGCATCTTCTCGGCCACCGTGCTCAGATACAGAAGCGGCATCGCCTTCGAGGTGATCTGCTCGGTGCAGCCATAGGGATAGGCATCGAGCGCGGCCAGCAGCGCGGGCGTGTTGAAACGCGCGATCGGGCCCGCCGCCAGCGTCGCGCGCGCCGTGCCCGGCACCATGCCGGCAAAGACATTCGCGTCGAAGGTGAAGGTCTTGCCCGCGGCCAGCTCGAAGCGCGATTCATGCGCCACCTGCGGGTCGTTGCGCTCGATCGGCACGGTCACCACCTTTTCGAGGAGCTTGCCGTCAGGCGTGGTCAGCGCGATGCGGATCTGCTGCACCCCCTCGGCCGCGGGAGCGGTGAGCGGGATCGCGACTTCGGCCTTGCCGAGATCGGCCAGATCGACGCCCGAGGGCCGCTCGCCCAGCGTCACGCCGGCGGCACTGACATCGAGCCCCATCCGCCCCGAGGGGCCGGTGGCATGCACGATCTCGAGGAGCAGCCGCGAGTGGTCGCCCGGCGCGAGGAAGCGCGGCAGCGAGGCGGTCACCACCACCGGGTCGCGCACCAGCACATCGGCCGAGGCCTGGCCGACGCCGGTCTTCGACCAGGCGATGGCGCTCAGCCGCACGGTGCCGTTGAAGGCGGGCATGTCAAAGCTGGTGCGGATCATGCCGTCCTCGCCCACCGTCAGCGGGCCCGAGAAATAGGCCACCAGTTCCTCGGTCGGAGGCGGGGCCTGCAGCGACATCTCGCGCCCGGCATCGCCGCCCGAGCGCAGCACGCCCTCGGTCCCGGCGCGGCCGTCGATCAGCCGGCCATAGACGTCACGCAGCCCGACGCCCAGCCGGCGTTGGCCGAAGTAATGCGCCTGCGGATCGGGGGCCTTGAAGCCGGTGAGGTTCAGGATGCCAAGGTCCACCGCGGCGATGGTCGCGTGCACCGTCTCGCCGGGCCGCACGCCCTCGACCTTCAGCGCGACGGGAAGCGGCGCGCGCGGGTCCGAGGCCGCGGGCACGTCGAAGCGTGCCGTCAGCGCGCGCGGGCCGGGGTCGACCTGCGCATAGCTCAGCCCCATCGCCCGCATCGGCGCGCGTGCGGGCGCCTCCTCGGCCAAGGGCCGGATCACCGAGGCGGTGACATAGGCGCCCGCCCCCCATTCGTCGGTCACCGGCAGCTCGATCCGGTTCTCGCCGGCCTTCACCGGCACCGATTTCAACGCGATGAGCCGGTTCGACAGCACCGAGACCAGCGCCACCCCCGGCGCCGGCGCCACAAGGCGCAGCCGCGCCGTGTCGCCCGTCGCATAGGCCGGCTTGTCGAGCGCGAGCTCGAGCCGGTCGGGGCTCGCCATCACGTCGGCGGGCGCATACCAGCCGGCATCGAAGCGCATCGAGGCCGAGGTGTAGCTGTCACCATGACCGGCCTCGACCACCAGCTCGTATTCGCCCCAGTCGGTCTTCGCGGCGATCTCGGGCGGCGTGGTGCCGGGGGTCGCGTCGCCCTCGGCCACGCGGGTGCGGTGGGTGATCGGCTCCCAGTTCCATTGCCCGTCCATCGCATACCACTGATAGCGGGTCTCGACGCGGTTCAGCGTCCAGTGCAGCGGCAGCGCGACGGGTTTCGCATCGGGGCCAAGCGCGATCAGGCGGAAGCGCGCCTCGGCCCCTTCGGCCACTGCGCCGTCAAAGCCCGGACGGATGCCGATCACCGGCAGCGCCGGCATGACGATGCGCGAGATGCTGCGTTCGACCGGCCGGCCCGAGCCCTCGCGCAGCCGCACGGTAAAGCGCGCCTCGAGCGGGCGGGCGGCCTCGGCCCCGACATCGGGAAGGGCCGCCTGAATCTCGCCCGCGCCCTCGGCGTCTGTCTCGCCGGCCTCGAGGCTGTCATAGCGCGGTTCGAAGGGCGTGTCGTAGCGGCCGAAGCGATAGCCGTCGAAGCCCGGCAGGCTGTCCGCCGCGGCAAGGCGCAGATCGCCCTCGAAGCCGAGCCCGCCGCCCGGCGCGCCGAAGAGATAGCGCGCGGCAATGCCGATCGCCGGCAGATCGCCGCCCGACAGGATGCCCTCGGGCAGGGTCAGGGCGAAGTCGATGCGTTCGGGCAGGAAATCCTCGACGAGGAACTTCGTCGTGGCAAGCGGCGCGGCCTTCGGGTCGGCGAAGACATCGAGCCGCCAGGTGCCGCGCGGCGCCTGTGCCCCGATCGGCAGCGCCGCGGTGGCGCCGCCATCGCCCGCGTCCTGCGCGAGCGAGCGCGAATATTCGACGCCATCGGGGCGCATCAGCACCGCGGTCAGCGGCACGCCGGGCAGCGCTGCGGCACTGGCGTCGCGCGCCAGCATCGTCGCCTGCACCGTCTCGCCGGTGCGATAGGCGCCACGGTCGGTGGCGAGGAACACGTCGATCGGCGGCGCGGGGGGCATGCCCTCGACACCGCGGTCGGACAGGTCGAACTCGGCATCGGTCAGCGACAGGAACGCCATGTCCTCGCCCTTAGCCACCGAGACGAGGGCGGGGGCGGCATTGCCGGCGCCGGCGGCAAGCGCCGGGTCGAAATGCGCGACGCCCTCGGCATCGGTGGTGGCGCTGCCGATCACCGCATTCGCGCGCGACACCAGCGTCACCGTGGCCCCGGCAACCGCCTTCGCATCGGACAGGCCGCGCACCGCCACCGTCAGCCCGTCGGTGCCCGAGAAGCTGGTCAGGCCGAGGTCCGAGATCACGAACCATTGCGTCGCCGGCGGGTGCTCATAGGGATCGGCGCCGGGGATCGAGGCGCTCAGCACATAGACCCCGGGGCCGAGCGGGCCCGTCACCTCCTGCACCGGCAGGCGCGTGGTGACGTCGCGGTTCACCTGCATGCCGACATCGGCGGTGCCGGTCCAGACCGTCTCGGCCAGCGCATCCTCGAGGTTGCCGGCATCCCACTGGTCGAGCGAGCGGGCGAAATAGTCGCGCTGCATCGAGGCGACAAGGTTGCGGTCGGACACCCGCAGCAGCTTCAGCGCGAGATGCTCGGTGTTCACCGTCTGCACCGGCAGCCCCGAATCCTCGCCCTTCGGCAGGATATAGGCGCGGCCCGGGAAGGTGACGGCGGGCCCGCGGTCGCGGACATAGGCAGTGATCGTCACATCCTTGGCGAGGGTCTCCTTGGTGGCCGAGGGCAGCCCCTTGCGGAAGGTCAGCGCGTAACGTTCGCCATGCACGAGCCCGGCGACGCAAAGCTGGTTTGCCTCGGCCTCGACCGAGAGCCCGGCCTTCGGCAGCTGCACGAAGCTGGCATAATCGACGCCCGAGCGGGCGAGATCGTCGGAGAACACCGCACAGATCCGCGGCGCGGCGCTGTCGGCCTCGACCTGATGCTCGGTGATGCGGAAACCGTATTTCGCCACCGCGTCATCGAGCGCGGCGGCGATATCCTGGCGCGGCGACAGCTCGGTGGCAAGGCGCAGCGCCGCGACCATCTCGCGGGTGCGGCCATCGGCCTCGAGCGCCTGCGCAAGCGTGCTCAGCGCCTCGGCTTGCTGGGCGGGAGAGGCCGCGCGCAGATAGCCGTTCACCGCGGCGGTGACCGCGGTGCCGGTATCCGGCCCCTGCGGCCGGCGCAGCTGCAGCGTGGCGTAGTCGGTCCACAGATCGGAGGCATCGGTCAGCACGATCAGCGCGCCCTCGAGCGCGATTTCGCGGGTCACGTCGCCCTGCGCGCGCGCCGCCGACAGCGCCTGCGTCAGGTCTTCGGGCCGGGCGAAATTCGTCAGATGCGCGCGCCCCATGCCGCGGGCCTGATCGAGCGCCGCTTCGAGGCTGCCATCGGCGAGGAAGCCGAGATCGGCGGCGCGGGTCTTTGCCCGGGTCTCGGCCGTCGCCGCCGTGGCCACGACGACGCCCGAGAAGGCACCCTGATAGGGCGTCATGCCGGTGATGCCGGCCTTCGGGAAGCAGGAATTGTTGCGCGCGTTGAAGGTGACCGCCTCGCAGTCGGCGCGGGCGAGGCAGGCCGCCTCGCAGCCCTCGAGCGTGGTGTCGAAGATCTGCGCCAGGTCGCTGCCGCTCAGGTCCATGCCCTCGGCGATGGACAGCCGTCGTTCCGGAATCAGCCCCCGTTCCTGGGCGCCGGCGGGGGAGGCGGCAAGGGTCAGGACGGCGGCAAGAGCGGGAATCAGGAAAGACGGCACACGCATGAAAATACTCCTCGGCGATGGCGCGATCGTCTCATGCGGCAGCGGCGGGATCAACCGCTCCGGGGTCGGTTAAGGCTAAATTCACGCGCCGCTGCGAGCCTGTTGCAGAACGCGAATCGGAACGGGACAGGCCGGGCATGACGGCGAGCTTGGCGGACAGACTGGCACAGGAGCGACGGGCGCGGCTGGCAGCGGAACGCTTGCTGGAACAGAAGAAACGCGAGCTGTTCGCGGCGAACGAGACGCTCGCGCTGCATGCGCGCGCGCTGTCCGAGCAGATCGTGCAGCAGCGCCACGGGCTGCAGCGCGCCCTGACCGAGGCGGAATCGCTGAAGGGCGAGAACAGCCGGGTGCGCGGCGATCTGGAACGCGCCACCTCGGTCGCGCTGATCGCGCAGCGCCGGCTGTGGGATGCGGTCGAGACGATCGAGGATGGCTTTGCCGTCTTCGATCGCGATCTCCGGCTGGTCGTGGCGAACCGGGCCTATCTGTCGTTCTTCCGCGGCGAGGTCGCGCTGGCCGCCGGTGTCGCCTACGAGGCTGTGGTGAAGGTCGTGGCGACGCATCACATGATCGATCTGGAGGGGCGCGATCCGCTCGACTGGCATCACGAGATGGTGGCGCGGGTGCGCTGCGAGCGCATCACGCCGATGATCGTGCGCACCCATCGTGGTCATCATCTGAAGCTGATCGACCGTTGGGGCGAGGGCGGCGATCTGGTCTGCGTGGTGCAGGACATCACCCGCACCATCGCCCGCGAGGCCGAGCTCGAAACCGCGCGGCAGCGGGCCGAAACCGCGAGCCGGGCGAAATCGGCCTTTCTCGCCAACATGGGCCACGAGCTGCGCACCCCGATGAACGGCGTCGTCGGCATGGCCGAGCTGCTGGTCGACAGCGATCTGAGCGACGAACAGCGGCTTTATGCCGAGACCATCCGCTCCTCCGGCGAGGCGCTCCTGACGATCATCAACGATGTGCTCGATTTCTCGAAGATCGAGGCGGAGCGGCTGAAACTTTTCCCCGAGGTCTTCGATCTCGAGCGCTGCATCCACGAGATCATGATGCTGCTGCAGCCCTCGGCGAAGGAAAGGGGGATCGAGCTCCTCGTCGATTATGACCTGTTCCTGCCGACGCGCTTCCGCGCCGATCCGGGCCGGGTGCGGCAGATCCTGACCAACCTGATCGGCAACGCGGTCAAGTTCACCGCGACCGGCCATGTGCTGATCCGCGTCGTGGGGCTCGAGCGGGCGGATGGCGAGTATGACCTGCATCTCACCGTCGAGGACACCGGCATCGGTATCGCGCCCGAGAACATCGAGCACATCTTCGGCGAGTTCAACCAGGTGGACACCGCCACCAATCGCCGGTTCGAGGGCACCGGGCTCGGCCTTGCCATCACCCGCGAGCTGGTGCGGCTGATGGGCGGCACGGTCTGGGTGGAAAGCGAGCTTGGCCGTGGCTCCTGCTTCGGCGTGCGCTTCACCGTGCCGCGCGCCGAACCCGGGGACCCGGTCGAGGGGGCAGGGCCGACGCAGCCGATCACGCTGCGCGCGGCGCTGGTGATCGACGATAGCCTGGTCAACCGGATGATCCTCGAACGGCAGTTGCAGACCTACGGGCTCGAGGTGACGCTGTGCCGCACCGGCGCCGAGGCCTTGCGGGCCTTCGACGAGGGGGTTGCGTTCGACATCGTGCTGACCGATCACCGCATGCCCGATATCGACGGGGTCGAGCTGATCCGGCGGCTGCGCGAGCGCGGCATCGACACGCCGATCCTGCTGCTGACCTCGGATGCCGAGGCGTTCCGTGCGGCGCAGGCCGATTGCCGCGGCATCGACTGGCTGGAAAAGCCGGTGCTGCGCGCGGAGCTGTTCCACATGCTGCAAAAGCTGTCGGGCCGGGCGCCGCCCGAGCCGGCGGCGACGGCCGTCGCCACGACCGGCGCGGAGGACGCGGGGGCGCGGCGGATGCGCGTGCTGTCGGTCGAGGACAACCGCACCAATCAGCTTGTCTTCGGCAAGATGGTGAAGGATCTCGACATCGAGCTGCGCTTCGCTACGAACGGGCGCGAGGCGGTCGAGGTCTGGCGCCGCTTCCGGCCCGACCTGATCTTCATGGACATCTCGATGCCCGAGATGGACGGGCGCGAGGCGACGCGGCTGATCCGCGCCGAGGAGCCGGTGAGGCGGCATGTGCCGATCTGCGCCCTCACCGCCCATGCGATGACGGGCGACAGCGCCTCGATGTTCGCGGCGGGGCTCGACGCCTATCTGACGAAACCGCTGAAGAAAAACGCGATCCTCGAGCAGATGCAGGCATATCAGCCGCCGGACACCCGGCCGTTCCAGCCGCCCGCGGCAGGGTAATCAGCGAAATTCCTCGACGAGGGCAAGGAAGGTGTCGGCGAAGCGCTCGATCTTTGCTTCGCCAAGGCCGGCGATGCGGGAAAGCTCGTCGCGGCTGCGCGGTTTCGTCTCGGCAATGCGGCGCAGGGTCGAATGGGTGCAGCTGAGATAGCGGTCGTGGCCATCCTCGCCGCGCACGAGGGCGAGCTGCGCCTCGGCCAGCCGGTCGAAAAGCGCGCCCTCGTCGCGCCCGGCAAGTTTCATCCGTGACGGGTGCAGCGGCGCAGCGCCGGCGCCGGCGATCACCTCGAGGAAGGCCGCGCCATAGCTTTCGAGCTTCTTCGCGCCGACCCCGTTCACCCGCGCCATCGCGTCGAGCGTGGCGGGCCGGCTTTCGGCCATCTCGATCAGGGTGCGGTCGGGGAAGATCATGTAGGCGGGCAGGCCAGCCGCCTCGGACAGCGCCCGCCGCTTCGCCTTCAGCGCCGAGAGCAATGGCGCGTCCTCGTCCGAGACCAGCGCCTTCGCCACCGGTTTCGCCTGGGCGCGCCGCACCAGGTCGTGGCGCAGGGTGATCCGCTCCTCGCCGCGCAGGATCGGCCGGGCGCGCTCGGTCATCACCAGCCCGCCGTGGCGCTCGGCGTCGGGGCGCACGAGGTCGTGGCCCATCATCTGCCGGAACACCGCCTGCCATTGCGGCCGGCTCAGCTCGCGGCCGACGCCGAAAGTGGGCAGCGCGTCGTGGCCGCGGGCGCGGATGCGGTCGTTGCTGTTGCCAAGAAGGATCTCGATCAGGTGGCCCGCGCCATAGCTCTCGCCGGTGCGCAGCGCCGCCGACAGCGCCTTGCGCACCGCGTCGGTGGCGTCAAAGAGTTCAGGCGGATGCTCGCACAGGTCGCAATTGCCGCAGGGCTGCGAGTCCTCGCCGAAATAGGCGAGCAGCCGCTGCCGGCGGCAGCCCGTCGCCTCGGCCAGGCCCAGAAGCGCGTTCAGCCGGGCATGGTCGGCGGCCTTGCGGTCGGGCGGCGCGAGACCCTCGTCGATCTGGGTGCGGCGCAGGCGGATGTCGTCGGGGCCGTAGAGGGTGAGCGTCTCGGCCGGGGCGCCGTCGCGGCCGGCGCGGCCGATCTCCTGATAATAGCCCTCGATCGACTTCGGCAGGTCGGCGTGCGCCACCCAGCGGATGTCGGGCTTGTCGATGCCCATGCCGAAGGCGACCGTCGCCACCACGATCAGCCCGTCCTCGCGCTGGAACCGCGCCTCGACCTCGCGCCGGTCCTCGGCTTCCATGCCGCCGTGATAGTGGCAGGCCGGGTGGCCGGCCTCGCGCAGCGCCTGCGCCAGGCTTTCGGTGCGCGCGCGCGAGGCACAGTAGACGATGCCCGACTGGCCGCGCCGGGCGGCGGCATAGTCGAGGATCTGCTTGCGCGGGCTGTCCTTCGGCGCAAAGGCGAGGTGGATGTTCGGCCGGTCGAAACCGCGCAGGAAGGTCTCGGGTGCGCGGCCCTCGAACAACCGTGCGACGATCTCGGCGCGGGTCTCCTCGTCGGCGGTGGCGGTGAAGGCCGCAAGCGGCACGTTCAGCGCCCGCTTCAGCTCGCCGATGCGCAGGTAATCGGGGCGGAAGTCGTGGCCCCAGGCGCTGACGCAATGCGCCTCGTCGACCGCGATCATCTGCGTGCCGGCGCGGCGCAAAAGCGCCGTGGTGGCGCCTGCGGCAAGCCGCTCGGGCGCCATGTACAGAAGCTTCAGCCGCCCCGCGTCGATCGCCTGGAACACCGCCTCGGTCTCGTCCTCGGTGTTGCCCGAGGTCAGCGCGCCGGCCTCCACCCCCGCCTCGCGCAGCGAACGCACCTGGTCGCGCATCAGCGCGATGAGCGGCGAGATCACCACCGTCAGCCCGGGCAGGCACAGCGCCGGCAGCTGATAGCACAGCGACTTGCCGCCGCCGGTGGGCATGATCGCCAGGGTGTCGCGCCCGGCCAGCACGGCACGCACGATCTCTTCCTGCCCCGGCCGGAAGGCGCGGAAGCCGAAGACGGAGGCAAGCGCCTCCTCCGGCGTGGGCAGGGCCGGTGCGGGCATCTCAGTAGCTGTAGAAGAAGCCCGCGTTGTTGATCAGCGCGCGTTGCAGGATAATCAGCACGATGAAGGCCACGAGCGGCGCCAGGTCGAGCCCCGGGGTCATCGGCAAGAAGCGCCGGATCCGGCCATAGACCGGCTCGAGCAGGTTGTTCAGCCCGTACCAGAGCTGTGCCACCAGCGGCTGGCGCAGGTTCAGCACCTGGAAGTTGATCAGCCAGCTCATGATGATATGGGCGATCATCACGAACCAGATGACGTTCAGGATCAGGTTGAGTGCCTGAAACAGCGTGACCATGCGAAACCTCCGGGTGGTGCCGGGTCAGAGGTAAGGCAGCGCGGGGCCGCTTGCAACCGCAAGGGCGCATCTGCCGCCACGTAGCCGTTGACCGCTGCGCCGCGCTGCGGCACCGATCGGGAAAGGGAGACGCAGATGTATCCAGTCATTCGCATGGGCAAGGCCCTGCTGGTCGGGCGGGGCGCGCCGCTTGGCATTCTCGATCCGGTGGTCAGCACGCATATCGCCTGGCCCTGGGACATCGACCCGTGGAAGGACCTGAACAACGGCCGGATCCTGACCCTGTTCGACCTTGGCCGGATCCAGCTTGCCAGCCGCTCGGGGCTGAACCGGACGCTGCTGGCGAACCGCTGGGGCATCGTCGTCGCCGGCAACACCACCCGCTACCGCAAGCGCATCACCATGTTGCAGCGCTTCGAGATGCGCACCCGCTGCATCGGCTGGGACCAGCGCTTCGTCTATATGGAGCAGGGGATGTATCGCGACGGCGAGTGCTGCAACCATGTGCTGATCCGCGCCGCCGTCACCTCGAAGGCCGGGATCGTGCCGCCCGACACGGTGGTCGCGGCGATGGGGCAGGCGGCGCAAAGCCCCGAGCTGCCGGCCTGGGTGCAGCACTGGATCGCTGCCGATCACGAACGCCCCTGGCCACCCGCGCTCTGAGCCTGCCTGGCGCGGCGGCTTGCGCCGCGGCGCGATTTGCGGCTTGATCGCGCCACGGGCGACGTGGGCCCGCAACGCAGGGGGGCGGGCATGATCACCACGCGCAAGCGGATCTGGGGCTGGTGGTTCTTCGACTGGGCCAGCCAGCCCTACAATACCCTGTTGCTGACCTTCGTCTTTGGCCCCTATTTCGCCGAGGTCGCCCGCGCGCATTTCATGGCGGGCGGGCTCGGCCATGATGCGGCGGCGGCGGCGGCGCAGGCCTATTGGGGCTGGGGGCAGACCGCCTCGGGCGTGATTATCGCGCTTCTTGCGCCAATCCTCGGCGCGATCGCCGATGGCACCGGCCGGCGTATGGTCTGGATCTGGCTGTTTTCGGGCTTCTATGTGATCGGCTCGTGGATGCTGTGGTATCTGGCGCCCGATCAGCCCGACCTGATGATGGCGATGCTCTGGTTCGGGATCGGCCTGATCGGGATGGAATTCGCCACGATCTTCACCAATTCGCTGATGCCCGACCTCGCCGGGGACGAGGACATGGGCAAGGTCTCGGGGTCGGGCTTTGCCTTCGGCTATGTCGGCGGGATCATCTCGCTCATCATCATGCTTCTGCTTTTCGGCGAGAGCGGCCAGACCGGCAAGACGCTGATCGGCCTCAGCCCGCCCTTCGGCCTGGACCCCGCCCTGCGCGAGGGCACCCGCGCGGTGGGGCCGCTGACCGCGATCTGGTACGTGATCTTCATGATCCCCTTCTTCGCCTGGGTGCGCGAGGCAAGGGGCCCGGCGCGCCGCTTCAGCCTGACCGGCGCGATGGCCGATCTGTGGGCTCTGATCCGGTCGCTGCGCGCCCGCGAAAGCCTGGCCGCGCATCTGCTCAGCTCGATGTTCTATCGCGACGCGCTGAATGCGCTTTACGGGTTCGGCGGGGTCTATGCCTCGGGGGTGCTGGGCTGGACGGTGACCAAGATCGGCGTCTTCGGCATCGTCGGCGCGATCTCGGGCGCGCTGTTCTCGTGGCTGGGCGGCAAGATGGACAGTGCGCGCGGACCGAAACCGGTGATCGAGCTGGCGATGGTGGTGCTGATCGCGGTCTGCCTGGTCATCGCAGGGATGTCGCGGGATGCCATTTATGGCCTGGCCTTCGCCCCCGGATCGGCGCTGCCTGACTATATCTTTTATGTCTGCGGCATCCTGATCGGTGCGGCGGGGGGCACGCTGCAGGCCTCCAGCCGGACGATGATGGTCTATCACACCACGCAGGAGCGCGCGACCGAGGCCTTCGGTCTCTATGCGCTTTCGGGCAAGGCGACCGCCTTCATCGCGCCGTTCACGATTGCCATAGCCACGACGATTACCGGTTCACAACGGATCGGCATTTCCATACCTTTGATCAGCCTCTTCCTGATCGGCATGGTCCTGTTGAGATGGGTGAACCCCTACGGAGAACGCAAGTGATTTGCCGCGCCGCCGCTCGTGTTGCCGCCCTCGTCGCCGCCCTCGTTGCCACCGTGATCGCCGGTACGGCCGCGCCCGTCTCGGCCGAGCCGCTGGCGCGCCAACTCTTCGGCGCGAAGACGGCGCCGACCGCGGGCGCGCCGACGCCGATTGGCTTTTACTCGCGCGGCTGTGCGGCGGGGCTGGTCGCGCTGCCCGAAAGCGGGCCGACCTGGCAGGCGATGCGGCTCAGCCGCAACCGCTATTACGGCCAGCCCGAGATGATCTCCTATCTTCAGGACCTGTCGCGCTATGCCGCCGCCTTGCCGGGCTGGAACGGGCTCTACATCGGCGACATCAGCCAGCCGCGCGGCGGCCCGATGACCGGCGGCCATGCCAGCCATCAGATCGGGCTTGATGCCGATATCTGGATGCTGCCCGCAAGCCGGCTGACCCTCAGCCGCGCCGACCGCGAGAAGATCTCGTCGATCTCGATCCGCACCGAGGACCAGACCCGGGTGAATGGCAACTGGACGCCGGCGCATATGGCGCTGCTGCGCGCGGCCGCTTCTGACCCGCGGGTCGACCGGGTGTTCGTCGCTGCCGCCGCGAAGATCGCGATGTGCAATGCTGCGCCGAAGGGCGACCGCGCCTGGCTGCAGAAGATCCGCCCGATCTATGGCCATAACGAGCATTTCCACGTGCGGCTGAAATGCCCGCCCGGCTCGCCCCTGTGCCAGGTGCAAAGCCCCACCGTCGACGAGCTGTCGAAGGGCGGCGATGGCTGTGACGAGACGCTGAACTGGTGGGTGACCACCTATCTCGACGAGCTGCGCCACCCGCCGAAGCGTCCCGCAAACCCGGGCCCGGCGCCGAAGACGGCGAAGACCTATGTCCTGTCGGATCTGCCCGCCGAATGCCGCACCGTCCTCGCCTCGCGCTGACCGGCGCCCTCGTCGGGCTGGTGCTGGGCCTGGGCGGCGGGGCGGGAAGCGCCGCCGGCACACAGGCGCGCGCGGAATATCTGCAAAGCTGGGTCTGGACGGTGGCGAACCCCGCCTTCGGCGGCTTTTCCGGCATTGAACTCGGCCCCGACGGGCGCGATTTTGTCACCCAGTCGGACCGGGCCACGATCTGGCGCGGGCGGATCAGCCGCGACGCCACCGGCCGCATCCTTGGCGTTTCGACCAGCGGCCCGGTCGTTCTGCACGACAGCGCGGGCAAGCCGCTCGACACGGTGACGGGCGATTCCGAGGGGCTGGCCGAGGCGCCCGATGGCAGCGTCTACATCTCCTTCGAGGGGGTGGCGCGGGTCGCCCATTACCCCACCGACGACGGCCCGGCCGAGCGCCTGCCGCGGCCCGAGGCGTTCAAGCATTTCCAGCGCAACTCCTCGCTCGAAACGCTGGCGATCGATGCCGCGGGCACGCTTTACACCCTGCCCGAGCGCTCGGGCAGTCTCGAGCTGCCCTTCCCGGTCTGGCGCTATCGCAACGGCGCCTGGGACCAGCCCTTCGCGATTCCGCGCGATGGCAGCTGGTTGCCGGTCGATGCCGATTTCGGCCCTGATGGGCGGTTCTACCTGCTCGAGCGCGACTTCTGGGGCTTTCTGGGCTTCCTCACCCGGGTCCGGGTCTTCGACATCAAGGGCGACACGATCAGCGGCGGCGACGTGCTGGTGCAGACCCCGGCCGGCACCCATGACAACCTCGAGGGGCTGTCGGCCTGGCGCGACGCGCAGGGCGCGATTCGCCTGACGATGATCTCGGACGACAATTTCCGCTTCTTTCAGCGCACCGAGATCGTCGAATACCGCCTGCGGCCCTGATCGCCCTTGACCGAAGCCCGGCACGGGCGTATCGGCGCCCCTTGTCCGGCACGGCCGGGCCATGTCTCCGCGACCATGTAAAAACGGTGAACCATGAAACGTTATCTGCCCGGCGTTCTCGCCATGGCCACCATCGTGGTGGCCTCCAACATCCTGGTGCAATACCTGTTCGGCCAATGGCTGACCTGGGGCGCCTTCACCTATCCCTTCGCCTTCCTCGTCACCGACGTGACCAACCGCCTGCAGGGCCCGCGCGCGGCGCGCGGCGTGGTCGTGGCGGGTTTCGTCGTCGGCATCCTGTGCTCGCTCATCGGCTCGCAGATCATCGGCGAGTTCGGTCCGCTCGTCAGCTTCCGCGTGGCGCTCGGTTCGGGCGCGGCGTTCCTTGCGGCGCAGCTGACCGACGTGACGGTGTTCAACGCGCTGCGCCGCGACCGCTGGTGGAAGGCGCCGCTCGTCTCCACCCTGATCGGGGCGAGCCTCGACACCGCGATCTTCTTCACCACCGCCTTCTCGCTGCAGCTCGCCTGGCTCGAACCGGGCAACGACGTGTCCTGGGCAAACGAGATGCTGCCGCTGCTGAGCTTCGGACCGATGGTGCCGCTGTGGATCTCGCTCGCCTGCGCCGACTGGTGTGTAAAAATTGTACTTGCGGTGATTGCTCTGGCGCCTTTTCGGGCATTTACTTGGCGCAAAACGCCAAGACTTGCGTAATTTGACTTGCCATACACCAGATCTGTGCCACCCTTTCCTTATCGGCAACGCATGAAAGGAGGTGGTCCAGTGTCTAGAGTGATATTGGAGAGAGGTGTCGGGACAGTCAGGGGGGCCGAGGCCTGAGGGCAACCCCAAGGGCAAGAACCCTGGCTGGGACGGAGGATCTGATCCAGACCCTAACCGGACCATCTCCGTAGATCTCGGGGGCCGCTGCCGGAGGCATGCGGCCCTTTCTATTTGGCGCGTTTCTGCCGCCGGGCGTATGGTTTGGCTGGAAAACCGCCCCCGTCCGTGGCATCCCGGGCCGCAAGCAAGGGAGTATGCGATGACCGCTACCGATGCCGACATTGCGGCGATGAGCTTCGAACAGGCGATGAAGGAACTCGAGACCGTCGTCGGGCAGCTCGAGCGGGGCGAAGTGCCGCTCGATGCCTCGATCCGGCTCTACGAGCGCGGCGCGGCGCTGAAGACGCGCTGCGCGGCGCTGCTGAAGGAGGCCGAGGAGCGGGTCGAGAAGATCACCCTCGGCGCCGATGGCGCGCCCACGGGCACGGTGCCGGTCGAAGGCCTGTGATGTTCGACTCTCGTCTTCATGCGGCGCAGCAGGCCGTTGGCGCGGCGCTGGCGCAGGCGCTGACACGGCTGCCCGAGGGGCCGCTGCGCGACGCGATGGGCTATGCCGCGCAGGGCGGCAAGCGGCTGCGCGCCTTCCTCGTGCTCGAATCGGCGGCGCTTTTCGGCATTCCCGCGGCGCAGGCGATGCCCGCGGCGGCGGCGGTCGAGGCGCTGCATGCCTACAGCCTCGTGCATGACGACCTGCCGGCAATGGATGACGACGACCTGCGCCGCGGCCAGCCCACGGTGCACCGCAAGTGGGACGAGGCGACGGCGATCCTTGCGGGCGACGCGCTGCAGACCCTCGCCTTCGAGCTGTGCGCCGAGCCGGTGCTTGGCCCGGCCGAGCGGCGCATCACGCTGGTTGCCGCGCTCGCGCAGGCCTCGGGCGCGGCGGGGATGGTGCATGGCCAGATGCTCGACATCGCGGCCGAGACCGCACCGGTGGCCCTGACGCTGGCCGAAATCACCCGGCTGCAGGCCGGCAAGACCGGCGCGCTGATCTCCTTTGCCGCGGAGGCGGGGGCGATCCTTGCCGGTGCCGACCGGGCACCGCTGGCCACCTATGCGCAGGCGCTTGGCCTTGCCTTCCAGATCGCCGATGACATCCTCGATGTCGAGGGCTCGGAAGAGGCGGCGGGCAAGCGGCTGCACAAGGATGCCGAGGCGGGCAAGGCGACCTTCGTCTCGCTGCTGGGCCTTGCGGGCGCGAAGGCGCGTGCCGCGGCGCTGGCGACCGCGGCCGAGGCCACCCTTGCGCCTTACGGCGAAAGGGCCGAAACCTTGCGGGAAACGGCGCGCTTCGTTATCTCGCGCGACAGATGAAAACGGGAGTGCCGATGAGCGAGACCCCGAAGACCCCGATCCTCGACCGTGTGCGGCTGCCCTCCGATCTCAAGGCGCTGAACGACCGCGAGCTGAAGAAGCTTGCCGACGAGCTGCGCGCCGAGACGATCTCGGCGGTGTCGGTCACTGGCGGGCATCTGGGCGCGGGGCTCGGTGTCGTCGAGCTGACGGTGGCGCTGCATGCCGTTTTCGACGCGCCGCGCGACAAGATCATCTGGGACGTCGGCCATCAGTGCTATCCGCACAAGATCCTGACCGGCCGGCGCGACCGCATCCGGACGCTGCGCACGAAGGGCGGGCTCTCGGGCTTCACCAAGCGCTCGGAAAGTCCCTATGACCCGTTCGGTGCCGGGCACAGCTCGACCTCGATCTCGGCCGCCGTGGGCTTTGCCGCGGCGCGCGAGCTCGGCGCGGCGACGGGCGATGCGATTGCGGTGATCGGCGATGGCGCGATGACCGGCGGCATGGCCTTCGAGGCGATGAACCACGCCGGCCATCTCGGCAAGCGGCTGTTCGTGGTGCTGAACGACAACGAGATGTCGATCGCCCCGCCGGTCGGTGCGCTCTCGACCTATCTGACCCGGCTTTACGCCGAGGGGCCGATGCAGGACCTGAAGGCGGTGGCGAAAGGTGCGGTCAGCCTGCTGCCCGAGCCGCTGCAGGAAGGCGCGCGGCGCGCGAAGGAAATGCTCAAGGGTATGGCCGTCGGCGGCACGCTGTTCGAGGCGCTCGGCTTCACCTATGTCGGCCCGGTCGACGGCCATGACCTCGACGCGCTGCTGCCGCTGCTGCGGATGCTGAAGGCGCGGGCGACGGGGCCGGTGCTGATCCATGTGCTGACAAAAAAGGGCAAGGGCTATGCCCCGGCCGAAAGCCGCCCCGACGGTGGCCATGCGACGAACCGCTTCGACGTGGCGACCGGGGTGCAGGTCAAGGCGCCCTCGAACGCGCCGTCCTACACCCGGGTCTTTGCCGAGAGCCTGGTGAAGGAGGCGGCGCTCGACGAGAAGATCGTCGCGGTGACCGCCGCCATGCCCGAGGGCACCGGGCTGAACCTCTTTGCCGAGCGTTTCCCGCGCCGCTGCTTCGACGTCGGCATCGCCGAGCAGCACGCCGTGACCTTCTCGGCCGGGCTGGCCGCGGCCGGGATGAAACCCTTCTGCGCGATCTATTCGACCTTCCTGCAGCGCGGCTATGACCAGATCGTGCATGACGTCGCCGTGCAGCGCCTGCCGGTGCGCTTTGCCATCGACCGCGCCGGGCTCGTCGGCGCTGATGGCGCGACCCATGCCGGCAGCTTCGACATCGGCTTCATGTCCTCGCTGCCCGGGATGGTGGTGATGGCCGCGGCCGACGAGGCCGAGCTTGTCCACATGGTCGCGACCGCCGCCGCGCATGACGAGGGCCCGATCGCCTTCCGCTATCCGCGCGGCGAGGGCATGGGCGTCGAGATGCCCGAGGCGGGCGTGCCGCTCGAAATCGGCAAGGGCCGGATCGTGGCCGAGGGCGCGCGCGTCGCGATCCTGAGCTATGGCACGCGGCTGGCCGAGGTGCTGAAGGCGCGCGAGGCGCTGGCGGCGCGCGGGCTGGCCCCGACCGTGGCCGATGCGCGCTTCGTCAAGCCGCTCGACACCGATCTGATCCTGCGGCTGGTGGCCGAGCACGAGGCGATCCTCACCATCGAGGAGGGCGCGATCGGCGGCTTCGGCAGCCATGTCGCGCAGTTCCTGGCAGAGAGTGGGGTCTTCGACCGCGGCTTCCGCTTCCGCTCGATGGTGCTGCCCGACACCTTCATCGACCATGCCAGCCCCGAGGACATGTATCGCAGCGCCGGCATGAACGCGCCCGAGATCGAGGCGAAGGTGCTCGAGATGCTGGGCGTCGCCGTGGCTAAGCGGGCCTGAGCGGGGCGCGCGCGGGAAGGCGCCTCCGGCGGGAGTATTTGGGCCAGGAAAAGCCGCAGCCGTGGGGCGGTCAGGCCGCCTCGGTCTCGTTCAGCAGGCCCTCGGCGACAAGGCGCTGTGCCCAGCCCTCGGGCCCCTCGAAGAGATGCGTCTTCCAGCCGCGCATATGCGCGGTGGCGATGTTGTCGGTGCGGTCGTCGGTGAACAGGATCTGCGCGCCCGACAGGCCGCTGTCCGCCTCGACCATCTCGTAGATCTTCGGGTCGGGCTTCGTCACCCCCATGTGCCCCGAGACATAGGCGCGGTCGAAATCGCGCAGGAACGGATAGAATCCGGTCGCATAGTCGAACGAGGCGATGCCGAAATTGGTCAGCGAGAACACCGGCACGCCCTTCGCCCGCAAGGCCTTCATCAGTCGCACCGAGTGCGGGATTTCGGGCGTCGCCATCTGGATCCAGTCGTCGTGCCACAGCCGGATCCAGCGCGACCAGCGCGGATAACGCTCGGCCCAGTCATAGATCGTCTCGCGGAACGGGCCGCCGCTGTCGATGATGTCGTTCATCCCGTGCAGGTCGACCTCGGCAAACATCGCCTCGCGCTCCTCTTGCGGCATCAGCGTGTCGTAATGCCGCTCGGGCTGCCATTCGATCAGCACATTGCCGATGTCGAAGATCACCGCATCAACCATGGGGGTCCCTTTTTGCCGCCTGCACGGCCCGTTCCAGCGCCTGCAGGAATTCTGCCCGGTCGGCCTTTGAAAACGGCCGCCCGCCGCCTTGCCGGAACGGATCGGCCGAGCGCAGGTCGGACATCAGGTCGCGCATCGCCAGCACCTCGCCGATGTTGCGCTCGGTCAGGGCCGAGCCGTCGGGGCGCAGCACCCGCGCCCCCGCCGCCACGCATTTCGCGGCGAGCGGAATGTCGTTCGTCACCACCACATCGCCCGGCCCTGCACGTTCGGCGATGTGCTTGTCGGCCTCGTCCGGCCCTTCGGACACATAGACCATGGTGACAAGCGGGTTGGCCGAGGGCCGCAGCCCGCCGTTCGAGACGAAGGCAATCGGCACCCCGGCGCGTGTCGCCACGCGCTCGGCCTCGGCCTTCACCGGGCAGGCATCGGCATCGACCCAGATCACCGCGTCAGCGCCGCAGCATGGAAGGCGACGTGATCGGGGATGAAGGTCGCGACGAAGAAATAGCTGTGGTCATAGCCCGCCTGCATGCGGAAGGCGCCGGGCTGGCGGCGTGCGGCCATCGCCTGAGCCAGCGCCTCGGGGCGCAGCAGGTCGAGGAACTGGTCCGACGCCCCCTGGTCGATCAGCACCTCGCCGTCGAACCCCGTCTCGCGCATCAGATGGGTCGCGTCATGCGCGAGCCATGTGGTTTCATCCGCGCCAAGATAGGCCGTCAGCTGCTTGCGGCCCCAGTCGCTGCGCGTGGGCTGGGCGATCGGCGCGAAGGCCGAGACCGAGCGGAAGCGCCCCGGCAGCCCCATGGCGAGCGTGAGCGCGCCATGCCCGCCCATCGAGTGGCCGGTAATGCCCTGGCGTTCCTCGTCGATGTCGAAGGTGGCAGTGATGACGCGAGGGAGCTCCTCGGCGACGTAATCCCACATCCGGTAATGCTCTGCCCAGGGCGCCTCGGTCGCGTTCACGTAGAAGCCTGCCCCCTGACCGAGGTCATAGGCCTCGTCATTCGCCACACCCGGGCCGCGCGGCGAAGTGTCGGGGAAGACAAGGGCGATGCCCGCCTCGGCTGCATAGCGCTGCGCCCCGGCCTTCACCATCGCGTTCTCATGCGTGCAGGTCAGCCCCGACAGATACCACAGCACCGGCACCGGGCGCGTTTCGGCCTCGGCCGGCAGGAACAGGCCGAAGGTCATCTCCGTGCCGGTGACCTCGGAGCTGTGACTGTAGACGCCCTGCACCCCGCCGAAGCACTTGTTTTCCGAAACCGTGCGCATCGGCACCTCCTATCGTGTGATCCAGGCGATGGCGCCCGGAATGGTCAGAATGCTGGCCGCCGTCGAGATCAGGATCGCGGTCGAGACCCGCTGTGGCGCGACAGCGTAATGTGCCGCCAGAATGTAGACGTTTCCGGCGACGGGCAAGGCCGCGGCGGCCACCATCACGCCGGCGGCGAAGGGCTCGACATGAAAGAGCAGCGCGGCGCCGCCGACCGCCAGCGGATGCACGAACAGCTTCGCCGCCGAAAGCCACAGCGCCGGCCCCGCGCGCTCGGCCGACTTGCCGGCGAGCGAGGCGCCGATCGCAAAGAGCGCGCCGGGCGTCGCCGCGGCGCCCAGCAGCGTGAGGAATTCGGCAAGCGGTGCCGGCATCGGCAGGTGCAGCCCGGCCCAGGCGAGCCCCGCCGCCATCGAAACGATCATCGGGTTTTTCAGAATTCCCAGAAAAATTGGAAACACGGCGATGCGCCCATGCCGCGCCCCGGTGATGACCGCGGTGATCAGCGTCGAGAACACGATCATGTCGGCCGAAAGCACCATCAGCACCGGCCCCGCTGCCTGCGGCCCGAGCAGCACCACCAGCATCGGCACGCCGAGAAAGCCGGTGTTGCCGGTCATTGCGGTATGGGCCTCCATCGCCGCCTCGGCCAGCGGCCGGCGGCGCGCGCGCGCCACGGCAAAGCCAAGCCCCCAGACCAGCGCCGAGCCGCTCAGATAGGCGGCGAAGAAGGCCGGGTCGAACAGCTGCTCAAGCGGCAGCGTCGCGGTGAAGCGGAACAGCATCGCCGAAAGCGCGAAATAGAAGACGAATTTCGTCAGCGCCGCCGTCGCCTCGGCCGGAAACAGCCGCGCCCGGCCGGCGGCCCAGCCCAGCCCGATCAGGCCAAAGAACGGAAGTGTCTTGAGAAAAATCGCCAGCATGCGACAGGGCTAGCATGCGCCCCGCCGCCGCGCCAGCGTCGGGCCCCTCGCGGCCCGGGCTTTTTCTTGGCCCAAATACTCGCCTTGATCCGGCTGCCGCCGGCTCAGCCGGCGCCGATCAGCGAGCCCGCGGCAAAGACCAGCGCCCCCCCAAGCACCACCTGCAGCACGGCGCGCAGGAAAGGGGTTTCCATGTACTTGTTCTGGATCCAGGCGATCACCCAGAGCTCGATGAACACCACGATCATCGCGACCGTGGTTGCGGTCCAGAAATCGGTGATGAAATAGGGCAGGGCATGGCCGAAGCCGCCCGCCGCGGTCATCACCCCCGAGGCAAGGCCACGTTTCAGCGGGCTGCCGCGGCCGGAGATCACGCCGTCGTCATGCGCGGCCTCGGTGAAGCCCATCGAGATGCCGGCGCCGGTGGCCGAGGCAAGCCCGACCAGCAGCGTGGTATGCGAGTTCTGTGTGGCGAAGGCGGTGGCGAAGATCGGCGCCAGCGTCGAGACCGAGCCGTCCATCAGCCCGGCCAGCCCGGGCTGCACCCAGGTCAGGATGAACTGGCGATAGGCGGCGCGGTCCTCCTCGGCCCGGGCGTCCCCGGTCAGATGCTCGGCCTCGAGCGCCTCGGCCTTCTTCTCATGGCCCTGTTCGGCGGCAGCCAGATCGCCCAGGAGCTTGCGGGTGTCGGCATCCGTGCTGCGCTGCGCCGCGCGGGTGTAGAAATTGGTCGATTCGCGCTCCATCGACTCGGCCTCGCCGCGCATCGTCTCGAGCGAGAGATTGGTGCCGAGCCAGACCGGCTTGCGCGCATAGAACCCCGCAACATGTTCGCGCCGGATCAGCGGGATCACCTCGCCGAAGCGGGCGCGGTGGCGCTCGATCAGGCGGCGGCGGTGCTCGTCCTCCTCGGCGGCCATGCCGTCGAAGACCGCGGCCGAGGCCGGGTATTGCTTGCGCAACTTCTCGGCATAAAGGCGGTAGATGCGCGCGTCGTCCTCCTCGGAGGAGATCGCGAGGGCGAGAACTTCCTGCTCGGACAATTCCGAGAAACGGCGGCGGGAGGCGAATCCGGGGATCATCGAGACGTCCTTATTTAGAATGATTCAAAAATAGCCGGAGGCGGGTGTTTTGCAATCGCGAAATCTGAACTTGTCGGTTCACTATCGGCTTGCAAATCTGAACCGTTCGGTTCAGATTTAGGAAGTGAACCGACAAGTTCAGATTTTGGAGAGAGACATGACCCGCATCGCATCCGGCCTCCTTGTGCTTGCCCTGACCGCCGGTGCCGCGGCCGCGGGCGGCTTCGGCATCGATCTTCCGCGTTTCAGCTTCCCGAGCCAAGAGGTGCCGGTGACGCAGGGCACGATGGGTGCCGATCACCCGGGGCGATGAACCGCCCCAAGATGCGCGGTGCCGCGCTCTTCGGCCAGCCGGATCTGTTGCGCGCGCTCGCGAAACCGGGCGCGGTCGGCATCTGAATACTCGCCAAGGCAGTGGTGACAGCTGACGCCGTCCTCGAACTCGGGACGGGCGCGGTCGGTGGGGGCAAGCGGTCGGCGGCAGGCGTGGCACAGTTCGTAGTCGCCCTGCCGCAACCCGTGGCGCAGGCTGACGCGGCCGTCGAAGACGAAGCAGTCACCATGCCACAGGCTGTCGCTCTCGGGCACCTGCTCGAGGTATTTCAGGATCCCACCCCTGAGGTGGAACACCTCCTCGACGCCCTGCGCGAGCAGGTAGTTCGTGGACTTCTCGCAGCGGATGCCGCCGGTGCAGAACATCGCCACGCGCTTGTTGTGAAAGCGGGCGGCGTTTTCCTTCCACCATTTCGGGAAATCGCGAAACGACTTCGTCTGTGGGTCGATCGCGCCGTCGAAGCTGCCGATGGCGACCTCGTAATCGTTGCGGGTGTCGATCACCACGACGTCGGGGGCCGAGATCAGCGCGTTCCATTCGGCCGGCTCGACGTAATGGCCGACGGCCGCGCGCGGATCGACGTCAGGCTCGCCCATCGTCACGATCTCGCGCTTCAGCCGCACCTTCATCCGGCCGAAGGGCATTTCGGCCGCGCCGCTTTCCTTCCACTCGAGTCCGGCACAGCCCGGCAGCGCGCGGATATGGGCAAGGAGCGCGTCGATGCCCGCCCGTGGCCCGGCGACGGTGCCGTTGATCCCCTCGCGGGCCAGCAGCAATGAGCCGCGCACCCCGCCCGCCTCGGCGCAGGCCAGAAGTGGGCAGCGCAGCGCGGCCGGGTCGTCGAAGCGGGTGAAGTGATAAAGGGCGGCAACGGTGAACATGGCTTCCCTTACGCCGCCGCCGCACCCTCCCGCAAGCGTGATTGACCCCGCCGCCCATGGGCCTTACCCATTGCAAAACCAAGGGAGAGCGCCATGGCCGATGTGACCGAAGCCCTGATCGTGATCGATATCCAGAACGACTTCTGCCCCGGCGGTGCGCTGGCGGTGGCGGGCGGCGACGAGATCATCCCGCGCGTCAACGCGCTGATGCAGGAATTGCCGGTCACCGTGCTGACCCAGGACTGGCACCCTGAGGAGCACAGCTCCTTCGCCGCGATGCACGCGGATTGCGAGGCCTTCCAGACGATCGAGATGCCCTATGGGCCGCAGACGCTCTGGCCCGTCCATTGCGTGCAGGGCAGCATGGGGGCGGCCTTCCATCCCGCGCTGTCGCTCGATCCGGCGGATCTGATCCTGCGCAAGGGCTTTCGCGCCGGGGTCGACAGCTATTCCGCCTTCTTCGAGAATGACCACGCCACCCCCACCGGGCTGGCCGGATATCTGCGCGAGCGCGGCATCACCGATCTGACCTTCGTCGGGCTGGCGCTTGACTATTGCGTCGCCTGGTCGGCGATCGACGCGGCGAAGCTCGGCTTCCGCGCCCGCGTGCTCGAGGGCGCGTGCCGGGCGATCGACCTGGCGGGCTCGCTCGCCGCGGCCCGTGATGCGATGCGCGCCGCGGGCGTCGTCCTCGAGAAATGAAGGGAGCCCCGACCATGGTCGACATCGCCACCCGCGTCTATAACCACAAGTGGAAGATCGACCCGATCGTGCGCTCGCTGATCGACACCGATTTTTACAAGCTGTTGATGTGCCAGTCGATCTTCCGCAACAAGCCGGACACGACCGTCACCTTCAGCCTGATCAACCGGGCGAAGGACGTGCGTCTGGCCGAGCTGATCGACGAGGGCGAGCTGCGCGAGCAGCTGGATTACGCGCGCGGGCTGCGGCTGACGCGGGGCGAAAGCACCTGGCTGCGCGGCAACACCTTCTATGGCAAGCGGCAGATGTTCCGCCCCGACTTCATGGAGTGGTTCGAGAATTTCCAGCTGCCGCCCTATCACCTCGAGAAACGCGACGGGCAGTATGAGCTGACCTTCGAGGGCAAGTGGCCCGAGGTGATGATGTGGGAGATCCCGGCGCTCGCCATCCTGATGGAGCTGCGCGGCCGCGCCGTGCTGAACCAGATGCGGCGCTTCGAGCTGCAGGTGCTCTATGCCCGCGCCATGGCCCGGGTCTGGGAAAAGATCGAGGAGCTGCGCACCATCCCCGGGCTGAAGATCGCCGATTTCGGCACCCGGCGCCGGCATGGCTTCCTGTGGCAGGACTGGTGCGTGCAGGCGATGATCGAGGGGCTGGGCGATGCCGCGAAGGGCGGCGCCTTCACCGGCACCTCGAACTGCCTGATCGCGATGCGGCGCGACCTCGAGGCGGTGGGGACGAATGCGCACGAGCTGCCGATGGTCTATGCCGCGCTGGCGCAGAACGACGAGGAGCTGAGCCAGGCGCCCTACAAGGTGCTGGCCGACTGGCACGAGGAGCACGACGGCAACCTGCGCATCATCCTGCCCGATACCTTCGGCACCAAGGGCTTTTTGGAACATGCGCCGGACTGGCTGGCGGGCTGGACCGGCATCCGCATCGACTCGGGCGACCCGGTCGAAAGCGCCGAGACCGCGATCGCCTGGTGGAAATCGCGCGGCGAGGACCCGCGGCAGAAGCTGGTAATCTTCTCGGACGGGCTCGACGTGGCCGAGATGAAGCGGCTGCACGGCCTCTTCTCGGGGCGGGTCAAGGTCAGCTTCGGCTGGGGCACGCTGCTGACGAACGACTTCCGCGGCCTGGTGCCGCATGACGCGCTCGCCCCCTTCAGCCTGGTGTGCAAGGCGGTCTCGGCCGATGGTCACCCGACGGTGAAGCTGTCGGACAACCCGAGCAAGGCGACCGGCCCGGCCGAGGAAATCGCCCGCTACAAGCGCGTCTTCGGGGTCGGCGCGCAGCAGGCAACGCAGGTCATCGTCTAGCGCGCGAGCCAGATCATCAGCATGTAGAGCACTGCCGAAAGCCCGGCGGAGGCCGGCACCGTGACGATCCAGGCCGCGGCGACGGTGAGCATGTGCGAGCGCCGCACCAGCCGGCGGCGCGAGCGTTCCTCGGGCGGCACCGGCTTGCCCTTTTGCAGGCCGAGCATCCGCGCCCGCCGCTCGGCGTGCCATTCGCGGTAAAAGCCGACGCCGAAGATCGCGCCCACGGCGATATGGGTCGAGCTGACCGGCAGGCCAAGCCAGCTCGCCACGATCACCGTCACCGCCGCCGAGAGCGCCACGCAATAGGCGCGCATCGGGTTCAGCTTGGTGATCTCGGAGCCGACAAGGCGGATCAGCTTCGGCCCGAACAGCATCAGCCCGACCGAGATGCCAAGCGCGCCGACGACCATCACCCAGACCGGGATGCCCACGCTCGAGGCGATGTCGCCGACCTCGACCGAATGCACGATGGCGGCAAGCGGGCCGACCGCATTGGCCACGTCATTCGCGCCATGCGCAAAGGAGAGCAGCGCCGCCGAGGCCACAAGCGGTAGCGAGAACAGCTTGCGCAGCGAGCGCTTGCGGTTCTCGAGCCCCTCCGACTGGTGCCGGATCAGCGGCACCGCGGCGGCCCAGCACAGGACCCCGGTCGCCAGCCCGATCAGCGTCGCAAGGCCGAGCGAGACGTGGAACAGCTTGTTCAGTCCCTTGATGGCAAGGTAGGCGGCAAAGGCGCCGGCCATGATCCCGATCAGCACCGGCACCCACAGCCGGGCCGCCGCGATCTTGTCCTCGACATACATGATCCGCGCCTTGATGAAGGCGAGGAAGGCCGCCGCGACCACCCCGCCCAGCACCGGCGAGATCACCCAGCTCAGCGCGATCGAGCCGAGCGCGCCCCAGTTCACCGCGCCGAACCCCGCCGCCACGACGCCGGCGCCGACGACGCCGCCGACGATCGAATGGGTGGTCGAGACCGGCGCGCCAAGCCAGGTGGCCAGATGCAGCCACAGCGCCGCGGCCAGCAGCGCCGCCATCATCGCCCAGATGAAATGGGCGGAATCGCTGACTGCGCCCGGGGCAAGGATGCCGGTCGAGACAGTCTTGACCACATCGCCGCCCGCTATCAGCGCGCCAGCGGTCTCGAACACCGCGGCGATGATCAGCGCGCCGCCCAGCGTCAGCGCATTCGCACCGACCGCCGGGCCCATGTTGTTGGCGACGTCGTTCGCGCCGATGTTCAGCGCCATGTAGGCCCCGATCACCGCCGCCGCGACCACGATCAGATGCCCGGGCTGCGCCCCGATGACGAGGCCGGCAGCGACCCCCGCCAGCACGATGAAGGCAAGGGCGATGCCCGGCGCCACCAGCGGCCTGGCGACGAATTGCGTTGCTTCCTCCAGCCGGCCGATCCGCTTCAGGTCCTTGTCGAGCGTCTTCCACTGGTTCACCGGCGGCGTGGCCACGTCTTCCCCCTGCCTCTGCGCATCGTCACGAAACGGCAATCAAACCGTCACAGTCGTGGCGCGAGTAGCCGGTTTGGCCGTGTAAGACAACGCTCGAATGGTCACAGGGCGCGCAGAATCGCCTGCAGTTCAGGCTCGGACACGCGCGCGGCGGCCTCGGCCGGGGCCAGCCATTCGCGCCGGCGCCGCCCCATCTCGGGGAAGCGCTCGGCCATCGCCTCGGTCTCGATCACGAAGACCCGCACCTCGCAGCGCTGCGCCAGCCCGCCCGAGCGGACCTTGTCATAGCTGAAGCTGCCAACCGCCTCGTGCCGCACCCGGCCGCGGATGCCAGCCTCCTCCCAGGCCTCCTGCAGCGCCGCGCCAGCGAGGCTGCGCCCGCGCATCGGCCAGCCCTTCGGGATGATCCAGCGCCCGGTGTCGAGCGAGGAAATCAGCAGCACCTCGGGCGCGCCGTTGCGGTGACGCAGGCACAGCGCCCCCACCTGCAGCGGGCTCGGCCGCCGCCCCATCAGCCCCGAGACGATCTCGCGAAACCGGATCATTGCGTCTTACTCATACAGGCTCACTCGTCCTCGTCTCCCACCCGGCCACGCAGCGCCTTGACCGTGCCGCGCACCGTTTTCGCCTGCAGCCGCCGGCGCTGGCTGCCGAGCGTGGGTTTCGTCGCCACCCGCCGTTTCGGCGCGACAAGGGCCTGCCGGATCATCTCGGCCAGACGCTCGCGCGCGATCTCGCGGTTGCGCAGCTGGCTGCGGGTCTCCTCGGCGCGGATCACGATCGCCCCGTCGAGCGTCCATTTCCGCCCGGCGAGCCGCTTCAGCCGCGCCTTCACCGCCGCGGTGAGGTTGGGCGAACGCTCTGCCTCGAAGCGCAGCTCGACCGCCGTCGACACCTTGTTGACGTTCTGCCCGCCCGGGCCCTGGGCGCGGTTGAAGCTCTCGCTCAGCTCCCAGTCGGCAATCGCCACACTGTCATTGATCCACAACATGCGGCAAACCCTAACCACCTTGGACGAAAACGAAAGAGGCCCTGCTTCATCTTGCCGCAAATACCTCGGGGTGCGGGGCAGAGCCCCGCTCAGGCGCGCAATTTTTCGCCGTCATGTCCGGCGATGCGCAGCCGCAGGATCGTGCCCTCGGGCATCTCGTGCTCGAACCGGACCTCGGTGAAATACTCGGTCCGCCCGGCCAGACCGCCCTCGACCAGAACCGCGCGTTCCTGCCCGACCTCGGCCTCGAGGTGACGCAAGAGCGCCTCTTGCCCTTTCGTGCGCAGCCGCGCCGCGCGTTCCTTGATCGCCGGGCCCGGCACCCGCGGCATCCGCGCCGCGGGGGTGCCCTGGCGCGCCGAATAGGGGAAGACGTGCAGGAAGGTCAGCCCGCAGTCGTCGACGAGCTTCAGCGAGTTCTCGAACATTGCCTCGGTCTCGGTCGGGAAACCGGCGATGATATCGGCACCAAAGACGATGCCGGGCCGCAGCTTGCGCGCCTCTTCGCAGAACCGGATCGCGTCATCGCGCAGGTGGCGCCGCTTCATCCGCTTCAGGATCATGTCGTCGCCGGCCTGCAGGCTCAGGTGCAGATGCGGCATCAGCCGCGGCTCGGTGGCAATCGCCTGCATGAGCATCTCGTCCGCCTCGATGCTGTCGATCGAGCTGATCCGCAGCCGCGGCAGGTCAGGCACCAGCTTCAGGATCCGCATCACCAGGTCGCCAAGCCGTGGTTCGCCGGGCAGATCGGCGCCCCAGGAGGTCAGATCGACCCCGGTCAGCACCACCTCGTTGAAGCCGCGGTCGACAAGGCGGCGGATCTGCTCGACCACCACACCCGCCGGCACCGAGCGGGAATTGCCGCGGCCAAAGGGGATGATGCAGAAGGTGCAGCGGTGGTCGCAGCCGTTCTGCACCTGCACATAGGCGCGGTGCCGGCCGAAACCGTCGATCAGATGGCCCGCGGTTTCCTTCACCGACATGATGTCGTCGACGCTGACCTTCTCGGTCTCGCCGATGAAATCGGGGCCCTGCGGGACCAGCCCGGCCCAGGTGTCGGCCTGCATCTTCTCGTGATTGCCGATGACCTTCGTCACCTCGGCCATCGCCGCGAAGGTCTCGGGTTCGGTCTGCGCCGCGCATCCGGTCACGATCACCGGCGCGCCGGGGTTCTCGCGGGCCAGCCGGCGGATCTCCTGCTTGGCCTTGCGCACCGCCTCGGCGGTGACGGCGCAGGTGTTGACGACGACCGCACCCTCGACCCCTGCCGCCGTGGCAAGCTCCTTCATCGCCTCGGTCTCATAGGCGTTCAGCCGGCAACCGAGCGTGGCGAAGACCGGCGGTTTCATGCCCCGACCGCCGCCAGGAAAGCGGGCGTCAGCCGGCCTTCGAAGACCAATGCCGTCGGGCCGGTCATCCACACCCCGTCCTCGCGCCAGTCGATCTCCAGCCGGCCGCCGTCGACATCGACGATCACCTGCCGCCCGGTCAGGCCCTTCAGATGCGCCGCAACCGCCGTCGCGCAGGTGCCCGAGCCGCAGGCAAGGGTGATCCCCGCGCCGCGCTCCCACACCCGCATCCGCAGGTGATCGGGGCCAAGGCGCGAGGCGAATTCGACATTCGTGCGCTCGGGGAACAGCGGGTCATGCTCGATCACGGGGCCAAGCCCCGCGACATCGACCGCCTCGGCGTCGTCGACGAAATAGATGCAATGCGGGTTGCCCATGCCCACGGCGACCGGATCGCCCGCAAGCGGCAGCGCCATCGGATCGCCCGCAACCGGGATCGCGGCGGCGTCGAGAATGGGCGCGCCCATGTTCACCGACACCAGCCCGTCGGCGCGGCGGCGGGCGAAAAGCGTGCCGCGCGCCGTGGTCAGGCTGACTGCATCGCGGCCAAGCGCGCGCATCATCCAGTCGCTGACGCAGCGCGTGGCATTGCCGCAGGCGCCGGCGATCGAGCCATCCGAGTTCCAGAACTCGAGGGTGAAATCGGTGTCCGTCGCCGGCCGGATCACCGCAAGCTGGTCGAAACCCACGCCGCGATGCCGGTCGCCAAGCGCACGGGCGAGCGCCGGCGTCACCGGGTCGTCGCCCGTGCGGGCGTCGATCACCACGAAATCATTGCCAAGGCCATGCATCTTCAAAAAGGGCAGGCCGGCGGGGGGAGTGCGCATGTCGGTCATGGCCGCGCATATAGACCTGCCCGGGTGAATTTTCCAGTGCCGTGAATTTTTCGCGAGCGATGGCTTGACCCACCGGGGGGCTGCCTGTAGAGAGCCCCCCACACGTGGGCCGTTAGCTCAGTTGGTAGAGCAACTGACTTTTAATCAGTGGGTCGCAGGTTCGAATCCTGCACGGCTCACCACTGACAACCAGATCCCGGCGCCTCGCCCCGGAACAGGTTTCTCTGGTTTTCCCTCAGATCGTCTCTCACGCCGGCACAGCCGAACCTGCATGATTCGCGGGTCTTCGGGAGCCGCCGTCGGGACAGAACGAAAAATCCCGGGCGAGAGTGCCTCTGCCCGGGATCATTTCAATCTTTTGCGGGGGATCAGATCGCCACGTCGACGCCGTCGGGGCCGATCACCCGGCTCGGCAGGCCGATCCTGCCCAGCAGCTCGAGGAAAGGCCGCGCGGGCAGTTCCTCGACGTTCGCCATGCGGTGCACGTCCCAGGTGCCCTCGGCCACCATCAGCGCCGCCGCCACGGCGGGCACGCCCGCGGTGTAGGAGATGCCCTGCGAGCCGACTTCCTCATAGGCTTCCTTGTGATCGGCGACGTTGTAGACGAAGACCTCGGTCTCCTTGCCGTCCTTCAGCCCCTTCACATAGTCGCCGATGCAGGTCTTGCCGGTATAGTTCGGCGCAAGGCTGGCCGGATCGGGCAGCACCGCCTTCACCACCTTCAGCGGCACCACCTCGAGCCCCTCGGCGGTTTTCACCGGCTGTTCGGACAGTAGGCCAAGGTTCTTCAGCACGGTGAAGACGTTGATGTAGTGATCGCCGAAGCCCATCCAGAACCGCACGTCGGCCTGCGGGTAATTGGCCGAGAGCGAATGCACCTCGTCATGGCCCGACAGATAGGCCTTCTGCGGGCCCACGACGGGCAGGTCCCATTCGCGGCCCACCTCGAACATCTTGTTTTCCTGCCAGGCGCCGCCCTGCCAGGAATAGACCGTGCCGGTGAACTCGCGGAAGTTGATCTCGGGGTCGAAGTTCGTCGCGAAATAGCGGCCATGGCTGCCGGCGTTGATGTCGACGATGTCGATCGAGGTGACGGTGTCGAGATATTCGTCGGCGGCGAAGCGCGCATAGGCGTTCACCACGCCGGGGTCGAAGCCCGCGCCCAGGATCACCGTGACGCCCTTCTCGGCGCAGAGCTTGCGCTTCTTCCACTCGTAGTTGCCATACCACGGCGGGGTCTCGCAGATCTTCGCCGGGTCCTCGTGGATCGCGGTGTCGATATAGGCGGCGCCGGTTTCGATGCAGGCGTCCATCACCGTCATGTTGACGAAGGACGAGCCGACGTTGATCACAATCTCCGCGCCGGTCTTGCGGATCAGCGCGGCGACCGCGGCGCTGTCCATCGCGTCGACGGCGTGTCCCTCGAACGTGCCCGGCACTTTCATCGCCTTCTTCTCGTGGACCGAGGCAATGATCGCGTCGCATTTCGCCTTGGTGCGCGAGGCGATGTGCAGGTCACCCAGGATGTCGTTCGACTGCGCGCATTTGTGGGCGACCACTTGCGCCACACCGCCGGCACCGATGATGAGCACGTTCTTTTTCACTTCAGCTGGCTCCTTTCACGAGCAAGGGGAAGGGGGGCGTCTCGGCCCCTCAGGAGAGCGAGGAGAGATAGTCCTCATAGGTGAATTCGCGGATCAGCTCGACCGCGCCATCGGTGCGACGGATCGCGATCGAGGGCATGGCGACGCCGTTGAACCAGTTCTTCTTGACCATCGTGTAGCCCGCCGCGTCGCGCACCGAGATCCGGTCGCCGACCTGCAGCGGCGCGGCAAAGCGCGCCTCGCCGAAGATGTCGCCCGCCAGGCAGCTCTTGCCCGCGATCTGATAGGGGAAATCGCCGTCCTGCGGCAGCTTCGCGCTTTCGCGGTAGATCAGCAGGTCGAGCATATGCGCCTCGATCGAGCTGTCGACGATGGCGATCTGCTTGTCATTCTCGAGCAGGTCGAGGACCGAGACCTCGAGCGTGGTCGATTGCGTGATCGAGGCCTCGCCGGGTTCGAGATAGACCTGCACGCCGAAGCGGTCCGAGAACGTCTTCAGCCGCGCGGCCAGTTCCTCGATCGGGTAGTTTTCGCCGGTGAAGTGGATGCCGCCGCCCAGGCTGACCCAGTCGAGCCGCTCGAGCAGCGGCGCGAAGTCGCGCTCGATCCGGCCGAGCTGTTCGTCGAAGAGCGCGAAATCGCGGTTCTCGCAATTGTAGTGGATCATCACGCCCGAGATCAGTTCGGCCACATCGAGGAGCTTCGCGATGTCCCACTCGCCAAGCCGCGAGAACGGGCGCGCCGGGTCGGCAAGGTCGAAGCCGCTGGTCGAGAACCGCGGGTTCAGCCGCACGCCGCGCTGGATGCCGGCCGATTGCGCCTCGAAGCGTTTCAACTGGCCCGTGGTGTTGAAGATGATCTTGTCGGCGTAACCGCAGGCCTCGTCGATCTCGCGGTCGGACCAAGCCACGGAATAGGCGTGGGTTTCCTTGCCGAACTTCTCGCGGCCGAGGCGCAGCTCGTAGAGCGAGGACGAAGTGGTGCCGTCCATGTAGGGCCGCATGATGTCGAAGGCGGACCAGGTCGCGAAGCATTTCAGCGCCAGCAGCGCCTTCGCCCCTGACGCTTCGCGCAGGGCGGCGATCTTGCGCATGTTCTCAAGGAGACGCGCTTCGTCGATCAGGTAGAAGGGTGTCGGAATCATGGGCCCCCCCAAGCGGCAAAGTGAAGCCGCGATATAGGCCCCCGCCCCTGCCTTCGCAAGGAAAACTCAGTCGACCCGCAGCGCGTCCTTGGCTACCGCCAGAGTGTAACCCTTGCGTGAAATGTTCCTGACAAGCAGTTCCGAGACAAGCGCGTTGCCCAGCCCGTCGCGCAGCCGCTTGATCCTTGTGGCGCCCGCCGCCTCGTCGCACTCCGCCTCGGGCTTGCCCGAGATCACCGCTTCGATCTGCGCGCCGGTGAGGATGTCGTCGTCCATCCGCGCCTCGGCCAGCACCGCGAGGGTCTCGATCGCGGCGGGGGTCAGCGAGAAGGCCATGTCGTTCAGCATCACCGCGTTCTCGGTGCGGCGGATGCGCAGGCTCTGCACCTCGATCCCGGTGCGGCGGATCTCGCCCATCCGCCGGTTCAGCCCGACGATGGTCAAAAGCAGCACCAGCGCCGCCACCATCAGCGCCGTGGCGAAAACGAGCAGGATGAAGATGATGATCCGATAGGAGGTCAGCATCTCGGAAAAGGCGGTGCCGGACTGGCCCAGCACCTCGAGCAGGCGCAGCTGCGTCGGGTCGGTCAGGGCGTCGTTCTGCACGAAGATCTGCTCGACGCGGGCATTGAAGGCATCGGCATCGGGCAGCGACAGGAACAGCAGCGCCGCGGCAAGACCGAGGATCGCGGTGATGCCCGCCACCCCCCAGGTCACCGCGCGGGCGCCCGTCTTCAGCCCCTCAGTAACGGAGGAAGTATGGTCCGGCACTGGCTTTCCTCTGGTCGAGTCCTTCGGGCCCGAAAATGGACATGATGTTGAGCAGCGTCCAGCCGTCTCGCGCCAGCCGCGGCGCCAATGCGCGGGCGGCCGCCTGTTTCGTGCAGGCATTGTCGGGCAGCTGCGCCACGCCGTAGTGCAGGCGCAGCGGATTGTCCCGCTTGGCCTTGTAATCGGCAAAGCACTGCGCCTGCGCCGGCGCGGCGACCAGCACGGCAAGGGCAATGGCAAGGGCGGAGAGCGCATGTGTCATCATGCCTGCCACGCTGCGATGGGATGTGAAGTTATGCAATGACAAAAGGGGCTTGAGGCCATTGTTATCGGATAACCGGGGGCTGATATTGCGCGGCATGACCTTCCCGGCCAAGGGTGGCGGCATCGCAACTGCGGGCCCTCCCGCATCAGCCAGGACAGATCCCATGACCGGAGTTTTCCGCACCCGCCTGATCGCCGCCGTCACCGCCGCCGCGGTGGGGCTCGGCGCTCTCGCCACCACCGCCACCCCGGCCGCCGCGCTCAGCGACGACGGCAAGCAGGCGCTCGGCTGGGTCGTCGGCATCGGCGCCGCGGCCCTGCTGCTGAACGAGATCGACAAGAACAAGAATCACAACACCGAGCGGCGTTACGACAACCGCTACGACAATCGTTACGACAACCGCTACGATAACCGCTACGATAACCGCTACGATAACCGTTACGACAACCGGTACGAGAACCGTTACGACGATCGCCGCGACCGCGATGATGATCGCCGCGGGGCGCGACTCACGGTGCCGGGCAGCTGCCTGATGCAGGTGCGCACCCGCGACGGCCGGCGCGATGTGGTGCGCGGCGATTGCGCACAGCATTCGCTCGGCCGGGTCTCGCTGCCGCGCAGCTGTGCCTTCGACCTCGTCACCGACCGCGGCCGCAAGGAGCGCGTCTATGGCCGCAACTGCCTCGAGGACCGGGGCTTCCGCATCGGCCGCTACTGAGCCGGACAAAACCGGCAGGAGAGGGCGGGGTCTCCCCGCCCTTTTCCGTTGCACGGCGGGGCCGGAGCGGGCAGGACGTGCGCCATGACACAGGCACCCGATTATTCCTTCGAGCTGGCGGCGCAGGCGCGCGGCCTGATCCGCATCGCCGGTACCGACGAGGTCGGGCGCGGCCCGCTGTGCGGCCCGGTCACCGCCGCCGCGGTGATTCTCGATCCGGCGCGGATCCCCGAGGGGCTGAACGATTCGAAGAAGCTGACGGCAAAGCGTCGCGCCGCGCTGGTGGAGGAGATCACCGCCACCGCCGACTGGTGTGTGGCCCATGCGAGCGTCGAGGAGATCGACAGCCTCAACATCCTGCGCGCCAGCCATCTGGCGATGTGCCGCGCCGTCGCCGGGCTGCGGCGGCTGCCCGATCATGTTCTTGTGGACGGAAACCGCTTGCCACAAGATCTGGGGGTCTCGGCCGAGGCGATCGTGAAGGGGGACGGGCGCTCCGTCTCGATCGCGGCGGCCTCGATCCTGGCCAAGGAAGCACGCGATGCGCTCATGGTGGGCTTGGCGCAACAATACCCCGGCTATGGCTGGGAGCGGAACGCGGGCTACCCGACCAGGGACCATCTGCAGGCGCTCCTAGATCTTGGCGTGACCCCCGTTCATAGGCGTTCGTTCAAGCCTGTACACAACATCTTGTGCCAAGCGAAATCTGTAAGTGCTTGATTCAAAAAAGAATTTGACGGGGAATCGCCTTTGACTCATGTTTGACCTCACCAGATCGGCACAAGCCGACACCCATACGGGCAAGCCCGCAAAGGGCAGAATGAGGCAGACATGACGAAAACCACCGTGCGGGCGCAGCAACCGTTGCTGCCGCTCAACCAGATTCTTGCAGGCGACTGCATCGAGATGATGAACAGCTTGCCCGAGGCAAGCGTCGACCTCATCTTCGCCGATCCGCCCTATAACCTGCAGCTGCGTGGCGAGCTGCACCGGCCCGACAATTCCAAGGTCGACGCCGTCGACGACGCCTGGGATCAGTTCGGCTCGTTCGACCATTACGATCGCTTCACCCATGACTGGCTTGCCGCCGCGCGCCGGATCCTGAAGCCGAACGGGGCGATCTGGGTGATCGGCTCCTATCACAACGTCTTCCGTCTCGGCGCCGAGCTGCAGAATCAGGGCTACTGGATCCTGAACGACGTGGTCTGGCGCAAGTCGAACCCGATGCCGAACTTCCGCGGCAAGCGGCTCACCAACGCGCATGAGACGCTGATCTGGGCCTCGAAGGGCGAAGGCGCGAAATACACCTTCAACTACGAGGCGCTGAAGGCGCTGAATGAAGGCGTGCAGATGCGCTCGGACTGGGTGCTGCCGATTTGCACCGGCAACGAGCGGCTGAAGGACGATGCCGGCGACAAGGCGCATCCGACGCAAAAGCCCGAGGCGCTTTTGCACCGCATCATCCTCGGCACGACGAATCCGGGCGACGTGGTGCTCGACCCGTTCTTTGGCACCGGCACCACCGGCGCCGTGGCGAAGATGCTCGGCCGCGACTACATCGGCATCGAGCGCGAGGAAGCCTATCGCAAGGTGGCGCTGAAGCGGCTCGAGAAAGTGCGCAAGTTCGACAAGGAAGCGCTCGAGACCACCACCTCGAAACGCGCCGAGCCGCGCGTGCCCTTCGGCCAGTTGGTCGAACGCGGCATGCTGCGCCCGGGCGAGGAACTCTATTCCATCGGCAACCGCTTCAAGGCCAAGGTCCGCGCCGATGGCACGCTCGTCGGCAATGACGTGAAGGGCTCGATCCATCAGGTCGGCGCCCATCTCGAGGGCGCGCCCTCGTGCAACGGCTGGACCTACTGGCACTTCAAGCGCGAGGGGAAACTCGTGCCGATCGACCTGCTGCGCCAGCAGATCCGCGCCGAGCTGAACTGATCCCGATCACGGGTTACCGCCAGTGCCCGTGGTCCGCCCGCGGGTACGACCTTGCCCCGCCGTTCGCTCGGCGGGGTCTTTTGGCCAAGGGCCGCCGCACTTTTCATCTTGCCTGAAATACCTCGCGGGGGTCCGGGGGCGCGCAGCCCCCGGCGTGATCCACCCGATCCCGCTCAGCCGTCCTCGAGATGGGCGCGCAGCTCGCGCAGCACCGGCAGCACGGCGCGCACCTTCTCCGGCCCGATCGAGCGCACCACATCCGCGATCACCGGCATGAAGGCGGCAAGGGCCGCATTGCGCGCCTGCCGCCCGGCGGGCGAGATCGAGACGAACTTGCGCCGCGCATCGTCCCAGTCGGGGCGGATATGCACATGCCCCGCCCATTCGAGCTTCGACAGCGTGTTGGTCATCGCGCCGCGGGTGACGTGAAAGGTCGCGGCGAGCTGCGCGGGGGTGCGCTCCTCGCCGATATGGGCGAGGTGGTTCAGCACCGAGAAATGCGAGATCTCCATGCCGCGTGGCAGCGCCCGGCTCACCGTGTTGCGGGCAAGCTGGTCGACCATGAAGACCTCGGCGAAAAGCGAGGCGGCCAGCGGATCCGAGCCGTCGTTCATGGGCCCTCGAAGGCGCGGTCGTGGGCGAGCGAGGGCACGCGGCCGCGGGCCTCGGCGACACGCGCCATGTCGATCTCGACCAGCGTCACCCCGGGCGCCTCGCCACCATCGGCCAGCACCTCGCCCCAGGGGGCGACGGCCAGGCTGTGGCCCCAGGTGCGGCGCAGCCGCTGGCCGGGGGTGGCGTCATGCACGGCATGGGCGCCGCATTGCGCGGGGGCAAGGACGAAGCAGGTGTTCTCGATCGCGCGGGCGCGGATCAGGCTTTCCCAATGCGCCGCGCCCGTGGTGTCGTTGAACGCCGCGGGCAGGGTCAGGATCTGCGCGCCCCCCTTCGCGGTGCGGCGGAACAGCTGCGGGAAGCGCAGATCATAGCAGATCGCCATGCCGATCTTCGCAAATCCCGCATCGGCCACCACCGCCCGCGTGCCGGGGCGATAGCCCTCCGATTCGCGGTATTTCTCGGTTCCCGAGACATCGACGTCGAACATGTGGATCTTGTCATAGCGCGCGACGATCTGCCCAGAGGGGCCGATCAGGAACGAGCGGTTGGCGAACCGGCCGTCGGCGTCCTGCGTCTTCAGCCCGAGCGAGCCGATCAGCAGCGTGATGCCAAGCGTCGCCGCCTCGGCGCGCAGCGCGGCGAGCGTCGGGTCGTCTTCCTCGTGGCACAGCACCTCGCGCTGCCAGCCGCGGTCCGAGGACAGCAGGTTGGTGCATTCGGGGGTGAGCACGAAGCCGGCCCCGGCGGCAGCGGCCTCGCGGATGAAGTTCAGCGTGACCGGCAGGTTGGCGGCCGGATCATCGCTCACCGAGAGCTGGACGAGAGCGGCTTTCATGCGTCGGCCAGCATCGCGTCGAGCTTGCCCGCCGCGTCAAGCGCATGCAGATCGTCGCAGCCGCCGACATGCGCGCCGCCGATGAAGATCTGCGGCACGGTGCGCCGGCCGTTCGCCCGCGCCGTCATCGCGCTGCGCAGCGACGGGTCGGCGCCGACATCGGTTTCCTCGAAGCTCACGCCCTTCTTCGTCAGCAGCGCCTTGGCGGCGATGCAATAGGGGCAGGTGCGGGTGGTGTAGATCTCGACGCGTTTCATGGGCAATCCCTCCGGTCCGGGCAGATTAGAGGGATTTAGGCGTCTTTCGCAACGCGCGCCAGTGCCGCGACCGAAACCCGCGCTGCGCCGGCCTCCAGCACCGCCTGCGCCGCGGCGGCCAGGGTGGCGCCGGTGGTCATCACGTCATCGACGATCAGCACCGGCCGGCCGGCGATCTTGGGCGCGTGCCGCGCCCGCACGGTGAGCGCGCCGTCAAGGTTGGCGAAGCGCTCGGCGGCGCTGCGGCCGTCCTGGCTGGGGGTGGCGCGCAGGCGCACCAGAAGGTCGGGCAGATGCGTGCCCCCCGCCGCCCGCGCCACCTCGCGCGACAGCAGCGCCGCCTGATTATAGCGCCGCCGGATCAGCCGCAGCCGGTGCAGCGGCACCGGCGCGATGATCGTGTCCTCGCTCAGCAGCGGCGCCGCGGCCCGGGCGAGCCAGGCGCCGAGCGGGCGCGCCAGGTCGAGCCGGTCGCCGTGTTTCAGCGCCAGCACCAGCTGCCGCCCGGTGCCGGCATAGCGCAGTGCCGCGCGCCCCTGCGCCCAGGGCCGCGGCGTGGCGAGGCAGTCGTCGCACTGGACCGGCCCCGCGGCCTCGCCCGGCAGCGGCGCGCCGCAGGTGTCGCAGACGAGGCCGGTGATGAAGCCGGTCTCGGCCCAGCAGGCGCCGCACAGGCCGAAGTCGGTGGCCACCGCCGCGCCGCAGGCGATGCAGCGCGGTGGCAGCACGACCTGCAGCAGCTGCCGTGCCGCATTGCGGATCGCCGCTGGCATCCGCGCGCGGATCGCCGTACTCTCCGGCCCCATCATGACCACGCCGCTCCCCCTGACCGATCGAGACGCGCTGACGCGCCACCGCCGCCGCGCCGCCGCAGACCCCGCGCTGTTCCTGCACGAGGATGCCGCCGCCGAACTTCAGGAGAGGCTGCTCGAGGTTAACAGAACGTTTACAGACCCCGCCCTGGTGACGAATTTCCCCGCTCCCTGGCGCGCCGTGCTGCCCGGGGCGACGGTTGTCGCCGATGACGAGGTGCTGAGCCTCGAACCCGGCGCGCATGACCTTGTCGTGCACGCGCTGTGCCTGCACTGGTCGAACGACATCGTCGGGCAGATGGTGCAGGCGGCGCGCGCGCTGCGGCCCGATGGGCTGTTCGTCGCGGTGCTGTTCGGCGGCCAGACCCTGACAGAGCTTCGTGCGGCACTGGGCGAGGCCGAGATCGCCGTCACCGGCGGGCTCAGCCCGCGGGTGCTGCCGATGGGCGAGATCCGCGACCTCGGCGCGCTGATCCAGCGCGCGGGGCTGGCGCTGCCGGTCGCCGACAGCGTGATCCGCAAGGTCACCTATCCCGACCCGCTGCGGCTGCTGACCGACCTGCGCGCCATGGGCGAGACCAACGCGCTGAGTGCGCGGCCGCGCCATTTCACCCGCCGCGCGGTGATCGCCGAGGCGCTGCGCCACTATGCCGAAAACTTCGCCGAGCCGGACGGCCGGGTGCGGGCGACCTTCGACATGGTCTGGCTGACCGGCTGGAAGCCGCATGAAAGCCAGCAAAAGCCGCTGCGCCCGGGCTCGGCCGCGCATCGGCTGGCCGAGGTGCTGGGCACTTTCGAGCTGCCGGCGGGCGACACGGCCGGGCGCTGAGCGCCCCGCCCGGCTCAGCCAAGCGCGGTCAGATATCCTTTCGACCACCAGTGCACATCCTTCTTCAGAAGGAGCTGCATCATCCCCTCGTGCCGGCGCTGGCGCTCGGCCAGCGGCATGGCGAGCGCGGTCATCATCGCCGTCGCCATCTGCTCGGGGTCGTGCGGGTTCACGGTGAGCGCGTCGACCAGCTGCTCGGAGGCGCCGGCGAACTGGCTCAGGATCAGCACGCCGGGATCCGCCGGGTCCTGTGCCGCGACGAATTCCTTCGCCACCAGGTTCATCCCGTCCATCAGCGGCGTCACCAGCGCGATGTCGGCGGCGCGGTAAAGCCCGGCCAGCACCTCGCGCGGGACGGGGCGGTTGATGAAGCGGATCGGCGTCCAGGTGATGTCGGCGAAGGTGCCGTTGATCTGGCCCGAGAGGTGCTCGGTCTCCTGGCGGATGTCGTCATAGGCCGGCACCCCCTCGCGGGTCGGCGGCGAGATCTGGATCAGCGAGACGAGGCGGTGCCAGTCCTCGTGCCGTTCGAGGAACTCGCCGAAGGCGCGAAAGCGCTGCGGCACGCCCTTGGTGTAGTCGAGCCGGTCGACGCCGATCATCAGCCGCCGGTTCGGCTTCACCAGCCCCTCGGGCAGTTTCGTCACCTGCTCCTCGGCGAGGGTGCGGAACTCGGCCGCGTCGATGGCGATCGGGAAGGCGGCGATGCGCAGCTGCCGCGGCTCGAGGTGGATGAACCCGCCGGCAAGCTCTGTCGCGCCGCCGATCTGCACCATCGCATCCATGCAGTTGCGCACGTCGCGTTCGGATTGCAGGCCGACGAGCTCGTAATGCGCAAGCCAGGCGCACAGCTCGGGCCCGTTCGGCAGCGCCTGCAGCGCCAGCGGCGTCGGGAAGGGGGTGTGCAGGAAGAACCCCATCCGGTTTTTCGCACCCAGCACCCGCAGGTCATGGGCCAGCGGCAGCAGGTGGAAATCATGCACCCAGATCCGATCGTCGGGCTCCAGCACCTCGAGCAGCATCTTCGCAAGGCGCCGGTTCACCGCCTTGTAGCCCGCGAGATAGTCGCCGCGGATGTCGAGCAGGTCGGTGCGACCGTGAAACAGCGGCCAGAGCACCGAGTTTGCATAGCCGTGGTAATAGCTAGCCTGCTCCTCGGGGCTGAGGTCGAAGGCCAGGCGGCGGAACGGGCCGCCCTCGATCTCGGTGAAGCGGTTCTCGGGGGTCTCGGCCAGCGTGTCCGAGGTGCCGATCCAGACCCCGCCGCGCTCGGTCAGGGTGTCGGCGAGGGCAACCACCAGCCCGCCCGAAGGGGTGGGGCCAAGCGGCAGGCGATTCGACAGGCAGATCAGACGTCCCATCTCAGCCCTCCATGCCAAGCCAGCGCAGCACCGCGCCGGGGTCTGGCAGGCGGTAGCGCGCCGTGCTGTCGCCGGGGCCGACCTTGACGCCGAAACCGCCCTGCGCGCCGGCCCAGGCGAGCGCTGGCTCGTCGGTGGCATCGTCGCCCAGAAAGACCGGCGCACGGCCGGCAAAGACGGGCAGCGCCGCGAGTGCGGCGAGCGCCCGGTCCTTCGAAGCGCCTTCGGGTTTCAGCTCGAAGGCCATCTTCGCGGGCTGCACGGCAAAGCCGGGGCTCGCCGCGGCGAGGGCGTCGGCGAAGGCTGCCACCGCGGCCCCGGCCGCGGGCCGGTCGCGGAAATGCACCGCGCCGCCGAATGTCTTCGGCTCGTAGAGCAGGCCTTCGCGGGCGGCAAAGGCCGAAAGTGCCGCCTGCACCGCGCCGATGCCGGCGGGGGCATGGGCAAGGGGTGGCGTCATCCCCCGCGCCTCGGCGCCGTGGCTGCCGACAAGCAGGCCCTCGAAGCCGTCAAGGAAGCGGGCGAGTTCCGGCAGCGAGCGGCCCGAGACGATGGCAAGCGCGCCGTCGAAGACCTCGCTCAGCCGGCGCAGATGCGCGGCAAGGCCCGGGGGCACCACCACCGCGTCGGGGCGCGGCGCGATGCCGACGAGGGTGCCGTCGAAGTCGAGAAAGAGCGAGGCGTGCGCGGGCGCGAGCGCGGGAGGGGCGCTTTGCGAAATCATCATGCTGAAAGTCATGCTTTCAAGGTAAGGTGTTCTGCCCCGATTACAACCGTCGCATTGACCCGGGGGCAAAACGCGATAAGTCGGGGGTGGTTCCCGAAGCGACAGGACATGAGATGAAGATCGACCCGAACCCGCGCCTTGCCCACGCCCCCGCAGACCACCCGCCGGTGCCGCAAGCGAAGATCGGGGTGCTCTTTGCCAATCTCGGCACGCCGGATGCGACCGACTACTGGTCGATGCGGCGCTATCTGAACGAATTCCTCTCGGACAAGCGGGTGATCGACATCCCGTCGTGGAAATGGCAGCCGCTGTTGCAGCTCATCATCCTGACGAAGCGCCCCTTCACCTCGGGGGCGAATTACCGCTCGATCTGGAACACCGAGGCGAATGAAAGCCCGCTGATGACGATCACCAAGAGCCAGGTCGCGAAGCTGCGCGAGGCAATCGAGGCGCGCTTCGGCGCCGGCGTGATGGTCGATTTCTGCATGCGCTATGGCAATCCCTCGACCGCCTCGGTGGTCGAGCGGATGGTGCAGGCGGGCTGCGAGAAGATCCTGTTCTTCCCGCTTTACCCGCAGTACGCGGGCGCCACGAGCGCCACCGCGAACGACGCCTTCTTCCGCGCGCTGATGACGCAAAAGCGCGCGCCCGCCGCCCGCACCGCGCCCGAATATTTCGACCGGCCGAGCTATATCGACGCGCTCGCGCAGTCGGTCGAGCGGGTCTATGCCACGCTGCCCGCCCGCCCCGACGTGCTGGTGGCCTCGTATCACGGCATGCCCAAGCGCTATCTGATGGAAGGCGACCCCTACCATTGCCAGTGCCAGAAGACCTCGCGGCTGCTGAGGGAGCGGCTTGGCTGGCAGACGGGCGACATCGACACCACCTTCCAGTCGGTCTTCGGCCGCGAGGAATGGCTCAAGCCCTATACCGTCGAGCATGTGGCCGAGCTTGCGAAGGCCGGCAAGAAGAACATCGCGGTGATCTCGCCGGCCTTCTCGGCCGATTGCATCGAGACGCTCGAGGAGATCAACGGCGAGATCCGCGAGGCCTTCGTGCATGCGGGCGGCGAGAGTTTCACCTACATCCCCTGCCTCAACGACGACGAACCGCATGTGCGCGCGCTGATGGAAGTGGTCGAGGAAAACCTCGCCGGCTGGATCGACTGACCGCTCAGAAGATCTCGAACAGACCCGCCGCGCCCTGGCCGCCGCCGATGCACATCGACACGACGCCAAGGCGCGCGCTGCGGCGGTGGCCCTCGAGCAGCAGGTGCCCCGCCATGCGGGCCCCCGACATGCCATAGGGATGGCCGATCGCGATCGCGCCGCCGTTCACGTTCAACCGCTCGTCGGGAATGCCGAGCCGGTCGCGGCAGGGCAGCAGCTGCGCCGCGAAGGCCTCGTTGATCTCCCACAGGTCGATGTCCTCGATGCGCAGCCCGGCGCGGTCGAGAAGCCGCGGGATCGCGTGCAGCGGGCCAAGGCCCATCTCCTCGGGTGCGCAGCCCGCCACCGCAAAGCCGCGCAGCGCGCCAAGCGGGCTCAGCCCGCGCCGCGCCGCCTCGGCTGCCGACATCAGCACGCAGGCCGAGGCACCGTCGGAGAGCTGGCTCGCATTGCCAGCGGTGACGCAGCCCTCGGCGCCGAGCACCGGGGCCAGCGCCGCCAGCCCCTCGGCCGTGGTGCCGGGGCGGTTGCACTCGTCCTGTTCAAGCCGCACCGCCTCGCTCCGGGTCTCGCCGCTCGCCTTGTCGGTGACACGGCGCAGGGCGTCGATGGGCACGATCTCGGCCGCGAACCGGCCCGCCGACTGTGCCGCGGCGGTGCGCGCCTGGCTTTGCAGCGCATAGGCATCCTGCGCCGCCCGGCTGACGCCACAGCGCTGTGCCACCACCTCGGCGGTCTCGATCATTGTCATGTAATAGCTGTCGGGCACGCCCGGGCAGCGGTAGCGGGTGCCGTTCCACGTCGCGTTCTGCACCAGCGAGATGCTGTCGAGCCCGCCGGCAAGGGCCACCTCGACCCCCTCGACGGCGATCATGTGCGCGGCCGCCGCGATCGCGTTCAACCCCGAGGCGCATTGCCGGTCGACGGTCGCCGCGGCCACCGTGTCGGGCAGGCCCGCGGCCAGCACGGCGTGGCGTGCGACGTTCACCCCGGTGCTGCCCTGGGTCAGGGCCGAGCCGAGGATGGCCTCCTCGATCTCGCCGCCCTCAAGGCCGGCGCGGGCGACTGCGGCGCGGATCGCATGGGCGGCCAGCGCCGGCCCCTCGAGGTCGTTGAAGGCGCCGCGATAGGCCTTGCCGATCGGTGTGCGGGCGGTGGAGACGATGACGGCTTCGCGCATTCTTCGGGTCCTCAGACGGGTTCGACGCCGCACCAGTCGGCGATGAAAAGGGCGGTGGAGCGGGTGACGCGGCGGAGGCTTTCCAGCTCGACGCGCTCGTCGAAGCCGTGGATCGCCTCGGCGCGCGGGCCATAGACGATGGCCGGCGTGTCGGCATAGAGGCCGAAGAAGCGCGCGTCGGTGGTGGCGGTGATGGCGCGGCGCGGCAGTGCCTCGCCGGTGGCGCCCAGATGCGCGCGGTCGATCGTGTCGATCGCGGCGCGGGCCTTGGCCGAGCCGTCGTCCGAGAGCGCATAGCCCTCGGCCATGAAGCCGTGATAGACGAGCTCGGGCAGGGCGTCGCGCAGGAAGGGATTGGCGCGGGCGGCGTCGCGGATCACCGCCTCGATCTCGGCGCGGGCGGTGGCCAGGTCCTGCCCCGGATAGACCGCGATGCGCAGGTCGAAGACGCACCAGGCGGGCACCGAGCTCGGCCAGTCGCCGCCGGTGATGCGGCCGATGTTCAGGTTCACCGGGTGATGCGCATGGGCGAAATCGGGATGGCGGCAGGCCGGAGCGTTCCAGCGCGCCTCGAGCCCGTGCAAGGCCTCGATCAGCGGGAAGGCCGCCTCAATCGCATTCGCGCCGCTGCCGGCATAGGCGACATGGGTCGGCAGGCCGCGCAGATGCACCTGACACCAGATCACCCCGAGCTGCGCGGTGACGAGGCTTTCCTCGAAGGGCTCGGGGATCAGTGCCGCATCGGCGCGATAGCCGCGCAGCAGACAGGCAAGGGCGCCGTTGCCGGTGCATTCCTCCTCGACCACCGATTGCACGAAGACATCGGCCGCCGGCTGCAGCCCGAGCGCGCGCAGCGCATCGAGCGCGAAGAGGTTCGAGGCGAGCCCGGCCTTCATGTCGCCCGCGCCGCGGCCGTAAAGCCAGCCGTCCTCGACGCGGGGCGCGAAGGGCGGGGCGCTCCACATCTCCTCGGGGCCTGCAGGCACCACATCGACATGGCCGTTCAGGATCAGCGAGCGGCCCTTGCGGCTGCGGCTGCGATGGCTGCCGACGACGTTCCAGGCGTCCTCATAGGGGGTGAGCACGGGCGAGAAGCCGGGCTGGTCGCGGATCTCGTCAAGCGCGATCTGCCAGCGGTCGACGGCAAGGCCACGGGCGGCCATCTCATCTGCCATGAAGGCCTGCGCGCTCTGCTCGTTGCCGCGGGTCGAGGGATGCGCGGTCAGTTCGCACAGGAAGTCGATCTCGCGCTCGAAGAGCGTGTCGACCGCCGAGAGGATGCGGGTGGAAAGGTCGGGGTCCATGGGGATGCCTCAGAATGTCGGGATCTCGCCCGCGGGCAGGGCGAGGGGGGCGCCGGTCGCCTCCTGCACCTCGCGCGCGGTGATGCCGCGGGCCAGTTCGCGCAGGGCGAAGCCCGTCGGGGTGATGTCGACCACCGCGAGATCGGTGAAGATCCGCGCGACATGGGCGGTGGCGGTCAGCGGCAGCGAGCAGCGGGCAAGCAGCTTCGGATTGCCCTTGCGGTCGGTGTGGGTGGTCAGCACCACCACCCGCCGCGCCTTTTGCGCAAGCTCGATCGCCCCGCCCGCCCCCGGCGAGAACCGCCCGGGGATCTTCCAGTTCGCCAGATCGCCGGTCTCGGCCACCTCGAAGGCGCCGAGCATGGTCAGGTCGAGCCGGCCCGAGCGCACCAGCGCAAAGCTCACCGCGCTGTCGAAATAGGCCGAGCCCGGGATCGGCGAGACATAGGCGCCGCCGGCATCGATCAGGTTGCGGTCTGCCTCGGCCACGGGCAGCGTCGGGCCGATGCCGGCCATGCCGTTCTCGGTGTGCAGGCAGACCGGGAAGCCCGCGGGCAGGTGGTCGACCACCTGGGTGGGCAGGCCGATGCCGAGGTTCACCACCATGCCCGGGGTGATCTCGCGGGCGGCGCGGGCGACCATGCGCCGGCGCGGGTCGGGGATCTTATCGTCTGACAACGCCGTATTCCTCGCTGATCTCGGTAAGCGGACAGATCCGGTCGACGAAGACGCCGGGGGTCTCGACCGCATCGGGAGCCAGCCCGCCCAGCGGCAAGAGCGTCTCGGTCTCGGCGATGACGAGGCGCGCGGCCATCGCCATCAGCGGGTTGAAGTTCCGCGCCGTGGCGACATAGGCGAGGTTGCCGAAACGGTCGGCGCGGTCGGCGTGGATCAGCGCCGCGTCCGCACGCAGCGCGGTCTCGACCAGCAGGGGGCGGCCCTCGACCTCGACGCGCTGCTTGCCGGCGGCCAGTTCGGTGTCGAGCCCGATGTCGGTCAGGATCGCGGGCAGGCCCGCGCCGCCCGCGCGGATGCGCTCGGCCAGAATGCCCTGTGCGCAGAACTCGACCTCCAGCCGGCCCTCGTTCATCGCGGCGATGGCATGGGCGTTCAGCCCGATATGGGTGGCGATCAGCTTGCGCACCCGGCCCGCGGCGATCAGGTGGTCAAGGCCCATGCCGGTCTCGTTGGCGTCGTTCTTGATCAGGGTGAGCCCGGTCTGCCCCTGCCGCAGCAGCTCGCGCAGCAGGGTGAAGGGGGTGCCGGGCACGCCGAAGCCGCCCACCATGATCGTGGCGCCGTCGGGGATGGCGGCGATGGCCGCCTCGATCGAGGCGGTCTTGTCGGGAAGGCTGGTCACGCCGCGGCCTCCGCCTGCACCGGCAGGTCATGCGCCGCGGCGAAGGCATCGAGCGCGTCGGTCAGGATCGCCATCAGCTCGTCGATCTGCGCCGCGGTGATGATCAGCGGCGGGCAGACGAGGAAATGGTCGCCCTCGACCCCGCCGCGGGTGCGGCGCGAATAGATGATGAGACCGCGCGCATAGGCGAGTTCCACCAGCTCGCTGTAGGCGTTCCATTCCTTCGGCAGCGGCGCCATCGTGGCGCGGTCCGAGACCATCTCGAAGGCCAGAAGCAGCCCCTTGCCGCGGACATGGCCGATGAAGGGATAGCGCTCCATCAGCGCCTCGAGCCGGGCCTTCAGCAGCTCGCCCATCTGCGCGCCATGCTCGATGATTCCGTGCTCTTCCATCTCGTCGAGCACGGCGAGCCCCGCGGCGCAGGCGAGCGGGTTGCCGGCATAGGTGAAGCCGTGCAGGAAGCCGCCGGCATCGAGCAGTGCTTCGACCATGTCGGCGCGCGCCGCCACCGCACCGAGCGGCGCATAGCCCGCACCGAGCCCCTTCGACATCGCCACGATGTCGGGGGTGATGCCCCAGTGCTCGCAGGCCAGGAAGGTGCCGGTGCGCCCGGCGCCGGTCATCACCTCGTCATAGATCAGGATCACGCCGTATTCGTCGCAGATCTCGCGGATCCGGGTGTAATAGCTGTCGGGGGCGACGAGTGCGCCGGTCGAGGCGCCGCCCACCGGCTCCATGATGAAGGCAAGCACGGTCTCGGGGCCCTCGGCCTCGATCCGCTCGCGCAGCATCTCTGCATAGCGGATGCCGCGCGCTTCCTCGGTCAGGTTATCGAGGTCGAGATAGGTCTGCGGCGCCTTCACATGTGGCATCTCGCGGAACATCGGCGCGAAGGGGCCGGCGAACAGCTTGCCGCCGGTCAGTGCCAGCGCGCCAAGGGTGCCGCCGTGATAGGCGGGGCTGCGCGAGATCACCTTCCAGCGGCTGTGCTGGCCCTGGGTGACGGCATATTGCCGGGCGAGCTTTTCGGCCGTTTCCACCGCCTCCGAGCCACCCGAGACGAAGAAGATCCGGTCGAGCCCCGCGGGCATGCGCGCGGCCAGACGCGCCGCCAGATCCTCGGATGGGCGGGTGCGGAAATGCAGCCGGTAGCCGAAGGTGGCGCGGTCCATCTGCGCCTTCATCTTCGCCAGCACTGTCGGGTTCGAATGCCCGATGTTCGACACCATCGCCCCCGACGAGCCGTCGATATAGCGCTTGCCGCTCTCGTCAAAGAGATAGATCCCCTCGCCCCGGTCGAGGAAAGGGCGCGGCTGGCGCGACTGGTAGAACAGATGGGACTGGTTCTCGGTCATTTTGCACCTTCGAGATATTTGCGCAGGAAGTTCCGGGTCCGCTCCTGGGTGGGGGTCTTGAACACCACCGAGGGCGGGCCCTCCTCGACGACGACACCGCCGTCCATGAAGATCACGCGGTCGCAGACCGAGGCGGCGAAATCCATCTCGTGGGTCACGATGATCATCGTCATGTGTTCCTCGGCCAGGCGCTTCATCACCTGGTTCACCTCCTCGACCAGCTCGGGGTCGAGTGCCGAGGTCGCCTCGTCGAACAGCATCAGCTTGGGCTTCATCGCCAGCGCCCGGGCGATCGCGACGCGCTGCTTCTGCCCGCCCGAGAGCTGCGAGGGGTAATAGTCGATGCGTTCGAGCATGCCGACATGGGCGAGCTGTTCCTCGGCCAGCCGGTTCGCCTCGGCCTCGCCAAGCCGCTTGAGCAGCTTCGGCGCCATCGTCACATTCTGCCGCACGGTCAGGTGCGGGAACAGGTTGAAGTGCTGGAACACCATGCCGATGTGCTGGCGCATCTCGTTGATATGCGCCTCGTACGCGCGGTGCGGCAGGGTCTTGTTCACCTGCACGCCCTCGAGTAGCACCTCGCCCGCGCTGAGCGGGTCGAGATCGTTGATCGCGCGCAGGAGCGTCGACTTGCCCGAGCCGGAGGGACCGATGATCGCGACGATCTCGCCGCGGTTCACCGTCAGGTTGACGTCACGCAGCACCTCGAGCGCGCCATAGGATTTCTGCGCGTGGCGGATTTCGACGAAAGGGGTCTGGGTCATGTCGCTTCCGATCTCTCAGCGGGAGAGCCGGATGCGCCGCTCGATCCGGCGCAGGACGGCTTCCATCCCGAGGTTGATGACGTAGTAGAGAACCGCGGCAGCGGCGTAGAATTCAAAGGCGCGGTAGGTGCGGCCGATCGCGAGTTGCGCGGCGAGGGTCAGCTCGGCCACCCCGATCACCGAGACGAGGGCCGAATCCTTGAGCAGCGCGATCATGTTGTTGCCGATCGGCGGCACCACCGAGCGCACCGCCTGCGGCACCACGATCCGCATCAGCGCCTGCGGCCGCGACAGGCCGAGCGTGCGCGCCGCCTCCATCTGGCCGCGGTCGACGGCCAGGATCGCGGTCTGGATCAGCTCGGAATTGTAGACCGCATAATGCAGGCCCAGTCCGATCACCCCGGCGACGAAGGCCGGCAGGTCGATGCCGATCTGCACCAGGCCGAAATAGATCAGGAACAGTTGCAGCAGCAAGGGCGTGCCCATGAAGAGCCAGGCGACGAAGCGCGCCGGCAGGCGGATCGCCCAGGGCCCGTAAAGCGCGATCACCGCAAGCACGATGCCGCCCAGGAAGCTGAGCACGGCCGAGACGACGGTCAGTAGCACCGTCCACAGCGCCCCGAGCAGCAGCGGCCCGGCGAAGGACGGCACGGCGGAGAAATCAAGCCCCATGGCGTGCACCTTTCGGCTGGAGGGGAAGACGGGCGCGGCTCATGGCAGGCGCACCCGGCGGTCGAGGAAGGTGATGATCTTGCCCGTCGCGGTGATGATCGCGAGGTAAAGGACGCCTGCCAGCAGGAACATCTCGAACGGTTTGTAGGTCGAGCCGATGTAGCGCTGCGCGGTATAGGTCAGCTCGATCACCGAGATCGCCGAGACGAGGGCGGTGGCCTTGATCTGGGCGTTGATGTTGACGCCGAGCGGGCGGATCATCAGCCGCATCGCCTGCGGCAGCACCACCTTGCGGAAGGCCTGCGCGCGCGAGAGGCCCAAGGTGCGGGCGGCCTCGATCTGGCCATGCTCGACGGCGATGATCGCACCGCGCATCGTCTCGGTCATGTAGGCGCCGATGTTGATGCCAAGGCCGATCACCCCGGCCGAAAAGGCATCAAGCTGAAGGCCGATCTGCGGGCCGCCGAAATAGAGCAGGAACAGCTGGATCAGCGCCGGCGTGCCGCGGATGACGCTGACATAGGCGGCGCCGAGAAAGCGGAGCGCGGCGTGGCGCGACAGCCGCGCCGCGGCGCCGAGCGTGCCGCAGGCAAGCCCGATCAGCACGGTCAGCACCGAAAGCTCGACGGTGACGACGGCCGCCTGCAGGAAGAAGGGAGTGACCCTCAGGATGAGATCTGTGTCCATGACGGTCGGACCTGTCGCTTGGGGGATCGGACGCGGCGCACCGCCCGGGCGCGAAGGGCCGGGCGATGCGGGCGGGGGCGGGCGTCAGCGGATGTCGCCGCCCACCCATTTCTGCGCGATCGCCAGATAGGTGCCGTCGGTCTGCATCGCGTCAAGCGCGTCCTGCATCGCCTTGTGCAGTTCGGGGTTGCCCTTGCGGATGGCGATGCCGGCCTCGTCGGCCACGCCCGGCAACTCGACCTCGAGCTGGCGCACCGGCGCATCCTGGCTGCGGATCGCCAGCAGCACCGGGATGTCGTCGTTGACGATCGCGTCGACGCGGCCGTGCTCGAGCTCCATCAGCAGCTCGGGCAGGCCCTTGTAGGTGCGCACCTTGTAGCCCGCCTCGCGCGCCCATTGCTCGTGCGTCTCGCCCAGCGTGGCGCCGAGCGTCGCCGATTTCAGGTCGTCGAGTGTGGCGATCCTGCTGTCCTTGGCGACGAAGATGCCGCGGCGCATGCGGTAATAGGGGCCGACGAAATCGACCACCTGCTTGCGTTCGTCGGTGATCGACATCGAGCCGACGATGGCGTCGTACTTGTTCGCCAGCAGCCCGCCGATGATCCCGTCCCAGGCGGTGGTGACGATCTCGACCTTCAGGCCCATGCGCTTGCCGATCTCGGCGCCGATCGCCGGGTCGAAGCCGACCACCTGGTTGCTGTCATCGACGAAGTTGAAGGGCGGGTAGGCGCCCGACATGGCGATGCGCAGCACGCCCTTGTCCTTCAGCGTGGCAAGCTCGTCGGCCATGGCGGGGCCGGCAAGGCCAAGCGCCACCCCTGCAACGAGGGCGGATTTGAGAAAACTTCTGCGGCTGGTCATTTCGTGCACTCTCCTGTTGGGGGACGCCGTCGGTGCGGCGACTCTTGGTGATTTTGTGCCGCGGCACGGGGCCGCGCTGTGATGGAGGTTGCACGTCGCGCAGTATTACGCAAATAAGTAATGAGAATTCTAAATATAGATAAGATCTATGGTCAGGCCCTACGAACAGCGTTTCCCCTGGACCCTCGACTGGAACCTGCTGCGCACCTTCATGGTGGTGGTGGAACAGCGCGGCATTTCCCGCGCGGCCGATTTCCTGGGGCTGAAACAGCCGACGATCTCCTCGGCACTGAAGCGGCTCGAGGACAGCGCGGGGCATCAGCTGATCGTCCGAAAGCCCAATGATTTCAGGGTGACGCGCGCGGGGCAGCTGCTCTATGCCGAATGTTCCTCGATCTTCGGGGCGGTGTCGCAACTGCCCTCTTTGCTGGAAACCGGCAGCACCGAGCTGCGCGGCCATATCGCCATCGCCACCACCTCGCATGTGGTGTCGGAACATTTTGACGAGGTGCTGCGCGCCTTCACCGAGCGCCAGCCGAAGGTGACCTTCTCGATCACCGTGGCGGAAAGCGACGAGGTCGTCAGCCGGATCAGCCAGAACCGTGCCTCGCTCGGGATCTGTCTGCTGAACCGGATTCCGCCCGAATTGCAGGCACAGGTGCTCTATCGCGAATATTTCGGCCTGTTCTGCGGCCCGCATCACCGGCTGTTCCACCAGCCGCAGATCGCGCTGTCCGAGCTCGAGGACGAGCGCGCGGTGTCGTTCCAGACCGAGGTCGAGGGCGGCGCGCTCGAGCCCGTCACCCGGCTGCGGCTGCGCGCCAAGATCTCGACGCGCTGGAGCGGGGTGTCGTCGAACCTGCTCGAGCTGCGGCGGATGATCGTGTCGAACGTCGGCATCGGCGCGCTGCCGCTGCATGTGGCGCGGGCGGACGTCAGCCAGGGCCTGCTGCGCCAGCTGCCGCCCTATGACGAACTGCCGCTGGTGAACATCTACCTGCTGACCAACCCGCGCCGGCGGCTGTCGGATGCCGAGGCGGCGCTGGTGAAGGCCTGCAACGAGATGCTGCAGCGCGTCGATCTGCGCGAGCGCACCTACAGCTAGGAGGGCTGGGGAACGGGCATGAAAAAAGGGCCCCGGGGGGGGCCTTTCGCATCCGCCATGCGGCGCGGCTCAGATCAGCACGACCTGGGTGCCGACCTTGGTCAGGCCGTAGAGTTCCTTGATGTGCTGGTTGTAAAGACCGATGCAGCCGTTCGACGACTTGCGCCCGATCTTGCGGGTGTCGTGGGTGCCGTGGATGCGGTAATACTGCCAGCTGAGATAGAGCGCATGGGTGCCAAGCGGATTGTCCGGGCCCGCGGGCACGAAATCCGGCCAGTCGGGGTTGCGCTGCTTCATCGAGGGGGTGGGCGACCAGGTCGGGCCCTCGACCTTGCGGATCACCTCGGTGCGGCCGCGGCGGGTCAGCTCATCCGAGACCGGAACCGAGGTCGGGTAGAGCTTGTAGACCGACTGGTCCGCGGACCAGAAGTGCAGACACCGCGAGACCGTGTCGACGAGGATGGCGCCGTTCGTGGTGTTGCTGAAATAGTCGTGCCAGTCGAGCTCGCGGAAGCTCGAGATGTTGCGGCGCATGTTGGTGTTCGCCGATTCCTCGAAGCTCTCGAGGCCGGCGTCGGGCGTCTGGGCGAACACGGCAGGGGCAGCAAGGCTTGCCCCGGCGAGCGCTGCAGTGCCGAGGAAAGCGCGACGATCAAGCGTTTTGCGCGCGATGGTCATGGGTCAACTCCGCTTGCGGCCGAGTCCCGCGGCCGCTTCGCGCGCAGCATTAGTGCGCCTTTGCCGCAGGTGCAAATCAAACCATCGTCATCAGGCGATTTCACGCAACTGTGGGTTTGCGTGGCCTCGGCCAGCGGTGTAAGGCTCGGCGCTGAAATTCCAGGGGACAGAGAATGACCAGCGTGAAAGCCCTGATGCTGCTTGCCGTGATGGCAGTGGCCGCCTGCCAGCCCGCGGGGCCCGAACTCGGCCCTGACGGCAAGCCCTTGCCGCAGGTGTACCAGATCACCTCGAAGGTCGGGAAGGAAATTCCCGGTCGTGTGCTCGAGGCGGTGAACTCGCTGCGCGCCGCGCGCGGCACCGCGCCCGTCGCGCTGAATCCGCAGCTGATGGCGGCGGCGGCAGCGCATTCGCAGGACATGGCGCAGCAGAACCGGCCGTGGCACTGGGGCTCGGATGGCTCCTCGCCGCTCGACCGGGCGCGCCGGCAGGGCTTCACCGGCGAGGTGGTGGGCGAGAACATCTCGGAGACCTACGAGACCGAGACCGAGACGCTCTCGGCCTGGATGAGCCTGGCCGACACCCGCGACGTGATCCTGAACCCTTCGGCGACCGATATGGGCTTTGCCTGGTATCAGGAGCCCTCGGGCAAGATCTGGTGGACCATGGTGACCGGGCACAACTGAGCCCGGTCCGCTTCCGTCAGCGCATGGCAAAGGGCCCCGCGGGGCCCTTTGCCATGTCCGGGATCTGCGTCCGGGATCTGCCCGCCCCTCAGGGCATCAGGAACACCGGCGTGCCGGGGTTGACCATGGCGTAGATCTCCTCGATCTCGGGGTCGGTCACCGCGACGCAGCCGGCGGTCCAGTCCTGGCGCCCGCCGTCCTTGCCGGCACGGCCATGGATGAAGATGTCGCCGCCGGGCTTGCGGCCGAGCGATTCGGCGAAGACGCGGTCCTGGTCATTCGGGTAGGAGATCCCGAGCGACAGGTGATAGGCCGAATTCGGGTTGCGGCGGTTGATGTAGTAAAGCCCCTCGGGGGTGCGGCCGTCGCCCTCGAACTGCTTGCGGCCGACCGGGTTGCCGCCAAGCGCGACCTTGTAGTCGCGCACGACCTTGTCACCCGAGATCAGATACATCTCGCGCTGGGCCTTGTGCACCTGGACCTGGGTCACGGGCGGGCCGGAATAGCGTTGAAACTTGCTCGAATCCCCGCCACAGGCAGAGAGGAACGGAACGGTCGAAAGTCCCGCAAGAAGTGTGCGCCGGTGCATGTTCATGCCTGTTATCTGCTGCTCATTTTTCGCCGATCCTAGCACAATCCTCGGATCGCGCGAAGCCCCTAGCGCCGCTCGAAACGCGCTGCAAGCTCGACATGCGCCGACCAGCGGAATTGATCGACGACGATCAGTTCTTCGAGTGAAAAACCGGCATCCAGCAGACGGCGGGCGTCGCGGGCAAAGGTGACGGGGTTGCACGAGACATGCACCAGCCGGCCGAGCCGCGAGGCGGCGATCTCGCCGATCTGGGCCTCGGCGCCGGCGCGCGGCGGGTCGATCACCACCGCGTCGAATCGGTCGATCTCGTCGGGCAGCAGCGGCCGGCGGAACAGGTCGCGCGCCTCGTGGGTGACGCGCTTGAGGCCCTGCGCCTCGCGCCAGCCGCGATCGAGTGCCGCGAGCATCGCGGCCTCGCCCTCGACGGCATGGACCTCGGCGGTCTCGGCGAGCGGCAGGGCGAAGGTGCCGCAGCCGGCAAACAGGTCGGCGACGCGGGCGGCCTTGCCCACCGCCTGCCGCACGAAGCCCACCAGCGCCGCCTCGCCCTCGGCCGTTGCCTGCAGGAAGGCGCCGGGCGGCGGGGTGACGCGGGCGCGGCCGAAGACCTGCTGCGCCGGGCGGCGCGCGGCGACCGTTTCGTCGCCCCAGCTCAGCCGGGCGAGATCGTGGCGGCGGGCAAGGTCCGCGAGCGCCTCGAAGAGCGTCGGGTCGATCTCCTTGCCGCCCTTCGCGGCGATCTCGACGCCGGCCTCGCTCAGGGTCAGGGCAAAGGCGATCTCGCCCTTGCGCGAGGCGCCAAGCGCGGTCGCCTCCTGCAATGCGGGCACCATCGCCAAAAGCTCGGGGCGCAGGATGCGGCAGCCGGGCACCTCGACCAGCGTGTCCGAGGCGCGGGCATGGAAGCCAACGAGCGTGCCCTTCTTCGTGCGCCGGCCCGCAAGCGTGGCGCGGCGGCGCGAGAATTCGGGCGAGGTCTCGACCCGGGCGACCGTCGCCTCGATGCCGCGCTGCGCAAGCGCGTGCAGCACCACCGAGGCCTTCCAGCCGGCGACGAAGCTGTCGGAGCCGTGCTGCAGCACGCAGCCGCCGCAGGCGCGGTAATGCGGGCAGGGCGGCTTCACCCGGTCGGCCGAGGGGGCGAGGATGCGCGGCGCGGCGATGCGGCCGGCCTCGACCTCGCCCTCGACCTCTTCGCCGGGCAGGACCATGGCGACATGCACGGTGCCCTCGGGGCCGCGGGCAACCCCGTCGGCATGCAGCGAAAGGCGGTCGATGGTCAGCGTCATGGCGTGGCTCCTTTGCGCGGGAAGTAGCAAAGCCGGGCCCGCCGCGCCATCGTTATTGCGCGGCCTCCTCCTCGGCCGCGTCCTCCTCGGTGCCGAGGAAGCCGCCCGATTGCCGGCTCCAGTAGCGGGCATAGAGCCCCTGCGCCGCCAGCAGCTGGGCATGGCTGCCCTGTTCGACGATGCGGCCGCGGTCGAGCACGACGATGCGGTCCATCTCGGCGATGGTCGACAGCCGGTGCGCGATGGCAAGCACGGTCTTGCCCTCCATCACCCGGGTCAGCGCCTCCTGGATCTGCGCCTCGACCTCGCTGTCGAGCGCCGAGGTCGCCTCGTCCAGCACCAGGATCGGCGCGTTCTTGAGGAAGGCGCGGGCGAGCGCGATGCGCTGCCGCTGCCCGCCCGAGAGCCGCACGCCGCGTTCGCCAAGCGCCGCGTCATAGCCGCGGTTGCCCTGGAAATCGACGAGGCCACGGATGAACTCGTCGGCCTCGGCCGCCTTCGCGGCGGCGATCATCTCGGCCTCGGTCGCGTCGGGGCGGCCGTAGAGGATGTTCTCGCGCGCCGAGCGGTTGAACATCGCGGTCTCCTGCGTGACCATGCCGACCTGCCGGCGCAGGGATTCCTGCGTCACCGCGCGCAGGTCGTGGCCGTCGACGCGCACCGCGCCCTTCTCGGTGTCGTAAAGCCGCAACAGCAGCGCGACGAGGGTCGATTTCCCCGCCCCCGAGGCGCCGACGATGCCGATCCGCTCGCCCGGGCGGATGGTCAGGGTGACGTCATCGAGCCCGCCCGCCTGCCGGCCATAGGCGAAGGAGACGTGGTCGAAGGCGATCTCGCCGCGCACGCGGTCCAGCGTGAGCGCGCCGGGGGCGTCGGTCAGCTCATGTGCCGGGGTCAGGGTGCGCATGCCGTCCTCGACCTCGCCGACATTGCCCCACATCGCCATCAGCGCCTGCGACACCCAGCCCGACATCTGCGCGATGCGGATGGCGATGGCGCCGGCCGCGGCGATGTCGCCGGGCGTCGCGGCGCCCTTTTGCCACATCAGGATCGCGCCGCCGACGAGCAGAATGGGCAGCAGCCCCGAGAAGGTGATCTGCGACAGCCGATACCAGGTGCTGGTGACTCCGAAATCGCGGGCCCGGTCGCGGAAGGTCTCCATCGCGCCAAGCGCGGCGCGGTCCTCGTGCTCGGCATGGGCGAACAGCTTCACCGTCTTGATGTTGGTGATGGTGTCGACGACCTGCCCGGTGACCATCGCCCGCGCCGAGGCCCGCGCCTTCGACCGGCCGCGCACATGCGGCAGGAAGCTGCGGATCAGCGCCAGATAGGCGACCAGCCAGACGGCCAGCGCCAGCGCCCCCCAGATGTCGATGCCCGCCAGCAGCACCACCGAACCGATGATCGAGGCAAGGGCGAAGAACACCGTGCCGATCACCTCGGAGATGGTGTCGGTGACGGCGCGGGCGGTCTGCATCTGCTTTTGCGCGATGCGGCCGGCAAAATCGTTGTCGAAGAAGGTGACGGCCTGGCCCATCGTCCAGCGGTGCAGCCGCGACAGCACGAGCGGCATCACGTTCGGCCCGATCAGCATGTTCGACGACCAGGTGGAGAGCCCGAAGGCGGCCGGCCGGATCACCAGGTAGAACAGCGGAAAGGCCAGCAGCAGCGCCCAGTTGTCTTGGAGGTAGCTCGGCCCCGGGGTGCCGGTGGCACTGTCGATGACCAGGCCCAGCAGCCAGGCGGCGGCAACCTCCATCGTGCCGGCGGCGGCCGAGAAGAAGCCCGAGACCCAGATCGCGGGCCAGGCCCCGCGCAGGCACCAGCGGAAGAAGGCGCCAAGGCGCTGCGGCGGTGGCCCCTCGGCGGGGCGAAATGCGTCGATCATCGAAAACCCTTTCTGCCTGCCGAATATAGGGGCGGGGCGGCCGGGGGAAAGGGCTCAGTCCAGAAGGGCGGCGCGGTCGAGGGCAAAGCCCGAGGCGATCCAGCGCGCCTCGAGCTCCTTCAGACGGGCGCCAAGCGCCGCGCCCTGAAGTGCGGGCATCAGGTCGGCGGCCTGCACCGGGAAGCGCTGCGCGGCGCCGAATTCGACCCTGTTGCGGCTGGTTTCCGCGGGCGGCATGCCGGTCAGTGCGGCCTGGATCAGCACCGCATCCAACCCGTCGCGCGCGCCCAGCCGATAGCCCAGAACCGCCGGCCCCGCGCCCGACAGCGCGCCCTCGCGCAGCCGCTCGAGCCGCCGCGCCTCGGGTTTCGACAGCCGCAGCCGCTCGGCCGGATCGGTGCCGCCCAGCACCGCCAGCCGGCGGACCGGGTCGGCGGGCAGCCCGGCCTCGAGGTGAACAAGCGGCGCAAGGGCGGCCGGATCGGCGCCGGGCAGCACATGCGGCAGGATGCCGGTCGCGGCCATCGCGGCGATGGCGGGGGCCGGGTCGGGGGCGCCCAGAAGCTTGCGCATCTCGTGGCCGACCCGCTCGCGCGAGAGCCGCTCGATCCCCTCGGCAAGCATGGCGCAGGCGGCCAGCCCCTCGGCGTCAAAGCCCTCATCGGGCGCGCCATACCAGGCGGTGAAGCGGAAGAAGCGCAGGATGCGCAGGAAATCCTCGCGGATGCGCTGCGTGGGTTCGCCGACGAAGCGCAGCCGGCGCGCCGCCAGATCGGCCAGCCCCTCACCCAGCGGGTCGAGCACGGTGCCATCGGCGCGGGCGTAGAGCGCGTTCATCGTGAAGTCGCGCCGCGCCGCGTCTTCCTCGATCCGGGTCGAGAAGGCGACGGTGGCGTGGCGGCCGAAGGTCTCGACATCGCGGCGGAAGGTGGTGATCTCGTGCGGCTCGTGATCGGCGATCACCGTGACCGTGCCATGCTCGATCCCGGTCGGCACGGCACGCAGTCCGGCCGCCTCGGCCAGCGCCACGACCTGCTCGGGCCGCGCATCGGTGGAAATGTCGATGTCCGAGACCGCAGTGCCAAGGGCGGCATTGCGCACGCAGCCACCGACCAGGAAGGCCAGATGCCCGCCCGCCTCGAGCATCGCTAGCACGCGCTGCACATGCGCGGCCTCGATCCAGGCGCCGGTCAGTCTCATGGCGTCATCCGGTCGCTCAGCGCGCGCAGGATCCGCGCGGTTGCCCCCCAGATGTAATAGGGGCCGAAGGGCGCAACGTAATAGCTGCGCCAGGTGCCGCGCCAGCGCCGTTTCTCGACGCGGAAGCGCGCGGGATCGGCGACATGGGCGAAGGGCACGGTGAACACTTCTTCGACCTCGCCGGGTTCGGCCTGCGGCACGAAGGGGCGGGCGACGCGGGCGATCACCGGGGTGACGAGAAAGCCGGTCACGGTCTCGTGCGGCTCGAGCGTGCCGAGAATCTCGACATTCTCGGGCGGCAGCGCGATTTCCTCGCGCGCCTCGCGCAGCGCGGCCATCGCCGGGCTCGGGTCGCCGCTTTCGACCTTGCCGCCGGGGAAGGCGATCTGGCCGGGGTGGTGGCGCAGATGCGAGCTGCGCTTGGTCAGCCACAGCCGCAGTCCCGCCTCGTGTTCCTCGAGCGCGACCAGAACCCCCGCCGGGCGCAGCTTGCGCCCCTCGGGCAGGAAGACGCCCGGGTTCAGATCGTAATCCGAGGAAGGCCGCCCCGGACGGGCCAGGGCGGCCAGAACCGGGGCGAAAGGGTCACTCATCGGCGCCGGCCTTCGGCGTGCCATCGGGGGCCACCGTCGCCTCGAAGCCAAGCGAGGCCGGATCGAACTCGTAATGTGCGCCGCAGAACTGGCAATCGGCGGTGACCTTGCCGTCTTCGGTGGTCATGTGGCCGATGTCCTTGGCGGAATAGATCGCCAGGCTGTCGCGCACCCGCTCGGCCGAGCAGGTGCAGCCGAACTCGACCCGCTGCGGGTCGAAGACGCGCGGCACTTCCTCGTGGAAGAGGCGCACCAGCAGGCTGGTCAGCTCGACGCCCGGGCCGATCAGCTCCATGTCCTCGACGGTGTCGAGAAGGACATTGGCGCGGACCCAGTTCTCGTCCTCCGCGCCCGCCAGGATGTCGGTGTGGCGCAGCAGGCCACCCTCGCCCGAGCCCTCGCGCGCGGCGCCCGAGCCGGCAACGGCGGGCATCATCTGCAGCATCACGCCGCCCGCCCGCCAGCGTTCGCCCTGACCGGGCAGGATCGAGCGGCCATAGGCCAGTTCGAACCGGGTGGGCAGCTGTTCGGACTGCGCGAAATAGGTCTCGGCGCAGGCGGCAAGCGAGCCGCCGTCCAGGGGCGTGATGCCCTGATAGGGCAGCGTGCCCTCGCCCTGGTCGATCAGGATGGCGAAATAGCCCTCGCCGATCTGAGAGAAGGGCGGCGCATCGGGGTCGAGCCGGTCGGCGTCGAAGCTCGCCCAACCGCGGATGCGGGCGGGCTCGCCATTCTCGCCGGGGCCGTAATAGTCGGTCGCGAGGATGCGGATCGGGCCATTGCCGCGCACCTGGATCGACAGTTTCCAGCGCAGCTTGATGGTCTGGCCGATCAGCGCGGTGAGCAGCGCGATCTCGGCCACCAGGGCCTCGACCAGCGGCGGATAGTTGTGCTGCGCGAGCACCTGTTCCAGCACGCCATCAAGGCGTGCGACGCGGCCGCGCACGTCGGAACGGTCGAGCTGGAACGGCAGGACGGTATCGTCCCATGCGATTTGCGAAAGCGTGGTCATGTATTTCCCGGGGGTTTTCGTTCAGCCCTTGGGCTGCCATACCCTGCCTATATAGGCGCGGCAACCGTTCGACCAAGGGGCCGCAGCACAGGAGGGCAGGATGCGGCGGTTTGGAGAGGCGATCGTGCGGGGGCAGGCCTATCGGCCGCGGCCGGGGGCCTATGCGGTGCTGATGCGTGCGGGCCGGGTGCTGATCACCCACCAGTCCGAGCCGCGCCCCGAGTTCCAGCTGCCGGGCGGTGGCATCGACCCGGGCGAGGGCGCGCTGCAGGCGCTGCACCGCGAGGTGTTCGAGGAGACCGGCTGGTCGATCGGCGCGGCGCGGCGGCTCGGCGCCTATCGCCGCTTCACCTACATGCCCGAATACGACCGCTGGGCCGAGAAGATCTGCACCGTGTTCCTGGCCCGCCCGGTGCTGCGCCGCGGCCCGCCGAGCGAGCCGGGCCATCGTGCGGTCTGGATGGCGCCCGAGGCGGCGCTCGACCGGCTCGCGACCGAGGGCGACCGGCATTTCCTGGCGCAGGTTCTGCAAGGCGCGACGCGCTAGTCGGCGTTCTGCTTGGCGCCGTCGAACTCGAACAGGATGGCCGAGACGTCATCGCTCAGCTGTCCGCCGGTGAATTTCTCGAGATCCGCATAGAAGGCATCAAGGAAGGCGGGGCCGCGCAGGCTGGCACAGCTGCGCATGATCCGGGCGAGCCCGTCCTCGGCCAGCAGCAGGCCATGCTGGCTCGAGGCTTCGGTGATGCCATCCGAGGCGAGCAGCAGCCGGTCGCCGGGGGCGAGCTGAGTGGTGATGGTCTCGTATTCGGCGTCGTCGATCAGCCCGATCGGCATGCCGCCGGTGCCGAGGAATTCGATCTCGCCGTTCTTGCGCTGCACCGCCGGGTAGGGGTGGCCCGCCTGCACCAGCGCCACCCGGCCCGAGACCAGGTCGACATCGGCGTAGATCAGAGTGAAGTAGCTGTCCGTCGACATCTCCTGCAGCACCAGCGCATTCAGGAACGAGGCGAGCTCGGCCGGATCGCGGGCATCGTAGATGCCGAATTCGGTCTGGATCAGGGCGATGTTCTGATCGGGCGAGGAGCCGGAGAGATAGCCCGAGAGCCGCGCCGTCATCAGCGCCGAGGTGATGCCGTGGCCCGAGACGTCGATGCCGTAAAGGCCGAGGCGGCGCGCGTTGATCGGGAAGAAGCCAACGAGATCGCCGCCGACATGGCCCGAGGGGTGCAGCATCAGCGACACCTGCGCCGAGCCGAAGGAACGGTAGCGCTCCTTCACCAGGCTTTGCTGCAGCTTGCAGGCCTCGGTCAGGTCGCGGTCGACCGAATCATAGAGCCCCTGCAACTCGCGCAGGGTGGAGGAGAGCATCCGGTTCTTCTCCTGCAGCTCCCGCTCCATCGTCAGGATCCGCTCGCCCGCCGCGAGGCGCGCGCGCAGCTCCATCCCGTTCACCGGTTTCGGCAGGTAGTCATCGGCGCCGCTTTCCAGCCCGTAGCTGATGTCGTTCTTGTCGTTCTTCGAGGTCAGCAGCACGAAATAGCCATAACCCGAGCGGTCCATCCCGCGGAAGATGCGGCAGAATTCGATGCCGGTCATGCCGGTCATCATCCAGTCGGAGAGGACGATGTCGGGTTCGATCTCGGCGCAGATCGCAATCGCCTCCTCGGCCGAGCCGGCCTCGATCACCTCGTAGCCGGCGCGGGTGAGCTGCGCCGAGAGAATGCGGCGCTGCATCCGGCTGTCATCGACAACCAGAACCCGGCGGGGCGTGCGGAAGGTGGCCGCGTCTTGCGCGGACCTGCGCTGGGGCAGCATCGTCTGACTCGAACTCTCGGCAAGGGCCATCTGCATCCGCCAAATTGTCCGGCGGCCGGCTTAAGATCAGGTGAATCGGCCTGGTTAAGCCTTCCGCAAGCATTGCCGCCTAGCCTCGGCGCGAGAGGTCAACCCGAGGAGGCGCGCGAGATGATTGACTGGGACCGGGTGACGGAACTTCGGGCGGAAGTCGGCGCGGAGGAGTTCGCGGAGGTGGTCGATCTGTTTCTCGACGAGGTTGAAACGACGCTGGCCCGGCTTGGTCAGACCCCGGGGCAGCTCGAGGATGAGCTGCATTTTCTCAAGGGCTCGGCCTGGAATCTCGGCTTTCGCGAGTTCGGCGCGCTGTGCCAGGACGGCGAGCGGCGGTGCGTCGCCGGGCAGGAGGCGAGCGTCGATCCCGCCGCCGTGCGGGCGAGCTATGCCCGCTCGAAACAGGCCTTCATGGCGCGCGCGGCGGAATTCCTGTCGGCGGCCTGAGGCTCAGATCAGGAATTCGGCCAGCGCCGCGTCATCGGTGATGTCGCGATAGGTGAAGCCGGCCGCGTCAAGCTGCGCGGTCAGCGCGGCAAAGGCGCCGGGCTGTTTCGTCTCGATGCCGATCAGCACCGAGCCGAAGTTGCGCGCCGATTTCTTCAGGTATTCGAACCGGGCGATGTCGTCGTCCGGCCCCAGCATCTGCAGGAATTCCTTCAGCGCGCCGGGGCGCTGCGGCATGCGCAGGATGAAATACTTCTTCAGCCCGGAGAATCGCTGCGCGCGTTCCTTCACCTCGGGCAGGCGCTCGAAGTCGAAATTGCCGCCGGAGGTGACGCAGACCACGGTCTTGCCGCGGATCCCGGGGCCGAGCTCGGGCAGCGCGTCGACGGCAAGCGCGCCGGCGGGCTCAAGGACGATCCCCTCGACGTTCAGCATCTCGAGCATGGTGACGCAGATCCGGTCCTCGGGGGCGCGCAGGATCTGTTCGGGCGTGACCCAGTCGAGCGCGGCGAAGGGCAGCGCGCCGATGCGCGCCACCGCGGCGCCGTCGACGAAGCTGTTCACCTGTTTCAGCGTCACCGGCTCGCCCGCCGCGATGGCCGCGGTCAGGCTGGCGCCGCCCGCGGGCTCGACGAAGCGGAAATCGGTGCCGGGCGCGGTCGCGCGCAGATAGCCCGTGACCCCGGCGGCCAGCCCGCCGCCGCCCACCGGCAGCACCACCAGATCGGGCGCCCGGCCAAGCTGGTCGAGGATCTCGACGCCGACCGAGGCCTGGCCCTCGATCACGTCGGTGTCGTCGAAGGGGGCCAGGAAATGCGCCTGCACATCGGTGCAATAGGCCTTGGAGGCGGCGAGCGTCTGGTCGAAATAGTCGCCCGTCAGCACGATCTCGACCGCGTCGCCGCCGAAGGTGCGGGTCTTGTCGATCTTCTGCTGCGGCGTCGTCACCGGCATGAAGATCGTTCCCTTCACCCCGAAGTGACGGCAGGCGAAGGCCATGCCCTGGGCATGGTTGCCGGCCGAGGCACAGACGAAATGGCGCGCCTCGGGGTCGTGCTCGCGCAGCTTGCGCATCGCGGTGAAGGCGCCGCGCAGCTTGTAGCTGCGCACCGGCGTCAGGTCCTCGCGCTTGAGCCAGATCTCGGCGCCATAGCGCTTCGACAGGAAGTCGTTGCGCTGCAGCGGCGTCGGCTCGAACAGCGCACGCAGGGCGCGGGTGGCGGCGAGGGCAGAAAGGGCAAACTGGGTCATGGCGCCAGCTGTGGCGCGCAAACTTCGGGCAGGCAAGCCGATTCCCTTTGTGTCGGGAACAATTCCGCACCGCCCCGCATGCTTGCAGGCCTTGAGATGCAGGGCAAAACGCACTATCCCGCGCCAAAACCACATCCGGAGGCTCTCCATGTCCGCGCCCAAGAAAGTCGTCCTCGCCTATTCGGGCGGCCTCGATACCTCGATCATCCTGAAATGGCTGCAAACCGAATACGGCTGCGAGGTGGTGACCTTCACCGCCGACCTCGGCCAGGGCGAAGAGCTGGAGCCCGCGCGGCAGAAGGCGCTGATGCTGGGCATCAAGGAAGAGAACATCAACATTCTCGACCTGCGCGAGGAATTCGTGCGCGACTTCGTCTTCCCGATGTTCCGGGCGAATGCGCAGTATGAAGGGCTTTACCTGCTCGGCACCTCGATCGCGCGGCCGCTGATCTCGAAACACCTTGTCGAGATCGCGCAGCGCACCGGTGCCGATGCGGTGGCGCATGGCGCGACCGGCAAGGGCAACGACCAGGTCCGCTTCGAACTCGGCGTCGCCGCCCTCGATCCCTCGATCAAGGTGATCGCGCCCTGGCGGCTGTGGGATCTGACCTCGCGCACCCGGCTTCTGGAATTCGCCGAACAGAACCAGATCCCGATCGCGAAGAACAAGCGCGGCGAAGCGCCGTTCTCGGTCGACGCAAACCTGCTGCACACCTCCTCGGAAGGCACTGTGCTGGAAAATCCGGCCGAAGAGGCGCCCGATTACGTTGCGCAGCGCATCGTGCCGGTCGAACAGGCCCCGAACGAGCCCGAATTCATCGAGGTGACCTTCGAGAAGGGCGATGCGGTCGCGATCAACGGCGAGAAGATGTCGCCCGCGACGATCCTGACCAGGCTCAACGAGCTTGGAGGCAAGCACGGCATCGGCCTGCTCGACTTCGTCGAGAACCGCTTCGTCGGGATGAAGTCGCGCGGCGTCTACGAGACCCCCGGCGGCACCATCCTGCTGGAAGCCCACCGCGGCATCGAGCAGATCACGCTGGACAGCGGCGCGGGCCACCTCAAGGATTCGATCATGCCGCGCTATGCCGAGCTGATCTACAACGGCTTCTGGTTCTCGCCCGAGCGCGAGGCGCTGCAGGCGCTGATCGACAAGACGCAGGAATATGTCACCGGCACGGTGAAGCTGAAGCTCTACAAGGGCTCGGCGCGGACCGTGGCGCGCTGGTCGGACTACTCGCTCTATTCCGAAAAGCACGTGACCTTCGAGGAAGACGCGGGTGCCTATGATCAGCGCGACGCGGCGGGCTTCATCCACCTGAACGCGCTGCGGCTGAAGCTGATCGCCACCCGCAACGCCCGCGTGGCGAAGAAATGAGCCTCTCGCAGCCCCGCGCCGCCATCGTCACCGTTTCCGACCGCGCCAGCCGCGGCGAGTATGAGGACAAGGGCGGCCCGGGCTGCGAGGCCTGGCTGAGGGAGGTGGTCACCACCCCCCTCGCCATCACCCGCCACATCATCCCCGACGGGCGCGACAGCGTGACTAACACGCTGCGCATGCTTGTCGCGGAAGAGGCGGACCTGATCCTTGTCACCGGCGGTACCGGCCCGGCGCCGCGCGACGAGACGCCCGAGGGTGTGTCCGAGGTGATCGAGAAGGAACTCGCTGGCTTTGGCGAGGAAATGCGCCGCGCCTCGCTTCTCGAGGTGCCGACGGCGATCCTGTCGCGGCAGTCGGCGGGCATCGCCGGCAAGTCGCTGATCATCACCCTTCCGGGCAAGCCCGCGGCGATCGCCACCTGCCTGAATGCGGTCTTCGCTGCCGTGCCCTATTGCCTCGACCTGATCGGCGCCGCCTTCCTCGAGACCGATCCCGCGAAGATCGCGGCGTTCCGTCCGAAGGCGAAGTGACGGCCAGCCACGGGCCTTTCGCGCCCCCGGAAGGCGCGGGCCGCTTTCCCGCTTCCAATTGCCTCAAATATCCCGGGGTCCGGGGCAGCGCCCCGGTTCAGCGCTTCACGCTTGCGGTGACATAGTTCACGCTCAGATCGCGGTCCGACAGCGACCAGCGCCAGGACAGCGGGTTGAACACCATCCCCTTGCGGTCGACCGGATCGAGCCCCGCGCCGCGGATCAGCGCGTAAAGCTCGTCGGGCGTCACGAATTTCGACCAGTCATGGGTGCCCACCGGCAGCCAGCGCATCACCCGTTCGGCGCCGATGATCGCCATCATGTAGCTTTTCGGATTGCGGTTCATCGTCGAGCAGAACATCAGCCCGCCGGGGGCGAGCAGCTCGGCGCAGGTGTTCACGAAGCCCTGCGGATCGGCGACGTGCTCGATGATCTCCATCGCCAGCACCACGTCGAACCGCTCGCCTGCTGCGGCCAGGTCCTCGGCCGCGCAGTGGCGATAGTCGATCGTCAGCCCCGACTGCTCGGCATGCAGCCGCGCCACCGGGATGTTGCCGCCCGCCGCATCGGCGCCGATCACGGTCGCGCCGAGCCGCGCCATCGGCTCGCTCAGCAGCCCGCCGCCGCAGCCGATGTCGAGTAGCCGCAACCCGTCAAACGGGCGCGGCGCCTTCAGGTCGCGGCCGAACTGCGCGGCGATCTGCGTCACCAGATAGTCGAGGCGGCAGGGGTTGAGCATGTGCAGCGGCTTGAACTTGCCGTTCGGATCCCACCATTCGGCGGCCATTGCCTCGAATTTGGCCACTTCTGCCGGGTCGATCGTCTGCGTCGCAGCTTCCATGCCGTCCTCCGTCATTCCTTGCGCCTCCCCCGTGGCGGGCGGAGCTGAGCCGTTATATAGTCGGATTATGGATAGAAACGCAGGGCAAAAACGCGCAGCCGGCGCCTTTCTCTACCCGCCGGTCGAGCCCTTCGACCAGCGCATGCTCGACGTGGGCGATGGCCATCGGATCTATGTCGAGCAATCGGGCCATCCGCAGGGGCGCCCGGTGGTGGTGTGCCATGGCGGGCCGGGGGGCGGATGCAGCCCGGCGATGCGGCGGTTCTTTGATCCGGCGCATTATCGGGTGATTCTTTTCGACCAGCGCGGCTGCGGTCTGTCGCGCCCGCATGCCTCGGTGACAAGGAACACCAGCTGGGATCTGGTCGCCGACATGGAGAAGATCCGCCTCGCGCTCGGGCTGCGCAGCTGGATCGTCTTCGGCGGCAGCTGGGGCGCGACGCTGTCTCTGCTTTACGCCGAAACCCACCCCGAGCGGGTCGATGCGCTGGTGCTGCGCGGGGTCTTCCTTGCCATGCGCAGCGAGCTCGACTGGTTCTATGGCGGCGGCGCGGGGCAGTTCTTCCCCGATCTGTGGGAGCGCTTCACCCGGCCGATCCCGGAAGACGAACGCGGCGACCTGATCGCGGCCTATCACAAGCGGCTGTTCTCGGGCGATTACGCCGAGGAGGCGCGCTTCGGCCGGCACTGGGCGATGTGGGAAAACGCCCTTGCCTCGGTGGATTACGACGGGTTCCCGGGCGAGGCCCCGGCCGATTACGCCCGCGCCTTCGCCCGCCTCGAGAACCATTATTTCAGCCATGGCGCCTTCCTCGAGGAAGACGGCCAGATCCTGCGCGACCGCAGCCGCATCGAACAGATCCCGGCGATGATCGTGCAGGGGCGGATGGACATGATCTGCCCGCCGGTCTCGGCCTGGCGGCTGGCACAGGGCTGGGACCGGGCCGAGCTGCGCCTGGTGCCCGCCGCCGGCCACGCGCTGAGCGAGCCCGGCATCGCCTCGGCGCTGGTCGCGGCGATGGACCGGATGCGGGGCTGAAACGGCGCCCTTGCAGAGTCGTGGCGAAACGCGTATATGAGCGTTCAACAGCGGCGCGTCGGGGTCCAAACCTGACGCCCACCGGAGAAGTGTGACGGGCCGCTTCGGCCCGTTTTTTGTTATTCAGAGGATCGGAACATGAGCGATCTGATCGCCAAGACCGCGATCGACCGGCGTCTGGCCGAAATTGTCTCGCCCGTGATCGAGGGGCTGGGCTTCGAGCTTGTGCGCCTGCGGTTGCAGGGCGGACGGCACCCGCTTTTGCAGATCATGGCGGACCGGCCCGAGGGCGGCATCGTTGTCGATGACTGCGCGGCGATCTCGACAGCGGTCTCGGCCGTGCTCGACGTCGAGGATCCGATCGAGGAGCAGTACACGCTCGAGGTGTCCTCGCCCGGCATCGACCGGCCGCTGACCCGGCTGAAGGATTTCGATCTGTGGGAAGGCTATGAGGCGCGCCTCGAGACCTCCGAGCAGATCGACGGGCGCAAGCGCTTCAAGGGCATCCTGCGCGGCACCGAGGGCGACGAGGTGCTGGTGGAGATCGAGAACGGCGGCGAGATGGTCACCATCGGGTTGCAGTTCGATTGGCTGTCGGACGCCAAGCTGGTGCTGACCGAGGAGCTGATCGCGGAAATGCTGCGCCAGAAGAAGGCCGACGGCACGCTCGACGAGACGAAGTTCGACGAGATCGAAGAAGACGACGACACGAATTCCCCCGACGAGGAGATCTGAGAGATGGCAATCACCTCTGCCAACCAGCTCGAACTGCTGCAGACGGCCGAAGCCGTTGCGCGCGAGAAGATGATCGACCCGGATCTGGTGATCCAGGCGATGGAGGACAGCCTCGCGCGGGCGGCAAAGTCGCGCTACGGCAGCGAGATGGACATCCGCGTCCACATCGACCGCAAGACGGGGCGCGCCGCCTTCACCCGCGTGCGCACGGTGGTGGCCGATGACGAGGTCGAGAACTACCAGGCGCAGCTGACCGTGGCGCAGGCCAAGCAGTACAAGCGCGATCCCGAGATCGGTGACGAGATCATCGACGAGGTGCCGCCGGTCGATCTCGGCCGCATCGCGGCGCAGTCGGCCAAGCAGGTGATCCTGCAGCGCGTGCGCGAGGCCGAGCGTGACCGCCAGTTCGACGAATTCAAGGACCGCAAGGGCACGATCATCAACGGCGTGGTCAAGCGCGAGGAATACGGCAACATCATCGTCGACGTCGGCCGCGGCGAGGCGATCCTGCGCCGCAACGAGAAGATCGGCCGCGAGAGCTATCGCCCGAACGACCGCATCCGTGCCTATGTCAAGGACGTGCGCCGCGAGACCCGTGGCCCGCAGATCTTCCTTTCGCGCACCGATCCGCAGTTCATGGCGGAACTCTTCAAGATGGAAGTGCCGGAAATCTATGACGGCATCATCGAGATCAAGGCCGTGGCCCGTGACCCGGGCTCGCGTGCGAAGATCGCCGTGCTGAGCCATGACAACTCGATCGACCCGGTCGGCGCCTGCGTCGGCATGCGCGGCTCGCGCGTGCAGGCCGTGGTCGGCGAGCTGCAGGGCGAGAAGATCGACATCATCCCGTGGAACGCGGATCAGGCGACCTTCCTGGTGAACGCGCTGCAGCCGGCCGAGGTGTCGAAGGTCGTGGTCGACGAGGACGCCGGCAAGATCGAGGTCGTGGTGCCCGACGAGCAGCTGTCGCTTGCGATCGGCCGGCGCGGCCAGAACGTGCGCCTTGCCTCGCAGCTCACCGGGCTCGACATCGACATCCTGACCGAGGCCGAGGAATCGCAGCGCCGCCAGGCCGAGTTCGCCGAGCGCACCAAGCTCTTCGTCGATGCGCTCGATCTCGACGAGTTCTTCGCCCAGCTGCTGGTGGCCGAAGGCTTCACCAACCTCGAGGAAGTGGCCTATGTCGATCTCGACGAGCTGCTGTCGATCGAGGGCGTGGACGAAGGCACCGCCGAGGAGCTGCAGGCGCGCGCCCGCGACTACATCGAGGAGCAGAACCGCAAGGCGATCGAAGCGGCGAAGGAGCTGGGCGTCGAGCAGTCGCTCTTCGACTTCGACGGTCTGACCCCGCAGATGGTCGAGGCGCTGGCCAAGGACGACGTCAAGACGCTCGAGGACTTCGCCACCTGCGCCGACTGGGAACTGGCCGGCGGCTGGACCACGGTGAACGGCCAGCGGGTGAAGGACGAGGGCATCCTCGAGAAGTTCGGCATGAGCCTCGAGGACGCGCAGAACCTGATCATGACCGCTCGGATCCAGCTTGGCTGGGTCGACCCGTCGGAGCTCGCCGATGAGCCCGAGGAGTCGGAAGAGGAGGCCGAGGAGTAAGATGAGCCGCGGGGGCCGGGAAAAGGAAAACGAGCTGCCGGAACGGCGCTGCATCGTCACCGGTGACGTGCAGCCCAAGCCGGGGCTTGTGCGTTTCGTCGTCGCCCCCGATGGCACGATCTTCCCGGACCTGGCAGAAAAGCTGCCGGGCCGGGGGATCTGGGTGACCGCCGATCGGGCGGTCATCGAGAAGGCCGCGGCGAAGGGCATGTTCGCCCGCGCGGCCAGGGCCCAGGTACGGGTGCCGGAAAACCTTGCCGACATGGTCGAGGAAGGGCTTGCGCATCGCGTGGTTGAGCTTATCTCTCTGGCGAGGAAGGCTGGCGGCGCTGTCGTCGGCTTTGAAAAGGTCAAGGGCTGGCTGGCCGACGGCAAGGCCAAAGTGCTCCTGCAGGCCTCCGATGGATCGGAACGTGGCAAGGGCAAGCTCTGGACACCGGAGGGTGGGCGCTGGTTTGGCTGCCTGACCTCCTCGGAATTGGGTTTGGCTTTCGGCCGCGATCATGCGATACACGGCGCGCTTGCGGCTGGCGGACTCACCCCTCGTGTGATTAGAGAAGCGGCAAGGCTTGCAGGGTTGCGCAGGCAGGACGGCGGCGAGACCGCCATGAAGGATAGTAAGACGGCATGAGCGATACGGACGGCAAAAAACCCCTCGGCCTTGGCGGCGGCGCGCGCCCCGGTTCGGTGAAGCAGAGCTTCAGCCACGGGCGCACGAAAAATGTCGTGGTCGAGACCAAGCGCAAGAAGGTGGTGGTGCCGAAACCCGGAGCCGCGGCCCCCGCAAAGGGGACCGGAAAGGCACATCTGGGCGATCCGTCGCGCCGCCCCGCCGGCATCTCCGACGCCGAGATGGAACGCCGCATGGCCGCATTGCGTGCCGCCAAGGCCCGCGAGGTCGAGGAAGCCGCGCAACGCGAGGCCGACGAGAAGGCCCGCGAGGAAGAGCGCGAGCGCCGGCGTGCCGAGATCGAGGCCAAGGAGCGCGAAGAGCGCGAGCGTGAAGAAGCGCTGCGCCTGAAGGCCGAGGAAGAAGCGCGCAAGGCCCGTGAGGCCGAGCTGCGCGAGAAGAAAAAGGAAGAGGTCCGGGCGAAGCCTGCGCCGAAGTCCGAGACCCCGGCCGACCCGGCTGCGGCCGAGGCTGCGGCGGCACGCGCCGCGACCAAGGGCGTCTCGGCCACCGGTCCGCGCAAGACCGACCGTGACCGCGACGACCGCACCCCGGCCGCCGACCGCGACAGCCGCGGCAAGAGCAAGGGCGGCGATGGCCGCCGCGCCGGCAAGCTCAGCCTGAGCGAGATCGAGGGCGAAGGCGGGCGGCAGCGCTCGCTTGCCGCGATGAAGCGCAAGCAGGAGAAGGCGCGGCAGAAGGCCATGGGCATGGGCCACAAGGCCGAGAAGCAGGCCCGTGACGTGCAGCTGCCCGAGACCATCGTCGTTTCCGAGCTGGCGAACCGCATGGCCGAACGCGCCGCGGATGTCGTCAAGGTGCTGATGAAGATGGGGATGATGGTCACCGTCAACCAGACCATCGACGCTGACACCGCCGAGTTGGTGATCGAGGAATTCGGCCACCACGCCGTGCGCGTCTCGGATGCGGACGTCGAGCAGGTGATCGACACCGTCGAGGACAAGGACGAGGACCTGCAGCCGCGCCCGCCGATCATCACGATCATGGGCCATGTCGACCACGGCAAGACCTCGCTGCTCGACGCGATCCGCTCGACCAATGTCGTGTCGGGCGAGGCGGGCGGCATCACCCAGCACATCGGCGCCTATCAGGTGAAGACGGAATCGGGGGCGGTGCTGACCTTCCTCGACACCCCCGGCCACGCGGCCTTCACCTCGATGCGAGCCCGCGGTGCGCAGGTGACCGATATCGTCGTGCTAGTCGTCGCCGCGGATGACGCGGTGATGCCGCAGACGATCGAGGCGATCAACCACGCCAAGGCGGCGAAGGTGCCGATGATCGTGGCGATCAACAAGGTCGACAAGCCCTCTGCCAACCCGCAGAAGGTCCGCACCGATCTGCTGCAGCACGAGGTCGTCGTCGAAGAAATGGGCGGCGACGTGCAGACCGTCGAGGTCTCGGCGAAGACCCGTCAGGGGCTTGATACGCTGCTCGAGGCGATCGCGCTGCAGGCCGAGATCCTCGAGCTCCGCGCCAACCCGAACCGGGCGGCGCAGGGCGCGGTGATCGAGGCGAAGCTCGACGTCGGCCGTGGCCCGGTCGCGACGGTTCTGGTGCAGAACGGCACCCTGAAGAAGGGCGACATCTTCGTCGTCGGCGAGCAGTGGGGCAAGGTCCGCGCGCTAATCAACGACAAGGGCGATCGCGTCGAGGAGGCCGGTCCCTCGGTTCCGGTCGAGGTGCTCGGCATCAACGGCACGCCCGAGGCGGGCGACGTTCTGAACGTCGTCGAGACCGAGGCGCAGGCCCGCGAGATCGCCGATTACCGGATCAAGGCCGCGAAGGACAAGCGCGCTGCCGCCGGTGCCGCGACCACGCTCGAACAGCTGATGGCGAAGGCCAAGGCTGATGAGAGCGTCGCCGAGCTGTCGGTGGTGGTGAAGGCCGACGTGCAGGGCTCTGCCGAGGCGATCGTCCAGGCGCTCGAGAAGATCGGCAACGACGAGGTGCGGGTGCGCGTCATCCACTCCGGCGTCGGCGCGATCACCGAAAGCGACGTCGGCCTTGCCGAGGCGAGCCAGGCGCCGGTCATCGGTTTCAACGTCCGTGCGAACGCCCCGGCCCGTGCCGCGGCGAGCCAGAAGGGCGTCGAGATCCGCTATTACTCGATCATCTATGACCTGGTCGACGACATCAAGGCGGCGGCTTCGGGCCTGCTGAAGAACGAGGTTCGCGAGAACTTCATCGGCTATGCCACGATCAAGGAGGTCTTCAAGGTCTCCGGCGTCGGCAAGGTCGCAGGCTGCCTTGTCACCGAGGGCGTGGCACGCCGTTCGGCAGGCGTGCGCCTGCTGCGCGACAACGTGGTGATCCACGAAGGCACGCTGAAGACGCTCAAGCGCTTCAAGGACGAGGTGAAGGAAGTCATCTCGGGTCAGGAATGCGGCATGGCCTTCGAGAATTACGACGACATCCGCCCCGGCGACGTCATCGAAATCTTCGAACGCGAAGAGGTCGAGCGCAGCCTGTAAGCTCAGGGTGTGGCATGAATTGCGAAGGGGGCCCGACGGGCCCCCTTCTGCGTTTCTGTGAGTGATCGCCCGGCGCGAGGTGCGGCGGGGCGGCTCAGTCCGCCTTGCGGGGGACGGGGCGCCCGACATAGAGCCGGTCGTCGACGCGCACGGTGACGCGGCCGTCGTCGTGCTGCGCCTCGAAGGTGCCCTGCACGGACACGCAGCTTCCGACGGTGATGGTACGGAGCATCAGATATCCTCCAAATCTCTCATGCTGGGCTCATTGTCACAGAAGGCGAAGAATTGGCAAATAAAAAAGACCGCATTCTGCAGGAATGACGGCGCCGCGGCGGATGCTCCCGGCGCGGATCACGCAGCTCGGCATGCCGCAGCAGCCGGGCGCACCGGTCATGCGGGCGATCTTTCGTCCGGGAATGAGGGCGAGGCGCGCCGGCGCGTGGCGCCTCAGAGCCAGTCGCGCAGGATCGGGATCAGTGGCTCGTCGGCTGGCGGCATCGGATAGTCGCGCAGGTTCTGCGCCCGCACCCATTTCAGCACCTGCCCCTCGCGCGGGGTGGGCGTTCCTTCCCAGCGGCGACAGGCGAAGAGCGGCATCAGCAGGTGAAAGCCTTCGTAGCTGTGCGAGGCGAAGGTCAGCGGCGCAAGACAGCTGTGCCAGGTGTCGATGCCGAGTTCCTCGCGCAATTCACGGATCAGCGCGGCCTCGGGGGTCTCGCCGGGTTCGACCTTGCCGCCCGGAAACTCCCACAGCCCGGCCAGCGACTTGCCCGCCGGGCGCTGTGCCAGAAGCACGCGCCCGTCGGTGTCGATCAGGGCAACGGCGGAGACAAGCAGCACCCGCCCCGGGGAAACCGGGGCCGGTGCGCCTGCGGGGCCGCAGCCGCCGCTCACGAGCGGTAATCCGCGTTGATGTCGATGTAGCGATGCGTCAGGTCGCAGGTCCACACCGTCTTCGCCGCGGTGCCGAGGCCGAGGTCGACCGCGATCACCAGCTCCTTGTTCTTCATGTAGGCCGAGGCCGCGGCCTCGTCGTAATCGGGCACGCGCCAGCCGTTCTCGGCCAGAACCATGTCACCGAAGGAGATGCGCAGCTTGTCGCGGTCAGCCCTGGCGCCGGACTTGCCGACGGCCATCACCACGCGGCCCCAGTTCGCATCCTCGCCGGCGACGGCGGTCTTTACCAGCGGCGAGTTGGCGATCGCCATCGCGACCCTGTGTGCGTCCTCGGCGGTCTCGGCGCCGGTCACCCGGACCTCGACGAACTTCGTCGCGCCCTCGCCGTCGCGCACCACCTGCTGCGCGAGGTCGAGCATCACGCCCCGCAGCGCGGCCTCGAAGGCGCGGGCGGTCTTCGAACGCAGGTCGGTGATCTCGGCCGCGGCCGAACGGCCGGTGGCGGCAAGGATCAGCGCGTCCGAGGTCGAGGTGTCGCTGTCGACGGTGATCGCGTTGAAGGTGTCGCCGACATTGCGCGACAGGATCTTTTGCAGGTTCGCGGCCGAGATCTTCGCATCGGTGAAGATATAGACCAGCATCGTCGCCATGTTCGGGGCGATCATTCCCGAGCCCTTGGCGATGCCGGCGATCCGGATCGGGCCGCCCTCGCCCTCGATCTCGGCGGTGGCGCCTTTCGGGAAGGTGTCGGTGGTCATGATCGCGCGCGCCGCGGCCTCGATGCCGGTGGCGCTGAGGCCGGCCTTGAGCGTGTCGATCGCGGCGACGATGCGGTCATGCGGCATCGGCTCGCCGATCACCCCGGTCGAGGAGGAGAAGACGCGCGTCGCCGGCACGCCGAGCGCCTCGGCCACCGCGCCGGTCACCGCATCGACCGAGGCCTGGCCAAGCGCGCCGGTGAAGGCATTGGCATTGCCCGAGTTGACAACGATCGCGGCGCCCGCGGTCTCGTCCACCGGACCCGCGAGCTTTGCCTGGCAATCGAGCACGCAGGCGGCGCGGGTGGAGGAGGTGGTGAACACCCCGGCGATCGCCGAGCCGGGCGCGATGCGGGCGAGCATCACGTCGGTGCGGCCGGCATAGCGCACGCCGGCGGCGACGGCGGCGAACTCGACGCCGTCGATCACCGGCAGCGCCGGGAAGGCCTCGGGGGCGAGAGGCGAGACCGGGTTGGCCGTCTTCACCTTCACCGTCGCTTTGGCTTTCTCGGCGAGCTCGTCGCGCAGTCCGCCGAGCATCGCGGCCGCCACCTCGCCGGCGTCGCCGGCCACATCGGCCAGCTCCGCCTTCAGCTGCTTCACCTTGGACTTCAGCTTTTCGACCTTGTCCTCGAGGTCCTTCTTCTTCGCCATGGGCTCACCCCCTCCGAAATCGGCTCACTCGCCGAGGATCTTGTCGTCTTTCAGGACGGCAGGGTCGATGCCATCCGTCTTCTTCTCGACCTTCGCCTTGGCGACGGTGTCGGTGACGCGGTCCTCGACCGCCTTCTGGCGCAGATCGCCGGTCAGCTGGTCGCGCACGTCGTCAAGTTTCGGCGCCTCGGCCATGCGGGTGCCGTAGAGCTTGATCACGTGCCAGCCGTATTCGGTCTGGATCGGGCCGGCGACATCGCCGTCCTTCATCCCGGCGACGGCATCGGCGAAGGGCTGAACCATCTTGTCGAGTGCGAACCAGCCAAGGTCGCCGCCATTCGCCGCGGCACCGTCCTGCGACTTCGCCTTCGCCTCTTCGGCGAAGTCCTTGCCGCCGTCGATCTCGGCCTTGACCGCCTTCGCCTCGTCCTCGGTCGGTACGATGATATGGGCGGCGTGATATTCCTTGGTCGGCTCGGCCTTGGCGTATTTCTCGTCATAGGCCTTCTGCAGCGCCTCGTCGGTTACTGCCTTCTTCGCGGTGGTGTCGAGCACGACGCCGGCGAGATAGGCGCGGCGGTCGACCTCGAGCGCGATCTCGTCGCGGTGGGTCATCATCCCCTCGCCGATCTGCGACAGCGCGGTCTGCTGGATCAGCTGGTCGAGGATGCCGTTGAACAGCACGTCGTCGGGCAGCTGCTTGTATTCCGCGGGCAGGCCGTTGCGCACGGTCAGCATCTCGCCCAGCGTGACGTCCTTGCCGTTCACCGTGGCGACGACGGTATCGGCGCCGAGGTCGGTGCGGGGCGCCGGTTTCGCGTCCTCGGCCAGGGCCACGCCGCCAAGGCAGGCCAGCAGCGCGGCGGTGCCCAGAAGTTTCGTCAGTTTCGCCATCAAGGCCACTCCAGCAAGGGCCGCGGCAGCCCGCGGCGTTGACACTCTGACGGCCGCCCCTTACATCGCCTAGGGACCTGTGAAGGCAGCTCCGCCCTGTATTCGTTCGCTGTTCTAGGCAACGGCCGGGGGGGCGGCAAGGCCGCAATGCACACGATTTGGTCAGACCAACCCGCGGAGAAAACATGCTGGGCCTCGGAACACTCGCGAAAAAGGTCTTCGGGACACCGAATGACCGCAAGGTGAAATCGGTCCGCCCGCTGGTGGCGAAGATCAACGCGCTCGAACCCGACTTCGTGAAGCTCACGGATGCCGAGATCATCGAGAAGACGCGGGCGCTGCAAAAGCGCGCGCAGGAGGACGGCGAAAGCCTGGATTCGCTGCTGCCGGAGGCCTTTGCCAACTGCCGCGAGGGCGCGCGCCGCGCCCTTGGCCTGCGGGCCTTCGACGTGCAGCTGATGGGCGGCATCTTCCTGCATCAGGGCAATATCGCCGAGATGAAGACCGGCGAGGGCAAAACGCTGATGGCGACCTTCCCGGCCTATCTGAACGCGCTGGCCGGCAAGGGCGTGCATGTGGTCACGGTGAACGACTACCTCGCGCGGCGCGACGCCGAATGGATGAGCAAGGTCTATGGCGCGCTCGGCCTGACCACGGGCGTCGTCTACCCGTTCCAGCCCGATGACGAGAAGCGCATCGCCTATGCCGCCGACGTCACCTATGCCACGAACAACGAGCTCGGCTTCGATTACCTGCGTGACAATATGAAGGGATCGGTCGAGGAAATGATGCAGCGCGATCATTTCTTCGCGATCGTCGACGAGGTCGACAGCATCCTGATCGACGAGGCGCGCACGCCGCTGATCATCTCGGGCCCGTCGCAGGACCGCTCGGAACTCTATGTCGCGCTCGACAAGTACATCCCCGAGCTGACCGAAGAGCATTACACGATCGACGAGAAGGCCCGCAACGCGACTTTCACCGAAGAGGGCAACGAATACATGGAGCGCCGCCTGCACGAGGTCGGCATCCTGCCCGAGGGCCAGTCGCTCTATGACCCGGAATCGACGACGATCGTGCACCACATCACCCAGGCCCTGCGCGCGCACAAGCTGTTCCACAAGGATCAGAACTATGTCGTCGCCGGCGGCGAGATCGTGCTGATCGACGAATTCACCGGCCGCATGATGAAGGGCCGGCGCCTGTCCGACGGTCTGCATCAGGCGATCGAGGCGAAAGAGGGCGTGGCGATCCAGCCCGAGAACGTGACCCTCGCCTCGGTCACCTTCCAGAACTACTTCCGCCTTTACGACAAGCTGGCCGGGATGACCGGCACCGCCGCCACCGAGGCCGAGGAATTCGCCGAGATCTACAGCCTCGGCGTGGTCGAGGTGCCGACGAACCGCCCCGTCGCCCGCAAGGACGAACACGACCGCGTCTATCGCACCGCCGCCGAGAAATACGCTGCGGTGATCGAGGCGATCAAGGAGGCCCATGCCAAGGGCCAGCCGATCCTGGTCGGCACCACCTCGATCGAGAAATCCGAGATGCTGTCCGAGATGCTGAAGAAGGACGGCATTCCGCACAACGTGCTGAACGCGCGCCAGCACGCGCAGGAGGCGCAGATCGTCGCCGATGCCGGCCGCTTCGGCGCCGTCACCATCGCCACCAACATGGCCGGCCGCGGCACCGACATCCAGCTTGGCGGCAACGTCGAGATGAAGGTGCATGACGAGCTGGCCGCGCACCCGGAGGCGAACCCCGACGAGTTGCGCAGCCGGATCGAGGCCGAGCACGCGGAAGAGAAGCAGAAGGTGATCGAGGCCGGCGGTCTCTTCGTTCTGGGCACCGAGCGGCACGAGAGCCGCCGCATCGACAACCAGCTCCGCGGCCGGTCGGGCCGTCAGGGCGACCCGGGGCGTTCGCTGTTCTTCCTCTCGCTCGAAGACGACCTGATGCGGATCTTCGGCTCGGACAAGCTCGACGCGGTGCTGTCGAAGCTCGGCATGAAGGAAGGCGAGGCGATCATCCACCCCTGGGTGAACAAGTCGCTCGAACGCGCGCAGGCGAAGGTCGAGGGCCGCAACTTCGACATCCGCAAGCAGCTGCTGAAATTCGACGACGTGATGAACGATCAGCGCAAGGCGATCTTCAGCCAGCGCCGCGAGATCATGGAAGCCGAGGACATCTCGGAGATCACCCGTGACATGCGTCTGCAGGTGATCGCCGATCTGCTCGACACCTACATGCCGCCGAAATCCTATGCCGATCAGTGGGATGTCGAGGGGATGCGCGCCGCGGTCATTGACCAGCTGAACCTGGACCTGCCCTTCGCCGAATGGGCGGCCGAGGAAGGCGTCGATCATGACGTGGTGAGCGAGCGGCTCGAGTCGGCAACCGATGCCTACATGGCGCAGAAGGCCGAGGCCTTCGGCGACGAGACGATGCGGGTGATCGAGAAGCAGATCCTGCTGCAGACGATCGACGGCAAGTGGCGCGAGCATCTGGTGACGCTCGAACACCTGCGCTCGGTCGTCGGCTTCCGCGGCTATGCGCAGCGCGATCCGCTGTCGGAATACAAGACCGAGGCGTTCCATCTGTTCGAGACGATGCTCGACGGTCTGCGCGTCGAGGTGACGCGTCGGCTGGCGCAGATCCGCCCGCTGACCGACGAGGAGCGCGCCGCGATCCTGGCGCAGCAGATGCCGCAGATGGCCGCCCCCGAGGTCGAGCCCGAGCCCGAGATCCCGGCCGGCGAGGCGCCGCAGCCCGGCACGCCGGCGCCTGGTTTCGTCGAATCGGATCCGACCACCTGGGGCAACCCCTCGCGCAATGATCCCTGCCCCTGCGGCTCGGGACTGAAGTTCAAGCACTGCCACGGCCGGATCGTCTGACCGAATTGCGGCACCCTTGGGGCGGCGCGGTGGCGACATCGGCCGCCCTTCGCATATCTGCTTGAATGTATTTAACTTTCTTTCCATGAACAGCAGGGCGCTGTCGTCCTGATTTTGGAAACATTGCCCCGCTCCGGCCATCGCCCTGCCCGGATCACCCGCTACTCCTTCGGCTCGAAGCGGTTCCGGAGGCGGTGATGAAGGCCCTGCACGAGATCACGATGGCGACGGCAACGGTCGCGCTGGCAGGTTTGATGGGGCATGTGATGCAGAACGCGTCGCATTTCGGGCTGGCCTCGCGGCAGGGGGCGGCTTTCGACGCCGCCGGGCTGACGAATGTGACCGCCGTCGCGAATATCGCCGATGCCCCCGCCGGGGTCGAGGTGACGGGTGTGCGCATGGGGGCAGTGGCCGAGCTGCCGGCGCTGCCGCGACGCGCGGTGGCCGCGGATGCCGCGATCGGGGCGCTGCCGCAGGCCGAGGCGCCCTCGGGCGGCTTTGCGCGCTGTGGCGCGCCGGCGCTGAAACTGGCCCCTGCCGCGGGAGCTTCGGTTCTGCTGAGCATCTCGGCGCCCTGTGCGGCGGATGCAGCGGCCGCGATCCGGCACGAGGGGCTGGTGATCCCGGTGCAGCTCGATGCTGCGGGCGACTGGAGCGGGCTGGTGCCGGCGCTGGCTCCCGTGGCCGGCTATGCCCTTGAGCTGCCCGATGGCCAGACGCTTGCCGCCGCGGTTGCGGTACCGGAGCTCGACACGGTGAACCGGGTGGTGGTGAGCTGGACCGGCGCGCCCGCGTTCCTGCTGAACGCCTTCGAGCGTGGCGCCTCCTGGGGCGGGGCCGGCCATGTGCGGGCCGAGGCGCCGGGTGTGCCCGCGGCGCCGGGCTCGGGCTGGCTCTTGAGCTATGGCCTTGCCGAAGATGGCCCTCACCTGCAGGTCTATACCGCGCCCGCGGGGCTGACGGGGCTTGCGCTCGATCTCGAGGCGCCGGTGAGTGACGTGACCTGCGGTACCGACCTGCGGGCCGGGATGCGTCGGATGATCGCCGGCCGGTCCGAGGCGCCCGCGGAGATTGCCGTGGCGATGCCCGGCTGCGACGACCTGATGGGCGATGTGGTCATGCCGCTGCCCGACCTGCCGGTCTCGGTCGCCACGAACTAAAGGTAGCCCGCGGCGCGAAAGCTGACCTCGCGGCTCTTGCCGATCACCAGATGGTCGTGCAGCACGAGGCCCAGAAGCGCGCCGGCCTGCCGGATCTGTTCCGTCATCGCGATGTCGGCCTCTGACGGCGTCGGGTCGCCCGAGGGGTGGTTGTGCACCAGGATCAGCGCCGAGGCGTTGATCTCGAGCGCGCGGCGGATCACCTCGCGCGGATAGACCGGGACATGGTCGACGGTGCCGCGCGCCTGCTCCTCGTCGGCGATCAGCACATTGCGCCGGTCGAGGTAGAGCACGCGGAACTGCTCGGTCTCGCGATGCGCCATCGCGGTGTGGCAATAGTCGAGCAGCGCATCCCAGGACGACAGCACCGGCCGCTGCATCACCTTGGCGCGCGCGAGCCGCAGTGCCGCCGCCTCGGTGATCTTCAGCTCCTGCACCACCGCCTCGCCGACGCCCTCCACCTCCATCAGCCGCAAGGGCGCGGCCGAGACCACCCGGCCGAAATCGCCGAAACGGTCGATCAGGCGGCGGGCGAGGGGCTTCACGTCCTGCCGGGGCAGGGCGCGGAAGAGGAGAAGTTCCAGCAGTTCGTAATCCGGCATTGCCGCCGCGCCGCCCTCGGTGAAGCGGGCGCGCAATCGCTTGCGGTGGTCGCGGATATAGGAGGGCAGGCGCTCGCCCGTCAGCGCGGCCGGCTCCGCCTCGTCGGCATCGCCGAAAAGCGGCAGCGTCGCGTCCTGAAAGGCGGGGTCCGGGCGGGTCATGCGGCAAGTGTGCCTGCGCCTGGTTAACGAAACCTGAAGGCGAAAAATGGAAAGGGCGCCCGAAGGCGCCCCTCTCAACCCGTCATGCTGTCCCAGAAGCTCTTGACCTTCTTGAAGAACGACGCCCCCTCGGGGTTGTTCTCGGCCTCGATCTTCTCGAATTCGCGCAACAGTTCCTTTTGCCGCGTGGTCAGGTTCACCGGTGTCTCGACGGCCAGCTCGATCACCATGTCGCCGACCGTGCCGCCGCGCAGCGCCGGCATCCCCTTGCCGCGCAACCGCATCTGCCGGCCCGACTGGCTGCCCGCCGGGATCTTCACCCGCGAGCGGCCGCCGTCGATCGTCGGCACCTCGACCTCGCCGCCAAGCGCGGCGGAGGTGACGCTGACCGGCACGCGGCAGAACAGGTGCACGCCGTCGCGCTGGAAGATCGCGTGTTCGCGCACCTCAAGGAAGATGTAGAGATCGCCCGCCGGCCCGCCGCGCAGCCCGGCCTCGCCCTCGCCGGCGAGCCGGATGCGGGTGCCGGTCTCCACCCCCGCCGGGATGTTGACGGACAGCGTGCGCTCGTTCTCGACCCGGCCGGCGCCATGGCAGACGCGACAGGGGTTCTTCACCACCTGGCCCTGGCCGCCACAGGTGGGGCAGGTCCGCTCGACGGTGAAGAAGCCGTTCTGCGCCCGCACCTTGCCCAGACCCGAACAGGTCGGGCAGGTCTGCGGCTCGGCGCCGCCCTCGGCACCGGTGCCGTTGCAGGCGGTGCAGGCCGAGGAGCCGGGCACGGTGATCGTCTTCTGCGCGCCCTTGAAGGCCTCTTCCAGCGTGACCCGCATGTTGTAGCGCAGGTCCGAGCCGCGGGTGGCGCGCGAACGCCCGCCCGCGCCGCCGCGCCCGCCCATGAAGTCGCCGAACAGGTCCTCGAACACGTCCGAGAAGGCCGAGGCGAAATCGCCCTGGCCGCCGCCATAGCCGCCGCGGCCGCCGCCCATGCCACCCTCGAAGGCGGCGTGGCCGTAGCGGTCATAGGCCGCCTTCTTCTCGGCGTCCTTCAGCACGTCATAGGCTTCGTTCACTTCCTTGAACTGCGCCTCGGCGTCGGGGTTGTCCTTGTTGCGATCGGGGTGAAGTTCCTTCGCCTTGCCGCGATAGGCCTTCTTGATCTCTTCGAACGAGGCCGTGCGGACAACGCCCAGCACCTCGTAGAAATCGCGTTTTGCCATTGAAGCCCCCTTCGGGGAACGGGAACGGGCCCCTCGGGGCCCGTTCCGCTGTTCCGGCGCTTACTTGCGCTTGTTCTCGCCCATGTCCTCGAAGTCGGCATCGACGATGTCGTCTTCGTCCGACGAGCGGTCCTGCGCCTCGTCCTCGGCACCGGCCTCGCCGCCCTGCGACTGCTGCGCCTTGTAGATCGCCTCGCCCAGCTTCATCGCGGCATCGGTCAGGTTGCTGATCGCGCCCTTGATCTTGCCGGGCTCTTCCGACTTGAGCGCCTCTTCCAGCGCGTTGCAGGCAAGCTCGATCACCTCGACGGTCGAGCCGTCAACCTTGTCGCCATGCTCTTCCAGCGACTTGCGGGTCGAGTGCAGCAGGCTTTCGCCCTGGTTCTTGGTCTCGACCAGCTCCTTGCGCTGCTTGTCGGCCTCGGCATTGGCCTCGGCGTCCTTGACCATCTTCTCGATCTCGTCGTCGGACAGGCCGCCCGAGGCCTGGATCGTGATGTTCTGGGTCTTGCCGGTGCCCTTGTCCTTGGCCGAGACCGAGACGATGCCGTTCGCGTCGATGTCGAAGGTCACCTCGATCTGCGGAATGCCGCGCGGCGCCGGCGGGATATCCTCGAGGTTGAACTGGCCAAGCAGCTTGTTGTCCGCGGCCATTTCACGCTCGCCCTGGAAGACGCGGATGGTCACGGCCGACTGGTTGTCCTCGGCGGTCGAGAAGATCTGCGATTTCTTCGTCGGGATCGTGGTGTTGCGGTCGATCAGACGGGTGAAGACACCGCCCAGCGTCTCGATGCCGAGCGACAGCGGGGTCACGTCGAGCAGGACCACGTCCTTCACGTCCCCCTGCAGCACGCCGGCCTGGATTGCCGCGCCAAGCGCCACGACCTCGTCCGGGTTCACGCCCTTGTGCGGTTCCTTGCCGAAGAACTTCGTCACTTCCTCGACGACCTTCGGCATGCGGGTCATGCCGCCGACCAGAACCACCTCGTCGATCTCGTCCTTCGAGACGCCCGCATCCTTCAGCGCCGCGGCGCAGGGCTTCAGCGAGGCCTTGATCAGGTCGCCCACCAGCTGCTCGAGCTTCGAGCGGGTGAGCTTCATCACCATGTGCAGCGGCGTGCCCGAGGAGGCGTCCATCGAGATGAAGGGCTGGTTGATCTCGGTCTGCTGGCTCGACGACAGCTCGATCTTCGCCTTTTCGGCCGCTTCCTTCAGACGCTGCAGCGCCATCTTGTCCTTGGTCAGGTCGACGCCATGCTCCTTTTTGAACTCCTCGGCGAGGTAGTTCACGATCCGCATGTCGAAGTCTTCACCGCCAAGGAAGGTGTCGCCGTTCGTCGATTTCACCTCGAACAGACCGTCGTCGATCTCGAGGATGGTGATGTCGAAGGTGCCGCCGCCGAGGTCATAGACCGCGATCGTCTTGGTGTCCTTCTTGTCGAGGCCATAGGCAAGCGCCGCGGCCGTCGGTTCGTTGATGATGCGCAGCACCTCGAGGCCGGCGATCTTGCCGGCGTCCTTCGTCGCCTGACGCTGGGCGTCGTTGAAATAGGCGGGGACGGTGATGACGGCCTGGGTGACGGTCTCGCCGAGATAGCTTTCGGCGGTTTCCTTCATCTTCTGCAAGATCACGGCCGAGATCTGCGCGGGCGAATACTTGTCGCCCTTCACCTCGACCCAGGCGTCACCATTGCCGCCGTCGACGATCGAGAAGGGAACGAGCTTCTTGTCCTTCTGCACCTCGGCGTCGGTGACCCGACGGCCGATCAGGCGCTTCACGGCAAAGATGGTGTTGGTGGGGTTGGTGACAGCCTGACGTTTCGCAGGCTGGCCGACAAGACGTTCATTGTCGGTGAAGGCGACGATCGACGGCGTGGTGCGCGCGCCTTCCGAATTTTCGATCACCCGCGGCTGAGCCCCGTCCATGATGGCGACGCAGCTGTTCGTGGTGCCGAGGTCGATCCCGATGACTTTGGCCATTTCAATACCTCTTCTTTCGGCGATACGGCGGGGCCGGGTCCCGTCAGGCCCCCGTCCCCTATCCCAGGGTTCAAGTCTCTGCCCGTGCGGGAACTGTCCTCTCCGGGCTTCTGGGCGTATATAAGGAGGGGTCCGGGGCCCTGCAAGAACCCGTGCCGGGGGAAGATCGCAACAAATGACGGAATTTGACAAGGACGCCACGGAACGCCCGCAAGCGCAGGAAATCCGGGGCTTTCTGCATTACCCGGGCTGGCTGTCCCCGGCCGGGCAGCGGCAGATGCTTGCCGATCTGCGCGCCGTTGTGGCCGCGGCACCGCTGGTCACGCCGGTGACCCCCTCGGGCCGGCCGATGTCGGTGCGGATGAGCGCGGCCGGGCGCTTCGGCTGGGTCAGCGACCGGCGCGGTTACCGTTATGCCGAGACCCACCCGCAGGGCACGCCCTGGCCCGCGATCCCCGACAGCATCCTTTCCGTGTGGAACGCGGTCTCGGGCTCAGCGCGGGAACCCGAGTGCTGCCTGATCAACTTCTACAACGCGGGCGCGCGCATGGGCCTGCACCAAGATCGTGACGAGGCCGATTTCGGCGAGCCGGTGGTGTCGATCTCGCTCGGCGACGACGGGCTTTTCCGGATCGGCAACGAAAGCCGCGGCGGGCCGACGCAAAGCCTGTGGCTGCGCTCGGGCGATGTGCTGGTGATGGGCGGGCCGGCGCGGCTGCGCCATCACGGCCTCGACCGGATCGCACCCGGCACCTCGATGCTTCTGCCGAAAGGCGGGCGCCTCAACCTGACGTTGCGCGTGGTGACCTGAGACAGAGGAGTATTTTGACCAAGAAAAAGCACAGCGCCCCGGCTGGAATCCACGGCTTTTTCTTGGCAAAAATACTCCGCGGGGGTCCGGGGACGCGACGCCCCCGGCGGGCTCAGACCGAGCCGCGCGGCATCGGCGTGGTGCCTTCCCTGTAGGGCGTCCAGTCCTCGATGTGCGGGTAATAGCGCTTGCGCCAGGCCCGCACCCGCGGGTTCATCCGGCGCCGCCACAGCGGCGGCACCATGGCAAGCGCCGTCATCGCCGGATAGCCGAAGGGCAGCTGCGGCGCCTCCTCGGGTGCATAGGTCTGCAACAGCGGGAAACGCCGGTCGGGCTTGTAATGGTGGTCCGAATGGCGCTGCAGATTGATCAGCAGCCAGTTCGAGGCGATCTGGTCGGCGTTCCAGCTGTGCCGCGGCAGCACATGCTCATAACGTCCCTCGCCCTTGTATTCGCGGGTGAGCCCGTAATGCTCGACGTAATTCGTCAGCTCGAGCTGCCAGATCGCGAAGAAGGCCTGCAGCACGAAGAGCCCGACGCCCGGCCAGCCCCCGGCCGCAAAGGCCAGCACCAGCGCCAGCGCCTGCAGTGCGCCATAGCGCCAGAACGGATTGCTGGCGTGCCAGACCGACCGGCCGGCCCGGGCAAGTTTCAGCCGCTCGGCGCGCCAGGCGCTCACCGGGCATTCGACAAGCACCCGCCAGAAGAAGTGGTGGAAGCCTTCGTTGTAGCGCGCCGTCACCGCGTCGCGCGGTGTGCCGACCCAGAGGTGATGCACCAGAAGATGCTCGGTGCGGAAATGCGAGTAGAGCACGGTGGCAAGCAGCAGATCGCCGAGCCAGCGCTCGAGCCGGGTCTTCTGATGCATCAGCTCGTGGCTGTAGACGATGCCGATCGTGCCCGAGATCACGCCGACGCCGAAGAAGAGCGCGACGATCTCTCCCCAGGCCAGATGGTCGGTATGGGTCACCCACCAGATCATGCCATAGATCACGCCGGCCTGGATCGGGAACCAGATCAGGGTGATCAGCCGATACCAGAACAGATCCTCGACCGGGGTGGCGACATCGGGCTGGTCCTCGTTGCGGCCAAGGATCTGGTCGAGCACGGTCACCGACCACCAGGCATAGGTCGGCAGCAGGAGCAGCGACCAGCCGCCAAAGCGCGCCTCGATCGCCGCAAGCGGCAAGGTGCCGAGCGAGACCCAGAACGGCAGGGCCCGGCTCGGACGGCGGATCTCTTCACGGCTGGACATCATTACCCTCTCTCGCGCCGCGCCATGATAGCCGAGGACTTTCCCGAGGCAATCACTCGGGATGCGGCGAAAGCGCGCTTTGCGCGGTGTCCCAGACCTTGCGCATCACCGTGGGCAGCGCCGCCGGGCGGAACTCGGTGCGCGGGGTGAACCCTGCCCCTTCGGCCTGCGCCGCAAAGACCCGCAGCCGCAGGTGGAAATGGGTGAAGGTGTGGCGCACCACCGAGGGCGCCTCGCGCCAGTCGGCGGCGAGCGGCGGCGTGAACTCCGGCGCCGGGCCCCAGTCCGAGCCCGGAAAGCCCAGCATCCCGCCCAGAAGCCCCTTCTCCGGCCGCCGTTCCAGCAGCACGCCCCCCGCCCCGTCGCGCGCGACGAAGGCAAAGCCCTGCCGCACCGGCTTTTCCGCCTTCGGCGCCTTGCGCGGCAGGCTGTCGGCGATGCCCTGCGCAAAGGCCGCGCAGAACGGCCGCAGCGGGCAGATCGCACAGGCTGGGTTGCGCGGCGTGCAGATCGTCGCGCCCAGGTCCATCATCGCCTGCGCATGATCGCCCGGGCGCCGCGCGGGCGTCAGCCGGCCGGCCAGTGCCGTCAGTTCGGCCTTCGCTCCGGGCAGCGGCGTCTCGACGGCCCAGAGCCGCGACACCACCCGCTCGACATTGCCGTCGACCACCACCGCGGGCTCGTCATGCGCGATCGCGGCAATGGCGGCGGCGGTATAGGGGCCAATGCCGGGCAGGGCGCGCAGCCCCTCGGAGGTCGCCGGGAACACCCCGCCATGCTCGCGCGCCACCACCCGGGCGCATTTCAGCAGGTTGCGGGCGCGGGCGTAATAGCCAAGCCCCGCCCATTCCGCCATCACCGCACCATCCTCGGCCGCGGCCAGATCCTCGACCCGCGGCCAGCGCGTGGTGAAGCGGTGGAAATGGTCCTTCACCGCGGCGACGGTGGTCTGCTGCAGCATCACCTCGGACATCCAGACCCGATAGGGATCGGCGCGTTCACCCGTGGCATGGTCCGCCGGCCCCACCCGCCAGGGCAGCACCCGCGCGGCGCGGTCATACCAGGCCAGAAGGGCCTCGCCCGCCGCCGCTTCGTCTCCGTCACGCAATCTTTATGCTCCCCTTCCCGTCGCGGATCTGGCAAAGCCCGGACGGGGGCCTAGAATAACGCCGAACGCCGGGAAGGACAGGCGGGAAGGACCAGATGAGCGACAAGTCTCGCACCACGCCGAATGCAGAGCGCCGCACCCGCGGCTTCGAGCCTGCCTCGAAGCTGGTGCGCGAGCGTATCCGCACCGCCGGCGAGGCGCGCGGCTTTGCCGTGGCGCGGCTCTTCACCCATTGGCCCGAGGTGGTGGGCGAGGATCTCGCCCGCCTCACCCGCCCGGTGAAGATCGGCTATGCCAAGGGCGGCTTCGGCGCGACGCTGACGCTGCTCGTCGAAGGCGCCGCCGCGCCGATGGTCGACATGAGCCGCGAGCGCATCCGCGAGAAAGTGAATGCCTGCTATGGCTATAACGCGGTGTCGCGCGTGGTGCTGACGCAGACCTCCGCCACCGGCTTTGCCGAGGGCCAGGCGCAATTCGCCCCGGCGCCGCGCGCGGCGCGGCCCGAACCCACCCCGGCGCAGCGTGCCGAGGCGCGCGAGACCGCCGAGGGCTGCGCTGATGCCGGCCTGCGTGCCGCGCTCGAACAACTTGCTGAAAACGTGCTGATGAAGTCCGCGAGGCGGGCGAAAGAAAGAAAGGCTGACTGATGAACCGACGCACCCTCCTCCTCGGGCTGTCCGGGGCCGCCGTGATCGCTGTCGCGGGCGGCTGGATCGCCACGCGCCAGGGCGCGGGCCAGACGGGCTTTGCCGTGCCGGCGATGGCCGAGGACGCCCCGGCGGCGGAGCTGCTGCCCGACGTGCCGCTCGGCAGTCCCGACGCGCCGGTGACGCTGATCGAATACGCCTCCTACACCTGCCCGCATTGCGCGCATTTCCATGACGAGGTCTTCGGTGCGCTCAAGCGCGACTATATCGACACCGGCAAGGTGAAGTTCATCCACCGCGAGGTCTATTTCGACAAGTTCGGCCTCTGGGCCGGGCTGATCGCGCAATGCGGCGGCACGATGAAATATTACGGCATCGTCGACATGCTCTATGGCACGCAGAAGGACTGGATCGGCGACGGCAAGGAGCAGACGATCTCGGACAACCTGCGCAAGATCGGGCTGAAGGCCGGGCTGACGAACGAACAGCTCGACACCTGCCTGAAAGACCAGAAGCGCGCCGAGGCGATGGTGACCACCTTCCAGAAGCACGCCACCGATGACCAGATCGAGGGCACCCCGACGCTGATCATCAATGGCGAGAAATACTCGAACATGAGCTACGAGGAACTGAAGAAGATCCTCGACGCGAAGCTCGCCGGCTGAGGTCGCTGGGGGGCGCTGCCCCCCGCTGCGCTCCCCCCGGAGTATTTGTGCCAGGAAAAAGCGGATCCGCTTCTTCTTGGCACAAATACCTCGGGGGTGAATGCGCCGTCAGGCGCAGAGGGGGCAGCGCCCCCTTTTCCTTTGCCTAAAGGCCAAGCCGCGCCAGCGCCGCATCGAGCGCCGCGGTGTCGGCGATCTGCAGCCGCACCGGCAGTGCCAGCACCTGCGGGCGAAAGCGCGCGGGCAGGCGCACCGCGTCCTTCTCGGTCGTCACCAGCTGCGCGCCGAGAAGCCGCGCCTCGGTCTCGAGCCGGGCGAGCAGTCGCGGCGTGTAGGGCTGGTGGTCCTCGAGCGCCTCGGCGCGCAAGAGCTCGGCGCCGAGCCCGCGCAGGGTGGCGAAGAATTTCTCGGGATGGCCGATGCCCGCAAAGGCAAGGACGCGCAGCCCGTCCCAGTCCATCCCGGTCTGCAAGGGCTCAAGTGCGCCGGTCAGGTGCGGCACGGCGATCTTGTCGCCCCACTCGGCCGCAAAACCGGCCTGTGCGGCGGCCGGTCCGATCGACAGCAGCAGATCGGCACGGGCAAGCCCGGTGGCGACCGGCTCGCGCAGCGGGCCCGCGGGCAGGCAGCGGCCATTGCCGAAGCCCTTCGCCGCATCCACCACCACGATCGACAGATCCTTGAGCAGCGCCGGGTTCTGGTGCCCGTCGTCGAGCACGATCGCCTGCGCCCCGGCCGCCACCGCCGCGCGCGCGCCCGCGGCGCGGTCCTTGGCCACCCAGGTCGGCGCAAAGGCGGAGATCAGCAGCGGCTCGTCGCCGGTCTCGGCGGCGCGGTGGCGGCGCTCGTCGACCTGCACCGGGCCCGCGAGGCTGCCGCCATGGCCGCGGCTGACGACATGGGCGGTGATGCCGCGCGCGGCGAGGTGCTGCACCAGGGCAATCACGGTGGGCGTCTTGCCGGTGCCGCCGGCGTTGATGTTGCCGACGCAGATCACCGGCACCCCGACGCGCGCCCCGGACCGGCGCAGCCGTCGTGCCGTCGCCGCCGCGTAAAGCGCCCCGAGCGGCGCGAGCAGCCGCGCCGCAAGGGCGGGGCGATCGGGCGGGGTGAACCAGAACAGCGGTGCGCCCATCAGCGGACCTCCCCGGTCGCGGCGGCGTCGAGTGTGCCGAGGATGGCGCGCGCCACGGCCTCGGCCGCGCCCGCCCCGCCCGAGGTCACCGCCCAGGCGTTATGGGCCAGCATCGCGGCGCGGTCGGGCGCGATTAGATCGGCGAGCGCGTCGCCGAGCGAGCGCGGGTCATAGATCGCCCGCGCCGCCCGTGCCGCATCGAGCCGGCTGTAATCGGCGCCGTAGGGCGCGGTCTGCGGCCCGTGCACCACCGCCGAGCCGAGCGCCGCGGGTTCGAGCGGCGAGCGCGCATGCCCGGCCGCGCCGCTCAGCGTGCCGCCCATGTAGGTCACCGGGGCGATGCGATACCACAGCCCGTATTCGCCCGGGTCATCGGCGAGGAAGATCTGCATCTCGTCGTCGGGCTCGCCCTCGAGCGTGCGCCGCCCGGCGGCCCACCCCATCGCCTCGAGTTCGTTGACGAGCTCGGTCCCGTCGACGGGCTGGTCGGGGGCGAGGATCAGCAGCATCCGGTGCGCGTGGCGCTGCGCCTGGGCATGGGCGGTCAGCACCGCGTGCACCTCGCCCGCCGGCACCGCGGCGGCCAGCCAGACCGGCCGGGTGCGGGTGATCGAGGCGATCGAGGCGCGCTCGGTCTCGGAGCAGTGCAGCGGCTCGGGCGGCTCGGACAGGATGCCGCCGACCTCGATCCGCGCGGGATCGGCGCCGAGGCGGACGAGCGCCGCCTGGCTTTCGGGATCGCGCACGCTGATCCGGGCAAGTCGCGTCAGCAGCGCGCGTTGCAGCCGGCGCGCGAAGAAGCCGCGCCGCGCCGCGCGCCCGGGCGCATGGGCGTCGATCAGCATCACCGGCACGCCCGCCTCGCGCGTGCCGTCGATCAGCGCGGGCGGCAGGGCATTGCCCATCAGCACGACGAGATCCGGCCGCCACTGCTCGAGCGCAAGGCGCACCGCGGCGGGGGCATCCTCGACCGGGTCGATGCAGAGCACCGCCTCGGGCAGGGAAACCGCCATCGTGGGCGGCATGCTGACCAGCAAGGTGAGGCCGGGGCGCTGCTGCTGCAGCCGACGCAGCAGCAGCGCCGCATTGGCGCCGGCGTCATGCCCGTCCTCGCCGCCCGGGTCGGGCACCAGCCAGACCAGCGGGCCGGTCGGACGCACCGGCGCTTCGGCCGCCAGCGCCGGCCGGCGCGAGCGGCTGAGCGCGAGGCGCAGCCACAGCAGGAAGGACCGGCGCATCGCGGGCTCCGCCGGAGATCAGGCGCCGAGTTCTTCGGTCGGCGAGGCGGGGACCTCCTCGTCGCGCAGCCGGTGCAGGTGGGCGATGAAATAGCGCATGTGCGCGTCGTCGACCGAGCGCTGCGCCTCGGCCTTCCAGGCGTTGAAGGCGCTCGAATAGTTCGGGAAGATGCCGACGATGTGGATCTTGCTCACATCCTTGAACTGCGTATGTGCGGGGTCGATGAGCTCGCCGCCGAACACGAGGTGCAGCCGCTGGGTCGATTTGGACATGATCTCTCCTGTCGCTGAGATGGCGCGCGAACCCTATGCCATGCCCGCCCCGCGCTCAAGCGGCGCCCGCGCGAGAATGTCGCAGGCGGTGCTTTTCAAGCGCCGGAGGAGCGGCTAGGGAAAGGGCATGAAACAGAGCCTGCTGCAAATCTATGACGCCCGTGTCGCCGCCGGCACGCTGCACGCCGACGCGGCGCAGCGCGCGGTCCTGCCGCTGATGGAGCGGATCCGCACCGAGCTCGAGGCGCCGGTGAAGAAGCCGGGTCTCTTCGGCCTCTTCGCCAAGCCCCCCGAGACGGTGCGCGGCCTTTATCTGTGGGGCGGCGTCGGGCGCGGCAAGTCGATGCTGATGGATCTGTTCTGCGGCGCGGTCGAGGTGCCGAAGCGGCGCGTGCACTTCCACGCCTTCATGCAGGAGGTGCAGGCGCAGATCGAGGCGGCGCGGCGGGCGAAGACCGAGGATGCGCTCTTGCCGGTGGCGAAGGCGATCGCGGCCGAGGTGCGGCTTTTGTGCTTCGACGAGATGCAGATCACCGACATCGCCGACGCGATGATCGTCGGCCGGCTGTTCGACGAGCTGTTCAAGCGCGGCGTGACCGTGGTCACCACCTCGAACCGGGTGCCCGAGGATCTTTACAAGAACGGGCTGAACCGGCAGTTGTTCCTGCCCTTCATCGGTATCATCCGTGCCGAGCTCGAGGTGCAGGAGATCGTTTCGGAAAACGACTACCGCCAGCACCGGCTGTCGGGGGCGCAGGTCTATTTCACCCCGCTCGGCCGGCCCGCGACCGAGGCGATGACGGCGCTTTGGGAAGAGCTGTCGGGCCATGACGACAGTTCGGCGCTGACGCTCGAGGTAAAGGGGCGCGCGGTGGTGATCCCGCATTTCCACAACGGCGTCGGTCGCGCCACCTTCTGGGATCTGTGCGCCGCGGCGCTTGGCCCGGCCGATTACCTTGCCATCGCCGGCGCCGTGCGGGTGCTGATGATCGACGACATCCCGCATCTGTCGTCGTCGAACTTCAACGAGGCGAAGCGCTTCGTCACCCTGATCGACACGCTCTACGAGGCGAAGGTGCGGCTGATCTGCTCGGCCGCCGAGGAACCCGAGCGGCTTTACATCGAGGGTGAGGGCAGCTTCGAGTTCGAGCGCACCGCCAGCCGACTGCGCGAGATGCAGTCGGCCGACTGGGCCCGCGACTAGGCGAGCAGTTCGCGCACCCGCGGGATCACCGTCTCGCCGTACAGCGCGATGTTGCGCAGCTGCACCTCGGGCCGCTGCGGGCCGGAGGAGTATTTCAGCGTGAAGCGGTCGAGACCGAGCACCCGCACCGTGCGCGCGATCTTCTGCGCCACCGTCTCGGGCGAGCCGATATAGAGCGAGCCATGCGCGATCTCGGCCTCGAAGGCGGCGCGGGTCAGTCGCGGCCAGCCGCGCGAGCGGCCGATCATGTCGTGCATCGTCGCATAGCCCTCGAAGAATTCCTCCTTCGCACTTTCGTCGGTCTCGCCGACATGGCCGGGCGAGTGCACCGCAAGCGGCAGCATGGGCGCCTCCATCTGCGTGCGGGCGCGGCGGTAGAGATCGGCAAGCGGCGCGAAGCGGGCGGCGTCGCCACCGATGATCGCCATCACCAGCGGCATGTCCATCGCCGCGGCTTCCACCACCGATTGCGGGCTGCCGCCGACGCCCCGCCAGATCTTGAGGGGCGTTTCGGCGCGCGGATAGACGGTGACGCCCTTCAGCGTGGGCACGTGCCGGCCCTGGAAGCTGACCTTCTCCTGCGTCTGCAGCAGGTGGAGGAGCTGCGATTTTTCCTCGAACAGGGTCTCGTAGTCGTCGAGCGCGAAACCGAAGAGCGGGAAGCTCTCGGTGAAGGAGCCGCGGCCGATGGTGATCTCGGCGCGGCCCGGCGCGATCGCGTCGAGCGTGGCGAAGCGCTGATAGAGCCGGATCGGGTCGTCCGAGGACAGCACCGTCACCGAGGTGCCGACATGGATCCGCTGCGTGCGGGCGAGGATCGCGCCGATCAGCGGTTCGGTCGCCGAGATCGCGAAATCGGGGCGGTGATGCTCGCCCAGGCCGAAATAGTCGACGCCGACGGCCTCGGCGCGCTCCGCCTCGGCCAGGGTGTCGCGGATCACCTGGGCGCCCGAGCGCCGCCCGGTGTCGTCGCGGGTAATGTCCCCGAAGGTGTCGAGGCCGAATTCGAGGGGCGTGGCTTGCGTCATGACGGGGCTCCTGTTGTGCAGCCGCGAAGATAGGGGCCGGCGGGGCCGGCGCCTAGCTGCAGGGCTGCACAGGGATCTTCGCAGAAATGCGGAGCTCAGCCGTTGTCGCGCAGCACCTTACCGGCGAGGTAGAGCGAGCCGCAGATCAGCACCCGGGCAGTAGGATCGGCCGCGGCGATGGTGGCGAGTGCTGCCGCGACCGAGGGGGCGGTGGCGGTGCGGGCAAAGCCTGCGGCACGGGCGGCGGCCTCGGTCACCTCGGCGGGCTGCGAGTTCGGCTCCTCGGGGATGGTGATCGCGGTCAGGCTCTGCGCGACATCGGCGAGCGGGCGCATGTAGCCCGCCTCGTCCTTGGTGTTGATCATGCCGCAGATCAGATGCGTCGGTCGCGCGGGCATGCGCGCCAGTGTCGCCGCCACCGCGGCCCCGCCCGCCGGGTTGTGCCCGCCGTCGAGCCACAGCTCGACCCCCGGCACACTGTCGGCCAAAGGGCCGCGGCGCAGCCGCTGCATCCGGGCGGGCCATTCGGCGCGGGCAACCGCCGCCTCGCAGGCCCCGGCATCGAAGCCCAGCAGGCGCAGCGCGGCAATCGCGGCGCCGGCGTTCTGGATCTGATGCGGGCCGGGCAGCACCGGCAGCGGCAGATCAAGCAGCCCGGTCTCGTCCTGATAGATCAGCCGGCCGCGCTCCTCGAAGGCATGCCAGTGCTGGCCATGCACGAAGAGCGGCGCGCCGACCCGGGCGGCGCGGGCCTCGATCACCTCGAGCGCCGCCTCTTCCTGCGGGCCGACGACGCAGGTCACGCCGCGCTTCAGGATCCCGGCCTTCTCGCCGGCGATCTCGGGCAGGGTTTCGCCCAGAAAGGCCTGATGGTCGATCGAGACCGGGGTGATGATGGTCAGCGCCGGCCGCGCGATCACATTCGTCGCATCGAGCCGGCCGCCGAGCCCGACCTCGAGCAGGGTGAAATCGGCCGGCGTGCGGGCGAAGGCCAGGAAGGCCGCGGCGGTGGTGATCTCGAAGAAGGTGATCGGGGCCGTGCCGTTCACCTGCCGGCATTCCTCGAGCAGCGCGGCAAGCGCGGGTTCCGAGATCAGCGTGCCGGCAAGGCGGATGCGCTCGTGGAAGCGGGCGAGATGGGGCGAGGTATAGGCGTGCACGCGCTTGCCCGCCGCCTCGAGCCCGGCGCGGATCATCGCCTGGGTCGAGCCCTTGCCGTTGGTGCCGGCGATGTGGATCACCGGGGGAAGCACGTTCTCGGGGTGGCCGAGGGCGGCAAGCAGGCGCTCGACCCGGTCGAGGGTGAGGTCGATCACCTTCGGGTGCAGTGCCATCAGCTGTGTCAGGATCGCGTCGGAGGGAAGGGTCGTCTCAGCAGGCATCGGGGCCCCCGGAATGGACGGAGGCCGGGGGCGCTGCCCCCGGACCCCCGAGGTATTTGCGGCAAGGAGAAAGGATCAGGCCTTCGCGAGGTCTTCGACCTTGCCCGGGGCGGGCAGGTCGCCGGCGATGGCGGGGGTGAGGCCCATCAGCATGCGGGTGATCGTGACCAGCTCCTCGCGCAGTTTCTTGCGGTGGGTGACGCGGTCGAGCATGCCGTGGTCGAGCAGGTATTCGGCGCGCTGGAAGCCCTCGGGCAGCTTCTCGCGGATCGTCTGTTCGATCACGCGCGGGCCGGCAAAGCAGATCAGCGCATTCGGTTCCGAGATCTGCACGTCGCCGAGCATGGCATAGGACGCCGTGACGCCGCCCGTCGTCGGGTGGGTGAGCACGACGATATAGGGCAGGTGCGCTTCCTTCAGCATCTGCACCGCAACGGTGGTGCGCGGCATCTGCATCAGGCTGAGGATGCCTTCCTGCATCCGCGCGCCGCCGGCGGCGGCAAAGAGGATCAGCGGGCGCTTTGTCTTCACCGCGCGTTCGGCCGCGGCGACGATGGCATTGCCGACATACATCCCCATCGAGCCGCCCATGAAGGAGAAGTCCTGCGCGGCGGCGATGATCGGGGTGCGGCCCATCTCGCCCTCGGCGACGAGCATCGCCTCTTTCTCGCCGGTCGATTTCTGCGCGGCGCGCATCCGGTCGGGGTATTTCTTCTGGTCGCGGAACTGCAGCGGGTCGGCGATCGGCTCGGGCACCTTGACCTCGGAGAAGATGCCGCCGTCGAACAGCGCGGTGAAGCGCGCGCGCGGCGAGATCGCCATGTGGTGGTCGCAGTTCGTGCAGACGTTCAGGTTCTCGGCCAGCTCGCGGTGGAACAGCATGGTCCCGCATTCGGGGCACTTGGTCCACAGGTTCTCGGGCATCTCGCGGCGCGAGAACAACGAGTTGATCTTCGGTTTGACGTAGTTCGAGATCCAGTTCATCGGTCTTGAGCCCCTTTCGTGCGCTTGCCGCGACGTCTGGTCCAGATAAGCCGGCAGGCCGGGAATTGCAATCAGACGCGCAAGGCCAGCCGTGCGGCGAGCCAGGCAACGAGCATCGCAGCGACGTCGGCGGCGAGGTAGGGGCCGAAGGCCGCCGGGTCGCGCGGGTTGATCACGATGGTGTAGAGCGCGAGCCCGTCGAGCTGGCCGTAGAGCCCGACGAGGATCATCGAGGAGAGGTTGTTGGTGAAGTGCAGCGCCAGCGCCGCGCCGAGGTTGCCGGTGCGCGCGGTCAGGTCGGCCGCGAGGCAGCCGAAGCCCATCGCCCAGAGCGCCGGCCAGAGCGCCATCGGCCCGAACTCGGCGGGCGAATAGTGCAGCGCGCCGAACAGCACCGAGGGCGCCACCATCCACACCCAGGGCGAGCGGCTGCGCGCGGCAAGCTGCTGCAGCAGGTAGCCGCGGAAAATCAGCTCCTCGGCGGCGATCTGCACGAGAAGAAGCGGCAGCATCACCGGCAGCCAGCGCAGCACCGTGGCGGGCGGCACCGAGCGGCCGACATTCGGGTCAAGGAACGCGAGCGGGAAGAGCGCGAGGGCCAGGCCGAAAAGCGGCACGCCCGCGCGCAGCGCGTCGCGCCCGGCGCCGGGGCCGAGCAGGCTTTGCGGGCCGCGCCGGTGCAGCGCCCGCGTCACCGCCAGCACGGCGAGTGCCATCGGCACAAAGGTGGCGAGCAGCATCGCAAGCCCCGCAGGCGTACCGGCGCGGGAGATCTCGGCCATCAGCCGGGCAAAGCGCATCGGCGCGAGCTGGTGGCCGATCAGCATCAGCGTGCCGAAGACTGCTCCCCAGTAGAGCGCGACGGTCAGCACCAGACCAAGGGCTGTGCGCCACAGCTCGGCCCGCGGCTGCGCCAGGGCGGCAAAGGCCGCGAGCGGGCGCCAAGCGGGGCTCATGCGGCCCGGGCCGTCGGGAGCATGCAAGGACCGTCGTGGCCGATCGGCGGAAGGGGGAAGGGCATTGCATCCTCGGTTTGCGCTGACCGCGGCAGGCTAATGCCGTGCCGGGCGGGGGGCAAGGCGCGCTTTACATTGCCCGGCCGCCAGAGGAAGACATGTCGCCCGCGGCGCGCCGGGCGCAACGGCGGTTTTCCCGATGTTCGAAGTGTCCCTCGACCTTGCCCTGATGCTGATCGGTGCGGCCTTTGCTGCCGGTTTCGTCGATTCGATCGCCGGGGGCGGCGGGCTCATCACCCTGCCGGTGCTGCTGCTCGCCGGCGCGACGCCGCTGCAGGCGCTGTCGACGAACAAGGTGCAGGGGGTGTTCGGCGCGGCGACGGCGGCGCTCGCCTATGCGCGGGCGGGGCATGTGCGGCTGTCACATCAGCTGCGGCCGGCGGTGCTGGCCTTCCTTGCCGGGCTTGCGGGGGCGGGGCTCGTCTCGGTGATCCCGACCGGCGGGCTGCGGATCGCGCTGCCGGTGGTGCTGATCGCCATCGCCGGCTTCTTCGCGCTGAAGAAGGGGCTGGATGACACCGACCGGGCCGAGCGGATCCGCCCGGCCACCTTCACCGCCCTCGTGGTGCCGCTGATCGGCTTTTACGACGGGCTGATCGGGCCCGGTGCCGGCGCCTTCTACATGATCGGTTTCGTCACGCTCGCGGGCTATGGCGTGCTGAAGGCCACCGCGCATACGAAGTTGCTGAACTTCGCCTCGAACCTCGGCGGGCTGATTGCCTTTGCCGCGGCGGGGGCGCCGTGGTGGGCGATGGGGCTGGCCATGGGGCTCGCGCAGGCGGCCGGCGCCCGGCTGGGCGCGCGGCTGGCGATGCGGGTGGGGGCGAAGGTGATCAAGCCGCTTCTGGTGACCACCTCGACCCTGCTTGCGCTGCGGCTGATCTGGCAGATGCTTTAAGGTTCAGGCGAAGCCCGGCGCCAGGCGCATGCCGCCGGTGACGAGGCCGCGCCAGTTCTTCTGCACGCTCGGGATCAGCTCCTCGACCACCGGATGCGCGGGATCGAGCGCGCCGAGTTTCACCAGCAGCGCGGTGATCGCCGCTTCCGAGGCGCGGGTGCCACCGTCGACGATCTTCAGCGCGATGCCGCGTTTCTGCGCGGGCAGGATCGCGATATAGACCGCCTCGGCGCCGGTCTTCACCGCAACGGTGCCGCCCATGGCGCGCATCAGCCGGGTGCAGGCGCGCTCCTCGCCCGCCACCATCTCGGGGAAGGCGGCCATGGCGCGGGCAAGCCGGGCGGCGGCGGCTTCGCGGATGGAGCCCTCGGGGTTCGCCGCGGCGAAGAACTGCATCGCCCGGGCAAGCCCGGTCACCGTGCAGGCGAAATTCGGTGCCGAGCAGCCGTCGATGCCGTAGCCCGGCGAGGTTTCCTGCGTCACCTCCTCGAAGGCGGCCTTCACCGCGCGCTGCACCGGGTGGTCGATCTCGACATATTCGCTGCCGCCCTTCAGGTGCCGGTTCAGCGTCAGAAAGCCCGCGTGCTTGCCCGAGCAGTTGTTGTGCAGCTGGCAGGGGGTGTCATGGCTGCAGGTGAGGCGGGTGTTCTCGGCCTTGTCCCAGGGCATGTGCACGCCGCAGCGCAGATCGCCCTCGGTCATGCCGAGATCGGAGAGCCAGCTCGCCACCGCATCGCGGTGCAGCGCCGCGCCCGAATGGCTGGCGCAGGCAAGGGCAAGCTGGCGTTCGCTCAGCCCCGCGGCATCGGCCGCGCCGCTCTCGATCAGCGGCAGCGCCTGCAGCATCTTGCACGAGGAGCGCGGGAAGATCACCGTCTCGGGATCCCCCCAGGCCGCCTCGATCCCGCCCGGGCCGAAGACCACGGCATGGCCCGTATGGAGCGACTCGAGCATCCCGCCCCGCCACAGTTCGATCATCGGCACTGCCGTCATTGGCTTTTCCTCTCTTCACGCATGCGCGAATTCCTGCCCGGGGGGCTTTCGTCCCGGGGCACTTTCTTGTTATCTGTGGGATATCGAGTTGAATCCGCAACCGCCATTGTCAAGAAGGGCCAAAGGCCCGCGCGGGCGGTCTAGAGGCATCAGGCAGCTGGAGGCTGTAACAATGAAGACTTTCATCCTGCGGGGCGCTGCGATTCTGGCTGCTTCGCTTCTCGTTCCCGGGATCGCCGGCGCGCAGCAGACCTCGAACCGCGTCGCCGCCAAGACCGACTGGAGCGTCTTCGTCGAAGAAAAGCCCAAGGAATGCTGGGGCGTCACCTCGCCCAAGGAATCGGTGAACACCAAGGACGGCAAGCCCACCCAGGTGCGGCGCGGCGATATCCTGCTGTTCGTCACCTTCCGTCCGGGCAAGGGCGGCGAGGTCTCGTTCATGGGCGGCTATCCCTTCGCCCCGGGCTCGACCGCCGACATGGTGGTGAACAACGGCACGAAGTTCCAGCTCTTCACCGATGGCGAAGGTGCCTGGGCGGGCTCGGCCGATCAGGACGCGAAGATCATCGCGGCGCTGAAGGGCGGCGCCGATGTGACGATCACCGCACATTCGGCGCGCGGCACGCAGACCAGCGACAAGTTCTCGCTGATGGGCTTCACCGCGGCGATGGACGAGGCCGCCAAGCGCTGCAAGTAAGCGCCCCGCCGCAGCCATCTTCGCGCGACGCAGGCCCCGGCAGTGCCGGGGCTTTTGCATTTGCACTACCGTTTCGGGCGCGAATCCCCTATATCAAGCGCTTCATTGCCGGGACATTGCCATGACCACGCCCTCCGCACCGATCACGCAAGACGTGCTGACCATTCCGCGCAAGCTGCCCGAAGGCGGCAAGGTGAACCTTGTGGGTCTCACCCGCGAGCAGCTGCGCGAGGCGCTGATCGCGGCCGGCACGCCCGAGAAGCAGGCGAAGATGCGGGTCGGCCAGATCTGGCAGTGGATCTATCACTGGGGCGTGCGCGATTTCGCGCAGATGACCAACCTGGCCAAGGACTATCGCGCGCTGCTCGACGAGAAATTCGAGATCGAGCTGCCCGAGGTGGTGACCAAGCAGGTCTCGCTCGATGGCACCCGCAAGTATCTGCTGCGCATCGCCGGCGGGCACGAGGTGGAGATGGTCTACATCCCCGAGGAAAGCCGCGGCACGCTGTGCATCAGCTCGCAGGTGGGCTGCACGCTGACCTGCACCTTCTGCCACACCGGCACGCAGAAGCTGGTGCGCAACCTGACCGCGGGCGAGATCGTCGGCCAGGTTCTGGTGGCGCGCGACGACCTCGGCGAATGGCCCGAGCCGGGCGTGCCGAAGAACGATGTGCGGCTGGTGTCGAATGTCGTGCTGATGGGCATGGGCGAGCCGCTTTACAACTTCGACAACGTGCGCGACGCGATGTCGGTGGTGATGGACGGCGAGGGGATCTCGCTCAGCCGGCGCCGGATCACGCTGTCGACCTCGGGCGTGGTGCCCGAGATCGCCCGCGCCGCCGAGGAAATCGGCTGCCTGCTGGCGGTCAGCTTCCACGCCACCACCGACGAGGTGCGCGACAAGCTGGTGCCGATCAACAAGCGCTGGAACATCGAGACGCTGCTGAACACGCTGCGCGAATACCCGCGGCTGTCGAACAGCGAGCGGATCACGTTTGAGTACGTGATGCTGAAGGACGTGAACGACAGCGACGACGACGCGCGCCGGCTGGTCAGGCTGATCCGCGGCATCCCGGCGAAGATCAATCTGATCCCGTTCAACGAATGGCCCGGCGCGCCCTATCAGCGCAGCGATTGGGAACGGATCGAGGCCTTCGCCGACATCATCTACAAGGCGGGCTATGCCAGCCCGATCCGCACGCCGCGCGGCGAGGATATCATGGCCGCCTGCGGTCAGCTGAAATCGGCGACCGAGCGGGCGCGCAAGTCGAAGGCGCAGATCGCCGCCGAGGCGGGGCTCTAAGCCCCGCGCCCGGCCGCGCGCGGCGGCCGGGATCGCGATCGTTTCAGGACGTTCTCAGCGGCCCTGCCACAGGCACCAGTCGGCGCCGTAGAAGTGGATGCGGTGATCGGGCTCGCCCGGCCGCTTCACCGCCTTGCACTCGGTCGCCAGCATGCCGCCCGGGTGCGTGTTCAGCCAGCCCTCGGCCTGTTCCGGTTCCAGCACGTCGACGGGCTTGGTCAGCCGCCCCTCGAAGCCGAATTCGGCATTGTAGCGGTCGGTGACCACGGCCATGCCCTGGTCCTGATGGGCGGCAAGGATCTGCGCGATCGGGGTGGTGTCATAGGCCGGCGCCAGCCCGGTGGTGCCGATCAACCCCAGCAGCGCCAGCACGAAGCCCAGGCCCAGCGTGGCAAGCCCTGCGACGCGCGGCAGCACCAGCGCGGTCAGCGCAAGGATCACGCACAAGGCCGCAAAGCCCGCGACCGGGGCGAGCGGCTGCAGCATCGCGACCGTCGTCGCATCGCCCTTGCCAAGCGCGACGGCCAGCGCCGCCCCGCCCGCGAGCAGCACCAGAACGGCCGCCGGCAGCGCGCCAAGACCGCGCACCTCGCCACGCCCGCCCGCGATCAGCGCGCGGGCGAAGATCAGCGCTACGGCCGGAAGCTCCGGGATCAGGTAATGCACCTGCTTGCCCGAGACGAGCGAGAACAGCACGAGCCCCGCCCCGGCCTGGATCAGGCACAGCCGCAGCCCGCGGTCCGACAGCGACAGCCGCCGCAGTCCGCGCCACAGCGAGGGCGTCCAGACCCAGGGGAAGAAGAGCAGCGGCGTCAGCGCGAGCAGCCAATACCACGGCCGGGCATGGGCAAAGGACTGCACGGTGCGGCCCGCGGTCTGCTCCCACAAGATCATGTGCCGGTATTCCGGCCCACCCAAAATCGCCGCCGGCACCACCCAGAGCCCGACGATCGCCAGCGCGATGACAAGCGCGAGCACCGCGCCGCGCGCGATCTCGCCGCCGCCCGGCCGGCGGATGGAATTCGCCCAGAGCGGCACCGTCAGCAGCGCCGGGCCGAGGTGCAGCAGGATCACCGGCCCCTTCGCCAGCACCCCGAAGGCCAGCGCGAGGCCAAAGCCCGCCCAGGCCCGCCGGTTCACCCCGGGCGCCGAGGTCGCCGCGATCAGCGCAAGCAGCCCCCCCACCGTCGCCGCGGCCAGCATCGTGTCGAACATCACCGCGCCGCCGTAGATCGCGAAGAAGCTGGTGCCGGCCAGAACCGCCGCGGCAATCGCGCCCGTGGTCTCGTCCCACAGCCGCGCGCCAAGCCGCCAGCTGCCCCAGATCGCACCAAGCCCGAAGGCCGGCCCGACCAGCCGCGCGCCGATGTCGCTGACATGGCCGGTGAGGAACCACACCAGGTTCATCAGCCAGAACAGCATCGGCGGCTTGTCGGTGTAGATCTCGAAGTTCTTGTGCGGGACGAGGAAATCGCCGGTCACCCGCATCTCCCAGGCGACGTCGATATAGCGCGTCTCGTCGATCGGGATCAGTGGCCGCAGCAGCACGCCCGCCACCGCCACCGCCGCGAAGGCGATCAGCATCGCCAGTGCCAAAGAGCGCGCGCGCGCCGTGTCCATGTTACTCACAGCCGTAATCCCAGCCGTCGATGATTTCGAGCGCCTCTGCCGCGGTCTCGACGAAAGAGATCAGCTCGAGATCCTGCGGCGAGATCGTGCCGGCCTCGGCCAGCATGGTCCAGTTCACCACGGTCTTCCAGAACTCGGTGCCGAACAGGATGAACGGGATCCGCCGCATCCGTCGCGTCTGGATCAGGGTCAGCGCCTCGAACATCTCGTCGAGCGTGCCGAAACCGCCCGGGAAGACGCAGACCGCCCGCGCGCGCATCAGGAAATGCATCTTGCGGATGGCGAAATAGTGGAAGTTGAAGCTGAGATCCGGCGTCACCCAGGCATTCGGTGCCTGCTCGTGCGGCAGCATGATGTTGAGCCCGATCGACTGACCGCCGGCCTCGTGCGCGCCGAGGTTGCCGGCCTCCATCACGCCCGGCCCGCCGCCGGTGCACACGACAAGCTGGCGGCCATAGGTCTCGAGCGAGCGCTCGGTCACCGCGCGGGCGAAGCGGCGCGCCTCCTCGTAGAAATGCGACAGCTCGGCCAGGGCCGGGGTCTTGGCCGTCTCCTTCTTCTCGGGCGAGGGGATGCGGGCGCCGCCGAACATCACCACCGTGCTCTCGATGCCGCGCTCGTCGAGCACCATCTGCGGCTTCAGCAGTTCAAGTTGCAGCCGCACCGGGCGCAGTTCTGGGCGCATCATGAATTCTTCGTCGATGAAGGCGAGGCGATAGGCGGGAGAGCGGCTTTGCGGCGTGTCCGGGATGCGGTGCGAGGCCCGTGCGTCCTCGATCGAATCGCGGAAAGTATGGCTGCTGTGCTCTTCTGTCATGGCGGTCCTGCTCGTTGCGCCTCCGGCTGCTACCAACTATAGGGAGAGGCAAGCAGAAGCCACCTGAAACCGCAAGATCCGGAGGACGCCCATGTCCACATCCTCGCTCGAAGCCGCCATCGAAGTTGCCTGGGAAACCCGCGACACCATCACCCCCGCCAGCAAGGGCGCGGTGCGTGACGCGATCGAGGAGACGCTCGCCGCGCTCGACACCGGCAAGCTGCGCGTCGCCGAGAAGATGGCCGATGGCAGTTGGCGCGTGAACCAGTGGGCGAAGAAGGCGGTACTGCTCGGCTTCCGGCTGAAGGATATGGCGATGCAACCGGGCGGGCCGCAGGGCTCGAGCTGGTGGGACAAGGTCGACAGCAAGTTCGCCGGCTGGGGCGAGCCGGAATGGACCATGGCCGGCTTCCGCGCCGTGCCGAACTGCATCGTGCGCCGCTCGGCCTTCATCGGCAAGGGCGTGGTGCTGATGCCGTCCTTCGTCAATCTCGGTGCCTATGTCGACGAGAACACCATGGTCGACACCTGGGCGACGGTCGGCTCCTGTGCGCAGATCGGCAAGAATGTGCACCTGTCGGGCGGCGTCGGCATCGGCGGCGTGCTGGAACCGATGCAGGCCGGCCCGACGATCATCGAGGACAATTGCTTCATCGGCGCCCGGTCCGAGGTGGTCGAGGGCGTGATCGTGCGCGAGGGCTCGGTTCTCGGCATGGGGGTGTTCATCGGCAAGTCGACGAAGATCGTCGACCGCGAGACCGGCGAGATCATGTATGGCGAAGTGCCGCCCTATTCGGTCGTCGTCTCGGGCTCGCTGCCGTCGAAGAACGGCGTGAACCTCTATTGCGCGGTGATCGTGAAGCGCGTCGACGCGCAGACCCGGTCGAAGACCGGCATCAACGAGCTGCTGCGCGACTGAGCGCGACCGGGGCGGGCCGGCGGCCTGCCCCCTTTTCCGGAGCCCCGCCATGACCGAGACCCCCGAGGACAAGCCCGCCAAGACCAAGCGTGCACAGCAGGTCTATACCCTGCTGGTCGAGGTCGGCCGGCACGAGAACGACGGCCTGCCGAAGGGCGCGACAGGGGCGGGGTTGGTGATCTATGCCTCGGGCGTCGACGAGGCCGAGGCGGTGCGCGAGACCGTGGCGATCCTGAAGCAGGCCGATCTCGCGCCGCTCGACGTCACCGGCTATGGCACGCTCGCCGAGCGCGAGAAGCTCGGCCACGAGATCGACGACGAGGAACGTGCGCTGATGGATCGCGCGCTGGCCGAGAACTCGGTGATCGTGGCGCAGATGACGCCCTTCTACGGCGAGGACCGGGGCGAGCGCGGCTGAGCGATCTGCCGCCGAGGCGGATTGCGACCGGGCGCCGGCCTGCTACACTGTTTCGCAACAACAAACAGCGAGCAGAGCCCATGATCCGTGTCGTAAAGATTGCCACCCTGTCCCTCGTCGCCTTTGCCGGGCTTTCGGCCTGTGCCGGTCCGCTGGGCCGGGCCGAGCAGCCGAAGCGCGGAGAGAGCCAGATGATCGAAGAGATTCCCGCCGTCGACCCGGCCGTGCAGCGTGGCTTCGAGACCTGGCTCGTCACCTTCAAGCCGCGCGCGATGGAGTCGGGGATCAGCGAGGCGACCTGGGCCAATGCCACCCGCGGCATCCGCTACAACCCGAAGGTGATCGAGCGCGACCGCAATCAGGCCGAGTTCACCAAGACGATCTGGCAATACCTCGACAGCGCGGTGTCCGATACCCGGATCGAGAATGGCCGCGCGGCGCTGCGCGAGCACGCGGCGCTGCTGAACCAGATCGAGGCGCGCTATGGCGTCGAGAAGGAGGTCGTGGTCGCGGTCTGGGGCATGGAGTCGAACTTCGGCAACAACCGCGGCAAGGTGCTGATCGTGCCGGCGCTGGCAACGCTCGCCTATGACGGTCGCCGCGGCAACTTCTTCGCGCAGCAGTTCATCGATGCGCTGAAGATCATCCAGGCGGGCGATACCGACGCGCGGCACATGACCGGGTCCTGGGCCGGCGCGATGGGGCACACGCAGTTCATCCCCTCCTCCTATCTCTCCTTCGCCGTCGATTTCACCGGCGACGGCAAGCGCGACATCTGGTCGGACAACCCGGCCGATGCGCTCGCCTCGACCGCGGCTTACCTCGCCCGTTCGGGCTGGTCGAAGGGGCAGCCCTGGGGCGTCGAGGTGCGCCTGCCGCAGGGGTTCAACTTCAACCTCGCCGGCAAGAAGACGAAGAAGTCGCCCTCTGACTGGGCGGCGCTCGGGGTGCGGATGGTGGGCGGCGGCACGGTGCCGAATTACGGCCCGGCCTCGATCCTGCTGCCCGCCGGCGCGGACGGCCCGGCGCTGATGATCTTCGGCAATTTCACCGCGATCTCGCGCTATAACAACGCCGATGCCTATGTGATCGGGGTGGGGCATCTGTCCGACCGGCTGAAGGGGGCGGGGCCCTTCGTCCATCCCTGGCCGCGCGATGCGCGCTCGCTGACCCAGGCCGAGCGCAGCGAGCTGCAGACCCGGCTCACCGCGCTTGGCTATGACACCCAGGGCACCGACGGCATGATCGGGTCGAACAGCATCGCCGCGATCGAGGCCTATCAGCGCGCGAACGGGATGGCGCCCGACGGCTATGCCTCGCTCGCGCTGCTCGAACGGCTGCGCTGAGCGCGGCCGTCAGGGCAGGGGCGTGACGCCGATCACCGGCGCGTGCAGGTGCCACAGCGCGACCCAGGCGAGCAGCCCGAGCGCCAGCCGGGCCATCGAGGGGCCATGCGCCGGGCGCCAGCGGCCGGTCAGCAGCGCCTGAAGCGGCACCGCCGAGGTGCGGGCCGCAAGGCGGGCGAATTCGGCCGCGCCCCAGGCCTTGCGCTTGCGTGCTTCCATCGCCCGCATCCCGGTGACCGAGAAGATCAGGAAGGCGCCGAAGAGGAGCGCATGGGCGAGGTCGCCGTTCACCAGCAGGTGCACGGATGACCACAGCAGCAGCGCCCAAAGGAGCGGCTGACGCACCACCCCGGCGATGCCGGGATGATCGGGGTCGAAGCCCTCGGTGCGGCCCTCGAAGGCGAAGGGGTTGGGGGCGGCAATGCCGAAGGCGGCCAGCACGATCGCCACCGGCATCACCAGATTGGCCAGCCAGCGCATCCAGTCCTGCTGCATCCACAGCACCACCCAGGGCGCGCGCCCGGCCGCGGCGATCAGCCAGACCAGCAGCGCCGTCGAGATCAGGCTGAAAGCCCAGACCCAGCCCCGCCGACCAAGCCGCGCGATCAGGGCGGCCTTCAGCCGCGCATGCGCCGGCACCAGATGCGAGGCGATGAACAGCATCCCCGCCAGCACAAACTCGCCCCAGCCTGCCATCTTGACGCCTCCTCTTGGACCGGCTCCAGAAATGATGCAAAGCTCGGGAAACCGCAATCAGCCGAGCTGCCCATGACCACGCCCCTTGCCCGCGCGCTTGCCGCGCTCGATGTCGCCAATGCCGCCGATCCGACGCTCGAGGATGGTGAGCCCGCCGCCCTGCTTTACGGCCGGCGGATGTCGGCGGAGCTGGCGCGGCGCGTCCCCGACGCCTCGGAGCCCTTGCAGATCGCCGCCCGCGGCCAGCATGTCGAGCGCTGGCTCCTGCCGCGCAGCGACTATCCCGAGGGGCGCGCGGGCTATCTCGACTGGCGCCGCGAGCAGGGCCGTCGCCATGCCGAGCGGGTGGGCGCGATCATGCGCGCGGCGGGCTATGACGAGGAGGCGGTCGCGCAGGCCGGGCGGATGCTGCGCAAGGAGGGGATCAAGCGCGACGCCGAGGTGCAGGCGCTGGAAGACGTGATCTGTTTCGTCTTCCTGCGCCACTACTTCGCGCCCTTCGCGCCGACGCAGACGCCCGAGGCGCTGCTGACGATCGTCGGGAAGACGGCGCGGAAGATGTCGGCCGAGGGCCGCGCCCGGGCGCTCGCCGAATTCGCGCTGCCCGAGCCCTTCGCCGCGGCCTTCCGCGACTAGCCCTGTTTCGAGAGCTGGACGGCGAGGATGCCGCCGGCGATCACCGCAACGCCGAGCAGGTCGAGCGCGCCAAGCCGCTCGCCCAGCACCGCGGCGGCGATGGCGACGCCGAAGAACGGGTTGAGGAAGTGGAAGGTCGCCGCCTTGACCGCACCGATCCGGCCCACAAGCTTGAACCAGACCCAGGTCGCCAGCACGCCGGGGATCAGCACGGTATAGGCGAAGGCGCCGAGCAGCCGCGGGCTCATCTGCACCGCCGTCCAGTCCTCGGTCGCCGCCGAGACGACCGAGAGCACCGCGGCGCCGACGAACATCTGCAGCCCGACGATCATCATCACATTGCCGCCGCCCGCGGCACCGCGCACGGTGAGCGTGGCGATCGAGAGTGCAAGCGCGGCGGCAAAGCACAGCGCCATGCCGACCGGATCGACTCCGCCCGACAGCCGCGCCCCCATGATGATCGCGACGCCGATCACCCCCGCGACCAGCCCCGCGAGGCCGAGCGGCCGCACCCGGTCGCGAAACACCGCCCAGCCGAGGAAGGCCACCATCAGCGGCATCGTCGAGGCGATGATCGAGGCGACCGAGGCCTGCACCCATTGCATCGCGACGAAGTTCAGCCCGAGATAGAGCGCGTTCTGGCACAGCCCGAAGATCAGCGTGGCGCGCCATTGCGCCCGGGTCAGCCGCACGCTCTGGCCAAGGGCCAGCGCGATGCCGACCCCGATCAGCCCCGAGAACAGGAAGCGCAGCGTCAGCGCGAACAGCGGCGGCGCCTCGGCGACGATCATCCGTGCCGAGGTGAAGGCCGAGGACCACATCAGGGCAAAGGCCAGCCCCATGCCGATTGCGCGCAGATCCATCCTGTTCTCCTGCCTGGGGGAGGACAAAGAAAAAGGCCGCCCCGATTGCTCGAAGGGCGACCCTGTCCGATCCTGGCGCGCCCCGCAAGGGGGCGGCGGATGGTCAGCCGTTAACGCTGTCCTTGAGGACCTTCGCAATGGTGACCTTGACCTGCTTGTCGGCCGGCTTGGTGATCGTCTCACCGGTGGCCGGGTTGCGCACCTGGCGCTCCGGGCGGGCCTTGCAGGACACTTTGCCAATCCCCGGCAGGGTGACGGCGCCGCCCTCGGCGACTTCCTTGGTCACGATCGCGGCAACGGCGTCGAGCGCGGCCGAGGCGGTCTTCTTGTCCGAGCCCATTGCTTCGGCAACAGCCGCCACGAGCTGGGTCTTGGTCATCGGTTTCGACATGAATCTTCCTCTCATGTGCCCCGTGATCCGGGGTCATCAGCTTCCGCGTGACGCGGCTTCGTGCGCCCTCTAACACACGGTTTTTTTCAGCATGGCAAGCGATTTCGGCACTGCTGGGCGGATTTCCACGCGTCAGAGGAAGGCCGTTTCCTCGAAGCTGCGCAACTTCCGGCTATGGATGCGCTCAAGCGGCATGTCGCGCAGCTTCTCCATCGCGCGCACACCGATCAGCAGGTGATTGGCCACCTGGGTGCGATAGAATTCGGTCGCCATGCCGGGCAGCTTCAGCTCGCCGTGCAGCGGCTTGTCCGAAACGCACAGAAGCGTGCCGTAGGGCACGCGGAAGCGGAAGCCGTTCGCCGCGATCGTTGCCGATTCCATGTCGAGCCCGACGGCGCGCGACTGGCTCAGCCGGTGCACCGGGCCGGACTGGTCGCGCAGCTCCCAGTTGCGGTTGGCGATGGTGGCGACGGTGCCGGTGCGCATGATCCGCTTCAGCTCGTAGCCCTCGAGTTTGGTGACCTCGGCCACCGCCTCCTGCAGCGCCACCTGCACCTCGGCGAGCGCCGGGATCGGCACCCAGACCGGCAGGTCGTCATCAAGCACGCCATCCTCGCGCAGGTAGGCATGCGCCAGCACGAAATCGCCCAGAGACTGCGAGTTGCGCAACCCGGCGCAATGGCCGACCATCATCCAGACATGCGGGCGCAGCACCGCGATATGGTCGGTCGCGGTCTTGGCATTCGAGGGGCCGACGCCGATGTTCACCAGCGTGACGCCGTTCCCGTCGGGGCGCTTGAGGTGATAGGTCGGCATCTGCGGCAGCTTGGCAAGCGGCGGGATCACCCCGTCGGGGGTGGTGATCTCGGCATTGCCCGGGGCGACGAAGCTCGTGTAACCCTCGGCCGGATCGGCGAGTTTCGCCCGCGCCACCTTCTCGAACTCCTCGACGTAGAACTGGTAGTTGGTGAACAGCACGTGGTTCTGGAAATGCTCGGCCGCGGTCGCGGTGTAATGGCTGAGCCGCGCGAGCGAATAGTCGACGCGCTGCGCGGTGAAGGGCGCAAGATGGCCCGAGCCGTCCGGGTTCGGCCCGGCGGTGCCGTTCACGATGTCGTCGTTCATCGTGGCGAGGTCGGGCACGTCGAAGACGTCGCGCAGCGAGAAGGCGAGCACGCCTTCCTGCGGCACGGTCACGCCGGGCTGCGCGGCGACGGCGAAATGCACCGGGATCGGCGTCGCCGAGGGACCAATCTGCACCGGCACGCCATGGTTGCGGATCAAAAGCCCGATCTGCTGCGTCAGATAGTTGCGGAACAGGTCGGGCCGGGTGATCGTCGCCACATAGGTGCCCGGCAGCGGCACATGGCCGAAGCTGAGCCGGCTGTCGGTCTTGAGATGCGAGGAGACGGTCAGCCGCACCTCGGGGTAGAAGGCGCGGAACCGCGCCATCGCGCGGCCGCTCTCCAGCACCTCGTTGAATTTCGTCAGCAGGAAATCCGTCGCCTCGGCGTAGAGCTGTTCCAGCCGGGCCACCGCGGCCTTCGCATCGGTGAACAGCTCGGGCGCGGGGGAATGCGGCGTCAGGATGGTCAGCGGTTCGTTCATTCGAAAAGATCCGTCAGTTCGAAGCGGGTCACGTCGACAAGGCCGAGGTCCGAGATCCGGATCTCGGGGATGACGACGAGCGCGAGCAGCGAGTGCTGCATGTAGGCGTTGTTCAGCGTGCAGCCGCACTCGGCCATCGCGGCGACCATGCGGCTTGCCCGGGCGGCGACCTCGGCCGCCGGATCGTCCGACATCAGCCCGGCGATCGGCAGCGGCACGGCGGCGATCTCGGCGCCGTCCTTCCACACGGTGATGCCGCCGCCCATCTCGCCCAGACGGTTCGCCGCGGCGGCCATGCTGTCGCGGTCGGTGCCGACGACGATCATGTGGTGGCTGTCATGCGCGACGGTCGAGCCGATCGCCATCCGGCCCTGATAGCCGAAGCCCGAGACGAAGCCGTTCACCACATGCCCGGTGCCCCGGTGCCGCTCGACCAGCGCGATCTGCGCAATGTCCTTCGCGGTGTCGGGCTGGGCAAGGCCGTCGGCCACGGCGAGCTCGGCGGTCAGCGCCTTCGTCGGTGCCTGGTTCTCGACCACGCCGATCACCTTCGCGGTGACGGTATTCGCCCCCTCGGGCGCGGCGATGGCGAAATCGGCCGCCGTCAGGCGCTTGCCCAGATGCACGGTCTGCCGCGCGCTTTCGGGCCAGTCGTAATGCGGGCACTCGGCCAGCAGCCGGCCGTTCTCGGCGACGATCCGGCCGCGGGCGATCACCGTCTCGACGGGCAGGGTGACGAGGTCCGAGGACAGGATCACGTCCGCCCGCCGCCCGGGCGCGATCGAACCGAGCTCGCGTTCCAGCCCGAAATGCGTCGCGGTGTTCACCGTACACATCTGCAGCGCCACCAGCGGCGGGCAGCCGCAGGCAACCGCGTGGCGATAGACGCGGTTCATGTGGCCCTCCTCCACCAGCGTGCCGGAGTGGCAATCGTCGGTGCACAGGATGAAGTTGCGCGGATCGAGGCCCTTTTCGGTGACCGCGGTGATCTGCGTCTTGACGTCATACCAGGCAGACCCCAGCCGCATCATCGAGCGCATGCCGTTGCGCACCCGTGCGATCGCGTCTTCCTCGCGCGTGCCCTCGTGGTCGTCGGCCGGCCCGCCCGCCAGATAGGCGCGGAACGGCGCGCCCTTGTCGGGGCTGGCGTAATGGCCGCCCACGGTCTTGCGCGCGGCCTGCGTCGCCGCGATCTCGGCCAGCATCTTCGGATCGCCGGCGATCACGCCGGGGAAGTTCATCATCTCGCCCAGTCCGATGATGCCGGGCCAGGTCATCGCCTCGGCCACATCCTCGGCCGAGATCTCGAAGCCCGTGGTCTCGAGCCCCGGCGCCGAGGGCGCGCAGCTGGGCATCTGGGTGAAGATGCTGACGGGCTGCAGAGCCGCCTCGTCATGCATCATCCGCACGCCGGCAAGGCCAAGCACATTGGCGATCTCGTGCGGGTCGGTGAACATCGTCGTGGTGCCGTGCGGGATGACGGCGGCGGCGAATTCCGCGGGCGTCAGCATCCCCGATTCGATGTGCATGTGGCCGTCGATCAGCCCGGGCAGCATGAAGCGCCCGTTCGCCTCGATCACCTGGGTGTCGGGACCGATCGCATCCGACAGATCCGGTGCGATGGCGGCAAAGCGCCCCTCGGCGATGGCGATGTCATAACCGTCCAGCACCTCGCGCGACTGGACGTTGACCCATTTGCCCTGCCGGATCACGGTGTCGGCGGGCGCCCGGCCCGCGGCGACGGCGATCAGACGCGGCGCGGCCTCGGGCCATGTTTTCAAAGCATTCATCTGTTCCATGGCTCAGGGTGCCACCGCCTCGCCCGCGCTGCAAGTGATGTTGTGGTGACAGGGGGGGCGCGCTACATCTTGGGGATGGACCAGGCTCACAAACCCCGCATCACGATCACCTATTGCACCGGCTGCAACTGGCTTCTGCGCGCCGGCTGGATGGCGCAGGAGCTGCTCTCGACCTTTGGCGAGGAGCTGGGCGAGGTGGCGCTGATCCCCGGCCATGGCGGCATCTACGAGGTGCGGGTGGGCGAGACCCTCGTCTGGGAGCGCAAGCGCGACGGCGGTTTCCCCGAGGCGAAAGTACTCAAGGCCCGCATCCGCGACATCATCGAGCCGGGCCGCGACCTTGGCCATATCGACCGGAGCGGCGCGTGAGCGTGCTGCTGTCGGTGGGCCACGGCTATTCGGCGCAGGCGCTGGCGCGGGTGCTGCTGCCGCAGGGCTGGCGCATCGTCGCCACCACGCGCAGCGCGGAGAAGGCTGCGGCGCTGCGCGCGACCGGGGTCGAGGCGCAGGTCTGGACCGGCGGTCCGCTGCCGCTGGCGGGGGTCACCCATCTGCTGAGCTCGGTCGCCCCGGATGCCGCGGGCGATCCGGTGCTGACCGCTTGCAGTGCGCAGATCGCCGCCGCGGCCGGGCAGCTCGACTGGGTGGGGTATCTGTCGACCGTCGGCGTCTATGGCGATCATGCCGGCGGCTGGGTCGACGAGGACACGCCCCTGACGCCCGCGACGAAGCGCGGTGAGATGCGGGTGGCGGCGGAACGTGCCTGGGCCGCGATCCCGGGATTGCCGCTGCACATCTTCCGCCTTGCCGGTATCTACGGCCCCGGCCGCGGCCCCTTCGAGAAGGTGCGCGAGGGCACGGCGCGGCGCATCCTGAAACCGGGGCAGGTGTTCTCGCGCATCCATGTGGACGACATCGCGCAGGTGCTGGCGGCCTCGATCGCGCAGCCGAACCCGGGGCGGGTCTATAACGTCTGTGACGACGACCCGGCCCCGCCCGAGGATGTGCTGAGCCATGCCGCGGCGCTTCTGAGCCTGCCCGAGCCGCCGGGGGTGCCCTTTGACGCGGCCGAGCTGAGCCCGATGGCGCGCAGCTTCTATGCCGAGAACAAGCGGGTGCGGAACGACCGGATCAAGACCGAGCTGGGCGTGCGGTTGCGCTACCCCGACTATCGCGCGGGGCTCGTGGGCCTGCTTCAGGCCGGTTGAGCCGCCATCTGCCGCTCGCGCACCGGCAGGTGGACGAGCGCCGAGAAGGCCCCGACCCCGACGCCGACCCACCACACCATGGTGTAGTTGCCGTAAAGGTCATAGAGCTTGCCGCCCAGCCAGACGCCGAGGAAGGCGCCGATCTGGTGGCTGAGGAAGACGAAGCCGTAAAGCGTGCCCATGTAGCGCAGCCCGTAGATATAGGCGACAAGCCCCGAAGTGAGCGGCACGGTGGCCAGCCACAGCGCCCCCATGACCAGCGAGAAGATCAGCACCGAGGCGGGCGTCATCGGCACCAGGATGAACACCGCCGCGGCGATGGTGCGCAGCGTGTAGATGCCCGCAAGCAGGTATTTCTTCGACCAGCGCTTGCCGGCCCAGCCTGCGTAGATCGAGCCCGCGATATTGGCGAGCCCGATCACCGAGATCGCCACCGCGCCAAGCGCCGATTGCGAGGAAATCCCGAGCCCGGCCAGCATGCTGTCAGGCGGCACCGCGCCGCACATCTCGGTCACCATTGCGGGGAAATGTGCGGTGATGAAGGCCAGCTGATAGCCGCAGCTGAAGAAGCCGAGGAAGATCAGCGTGTAGGACGGGTCGCGGAAGGCGCGGATCAGCACCTTGCCCATGCTTTCCTCGAGCTCAGCGCGGCTCGCGCGGGGCTCGGCGCGCAGCATCGGCAGGGCAAAGAGGCTTGCGAGGATCACCACAGCGAAGATCACGAACACGCCCTGCCAGGGCAGCACGGAGAGCAGCGCCTCGGCCACCGGCGCGCCGAACACCTGCCCGGCCGAGCCCGCCGCCGTCGCGATGCCAAGCGCAAGCGAGCGGTTCTCGTCGGAGCTGGCGCGGCCGACGACGGCAAGGATCACGCCAAAGCCGGTGCCGGCGATGCCGAAGCCCACCAGGATCTCGAGCAGGTCGTGTTGCCAGGGAGCGACCGAAAAGGCCGACAGCACCAGCCCCGCGGCATACATCAAGGCCCCCACGACGATCGCGCGGCGGTCGCCGAAACGTTCGGCCAGCGCGCCGAAGATCGGCTGGCCGATGCCCCAGGCAAGGTTCTGGATCGCGATCGCCAGGCTGAACTCGGACCGCGGCCAGTTGAACTCCGCCGCGATCGGGATCTGGAACACGCCGAAAGAGGCGCGAACGGCAAAGTTCAGCATCAAGATGATGCAGCCCCCGATCAGCACGGGGGTGAGGAGGCGGGCCTTGGTCATGTCTGGTCTCCCTGCGCGCATCTCCCGGCGCGCGGAGGATCACTTTCGCCATGCGCGCGCGCCTGCGTCAACGGGGCGATTGTGCCGGGAACAATGCTGCTTGCACCTGCCCGCGCCGCATGGCCCAATGCGCGCGAAAAGGGGGGGCGACATGTATACGGTGATCGGAACCGCGGGGTCGCGCGTGATGCGGGTGCTGTGGATGCTCGAGGAGCTCGGCCAGCCCTACGACCATGTGAAAACCCATCCGCAGCCCGACGGCGTGGCCGAGATCGCCCCGGCCGGCAAGGGCACGGTGCTGATCGTTGACGGCACGCCGGTGTCGGACACGACGGCGATCATCCAGTATCTCGCCGACCGCCACGGCGCCCTGACACAGAAGGCCGGCACCTTGCCGCGGGCGCGGCAGGACGGGCTGACGCAGTTCCTGCTCGACGAGTTCGACGCGGCGCTGTGGATGGCGGCGCGGCACAGCTACATCCTGCCCGAGGAGCTGCGGCTGTCGGGCATCCGCAACACCCTGCGATGGGAGTTCGAGCACTCGCAACGGGTACTGGTCAGCCGGATGGGGGAGGGCGATTTCGTCATGGGCGATGCGATGACGGTGCCCGACCTGATCCTGACCCATTGCCTGACCTGGGCGCTGAGCGCGAAGTTTCCGATCGTCGAGCATCGTCTGACGGAGTATCTGGCACGGATGCGGGCGCGGCCGGCCTGGGGGCGGGCCGCGGCGCATGAGGCTCAGGACTGACGGAGAGGGCGATGATTCCGGTTTTTGACGGGCACAATGATTTCCTGCTGCGCCTGCTGCGCGAGCCCGCGCGGCGCGCGGCGCTGTGGCTTGACGGCACGGGCGAGGGGCATCTCGACCTGCCGCGGATGCGCGCGGGCGGTTTTGCGGGGGGCTTCTTCGCGGTTTACGTGCCGTCGCCCGTGCCGCATGACGCGCCTGATTTCGATGCGATGCTGCGCCACCCGCCCTATGCCGTGCCACTGCCCGAGCCCGTGCCCTATGCCGGTGCACTCGAGGTCGCGGTGGCCGAGATCGGGCATCTGCTGTGGATGGAGCGCACCGGCACGCTTGCGATCTGTCGCAGCGTGGCCGAGATCCGCGCCGCGATGGCGGCGGGCAAGATCGCCGCGGTGCTGCACATGGAGGGGGCCGAGGCGATCCTGCCCGACCTCGATGCGCTGCATGTCTGGCACGCGGCGGGGCTGCGCTCGCTCGGGCCGGTGTGGTCGCGGCCCACGGCCTTCGGCCATGGCGTGCCCTTCGCCTATCCCTCCTCGCCCGATACCGGCGACGGGCTGACCGAGGCGGGCAAGCGGCTGGTGCGCGAATGCAACGCGCTGAAGATCATGCTCGACCTCAGCCATCTGAACGAGAAGGGCTTTGACGACATCGCGGCACTCTCCGATGCGCCGCTTGTCGCCACCCATTCGAATACCCATGCGGTGACGCCGCACAGCCGCAACCTCACCGACCGCCAGCTTGCGGTGATCCGCGACAGCGACGGCATGGTCGGGTTGAACTATGCGGTGGGCTTCCTGCGCCCCGATGGCGTGGGCGAGACCTTCACCGGCTGGGATCCGGTGCTGCGCCATCTCGACCACCTGATCGGCATTCTCGGCGAGGACCGGGTCGGGCTCGGCTCGGATTTCGACGGGGCGACGGTGCCGGCGGATCTGGGCGATGTCGCCGGGCTGCCGCGGCTGCTCGCCGCGCTGCGTGCGCATGGCTTTGGCGAGGCGCTGGTCGAGAAGCTCGCCTTCCGCAACTGGCTGGCGGTGCTGGAGCGGACCTGGGGCGTCTAACGCCGCAGCCGCTGCGCCGCCGCGCGCCCGGCCACCCGCCCGGTGGCAAGGCAGCCGGTGAGCAGATAGCCCCCGGTCGGTGCCTCCCAGTCGAGCATCTCGCCCGCGGCGAAGACACCGGGCAGGGCGGCCAGCTCCAGCTCCAGCTCCTCGCCGAGCGCGGCGCGGGTGATGCCGCCCGCGGACGAGATCGCCTCGGCCAGCGGCCGGGGCCCCATGTGGCGCACCGGCAGTGCCTTCACCCGCTGCGCCAGCGCGATCGGGTCCGAGGGCAGGGGCCGGCCCCATTCGTTCAGCAGCGCGAGCTTCACCGGATCGAGCCGCAGCGCCTTGCGCAGCCGGTTCGAGGCGCTTTCCTTCGGGCTGACATGGGCGATACGGCGCGCGAGTGCTTCGGCATCGCCATCGGGCACGAGGTCGAGCGTCAGCGGCGCGCCTTCGCGCACCGCGGCGGCGATGGCATAGACCCCGCCGCCCTCGATGCCGCGGGCCGACAGCACGAATTCGCCGCGCGAGCGGGCGCCGGGGGTGACCAGCGCCGCACTCTTCACCGGCTGGCCGAGGAAGGGCACCATATGCACCGACCAGGCGACCATCAGCCCCATGTTCGCCGGGCGGAAGGGGGCGATCTCGACGCCGCGCGCGGCAAGCCAGGGCACCCAGGCGGCATCCGAGCCAAGCCGTGGCCAGCTTGCCCCGCCAAGCGCCAGAACCGTGACCGCGGGGCGCAGCATGGCCCGGCCCTCGGGGGTGTCGAAGACGAAGGCATCCCCGTCAAAGCCCTGCCAGTGCCAGCGGGTGCGGATCTCGACCCCCATGCCGGTCAGCCGTGCGATCCAGGCGCGCAGCATCGGCGAGGCCTTCATCCCGGTCGGAAACACCCGCCCGGTGGTGCCGGTGAACAGCGCGATCCCCAGCCCGCGGGCAAAGGCCGTCACCGCCGCCGGGCCGAAATCGGCGATCAGCGGCCGCACCCAGTCGGGCGAATAGGCGGTCAGGAACCGGTCGAGCGGCTCGTCCTTCGTCAGGTTCAGACCCGACTTCCCCGCCATCAGGAACTTGCGCGCGAGCGTCGGCTTCGCCTCGGCCAGCAGCACCGAATGGCCGGCGCGCGCGAGCTCCTCGGCGGCCATCAGCCCGGCCGGCCCGCCGCCGATGACCAGCGCCCGCGCCATCAGTGCCGCGCCAGCATCGACAGGCGCAACAGCGCGCGTTCCATCACCGCCATCTGCGGCGCCTTCGAGGCCGAGCGCAGGGTGAGGTCGGTTTCGATCAGCAGCTTCAGCGCCTCCTCGAGGCGGAACATGCCCCAGCGGCTGGCCTGCGCCTGCATCCGGTCGCGGCGCGGGCCGAAGACCGGCGGGCGCACCCGGCCGATGCCGGCGCCGGGCCCGCCCGGGTCGGAGGCCGCGGCATGCAGGGTGCGGAAATGCCGGAGCGCCATGATTGCCAGCGTCACCGGCAGCACGCCCTGCCCCTCGATCCGGCGCATCATCGGGCCAAGCTCCTGCGGCCGGCCCTCGGCGACGATGTTCAGCACGTCGTCGACCTCGGCCTCGACCGTGGCGGGGGCGCAGGCAGCGATCTCGGCCGGCGTCAGCGGCGCCGAATCGCCGTATTTGTAGAGCGCAATCTTCTCGACGGTCTGGCGGAAGTCGCCGGGATCGAGCGCCTTCGCCAGCGCCAGCAGGTCGGTCATCGCCGCCTGGTCGATGTGGCGCAGCCCGGCGCGATGCAGGATCTCCTCGATCTCCTCGCGGGTCGGCGGATCGTCGTAGATGCCGATGGCGACGGCGTTCGGATGCGGCTCGAAGAGCTTGCGCAGCGCCGATTTCGCGGTGAGCGAACCCGCGGTGACGATGATCTGCGCATCGCCCTCGCGCCAGTCCTTGAGCGCCGCCGAGACGGTGGGGGCAAGGGTATCGGTCGCCTCCTCGACGAAGACCACGCGCGGGCCGGGGAAGAAGCCCACCGCCTTCACCGCGTCATGGAGTGCCGCGCCGTCCTTGCGCAGCTCGGCCGCGGCAATCCGGGTGAGACGCATCTCGGCCTCGCCCTCGGGGCCGACGAGGGCGGCGATCACCTCCTGCCGGCGCAGCGCCACGCGCATCGCATCGGCGCCGTAGATCAGCAGCCCGGTGCGCGCCGGATCGGGCTTCGCGAAATAGCGGACCGCGGCGACGCCCGCGAGCTTCATTGCGGCAGCGAGCCCGCCTGCGCGAGCAGCCGGGTGACGATCTGGTCGGCAAGCATCGACATCAGCCGGCGGTGCGCGTCCTCCTCGGCGGCATCGGTCGCCACCACCGTGCCGGTCGCCGACCAGGAGGTGAAGGAGGCAACCTTGCCGGTCAGCAGCACGGCATCGGTGCCGATGTCATGCAGCGTGTAATCGACCGTGCCGGCGAGCGAATAGCGCGTGGTCGCGTTCGAGGGCGTGATCGCCTGGCCGAGCGCCTGGGTCTTGACCGTGTAGGCAAGCCGGTAATGCGCGGTTTCCAGCGGGCCGAGCCGTTCGCTCAGCCGCCGGATCAGGGCGAAGTCGTCGCGGGTGGCGGGCGAATCGGTCTGCACCCGGCCGAGCAGCTTGGTGCCGCCGCCCTGCGGGCCATAGGCCGGGGTGAAGCCGCAGCCCGCAAGGGCCGCGGCAGCAAGCAGCAGGAAGGTTCTGCGGTCAGATGACGACATTGACGATGCGCCCCGGCACGACGATGAGCTTCTTCGGCTGGCCGCCGGCCAGCACCTTGAGCACAGTCTCGTCCGCCAGCACGCGCTTTTCAACCTCGTCCTTCGGCATGTCCTTGGGCACGGTGATCTCGCCGCGGCGTTTGCCGTTGATCTGGATCGGCAGGGTCACGCTGTCCTCGGCCAGCAGCGCCGGGTCGGCCTTGGGCCAGCCCGCCTGCACGACAAAGCCCGCGCCGCCCAGCATCGACCAGACGTCCTCGGCCAGGTGCGGTACCATCGGCGCCATGATCTGCGCCATCAGCTTCATCGCCTCGCGCTTCGCCCCGTTCGAGGCGGCCGATTTCGACAGCGTGTTGGTCAGCCCATAGATCGCCGCCACCGCCTTGTTGAAGGTGAAGCCGTCGATCGAGCGGGTGACCTCGTCGATCGCCTTGTGCACGGCCTTGAGCAGCGCCTCGTCCTCGGCCCCGCCGGCGCCGCCCGCGCCCTGCGCGATCTCGTCGGCGATGCGCCAGACGCGCGCCAGGAACTTCGACGTCGCCTCGGCACCGGCCGCGGTCCATTCCACGTCACGCTCGGGCGGGCTGTCCGACATCACGAAGAATCGCGCGGTGTCGGCGCCGAAGGAGGCGATGATGTTCATCGGGTCGACGACGTTCTTCTTCGATTTCGACATCTTCGCCGAGGGGATGATCTCGAGCTTTTCGCCGGTGGCCTTCACCGTGCCCGCTTCGCGGTCGATGTCCTCGGGCAGGTGATAGACCGGGCGGCCCGCCGAATCGCGGGTCATGTAGATCTCGTGCGTCACCATGCCCTGGGTGAACAGCGCGCTGAACGGCTCGATCGCCTTCGCCGGCAGGTGGCCGGTGCGGTGCATCGCCCGGGCGAAGAAGCGCGAATAGAGCAGGTGCAGAATCGCGTGCTCGATGCCGCCGATATACTGGTCGACGTTCATCCAGTAATCGACATCCTCGGCCACCGTCGGCGTGGTGGCGTGCGGGTTGGTGAAGCGCGCGTAATACCACGACGAATCGACGAAGGTGTCCATCGTGTCGGTCTCGCGCCGGGCCTTGCCACCACAGATCGGGCAGGTGCAGTCGCGCCAGGTCGGGTGGCGGTCAAGCGGGTTGCCGGGCTTGTCGAAGGTGACGTCGTCAGGCAGGCGGACCGGCAGGTTTTCCTTTTTCTCGGGCACCACGCCGCAATCGGGGCAATGCACCACCGGAATCGGGCAGCCCCAATAGCGCTGACGGCTCAGGCCCCAGTCGCGCAGGCGATAGTTGGTCACGCCGCGGCCGATGCCATTCGCCTCGCAAAACGCGATGGCGGCGGCGACGGCGTCCTCGCCGGTCTGCACCTCCTCGCCCGAGAAACCGCGGATATAGCGGACCTTTTCCGACTTCAGCGGCACGAATTCCTCGGTGGGCGGCAGGTCGGCCTCGGCCGCCTCGTCGGCCAGCGGGCGGAACACCGAGTGGATCGGCAGGCCGTATTTGGTGGCGAATTCGAAGTCGCGCGCGTCATGCGCCGGGCAGCCGAAGATCGCGCCGGTGCCGTAATCCATCAGGATGAAGTTCGCGATCCAGACCGGCAATTCCCAGGCCTCGTCGAGCGGGTGGCGCACCCGGATGCCGGTGTCGATGCCCAGCTTCTCGCCGGTTTCGATCGCTTCCTCGGTGGTGCCGCCGCGGCGCGCCTCGGCGATGAACTTCGCCATCTCGGGGTTGTGCCGTTCGAGATGCTTGGCCAGCGGATGGTCGGGCGAGATCGCGCAGAAGCTTGCCCCCATCAGCGTGTCGGGCCGGGTGGTATAGCACTCGATGCGGTCGAAGCCCTCGGGCGCGTCGATCGTCGAGAAGGCGAATTGCAGCCCGCGCGAACGACCGATCCAGTTCGCCTGCATCAGGCGCACCTTCTCGGGCCAGTGCTCGAGCCCGTCGAGCGCGTCGAGCAGCTCGCCGGCGAAATCCGAGATCCGGAAGAACCACTGGGTGAGTTCCTTGCGCTCGACCGCCGCGCCCGAGCGCCAGCCCTTGCCGTCGATCACCTGCTCGTTCGCCAGAACCGTCATGTCGACCGGGTCCCAGTTCACCACCGCGTTCTTGCGATAGACAAGGCCCGCCTCGAGCATGTCGATGAACATCGCCTGCTGCTGGCCGTAATATTCCGGGTCGCAGGTGGCGAATTCGCGCGACCAGTCGATCGACAGGCCAAGCGGCTTCATCTGCCCGCGCATGTCGGCGATATTGCCGTAGGTCCAGTCCTTGGGGTGGCCGCCGCGCTCCATCGCCGCATTCTCGGCCGGCATCCCGAAGGCGTCCCAGCCCATCGGGTGCAGCACGGAATAGCCGCAGCTCATCTTGTAGCGCGCCACGACGTCGCCCATCGTGTAGTTGCGCACATGGCCCATGTGGATGCGCCCCGACGGATAGGGGAACATCTCGAGCACGTAATATTTCGGTCTGGCCGGGTCGCGTTTCGCGGTGAAGACGCCGGCGTCATCCCAGGCGGCTTGCCATTTCTTCTCGGTCTCGGCGGGTGCGTAGCGCGTCATCTCGGCCCCTCAAACGAAGTCTGCGAGGCGCTTGCTACACCGTGGCGGGGCATGAGGTCCAGAGACGAGCCGGCGGGCGGGGGCAAAATTCCCCGCCCGGCCGGGCTCAGAGCTTCGAATCGGCGATCCGCAGCTGCCGGGCGCGGGTGAGAATCGCATCCTCGACCGCGCGCACGGTGTCGGGCGAGACCGCGCCGCCCTTGCTTTCGAGCGACACCTTGAGGCTGCGCGCGTCAAGCGCCGGATCGGTGATGTGCACCGTGGCGCGATAGGCGCGGCCGCCGCCCGGGGGCGTGCCATAGCCGGTGACGATCAGGCCCGAGAACGGGTCGACGGTCTGGATCGGCAGGAAGTCGAGCACGTCGAGCGTCGCATTCCAGATGTACTTGTTGACCTCAAGCTTCACATTCGGGTCGTCGCTGTTCGAGAACAGGTCCCACACCGTCGAGGACTTCTGGCGATATTCCCAGTCGGCGTTGGTGCCGCTCAGGTGCGAGGCCTGGGTCGGGTTCGGCATCGGCCCGGTGGCCTCGGTCTGCGCGGCCTTTCGCGAGCCGCCACCGAAAAGATTCCCGCTGGAAATGCCGCCGCAGCCCACGAGCGTGAGGGTGACACCTGCAATGGTCCCGGCGCGCAGGATGTGTCGGATTTTCATCGGATGCAGTCCCCGTGAGCTTCGAGCTGTTGGCCTTGACCGTCTCTAGCCCAAGCCCCGCGGGGCGACAAGGATTTTCCCGGCAGGAGGCGCCCTTGCGCCGCGCTTCCGGCGGCTTGCCGCTTTCACGTGGGCGTGTGCGGGGCGTGTGCGGGCCTCCGCGCGCAAGGGGTTGGCCGGACTGTGGCAAGAGTGCACCACGCCCCGCGGCAATGCCCCGGCGCCAGTCGTTTTCATTGCAATGAGGGGCGGCGGGAGGGAAAAAGCAGCCATACCCAATTCGGATTTCCCTGAGTTGGGGTTTACCTTAGAGACAATGAGGGAAAACGATGAAAAAGGTTCTCTTCGCGACGACCGCCCTGGTCTTCTCGGCCGGCTTCGCCGCTGCTGAAGTGTCGCTCTCGGGCGACGGCCGCATGGGCGTCGTCTACAACGGCGACGACTGGAACTTCTCGAGCCGCGCCCGCGTGATCTTCACGCTCTCGGGTCAGACCGATGGCGGCCTCGAATTCGGTGGCTCGTTCAAGGCTCACGAGTCGGGCGCTGCTGAAAACGGTTCGGCCGGTTCGGTCTACATCTCGGGCGCCTTCGGCAAGATCGAAATGGGCGACGTCGTCTCGGCTCCGGAAGCCCTGTTCGGCGATCTGCCGGAAGTCGGCTACGAAGACCTGACCGCGGGTGAAGGCGACGCGACCGACTTCGCTTCGCTGAACGGCCAGGGCCTGCTCGAAAACGACATCCCCTACCTGACCGGTGACTCGGGCGCCACCACCTCGGCGAACAACCCGGTCCTGCTGTACACCTACTCGGCCGGCGCCTTCTCGGTCGCCGCGTCGCTGTCGGACGGCAAGGAAGCGACCGGCTCGAACGCCTATAACATCGCCCATGACTCGGATCAGGAATACGCGATCGCCGCGGCCTACACCTTCCAGAACTACACCGTTGGTCTGGGCTACGAAAAGATCGACCTGGCGGACGGCGACGTGACCGATTGGAGCGGCGACGACTCGCTCTCGCAGATCGAACTGGCTGGCGTTGCGACCTTCGGCGACACCTCGGTGAAGGCCTACTATGCTGCCGGCGACGACGGCAACCCGGTTGACCAGGCCTACGGCCTCGGCGTGTCGTCGGTCTTCGGCGCCACCACCGTCATGGGTTACGTGCAGAAGGTCGAGTTCACCGACGAAGCCGTGTCCTACCTCGCCATCGATGACAGCGCGACCTGGTGGGGCCTCGGTGCTTCCTACGATCTGGGCGGTGGTGCCTCGGTCGCCGGCGGCATCTCGGACTCGGATCTGGACGGCTCGAACGTCACCGCCGACCTCGGCGTGAAGTTCGAGTTCTGATCCTTCAGAACCTGATCGGGAAAGAGCGGGCCTTGTGCCCGCTCTTTTCTTTTGCGCCATCGCGTGGTTTCTGGGGGCGCGATGGAGGATGCCATGGGACTTGACGAAATCACCCGCCGCGTCGCCGCGGCAGAGGCGGCTGCGGGCCGGGCTGCCGGTTCGGTGCAGCTGATCGCGGTGTCGAAGGTGCAGCCGGCCGAACGGGTCGAGGCAGTGCTGCGCGCCGGCCACCGGCTTTTCGGCGAGAATTACGTGCAGGAAGCGCAGGGCAAATGGCCGGCCTGGCGCGCGGCCTTTCCGGGCGTTGCGGTGCACATGATCGGCCCGTTGCAGAGCAACAAGGCAAAGATCGCGGTCGAGCTGTTCGAGGCGATCCACACCCTCGACCGGCCATCGCTGGCGACGAAGCTTGCCCATCTGGCGCAGGCGCGTGGCGCGAGCCCCGATCTTTTCATCCAGGTGAACACCGGCGCCGAGCCACAGAAGGCCGGCATCCTGCCCGAGGGCGTCGATGCCTTCGTCGCCGAGGCGCGGGGGATGGATCTGCCGGTCGTCGGGCTGATGTGCATCCCGCCCGAGGGCGAGGACCCGGCGCCGCATTTCGCCGCGCTCGCCGCGATGGCGGCGCGCAACGGGCTGGCCGGGCTGTCGATGGGGATGAGCTCCGATTTCGAGGCGGCGATCGCCGCGGGGGCAACGCATGTGCGCGTCGGCTCGGCGATCTTCGGCGCGCGGGACTATGGGCCGCGGGCGGGCTGAGCCTCAGGCCGTGTCGCGGGCGGGGCGGACGTTCCGGGGCGCTGCCCCGGACCCCGAGGTATTTTTGCCAAGATGAAAGCAGGCGAGATCGGGAATCACGATCTCGGGGCGCGGGCGGAGGGGGATCGCGAGGCGGAGCAGATCGCCACGGCGCGCTTACAGGATGTGGCCCGACTTCGCCGCCTTCGTCGCCAGATAGGCGGCGTTGTGGCGGCTGAGCCCGACCTTCAGCGGCACCCGCTCGACCACCTCGATGCCGTTCGCCTCGAGCATCCGCACCTTGGCGGGGTTGTTGGTCAGCAGCCGCACCTTCGAGAAGCCGAGCTTCTTCAGCAGCGCCGCGCCGATGCGGAAGTCGCGCTCGTCATCCTCGAAACCAAGGCGGTGGTTCGCCTCGACGGTGTCGAAACCCTGGTCCTGCAGGTCATAGGCGCGCATCTTGTTCGCCAAGCCGATGCCGCGGCCCTCCTGGTTGAGGTAGAGCAGGATCCCCGCCCCCTCATGCCCCATCTGCGTCAGCGCGGCGTCAAGCTGTGGCCCGCAGTCGCATTTCAGCGAGCCGAGGACGTCGCCGGTGAAACAGGCCGAATGCAGCCGCGCCAGCACCGGCTCGGAGCGGTCGGGGGAACCGATCTCGACGGCGTAATGCTCCTCGCCGCCATCGTCGGGGCGGAAGATGTGGAGCCGGCCCTTTTCGGCGGCGCGCATCGGCACGCGGGCGGCCGAGACCGGGGCGAGCACCGCGGCGGCCGAGATCTCGCGCAGCACCTCGGCGGCGTCGAGCGTGGTCAGCCCCTCGGGCGCGGGATCCGGGAGCGGGGCAAGCAGTGCCGCGGGCAGCAGCTGCGAGGTTTTCGCCAGCGCGATCGCAGCGCGGGCAAGGGTGGCGTCGCCCTCGCGGCGGCTTGTCAGCGGCCCCTTCATCGGCATGCGCAGGTCGTCGGCCGGATCGGCGATCGCCCGCAGCCAGGCAAGATCGGCGTCCTTCGGCACCACGATCCGGGCGAGGTCGCCATCATAGACGCGGGCCTTCAGCGTCTCGGCGCGCCAGGAGGTGATCGCGAGGGTGAGCGGGCCGAGGGCGGCGAGCGCCGCCAGCCGCTCGGGGCTCAGCGTCTCGACGGCGACGGCAAGCTGCCCCGACAGCACCACGGGCAGCCCCATGCGCAGATCGGCGCGGGCACGGTTCAGGCGTTCGGCGGCCGTCGGGCCAAGGGAGAAGGGCGTCATCATGGCTCAAGAGATAGCGATGCCTGAAACAAATTGAAACATGGCGCGGTGCTGCGACACGACCGCGTGAGAAAGATTTCACGCCCCTTGCCGTGCGCGTGATCGGGCATCAGCTTTGCAGCGAACGCAGGACACCGACAGAAACGGAGGCCCGAACAAGATGGCTGGACTGAAAAAGATCCTTCTGGTGGACGACGATACCGATCTGCGCGAGGCGCTGGCCGAGCAGCTGGTCGCCACCGAGGATTTCGAGGTGTACGAGGCGGGCTCGGGTGCCGAGGCGGTGGAGAAGGCGAAGGAAGCGCTTTATGACCTCGTGGTGCTCGACGTCGGCCTGCCCGACACCGACGGGCGCGAGCTGTGCAAGAAGCTGCGCAAGCAGGGCGTGAAATGCCCGATCGTGATGCTGACCGGGCATGACACCGATGCCGACACCATCCTTGGCCTCGACAGCGGCGCGAATGACTACGTGACGAAGCCGTTCAAGTTCCCGGTGCTGCTGGCGCGTCTGCGCGCGCAGCTGCGCACGCATGAACAGTCGGAAGACGCGGTGTTCCAGCTTGGGCCGTATACCTTCAAGCCGGCGATGAAGATGCTGGTCGACGCCAAGGATCGCAAGATCCGGCTGACGGAGAAGGAAACCAACATCCTCAAGTTCCTCTATCGCGCCACCGATGGCGTGGTGCCGCGCGATGTGCTGCTGCACGAGGTCTGGGGCTACAACGCCGGGGTCACCACCCACACGCTCGAGACCCATATCTACCGGCTGCGGCAGAAGATCGAGCCCGATCCGCAGAATGCGCGGCTTCTGGTGACGGAATCGGGTGGCTACCGGCTGGTGGCGTAAGCGATGAGGGCGGGGGTTTCACACCCCCGCACCCCCCCGAGGTATTTGGGCCAAGAAGAAATCAATCGTCTTTCTTCTTGGCCAAATACCTCGGGGTGAATTCGCCGCAGGCGAAGAGGGGCAGCGCCCCTCGATCCGCGCTCAGACGGAGGGGTCGATGCCTTCCTCGGCTTCCTCGAGGCTGATATCGAGTGCGTTCAGACCATCCTCGAGATAATCGGCCAGCATCGGCACGCCGAGCAGGTAATCCTCGGTCGGTGCGCTCGCCTCTTCCCGGGCGGTCCGCCAGGCCTCGTCGAACTCGCTCGCGTCAAAGGTCTCGCGGCCGATCCACATGATCGCGGTCAGCGCCGCCTGCTCGTCCTCATTCAGCGACGCGATGAAGGCGCGCAGCTCGCGGCCCTGACCCGAGCCGGGGATGTCGGCGTCGAACTTGCGGGCGCGGATGATGACATGGGCGACTTTGGACGGGCTGATCGGCAGCTGCATGGAGACCTCCTGTGGTCTTGCAGTGTCGCCCCAGACGGCGGCGGGTGCAAGCCGCATCTGTCAGGGCAGCAGCTCCGGGGGGCGCGGCACTTCGGCGCCGGGGGCGAGCTCCTCGAAGTCGAAATTGTCGAGCCGGTGCGCGCGTTTTCCGGCCTTGTCGGCGGAGATGCGGATCTCCTCGATGTCTTTCGCCGCCTGCGAGAAATGCCGGTCGAGGTTGCCCACGCGCTGGCCGAGCCGGTCGATGTCGGCGTAAAGCGCAGCCAGCTCCTGGCGGATCGCGCCGGCCTGTTCGCGCATGCGCGCATCCTTCAGCACCGCGCGCATGGTGTGCAGCGTCGCCATGCAGGTGGTGGGCGAGACGATCCAGACCTTGGCGGCAAAGCCCTCGCGCACCAGCTCGGGGAAATTCGCGTGCAGCTCGGCATAGACCGCTTCGGAGGGCAGGAACATCAGCGCGCTGTCGGCGGTCTCGCCCTGCACGATGTAGCGGTCCGAGATCGCGCGGATATGGGCGCGCACGGCGATGCGCATCATCCGCTGCGCCTCGATCAGGGCGCTTTGGCTTTTCGCGCGGCGCAGCGCCTCGTAGGCCTCGAGCGGGAATTTGCTGTCGATCACGATCGGGCCGGGCGGGTTCGGCATGTGGATGAGGCAATCCGCCCGCCGCCCGTTCGAGAGTGTCGCCTGCATCGTGTAGCTGTCGGCGGGCAGCGCCTTCAGCACGATGTCATGCAGCTGGATCTCGCCGAAGGCGCCGCGGGTCTGCTTGTTCGACAAGATGTCCTGCAAGCCCAGCACGTCGCCCGACAGCTTCTCGATATTCGCCTGCGCCTTGTCGATCGCGACGAGGCGCTGCTGCAGGTCGCCGAGCGAGCGCGCGGTGCGGGTGGCGGTGCCGTGCAGGCTTTCGGTCATCGCCCGGTTCACCTCGGCCAGCCGCGCCTCCATCAGCTGCAGCACCCGCGCCTGGCTTGCCGCCTGCGCCTCGGAGACGTGGTGCAGCCCGCCGGCAAGCTGGTGCTGCCCGTCCGACAGCGCCTGCACCCGGCCGCCAAGCGCGGTAAGCTGGGCGACGAGCGGATCGAGCGCGCGGGCCGAGCGGCCGGCGGCGCGCAGCACCAGCAGCAGCAGCACGACGACCAGCGCCGCGCCGCCGAGCCCGGCCAGGACCAGCGGATCGTTCAGGGGGGCGAGCGTCGTCATGTCCGACCGAAGAGCCGTTCGATGTCGCTCAGCTTCAGCTCGACATAGGTCGGCCGGCCGTGGTTGCACTGCCCGGACAGCGGCGTCGCCTCCATTTCGCGCAGCAGCGCGTTCATCTCGTCCACCCGCATCCGCCGGCCCGAGCGGATCGAGCCGTGGCAGGCCATGCGCGACAGCACCGCGTCGATCTTCGCCAGCACCAGCTCGCTGTCGCCAAGGTCCGCGAGTTCGTCGAGCACGTCGCGCAGCAGTGCCCCGGCGTTGATCTCGCCCAGAATTGCCGGGGTCTCGCGCACCGCGATCGCCGCGCCGCCGAAGGGCTCGATCGTCAGGCCGAGGCGGGTGAGATCGTCGGCGGCCTCGAGAAGTCGCGCCGCATCGGCGGGCGAGAACTCGACGATCTCGGGGATCAGCAGCGCCTGCGCCGCGACCCCCTTCTCGGCCATCTGCCGTTTCAGCCGCTCGTAGACGAGGCGCTCATGCGCGGCGTGCTGATCGACGATGACGATGCCGCGCTCGGTCTGGGCGATGATGTAATTCTCATGCACCTGGGCGCGGGCGGCGCCGAGCGGCGCGTGGGTCAGGGCCTCGTCCTGCGCGGCGGGCACCTCGGCGCGCGCGCTTGGCGCGTCGTAGAGGACGGGCTCGGGCGGCCAGGCAGGCGGGGCGAAGGGGGCCGGAGCCTCGTCAAAGCCTGCCTCTGGCAGGGGCGCCAGCGGCATCTGCGCGGCATAACTCGTGCGCATCGCGCCAAGGCTCGGCCGGTCCATCTGATAGACCCGCGGCGGCATCTGGGCGGTTTCGGGCCGCATCGCGCCCAGCGTCGCGCTGGCGACGGTCGAGGAGGCGCGGTGCCCGGCCTCGGCCAGGGCGTGGCGGATCGCGGTGACGATCAGCCCGCGCGGGACGCCCGCCTCGCGGAAGCGGACCTCGGCCTTCGCCGGGTGCACGTTGACGTCGACGCGCTCGGGGTCGCAGCCGAGGAACAGCACCGCCGCCGGGTGACGGTCGCGGCTGAGCACGTCCATGTAGGCCGCCCGCAGCGCGCCCAGAAGCATCTTGTCGCGCACCGGGCGGCCGTTCACGAACAGGAACTGCTCGACCGCGGCGCCGCGCGAATAGGTGGGCAGCGCCGCATAGCCGGTCAGGCGGATGCCCTCGCGCTCGGCGTCGAGCGGCAGGGCATTGTCGCTGAAGGCGCGGCCGAGCACCCGGCCAAGCCGGCCGGCGAGCGCGCCGAAAAGTTCGCCCTGCTCGGCATCGGCGCGGAAGATCTCGCGCCCCTCGCCGCCGCCGGTGACATCGCGCAGGCTGAAGCTGACATAGGGTTCGGCCATCGCAAGCCGCTTCACCGCATCGGCGATGGCGCCGGCCTCGGCGCGGTCGGTGCGCATGAACTTGAGCCGCGCCGGGGTGGCGAAGAACAGATCGCGCAGCTCGACCACCGTGCCGCGGTTCAGCGCCGCGGGCCTGACCGCGCCGATCTGCCCGCCCGCGACGGTGATCGCCGCCGCCTCGAACCCCTCGGCGCGCGAGGTGATGGTCAGCCGGCCGACGGCGCCGAGCGAGGGCAGCGCCTCGCCGCGGAAGCCGAAGGTGTGGATGTTCAGAAGGTCCGAGCCGTCGATCTTCGAGGTGGCATGCCGGCTCATCGCCAGCGGCAGATCCTCGGCGGTCATGCCGCAGCCGTCGTCGGTGATCCGGATCAGGGTCTTGCCGCCGTCGGCATAGGCGATGTCGACGCGCCGGGCCCCGGCATCGAGCGCGTTCTCGACCAGCTCCTTCACTGCCGAGGCGGGGCGTTCGACCACCTCGCCGGCCGCGATCCGGTTCGCCGCGGCGTCGTCAAGCTGCCGGATGACCGGGCGTTCAAGGCTGATCTGGGGGGGCTGTGCGTTCATTCCACAAGGGATAGCACAGCCCCGAGGCGAGCCCAATTGATTCGGGCGCGCCCCGGGGCCGGGCTCAGTTCAGGCCAACGGGCTTGCCCACCACCACGAAGCGCAGTGCATCGGCGTCGAGCAGCCGCTTCGCCACGCGGGCGATGTCGTCCTTCGTCACCGCGTTCACCTTGTCGTTGCGGCTGGCGATGTAGTCGACAGGCATGCGGTTGAGCTGCATGCCGGCGAGGATGTCGGCGATGTTCGCATTGCCGTCGAAGCGCAGCGGGTAGGCGCCGGTGAGGTAGGTCTTGGCGTCCTCGAGCTCCTTGTCGCTGACCGTGCCGGTCGCGGCCTTCGTCCATTCCTGCTTCACCAGCGTCACCGCCTCGGCCACCTTGTCATTCGCCGAGGCGAAGCTGCCCTGCCAGGTCTCGGACAGGTCCTTCGGCACCAGATAGGTGTAGATGCCATAGGTCAGGCCGCGCTTCTCGCGCACCTCGTCCATCAGCCGCGAGGAGAAACCGCCGGCGCCGAGGATCTGGTTCAGCACATAGGCCGGGAAGAAGTCGGGGTCGTCCATGGCGAGCCCCTTCTGGCCGAACATCACCACCGATTGCGGGCTGTCCCAGTCGACGGTGGTGGTGCCGCCGGTCAGTTTCAGCTCGGCCTTGGGCGGCATCGGCGCGCCGGTCGCGGGCAGATCGCCGAGCAGCCGGTCGAGCATCTGGCCAAGCGCCTCGGGGGTGATGTCGCCGACCGCGGCGACGACCAGCCGGTCCTTCGCCATCACCCGCGCCTTGGCGTCGAACAGATCCTCGCGGGTCAGCGCCTTGACGCTGTCCTCGGTGCCGTTGAGCGAGCTGCCATAAGGGTGATCGCCCCAGGCGAGCTTGCGGAAGGTGGTGCCGGCGATCGCGTTCGGGTCCTTCGCGTCCGAGGCGAGGATCGACAGCACCTGGCCGCGCACCCGGTCGACCGAGGCCTGATCGAAATGCGGATCGGCCAGCGCGCCGCGCAGCAGTTCCACCGCCTTGTCGCGGTTCTCGCTCAGCATCCGGGCCGAGACCGACAGCGTGTCGTCATCGACGTCGAAGCCGAATTTCGCCGCCAGCGCCTCCTGCGCGGCAGCAAAGCCCTGGCTGTCGAGATCGGCCGAGCCTTCCTCGAGCGTCGCGGTCATCAGGTTGATCGCGCCGCGCTTGCCCGGCGCATCGAGCGAGGCGCCACCGCGGAAGCGGATCTCGAGCGCGGTGAAGGGGATGTCGTGGGCCTCGACGAGCCAGGCCTTGATGCCACCGGGCGAGGTCACTTCCTCGATGTCGAGCGCCTGTGCCGGCACCGAGAACAGCAACGCGGCAAGGGTCAGCGCGGCCAGGCGCAGCGGGGTGGAGAGAACCACGCGGATCATTGCGTCACCTCCTGGGTGGCGGGCAGCGAGACGGGCGCATCGGGGGCGGGGGGCGGCGCGTCCTTCGGCCGCTCGATATAGCCGGTGACCGAATCGGCGGGGGTCAGCACCTCGCGCGCCGCGGCCATCACGTCATCGGCGGTGACCGACATCAGCACGTCGGGCCAGCTTTGCACGTCCGCGATGCTGAAGCCCGAGGCCAGCGCCTCGCCGTACTGCTGCGCAAGGCCCTGTGCGTCGTCCTGCTGATAGATCTGCGCGGCGCGGATCTGGGTGCGGATGCGCTCGAACTGCGCCGGGTCGATGCCTTCCTTCAGGAACTCGCTCAGCGCCGCGTCGAGCGCCGCTTCGGCCTCGGGCAGGGACACGTCCTGCGCCGGCATCAGCGCGACCGAGAAGGTGGTCTTGTCGATCGACATGCCGTCATAGAAGGCCGAGGCATAGATCGCATCGCCCTTGTCGAAGACAAGCTTGCGCGACAGCACCGAGGTCTGCGGGTTGCCGCCGAGGATCTCGGCCAGCACCGTCAGTGCCGCGGCCTTCTTCTGATCGTCCGGGTTGCGTTCGGTGGCGAGATAGGAGCGGCTCAGATAGGGCTGGGCCACGCGCGCGTCGGTGAAGGTCAGCCGGCGCGCGGCCAGCTGCGGCGGCTCTTGCGGGCGCAGGCGCGGCGGGATGTCGTCGGACGGCGCCAAGGGGCCGTAATAGTCCGTGGCGAGGGTTTTCACCTCATCCGGCGTGACATCGCCCGCCACCACCAGCACGGCGTTGTTCGGCGCGTAGAAGCGGCGATACCAGGCGAGCGCGTCGTCGCGGGTGAGCTGTTCCATCTCCTGGCGCCAGCCGATCACCGGCGTGCCATAGGGGCTGTTGAGGAATTGCGCGGCGCGCGACTGCTCGCCGAAGAGCGCGCCCGGATCGCTGTCGGTGCGCTGCGCGCGCTCGGCGAGAATCACGTCGCGCTCGGTCTGCCAGTCGTCGGGCGAGATCTTCAGATGCCGCATCCGGTCGGCTTCCATCTTCATCACCAGCGGCAGACGGTCGGCGGCGATGCGCTGGAAATAGGCGGTGTAGTCATAGGAGGTGAAGGCGTTGTCGGAGCCGCCATTCGCCGCCACCGTCTTCGACAGCTCGCCGGCCGCCATCGTGTCGGTGCCCTTGAACATCAGGTGCTCGAGGTAATGCGCGATGCCCGAGCGGCCGCGCTGCTCATCGGCCGAGCCCGCCTTGTACCAGACCATCTGCACCACCACCGGGGCGCGGTGATCCTCGATCACCACGGCCTCGAGGCCATTGGGCAGGGTGAAATGGCTGACCGGACCAGCCTCGGCCGCAAGGGCAGTGGCCTGGAAGACGGCGAAGGCCGCGAAAGCGGTGGCGATCGATGCGCGCATGGGCTCCTCGTTGATGACGGGCGAACTTTACGTCGCCCGTCGCACGAGGCAACCGCCGATGCGCCGAAAAACGCGGAGTTGAACGGGTGTTACGGCAGCGCTTCCTGCGCCGCGCCAGAGGGCGGGGCCGCCGGCGTGGTCAGGCCGAGCTTGCGCCAGCGTTCGATCTCGGCTTCCTGGTTCAGCGCCATCGGCCGGTAGGCCTTGTAATAGACGTTGACGCTGAGCATCCGCTCGAGCAGGCGGCCGTCGTTCTTCTTGCGATAGTCGTAATCGGCCGCGGCCAGTTCCTGACGGATGCCGGCATCGGTGCCGTAGCGGCCCGCCCGCGCAACCAGCGCGCCATCGCCTGCGGGCACGCCCTTGCCGGCAACCGGCGGCTTGCCGCCAAGCGCGGCGATGGCATCGGCGGCGGGGGTCGGGTCGGTGATGTTGGCGCCGCCCGGCGTCGGCACCGGCAGCTCGTTTAGGCTGTCGGGCATCTGCAGCGGTTTCGTCGGCAGGATGCCGAACTCGTCCGGCCCGTTGGTCGCCGAACGCAGGTGCATCAGCTCCGGCGTGCGGTTCGAGGAACAGCCGGCCGCCAGCAGGGCAATCGCGAGTGCGATCCCGATCTTGCCGAAAGACCCGTGCATGAAGCTCTCCCTCACCGTTTCGATTTCGTCTTAGCCTATCGTCTTGCGTCCGTCACGCCCTGATCGGCGTCAGCGGCGGCGTTTCGCGCCCGTCTCGCCGGACAGGAAGACAAGCCCCACTGCGCCGACAAAGATCGCGATATCGGCGACGTTGAAGGAGAAGGGGTTGCGCCAGAAGGGCAGCGACATGTTCAGGAAATCGGCCACCGCGCCATAGAAGAGCCGGTCGATCACATTGCCGAGCGCGCCGCCGATCAGCAGCCCGGCCGAGATCAGCAGCCCGCGCCGCGCCGCGCCGTCGCGCGCGATCCAGCGCCAGACCCAGACCACAATGACAAGCGCCAGCGCGATCAGCCCCCAGCGGGTCAGCGCATCCTCGCCCGCGAACAGGCCGAAGTTCACGCCCTGGTTCCAGGCCATGCGGAAGTTGAGCCAGGGCGGCAGCACCTCGATCGCGCCCACCCGGTCGAGCCCCATCAGGTGCACGACCACATATTTCGAGATCTGGTCGACGATCAGCACCGCCGCCGCAATCCAGGCTGTCAGCCGCATCCGCGCTCCTGTCTCCGCTGTCGGGAAGGCCCGCGCCGCAGGGCACGGGCCGGGGTCGTGTCAGTGGCGGAAGTGCCGCATGCCGGTGAACACCATGGCCAGGCCACGCTCGTTCGCCGCGTCGATCACTTCCTGGTCGCGCATCGAGCCGCCGGGCTGGATCACGCAGGTGGCGCCCGCCTCGACCGCCTCGAGCAGGCCGTCGGCGAAGGGGAAGAAGGCGTCCGAGGCGACGGCCGCGCCCTTCGCCGGGCTTTCGGCAAGGCCCACGGCCTTCGCCATCCGTTCGGCCTTCTTCGCGGCGATCATCGCGCTGTCGACGCGGCTCATCTGGCCGGCGCCGACGCCGACGGTCTGGCCGGCCTTGGCATAGACGATGGCGTTCGACTTCACATGCTTGGCGACCTTCCAGGCAAAGAGCAGGTCTTTCAGCTCTTCCTCCGAGGGGGCGCGCTCGGTCACCACCTTCAGGTCGTCAAGGGTGATGTCGCCGTTGTCCTTGCCCTGCACGAGGAAGCCGCCCGCCACCTGGCGATAGGTGGTGATCTCGGCTTTCGGGTCGGGCAGCGCGCCGGTGACCAGCAGCCGCACGTTCTTCTTCTTTGCCACGACCGCCTTCGCCGCCTCGTCGACGGCGGGGGCGATGATGACCTCCGAGAAGACCTCGGTGATCGCCTCGGCGGTTTCCGCGTCGAGCGTCTGGTTCAGCGCGATGATGCCGCCGAAGGCCGAGGTGCGGTCGCAGTCGAAGGCGCGCTTGTAGGCGTCGAGCAGGCTGGTGCCGGTGGCGACGCCACAGGGGTTGGCGTGCTTGATGATCGCGCAGGCCGGGGTCTCGGTGCCGAATTCGGCGACGAGTTCAAAGGCCGCGTCGGTGTCGTTGATGTTGTTGTAGGACAGTTCCTTGCCCTGCAGCTGTTTCGCCGTGGCAACGCCCGGGCGGTTCGTGCCGTCGAGGTAGAAGGCCGCCTTCTGGTGCGGGTTCTCGCCATAGCGCAGGGTCTGGGCGAGGGTGCCGGCGAAGGCGCGCCGGCGCGGCGTGTCCTCGTGGATCGCGCCCGCCATCCAGGTGCTGACCGCCGCGTCATAGGCCGCGGTGCGGGCATAGGCGATCTGCGCGAGGTTCTGGCGGAATTCGTAGCTGGTGGCGCCGTCCTGGGCGTCGAGCTCCTTCAGCACCGCCTCGTAATCCTGCACGTCGACCACGGTCGCGACGAAGGCATGGTTCTTCGAGGCGGCGCGGATCATTGCCGGCCCGCCGATGTCGATGTTCTCGATGCAGGTCTCGTAATCGGCGCCCTTGGCGACGGTTTCCTCGAACGGGTAGAGGTTGACGACGAGCAGGTCGATCGGCTCGATGTCATGGGCGGCCATCGCGGCGAGGTGCTCCTCGTTGTCGCGCAGCGCCAGCAGGCCGCCGTGCACCTTCGGGTGCAGCGTCTTCACCCGGCCGTCCATCATCTCGGGAAAGCCCGTCACCTCGGCCACATCGCGCACGCTCAGCCCGGCCTCGCGCAGCGCCTTGGCGGTGCCGCCGGTCGACAGCAGCTCGACGCCGCGGGCGGCAAGCGCGCGGGCAAAGTCGATCAGCCCGGTCTTGTCGGAGACGGAGATCAGGGCGCGGGTGAGGGGGACGTTTCTGGTCACGGCTGGCAGTCCTTATGCTCAGAGGTCGATTGGCGCATCGGCAACGGTGTCACGGATGGCGGCGGGGGTATCCTGTGCCTTGGCCAAGGTCCAGCCGATTTGGACGGCATGGTCATAGAGGCGGCCGGAAAGCACGATCTGCTGTGTGGCGCGCGGCCGCAGCCGGCCCTTTTCGAGATAGACCGAGGGTTCGAGGCTGAGATCGACGGGGGCGTCGAAGCGGAACACCCAGATCTCACCCGATTTCAGCGCCATCGACACCGCCCATCCGCCCATGTCGAGCGCGGCGTCGACATCGGGGTGCAGATGGAAGCGGACCTGAAAGGCGATGCCGCGCATCCCCTCGCGCTCGAACACGGTGTCGAAGCGCTTGCGGTCGGCCGTGGTCATCGCGCCGAGCGTGTCCTCGCCGCGCAGGGTGCGGCCGTCGGGGCTCAGCTCCAGCTCACGCACATGGGTCAGCCCGTGCGTCGGCACATAGCCGTCATGGCCGAAGAGCGCATGGCGGGCCGGATCGCTTTCGGGGCGCATCCAGACCTCGCGCGGGGTCTCGTCAAGCCAGGTGCGGGTGGTGGTGCCGAAGCGGCGCTCGGGGCCGAGCCGTGACGAGGAATAGCCCTCGATCGCCAGCGTCGAATGGCTGTCGGTGGCGCGTCCCGCGCGCGCCCATTCCGGCCCGAACAGCCGGCCCGAGCCGCAGTTGACGATCAGCGGCCGGCGCCCCGAGGTCAGCTCGAAGGCGAGCGTCGAGGCATGGGCATTGGCCGAGGCCTCGCCCCGGGGCGGGGCGGCGGCGTCAAGAATGAGGGTGGTGCGCCCGGCGTGGAGCCGCGCAAAGCCCATGGCCAGGCCCGGCCGCGCCGGCGCCCGCGCGCCCGAGGCGCCAAGCGCGGTATCAAGCCGGCCCTCGGCACCACGGCCGCCGCCATGGAAGCGGGCAAGCCCGCCATCGGCATGGCGCAGCGCGCGCAGGGTGGGGGCGATGCGGGCGATGGCATCGCGATGCGCCCCGGCCGGGGTACGGCCGGCGGCGGTCAGCGCATCGGCGGCCCAGATCAGCAGGGTGAAGACCTCGAGGAGTTCCTCGGGGTTGCGCGTCGCGATGCCGCCCGTGGCGTCGATCTGGCTGGCGCAGTCGCGCGCCAGCGCCTCTTCGGCGGGGCCGGCGAGGCGCTCCATCCCGCTCAGCGCGAGCCCGGCATAGATCAGCCCGGTCAGCGCCTCGAAGCGCGGCAGGCCGGGCGTGGCCGAATGCCAGCGCCGCGCGAGAAACAGTGTCTGCTGCGACAGTGTCCGGAAGAACAGTTCCGAGGCGGCGCGGTCGCGCCCGTTCAGGATCAGGAGCGCGTGGTTGATCATCCGGATCAGCCGCCGCCCGGTCAGCTCCGGCGTCCAGCCCGGCCCCTTGCCCGCGCCATAGCGCGCGATCCAGTCGAAGACCCAGTCCTGCGCCCGTTCGCGCGCGGCGCGGTCGCCGACGGCGGCAAGGTCGTCAAGCCAGGTGCAGCCGTGCAGCTCTTCCTCGAAGGAGGGGTCGGGCATCGGCAGGTCCCAGATCTTCCGCCCCGGCCCCTCGATCAGGTAGCCCGCGAACAGGAAGTTGCCGGCAACCAGCTGCCGGCCGCGGGCGAAGGCGCCGATGGTGCGCGGCTCGGGATGGCGGGTGAAGCCGGTTGCCGGGCGGGCGCGGCGGGCGCGCACCAGGGCGAGCCGGTCGAGCGTGCCTGCCCACCGTCCGCGCATCCCGTTTCCGCCCGTGCCCTGTTTCGTGCCCGTCATGGTTGTCGCGGCGCCAGCCCGTTTCTGCCTGTCGAAGTCGCGGGCACCATAGAGCGGGGGGCGGCGGCTGTCATCGGCGTTTTCCGGGGCTCAGGCGGGGCGGCGCAGGCGGGCGATGAAGAAGCCGTCCATGCCGCCGAGCCCGGGCCAGAAGTCGGGCCGCAGCCGCAGCGCGCCGGCCTCGGTGCGCCAGGCGGGCTCGATGCCGGGCAGATCGGGCGCCTCGACGGTGAGGTCCGGGTGGCGTTCGAGGAGCGTGGCAAGCTGCGCCTCGCCCTCCTCGGGCAAAAGCGAGCAGGTGCAGAAGACCAGCACCCCGCCCGGCGCGACGAGCGCGAGCGCGCGCTCGAGCAGCGCCGTCTGCAGCGCGAAGAGCGGCTTGATCCCCGCCGCATCCTTGACGAAGGGCAGATCGGGGTGGCGCCGGATCGTGCCGGTGGCCGAGCAGGGCGCGTCCAGAAGCACGGCGTCGAAGGGTGCGGCGGGCTGCCAGTCGAGCGCGTCGGCGGTGACGGTCTCGGCCTTCAGGCCGCAGCGTGCGAGGTTCTCGCGCACCCGTTCCATCCGCGCGGGCGAGATGTCGAGCGCGGTGACCTCGGCCCCCATGGCCGCGAGTTGCAGCGTCTTGCCGCCGGGTGCGGCGCAGAGATCGAGCACCCGCGTGCCGGGGGCGGGGGCGAGCACCTTCGCCGCCATCGCCGCCGCCGCGTCCTGCACCCACCAGGCGCCCTCGGCAAAGCCCGGCAGTTCCGAGATCTGCGCGCCGGGGGCAAGCCGCAGCGAGCCGGTGGGCAGCAGCGTCGCACCGAGCCGCTCGGCCCAGCCCTCGGCATCGGTCTTCACGCTCAGATCGACCGGCGCGCCGGCCCGCTGCGCTGCCTCCATGTGCTGCACCGAGACCTTGCCCCAGGCCGACATCAGCCGGCCACGCAGCCAGCCCGGCAGGGCGGGCTCGGGCAGGCGCGCCCAGCGGTCGGTCTCGGCCGCGACCTTGCGCAGCACGGCATTGACGAGGCCGGCGTAGCCCTCGGTCCGCCGGCCGCCCGCGTGGGTCAGCTCGACCGCGGCGCTGACCACGCCATGCGCCTCGCCACCGGTGCAGAGCTCGACCGTGGCGAGCCGCAGCAGCGCGCGCAGGTCGGCGGGGGGCGCCTTGCGCAGGTGCGGTTTCAGCATCGCATCGGCGCGCGGCAGGGCGCGCAGCGTGGCGATCGCCAGGCGCTGCGCCCGGGCGCGGTCGGGCGGCGCGAGGCCCGCAAGCACGCCCGCCTGTTCGGCAAGCGTCTCGTGCGCCTCGGTCACCCCGGCGATCAGTGCCGCGGCCGCGCGGCGCGCAAGGTCGATGCCGGCCATGGCTGCCCTCCTGAGCTTTCTTGTTCCGTCTCGCTGCGGGGCCTATAACAAGCGCCGACCCCTGACAAGGAAACGGAGGCTGCGATGAGCGAAGAGCCGAAGAAGGAGCTGCCCGCCGCCGCGCTGCGCGCGCTGGCCGAGGCGGAGGAACGGCGCAAGGCCGATAAGGGGCTGGGCCTGCCGCCCGAGCTCGGCGGCCGCGAGGGGCCCGAGCCGGTGCGCTATGGCGACTGGGAGAAGAAGGGCCTCGCCATCGACTTCTGAGCCGCTGGCGGCAGTCTTGGTGGGGCGCTGCCCCGCCGAGGCAAGGCCTCGGCCCCCCGAGGTATTTTAGGCCAAGATGAAGGGCATGGGCGGCTTACAGCCCGAGCACGTCCATCATGTCGTATTGGCCGGGCTTGCGGCCAAGGCCCCAGAGCGCGGCCTTGAGCGCGCCGCGGGCGAAGATCGCGCGGTCGGTGGCGATGTGGCGCAGCACGATGCGCTCGCCCGCCGTCGCGAAGATCACGTCATGCTCGCCGACGATGTCGCCGCCGCGGATCGAGGAAAAGCCGATCGCGCCGGGCTTGCGCGGCCCGGTGATGCCGTCGCGCCCCGATTCGCGGTTGTCTTCCAGCGCGATGCCGCGGCCCGCGGCCGCCGCCTCGCCCAGCATCAGCGCCGTGCCCGAGGGCGCGTCGACCTTGCGGTTGTGATGCGCCTCGACGATCTCGATGTCCCACTCGGCATCAAGCGCCTCGGCCACCTTACGGGTCAGCACGGTGAGCAGGTTGACGCCGAGGCTCATGTTGCCGGCGCGGATCTGCGTGCAGTGGCGTGCGGCGGGGGCGAGCGCCGCGATCTGCTCGGTCTCGAAGCCGGTGGTGCCGATCACGTGCACGCAGCGCGCCTGCGCGGCGATCTTTGCGAAGGCGAGGGTGGCGGTGGGGGTGGTGAAGTCGATCACCGCCTTGGCGCCGGCAAAGGCAGTCAGCGGGTCGTCGGTGACGGTGACGCCCATCGGCGCGGTGCCGAGGCAGGTGCCGAGGTCGCGCCCGATCCAGGCGTGACCGCTGCGCACGACCGCGCCGGTGAGGCGGGCCTTGCCGGAGGCCGCGATGACCTCGGTCAGCATCCGGCCCATCCGGCCCGATACCCCGGTGACGACGATACCCGGCAGATCGCTCATGAAACCCTCCTGTTTGGCTGCGTTCTAGCCCGTTGCGGCGGGCTTGGCAAAGGCTCGCGACAGTCCTTGTTGCGGGGGCGCGCACAAGGCACTATGTGCGGGTCATGGCAAAGAACCGTTTTTCCTCGGGCGATGGCCCTTCGCAACGTCAGCTCCGCGTCGGCGAGCTGATCCGGCGCACCCTGTCGGACGTGCTGATCCGTGGCGAGGTGCACGATCCCGACCTCAACCGGATCTCGATCACCGTGGGCGAGGTCCGTCCCTCGGCCGACCTGAAGGTGGCGACGGTCTATGTCGCGCCGCTGGGCGGTTCGCTGGGCGGCGAGACCGCCGAGGCGATGCTCGCCGCGCTGCGCCGCCACACCGGCGAGCTGCGCCACCATGTCGCCAAGGCGATGACGCTGAAATACGCGCCCGACCTGCGCTTCCGGCTGGACGAGACCTTCGACCGGCTCGACGAGACGCGGCGGATGTTCTCGGACGAGACGGTGCAGCGCGACATCGCGCGCCGGGGCGACGATGAAGACGAAGACGATCTGGGCTAGCCTGTTCGCCGCGCTGGCGCTGATCGTGCCGCGCGTCGCGCTGGCCGAAGACCCCTGCCGCACGCTCGACTTCGAGGGCATCCCCTTCTCGGTCTGCGAGGCGCGGGCGGGCGATGACATCCGGCTGTGGCTGAGGGACGGGACGGGGGCGCTGATCGGCACGCCCGAGCGGCTGCGCGCGCAGCTTGCCCCGAGCGAGCGGCTGGTCTTCGCGATGAACGCCGGCATGTATGCGCCCGACCGGCAGCCGGTGGGGCTGTATATCGAGAACGGCGAGGAGGTTCGCCCGATCGTCACCGCCGAGGGGCCGGGGAATTTTGGCCTGCTGCCGAACGGGGTCTTCTGCATCGGCGAGCGGCTGCGGGTGATTGAGAGCGGCGCCTTTGCCGCGGCGCCGCCGGCGTGCCGATTCGCCACCCAGTCCGGGCCGATGCTGGTGATCGACGGGGCGCTGCATCCGCGCTTCCTGCCCGACAGCGACAGCACCAACATCCGCAACGGTGTCGGCGTCTCGGCCGCGGGCGACCGGGCCTGGTTCGTGATCTCGGACCGCCCCGTCACCTTTCACCACTTTGCCCGCTTCTTCCGCGACGTGCTCGGCGCGCGTGACGCGCTGTATCTCGACGGCTCGATCTCGCGGCTGATCGTGCCGGCCGAGGGGCGCGCCGATCTCGGCCTGCCGATGGGGCCGATCGTCGGTGTCGTGACGCCGGCCGACGGGCAAGATTGACCCGGGTCCCGCTTCGCGCTAGCAGGCGGGCCTTCTGAAACGGAGGGCATGATGGGCCGCAAGAAGGGACGCGACATCTCGGGCTGGGTCGTGATCGACAAGCCGGCGGGGGTGACCTCGACTTCGGTCGTGGGCAAGGTCCGCTGGGCGTTCGACGCGAAGAAGGCAGGGCATGCGGGCACGCTCGATCCGGCGGCGACCGGGGTGCTGGCCGTCGCGCTGGGCGAGGCGACGAAGACCGTGCCCTATGTCACCGATGCGCTGAAAGCCTATCGCTTCCAGGTCCGGCTGGGCGCCGCCACCACCACCGACGATGCCGAGGGCGAGGTGATCGAGACCTCGGATCTGCGCCCGAGCGATGTCGAGATCGAGGAGGCGCTGAAGGCCTTCCGCGGCGATATCGAGCAGGTGCCGCCGCAGTTCTCGGCAGTGAAGGTCGAGGGCGAGCGGGCCTATGATCTGGCGCGCGAGGGCGAGGTGATGGATCTCGCCGCCCGCCCGCTCTGGGTCGAAAGCCTCGATTTCGTTGCCCGCCCCGACCGCGACACCGTCGAGCTCGAGATGGTCTGCGGCAAGGGCGGCTATGTCCGCTCGATCGCGCGCGACCTCGGTCGGGCGCTCGGCTGTCTGGGCCATGTGCTGTGGCTGCGCCGCGACTGGGCCGGCCCGTTCCGCGCCGAAGAGGGGCTGAGCCTCGAGGAGATCGACCGGCTCGCCCGCACGCCCGAGCTCGAAAACCATCTGCTGCCGCTTGAATACGGGCTGGCCGACCTGCCCGAGGTGCGGGCGACGGCCGAGGGCGCGGTGCGGCTGTCGCACGGCAACCCGGGGCAGGTGATCGCCCGCGACGTCGAGTTCGGCGAGGAGGCCTGGGCGAGCTTCGAGGGCCGCGCGGTGGCGGTCGGGCGCTACATGGGGGGCGAGCTGCACCCGGCGCGCGTGTTCAACACCGCCGAGCCATGATCACCCGCAGCCACGTCAAGGGCGATGCCCCCTCGGTCGCGGTCTATTCCGATTGCGAGCACTACCGCTACCTGCTCACCCGGGTCTGGGACGAGACCCGGCCGCGCGCGCTTTTCGTGATGCTGAACCCCTCGACCGCGACCGAGGTGCAGAACGACCCGACCGTCGAGCGCTGCGAGCGGCGGGCCCGCACGCTGGGCTTCGGCGCCTTCCGGGTGACGAACATCTTCGCCTGGCGCGCCACCGACCCGAAGGAGATGCGCGCCCAGGCCGATCCGGTCGGCCCCGAGAATGACGCGGCGATCCGGGCGAGCGTCGACTGGGCCGCGGGCGCGGGCGCGAAGATCGTCTGCGCCTGGGGCGCGCATGGCGCGCATCTCGACCGCGGCGTGGCGGTCGAGCGGCTTCTGCGCGCGACCGGGCGCGAGCTGTGGCACCTCGGCCTGACCAAGGCCGGCGCCCCGAAGCACCCGCTCTATATCGGCTACGACCGCCAGCCCGAGCGCTGGCCGCGCTGAACCGTTCACCTTCGGTCAGGGATTTCGCGCCTATGCTGATGGCGCCGCGGGGCAGGCCCGTGCGGCAGGCTTGTGCGAGGGGGCGACAGTGGGGACAGTGGACGGATCACGGCGGCCGGCGGATGGCACGGATGGCGACGCGGGGGCGGACGGGCTGATGGCCGGGGCGGAAGGCGGCGGCCCTGACGACACCGGCGGCGTGCTTTTCGCGCTGGGGGCCTGGATCGACCCGCAGGACCCGGCCACGATCGCCGATTACGATGCCTGGGAGGACCAGATCGTCGTCGTCTACGACCCGGAGGCGGGCGCTGCGCCGCGGCTGAGCATCGAGCCGTCCGACACCATGGGCGCGGCCTGGGTGGTGCTGAACGGCACGCGGCTTGCCGAGGTGCTGGAGGCCGGCAGCCTGGCACCGCGGGACGTGCTGCTGCTCACCCCGGCCGAGTTCGCCCATTTCTGATCCGGCGCCGGGTTTTGCCCTTCCTTTTCGGACGATTCTCGCCTATAGGCGCGCATCCGCCTCCGGTCCTCGGTCCGGGACGGGTGCCTCCACGGGCCTTGCTGGACGACATCCCGGCTTGCGCCGTCACCCTTTTGAAACAGGAGATCCCGATGTCGATCACCGTCGAAGACAAGAACCGCCTGATGAAGGAATTCGCCACCAAAGAAGGCGATACCGGTTCCCCCGAAGTCCAGGTTGCGCTGCTGTCGAAGCGGATCGCCAACCTGACTGAGCACTTCAAAGAGCACAAGAAGGACAACCACTCGCGTCGTGGCCTTCTGATGATGGTGGCTCAGCGCCGCAAACTGCTCGACTACCTGAAGAAGAAAGACGAAAGCCGTTACACCGCGCTGATCGCGCGTCTCGGCCTGCGCCGCTAATTTCTTCCGATCGGAAAACCGGACGCCCGCCTCGCAAGAGGCGGGCGTTTTGGTTTTCTCCGGGGGCGGGGCCGGGCCCTGCGCGCGACCGGGAAGGCGGGGCGTCCGGCGCGGGCAGTGCCCGTTGGCCAGGCCCGGGGGGTCGGCTATATGACGGCCGAAAGCACGAACCACGAGGAGACACTCTGATGGAGATCCGCATCGCCGCCGCCGCGCTGCTTCGCGAAGACGGGGCAACCCTGCTTGTGCGCAAACGCGGAACCTCGGCCTTCATGCAGCCCGGCGGAAAGATCGACGGCGACGAAACGCCTCTCGTGGCGCTGCGTCGCGAGCTGTTCGAGGAGCTCGGACTGGATATCCGCCCGGAGGCGGCGGAATACCTCGGCCGGTTCTCCGCGTCAGCCGTGAACGAGCCGGGATGTATCGTGACGGCGGAAATGTTCTGCCTGCGCGTTGCTGGTGACCTCGAACCTCGCGCCGAGATCGAAGAGATCCGCTGGCTGCAGCCCGGCGCGCAGGGCCAGCTCGAGCTGGCGCCGCTGACGCGGGATCTCGTTTTGCCTGCGATCTGGGGGTGAGTCCGAACCGCAGCGCGGCTTCTCCGGCCGTGGCCCCTGATTGCCACGCCCCAACTCGCCGCTTTCCAAAACCCTTGTTTTCCTGTATGGGCCGGGCCATCTGCGACGTGACGCCCAGAGCCCCCGGGCACATGCAAAGGATCAGGGGGCGGCGGCAATGGGGCCGCCATGCAAACGGGAGGCCCGGAGGGTCCGGAGTTTCCCAGACAGGATACGCTGAATGTTCAACGTTATGAAAAAATCCATCCAGTGGGGCGACGAGACGCTGACGCTGGAAACCGGCAAGGTCGCCCGCCAGGCTGACGGCTCGGTCATCGCCACGCTCGGCGAGACTTCGGTCATGGCGAACGTCACCTTCGCCAAGAAGCCGAAGCCCGGTCAGGACTTCTTCCCGCTGACCGTGCATTACCAGGAAAAATACTACGCCGCCGGCAAGATCCCGGGCGGCTTCTTCAAGCGCGAGGCGCGTCCGTCGGAGAAGGAGACTCTCGTCTCCCGTCTGATCGACCGGCCCTGCCGTCCGCTCTTCGTGCCGGGCTTCAAGAACGAAGTTCTGGTGATGGCCACCGTGCTGTCGTGCGACCTCGAGAACGATCCCGACATCGTGGCGATGATCGCCGCCTCGGCCGCGCTGACGATCTCGGGTGTGCCGTTCCGCGGCCCGATCGGCGCCGCCCGCGTCGGCTTCAAGGATGGTGCCTACATCCTGAACCCGAAGATGGACGAGATGACCAAGCTGCGCGAGAACCCCGAGCAGCGGCTCGATCTCGTCGTCGCCGGCACCAAGGACGCGGTGATGATGGTCGAATCCGAAGCCTATGAGCTTTCGGAAGCCGAGATGCTGGGCGCGGTCAAGTTCGGCCACGAGCAGATGCAGCCGGTGATCGACCTGATCATCGCGCTGGCCGAGGTCGCGGCGAAGGAACCCTTCGACTTCACGCCGCCCGACTATGCCGCGCTCTATGCCAAGGTGAAGGCCGCCGGCGAGACCGAGATGCGCGCCGCCTTCGCGATCAAGGACAAGCTCGCCCGTCAGGACGCCATCGCCGCCGCCGTGGCGACCGCGAAGGCCGGCCTGAGCGAGGAAGAGCTTGCCGATCCGAACCTGGACCTGGCGATCAAGAAGCTCGAATCGTCGATCCTGCGCGGTGACATCATCAACGGTGGCGCCCGCATCGACGGCCGCAACAACACCACCGTGCGTCCGATCGTGTCGGAAACCGGCGTCCTGCCGCGTACCCACGGCTCGTCGCTGTTCACCCGCGGCGAGACCCAGGCGCTGGTCGTGACCACGCTCGGCACCGGCGATGACGAACAGATCATCGACGCGCTGAACGGCAACTTCCGCTCGAACTTCCTGCTGCACTACAACTTCCCGCCCTACTCGGTCGGCGAAGTGGGCCGCGTGGGCTCGCCCGGCCGTCGCGAGATCGGCCACGGCAAGCTCGCCTGGCGCGCGCTGCAGGCGGTGCTGCCGGCGGCGACCGACTTCCCCTACACGATCCGCGTCGTGTCGGAGATCACCGAATCGAACGGCTCGTCGTCGATGGCGTCGGTCTGCGGCGGGTCGCTGTCGATGATGGATGCGGGCGTGCCGCTGAAGGCGCCGGTCGCGGGCGTGGCGATGGGCCTGATCCTCGAGGACGATGGCCGCTGGGCGGTGCTCACCGACATCCTCGGTGACGAAGACCACCTCGGCGACATGGACTTCAAGGTCGCCGGCACCGAGAACGGCATCACCTCGCTGCAGATGGACATCAAGGTCGCGGGCATCACCCCGGCGATCATGGAGCAGGCCCTCGCCCAGGCGAAGGACGGCCGGATGCACATCCTCGGCGAGATGGCCAAGGCGATCTCCGCGCCGCAGGGCTTCTCCGAATATGCGCCGAAGATCGAGACGATGCAGATCCCGACCGACAAGATCCGCGAAGTGATCGGTTCGGGCGGCAAGGTCATCCGCGAGATCGTGGAGACCTCGGGCGCCAAGGTCGACATCAACGACGACGGCGTGATCAAGATCGCCTCGAACGATGCCGAGGCGATCAAGCGCGCCTACGACATGATCTATTCGATCGTGGCGGAGCCGGAAGAAGGCAAGATCTACCGCGGCAAGGTCGTGAAGCTCGTCGATTTCGGCGCCTTCGTGAACTTCTTCGGCAAGCGTGACGGCCTCGTGCACGTCAGCCAGATCGCCAACAAGCGCCTGAACCATCCGTCGGATGCGCTGAAGGAAGGCCAGGAAGTCTGGGTCAAGCTGCTCGGCTTCGATGATCGCGGTAAGGTCCGGCTCGGCATGAAGATGGTCGACCAGGAGACCGGCGAGGAACTCGCCGCCGAGAAGAAAGACGAAACGGCCGAGTGATCGGTCCGATCTGACAGGAGCGGGCCGCCCGGTGGCGGCCCGCTTTTTCACGAGCCGGGGCAGGAGGCCGGGGACAGGATGGATGCGGTCATCGCCTGGGTCGACGGCAGCGATCCGCGCCACGCGGCCAAACGGCAGGCGGCGATGGCGGAACTTGGCATGGCCGCCGGTGCGGGCGCCAATTTCGTCGCGCCCACCCGCTTCAGCGATCTGGGCGAGATCTATGTCTGCATCGCCTCGATCCTGAAATACGCCCCTTTCATCCGGCGCATCCATGTGCTTGGCGACGATCAGGCGCCGGCCGCGATCGGTGACTTCGCGCGGCAGGGCATCTGCGCCGCCGACCGGATCCGTGTCGTCGATCACCGCGAGCTGTTTCGCGGCTGCGAGGAATTCCTGCCCACCTTCAGCAGCCGCACGCTCGAGGCGCTGTTTTGGAACATCGAGGGGATCGGGGACGAGATCCTCTATTTCAACGACGATTTCTTTCTGAACGCGCCGGTCAGCCGGGCCGATTTCGTCGATGACGAAGGCCGCTATCTGCTTGAGGGGCGTCTGCGTTCGGTGCGGGCGACGCTGTGGAAGCACCGGCTGCGGGACTGGGCGGCGCGACTGCGTGGCGAAAACTTCCCGCCGGTGCGGTTCAAGACCGCGCAGGCGGTGGCGGCCGCGCTGCTCGGGCGGCGGCACTATCTGTCGCTGGGCCATTCGCCGCGACCGCTGCGCACCCGCACGCTGGCCGAGTTTTTCGCCGCCCGTCCCGAGCTGCTGCGCGCCCAGCTGCGCCATCGTTTCCGCTCGTCCGAGCAGTTTTCGCCTTACGCGCTGTCGAACGAGATCGAGCTGGCGGAAGGCCGGGCGCGGGTGGTGCCGGTTTCGCCGCAGGTCTATCTGACGCCGAAGACCGAGCTGACGGCGGAAGGGCTGGCGGCACTGCTTGCGGACCGGACGCGCCGCTATGGCTGTGTGCAGAGCCTCGACGATTTCACCCCCGCGGCGCGGGCGCTTTTGCGCGCGCAGCTGGTGGACAAGCTGGCGGGCTTCCTGCCCGCCGGGCTCGACCTGCCCGGCTGAGGACGGGCGTCGCATCAACGCAATCAACGCAGGAGACAGGCTTGCGCATCAGGATTTTTCCCGGACTTTCGCGACGGTTGCGGCAGATGAAAAAGGACGCGCGGGTGCGGCGCGCGCGCGCCGAGCTGGCGGCGCGGCAGGCGCAGGGCGCGGCATGGCCCGCCCGGCCGCACGGGCTTGCGCGCGGGCTTGTGGTGTCGCTCACCAGCTATCCGGCGCGGTTTCCGACGCTGCCGCTGACGCTTGCCGGGCTGCTGTTTCAGACGATCCGGCCCGACGAAACCGTGCTGTGGCTGGCGCGCGAGGACGTCGACAAGGTCACCGACGAGATCCGCGCCTTCACCCGCTTCGGGCTGAGCATCCGTGTCTGCGACGACATCCGCTCCTTCAAGAAGATCATCCCGACGCTCGAGGCTTTCCCGGACCGCATCGTGGTCACCGCGGATGACGATGTCTACTACTGGCCGAGCTGGCTTGAGGAGCTGGTGGCGGCACATCGTGCGGGGGTGAGCGTGGTGTGCCATCGCGGCCATCTGCTGCGCAGCGCGAACGGCCGGCCGCTGCCCTATGACGACTGGGTGCACGCCCCCGAACGCGACCTTGCCGGGCCGCAGGTGTTTCCGACCGGGGTGATGGGGGTGCTCTACGATCCGCGCGCCTTCCACCCCGAGGTGACCCGCCGCGATCTATTCATGGCACTGTGCCCGCGCGCCGATGATGTGTGGCTGTGGTGGATGCACCGGTTGCGCGGCAGCCGGCCGCATCTGCTGGGGCTGGGCCACAAGCAGATCGAATGGCCGGGCAGCCAGGACAGCAACCTGCGCAGCCTGAACATGCACGAGGGCGGCAATGACGTGGCGATCGCGGCGATGATCGCGCACTATGGCTTTCCGGCGGACGGAGAATGAGACATGAGCGAGAAGATGAGCCCCGAGGTGACCGCCTCGGTCCTGATCTCCACCTACAACTGGCCCTGGGCGCTGGAAAAGGTGTTCTGGGGCTTCTTCGCGCAGAACCGGCGTGATTTCGAGCTGCTGATCGCCGATGACGGCTCGCGCCCCGAAACGGCCGAGCTGGTGGCGCGGATGGCGGCGCGCAGCCCGGTGCCGGTGACCCATGTCTGGCAGCCGGACGCGGGCTTCGGCAAGTGCCGGATCCTGAACAAGGCATTGGCGCTCGCCGCGGGCGAGCGGATCATCGTCACCGATGGCGATTGCGTCGTGCGCAACGATTTCGTCGACACCCATATCCGGCAGGCGCGGCCGGGGCATTTCCTGTCGGGCAGCTATTTCAAGCAGACGCCCGAGACCTCGGCGGCGATCGACGAGGCCTCGGTGACAAGCCAGGCCTGCTTCACCCCGCGCTGGCTGATGGCGCATGGCGCGCCGGCGCGGCGGATGGTGAAGGTGATCGGCCGCAGCCGGCTCGGCTGGCTGATGGACCGGCTGTCCGGGGCAAGCCCGACCTGGAACGGCCATTCCGCCTCCTGCCTGCGCAGCGAGGCGCTGGCGGTGAACGGGTTCAACGAGGAGATGGGCTATGGCGGGCTCGACGTCGAGTTCGGGCTGCGGCTGAACCGGCTCGGGCTGACCGCCTGGCGGATCCGGTTCTCGACCGTGGCGCTGCACCTGCATCACGAGCGCGGCTATGCCACCCCGGAGATGCGGGCAGGCAGCCGCGAAGTGAAGGAGCGCACCCGCGCGCTCGGCCTGCTGCGCGCCGAGCGTGGCGTCGATCAGTGGCTCGGCCCGGATGGGGCGGCGCAACTCGGCCCCGAGGACCGGGTGACGCGCTACCCTGCCGCCCTGTGACGGAACGCCCGGGATGCAAAAGGCCCCGCACGGAGGCGGGGCCTTGCGGTCGGTCGGATCCGGCGCCTTATTCCGGCTTCTTGACGAAGCGCAGATAGGGCAGCTTGACGTCGACGTCGCCGAACTTCGCCTTGCCGTCCTCGGTCGAGACCGAGAGCGCAAGGATCACGTCCTGGCCCGGCACCCAGTTCGCGGGGGTGGCGAAGGGCGCGCCGTCGGTCACCTGGATCGCGTCGAGCGCGCGCAGCACCTCGGCGAAGTTGCGGCCCACCGACATCGGATAGATCATCATCAGGCGGATCTTCTTGTCGGGCCCGATGATGAAGACGGTGCGCACGGTCGAGGTATGCGCCGGGGTGCGTCCGTCGGGCAGATAGGCCTCGGCCGGCAGCATGTCATAGAGCTTCGACACGGTCAGCGAGGTGTCGTCGATGATCGGGAAGGTCGCCGGCGCGCCGGCATAGGCGGAGATGTCGGCCTTCCACTTCTTGTGTTCCTCGACGGTGTCGACCGAGACGCCCATCACCTTGGTGTTGCGCTTCGCCCATTCATCGGCGAGCTGCGCGACGGCGCCGAACTCGGTGGTGCAGACCGGGGTGAAATCCTTCGGATGCGAGAACAGGATGGCGTAGCTGTCGCCGATCCAGTCGTGGAAGCTGATCTTGCCCTCGGTGGTGTCGGCGGTGAAGTCGGGGGCGATGTCGTTGATGCGCAGAGCCATGTTGGTCTCCCTGGTTGACGTTTCGCGCGGAAACTTAAGGCAGGCGGAACGAAGTTTCATCCCCCCGCAGTGAATTCGCTGCAGAATGGGAGGAAATGCCGCCCGCGCCGGCGGAAGCGGAACGTTCTTCCGCAGCCGCCGGGCTTGCCGATTTGCGCAGCCGCTGCGCGAAGCGCCGGCTTGCCCTTGCCGCGCGCGGGTGCCACGCTGCGCGCCAACAGGAGGTTTCCCAATGATCGAAAAACGCGACTTCTACATCAACGGCCGCTGGACCGCCCCCGCCGCGGCGCGCGACTATGCGGTGATCGACCCGTCGACCGAAGAGCCCTGCGCGGTGATCTCGCTGGGCGATCGCGCCGATACCGAGGCCGCCGTTGCCGCGGCGAAGGCGGCGCTGCCCGGCTGGCGCAGCACCGCGCCCGAGACGCGCCTCGCCTATGTCGAGAAGATCCTTGAAATCTACAAGGACCGCTACGAGGAAATGGCCGAGGCGATGAGCCTCGAGATGGGCGCGCCGATCGATTTCGCGCGCTCCGAACAGGCCGGCGCCGGCACCTGGCACATCGAGAATTTCATCCGCGCGGCGAAGGAATTCGAGTGGGTCCATCCGCTTGGCGACGGCACCCCGGGCGCGATGATCGCCTATGAGGCGATCGGCGTCGTCGGCCTGATCACGCCATGGAACTGGCCGATGAACCAGGTCACGCTGAAGGTGATCCCGGCGCTGATCGCGGGCTGCACGATGGTGCTGAAGCCCTCGGAAGAGGCGCCGCTCAGCTCGCTGCTCTTTGCCGAGTTCATCGATCAGGCGGGGGTGCCCGCGGGCGTGTTCAACCTGGTGAACGGCGACGGTGTCGGCGTTGGCACGCAGCTCTCGACCCATCCCGACATCCAGATGATCTCCTTCACCGGCTCGACGCGGGCCGGCAAGGCGATCTCCATCGCCGCGGCCGAGACGCTGAAGCGTGTGGTGCTGGAACTGGGCGGCAAGGGCGCGAACCTGGTCTTTGCCGATTGCGACGAGAAGGCGGTGAAGCGCGGCGTGCGCCACATGTTCGAGAACACCGGGCAGTCGTGCAATGCGCCGAGCCGGATGCTGGTCGAGCGCAGCTATTACGAAAAGGCGCTGGAAATCGCGGCGCAGACCGCGGCCGAGACCCAGACCGGCAACCCGCGCGAGCCCGGACGTCACCTTGGTCCGGTGATCAACAAGAGCCAGTTCGAGAAGATCCAGGGCCTGATCGAGAGCGGCATCAAGGAAGGCGCGCGGCTGATCGCGGGCGGTCTTGGCCGGCCCGAGGGGCTGAACAAGGGCTATTACGTGCGCCCGACGATCTTTGCCGACTGCACCCCGGACATGACGATCATGCGCGAGGAGATCTTCGGCCCGGTGCTGTCGATCATGCCCTTCGACACCGAGGAAGAGGCCGTGGCGATCGCCAACGATACCCCCTACGGGCTGACGAATTACCTGCAGACGCAGGACCCCGCCCGCACCAACCGGCTGCTGCGCGCGCTCGACGCGGGCATGGTCGTCGCGAACGGCAAGAGCCGCGGCGCCGGTGCCCCCTTCGGTGGTGTCAAGGCCTCGGGCCGGGCGCGCGAAGGCGGCCGCTGGGGCATCGAGGAGTTCTGCGATGTGAAATCGATCGGCGGCTGGGTCGAATAACCCCGCCGTCGCCCCCGCCCCGGCGTCGCAAGGTGAGTCTTTGGGCCAGGAAAAAGCCGATGCGCCTTTTCCTTGGAAAAATACTCATCCGTCGCCGGGGCCGGGCGCCTTGCCCTTCCGGTCCGCGCAGGCGAAACTGCGCGGCCTGAGAGGAGAGCGCCCATGACCTTCACCCTTGCCACCTGGAACATCAATTCGGTCCGCCTGCGCGAGGGGCTGGTCGAGAAGCTGCTGCGCGAGGAGGCGCCCGACGTGCTCTGCCTGCAGGAATGCAAGAGCCCGGTCGAGAAGATCCCGCTCGAGCGTTTCCGCGCGCTGGGCTACGACTGGATGGTGGCGCGGGGCCAGAAGGGTTACAACGGCGTCGCGATCCTGTCGAAGCTGCCGCTCGTCGAGGCGGGGGCGGGTGATTATGCCGGGCTTGGCCAGGCGCGGCACGTGGCGGCGCGGCTCGAGAATGGCGTGACGATCCACAATTTCTACGTGCCGGCGGGCGGCGACATTCCGGACCGCGCGCAGAACGAGAAATTCGGCCAGAAGCTCGATTTCCTGACCCATATGCGCGACGATTTCTTCGCGAACCGACCCGAGAAGGCGATTTTGGTGGGCGATCTGAACATCGCCCCGCGCGAGGATGACGTTTGGAGCCACAAGGCGCTTTTGAAGATCGTCTCGCACACGCCCGTTGAGGTCGAACATCTGGCGCAGACGCGCGACGCCGGGAGCTGGGTCGACGTGACCCGGCAGGACATTCCCGAGGGGCTGCTTTATTCGTGGTGGAGCTATCGCGCCAAGGACTGGGACGCGGCCGACAAGGGGCGCCGGCTCGATCACGTCTGGGCGACGCCCGACATCTCGAACGCGGCGCATGGCAGCCGGATCCTGCGCGCGGCGCGGGGCTGGGAACAGCCCTCCGACCACGTTCCGGTCTTCGCGACTTTCGATCTCTGAGGCGATCCGCCCCTTGGCGAGCGGCCCCCCGGCGCGCATATAGGGAACAAAAGATCTGGGAGAGGCGACCATGATTGGCACCGAAGCGAAAACCACCCATTCCGAATTCGTGAAAGACGTCGACGAGACCACCTTCATGGCGGAAGTCGTCGACAAGTCGATGACCATTCCCGTCATCGTCGACTTCTGGGCGCCGTGGTGCGGCCCGTGCCGGCAGCTTGGCCCGGCGCTCGAGGCGGCGGTCGAGGCGGCCAAGGGCAAGGTCGTGATGGTCAAGGTCAACGTCGACGAAAACCAGATGATCGCCGGCCAGATGCGGGTGCAGTCGATCCCGACCGTCTATGCCTTCTGGCAGGGTCAGCCGGTCGACGGTTTCCAGGGCGCGCTGCCGGCCTCGCAGCTGAAGACCTTCGTCGACAAGCTCGCCGCGCTGGCGGGGGATGGCGGGCTCGCGGATGCGGTCGCGGCCGCCGAGGAGATGCTGACCGAGGGCGCCGCCGTCGATGCGGCCGAGACCTTCGCTGCGATCCTCGGCGAAGACGCCGAGAATGCCGAGGCCTATGGCGGGCTGATCCGTGCCCATCTGGCGCTTGGCAATCTTGAACAGGCGGAACAGTTCCTCGCCGCGGTGCCGGCAAAGATCGCGACCGCCGCGCCGGTCGAGGCCGCGCGCGCACAGATCGCGCTGGCGAAGCAGGCGGCGAAGGCCGGCCCGCTCGATGCGCTGAAGGCGAAGGTCGAGGCCGACCCTGCCGATCATCAGGCGCGGTTCGACTATGCCACGGCGCTGCATGCGGCGGGCGATGTCGAGGCGGCGGTCGAGCAGCTGCTCGAGCTGTTCCGTCGCGACCGCGAGTGGAACGAGGGCGCCGCGAAGACGCAGCTCTTCACCATCTTCGACGCGCTGAAGCCCACCGACCCGATCGCGGTGAAGGGGCGTCGGCGGCTCTCGTCGATGATATTTGCCTGATCGCGCGGGCGGGCTAGCTCATGCGCATGATGAAAGCCTGCGACCTGCCAGACCAGATCCCGCTGTTTCCGCTGCCGGGGGCGCTGCTGCTGCCCCGGGGGCGGTTGCCGCTTCACATCTTCGAGCCGCGCTATCTGCAGATGGTCGAGGATTGTCTGAAGACGTCGCATCGGCTGATCGGGATGATCCAGCCCTGCAAGGGGCGCGACGGGGGGGCGAAGCTGAACGCGATCGGCTGTGCGGGGCGGCTGACGGGGTTCTCGGAGACCGAGGACGGGCGCTACATGATCACCCTGTCGGGGATCTCGCGCTTCCGGCTGCTGCGCGAGCAGGAGGGGTTCTGCCCCTATATCCGCGCCGAGGTGAGCTGGACCGATTTCGGGCGCGACCTTGGCCGGGCCGAGCATGATCCGGGCTTCGACCGCGACGGCTTTCTCGGGCTGCTGGCGCGGTTCTTCCACTCGCAGGGGCTCGACACCGACTGGGGGACGCTGAAGGAAGCCGAGGACGAGCTGCTGATCAACTCGCTCTCGATGCTGTTGCCGCTGGAACCCGAGGACAAGCAGGCACTGCTCGAGGCGCCGAGCCTGACGACGCGGCGCGAGACGCTGGTGACGCTGCTGGAATTTCACCTGCACGGCGGCTGCGAGGAGCGTCAGCAATGAGCGATGTGCCCGGGGAAGAAGACCGTGCGGCTTTCGATCGGCGGATGCTCGAGGCGCTGGTCTGCCCGCTGACGCAGGCGCCGCTGCACTACGATGCGGCGCGGCAGGAGCTGATCTCGAAACCCGCGCATCTGGCCTATCCGATCCGTGCGGGAATCCCGATCATGGTGCCCGACGAGGCCCGCCCGCTGGACTGAAAAGGCCGCCCCTCGGGGCGGCCTTTCCGGTCAGATCGCGCGGCCCTGCAACAGCCGCGGCAACGGGCCCGACAGCCCCGCGGCCTGCCGCATGAAGGCGCGTCGCAACGGCCCCGCCGCCTGCACGATGCCCAGCCCGATGTCGCGCCCGGCCCGCAGGATCGGGTTGTCGTTCGAGAACAGCTTGTTCACCGTGTCCATGCCAAGCGCGAGCGAGACGGAATCGAAGCGCCGCCAGCCCTGATAGCGCTCGAGCACATCGGAGGCGCCGAGATCCTCGCCGCGGCGTGTTGCCTCGACCAGCACCTCGGCGAGCGCCGCCACATCGCGCAGGCCAAGGTTCAGCCCCTGTCCGGCGATCGGGTGCACGCCATGAGCCGCATCGCCAATGAGCGCCACCCGCGGCGCGACATAGCTTTTCGCCAGCGTCAGGTTCAGCGGATAGCTGAAGCGCGGCCCGGCCAGCCGGATCTGGCCGAGGAAATCGCCAAAGCGCGGCCGCAGGATGGCGAGGAAATCCTCGTCCGACAGCGCCGAGATCACCTTGGCGTTCGCGTCCGTCTCCGACCAGACGATCGACGAGCGGTTGCCCGGCAGCGGCAGGATGGCAAGCGGCCCGTTCGGCATGAAGAACTGCTGCGCGATGCCCTGATGCGGCAGGTCGTGCTTGATCGCGGCGACCAGCGCGGTCTGGCCATAGCCCCAGCCCTCGCGGGTGATGCCGGCGCGCTCGGCCACGCCCGAGCGGCGGCCGTCGGCGCCCACCAGCAGCTTCACCAGCCGCGTGCTGCCATCCGACAGCGTCACCTTGATGCCGCCCGGCACCACCTCCTGCGCGGTGACCGCGGTCTGGGGGAGCAGGGTGATCTTCGGGTCGACCTCCATCGCGTGCAGGAAGGCGCGGTAGAGGAAGCGGTCCTCGAGCATGTAGCCGACCGGCGTCTGATCCAGCTCGCGGCTGTCGAAATGCAAAAAGAACGGCGCGGCGCCCTCGCCCGGCCGCCCGTCCGAGGCCTTCACCTCGAGCATCGGCTGGGCGTTCGTCGCCAGCATCGGCCAGAGCCCGATTGCGGAAAGCAGCTTTTGCGAGGCAAGCGCCAGCGCATAGGCGCGGCCGTCGAAGTCATCCTCGGTGCGCGCCCGCGCGGGGGCGGCGTCGACGACGGTGACGGTCAGCCCCGATTGCGCGAGGGCGAGGGCGAGCGCGGGGCCGTTCAGCCCGCCGCCGGCGATGAGGATGTCTGAATCATGTGTCATGGCGCGGAGTATGGCGCGGCGCGCGCGATTGTCCATGCGCGGGATTGTCCGGGGGGCGGGCAATGGCTAGCGTGGCGCAAACGAGCGGAGGGCGCGATGGACGAACGGTTCTGGTCGGCGGCAGAGCAGGGGCGGGCGATGGCCGAGGGCCGGCTTGACCCGGTGGAGATGGCCGAGGCCTATCTCGAGGCCGCGGCGGCGGTGCCCGACATCTATGCCCGCCTCACCCCCGAACGGGCGCGGGGCGAGGCGATGGCGGCGCGGGCGCGGCTGCGGCTTGGCCTCGGGCGCGGGCCGCTCGACGGCGTGGCGCTGAGCTGGAAGGACCTGTTCGACAGCGCGGGCACGGAAACCGAGGCGGGCTCGCGCCTGCTCGAGGGCCGGGTGCCCGAGGACGACGCCGAGGTGCTGGCGCAGGCGACGCTGGCGGGCACGGTCTGCCTTGGCAAGACGCACATGACGGAACTGGCGTTTTCCGGGCTTGGCATCAACCCGATGACCGCGACGCCGCCGAATGCGGTGACCCCGCATCTCGCCCCGGGCGGGTCGAGCTCGGGCGCGGCGGTGTCGGTGAAGCTGGGCCTTGCGGCGGCGGCGGTGGGCTCGGACACCGGCGGCTCGGTGCGGATCCCGGCCGCCTGGAACGACATCGTCGGGCTGAAGACCACGCATGGGCGGGTCTCGACGCGGGGCGTGGTGCCGCTGTGCCGGCGCTTCGACACGGTCGGGCCGCTCGCCCGCAACGTCGAGGATTGCGCGCTGGTGCTGGCGGCGCTCGAGGGGCGCCGCGCCCCCGATCTGCGCGGCGCGACGCTGGACGGCGCCCGGCTTCTGGTGCTCGAGGGCCTGCCGCTCGAGGGCGCGCGGACCGAGCCCCTGCGCGGCTTCGAGGCGGCGGTCGAGCGGCTGGGGCGCGCGGGAGCGCTGATCGAGCGGCGCGCGCTGCCGATGGTGGCGCCGGCGATGGCGCTGTCGGGGCTTCTGTTCGCGCCCGAGGCCTATGGGCTGTGGCAGGCCGAGATCGAGGCGGCGCCCGAGAAGATGTATCCGCCGATTCTTGAGCGCTTCCGCGGCGGGGCAGGGGCGTCCGCCGCCGATTACGTCGCGGGCTGGGCGGCGCTTGACGCACATCGCGCGCGCTGGCACGCGGCGACGGCGGGCTATGACGCGGTTTTGGTGCCCACGGCGCCGATCCTGCCGCCCGACGCGCAGCGGCTGCAGACCGACCCCGCCTATTTCGCCGCCGAGAATCTGCTCGCCCTGCGCAATACCCGGATCGGCAACATCTTCGGCCTGTGCGCCCTGACCCTGCCGACCGGCGAGCCGATGTGCGGAATTTCGCTCATGGCTGCGCCGATGGCAGAGGAACGCCTGCTGCGACTGGGGATCGCGGCCGAGGCGGCGCTGCACTGAAATGCCACAGGCACGCCCGGCAAGCCATGGTGCGGGCGTGCTTTTTCTGGACGCGGGCGCCCGGCTTCGGTAACCTGCGATCATACGGGGCGACACGACCCCGATGAACGAGGCACAGATGGATTATCCCGAGCGGTTTGCGAACCTGCCCGAATACGCATTCCCGCGTTTGCGGGCGCTTCTCGATTCGCACGCTCCCGGCGGCGAAGCGGTGGCGTTCACCATCGGGGAACCGCGCCATCCGATGCCCGCCTTCGTCGGCGAGGTTCTGGCGCAAAGCCTTGCGGAATTTGGCAAATACCCGGCAAACGACGGCACGCCCGAACTGCTGGCGGCGATCTCCGCCTGGCTGAAGCGGCGCTTTCTCGTCGAGGTCGCGGAAGACCGGATCATGGCGCTCAACGGCACGCGCGAGGGGCTGTTCAATGCCGCCCTTGCGCTGAGCCCCGAGACGAAGCGCGGCAAGAAGCCCGTCGTGCTGATCCCGAACCCGTTCTATCAAGTCTATGCCGTGGCCGCGGTCGAGGTCGGCGCCGAGCCGGTCTTCGTGCCGGCGACCGAGGAGACCGGCTTTCTGCCCGATTACGCGAGCCTGCCGGCCGAGGTGCTCGACCGGGTGACGATCGCCTATCTGTGCTCGCCCGCGAACCCGCAGGGTGCGGTCGCTTCGCGCGACTATCTCGCGCAGCTGCTGCATCTGGCCGAAGAACACGATTTCCGCGTCTTTGCCGACGAATGCTATTCCGAGCTGTGGCGCGAGGCGCCGCCTCCGGGCGCGCTCGAGGTCGCCGCGGCCGAGGGCATCGACCCCGAGCGGGTGGCGGTGTTCCATTCGCTGTCGAAACGCTCGAACCTGCCCGGCCTGCGCTCGGGCTTCGTCGCGAGCGGGGCCGAGAACATCCGCCATATCCGCCGGTTGCGCGCCTATGCCGGCGCGCCGCTGCCGCTGCCGATCCAGCGGGTTTCCGAACGGGTCTGGGCGGACGAGGCGCATGTGGTGGCAAACCGCGCGCTCTATGCCGAGAAATACGCCGATGCCGCCGAGATCTTCGCCGGCGTCAACAGCTTCCGCCTGCCCGACGGCGGCTTCTTCCTGTGGCTGCCGGTGCCCGACGGCGAGGAAGCGGCGCTGAAGCTGTGGCGCGAGACCGGGGTGCGGGTGCTGCCCGGCGCCTATCTCGCACGCGCGGTGGACGGCGAGAACCCCGGCAAGGGATATATCCGGGTGGCCCTGGTCGCCCCAAGAGAAGAAACGCAGCGCGGGCTGATCCGGCTCCGCGACTGCCTGTATACGTGAGGACGGTAGAGCATGGCATCCTATCAGGCACGGCAACGCGATCCGCTTCTGGACCAGAACACCCAGGCAGCGCTTGAACGGCGCGGCAAGGAATTGCTGGGCGGGGTTCTGGTCTTTGCGGGCGTTCTGGTGGGGATGCTGCTTGCCAGCTATTCGCCCGACGATCCGAGCTGGATGGCGGTGTCGGATGCGCCGGTGCAGAACTGGCTCGGCCGGATCGGGGCGGGGATCGCCTCGCCGCTTTACGTCATCGTCGGGCGCGGCGCCTGGCTGCTGCCGCTTGGGCTGATCGCCTGGGGCGTGCGCCACATCCTGCACCGCGGCGAGGAACGGCTCGGCACCCGTGCCGTCTTCCTGCCGATCGGCGTGGCGCTCGCTTCGGTCTATGCCGCGCTGCTGGTGCCCGGCGCCGACTGGGGCCAGGCCTTCGGTCTGGGCGGCCATTTCGGCGACATGATCGCCGGCTCGCTGCTGGGCATGTCGCCGGTCTCGGGCTCGATCGGGCTCAAGCTGATGTCGCTGGTGCTGGCGCTGGCGACGATCGCGATGAGCGCCTTCGTGCTGGGCTTCGACCGGGCCGAGATCCAGACCATCACCCGCTTCCTTCTGCTCGGCTCGGTGGCCGCCTATGATGCGGCGCTGACCGCCTTTGGCCGTGGTGCCGCCGCCTCGGTGCGGATGGCGCAGGGGGCGGCGCAGCAGGCGGCCGAACGGGCACGTCAGCGCCGGGCCGAAGCGGCCGAACGTGCGGCCGATCTGGCCGCCTGGGAGGCACAGCAGGCTGCTTGGGAGCAGAGCCAGGGTAGCTATGCCCCCGCAGCGGCGCAGCCGGCGATGAGCGCGGCGGCAAAGTCGTCGCTGCTGTCGCGCATCCGCCGCGCGCCCGAACCGGATTACGCGCAGGAAGACGGGCTTCTCGAGTACGACTCCGAGCTGGTCGAACGCGGCTGGCCGGCGCCGGCCGTCGAGGCCCCCTCCGAGGACCGCATCCGCGCCCGCATCGCGCAGGCGGTGAAGACCCGCGCCGTGGCGCCGATGGTCCATGCCGAGCCCGAGGACTGGGAGGCGATGGAGCCCGCGCCGGTGGCAATGCCCGAACTGCGCGCGACGCCGCGCCAGGCCGAGCCGGCACCGTATTCCGCGCCGCAGCATTACGCGCCGCAGCCGGCACCGGCGCCCGCCACGCCTGCCTCGGTGCTGGCGGCGGTCGCGGCGCGTCTGGCCCGTGGCGCCCGCCCGGCGGCGCCGGTGCCCGCGGCGCCGGTGCGGCGCTCGGAGCCGCCGATCCAGGCCCGCCCGCGCTTCCTGCCCGGATCGGCGAGTGCGCCGGCCTCGCATCTGAACGAGCCGGTGCTGCGTGCGCCCGAGCCCACCGCGGCCGCGCCCCATGTCGTGGCCCCCGAGCTGCCGCCGATGTGGGAAACCGCCGTCGACGAGGCGCCGCTGCACGATGCGGCCCTGACTCATCCCGACGCCGCCCCGGCCTATGTCGAACGTGCCGTGCCGCGCGAGGCGGTCGATCCCGCCGCGACCGGCTGGGAGACGCCGCGCGTCGCCCGCGAGGCGGATGATGCCGACGACTGGGCCGAGACCGATTTCGACCGCAACGCCTTTGCCGATCTCGATGAGGAGATCCCGCAGGTTCCGGCTTCGGCGCCGCGGATCATGCTGAACCGTCAGGTGGTCCCGCCCGCGCCCGAGCGCCGGGTGATGGCGCCGCCGCGCAAGGCGCATGTGCCCTCGAAGCAGGCGATCGCCGAGGCCCAGCCGAAGCTGCGCTTCGAGCCGCCGGCGCATCCGGCCTACGAGCCGCCGCCGCTGAACCTGCTGACCAACCCGACGACGATCCAGCGCCACAGCCTGTCGGACGACGCGCTGGAAGAGAACGCGCGGATGCTGGAAAACGTGCTCGACGATTACGGCGTGAAGGGCGAGATCGTCTCGGTCCGTCCCGGCCCCGTGGTCACGATGTATGAACTCGAACCGGCGCCGGGGCTGAAGGCCTCGCGCGTGATCGGGCTGGCCGATGACATCGCGCGTTCGATGTCGGCGCTGTCGGCGCGCGTCTCGACCGTGCCCGGCCGCTCGGTGATCGGCATCGAACTGCCGAACGTGCACCGCGAGAAGGTCGTGCTGCGCGAGATCCTCGCCGCGCGCGATTTCGGCGACAGCAACCTGCGCCTGCCGCTGGCGCTTGGCAAGGATATCGGCGGCGAGCCGGTGATTGCCAACCTCGCCAAGATGCCCCACCTGCTGATCGCCGGCACCACCGGCTCGGGCAAGTCGGTGGCGATCAACACGATGATCCTGTCGCTGCTTTACAAGCTGTCGCCCGAGGAATGCCGGCTGATCATGATCGACCCGAAGATGCTGGAACTCAGCGTCTACGACGGCATCCCGCATCTGCTGAGCCCGGTTGTCACCGACCCGAAGAAGGCGGTCGTGGCGCTGAAATGGGTCGTCGGCGAGATGGAAGAGCGCTATCGCCGCATGTCGAAGATGGGCGTGCGCAACATCGAGGGCTACAACGGCCGCGTCCGCGAGGCGATGGACAAGGGCGAGATGTTCAAGCGCACCGTCCAGACCGGCTTTGACGAGGAGACCGGCGAGCCGGTCTTCGAGACCGAGGAATTCCAGCCGCAGCCCTTCCCCTATATCGTCGTCATCGTCGACGAGATGGCCGACCTGATGATGGTCGCGGGCAAGGAGATCGAGGCCTGCATCCAGCGTCTGGCGCAGATGGCGCGCGCCTCGGGCATCCACCTGATCATGGCGACGCAGCGCCCCTCGGTCGACGTCATCACCGGCACGATCAAGGCGAACTTCCCGACCCGGATCTCGTTCCAGGTGACGTCGAAGATCGACAGCCGCACGATTCTGGGCGAGCAGGGGGCGGAACAGCTCCTCGGCATGGGCGACATGCTCTACATGGGCGCGGGCTCGCGCATCACCCGTATCCACGGGCCCTTCGTTTCCGACGAGGAGGTCGAGGAGATCGTCAACCACCTGAAGAGCTTCGGCCCGCCGCAATACATGTCGGGCGTGCTCGAGGGGCCGGACGAGGAAGTGGCGAGCGACATCGACGCGGTGCTGGGCCTCGGCTCGGGCGACGATGCCGAGAACGCGCTTTACGACACGGCCGTTGCGATCGTCATCAAGGACCGCAAGTGCTCGACCTCCTATATCCAGCGCAAGCTGGGCATCGGCTACAACAAGGCCGCGCGGCTGGTGGAGCAGATGGAGGAGCAGGGCGTCGTCAGCCCGGCAAACCATGTCGGCAAGCGCGAGATCCTGGTGCCCGAGCAGTGATCTGGCACGAACGTGATGCGACGCCCCGCCCGAAGTGATCGGGCGGGGCTTTTTCTTTGCCGTACTTGGATTAGATTCCCGCCATGACCCTGCTTCGTCTCGCCCTTGCGCCCGTTTTCGCCCTGGTTCTTGCGGTTCCGGCCTTTGCCGGGGCGCTGTCGCTCGACCAGATCTCGACCTATCTGAACGGGCTCGAGACCGCACAGGCCGATTTCCTGCAGGTGAACGCGGATGGCTCCACCGCGAAGGGCGTGCTCTACATCAAGCGGCCGGGGCGGGTGCGGTTCGAATATGCCACCGACAAGACGCTGGTGATGGCTTCGGGCGGGCAGGTGGCGATCTTCGATCCGAAATCGAACCAGCCGGCCGAGCAATATCCGCTCGCCCGCACGCCGCTGAACCTGATTCTGGCGCCGACGGTGGACCTTGGCCGGGCGAAGATGGTGGTCGGGCGCGAAAGCGATGCGACCACCACCACGATCGTCGCGCAGGACCCGGATCACCCGGAATACGGCACGATCCGGCTGGTGTTCACCAATGCGCCGGTGGCGCTCAAGCAGTGGATCATCACCGATGACAGCGGCGCGAAGACCGCCGTGGTGCTGAGCGGGCTGAAGACCGGCGTCGCGCTCGGCGCGCGGCTGTTCAGCATCAACGCCGAGCTCGACGCCCGCAAGAAGTGATCACTTGCCGCAGGCGCGCAGCTGCGACTGATACATGTTGGCGCGCGTCTGCACCTTGTCGGCGACGGCGAGCAGCCAGCCCTTGGAATTGTGGCTGCCGTTCGCAAAGCCCGAGCGCCCCTCGTGATAGGCAAGGTACTGGCCGCGCGCGTCGTATTTCGACACGCCGAGCTTCTTCGAGGTCCCGTCCATGTACCAGCCCATGAAATCGGTCGCGTCCTGGATCCGGTTGCGCTTTGCGCTGAAGCGGCGGGTGGCCTCGCGGTAGTCGTCCCAGGTCGAATCGAGGGCCTGGCTGTAGCCGTAGGCAGAGCTCGCACGGCCGAGCGGAATCACCCCGAGCGCGAAGCGATAGGGCGTCTTGGCGGTGCCGACGAATTTCGATTCCTGATGGATCGTCGCCATCTGGACATGCACCGGCACGCCCCAGCGGGCCTCGGTGCGCTTCATCGCGGAGTAGTATTGCGGCTTCTCGCGCGCCAGAAGGCAGGCGTTGTCGAGGTTACGCGGCGCCTGCGAGCTGCCACCCCCACAGGAGGCGACCATCAGCAAGACGGCCAGCTTGAGGTACTTGTTCATCACTGCTCTGCCTGATCGGTCTTGTTTTCTCGCGATTTTACCGGAATTTCCCCGCAGGGGAAATGACAAAGCCATGATCTTGCCGGCCGATTGTGGCAACTGTTGGGCTGCGCACCACAATCTGTTTCCCCCGGCACCGGCGCTGCGCGGTGGACAGCAGGGCGGGTAAGGTATTACTTACCTTTTATTGGGGGCAGACATGCAGACCGCACGCGCGAAATATGCCATCGGCCAGATCGTCCGTCACCGGAACCAGTCGTTCCGGGGCGTGGTCTTTGATGTCGATGCGATCTTCTCGAATACCGAGGAGTGGTATCTCGCGATTCCCGAAAGCAGCCGTCCGCTGAAGGATCAGCCGTTCTATCACCTGCTGGCGGAGAATGACGACGATTACTACGTCGCCTATGTCTCCGAGCAGAATCTGGTGGCCGATACCACGGGCGAGCCGGTGGATCACCCGGATCTGGACGATTTGTTCGGCGATTTCGAGGACGGGCGCTATCCGCTGCAGTTCCAGCTGAACTGAGCGCGCCGCAGCTCACTGCGCCAATGCGAGCGGCGCGAGCGGCAGGCGAAAGACCAGTTCGTTGCGGCCGTCGTGGCGGCAATAGTGCAGGTCCTCGACCAGGTCGCGAATCAGGAACCAGCCGAAGCCGCCTTCGGGCAGAGTGTCGGGTACCGGGCGCGGGTGATCGCCGCCGATGCCGGACAGGCAGCGCTCGGGCAGCTCGATCCCATCGTCGCAGACCAGGCAGGTCAACCCGCGCCGGTCCCGTGCGAGGGCGAGGGTGATCGTGCCCTTGCCGCTGTTGCCATAGCCGTGCCTGACGATGTTGTTGAACACCTCGGCTAGGACGATCTCGAGGGCGCCGGCCTCGTCCTTGGTCATCTGCCGGACGAATCGTGCCAGGGTGCTGTGCAGTGCGGCGCGCACCGACAGCGGATCGGCACTGAAACTGTGCCGGAAGATGGCCTGCTCCGGTGCCGAAGGGTCCGGTGGCGGCTGCGGATGCGAACTCCGCTCAGCCTGCATCGCGCAACCTTTCGGATGTGGCCGCCGCGACGTTCGGATGAATCCGGAACACCGTATCCATCCGGGTCAGCCGGAACACCTTTTCGACCGTCGGCGTGAGCCCGACCAGTTCCAGTTGTCGCGCCGGCGCGAGCGACTTCATCACCGCGACGATCGCACCGAGGCCGGAACTGTCGAGGAAGGTCACGTCCGACAGGTCGAGCACGACGCGAGAGGACGGTTGCGCCGTCACTTCGCGCATCCGGTCTTTGAAGCGGATGGCAATCGCCGCGTCGAGGCGTTCTTCCTGCAGGTACACCACCAGCGCCCCGCCGAGGGCTTCCGCATAAAGGTTCATCACCGCGTCTCCGACAACCGTTCACCGTCAAAGGGTATCCGGAAATGCTTACCAAAGCGTATCGTCGGCCCGGAGCTGCCCGGCGGGGGTGACGCTTTCGCGCATCAGCGCCGGCCCGCCCTGCGCTTCCCCCTTTTGCCCCGCGTGCCCCGCGCCCATATTGGGGCGGAAACCGGAGACAGCCCATGCAGGTCATTGCTCTCATCATCATCGGCGCGGCGGCGGGCTTCATCGCCACCCGTGCGATGAAGATGGAAACCGACATCCCCACCACCATTGCCATCGGCGTGATCGGCGCGCTGATCGGCGGGCTGGTGCTGCGCTTCCTGCTGGCGCTGACTGGCGCGCTTGGCGGCTTCGTTGGTGCCCTGCTCGGCGCGTTGCTGCTGATCTGGCTGTGGCGCCAGTACGGGCGGCGCTGATGTGGGGGCCGCTTTTCGGACTGGCCGGCATGGCGACGACGCGGCTGACGCTGTGGTCGCTTGGCCTTGCGGTCTGGCTGTTGCGCCGGCCCGGCGGCTGGGCGGTGCTGGCCGTCGCGGCGCTGGTCGGCGTGAAGCTTCTGCCGCAGAAATGAGACCATCCGCGCTGCGCCCCGCCGCCGCGCCCCACCCCCGGGAGACCCCATGACCTTGCAAGATTTCCTCGGCGAGAACGCCATCTTCCTGGCACTCGCCGCCTTCGTCATCGTCGCCGTCTATCAGGGCGTGCGGATCGTGCCGCAGTCCGAGAAATACGTGGTCGAGCGCTTCGGCCGGCTGCGTGCGGTGCTTGGCCCGGGCATCAACTTCATCGTGCCCTTCCTCGACCGGGTGGCGCACAAGGTCTCGGTGCTGGAGCGTCAGCTGCCCACCACCCGGCAGGATGCGATCACCGCCGACAACGTGCTGGTGCAGGTCGAGACCTCGGTGTTCTACCGGGTGACTGAGCCGGAAAAGACCGTCTACCGGATCCGCGACATCGACGCCGCGATCTCGACCACCGTCGCCGGCATCGTGCGCGCCGAGATCGGCAAGATGGAACTCGACGCCGTGCAGTCGAACCGTGCCGGGCTGATCCACACGATTCAGGAGAACCTCGCTAATGTCGTCGACGACTGGGGGATCGAGGTCACCCGGGCCGAGATTCTCGACGTCAATCTCGACGACGCGACGCGTGCGGCGATGCTGCAGCAGCTGAATGCCGAGCGCGCGCGCCGTGCCCAGGTGACCGAGGCCGAGGGCCGCAAGCGCGCGGTGGAGCTGGCGGCCGATGCCGAGCTTTACGCCGCCGAGCAGCAGGCGAAGGCGCGCCGCGTCACCGCCGAGGCCGAGGCCTTTGCGACCTCGGTGATCGCCGAGGCGATCGCGAAGAACGGGCTCGAGGCGGCGCAGTTCCAGGTGGCGCTGAAACAGGTCGAGGCGCTGAGCATCGTCGGCAAGGGCGAGGGCAAGCAGGTGGTGCTGCTGCCGGCCGCGGCGCTCGATGCCTTCGCGAATGCCTTCGGGCTGTTGAAGGGGCGGTCGTGATGCTGTGGGAACTTGCCTGGGTCTGGATCGCCGGCGGCGTGGTGCTGGCGCTGCTCGAGATGCTGCTGCCGGGGTTCATCCTGCTCGGCTTCGCGATCGGGGCGGTCTGTGTCGGCGTGCTGATCTGGATCGGCCTGCTCGTCACGCTGCCGCCGATGCTTCTGGTGATGGCGGTGGTGGCGGCGATCGCCTGGGGCGTGTTGCGCCGGGTGATGGGGGTGCGCCGCGGTCAGGTGAGGATCTGGCACCACGACATCAACGAGAAATGACCGCCGCGCGCCAGCCGGGGCTGGATTTTCAGGCTCCGGGGCCCTAGTGGACTCGCATCCCGAGATGGAGAGGCGCGATGTACGACGATTTTCCCGAAGAGGCGAAAGGCCTGAAGTATTTCCTCAAGATGGTGACGATTGCCCTGGTGGGGGTCGTGGTCTGGATTCTGGTGACGCATCCGATGAACGGCGATGCCAGCTCGACCACCACGCTGGCGGTCACGCATCAGCAGTGATCCGGTCCAACGGGGCTGGAGCGGAAACGGCGGCCATCGGCCGCCGTTTTGCATCTCTCAGCCGCGGATCTCGGCCAGGATCGCCTGTGCCGCGGCGCGCGGGTCCTTGGCCTGCCAGATCGGACGGCCGACGACGAGGTGATCGGCGCCCGCCGCCAGCGCCGAGGCGGGCGTCTCGACCCGCTTCTGATCGCCAAGCGCGGCGCCTGCCGGCCGCACGCCCGGGGTGACGATGAGCTTGCCCGCGGCGCCCGGCAGCGCCCGGATCGCCGCCGCCTCGCGCGGCGAGGCGATGACGCCGTCCGCCCCGGCCTCGAAGGCGCGCGCGGCGCGTTCGGTGACCAGCGCCTCGATCTCGCCGGGCTTGATCAGCGCCCCGTCGAGGTCGGCGCGGTCGAGCGAGGTCAGGATCGTCACCGCGAGGATCTTCGTGGCCGAGCCCGCCGCGCCCTGCTTCGCCGCCGTCACCACATAGGGGTCGCCGTGCACGGTGAGGAAGTCGAGATCATAGCGCGCGATGCCGCGCACCGCCGCCTCGACGGTGGCGCCGATGTCGAAAAGCTTCATGTCGAGGAAGATCTTCTTGCCCTGTTCCTGCTTCAGCTCGTTCGCCAGCGCGAGCCCGCCGCCGGTCAGCATGCCAAGGCCGATCTTGTAGAACGAGACGCTGTCACCGAGCGTCTTCGCAAGCGAGAGCCCGTCGAGCGCGGTGGGCAGGTCGAGGGCGACGATCAGGCGGTCGTCGGCGGGCAGCAGATCGGTCATGGCGAGGCTCCGGAGATGGCAGGCAAACGCCCGCCTTTTGCGCCCGAAGCCGGCACCGGTCAAGGAAAAGCAGGGCGCGGGCCCCGCCGGCCCCGCCCGGTTTGTGTTTCGTTCCCGCGCTTTACACCGCGCACATTTTTTCCGCGCAGCCTGTCGCACCCCCCTTGAAGCGGCCGCGATCCGCCTCCACCTCCCTCTCAAGACCCGGACCAGAGCGTGCCGTCATGGGCGTTCGATTTTCCCGGGGGCTTCAGAAAAGGAGATACCCGATGAACATGGAAAAGTTCACCGAGCGGTCGCGGGGCTTCATTCAGGCTGCCCAGACCATCGCGATGCGCGAGGGACATCAGCGGGTGGTGCCTGAACACTTGCTGAAAGCATTGATGGATGACGATCAGGGGCTGTCGTCGAATTTGATCCGACGCTCCGGCGGCGAGCCGCAGCGGGTGCAGGAGGCGGTCGATCTGGCCGTGTCGAAACTGCCGAAAGTGTCGGGCGGTGACGGGCAGGTCTATGTCGAACAATCGCTGGTGCGTGTGCTCGACGAGGCCGAGAAGATCGCGCAGAAGGCGGGCGACAGCTTCGTTCCGGTGGAACGGATCCTGATGGCGCTTGCCGTGGTCAACACCCGGGCGAAGGACTGTCTCGATCAGGGCGCAGTGACCGCGCAGAAGCTGAACGCTGCAATCAACGACCTGCGCAAGGGCCGCACCGCCGATTCGGCCTCGGCCGAGGAAGGCTATGACGCGCTGAAGAAATATGCCCGCGACCTGACCGAGGCCGCGGAAGAGGGCAAGATCGACCCGATCATCGGCCGCGACGAGGAAATCCGCCGCGCCATGCAGGTGCTGTCGCGCCGCACCAAGAACAACCCGATCCTGATCGGCGAGCCGGGCGTGGGCAAGACCGCGATCGCCGAGGGGCTTGCGCTGCGCATCGTCAACGGCGACGTGCCGGAATCCTTGCGCAACAAGAAGCTGCTTGCCCTCGACATGGGCGCGCTGATCGCCGGGGCGAAATACCGCGGCGAGTTCGAGGAACGGCTGAAGAGCATCCTGAAGGAGATCGAGGCCGCGGCGGGCGAGGTCATCCTGTTCATCGACGAGATCCACACCCTTGTCGGCGCCGGCAAGTCCGAAGGCGCGATGGATGCCGCGAACCTGATCAAGCCGGCGCTCGCCCGCGGTGAACTTCACTGCATCGGCGCGACCACGCTTGATGAATACCGCAAGTATGTCGAGAAGGACGCGGCCCTTGCCCGCCGGTTCCAGCCGGTGATGGTGGAGGAACCGACGGTCGAGGACACGATCTCGATCCTGCGCGGCATCAAGGAGAAATACGAACTCCACCACGGCGTGAAGATCTCCGACTCGGCGCTGGTGGCGGCGGCGACGCTCTCGCACCGCTACATCACCGACCGCTTCCTGCCCGACAAGGCGATCGACCTTGTCGACGAGGCGGCATCGCGTCTGCGCATGGAAGTGGACAGCAAGCCCGAAGAGCTCGATGCGCTCGACCGGCAGATCCTGCAGATGCAGATCGAGGCCGAGGCGCTGAAGAAGGAGGACGACGCGGCCTCGAAGGACCGTCTCGTCACGCTCGAGAAGGAGCTGGCCGAGCTCATGGACCGCGCTGCCTCGATGACCGCGAAATGGCAGGCCGAGCGCGACAAGCTCGAGGCCTCGCGCGATCTGAAGGAACAGCTCGACCGGGCGCGCGCCGAACTTGACCAGGCCAAGCGCGAAGGCAACTTCGGCAAGGCGGGCGAGCTGCAATATGGCAAGATCCCGGAGCTCGAGCGCAAGCTGGGCGAGGCCGAGGAGAAGGAAGACGGCCAGATGGTTTCGGAGGCCGTCCGCCCCGAGCAGATCGCCGAGGTGGTCGAGCGCTGGACCGGCATTCCGACCACGAAGATGCTGGAAGGCGAGCGCGAGAAGCTGTTGAAGATGGAGGAAGAGCTGCACGGCCGGGTCATCGGTCAGGATGCGGCGATCACCGCCGTTGCGAATGCGGTGCGCCGTGCCCGCGCCGGGCTGAACGACGAGAACCGGCCGCTCGGCTCGTTCCTCTTCCTCGGCCCGACCGGCGTCGGCAAGACCGAGCTGACCAAGGCGGTTGCCGAATACCTCTTCGACGACGACACCGCGATGGTGCGCATCGACATGTCCGAGTTCATGGAGAAACACTCCGTGGCGCGGCTGATCGGCGCCCCGCCCGGCTATGTCGGCTATGACGAGGGCGGCGTCCTGACCGAGGCGGTGCGGCGCCGGCCCTATCAGGTCGTGCTGTTCGACGAGGTCGAGAAGGCGCATCCGGACGTGTTCAACGTGCTCTTGCAGGTGCTGGACGACGGTCAGCTGACCGACGGTCAGGGCCGCACGGTCGACTTCAAGCAGACGCTGATCGTGCTGACCTCGAACCTCGGCAGCCAGGCACTGAGCCTGTTGCCCGAGGGCAGCGATTCGTCCGAGGCGAAGGACGAGGTGATGGGTGCGGTGCGGGCGCATTTCCGCCCCGAGTTCCTGAACCGTCTCGACGAGATCGTCATTTTCGACCGTCTGACCCGGGCGAACATGGACGGCATCGTCACGATCCAGCTCAAGCGGCTCGAAAAGCGGCTCGCGGCGCGCAAGATCACGCTCGATCTCGACGCCGATGCGCGCAAGTGGCTGGCCGACGAGGGCTATGACCCGGTCTATGGCGCGCGCCCGCTGAAGCGGGTGATCCAGCGCAGCCTGCAGGACCCGCTGGCCGAGCTGCTGCTGAGCGGCGAGGTGAAGGACGGCAGCACGGTGCAGGTGACCGCCGGGCCCGACGGGCTGGTGGTCGGTGGCCGTGTCTCGGCCTCGGGGCGCACGCGCCCGGCCGACGTGCCGCTGCAATAAGCCCTGCGACAGCACGGGAAAGGGGGGGGGCGGGGCAACCCGCCCCCTTTTTCACGCCCGCCTCGGCGTGCTAGAATGGCGATCATGCCCGCCCTGTGCCGCGACTGCCTTGCCACTTTCGACGACGCCCCCGCGCGCTGCCCGCGCTGCGGCCGTCCGCGCGTGCTCTCCCACCCCGAGCTCTTCGAGCTGACGATCGCGCATCTCGATTGCGACAGCTTCTATGCCTCGGTCGAGAAGCGCGACGACCCGACGCTGGCCGCGCGCCCGGTGATCGTCGGCGGCGGCACCCGCGGCGTCGTCTCCACCTGCTGCTATGTTGCGCGCGTCTCCGGTGTGCGCTCGGCGATGCCGATGTTCCAGGCACTGAAACTCTGCCCCGAGGCGGTGGTGATCCGGCCGCGGATGGAGCATTACGCCGCGGTCTCGGCGCAGATCCGCGCGAAGATGGCGGCGCTGACCCCGCTGATCGAGCCGCTCTCGCTCGACGAGGCCTTCCTCGACCTCGGCGGTACGGCGCGGCTGCACCATGCGCCGCCGGCGCTGCTGATGGCGCGCCTCGTGCGCGAGATCGAGACGGCGATCGGCGTCACCGCCTCGGTCGGGCTGTCGCACAACAAGTTTCTGGCCAAGGTCGCCTCCGATCTCGACAAGCCGCGCGGATTTTCGGTGATCGGCCGGACCGAGACGGAGGACTTCCTGCGCGATCAGCCGGTCTCGATGCTCTGGGGCGTGGGGGCGGCGACGCGCGCCGCGCTCGGCCGGGCCGGGCTGCGCACGCTCGCCGACATCCGCCGGGCGGGGCACGGCGCGATGGTGGCGCGATTCGGCGCCTCGGGCGCGCGGCTCTATGCGCTTGCGACCGGCGAGGACCCGCGCCGCGTCACCCCCGACGCGCCGGTGAAATCGGTGTCGAACGAGACCACCTTCGACACCGACATCGCCGAGCGCGCCGGGCTCGAGGCCTGGCTCTGGGTGATGTGCGAGAAGACCGCGGCGCGGATGAAGGCGAAGGGGCTGTGCGGGCGCACCGCGGTGCTGAAGCTGCGGCGGGCGGATTTCTCGGCGCTGAGCCGGCAGCAGCGGCTCGAGGAGCCGAGCCAGCTGGCCGACACGCTGTTTCGCGCGACGCTTGCCCTGCTCGAGGCGCTGCCCGAAGAGGGGCCGTTCCGGCTGATCGGCGCGGGCTATGCCGATCTTGCGCCCGCCGACGGGCGCGACCCGGTGGGCGACCTGCTCGACCCGGGCGCCGGCCGCCGCGCGGAGGCGGAACGGGCCGTCGATGCGATTCGCGCGAAATTCGGCGCCGGCGCGATCCGCAGCGGGCGCAGCCTTGGCACCGGAGACAAGGTTCCGCGCGGCTGAGCGCTATTCGGCGGCAAGCGGGCCGCGGCGCGCGGCGCTGTCGCGCCCGATGGCGGCGATGCCCGCGACGGCGCGCGCCATCAGCGCGCGGAAGTCCTCATACCCGGCCGAGGGGCGAATCGCCGCCTCATCCATGTAGAGACCGCGGCTGATTTCGACCTGGATCACCTCGTACCCGCTTGCCGGGCGGCCGTAATGCTGGGTCACATAGGCGCCGGCGAAGGGGGCGTTGCGCGCCACCCGCAGCCCGAGCCGGGTGAAGATCGCCTCGACTGCGGCAACCGTGTCGGGGCGCGCGGCGGCACCGTAGCGGTCGCCCAGCACCACCTCCGCCGGTCGCGGGCCGGCGCCGCTCACCGCCTCGGAGGGCATCGAATGCATGTCGATCAGGACCGCCCGGCCGAACCGCGCCTGCACCTCGCGCAGCAGCGCGGCGAGAGTGGTGTGGTAAGGGCGCCAGACCGTGGCGAGCCGGGCATCGGCCTCGTCGCGCGTCAGCTTGCCCGAATAGATCGCCCGGTTCGACGAGACGACGCGGGGAATCACCCCAAGCCCGGCCAGCACCCGTGGCCCCGCCGCACCGCGCCCCAGGCCCTCGATCAGCGCCGGGTCGAGCTCGGTCTCGTCGCGGTTCAGGTCGACCCAGGCGCGCGGCAGCCGCGCCGTCAGCAGGGCCGCGCCCTCGCTCGGGGCGGTTTCGAGAAACCGGTCGACGAAGGCATCCTCGGAGGAGCGCAGCCGCCGCGGATCCAGCACCGAGCGTGCCAGCAGCTCGGCCGGATAGTCGCTCCCGGAATGGGGCGAGGCAAAGACCACTGCCGTGGTCATCCTCTCCGGCTTTCGCAGCCGGTAGGCCTGTGTCTCGCGCAGCAAATCCGCCATTTCACCTCCCGGCTCCGGTCTCACGATACACCGGATTGTTTTCCTTCCAAAACCCTCTTGAAAGCTGCGTCGACTCCTTTTATAGACCGCCAGACCGAAGCGGTTTCGCCCCGCAACGCCCGGAAACGGACGATGTGGCAAGCGGGATCACGAGGCTTCACGGGCGGTTAGCTCAGCGGTAGAGCACTACGTTGACATCGTAGGGGTCACTGGTTCGATCCCAGTACCGCCCACCATTCACCGCCCCTTCGGGGGCAGATCTGTTTCAGGCGCACGCGCGCCGCGACTAGGAGAAGACCGATGAAGGTCCGCAACTCGCTCCGTTCGCTCAAGCAGCGTCATCGCGATTGCCAGATCGTGCGCCGCAAGGGCCGCGTCTACGTGATCAACAAGACGCAGAAGCGCTTCAAGGCCCGTCAGGGCTGAGGCACGCTTCGAGCTATGGAAATGAAGGGCCGCGCCGGAGAGATCCGCGCGGCTTTTTCCTTTATGCTCATCGCTTGCGGGGAGGTTGCGGGGGCGCTGCCCCCGTCGCCGTGCCGGCGACTCCCCCGGGATATTTGCGGCAATTGGAAGCGGGAAGGCCCGTCTCTTCCAATTGCCCGAAATATCCCGGGGGTGAATTCCGCGCGCAGGCGCGGAAGAGGGGGCAGCGCCCCCTGCCTCGCTCAGCCGTAGCTGCGCAGGTCCTCGATCACCTTGCCATCGTTCGGCAGGCTGCCCGGCGCCACCAGCTCGATCGCGCCGCGCAGTTTCAGCGCCTCGACCACGCCGCCGGCAAAGCGCCGCATGTCGGTCGCTTCAGTTTCGATCCGCACCGTCATCACGTCCATCTCGCCGTCGCGGGTGGCGATGACGCGGGCGCGTCGCACTTCCGGATGGGCGGCGACGAAGGCCGCGACCTGTTCGGGGCGCACGAACATGCCCTTGATCTTGGTGGTCTGGTCGGCGCGGCCGAGCCAGCCGCGGATGCGCGCGTTGGTCCGGCCGCAGGGCGAGACGCCGGGCATCAGCGCGCTGAGATCGCCGGTGGCGAAGCGCACCAGCGGATAGTCGGGGTTCAGCGTGGTCACCACGACCTCGCCCACCTCGCCCTCGGGCACCGGGTCGCCGGTGCCGGGGCGGACGATCTCGACGATCACGCCCTCGTCGAGAATCATCCCCTCCATCGCCGGGCTCTCGTAGGCGATGTTGCCGAGATCGGCGGTGGCATAGCATTGCAGGCAGGCGATGCCGCGATCGGCGTATTCCTGGCGCAGCGAGGGGAAGAGCGCGCCGCCGCCCACGGCCGCGCGGGTGATGGCGAGGCGCTCGCCCATCTCCTCGGCCTTGTCGAGGATCACCTTCAGGTAGTCGGGCGTGCCGGAATAGACCGAGGTGCCGACATCGACCGCGGCGCGCACCTGCAGTTCGGTCTGGCCAGTGCCGGCGGGCAGCACCGCGGCACCGACCGCGCGCGCCCCCGATTCGAAGATCATCCCCGCGGGCGTCAGGTGATAGCCGAAGCAGTTCTGCACGATGTCGCCGGGGCCGACGCCGCAGGCATGCAGGAAGCGCCCCATCCGCCACCAGTCGGCGCTGACGTCGCCGGGCTCGTAGATCGGGCCGGGGCTCTGGAAGATATGGGCGAAGGCATGGGCGGGTTTCGCCGTCAGCCCGCCGAAGGGGAAGGCCGCCTTCTGTGCCGTGCCGAGGTCGGACTTGCGCAACACCGGCAGCCGGGCGAGCGCCGCGCGCGAGGTGATCGCGGCCGGATCGACCGGGCCGAGATGCGCCGCAAGCCCGGGGGCGGTGAGCGCGCGGGCGATCACCGCGGGCAGGTCGCGCGCCAGCGCGGCCTCGCGTTCATCCTGCGAGCGGGTTTCCAGCGCATCGAAGTAGCGGCTCATCGGGGTCTGTCTCCGGGTCTGTCCTGAGTGATGCTGCAGTGCAGAATGCCGCGCAGCAATCCTGTGGTTTCAATCTGTTGCGTCAGGCAAGCCAGCGCTTGCGGCGGCGATAGCTGCGCACCTCGCGGAAGGATTTCCGGCCCTCGTCCGACATCCCGAGGTAGAATTCCTTCACGTCCGGGTTCTCGCGCAGCGCCTGCGCCGGGCCGTCCATCACCACCCGCCCGCTTTCGAGGATATAGCCGTAATGGGCGTAGCGCAGCGCGACGTTGGTGTTCTGTTCGGCCAGCAGGAAGGTCACGCCCTCGCCCTCGTTCACCGCCTTCACGATCTCGAAGATCTGTTCGACGAGCTGCGGCGCGAGGCCCATCGAGGGCTCGTCGAGCAGGATCATCTCGGGGCGCGACATCAGCGCGCGGCCCATGGCGACCATCTGCTGTTCGCCGCCCGAGGTATAGCCCGCCTGGCTGCGGCGGCGCTCCTTCAGGCGCGGGAAATAGGTGTAGACCATCTCAAGGTCGCGCGCGATCGCGGCACGGCCGTCGCGGCGGGTATAGGCGCCGGTGAGCAGGTTTTCCTCGACGGTCAGGTGCTCGAAGCAGTGGCGGCCTTCCATTACCTGGATCACGCCCTTCTTCACCAGATCGGCGGGCGCCATGTCCTGCAGCCGTTCGCCGCGGTAGATCACCGAACCCTTGGTGATCTCGCCGCGCTCGGATTTGAGCAGGTTCGAGATCGCCTTGAGCGTCGTGGTCTTGCCCGCGCCGTTGCCGCCCAGAAGGGCGGTGATGCCGCCCTTCGGCACCGCGAGGCTGACGCCCTTCAGCACCAGGATGACGTGGTTGTAGATCACCTCGATGTTGTTCACCTCGAGCAGGGTCTCGGTCTTGGCGGCGTCGAGCATGGCGTCCTCCGTGGGGGTGGTCCCCCGGCCCGTGGGCCGGGGGAGGGGGGTCAGTTGCAGCGTTCGGTGAGGCCGGCTTCCTTGGCATAGGCCTCGGAATCGGCGGCGATCAGCGGGTCGAGAACCTCCTTGTCGGGGGCGATGAAGCCGGTGACGAGGGTCCACTTGCCCGCGGCCGCATCCCACTGCTGGATCATCGCGCCGCCCGGGCCGCCGTGATCGGCGCAGGTGGCGGCGAAGGGCTGGCCGAAGTTCGGCAGGCCGAGCTCGGCCATCCGCGCGTCGGTGATCTCGAGCGCCTCGAAGCCGTTGCGGACCTCGGCGGCATTGACGTTGGCATGGCCGGCCAGTTCCTGCGCCTTGCGGATCGCCTCGGCGATGACCACGGCGGCATACATGCCGCGCGAATAGATCACCGAGCCCTCGGCCTCGGCCGGGCCGCTCGCCTTGCCGGGATCGTAGACGTATTTCTTCAGGTCGGCGTAGATCGGATAGTCGGTGCCGACGCCGTGCATGGTCAGCGCCTTGTAGCCGTTCGCACCGGTGCCGGCGGGCTTGACGTCATTCTCCGAGCCCGACCACCAGATGCCGATGAAATGGTCCATCGGGAACTTGATGTTCGCGGCTTCCTGGATCGCGACCTGGTTCATCACGCCCCAGCCCCAGAACAGCACGTAATCGGGCTTGTCGCGGCGCACCTGCAGCCATTGCGACTTCTGCTCCTGGCCGGGGCTGTCGATCGGCAGGGTGGTCAGCTTGAAGCCGTGCTTCTTCGCCAGCTCTTCCAGCGTGCGGATCGGTTCCTTGCCATAGGCCGAGTTGTGGTAGAGCAGGCTGATCTTCTTGCCTTCGAGGCTGCCGCCCGACTGGTCGAGCAGGTATTTCACTGCCACCGAGGCGCCGTCCCAGTAGTTCGCCGGGTAGTTGAATACCCATTCGAAGACTTTGCCGTTTGCGGCCGAGGTGCGGCCGTAGCCCGGGGTGTAGAGGGTGATGCCGTCGGCCGCCATCTTCGGGATCAGCTGATAGGTGATGCCGGTCGACAGCGGGTTGTAGGCGAGCGCCCCCATGCCCTTGGTGCTTTCATAGCACTCGACGCCCTTCTCGGTGTTGTAGGCGGTTTCGCATTCCGGCACGACGACCTTCTCGCCGCCGATGCCGCCGTCGCGCTCGTTGAGCAGGGTGAAGTAGTCGTTGAACCCGTCGGCGTAGGGGATGCCGCCGGCCGCGAAGGGCCCGGTGCGATAGCTCAGGTTCGGCACCACCAGATCGGCCGAGGCCGGCAATGCGGTGGCGGTGATGGCCGCGGCCACCAGGGCTGCAAAGGTCTTCTTCATACGCGATTCCTCCCAGAACGTATTCGGTTGATTTTCTGTGACTTTCCCGCCCTCCTCAGTGCGGGAACGGCCACAGGCGCAGTTTCTCCTTCGCCACCCGCCAGAGCTGGGCGAGGCCATGCGGCTCGGCGATCAGGAAGACGATGATGAGCCCGCCCACGATCATCAGCTCGATATGGGCGGCGAGGTCGGTGGGCCAGCCGAGGCCGCCGACGAGCACGTTTTTCAGAAACACCGGCAGCAGCACCAGGAAGGCCGCCCCGGCGAAGGAGCCGAAGATCGAGCCAAGCCCGCCGATGATCACCATGAAGAGGATCAGGAAGGACTTGTTGATGCCGAAGGCCTCGCCGACCTCGGCCGCGCCGAGATAGACCGAGAAGAACAGCGCCCCGGCGATGCCGATGAAGAACGAGCTGACGGCGAAGGCGGTGATCTTGGTGGTCAGCGGGTTCACCCCGATGATCTCGGCGGCGATGTCCATGTCGCGGATCGCCATCCACTTGCGGCCGATGGTGCCGCGGGTGAGATTGCGGGCGACCAGCGCGACGAGGGTCAGCAGGATCAGGCAGAACATGTATTTCGCCGTGGCCGAGGTCTGCGCGCCGGTGACGAAGACGCCGAACATGCTGCGGTCGGGCGCGGTGATCTGGCCCGAGGCCGAATAGTTGTAGAACCACGGCACCTTGTTGAAGAGCCAGACCAGGAAGAACTGCGCGGCAAGCGTCGCCACGGCCAGGTAGAAGCCCTTGATCCGCAGCGAGGGCAGACCGAAGAGCACGCCCACGGCGGCGGTGATGCCGCCCGCAAGCAGAACGTGGATGAAGATCGGAACATCCGGGAAAGCGGTCATCAGCTTGTAGACCGCATAGGCGCCCACGGCCATGAAACCGCCGGTGCCAAGGCTGACCTGCCCGGCATAGCCCACCAGGATGTTCAGCCCGATCGCCGCGATCGCGTAGATCAGGAAGGGCACGAAGACCGCATTCGCCCAGTAGTCGTCGATGACGAGCGGGATCACGCCAAAGGCCACGGCCAGCGTGACATAGAATCCCATGCGGTCGAAGCGGATCGGGAAGGTCTGGTTGTCCTCCCGGTAGCTCGTCTTGAAATCACCTGCCTCGCGGTAGAACATCAGGCCTTCCCCCCGTTGAACGTACGGGGGAGGGCGTTGTCCGTCCCCCTCAGCAGCCGCGCTTCAGCCGCGCCCAGGCGAGCAAGGCCGCCCCGGCACCGGCCGCGGCCAGTAGGATGTTGAGTGAATGCAGCGCCGTCGGTTCGTCCGGCGGGGCAGCGAGCGCGATCCAGCCGAAGGCGAGTGCCGCGCCCGAACCGATGGTGAAGACAGTCGCACAGGTTTTCATGACCAAAGGACCTCCCAATCCCTTGCGCGGCCATGATGGGCCGCGTCAGCAACCCTTCTCTCCGACCGGGGCCTCCCTGCCCCTGAGCGGTCGGATCCGCGACAGGATGTCGCATCCCCGCCCGGCACTCAACGAAAATCGTGTTTGCGCTCACAGCCATCGTCACACCCGCTCGATGATGCGTTCGCCGAACAGGCCCTGCGGCCGGAACACGAGGAAGAGGAGGGCAAGCACATAGGCGAACCAGTTCTCGGTGGCGCCGCCGATCAGCGGGCCGAGGAAGAACTCGAACAGTTTCTCGCCCATGCCGATGATGAGGCCGCCGACGATGGCGCCGGGGATCGAGGTGAAGCCGCCCAGCATCAGCACCGGCAGCGCCTTCAGCGCGATCAGGCTGAGCGAGAACTGCACGCCCGATTTCGAGCCCCACATGATCCCGGCGACGAGGGCGACGATGCCCGCGATCGACCACACCAGCACCCAGATGAAGCGCAGCGAGATCCCGACCGAGAGGGCCGCCTGGTGGTCGTCGGCCACCGCGCGCAGGGCGCGGCCCTGTTTCGAATACTGGCTGAAGAGGGTCAGCGCCGTGACCAGCGCCACCGCGACCAGCGCTGCGACGATGTCGAGATTGTCGACGAAGAAGCCATAGCCGAAGAGGCTGTCGGTCACGCTCTCGAGCGTCTCGTTGATGCCCTGCGGCAGGCCGACGTCCAGCGTCTTGATGTCGGCGCCCCACATCACGTCGCCGAAGCCTTCGAGGAAATAGGCCAGCCCGATCGTCGCCATGAACAGGATGATCTCGGCCTGGCCCACCAGATGCTTCAGCACCAGCTTCTCGATGACGATCGCCAGCAGTACCATCACCCCGGCGGTGAGCCCGATCGCGAGGATCGAGGGCAGCTGCCAGCCGAAGCTTTCCAGATGCCCGCCGGTGATCGCGTTGATGACATGGGCGAAGGGCACCTGGCCCTGCTGGATGCCGACGAGCGTCAGCGCGGCAAAGAGCGCAAGTACCCCCTGCGCATAGTTGAAGATGCCCGAGGCCTTGTAGATCAGCACGAAGCCGAGTGCGACAAGCGCATACATCACCCCCGCCATCAGGCCGTTCAGGGTCACTTCCATCGCGTAAAGCAGCTGGTCAGGCATGGCGGCCTCCCTTCGAGTTCGGTTGCGGACGGGGCTCAGTCATGGGCCACCCCCAGATAGGCGTCGATCACCGCCTGGTTGTTGCGCACCTCCTCGGGCGGGCCGTCGCCGATCTTCTTGCCGTAATCCATCACCACCACCCGGTCGCTCAGGTCCATCACCACGCCCATGTCGTGCTCGATCAGCACGATGGTGGTGCCGAACTCGTCGTTCAGATCGAGGATGAAGCGGCACATGTCCTCCTTCTCCTCGACGTTCATCCCGGCCATCGGCTCGTCGAGCAGCAGGATCTTCGGTTCCGCGGCCAGAGCGCGCGCCAGCTCGACGCGCTTCTTCAGCCCGTAGGGCAGGCGACCGACAGGTGTTTTCCGGATGTTCTGGATTTCCAGGAAGTCGATGATCTTCTCGACCTTCTCGCGATGCGCCTCTTCCTCGCGGCTCGCGCCCCCCCACCAGAAGGCCTGGCTGAAGAGCCCCGATTTCATCAGCGTCAGCCGCCCGGTCATGATGTTGTCGAGCACCGACATGCCGTCGAAGAGTGCGATGTTCTGGAAGGTGCGGGCGATGCCGAGGCGGGCGACCTGATAGGGCTTCATCGGCCCGCGCTGATAGCCCTTGAACCAGACCGAGCCCTCGGTCGGCACGTAAAAGCCCGAGATCACGTTCAGCATCGAGGATTTTCCGGCGCCGTTCGGGCCGATGATCGCGCGGATCTCGCCGTCGCGGATGTCGAAGCTGATGTCCTTGATCGCGGTCACCCCGCCGAACTTCAGCGTGATGTTGCGCAACTCCATCAGCACACCGCCGATCTTGCGGCCGTCGGCGGTGACCCAGCCTTCGTTCATGTCCTTCATTCTGCGGCCTCCGCCAGCTGCGGCCCGGGGGCGACGGTCGCGTCGGCAAGCGTCAGCGTCGCCTTGATCGCCCCCTTGCGGCCGTCCTCGTAGGTGACCTCGGTCTCGGTGTAGATGCTGTCGCGCCCGTCATAGAGCGCGTCGATCAGGTCGGCGTATTTCTCTGCCACGATGTTGCGGCGCACCTTGCGGGTGCGGGTCATCTCGCCATCGTCCGCATCGAGTTCCTTGTGCAGGATCAGGAAGCGGTGGATCTGGCAGCCGGAGAGCATCGGGTCGTGCGCCACCGAGGCGTTCACCTCGTCGATGTGACCGCGGATCATGTCATAGACCTTCGGGTGCCCGGCCAGTTCCTGATAGGAGGCATAGGCGATGTTGTTGCGCTCGGCCCAGTTGCCGACCGCGGTCAGGTCGATGTTGATGAAGGCGGTGCAGCGGTCACGACCCGCGCCAAAGACGACAGCCTCAAGAATGCTTGGGTAGAACTTGAGCTTGTTTTCCACGTATTTGGGAGCGAAGAGCCGGCCATCGGCCAGTTTGCCGACGTCCTTGGCGCGGTCGATGATGCGCAGGTGCCCCGAGCCTTCCTCGAAGAACCCCGCATCCCCCGTGGCAACCCAGCCCTCGGCGTCCTTGGTCGAGGCGGTGCTGTCGGGGTTGTTGTAATACTCGACGAAAGTTCCCGGCGAGCGATAGTAGACTTCACCGTTCTCGCCGATCTTCACCTCGACCCCCGGCGAGGGCACGCCGACGGTGTCGGAGCGGACCTGGCCGTCGGGCTGCTGGGTGATGAAGACCGAGGCCTCGGTCTGGCCGTAGAGCTGCTTCAGGTTGATGCCGAGCGAGCGGTAGAAGTCGAAGATCTCCGGCCCGATCGCCTCGCCCGCGGTATAGCCGACGCGGATGCGCGAGAAGCCGAGGGTGTTCTTCAGCGGCCCGAAGATGAAGAACCCGCCAAGCGCATAGCGCAGCCGGTCGAGCATGCCGACCGGTTCGCCGTCGAGGATCGCGGGGCCGACCCGGCGGGCCAGCGCCATGTAATGGTCGAACAGCCATTTCTTCACCCGCCCCGCATCTTCCATGCGGATCATCACCTGCGTCAGCTGGCCTTCGAATACCCGCGGCGGGGCGAAGAAATAGGTCGGCCCGATCTCGCGCAGGTCGGTCATCATCGTCGCGGCGTTTTCCGGGCAGTTCACGGTGAAGCCCGCCCAATAGGCCTGTCCGACCGAGAAGATGAAATCGCCGACCCAGGCCATCGGCAGATAGGCGAGCACCTCTTCGAGACGCGTCAGCCGGTCGAAGGAGACGGAGTTCTTTGCCGTCTCGATGATGTTGCGGTTCGACAGAACCACGCCCTTCGGCTTGCCGGTGGTGCCCGAGGTGTAGAGCATCACGCAGGTGCTGTCATAGGTCAGCTCGGCGATGCGGGTCTCGAGTTCCTCCTGATAGCGGTAATGCCCTGCCTTGCCCTCGGCGATGACATCGGCGAGCGCGTTCATCCGGGAATGGTCGTATTTCCGCATGCCGCGCTTGTCGGTGTACATCACGTGCTTGATCGTGTGGATGCGGTCCTCGATCTCGACAACCTTGTCGACCTGCTCCTGATCGCCGCAGACGACGAAGCGCGCGCCGCAATGGCCAAGGACATAGGCCATCTCCTCGGCCACCGCGTCCTGATAGAGCGGCACCGGCACCGCGCCGCACATCTGCGCCGCCACCATCGCCCAGTAATGCGCCGGGCGGTTGCGCCCGATGATCGCGACGTGATCGCCGCGCGCGACACCGAGGCTCAGCAGCCCCATCGCCAGGGCGCGGATTTCCTCGTTTGCCTGGGCCCAGGTCCAGCTCTGCCAGATCCCGAATTCCTTTTCGCGATAGGCCGGATAGCCGCCATACCGCGCCACGTTCCGCGCCAGAAGCGCAGGAATCGACTGCGCGGATTGCTCCGCCGCCGTTCTGTCCGCCATGTGTCCTCCCTCACGCCGGTCGCCCGGCGTCCTCGCCGCGGGAAGCGATTCCTCCATCGCCCGCCGCGTCATGCCCGAAGGCTGCGGGTCAAAGTTTTCCTGACTTTTTCCGAAATCTAACGAATCCTTTCTCGCACCCCTTGCCCCTTTGCCGAACCCCGCCGGGATGCTAGCGATGACGGGGGAGGAGACCGGATGACCGCAGAGGATGCCCACACCCGGCTGATGGAGGCCGGGCTGAACATGATCGGCCAGGCGCTGTCGATCTTTGACAGCGAGCTGCGGCTTGCGGTGTGCAACCGGCAATTCGCGCTGATGTTCGATCTGCCCGAGGCGCTGACCCGTCCGGGCACGCCGTTCGAGGACACCATCCGCTTCCTGGTGACGCGCGGCGAATACGGGCCGGTGACCGATCTCGAGGAGGCGGTGCGGCTGCGCGTCGCGCAGGCGCGGACCTTTGCGCCGCATTACATGGAGCGCGCCCGTGCGAACGGGCGCACGATTGCGGTCGAGGGCGCACCGCTTGCCCAGGGCGGCTGGGTCACCGTCTACACCGACATCACCGAGATCAAGCGCCAGGAGGGGCTGTTGCGGGCCCGCTCGCAGGAGCTGTCGGTGCAGGTGCTCGATCATGCCGAGCGGCTGGCGGCGGCGAACCGGGAACTCGCCGCGACGAATGCCGCGCTTGCCGAGACGCAGCGCGAACTGACCGCGATCGAGGCGCGCACGCGCCAGGTGAACGAGATGATGCCCGCCCATATCGCGCATGTGGATTGCGGGCTGATCTACACCTTCTCGAACCGCAAGCTGCCCTCGGTGATGCCCGGATCGGTGCTCGACCCGGTCGGCCGGCACGCCGCCGAGGCGCTTGGCGCCGACACCTTCGCGCGCATCGAGCCCGGCTTTGCGCGGGCGCTCGCTGGCGAGGCAAACGTGCGCGAGATCACCCATACCCCCTCGGGGCGGCGGGTGCGCATCGCGCTGACCCCCGACCGCGATGCGGCAGGCGAGGTGGTGGGGGTCTATATCCTCTCGACCGATGTCACGCATGAGGCGCAGGCCCGCGCCGCACTCGCACAATCGGCCAAGCGCGAGCTCGCCGGCCACCTGACCTCGGGGCTTGCGCATGATTTCGCGAACCTGCTCACTGTCATTCTGGGCCTGCAGGGGCGGCTTGCGCGGATGCCCGACCTGCCTCCCGAAGCGGCCGAGATCGCCCGCGGCACGCTGGCCGCGGCGCGGCGCGGCGGCACGCTTCTGGACCGCATCGCCGCGATCTCGGGCCGGCGGTCGCTGCGCCCCGAGGCGGTGGAGCTGCGCCCGCTGGTCGAGGATATCGCGGCGATGGCGCGCCCGACGCTCGGTGACGCGGTGCGGCTCGAGACCTTCGTCGGCGGGCTCGACCTGCCGGTGCTGGTCGATCCCGGCCAACTGCAGGACAGCCTGCTCAATCTGCTCCTGAATGCGCGCGACGCGATGGGGCCGCGCGGCGGCACGATCCGGATCGAACTGCACCCGGTGCGCGACACCTGGGTCGAGATTTCGGTCACCGATACCGGCCCCGGCTTTTCGGCCGAGGCGCTCGCCCGCGGGCTCGACCCGTTCTTCACCACGAAGGGCGGCGAGGGCTCGGGGCTTGGCCTGTCGATGGTCTATGACCAGACGAAGCTGGCGGGCGGCACCGTGCAGCTGGAAAACACCGAAGAGGGCGCGCGCGTCACCCTGCGCCTGCCGTTGCGCCCCGCCGGCGCGCCCTCCGCGCCGATGCTGGTGCTGCTGGTCGAGGACAATGACGAGATCCGCGCGAATGTGCGCGAAATGCTGCGCGGCCTCGGTCACACGGTGATCGAGGCGGCCAGCGTCGCCGAGGCGGAGGCGCTGGCCGCATTGCCCGACATCGCGATGGTGCTCTCCGACATCCAGCTGCCGGGCGAGGCGACCGGGGTCGATCTTGCGCGCCGCCTTGCGCCGCGGGTGCCGGTGGTACTGATGACCTCGCTGCCGCCGGGCGATGCACTGCGCGCCTCCGCCCCTTGCGCGGTGCTGCAAAAACCCTTCTCCGCGCGCGAACTCGCCGCCCTGATCGACGGAGCCCGCCGATGACCGCCCCGCATGTCGCCATCCTCGACGACGAGCCAGAGATCCGCCGGATGCTGTCGGACGCGCTCGAAGAGGCCGGCTTCCGCACCACCTGCTATGCCCGCGCGACCGAGTTCGAGGCGGGGCTGAAACGCGCCCAGCCCGACGTCTGCCTGGTCGATCTCGGCCTGCCCGACCGCGACGGGCTGGCGCTGGTGCACCGGCTGGCGCTGGAACAGGGGGCGGCGATCATCATCATCTCGGGGCGCGCGCAGGTGCAGGACCGCGTCACCGGGCTCGAACTTGGCGCCGACGATTACATCATCAAGCCGTTCGATCCGGCCGAGGTGGTGGCCCGCATCCGCGCCCGGTTGCGCAAGCCCCGCGCCGAGGCGGCACCGGCCGCGCAGACCGCCGATTTCGCCGGCTGGCGCGCGCAGTTCGACCGCTACGTGCTGACCGATGCCGGGGGCCGCGAGACGCCGTTTTCGCATGCCGAGGGCGAGGTGCTGCGGCTCTTCCTCGAAAGCCCGAACCGGCTCATCACCCGCGCCCAGATGCAGGAGGCGCTGGGCAGCGGGGCGGGGGAGAGCTTCGACCGGGCGATGGATGTGCGGATCTCGCGGCTGCGCACGAAGCTTGGCGAAGATCCGAAGAACCCGCGTCTGATCAAGACGATCTACGGCGCGGGCTACATCTTTCTGGGCGAGGTGCGCTGGAGCTGATTTTGCGCTGGCAAAGGCGGCGCGCTTCTGATTCCCTTGGACCAGACCCCTGCGGAAGGCACTGCCATGCTGACCATCCTGCTCCACCGCACCCCGGCGCGCGCCTTCTACCGCGTGGAAATCTCCGACAACCTGTTCGGCGAATACACCGTGCTGCGCGAATGGGGGCGCGGCGGGCGCGCGGCCGGGGCGCGGGTGAACTGGTTCTCCAACCTGCGCGACGCGGTGCAGGCGGCCGACCGCTGGCGGGGGCGGGCAATCTCGCGCGGCTACCGGCTGAGCGAGCGGCGCACCGCGCAGGGCTGAGGAGGGCGGCGATGGCGATGATCCACTGGTGCGGGACGGGGCTGAGCTCGGGGCCGGGGCTGCGCCGGCTGATCGACGCGGGCCGCGCGCTCACCGTCTGGACGATCGAACGGCCGCAGGCCGAGGCGCTGCTTGCCGGCCGCCGCGCCCGCATCGCCGACTACAGCCTGCCCGCGCTTGAGGCGACGCTGCGGCCGGGCGATGTCATCGTCTCGATGCTGCCGCCCGACCTGCATCTGTCGCTTGCTCGGCTCGCGCTGCACCGGCAGGCGCATTTCGTCTGCGCCTCGGAGCTGACGCCCGAGCTGCGCGGGCTTGATGCGGCGGCGCGCAAGGCGGGCGTCGCGGTGGTGGGGGAGGTCGGGCTTGCCCCCGGCATCGACCATCTGATGGCGCATGACCTGGTGGCCGATTACCGCGCCTCGGGCACCATCGCGCCGGGCGACACGGTGTCGTTTCACAGCTATTGCGGCGGCATCCCGGCGCGGCCGAACGCGTTTCGCTACAAGTTCAGCTGGTCGCCGCTTGGCGTCTTGCGCGGGCTGAAATCGCCCTCGCGCTCGATCCGCCACTTCAGCGAACTGCGGCTTGCTCACCCCTGGGAAGGGGTGACGCGCTATGACGCGCCGCTGCCGCAGCCCGAGACCTTCGAGGTCTATCCGAACCGCGACAGCCTCGCCTACATCGACGACTATCGTTTCGACCCGAGCTGGCGGATCGAGGATTTCGTCCGTGGCACGCTCCGGCTTCTGGGCTGGGCCGAGGCCTGGCAGCCGGTCTTCGCGGCGCTGTCGGATGCGTCGGAAGGGGCCGAGCGCCGCCTTGCGCAGCTGGCCGAACGGCTATTGCGCGAGAATGGCTATGCCCCGGGGGAGCCAGACCGGGTGGTGGCGGTCGTCACGCTGACCGCGAAACGCGCCGGGCGCGCGGTCTTCGACCGGTCCTGGGTGCTCGAGGCGACAGGCGACATCCGCGGCAGCGCGATGGCGCGGCTGGTTTCGGGCACGGTCTCGCTCGCTGTCGAGGCGGTGCTGGCGCATGACATTCCGGCGGGTGTGCATGCCGCGCCGCATGACCCGAAGCTGGTGCAGGGCTGGCTTTCCGCGCTGCAGGTACAGGCGCAGTATCTGGCGAAGGTGGATCACCTGGCCTGACGGGCACAGGGGGCCTGCCCCCTCTTTCGCTGACGCGAAATTCACCCCCGGGATATTGGGGGCAATTGGAAGCAGGGAGCCGTGCTCATCTTCCAATTGCAGTCAAATATCCCGGGGGTGAGGCCGCAGGCCGAGGGGGCAGCGCCCCCTTGCCTCAGAACGGGCAGGGTGCGGTGAAGGTCATGTGGCGCCCGCCGTCGGGATGGCGCAGGCGCAGGCTTTCGGCGTGCAGCATCAGCCGCGGGAAGTCCCGTGCCGGCCCTTCGGCATAGAGCGGATCGCCAAGGATCGGGTGGCCGGTCTCCCGCATGTGCACGCGCAGCTGGTGGCTGCGCCCGGTGAGCGGGGTCAGCCGCACCCGCGTGGTGCCGTCCGCCTCCAGCCGCAGCACGCGCCAGTCGGTCTGTGCCGGGCGGCCGTTTTCATGGTCGACATGCTGGCGCGGCCGGTTCGGCCAGTCGACGCAGAGCGGCAGGTCGACATGGCCTTCCTTCGGCTCGAGATGGCCCCAGAGCCGGGCGAGGTAGTGCTTCTTCGTCTGCCGGTGCTCGAACTGCAGGCCGAGGTGGCGTTGCGCGTGCGGCGTCAGGCCGAAGACCATCACCCCCGAGGTATCCATGTCGAGCCGGTGGACCAGCAGCACCGTGGGATAGGCCGCGCGCAGCCGCGCGATCAGGCAATCGGCACGGTCCTCGCCCTTGCCGGGCACCGAGAGCAGTCCGGCCGGCTTGTCGACCACCAGAATCTCGTGATCGGCGTGCAGGATGCGGGGCTGTTCGGTCGTGGGGGTATAGACGAAATCGGTCATGCCGCCCAGATGGCGCGCGGGCGCGGCGAAATCAAGCTCAGTCGAGGGCGAGCTTCGCCGCGAGCCCGCCGAAAAGCAGTGCAGCGACCTTGTTCAGCACCCCCATCCGGCGTGCGAGCCGGATGCCGAGCCAGCCCGCCGAAGCGCCGTAACCCATGGTGATCAGGGTGCCGCCGGTGAAGACGATGCCGCCGAGGATCAGCATCTGCTGCCACAGCGGCCCGATCGCCGGGTCGGTGAACTGCGGCAGGTAGGCCAGCATGAAGAGCGCGACCTTGGGGTTCAGCACATTGGTGATCACGCCGCGGCGGAAGGCGTCGCGGGGCAGCAGCGCGCCGCCCACGCTTTCGGGCGGCGGCACCACCGCGCGCCAGCTTTTCACTGCGATCCACAGCAGATAGGCCGCCCCCGCCCAGCGGACGATGTCGAGCATGCCGGGATGCGCCGCCACCAGCGCGGCAAGGCCGAAGGCGGTGGCGCAGGTGTGGAAGATGCCGCCGATACCGACGCCAAAGCCCGCTGCCATCCCCGCCTTCGGCCCGCCCTGCAACCCCGAGGCGATGGCGAACAGAACGTCCGATCCGGGCGTCAGGTTCAGCACCAGCGCGCCGGCCAGAAAGGCAAGCAGCGTCGCCGGCGGAAAGGCCATCAAGGTCTCGAGCATGTCGGGGCTCCTTCGGGTCGTTTCACGCGACGCTAACCTGGAGTGCCGCCGCCGTCACCTCGACTTCGACAAGGAACTCGGCGCGGGTGAAGCCCGTGACGATGACGAGGGTCGAGGCGGGCAGATTGCCCGATCCCGCCAGCCATTCGTCGCGCGCCGCCATGTACTCGGGGAAATGCGCGCGGTCGGTGACGAAGGCGTTGATCCGGACCACATCAGCCGGCCCCATCCCCGCCTCGGCCAGGATCGCGGTGACATTGGCAAAGCACAGCCGGGCCTGTTCGCGCACCGTGGGCGGGGCGACGTCGTCGGGGCCGAGGCCGAGCTGGCCCGAAGTCATCACCAGCCGCGCGCCGGGCGGCAGCTCGACGCCATGGACATAGGCGCCGAAGGGCGGACGGATCGAGGTCGGGGCAAGGGCACGCATGGATAACCTCCGGTTGGTCGGGCGCCGGTTTCTTCGGGTCAGATCCTGCCCCCGGCGCCCGGCGAGAACCATGCTTCCTGACCAAACGGGCAAAATTTTCGGCATCTGCCGAAAACCCGGGCAGGGGTCGGGAAAACCTGCCCAAAGCCGCGCCGTCTTCTGCCGGCATGCGGGTTTTTGCCGCACCGCCCCCTGAGCATCGCGCCGCGCCCTCCTAGGCTGGCCGCAGAGAATCACACCCCGGAGCCGCGCATGCGCAAGATTGTCCTTTCCCTGCTTCTGTCGACCGCCGCCACTGCCGCCTCGGCGAATACGGCGGTGACCTTCGGCACCAACTGGCTGGCCCAGGCCGAGCACGGCGGCTTCTATCAGGCGGTGGCCGATGGCACCTATGCGGCCTGCGGGCTTGACGTGACGATCCAGCCGGGCGGGCCGCAGGTGAACAACCGGGCGCTGATGCTGGCGGGCAAGATCGACTTCAACATGGGGGGCAACCTGCTCGAGGAATTCTCAGCGGTGCAGGAGGGCATTCCGGTCGTTGCCGTCGCCGCGATCTTCCAGAAGGAGCCGCAGGTCATCCTGACCCATCCGGGCAAAGCGAAAAGCTTCGAGGACCTGAAGACCCTCAAGCTGTTCATCGGCGATGCGGGCTATGCGTCCTATTACCAGTGGATGATCAAGGCCTATGGCTTCACCGCCGAGCAGCGTGAGGTCTACACCTTCAACCCCGCCCCGTTCATCGCCGACGAGAAGTCGGGGATGCAGGGCTATCTCTCGTCGGAACCGCTGATGGTCGAGAAGGAGGGCGGCTTCAAGCCCGACGTCTGGCTGCTCGCCGATGCCGGCTATTCGACCTATTCGACGCTGATCGAGACCATGGCCGACACCGTCGCGAAGAAGCCCGAGGTGGTGAAGTGCTTCGTCGATGGCTCGATCAAGGGCTGGTACAATTTCCTGTACGGCGACAACAGCGCTGCGAAGGAGAGGATCAAGAAGGACAACCCCGACATGACCGACGAGCAGATCGCCTTCGGCATCGCCCAGCTGAAGGAGAAGGGCATCGTCGATTCGGGGGATGCGCTTGAGAAGGGCATCGGGGTGATCACCGACGCCCATGTGAGGGACTTCTTCGACAAGATGGTCGCGGCCGGGGTCGTACCCGCCGATCTCGACTACAAGGCCGCCTATACCACCGATTTCGTCGGCGCGGGCGTGGGCCTTGATCTGAAGAAGTGATCTCCCCGGGGCGGGCCTATGGTGGCCCGCCCGAACCTTTTCCGAGACGAGGCACCGATGGTGGTGACCTGGCGCAAGCCGAAACCGCTGGGCAAGCGGGCGAAACTTCTGGAGATGGCCGCGGTCGACAAGGCCTTTGCCGGCGGCACGCTGGCGCTCAGGGAGATGAACCTGACCGTGAACGAGGGCGATTTCATCTCGCTTCTCGGGCCTTCGGGCTGCGGCAAGTCGACGGCGCTGCGGCTGATTGCCGGGCTGATGCATCCGACGCGCGGGCAGATCCGCTGGGAGGGCGGCGAGGCCGAGATCGGCGTCGTCTTCCAGGAGCCGACGCTGATGCCCTGGGCGACGGTCGAGCAGAATGTCTATCTGCCCTTCCGGCTGAAGGGGCAGAGCTTCGTGCAGGTGCGCGATGACATCCATCTGGCGCTGAAGCTGGTGGGGCTTGAGAAATTCGCCAAGGCCTATCCGCGCGAGCTGTCGGGCGGGATGAAGATGCGGGTCTCGATCGCGCGGGCGATGGTGACGCGGCCGCGACTGATCCTGATGGACGAACCCTTCGCCGCGCTTGACGAGATCACCCGCCACAAGCTGAACAAGGATCTGCTCGAGCTGAAGGAAAAGATCGCCTCGACGGTGATCTTCGTCACCCATTCGGTGTTCGAATCGGTGTTCCTGAGCGACCGGATCGTGGTGATGGCGGCCCGGCCCGGCCGGGTCGCGACCGAGCTGACCGTCGATGCGCCCTATCCGCGCGGCGAGGATTTCCGCACCTCGGCCGATTATGCCGCGCTGTGCCGCACCGCCTCGGACGCGCTCCATGCCGCGATGGGAGAGACCGCATGAGCCTTGCCGATCCCGCCCTTGCCGCAGGCGACACCCCGGTCGATGCCGACGAGCTGGCGCGTGCCCGCGCCCGGCGGCGCGAGCGGGTGCTGCGCTGGCTTCTGCCGAGCATCACCGTCGTGCTGCTGATCGTGCTGTGGGACCGCATCGTCGTCTGGAACGAGATCCCGCATTACATCCTGCCGGGGCCCGGCCTTGTTGCGCAGACGCTGGTCAAGGACGCGCCGATCCTGCTGCCGGCACTGGGCGTCACGCTGCAGATCACGCTGATGGCGCTCGCGGTCGCGGTGGTGGGCGGCGTGGGGCTTGCGGTGCTCTTCAGTCTCAGCCGCTGGGCCGAGATGTGTTTTTACCCCTTCGCAGTGATCTTGCAGGTCACCCCGGTCGTCTCGATCGCGCCGCTGATCTTCATCTATGTCGACAACCGGCTGGCGGGGCTCTTGCTCTGCGCCTGGATCGTCGCCTTCTTCCCGATCCTGTCGAACACCACGCTCGGGCTGAACTCGACCGACCACAACCTGCGCGACCTGTACCGGATCTATGGCGCCACCCGCTGGCAGCGGCTGCGCTATCTGCAGATCCCGACGGCGCTGCCCTATTTCCTCGGCGGTCTGCGCATCGCCGGCGGGCTGAGCCTGATCGGGGCGGTGGTGGCGGAATATGTCGCGGGCACCGGCGGTATCGGCTCGGGCCTGGCCTTCCGCATCCTCGAGGCGGGATACCGGCTGAACATCCCGCGGATGTTCGCGGCGCTTGTCCTCATTGCGCTCACCGGCGTCGTCATCTTCGCGGTGCTGAGCCTGGTGACGCATCTGATGCTTCACAAATGGCACGAGAGTGCCATCAAACGGGAGAATTGATGGATTTTTGCGTTCTGCCCAGCGGCACGTATCGTCTGATCAATCTGAAAACCCCGGCCTGCCTCCTCGGACAAGAGGGCGACCTGGCCCAGATCGACCTGGCCATCTCGGATGGCCGGATCGTCGCGGCGGTGCCGCCCGACGCGCCCGTGGTGGACATGGCCGGCAAGATGGTCTTTCCGGCCTTCGTCGACATGCACACGCATCTCGACAAGGGCCATATCTGGCCGCGCGCGGCGAACCCCGACGGCACGTTCGAGGGCGCGCTGGCCACCGTCGGCGCCGACCGGGTGGCGAACTGGTCGGCCGAGGATGTGCGCGCGCGGATGGAGTTCGCGCTGCGCTGTGCCTGGGCGCATGGCACGCGCGGGGTCCGCACCCATCTCGACAGTCTCGCGCCGCAGGATGCGATCTCCTTCCCCGTCTTCGCCGAGCTGCGCGAGGACTGGGCCGGGCGGATCGCGCTGCAGGGCTCGTGCCTCGTGCCGATCGACATGGTCGAGGAGGGCGGCCCCTTCGGCCGCACCGCGGCGATCGTCGAACGCGCGGGCGGCGTGCTTGGCGCCGTCACCTATCCGGTCCCCGACCTGCGCCGGCGGCTGCGGGTGTTCTTCGACCATGCGGCGCGGCGCGGGTTGCAGGCCGATTTCCACGTCGACGAGACCGGCGACGCCTCGGTCGCGACGCTGAAGGTGATCGCCGAGGTGGCGCTGGAAATGGGCTTCGACGCGCCGGTGACGGTGGGGCATTGCTGTTCGCTTGCCGTGCAGCCCGAGGCCGAGGCGGCGCGCACGCTCGATCTGGTCGCGAAGGCCGGGCTGAATGTCGTCAGCCTGCCGATGTGCAACATGTACCTGCAGGACCGCACGCCCGGCCGCACGCCGCGCTGGCGCGGGGTGACGCTGGTGCACGAGATGGCTGCGCGCGGCATCAACGTCAGCTTCGCCTCCGACAACACCCGCGATCCGTTCTATGCCTATGGCGATCTCGACATGATCGAGGTGATGCGCGAGGCGACGCGGATCGCGCATCTCGACCACACCGGCACCGACTGGCCGCGCGCCTTCACCGCGAACCCCGCCCGCGCCTGCGGCTTCGATGCGCCCTCGCTGGCCCCGGGTGCGCCCGCCGATCTGGTGATCTGCCGCGCCCGCAGCTGGACCGAGCTCTTCGCCCGCCCGCAGGCCGACCGCATCGTGCTGCGCGCCGGGCGGCAGATCGACCGCACCCTTCCCGATTATTCCGAACTCGACGGACTGATGACATGAACATTGATGCCGCAAAGGCCGCGCTCGCCCATCTCGAGCTTGACGACAACCCCGCCTCGATCCGCTCGAAAAGCCGGGATTTCTTCTGGTATTCGCCGGTGCTGAAGGCGCGCCTCGATCACGTCGTGGCCGATTTCGTCGTCTCGCCGCGCGACGAGGCCGAGGTGATCGAGGTGCTCAAGACCTGTTACGCCCATGACGTGCCGGTTACCGTGCGCGGCGCCGGCACCGGCAATTACGGTCAGGCGATGCCGCTGGCGGGCGGCTGCGTGATGCACCTGAAGAACATGAACCGGATCCGCGAGATTGCTCCGGGCCGGGTGGTGGCGGAACCGGGCATCGTGATCCGCGACCTCGACGCGCAGACGAAGGCGCAGTCCGGGCAGGAGCTGCGGATGATGCCCTCGACCGCGGCCACCGCGACGCTTGGCGGTTTCATCGCCGGCGGCTCGGGCGGGGTGGGCTCGGTCCGCTGGGGCGCGCTGCGCGATCTGGGCAATATCCTGCGACTGCGCGTGGTCTCGATGGAGGCCGAGCCGCAGATCCACGAATTCACCGGCGAGGAGCTGCACCGGGTCAGCCACGCCTATGGCACGAACGGCATCATCACCGAGATCGAGATGCCGCTCGCCCCGGCCTATGACTGGATCTCGACCGTGCTGACCTTCCCCGGTTTCGCCGAGGCGGCGCGTTTCGGCGCCGAGCTTGCGGCCGAGGACGGGATCCTGGTCAAGCTCGTCACCGTCTGCGAGGCGCCGATCGCGGCCCAGTACTTCCAGCGCTTCAAGGGCCATGTGAGCGAGGGCGACAACACACTTCAACTGATGGTCGCGCCGCAGTCGATGCCCGCGCTCGAGACCTTCCTCGCGCGCTGGCCGGCGGGGAAGATGATCTTCCGCTCGGACGCGCAGGACTGGAGCCGCGGCCCGGGCGTCGCCTATGAATACGGCTGGAACCACACCACGCTGCGCGCGCTGAAGGTCGATCCCGACATCACATATCTGCAGGTGCGCTATCACGGCGCCGATTTCCTCGAGGTGATCGAGACCGTCCGCGCCCGTTTCGGCGCGGAGCTGATGCAGCACCTCGAGGTGATGCGTGAGCATGGGCAGGTGATCTATGCGGGGCTGACCATGGTGCGCTTCACCACCGAGGAGCGGCTCGAGGAGATCGTGCGCGAGCACGAGGAGATGGGCGCGATGATCTTCAACCCGCACCGCTACACGCTCGAGGAGGGCGGCCGGCAGTCGGCCGACGCGCGCCAGCTTGCCTTCAAGCGCGAGGCGGATCCGAAGGGGCTTTTGAACCCCGGCAAGATGATCGCCTGGGACGTGCCGGACTGGGGCTACGAGACGATCTATGCCTATGCCGGGATGAGGGCGGCGGAATGACCGGCGCCGGCACCTGCGGCAGGGGGCAGAGTGAGGTTTCGGGCCAGGAAAAAGCCCCTCTGCCTTTCCTTGGAAAAATACTCCCGCCGGAGGCGTTCGCGGGCGGCGGGGCCGGGCGCGGAGGGCGGGCATGACGCGCGCGCTGGTTCTCTTCGCCCATCCCTGCGCCGAAAGTTTCTCGGCGGCGCTGCACCGACGGGTGTGTGACACGCTTACGGCGCGGGGCTGGGAGGTCGACGATTGCGACCTTTATGCCGAGGGCTTCGCGCCGGTGCTGAGCGCGACCGAGCGGCGCGGCTATCACGACATCGGGCCGAACCTCGATCCGGTGGCGGACCATGTCGCGCGGCTGCGCGCCGCCGAGGCACTGGTGCTGGTGTTTCCGGTCTGGAACATGGGCTATCCGGCGATCCTGAAGGGGTTTCTCGACCGGGTGTTCCTGCCCGGCGTGTCGTTCCGGATGGAGAACGGCCAGACCGTGCCGAACCTGACGCATATCCGCCGGCTTGCCGCGGTGACGACCTATGGCGGCTCGCGCTGGCGGACCTTTCTGGCGGGCGATCCGCCGCGCCGGCTGGTCACCCGCCATCTGCGCTACATCACCCGGCCTGCGCGCTTCCGCTTTCTCGCACTGCATGACATGAACCGCGTGACCCAGGCCGGGCGCGCGGCCTTCCTGACCCGCGTCGGCCGCGCGATGGAAGCGTTCTGATGCGCGCGCTTGTCGTCTATTGCCATCCGCGCGCCGACAGCTTCAACGCCGCCGTGCGCGACGTGGTGCTGGAAAAGCTCGCCGCGGCCGGGGCCGAGACCCGGCTGATCGACCTTTATGCCGAGGGCTTCGACCCGGTGATGTCGGGGCCCGAGAACGCCGCCTATCTCGACCTGACGATCGGCACCGCGCACATGGAGCCCCATGTCGCGGCGATCCGCTGGTGCGACACGCTGATCTTCGTCTATCCGACCTGGTGGTACGGGCTGCCGGCGATGCTGAAGGGCTGGCTCGACCGGGTGCTGCTGCCCGACGTGGCCTTCCTGATGCCCGAGGACGAGAACGGCACGATCCGGCCGGGGCTGCGCCACATCACCGGGCTTGGCGTCTTCACCACCGGCGGTGCCTCGCGGCTGCTGACCTTCTTCGTCGGGGCGCCGGGGCGACGCACGCTGCTGCGCGGGCTGGGGCTGTTGTGCAAGCCCGGCCGGCGCACCGCCTTCGCCATGCATTACCTGATGGACAGTTCCACCCCGAAAACCCGCGCGCGGCACCTGCAACGGGTCGCGCGCCAGATGGACCGGCTGATCGGGCCGGTGCCGCAACGACAGGAGGTCAGGGCATGACCCGCCACGACTGGGCGTTCCACCGCGCGCCCGCTTTCACCGGGCTTGATCCGATGACGACCATCGCGATCCTGCCCACTGCCGCGATCGAGCAGCACGGGCCGCATCTGCCGGTGGGCACCGACACGCTGATCATGGAGGGGATGCTCGCCGAGCTGCGCCGGCAGCTCGATACCGCGCCCGATGCGCCCAGCGTGCGGATCTTGCCGGTGCAGGCCGTGGGCAAGTCGAACGAGCATCTGTGGGCGCCGGGCACCGCCACGCTGAGCGCCGAGACGGCGCTGAAGGCCTGGGTCGAGATCGGGCTTTCGGTGGCGCGGGCGGGGATCCGCAAGATCGTGCTGGTGAACAGCCATGGCGGCAACCTCGATCTCGTGTCGATCCTGTCGCGCGAGCTGCGGGTGCGGGCGGGGATGTTCGCGGTGAAATGCCAGTGGACCGCCTTCGGCCATCCCGAGGGGATGTATCCGGCGAAGGAGCTGACCTATGGCATCCATGGCGGCGATGTCGAGACCTCGCTGATGCTGGCCTTCAACCCGGAGACCGTGGACATGGGCGCGGCGCGGGATTTCGCCTCGAGCGCCGAGACCGGGCTGATCTCGCCGGTGGGGCCGATCTCCTATGGCTGGATCGCCTCGGACGTGAACCCGCTCGGCGCGGTCGGCAATGCCGCGGCGGCGACCGCCGGGAAGGGGCGGGCGACGGCCGCACATCAGGTGGCGGGCTTTGTCGAGCTGTTGCGCAAGGTGGCGGCGCAGCCGCTCGATGGCTTTGCGCCGGTTGTCGGGTGACGCGCGCCGGGGGCTTCGCGCCCCCGGACCCCCGCGAGGTATTTGTGGCAAGATGAACGCCGGGCCGTCAGGCGCGGCGAGGGTCGGTCAGGCGAGCTGATCGGGGAGGGCGAGGCCCTTCAGCACCTCGGTGGCGGGCATCGGGCGTTTGCCCTCGCGCTGCGCCTCGAGCACCTCGAGCGCGCCGGAGCCGCAGGCCACGGTGAAGCCGTCGAGCACCTGGCCGGGCGTGCCGCTGCCCGAGGCCGGGGCGGCGTGCAGAAGTTTCAGCCGCTCTTCGCCTGCAAGGCACCACGCGCCCGGGAAAGGGGAGAGGCCGTTCACCTGGCGCACGAGGTCCGCCGCCGGGCGGGTCCAGTCGATCCGCGCCTCGGCCTTGTCGATCTTCGCCGCATAGGTGACGCCCGTTTCGGGCTGCGGTTCGGGGGTGAGCGTGTCGAGCCGGTCGAGCGCCTCGAGGATCAGCGTGGCGCCCATCTCGCTCAGCCGGTCATGCAGCGCGCCGGTGGTCTCGGTCGCGCCGATCGGGGTCGTGGCGCGCAGCAGAACCGGGCCGGTATCGAGCCCCGCCTCCATCTGCATGATGCACAGCCCGGTCTCGGCATCGCCCGCCATGATCGCGCGGTGGATCGGCGCGGCGCCGCGCCAGCGCGGCAGGAGCGAGGCATGGATGTTCAGGCAGCCGTGCCGCGGCGCATCCAGAAGCGCCTGCGGCAGGATCAGCCCGTAGGCCACCACCACCGCGACATCGGCCCCGAGCGCGGCGAAGGCGGTGCGGTCTTCCTCGGCGCGGAAGTTGCGCGGCGTGCGCACCGGCAGGCCGAGCTCGAGCGCCCTCATGTGCACCGGCGTCGGGCGGTCCTTCTTGCCGCGGCCGGCGGGGCGGGGCGGCTGCGAATAGACCGCGACCACCTCGTGATGCGCCGCCAGTGCCGCGAGCACCGGCACCGAGAACTCGGGCGTGCCCATGAAGACGACGCGCATCGGCTTACCTCCGGGCGAGTTTCGCCGCCTTCTGCACCAGCATCTTGCGGCGCAGCGGCGAGAGATGGTCGAGATAGGTCTTGCCGTTCAGATGGTCGATCTGATGCTGCACCGAGGTCGCCCAGAGCCCGACGAAGTCGCGCTCCTCGGTCTCGCCCGCCTCGTTCAGGAAGCGCACGGTGACGGCGCGGGGCCGTTCGATCGTGGCGAAGACGCCGGGCAGGTTGGGCGAGGCCTCGTCATGCCGGCGCAGCTGCACCGAGGCGTGCAGCACCTCGGGATTTGCCATCTTCACCGCCTGGCCGCGCTTGTCCGAGGCATCGACGACGGCGAGACGCAGCATGATGCCGATCTGCGGCGCGGCAAGGCCGACGCCGGGCATCGCCTCCATCGTCTCGACCATGTCGTCCCAGATCATCCGCACCGTCTCGGTCACCGCCGTCACCGGCTCGGCGGCCGTGTGCAGGCGACGGTCCTCATAGGGAATGAAGGGACGCGCGGCCATCAGAGGATGCTTTGGTCCTTCGCGGCGCGGGCGCGCTCGCGTTTCAGCTTTTCCATCTTGCGGGTGATCATCTGCCGCTTCAGGGGCCCGAGGTAGTCGATGAAGAGCTTGCCGTCGAGGTGGTCGTTCTCGTGCTGGGCGCAGGTCGCCCAGAGCCCGTCGAACTGCTCCTCGTGGATCTGCCCGTCGAGACCGAGCCAGCGCATCCGCACCTCGCGCGGGCGGGTCACCTCGGCGTATTGGTCGGGGATCGAGAGGCAGCCTTCCTCGTAGACGTTGGTCTCTTCCGAGGTCCAGGTGACTTCGGGGTTGAGCATCACCATCGGTGCGGGGGCGGTCGCCTTGTCCTTGACGCAATCCATCACGAAGAGGCGCTTGAGCACGCCGACCTGCGGCGCGGCAAGGCCGACGCCCGGGGCTTCATACATTGTGGCAAGCATGTCATCGGCAAGTTTGCGGATCTCGTCGTCGACGGTGACGACGGGGTCGCAATGCTTCTTGAGCCGGGGGTCGGGATGGATCAGGATCGGGCGCAGTGTCATGGCGTTGATGTAGGGGATGGCGCGACGCCGTGCAATGGCCTGGTGAAATCGGAAAAACGTTCCGAGTTTGTTGAAAATTCAGGGAATAATTTCCAATGAATTGATCTTCATTGGAACGTTGTGCTGCGATATTCATCCGGGAAGGACTAAAATTTCGACAGGAGCGTGAAGACATGACCCTTGCCCCCGACTTCGACGAGGTGATCGACCGCGTCGGCACCCATTCGGTGAAATGGGACTGCATGCAGGACCTTTACGGCGTGAGCCCCGAAGAGGGAATCGCAATGTGGGTGGCCGACATGGACTTTCGCCCGCCGGCCTGCGTGCAGGGCGCGCTCGAGACGATGCTGGCGCAGGGCGTCTATGGCTATTGGGGCGACAACCGCGCCTATCATGCGGCGATCGGCTGGTGGATGGCGCACCGGCATGGCTGGCAGGTCGAGCCCGAGTGGATCTTCACCACCCATGGCCTGGTGAACGGCGCGGCGATCTGCGTCGACGCCTTCACCCAGCCGGGCGACGGCGTGGTGCTGATGACGCCGGTCTATCATGCCTTTGCGCGGGTGATCCGGGCGGCGGGGCGCACCGTCGTCGAATGTCCGCTGAAGCTGGTCGATGGCCGCTATCAGATGGATTTCGACGCCTGGGAGGGGATTGTCGACGGCCGGGCGAAGATGCTGATCCTGTGCTCGCCGCACAATCCGGGCGGGCGGGTCTGGACCGCCGAGGAGCTGCAGGCGACCGCCGAGTTCGCGCGCCGGCATGACCTGGTGCTGGTCTCGGACGAGATCCACCATGATCTGGTGATGCCCGGGCAGCGCCACATCCCGATGGCGACGGCGACCGATTACCCGGTGGTGATGATGTCGGCGACGACCAAGACCTTCAACATCGCCGGCACCCATTCGGGCAATGTCATCATCGCCGACCCGGAGCTGCGGGCGCGGTTCGCGGGCCGGATGGCGGCGCTTGGCATTTCGCCGAACAGCTTCGGCCTGGCGATGGCGACGGCCGCCTACAGCCCCGAGGGGGCGGCCTGGCTCGACGCGCTGGTCGCCTATCTCGACGGCAACCGGAAGATTTTCGACGAGGGGGTGAACGCGATTGCCGGGCTGCGCTCGATGCCGCTCGAGGCGACCTATCTCGCCTGGGTCGATTTTTCCGGCACCGGGATGAGCGACGCCGAGCTCACCGCGCGCGTCGAGCAGGGCGCGAAGATCGCGGCGAATCACGGGCCGAGCTTTGGCACCGGCGGCGAGGGCTGGATGCGCTTCAACCTGGCCACGCCGCGGGTGCGGGTGGAGCAGGCCGTCGCGCGGCTGCGGGCGGCGTTTTCCGACCTGCAGTGAGGCCTAGAGGCGGGGCAGCAGCCCCGCCGGCGCGCCCTCGTCGCGGACAAAATCGACGGGCGGGCGGTCGGTCACCGCGGTCTCGCGCTTGACGGTGCAGATCAGCTCGCCCCCCTCGATCTCCGAGGCGACGATCAGGCAGGTCGCCAGATGACGGCTGCCCTCGTAGAGATCGACGAGCCCGCGCAGGGTGTGGATCTGCGCCGCATCAAGGGCGAAACCGCCACGCCAGCGCCGCAGCACCGGCCAGCTTTCCTCGCCGGCCCGGATCCGCAGTCGCGAGCGGCGCCGGCCGCCCTGTGTCGCCGCGCGCAGCCCGGCGAGAAGCTCTTTTGGCAGAATCTCCATTTCCCCCTCCGGTGGCCGTTCCCTGCCTCCAAGTCTGTGCAGGCGCTTGTAAAGATCAAGCGACGGTGCCGGCCGCAGCGCAGCATGTGCCCGAAATGTGACGCCCCGCGCACGGTTGCCCGACGGGCCGGCCGCCGCTACCGTCAGGGTGTTCTTTCCGGGAGTTTTCCGATGCGCCGCCTGTTCCTTGCCACCTGCCTTGCCCTCGCCGTTCCGGGGCTTGCCCGTGCCGCCGGATGCGGCGGCGATTTCGGCGCCTTCGTCGCCGGGCTGAAGGCCGAGATGCGGGCCGGGGGGCTGAGCGCGGCGCAGGCCGATGCCTTCTTCCGCGGCGTGCGCCAGGATGCGCGGGTGCTGCGCGCCGACCGCGCACAGGGCGTTTTCCGCAAGGATTTCCTTGCCTTCTCGGCCTCGGTCATCAGTCAGAACCGGCTGACGACCGGGGCGCGGATGGCGACGAAATATGCCACGGTCTTTGACCGGGCCGAGCGCAGCTATGGCGTGCCACGCGGCGTTCTGCTGGCCTTCTGGGGGCTCGAGACCGATTTCGGCGCGGTGCAGGGCGATTTCAGCACCCGCGACGCGCTGGTGACGCTGGCGCATGACTGCCGCCGGCCTGACCTGTTCCGGCCGCAGGTTCTGGCCGCGGCGCGGCTTTCTGCGCGCGGCGATTTCGATCCGGCACGCAGCCGCGGGGCTTGGGCGGGCGAGATCGGCCAGGTGCAGATGCTGCCCGCCGATATTCTGGTCAATGGCGTCGACGGCGATGGCGACGGCCATGTCGATCTGAAGGGCTCGGCGCCCGATGCGCTGCTGTCGGGGGCGAAGATGATCGCCGGCATGGGCTGGCGCGCGGGCGAGCCCTGGATGCAGGAGATCATTGTGCCCGCCGATCTTGATTGGCGTCAGACCGGGCTGAACCATGCGTTGCCCGTCGCCGACTGGGCGCGGATGGGGGTGCGGGCGCGGACGGGCGCGCTCGCCCCGGGGCAGGGTTCGGTGCTTTTGCCGATGGGGCGCAAGGGGCCGGCCTTCATGGTCTATCCGAATTTTCAGGTGCTCTTCGAGTGGAACAAGAGCTTCGTCTATGTCACCTCGGCCGCCTATTTCGCCACGCGCCTTGAGGGCGCGCCGCGGCTTGACCCGCGCGCGCCCGAACCGGGGCTGAGCGCCGATCAGATGAAGGCGCTGCAGGCGAAGCTCGCCGCACGCGGCCATGACGTCGGCAAGATCGACGGCATCCTTGGCGAGAAGACGCGCGAGGCGGTGCAGGCCGAGCAGGCCCGTCTGGGCCTGCCCGCCGACGCCTGGCCGACCGCGGCGCTGCTGGGCCGGCTTTAATCCTCGCGGAAGGCGCGGTTGAAGTAATCGGCGAAGGGCTTCACCAGATAGCCGAGCGGCGAGCGCTCGCCGGTGCGGATGTAGACCTCGACCGGCATGCCGGGCAGCAGCGTCAGCGCGCCGAGCTTCGCCAGCTCGCCCGGGTTCAGCATCACCTCGGCGCGGTAATAGGAGGCGCGCGTCGCCTCGTCGGTGATGGCGTCGGCCGAGATGTTGGTGACCTGGCCCAGAAGCTGCGGCGTGGTGCGGCTGGCAAAGGCCGAGAAGCGCAGCTGCACCGGCTGGCCGATCGAGACCTCGTCGATATGGATCGGCGAGATCCGCGCGGCGATGACCAGCGGCCGGTCCTGCGGCACGATGTAGAGCACCGGCTCGGCTGCCCGGATCACCGCGCGCGGCGTGGTGACGGTCATGCCGTAGACCACGCCCGAGACCGGCGCGCGCAGGTCAAGCCGCTCGATCTGCCCGCTCAGCGCGCGGCGCCGCTCGGCCAGTTCCAGCTCGCGATAGCCGATGTTGCGCAGTTCCGTCTCGGCATCCTCGCGCCGCTGCGAACTGAGCCGCAGGGTCTCGAGCTCAAGCTCGGTGATCCGGCCTTCGGCCTGGGCGCGCTGCGCCGTCAGCTCGCCGACCTGGCCCGCCAGATTCGCCGCCTCGCGTTCCAGGGCCAGCACCCGGCTCGATTGCGCCAGCCCCTTCGCCAAGAGGCCGCGCTGGTCGGTCAGCTCCTGCCCGATCAGCTCCTGCTGGGTGGCAAGGGCGGTCAGCTGCGCGTCGATGCCGGCGATCTGCGACTGCGTCTGCTCGCGCCGCTTTCCTACCTGTTCGAGCGATTTCGTCAGCGTGGCGAGGCGGGCGTCAAACAGCCGCTGCTGGCCGTCGACCAGTTCGGCGACGTCCGGGTCGGCCTGTGCGGCGGCCAGAAGCTCGGGCGCGAAGCTGATCGCGGCGGCGTCGGCGCGCTCGGCCTCGAGCCGGCCGCGGCGCGCCAGAAGCTCGTAGAACTGGCCCTCGACGATGGCATGTTCCGAGCGCAGCATCTCGCCGTCGAGGCGGATCAGCGTGTCGCCGGCCTGCACATGATCGCCGTCCTGGACGAGGATCGCGTCGACGACGCCGCCGTCTGGGTGCTGCACCACCTGGCGGCGCTGGTCGACCTCGATCTGGCCGCTCGCCACGACGGCGCCGGCGATCGAACTGAAGGTGCCCCAGGCGCCAAAGCCACCGACGAGCACGAGCAGCGCGAGGAAGCCCGCGATCAGCGTGCCGCGAGCCGAGAGATGGGGGACATGCGGGGGCGGTTCGGGCGGCGGGGCGGGGGGCTCGGTCCTTGCCGGATGTGTCGGGATCGCCTTGCGCACCAGCGCCATCGAATCGGGCGTGCCGGTGGTGGCCGGGACGGGCGGCTTCGGGCCGGAGTTCGCGCCCTGCGTCATGCCACACCTCCGGGGCCGGACTTGCGGGTGATTTCGTTCGCGTTCTGCACCATCGCGCGCAACACCTCCTCGCGCGGGCCGAAGGCGCGGCGCAGCCCGCCCTCGAGCATCAGGAGCGTGTCGCATTCCGCGATCGCCGCCGGCCGGTGCGCCATGATCAGCACCGCGCCCCCCGCGGCCTTCATGCTGCGCACCGCGGTGTTCAGCGCGAGGCTGCCCTCGTTGTCGAGGTTCGAGTTCGGCTCGTCGAGGATGAGCAGCACCGGGTGGCCGTAGAGCGCACGGGCAAGGCCGATGCGCTGGATCTGCCCGCCCGAGAGCCGCCCGCCGGCCTGATCGACGCGGGTGTCGTAGCCCTCGGGCAGGTCGAGGATCATCTGATGCGCCGCGGCGCGTTTCGCTGCCTCGACCACCTGCGCCGGGTCGGGCTTGGGCGACAGGCGGGCGATGTTCTCGGCGATCGTGCCGTCGAACAGCGTCACCCGCTGCGGCAGATAGCCGATCAGGCTGCCGAGCACGTCGGGGTCGTATTGCTCGAGCGTGGCGCCATCGAGCCGGATCCAGCCGCCGGCCGGCCGCCACACGCCGCACAGCGCGCGCGCGAGCGTCGACTTGCCGGCGCCGGAGGGGCCGATCACCCCCATGGCCTGACCGGGCTCGAGCCGGAACGAGACCATGCGCAGCGTCGCGGCGGAATGGCCGGGCGGCACCACGGTGAGGTTGTTCGCCTCGAGCACGGCGCGCGGCCGCGGCAGCGGGGTGCGCGGGGTCTCGGCCGGGACCGAGCTGAGCAGCACCATCAGCCGGCCCCAGCCCTCGCGGGCGCGGGCGACGACCGACCAGCCGGTCACCGCCTGCTCGACCGGGGCGAGGGCGCGGCCCATCAGGATCGAACCCGCGATCATCGCCCCCGCGGTCATCTCGCCGCGCAGCACGATGAAGGCACCAAGCGCCAGCATCGCCGATTGCAGGAAGACGCGGAAGGTGCGGGTGAAGGTGGCAAAGCCACCGCCGATGTCGGTGGCGCGCAACGCGGCCTCTTCGGCGTGTGTGCGCGCCGCCTTCCAGCGCAGGAAGGAGGCGCGGCGCATGCCGAGTGCCTGCAACAGCTCCGATTCGTCGCGCAGATGATCGGAGAGCCGGTCCGAGACGATGTGGGCGCCGTTCGCCTGCATCAGCGGCCGCATGGTCATCGACTGGTTGAGCAGGGTGACCGCGATCAGCAGTGCGCCGCCCGCAAGCGCGAGGAAGCCGAGCCAGGGATGGAAGAAGAAGATCGCGGCGAAGAAGATCGGCGACCAGGGCAGGTCGAAGAGGGCAAGGAACACCGGCGCCGAGAGCAGCTTGTGCACCGCGTCGAGGTCGCGCAGCGACGAGACCGCCACCGGGTCGTTCGGCACGACCGCGTGGCGGCGCAGCGCCGCGTCGAAGACCCGCGCCTCGAGCCGTGCCTGAAACTGCGCGCCGACCCGCGCCATCACCCGGGCGCGGACGTAATCAAGCACGCCCATCATCGCGAAGAGGAAGACGACAAGCAGAAAGAGCGCGGTCAGCGTCTCGACGGAATGGGCGCCGAGGACGCGGTCATAGACCTGCAGCATGAACAGCGGCCCGGTCAGCATCAGCAGGTTGACGAAGGCCGAGAACAGGCCGACAGACCAGATCAGCGCATTGCTTTCCGCCCGTGCGCCGCGCAGCTCTGCCCGGCCCTTCGCGAGTTCGTCGCGTTTCATCAGGATCCCCCTCCGGACATTCGGGGGCGCCCCCGAATCGGCGCTTCCCCGCCACAGTTCATTCAAATCGAGCCAGGTTTCCCGCTCGTGAACAGAAAAGCCGTTTCGGCGCCTTGTCTCAGCGATGCCACAACCTTAATTCTTGCCCCGTGGTTTACCCTCAAACGCGGCTGCGAGTCACCCTGGTTTGCTGCCGTCAGAGGCGAGGGGAACGGAACGGGAGAACGGGATGGCCAGAGCACTTGGCGGCGCCGCTGTGGTGGTGCTCGCACTCGTCGGTTGCGCCGCGCAGAGCGAGTCGCCGACCGGGATCAACGATCCCTATGAAAAGACCAACCGCCAGATGCATGCCTTCAACAAGGGCGTCGACGAGGCGCTGTTCAAGGCCCGCCCGGGGCAGCCGCGCACGGTCGACAACGGTTTCGTGCGTTCGGTGTCGAACGTGGGCTCGAACCTCGGCCTGCCGGGCAAGGTGGTGAACTCGCTGTTGCAGGGGCGCCCTGAACCGGCGGTGAAGAACACCTTCCGCTTCCTGATCAACTCGACGATCGGGCTGGGCGGCGTCTTCGATCCGGCCGGCTCGTCCTTCTCGCTGCCCGAGACCGACACCGATTTCGGCGAGACGCTTGCGGTGTGGGGGGTGCGCGAGGGCGCCTATGTCGAGCTGCCGGTCTTCGGCCCCTCGACCGAACGCGATGCGGTCGGCACCGTGGTCGACATGGCGATGAACCCGGTGGGGCAGGTGCTGAAAGGCGCCGATGCCGCCGCCGCCAGCACGGCGCGCGTCGCCGGCAAGGTGGCGGACCGCAAGATCCACGGCGATATCGTCGAATCCATCCTTTACGACAGTGCGGACAGCTACGCGCAGGCCCGCCTCCTCTATCTGCAGAACCGGCGTTACCAGTTGTCCGGACAGGAGTATAACGATGCCCAGGCATGGGATCCCTATGCTGACCCTTACCAGCAGCAGCAATGAACGCGGCCTGAGCCGGGCAGGGGGGCGCCGCGCCTTCCTGCGCGGTGGCGCCGCACTGGCGGCGGCTGTCATGCTGCCCGGCGCGGCTTTCGCGCTGAACGACGCCCAGGCCCGTGCGCTGATCGGCAAGGCCGTCAACGACGTGAACTCGGCAATCGATTCGGGCAAGACCGGGCCGGCGCTTTATGCCCTGTTCGAGAGCATCTTCGTGAAATACGCCGACGTGCCGACGATCGCGCGCTCGGCGCTCGGCGTTGCCTCGCGCTCGGCAAGCCCGGCGCAGATGGCGGCTTTCACCACCGCCTTCCGCGGCTATATCTCGCGCAAATACGGCAAGCGTTTCCGCGAGTTCATCGGCGCCCGTTTCGAGGTTGCCGAGGCGCGCCAGGTCAAGACGTTCTACGAGGTGAAGACGGTTGCCTACTTGCGCGGCCAGTCGCCCTTCGAGGTGCTGTGGCAGGTTTCGGACAAGTCCGGCAAGGATCTGTTCTTCAACATCATCATCGAGGGCGTGAACATGCTCGCGGCCGAACGCACCGAGATCGGCTCGATGCTCGACGCGCGGCGCGGTGACGTCAACGCGCTGATCACCGACCTGAAGACGGCCGGCTGATCTCCCCTGCCGACGCATGAAAAAGGTGCGGTCCCGCAAGGGGCCGCGCCTTTCGCTTGGCAGGGCTGCCGCACTCAGTACAGCGAGTGCAGCAGAGATTCGATCTTGTCGCCAAGGGTTTCGTTCTTCTGCGGTTCGGGGCGGACGAGTTCGCCATTCACCACCGGCACGCCGCCCTCGGGGATCGGGCCGCCCTCGGTCCAGGGGGCCTGCGGCGCGCCCTGCGCAACGGGCTGGTTGCGCCATTCCGCCGGATCGGCCTTCGGCAGCGGCGTCGAGGGGACGTCGGCCTCGACCCGGGCCATCACCTCGTGCCAGATCTCGGCCGGAAGGCCGCCGCCGGTGACGCCCGAAAGCGGGCGGTTGTCGTCGTAGCCCATCCAGACGCCGGTGACGTAATCGGCGGTGAAGCCGATGAACCAGGCGTCGCGCGCCGATTGCGTGGTGCCGGTCTTGCCGGCGACCTCGTGTCCGTCGAGCCGGGCGCGCCGGCTGGTGCCCTGTTCGACGCCCTGGAACATCATCCACATCAGCTCGCGCGCGGCGCGCTCCGAGATCACCCGCTCGCCCATGCCGCCGCCGGCCCCGAAAAGCGGCTCGGCATCGCCCTTCAGCCGCAGCTCGGTCAGGCCGTAGGGTTTCACCGAGGAGCCGCCGTTCAGGATGCCGGCATAGGAGCCGGTCATCTCGAGCAGCGTCGATTCGGAGACGCCGAGCACCACCGCCGGCCCCGCCGCGAGGTCCGAGGCGAAGCCGAAGTCGGTGGCGACCTTGCGCACCGCATCGAAGCCCACGGCCTGCCCCACGCGCACGGTGGCGGTGTTGATCGATTCGGCGAGGGCCTTCCACAGCGGGATCTCGCCCAGATACTTGTTGGTGTAGTTCTTCGGCGACCACGGGCCCGAGCCCTTGACGTTGATCGTCAATGGGCCGTCGAGAATGGGCGTGTCGGGCGTCCAGCCCATGTCGAGCGCCGCGGCATAGACGAAGGGCTTGAAGGTGGAGCCGGTCTGCCGCTTCGCCTGGGTGGCGCGGTTGAAGGCGCCCGAGACCTTGGTCTTGCGCCCGCCCACCATCGCCCGCACCGCGCCGTCCGAGGACATCACGACAATCGCCGCCTCGGCCGAGGAGCCGTCCTTGACCTTGGTGTCGAAGACGGCCGCAAGGGCCTCCTCGGCCTTGCGCTGCAGGCTCTGGTCGAGCGTGGTGCGGATCACCACGTCCTCGGTGGTGTCCTTCGACAGGAAGTCGGGGATCGTGTCCATCACCCAGTCGGCGAAATAGCCGCCGGCGCGCGCCTGCGCCGCCTCGGAGAGCGTGGAGGGGTTGTCGCGCGCCTGCGCCCAGTCCGTGTCGTTCAGGAAGCCCTGCTCGTGCATCAGCGCCAGCACCATCCCGGCCCGCTCCTGCGAGCGTTTCAGGTTCGAGGTGGGGGCGTAATAGGAGGGCGCCTTCAGCAGCCCGGCGAGCATTGCCGCCTGCTGCGGGGTGACATTGGCGGCCGAGGTGCCGAAGTAGCGCTGCGCCGCCGCCTCGAAGCCGCGTGCGCCGGCGCCGAGATAGGCGCGGTTGAGGTAGATCGTCAGGATCTGGTTCTTGGAATACTTGAATTCCATCGCCAGGGCGAAGGGGATCTCCTTGATCTTGCGCTTCACCCCGCCCGAGCGGCAGTCGTCCTCATAGGCAGCTTCGGTCTTCCAGCGCTGCGGGTCATAGGCAACGCCGAGGCAGAGCAGCTTCGCCACCTGCTGGGTGATCGTCGAACCGCCGTTGCCCTCGAGCGGGCCGCGCCCCTCACGCAGGTTGATCGCGACCGCCGAGGCGATGCCGCGCGGCGAGACGCCGAAGTGCTTGTAGAAGCGCCGGTCCTCGGTGGCGATGATGGCGTTGCGCAGGTTGGGCGAGACGTTCTCGGCGGTGATCTGGCCGCCGAAGGTCTCGCCGCGCCAGGCGAAGACTTCGCCGCCGCGGTCGAGCAGCGTGACCGAGCCGCGGTTGCGGCCGTCGAGCAGCGCCGTGTACTCGGGCAGCTGCGAGTAGAAGTAGAAGGTGGCAAGCCCGACGATCAGCGCGATGACCGCGCCGACCCGCCAGGCGGTGCCCCAGACCACGCGCCAGATGAAATGCGCAAAACCGTAGAGCGCAGTGCGGATCGGCCCGCGCCGGCGCGGCGGCCGGGGGGCGGAAGAGCCGTGAGACTTCTGCGACGGGGCGGGTTTCGGCGTGGCCTTCGCGGCGGGGCCTGCCCCCGTCGGATACCGTTTGTCTGCCATCAGCGGCCCGCGCCGCCCGCCTGTTCCTGCCATTGTTTCGCCTGCTGCCTGCCTTTTGGAGCAGGTTACATGGATGCTTTCCGCTTGTGGAGCAACAAGCATTCACGATTCGGTTTTTGTGTCGATTAAATTTTAACCAGAATGCCTGATTTATGTGACTTTCGGGCATAAAGCACGGGAGGGACGTCGCGGCCGATGCGCGCTTTGCTTGTCTGGAACGGGGGGAAAAGGCCTTCTGCTGGCGTGCGGTGCCCTTGCTGGCATCGGGGCTGCGGACCATAGGAAGGGAAATCCAGTGAAACTGATCATTGCAGCAGTCAAGCCGTTCAAGCTCGAGGAGGTGCGCGAGGCGCTCACCGCCATCGGCGTGCGCGGCATGATGGTTACGGAAATCAAGGGTTTCGGCGCTCAGTCCGGCCACACCGAGATCTATCGCGGTGCGGAATATGCGGTGAATTTCGTGCCGAAGGTGAAGCTCGAGATCGTGGTCCCCGACAGCCTCGCCGACGAGGTCGTGGACACGATCCTGAAGTCGGCGAAGACCGACAAGATCGGTGACGGCAAGATCTTCGTCCTCGACGTGAACCAGGCGGTTCGCGTGCGCACCGGCGAAGCTGGCGACGACGCGCTGTAAGAAACGCTCAGGGGAAGTGAAACGATGAAAAACCTTACCAAGATTGCGGGTCTCGCCGCGGCGCTCGCAGCCGCAGCCGCCCTGCCGGCCTTCGCGCAGGATGCGGCGGCGGAAGCGGCGCCGGTCATCGACAAGGGCGACGTCGCCTGGATGATGATCTCCTCGGCGCTCGTTCTGTTCATGACGATCCCGGGCCTCGCGCTGTTCTACGGTGGCCTCGTGCGCACCAAGAACATGCTCTCGGTGCTGATGCAGTGCACCATGATCACCGCTGTCGTGATGATCATCTGGGTGCTCTACGGCTACTCCTTCGCCTTCGGTGGCGGCACCTCGCCGTTCTGGGGCGGCCTCGGCAAGCTCTTCCTGTCGGGCGTGACGATGGATTCGACCGCCGCGACCTTCACCGACGGCGTCGTGCTGCCGGAATATGTCTTCATCGCGTTCCAGATGACCTTCGCCGCGATCACCCCGGCGCTGTTCATCGGCGCCTTCGCCGAGCGCATCAAGTTCTCGGCGGTGATCCTGTTCACCATCCTCTGGGTGACGGTGATCTACTTCCCGATCGCGCACATGGTGTGGGACGGCTCGGGCCTGATCTTCAACATGGGCGCCGTTGACTTCGCCGGTGGCACCGTGGTTCACATCAACGCCGGGATCACCGCGCTCGTCGCCGCGCTCGTCATCGGCCCGCGCATCGGCCTGGGCAAGGACATGATGGCGCCGCACTCGATGACGCTGACGATGACCGGCGCCGCGATGCTGTGGGTTGGCTGGTTCGGCTTCAACGCCGGTTCGAACCTCGAAGCGACCGCTGGCGCGACGCTTGCGATGCTGAACACCTTCGTGTGCACCGCCGCTGCGATCGTCAGCTGGGGCCTCGTCGAGACCCTGACCCGCGGCAAGGCCTCGGGCCTCGGCGCCGCCTCGGGCATGGTTGCCGGCCTCGTCGCCATCACCCCGGCCTGCGGCACCACCGGCCCGGTCGGCGCGATCGTCCTCGGCCTCGCCGTCTCGCCGGTCTGCTACTTCTTCGTCACCACGGTGAAGTCGAAGTTCGGTTATGACGACAGCCTCGACGTCTTCGGCGTGCACGGCATCGGCGGCATCATCGGCGCCATCGCCACCGGCATCCTGATGGCTCCGGGCCTTGGCGGCACGGGCGGCGACGACTTCGCGATGGGCGCCCAGGTCCTGATCCAGATCAAGGCCGTCATCATCACCCTGCTGTGGTCGGGTATCGGCTCGCTGATCCTGCTCTACATCGTCAAGGCGATCACCGGTCTGCGCGTCTCGGTCGATGACGAACGTCAGGGCCTCGACCTCACCACCCACGGCGAAAGCGCCTATCACTCGTAAGAGCGATGTCCCGCGCGAGCGGGAGGGACGAGCGAAACTGGAAAGGCCCGGGGGAACCCCCGGGCCTTTTCCCTTGCGTGGATGCGGGCGCTCAGTCGGCGTGGATCGTCGCCGCCTCGCCCGCCTCGCTCAGCCCCGGACGGCGCAGCAGCAGCACCAGCGGCACCGCGGCAAGGGTCACCCACATCATCGCCTTGAAGTCGTCGAGATAGCCCACCATCGCCGCCTGCTGGGTGACGAGCTGGTTGACGATCGTCCAGACCGCGCCGTCACCGTATTTCAGCGTCAGCATCTTCAGCGCGCCGGCAAGCGGCCCGTTCGTCAGCTGGGTGAAATCGGGGTCGAGCGCCGAGACCTTCTGCACCAGCTCGGTGTGGTTGATCTGCGTGTTGCGGGTCAGCAGCAGCGTCACCACCGAGATCCCGATCGACGAGCCGATGTTGCGCACCAGACTGTAAAGCGCCGTCGCATCGCCGCGGAAGCGCGCCTCGATCGTGGCGAAGGAGACGGTCGAGAGCGGCACGAAGACAAGGCCCAGCCCGAAGCCCTGCACGAGGCCCGAGATCACCACCAGCCGCGCGTCCATCTGCGGGCCGAAGCCGGTCATGATGTCGAGCGAGAGCGCGGTCAGCAGCAGCCCGGCCACCACCAGAAGGCGCGCGTCGAGCACCCGCAGCAGCTTGCCCGCTGCCATCATCATGATCATCGTGCCGACGCCGCGTGGCGCCATCACCATGCCCACGGTGATCACCGGATAGCCGAACAGGCCCGACAGCATCGGCGGCAGCAGCGCCAGCGAGGCGAGCAGGATGATGCCGACGATGAAGATGAACACGAGCCCGGTGGCGAAGTTGCGGTCGAGGAACATCCGCGGGTCGAGGAACGGGTGCTCGGCACCGATGATCCAGACCACGAAGACCCAGAATCCCGAGAGCGCGATGGCGAACTCGATCCAGATCTCGGTCGAGTTGAACCAGTCGACCTCGCCGCCGCGGTCGAGCATCAGCTGCAGCGCGCCAACCCCGATGCCGAGCGCAGCGAAGCCGAAGAAGTCGAACTGCCGCAGCCGCCGGCCCATCTCCGGCAGGTAGGCCATGCAGCCCGCGAGCGCCACCGCCCCGAGCGGCACGTTGATGTAGAACACCCACCGCCAGTTGAAGGTCTCGGTCAGGTAGCCGCCGAGGGTGGGGCCGATGATCGGGCCGACCATGATCCCCGCGCCCCACATCGCCATCGCCGAGCCGTGCTTTTCCTTCGGGTTGATGTCGAGCAGGAAGGTCTGGCTGAGCGGCACGATCGCGGCGCCGAAGACGCCCTGCGCCATGCGGAACAGCACCATCGTCTCGAGGCTCCAGGCGATGCCGCAGAGCATCGAGGTCAGGATGAAGCCCGCCACCGAGGCGACGAAGATCTCCTTGCGGCCGAAGCGCTCCGACATCCAGCCCGACAGCGGCGTGACGATCGCCGCGGCGACGATATAGGAGGTCAGCACCCAGTTGATCGTGTCCGAGGACGCGCCGAGGTCGGCGCGCATCGACGGCAGGGCGACGTTCGCGATGGTGGTGTCGAGCACCTGCATGATCGTCGCGAGCATCAGCGAGAGGGTGATCAGCCCGTGGTGCTTGACCTCGCCCGGGGCGGAGACGGCGGCGGCTGGCATGGCTTAGTTCTCCGCCGTCGCGCCATGCGCGAAGAACGCCCCGAAACGGGTCTCGGCCTTGGTGTCGACGGTGACCGAGGCGGAGAGACCCGAGCGCAGGCCGTTCAGATCCGAGCCCTCGGCCAGCCGCAGCCGCACCGGCACGCGCTGCGTCACCTTCACCCAGTTGCCGGTGGCGTTCTGCGCCGGCAGGATCGAGAACTCGGCCCCGGTGCCCGCGCCCACGGATTCGACCGTGGCGGTGTAGCCGCGGTCCGGGAAGGTGTCGAACTCGACCTCCGCGGTCTGGCCCGGGCGCATGCCGCCGATCTGGGTTTCCTTGAAATTCGCCTCGATCCAGGTGTCGCCGGTTTCGACCAGCGAGAACAGCGTGGCGCCGGCGGTGACGAACTGGCCGGGCTTGAAGCTGTCGGCCCTGTAGATCACGCCGTCGGCCGGCGCCTTCACCGTGGTCAGCGACAGGTTGTAGGCCGCCTTGTCGCGCGCCACGATCGCCGCCTGCACGGTGGGGTGGTCGTCGGTGGCGATCTCGGGGTCGCTGCCGAGCGCGGCGAGTGCCGCCTCGACGCCCTGCTGCGCGGCGGCGAGCGATTCACGGGCGGATTTCGCATTGTGCCGTGCCGCGTCGAGCGCCGATTCGGTGCCGGCGCCGCGGCCGGTGATCTGTTGCTGCCGCTTCAGCTCGGAGTCGAGGTAGTCGACGCTGTCCTGTGCGACCTTCGCCTGGGCAAGCGAGACCCGGTAGGCGGCGCGCAGCTGCTCGACGCCGAGCCGGGCCTGCGACAGGGCCGCCTCGGCCTGGGCGAGGGCGAGCTTGTAGGGTTCGGGGGCGACGCGGAACAGCTCCTGCCCGGCCTTCACCTGCGTGCTGTCGGCGACGAAGACCTCGGTCACGCGGCCCGACAGGTCCGAGGCGACCGAGATCCGCGCCTGGCGGACTGCGGCGTTCTCGGTGTTCTCGTAGCGCCCGGCATCGAGCCAGATCCAGGTGCCGCCGATCACCAGCGCCAGCGGCAGCGCGGCCATCAGCCATTTCTTCGGTTTTTTCTGAACGTTCTCAGCGGTCATCTTGCGCCTCGGGGCTGTCGGAAAGGTTGATGATGATCCGGCGCAGGGCGTCGGTCAGGGTGTCGAGCGCGCCGGGGGGCAGCCCGGCCAGCGCCTGTTCGTAAAGGTCATCGGCAATCTGCCGCGCGTTCTCGAAGGCGGCATGGGCCTTGCGCTTCGCGACGACGCGTTTCACCCGGCGGTCGTTCGGGTCCGGTTCACGCTCGACCCAGCCCGCCTCCTGCATCCGGTCGACGAGGCGCGAGACCGAGATCGGCTCGATTTCGAGGAACTCGGCCAGCCGTGCCTGCGACAGCGGCCCGCGCCGCAGCAGATGCACGAGGACGCGCCATTGCGCAGAGCTGAGGCCGAGCTCGGTGGCGCGCTGCTCGAACCGGCGGCGGATCGCGCGCGTGGCGTCGGTCAGCAGGAAGCCGAGGCTTTCATCGGGGATGGGGGGACTGGACATGTGACTCGCCTTCTGGAAGGTGAGCAGAGATATTATAAGCCTGCTTATCAAATCAAGGAAAATGCGCAAAAGAAATGCGCGGCGGCATCGCTGCCACCGCGCAGGGGATGTGCGCAAATGCGCCGGTTCAGACGCCGGCGGCGAGGATCGCGCGGGCCAGGACCGGCACCGATTTCGCGTTCAGCCCCGCCACGTTGAAGCGGGAATCGCCGACCATGTAGATGCCGTTTTCGGTGCGCATCTTCTCGACCTGCTCGGGCGTCGCGCCAAGGCGCGAGAACATGCCGCGGTGCCGGGCGAGAAAGTCGAAGCGGTCCGAGTTCGACAGCTGCCGCAGTTCGGCGGCGAGCTGCTCGCGCAGGCCCAGCATGCCGTTGCGCACCGCTTCGAGCTCGGTTTCCCATTCGGCGCGCAGCGTCGGGTCGGTCAGCACCATCGTCACCAGCCGCGCGCCGTGGTCGGGCGCGAAGGAATAGGTCTGCCGGTTCAGATAGGCGAGCGTGCCCTGCGTCATCTCCTTCGCCGCAGCGTCGGACAGCACCATCAGGCAGCCGGTGCGCTCGCGGTAGATGCCGAAGTTCTTCGAGCAGGAGGCGGCGATCATCACCTCGGGCAGGCGCGACGCGATCAGCCGGGTGCCGGCGGCATCGGCCTCGAGCCCGTCGCCGAAGCCCTGATAGGCGATGTCGACCATCGGGATCGCGCCGGTCTTCTCGAGCAGGTCGGCGACCGCCGCCCATTGCTCGAGCGTCAGGTTGGCGCCGGTCGGGTTGTGGCAGCAGCCGTGCAGCAGTACCACGTCGCCTGCCTTCAGCCCGGCCAGGTCGGCCATCATCGCGGTGAAGTCGACGGCGCGGGTCTCGGCGTCGAAATAGCGATAGATTTTGCGCGGCATGTGCATGAAGTCGAGGATCGACAGGTGGTTCGGCCAGGTCGGGTCCGAGGCCCAGACCGTGCAGTCGGGATTCGCGATCCGCGCCAGCTCGAAGGCCATGCGCACGGCACCGGTGCCGCCCACGGTCTGCAGCGCCGAGAGCCGATCCTTCGGATAGTCCGCGCCCAGCACCAGCCCCGCCATCGCGGCGTGGAAGGCGGGCTCACCCGCCAGCGCGGTGTAGGTCTTCGTCGTCTCGGTGTCCCAAAGCTGCTTTTCCGCCGCCTTGATCGCCCGCATCACCGGGGTGTGCCCGTCCGCATCCTTGTAGACGCCGACGCCGAGGTCGACCTTCTCGGGCCGGGGATCGGCGCGGAACATGCCCATCAGCGCGAGGATCTTGTCCTGCGACTGCGGCTTCAATGCGTTGAACATCATGCTTCTCCGGTTGCGACCTTGAGGTCGTTGTACATGCCCCATTCCGACCATGAGCCGTCATAGACGGACCAGTCGCGGTGGCCGATGCGTTCGAGCGCCAGCGCCAGGATCGAGGCCGAGACGCCCGAGCCGCAGGTGCAGATCACCGGCTTCGTGGTGTCGACCTGCGCCGCGGCGAAAAGCGCGCGCAGCTCCTCGGGGGATTTCAGCCGGCCGTCGGCGGTGATCACCGTCTGCCAGGGCAGGTTCTTCGAGCCGGGGATATGGCCCGAGCGCAGGCCCGGGCGCGGCTCCGGCGTGGCGCCGGTGAAGCGGTCGTGGGCGCGGGCATCGACGATCTCCTGATCGCCGAGCTTGGCGGCATGGGCGACCTGGGTGACGTCCTTCACCAGGCTCGCCTGGCGCTGCACGGTGATGTGGCGGTCGCGCATCACTGGCGGCAGATCCTCGATCTCGCGGCCCTCGGCGATCCATTTCGGCAACCCGCCATCCAGCACGGCGATGTCGTTCTTGCCCATCAGGCGGAACAGCCACCACACCCGCGGCGCCGAGAACACGCCGACCTGATCGTAGACCACCACCTGATGGCCGTCGCCCACGCCCATGGCGCGCATCCGCGAGATGAACTTCTCGACCGGCGGTGCCATGTGCGGCAGCGGCGAGCGGGTGTCCGAGATCTCGTCGATGTCGAAGAAGCGCGCGCCGGGGATATGGGCGGCGTCATAGCCCTTGCGGGCATTGCGTTCGTCATCCGGCATGAACCAGGTGGCGTCGAGGATGCGCAGGTCGGGGTCCTGCAGGTGGGCTGCCAGCCACTCGGTGGAAACCAGCGTCTTCGGATCGTCCATGGCCATCGCGCCCCTCCGTTTTCTCGGTCTTGTGCTTAGACTCAAGGGGGGCGCTGACGCAAGGCTGAAGGGGCCTTCAGCCGTCTGTGGGATGGGGAAAGCGGCTCAGCTGTTCTGTTTCAGCAGGCGCTGCTTTTGCCGGTTCCAGTCGCGCTTCGCCTCGGTTTCGCGCTTGTCGGCAAGCTTCTTGCCCTTGGCGATGCCAAGCAGCAGCTTCACCCGGCCCTTCTCGTTGAAATACATCTTCAGCGGCACGATGGTCATGCCCTCGCGCCCGGTGGCATTCCACAGCCGCGCGAGCTCGCGCTTCGAGACGAGGAGCTTGCGCCGGCGCCGCTCCTCATGGCCGAAGACGCCCGCCTCCTTGTAGGCGGCGATGTAGCCGTTGATCAGCCACAGCTCACCCCCCTCGACCGAGGCATAGCTTTCGGCGATGTTCGACTGGCCGGTGCGCAGCGACTTCACCTCGGAGCCGGTCAGCATGATGCCGGCCTCGAGCGTGTCCTCGACGGCATAATGGTAACGGGCCTGCCGGTTCTCGGCGATCAGCTTGGAATTGGGGTCGGATTTCTGCGCCATGATCGCACCGAGATAGGCGAGGGGAGGGCATCTGTCCAGTGCGGCCCGCGCGCCACTTGACCGGAACCGGGGCGCGGATGTAGCGCGAGGCCGGGGAGGACGGCGATGTTCATTCAGCTTTTCATCGGCTCGGTGATGATGCTTCTGACGGTGGTGATCGCCGCCTTCAGTGCCTGGGGCATGGAGTGGGCCTTCGCCCGCTCGCATTTCTGGCTGTTGCTCGAGCCGCACCGGCCGAAGCTGATGCTGGTGGTGCTGATCGCCGCGTTCTGGGCGCTGGCGATGGTGACGGTCGGGGTGTGGATCTGGGCGCTGTGCTTCCGGTCGCTCGGTATCTTCGTGACGATGGAGGCGGCGGTCTATTTCGCCCTCGTCTCCTACACCACGCTTGGCTACGGCGACATTCTTCTCACCCACGAATGGCGCATCCTCGGCGGCATGGCGGCGGCGAACGGGCTGCTGAACATCGGCCTGCTCACCGCGCTTCTGGTCGAGGCGCTGCGCCACGTCCGGCTGAGCCAGCTGCAGGCGCACCGCGCGCGCGATCTCTAACTGCGGTCACATGTGCGTCAGACCCGCTGGTTGTCATCCGTCCGCGCGCCATTTGCGCGTAGCATGGGAGAAACAGAGGAGGTGACGATGCGCCGAAACCGCGACACGCAGCCGGGCTGGGCCGAGGTGACGCCCAGGGCCCTGTTCCTGAACCGCCGCAAGATCATTGCGGGCGCGCTTGCCGCCACCGTCGCCGGGCCCGCCGCCGCGCGCATCGCTGCCGCCCCCTCGCCCTATTCGACGGATGCGGCGCCGAACACGCTCGAGGAGATCACCTCCTACAACAACTTCTACGAATTCGGCTGGGACAAGGGCGACCCCAAGGCCCATGCCGGTGCGCTGACCACCGACCCCTGGTCGGTCGAGATCGGCGGTCTGGTCGAGAAGCCGGGCCGTTACGACCTGGCCGATGTGCTGAAGACGGCGCCCCCCGAGGAGCGGATCTATCGCTTCCGCTGTGTCGAGGCCTGGGCGATGGTGATTCCCTGGATCGGCTTTCCGCTTGCCGCGCTGCTGAACCGGGTGGGGGTACAGCCCGGGGCGAAATACGTGGCCTTCGAGACGCTGCTGCGCCCGTCCGAGATGCCCGGTCAGCGCGGCCCCGGCATCGACTGGCCCTATGTCGAGGGGCTGCGCCTCGACGAGGCGATGCACCCGCTGACGATTCTGGCCTCGGGCCTCTATGGCGAGGAGCTGCCGAAGCAGAACGGCGCGCCGCTGCGGCTGGTGGTGCCGTGGAAATACGGCTTCAAGTCGATCAAGAGCCTGGTGAAGATCACCCTGACCGATCGCGAGCCGCGCACCACCTGGAAGGACCTGCAGCCGCGCGAATACGGGTTCTATGCCAATGTGAACCCGGCGGTGGATCATCCGCGCTGGAGCCAGGCGACCGAGCGCCGGATCGGCGCCGGGCTATTCGCGGCGCGCCAGCCGACATTGCCCTTCAACGGCTATGGCGATCAGGTGGCCTCGCTCTACGCCGGCATGGATCTGCGGGCGAATTACTGATGATCGCCCGGCTGAACGCGCTGCTGCGCCGGCTGCCGCCGGGGGCGGTCTATCTGCTCGGCCTGCTGCCGCTTGCCTGGATCGTCTGGCTGACGCTGTCGGGCGGCATCGGTGTCGATCCGGTGAAGGGGATCGAGCACCGTCTGGGCAAGGTCGGGCTGTGGTTCCTGGCGGGCGGGCTGGCGATCACACCGCTGCTGCGGCTGACCCGGCTGAACCTGATCCGCTATCGCCGGGCAATCGGGCTGCTCGCCTTCTTCTACATCGCGCTGCATCTCGTCGCCTGGGTCTGGCTCGACATGGGGCTGCTGTGGCGGCAGGCGGCGAGCGATCTGGTGAAGCGGCCCTATCTTGTCCTCGGCATCTCGGCCTTCGCGCTGCTGATCCCGCTGGCGCTGACCTCGAACGATGCATCGGTGCGGCGGCTGCGGGCGGGCTGGCGGCGGCTGCATCGGCTCGTCTACCCGGCGGTGCTGCTCGGGGTGGCGCATTACCTGTGGCAGATGAAGGTGATCTCGCCCGAGGGCTGGACCTGGGCCGCGGCCGTGGCGGCGCTTCTGGCGCTGCGATTCCCGGGTCTGATCCGTCCGAGTCGGGGCTGAACGCCTCTGGCCGGAAGTTTTATGTCATTCTTCCGGGGTGTTCGCGCAACAATCTTTCATGGCCCGGATTTGCCCGGATTTCCGCTTCCTGCCGTGTCCGGCGCCGCTCCAATGAAAGCAGGGGTTTTCGGCATCCCGGCAAAAAATCCGCAGAAAAAATGAAAAAGTCTCTTGCGGAGTTTGTCGGTGATCCGTAAACAGCGCCTCACCGAAGCGGAACACACCGCGCCGGCCGCCGGAAGGCGCCGCAAGGCACTGGAAAGCAAGACGAAATTTGGGAATGGGTTGGCTAGCGGCGCCACGAAGATGGGGCGCAACTGGTTGATTTTGTTTCCGT